>Ga0310823_100023_pt1 | contig 377956 bp, 373 predicted proteins | sample P4_ome_3_FD_201316 | JGI IMG/M metagenome (GOLD analysis project Ga0310823, IMG submission 201316) | Sorghum-adapted microbial communities from Joint BioEnergy Institute, Emeryville, California, United States - P4_Day56_Rep3 | ecosystem: Engineered > Bioreactor > SSF (Solid state fermentation)...
CTAAACGGTGCGCCTCCAACGATGTCGGTCATGGATGTCCTTCCCGGCCCCCACGGGCCGATCGGTCACCCCGGACCACACACAGAAGATCGGACAGACCCCTGGCCGCGCCCGCGCAGAACCGCTCGTCGGAGTTGATGCCCAACAGCTGCTGGGCGACGGCCAGCGTGATGACCTCCGCGTCGGTCACCATCCGCCTCGCGTTCTTCGCTCGCTTGGGCAGGAGATCGTCGGCGGTGCAGAACACCGCAATGAGCAGCAGGTCGAGGTCGGCGTCCATCGAGGCCCCTCCGGGTCGTCGGTGCGGGATAGCACCGCCGACTTCGACCCTGCTGCTTATGTCACCTTCCCGCCCACCGGCCCATCACCGGCCGTGGAACGACTCATCTAGTCGGAGACGACCGTCGGCGCGTCGAGCCGGATCGTCGTGCACCCGCCGTCGGCGCCGCGGACGCGGATCTCCCGCGGGATCACGCCGGCGGGCGCGTCGACCTCGATCGCGGTCGGGCGCTCCACGACGTGCGTGAGCGAGGCCTCGCGGTGCGGATCGGGCAGCACGACGGTGATCTCGAACACGTCGCGGTGCGGGTCGTAGCTCATGGAGCGCAGCAGGAGGCCCCGCTCCTCCACCCGCGGACTCAGCCCCTCGGTCTCCACCTCCACGAGCGTCGAGGCGTTCGACCGCTCCGCGACGACCTCGTCGAGGAGCCGGCTCCAGGCGGCCCTGTCCACGGCGCGGTTCGTCTGAAACATGATCGACTCCTTTCCGGAGGCCCCATGATCCGGGAGCCCGGGCCCGCGGGACACGTCGGAACGCCGCAGGCCGGGTGCGGACGAAGTACGGACCGGCTAGCGGTACGCCTCGGCCCGCGCCCGCTCCATGTCGCGCTTGGTCTCGCGCTCGCGGATCGACTGGCGCTTGTCGAAGCGGTCCTTGCCGCGCCCGAGCGCGATCTCGACCTTCGCGCGGGGGCCCCGGAAGTAGATGCGGGTGGGCACGAGCGTCAGGCCGCGCTCCTGGATGCGCCCCGCGATGCGGTCCAGCTCGCGACGGTGCAGCAGGAGCTTGCGCGGGCGCTCGGCCTCGTGGTTCTCGCGCGACGCCGGCCCGTAGGGCGGGATGTGGACGTTGTAGAGCCACAGCTCGCCGTCGCGCAGGGCGGCGTAGCCGTCCTTGAGCTGCGCGCCGGCCGTCCGCAGGGCCTTCACCTCGGTGCCCGTCAGCGCGATGCCCGCCTCGTACTTGTCGATGAGGTCGTAGCGGTACGACGCCTGCCGGTTGGTGGCGACGTCGCCGGGTGCGCTCTTTCGCTTGCCGCCCTTGGCCATGACGCGACAGACGCTAGCCGAGCGCCGCTCAGCCGTCGTCGACGCCGGCCAGGTCCACGCGCCCGCGCGGGACGTCGACCCGCTCGACCCGTACCCGCACCGGGTCGCCGATGCGCAGCGTCGCGCCCGACCGCATGCCCTCAAGGATCGTCCCCTGCTCGTTGACCTCCCACCAGTCGCCGCGCATCCGCCGCACCGGCAGCAGGCCCTCGTAGCCGTCGCCGAACGCCACGAACGCGCCGGCGGAGATGACGCCGGTGATCTCGCCCGAGAACACGCGCTCGTAGCCCTCGCCCGACGAGAACAGCTCCCGCTCGAGCAGCAGGCAGCGCGCGATGTCGTCGGCGGTCCGCTCGATGAACATCGCGTCGCGCTCGCGCTCCGACGACCACTCGGCCACCGACACGAGCCGCTGCGCGTCGGGGGGCATCTCCCCGCCGCCGATCGCGCTCAGCAGCGACCGGTGGCACACGAGGTCCGGGTAGCGGCGGATCGGCGACGTGAAGTGGCAGTAGGCGGCCGAGCCGAGCCCGGCGTGCCCGAGGTTGCGCGGCAGGTAGTAGGCCTGCTTGAGCGAGCGCAGCACGAGCGACGTCAGGCCGACCCGGCCGCGCCCGGTGCGGCGCACGTGCTGGTCGACCAGGCGGGAGCACTCGCTCACGATCTCGGCCGCCTGCGACGGCGACATCGGCTCCGGGACCGGCGGCGTCGGGACGTCGAGCGAGGCGAGCTGCTCGACCAGGCGCTCGACCCGCGCCGGCTCCGGCCGCTCGTGGACGCGGTAGAGCGTGGGCACCCCGCGCGCCTGCAGGAACCGGGCGACCTGCTCGTTGGCGGCGATCATGAGGTGCTCGATCAGCCGGTGCGACTCGGTCTGCACCGCCGCCTGCCAGCTCGCGACGTTGCCGCGCCGGTCGAACGAGAACTCCGGCTCGATCGAGACGACCTCGAGCGCGCCGCGCGCCTCGCGCGCCCGCTGCAGCGCCGCCGCCACCTCGCGCGCGGCGCGCAACGGCGCCGCCCACGGGTCCTGCCACGGCTCGTCGCCGGCGAACACGCGGTCGACCTGGTCGTAGTCGAGCCGCGCGTCGGAGCGGATCAGCGAGCGGTAGAACACGGCACGCGTCACGCGCGACCCGTCGAAGTCCATCTCGACCGTGACCGCGTTGCGGTCCTGGCCGGGCCGCAGCGAGCACGCGTCATTGGACAGCGCCTCGGGCAGCATCGGCTCCACCGCCCCCGGCACGTACACGGACGTGCCGCGGCGGGCCGCCTCGCGGTCGATCAGGTCGCCCGGGCGCACGTAAGCGCTCACGTCGGCGACGTGCACCCACACGCGCGACCCCTCGGCGGAGATCGCGTCGTCGAAGTCCTTGGCCGTGACCGGGTCGATCGTGAACGTGGTCAGGTCACGCAGGTCGCGACGCGGCGCGGCGACCGCCCCGCCGGCGTCGCGGGCCTTCCTGGCCGCCCGCTCGACGGCGGGGTCGAAGCGCCGGGCCAGGCCGCGGTCGAGCATCAGGCCCTCGATCAGCGCCCGCGCGTTGTCGGGCCGGCCGAGCACCCGCACGACCTTCGCCTGCTGCTTGGGCGTGCGCCCGGGCCGCACGAGCACGAGGTCGCCCACGCGCGCGTCGCGGTGGCGCTCGACCGGGATCGCGCGGCCGCGTCCGCCCGCGCCGCCCGCCGGCCCGAAGAACGGCGACACCGTCACGAACCGGCCGCGCTTCTCGAGGACGCCGACGATGCCGCCGGAACCCGCGCTCACGTCAGCTGCTCGGCGACGACCGTGAGCGCGTCCACGACGACCTCGTCGCGCGGCGTGTCGGGGTCGTCCTTCGCGCGGACGTCGGGCTTCACGCCGCCGCCGCGGTCGACGCCCGCTCCGCCGAGGTTGCGCCCGCTCGGCAGGAAGTACTGCCCGACGGTGAGGTCCAGCGCGCCGCCGTTGGACAGCCGCTGCACCTCCTGGAAGACGCCCTTGCCGTACGTGGGCGCGCCGACGACCTCGCCGCGGCCGCGGTCCTGGATCGCCCCGGCGACGATCTCCGACGCCGACGCGGTGCCGCCGTCGACGAGCACGACGACCGGGATGTCCTCGTCGATCGCGCCGCCCGCGGCGGTCAGCGTCTTGGACGGCTTGTTGCGGCCCTTGATCGTCACGATGTCGCCCTCGGGGATGAAGATCGACGCCACCAGGCGCGCCTCGTCGAGCAGCCCGCCGCCGTTGTGGCGCAGGTCGAGGAGAATCGCCTTCGCGCCCTGCTTCAGGCGCTTGTCGATCTCCTTGCGCAGCTGCCCGTGCGCGCCGCGGCTGAACGTGGCCAGCGCGACCTGCGCGACCTTCGTGCCGTCGGCCGTCCGCCGCATGCGCGACGCCACCACGGGCACCGACACGACGGCGCGCTCCACCTCGCGCTCGATGCGCTCCCCGTCGCGGACGATCACGAGGCGCACGGTCGTGCCCTCGCGCCCACGGATGTAGCTGCTGGAGCGCTCGCTGGGCAGGCCCGCGAGGCGCTTGCCGCCCGCCGCGACGATCAGGTCACCCGGCTTCAGCCCGGCGCGCTGGGCCGGCGAGCCGTCGTACACGCGCACGACCTCGAGGCCGCGCTCGTGCTCGGAGACCTCGATCCCGACGCCGGTGAACTGCGCGTTCGTGTCGCGCAGGTACTTCTCGAACTGCTTGGGCGTGAAGTAGTGCGAGTAGCGGTCGCCGAGCGAGTCGACCATCCCGGCGATCGCCTTGTCGGTCAGCTCGCTCTTGGGGACCTCGCGGTAGTAGTCGGCGTTGACGTCGTCGAGCGCCTCGGCGAACAGCTGCGCCTCCCCGTCGCCGACGAGGACGTCGCGGACCGGGTCCGGGAGCCGGTCCGGGTGGCCGCCCAGCCAGATGCCGCCCGCGAGCACGGCGAGCGGCACCAGGACGGCGATCAGGTAGGCGGCGAGACGGCGGCGCACCCTCCGCAGGGTAGGGACAACCCATGTGTCCACCGCGGGTTTCGCCCCCTGGGGCGAACACCCGCAACGGAACCTCGCCCCCAAGGGCGAGCGTTCCTCAGACCTTCAAGAAGCGCCGCAAGGAAAGGCCGGAGCCCAGGGCCGAGACGAGCACCGCGGCGAGCATCAGCAGCAGCGCCAGCACCGGCAGGCTCATCGTCTCCGGGGCCGAGATCAGCGCGAAGTCGTCCGCGAGCGGGTCGACGAACGCGATCTTGCCCACGGCGAGCAGCAGGATCGCCAGGATCCCGCCGATCGAGCCGAGGATCACGCCCTCAAGCACGAACGGCCAGCGGATGAACGAGTCGGTCGCGCCGACGAGCTTCATCACCTCGACCTCGCGCCGGCGCGAGAACAGCGACAGGCGAATCGTGTTGGAGACCAGCAGCGCGGAGGCGATGATCAGCAGGCCGCACAGGAGCGCCATCGCGAGCTTCACGACGTTCGTCGCCGTGAGGATCTTGTCCGTCTCCTCCTTGCGGTTCTTGACCTCGTCGATCGCCGGGTCGACGACCGTGCGCGAGCCCGACGGCGTCGTCGGCGCCAGCTCGTTGCGGATCGCGACGATGTTGTCCGGGTCGTCCGGGGTGATGCGGAAGGAGTCCGGCAGCGGGTTGGAGCCGAGCAGCTCGTAGGCCTCCGGGTTGCGCTTGGACTCGCGCTTGTAGGCCTCCTCCTTGGAGACGAACCGCACGGTCTCGACGTGCGCGGTCTCGTTCTCGAGGCGGTCGCGGACGCGCTGGATCTGCGCGTCGGTGACGTCGGGCTTGAGGTAGACCTCGAGCGCGACCTTCTCGCGCACCTCGTTGGCGGCGCCGGTCGTCGCCTGCACGACCGGGATGAACACGCCGAGCACGAGCAGCGTCACGAGCACCGACGCCATCGCGGCGAACGACGGGATCGGGTTGCGCCGCATCGAGCGCAACGACTCCTTCAGGAAGAAGCCCAGCTTCATGTCTCGAGGTGCTCCTGCAGGATCGCGCCGAGCTCGGCGGTGTTCGGCTCGCCGCCGGAGTAGCGGGCGGCGGCCTGGTCGCGCACGACGCGGCCGCGCTGCAGCTCGATCACGCGGCGGCGCATCTTGTCGACCATCGCGACGTCGTGGGTGGCGACGATCACCGTGGAGCCGGTGCGGTTGATGCGGTACAGCAGCTGCATGATCCCGATCGACGTCTCGGGGTCGAGGTTGCCGGTCGGCTCGTCGGCCAGCAGCAGCGGCGGGTGGTTCACGAACGCGCGCGCGATCGCCACGCGCTGCTGCTCGCCGCCGGAGAGCTGGTCGGGGTAGTTGTGCAGCTTCGTCGACAGGCCGGTGAGGCGCAGGATGTCCGGGACCTTGGTGCGGATCTCCTTGCGGCTGGAGCCGGTCACCTGGAGCGCGTAGGCGACGTTGTCGTACACGGTCCGGTTCGGCAGCAGCTTGAAGTCCTGGAAGACCATGCCGATGTTGCGCCGGTAGTAGGGCACCTTGCGGCGGCCGATGTCGCGCAGGTCCCGGCCGGCGACGCGCAGGATGCCGTCGGTCGGGTCGGTCTCCTTCATCAGCAGGCGCATCAGCGTCGACTTGCCCGAGCCGGAGTGCCCGACGATGAAGACGAACTCGCCGCGCGCGATCGTCAGCGTCGCGTCCTCGAGGCCGACGTCGCCGCCCTCGTAGCGCTTGGTGACGTGGCGCAGCTCGACGACGGGGACATGCGGAGCGGGCCGCTCGCGACGGGGGGCCGCGGCGGCTCGTGAGGACTGTTCAAGGGCGGCCATCGGGTCGACAAGGTAGAGAGACACGTCCGCAGGCCTGCAGTTCCGGTTGCACGCAACAGGAATTGCGCGATCTGCGCAGAGGTGCGCAGATCAGCGCAGGGCCCTGAGGAACGGCACCACCGTCTTCAGGAACCGGTTGCGGCCCGGCAGGTCGGCGATCGGGTCCATGTGCGCGTCGGTCGCGGCGGCGTTCACGGTCACCACGCGTGACCGCGGGATGCCGGCCTGCCGGGCGATCGACAGGGCCGCGTCGATCACCCGCTCGCCGCCCAGGCTGGTCGCGAACGCGTAGATCGGCGTCTTCAGCGCGGCGCCGTGGACCGCGCGCACGCCGAGCGTCTCCTGCGCCGGGTTGGCGACGCCGCCGTTCACCGCGCCCGCGTCGATCGTCAGGCGGCGCGGGTGGTACCAAGCGGTGCCGTCCATGTCGGGGAGCTCCGGGGCGGCGAAGACGCGCGCGATCCGCAGCGCAGTCGTCAGGCCGTCGTCGACCCAGCCGCGCGGGTCGCCGCTCTCGGCCAGGTGGCCGATGTGGGCCTGCACGAGCGCGAGGTTCCGCGGCCCGGTCTTGACGTCGAGCGCGTAGCCGTAGCTGGCCTCGGCGGTGGCCGGCACCGGCGTCTTGAGGTCGGCCGGCAGCAGCGACCAGGCGCCCAGGATCGCCGGCCCCTTCGGGTCCATCAGCGCGCTGTTGGAGCCGACCGCGTTGAACACCCCCGCCGACCACGGCAGCCCCAGACCCGTGAGGTCGAGGAACGGCGAGCTCGCGGCGAGCGCGTCGAGGCTGGCCTGCGCCGCCTCGGGCGTCACCGCCGACCCGGGCCGGCTGCCGCCGTCGATGAAGACGAGCGCGTCGAGATCCCGGCCGCCGGGCCGCCCGGCGAAGTCCCAGGCGGCGTAGGCGTCGACGATCGTGCCGCCGAGCGAGTGCCCGCCGAGGACGACCCGGCGCCCGCCGCGCCTGGCGGCCCGGACGACCACGCGGACGTCGTTGACGGCGACGTCCATGCCCCACTGCCGCGCGTACGCGGTCTCGGCGTCGGACCTGGGGACGAAGTGCCGCGTGATCGCGGGGTTGCTCAGCCAGCCCAGGTAGTAGTCGAACAGCCCCTGCGGGCCGACCTTGCCCGCCTTGGCCTGCCGCAGCACCGACTGGTCCTCGAGCAGGTTCTCGCGGCGCTCGATCGCCCACACCTGCCAGCCGGGCAGGCGCCGCACGATGTCCCGGGCGAGCGGGGCGAAGTAGCCGCCGCCGGCCGAGGTGCCGGGGACGAGGACGAGCACGTGCCCGGCGCGCGCCCGCCCGATCTGGATGACCTTGACCTTGTTGAGCTCCGGCGGCGTCCCGGGAGCGGCGTAGCCGTCCATCGTGACGACCCGCGTCGGGGGCGCGGCGGCCGGGGCCGAGACGGCGGCGGCGAGCGCGACGACCACCGCGAGGAGCGAGACCCGGGACGGACGCATGGCGGCAGCGTAGTCTGAGACGCAATGGCGCAGATCACTTCCGAAGAGCTCCCCAACGGGCTTCCGCTGTACCGCGTCGGCCTGCCGGGGACGCGAGCGACCACCATCCTCGTCGCCTTCGACGCCGGGGCGCGCACCGAGCGCCCGGAGGAGAACGGAGCCGCCCATTTCCTCGAGCACCTCGTGTTCAAGGGCGGGCAGCTCTACGACGACTACCGCAAGGTCAACGAGACGGCGGAGCGCATGGGCGCGACGCTGAACGCCTACACGTCGCACGACCTCGTGGCGTTCCACATCACCTGCCGCGCCGAGCGGGCGATGGAGGCGCTGGACCTGCTGACCGACTTCGTCGGGCGGCCGAAGATCGACGCCGAGGAGCTCGACCGCGAGCGCGGGGTCGTGATCCAGGAGATCAACCGCGCCTTCGACCAGCCGTCGACCGTCGCCGAGCACCTGATCGACCGCGCCGCGTTCGGCGAGCACCCCCTCGGGCGGCCCGTGCTGGGCCCCGAGGAGCACCTGCGCACGTTCACGCGCGAGGCGATCGTCGCGTTCCGCGAGCGCCGCTGGTCCGGCGTGCGCGGCGGCGCGTTCCTCGTCGGCAACCTCGACCACGTCGACGCCGACGGCCGGACCACCGAGCTGCTGCAGCGCTTCCCGGCGCTGCCCGCGCCGGAGCCCTACGAGCCGGCGCCGCCGCTGAGCCCCGAGGTGCTCGTCGAGGACCGCGACACCAACCAGTCGCACCTGCGGATGATGTACGCGCCGCAGATCGACGTCGGCGACCCGAAGCAGCGGGCGGCGCTGACGATCTACGCGACGCTGCTGGGCGGCTCGATGGGCTCGCGCCTGTTCGACGAGATCCGCGAGCAGCGGGGCCTCTGCTACTCGGTGTGGGCGGTCGACCACAGCTTCTCGGACGCCCCGATCCTCCAGCTCGGATCGGGCCTGGAGTCGGCCAAGTGCGTCGAGGCCTACACGCGCATGCGCGAGATCGTGGCCGAGCTGCACACCGACGGCCCAACCGAGGAGGAGGTCGAGCGGGCGCGCGCGTACGCGGCCGGCCGCCGGGTGCTCGCGTTCGAGAACACGAACGCGGTGGCCCGCCACGCCGCCAACCAGCGCATCGTGTTCGGCGAGGACGTCGACCCCGACCGGGCGATCGAAGCGCTCGACGCGGTCACGCGCGAGCAGGTGCGCGAGATCGCGGCGGCGGTCGACCCCGAGCACCTCGCCGTGGCCTGCGTCGGGCCGCACGAGCGCTCCGACTTCGCGTAGCGGGCGCCTCCCCCCGACCGGCGGGATCCCGCTGGAACCGGCGGGCCGGCGGTGGCAGGATGAAGGCGATGGGTATCAACCGCCGGGAGCTTGAGCGCTATCTCGCACGCGTGGCCGACCGGTGGCCGATCGAGCACGCCTGGCTGGGCGGCGCTCAGGTCGACGACGAGCGCGGCCTCGGACCGCAGCGCGAGCGCGGCCCCGAGTTCATCGTCGTGCTCGTGTCGGAGGCGTTCGCCGGGATCCCGTGGCTGGAGCGCGTGTACATCGCCGGCTCCCTGTGGGACGCCTCGGAGATGGGCCATCCCGCCGACGTGCACTGCTACACGCCGTCGGAGCTGGAGCGCAAGCGCGAGACGCTCAGGCGCGTGCGGCGGGTCCTCGAGACCGGCCTGGACCTGACCGCGACCCCGGCGAGCTGAGCGGCCCCTAGGCCGCGCGCGGCTGCTGGCTCGCCGCGATCGCCTCGGCGACGAGGCCGAAGAAGCGCTCCGCGCAGGGCCACGCCTCGGGCGACACGTGCATCGTCATGCTGCCGGCGCCCGTCGACCACGGCCGCAGCTCGACATGCCGCCGGCCCCGCGAGTCGGGCGGGCCGATCGTCAGCTTCAGGTTGCGCACGTGGTAGCGCAGGTCGCCCTCGCCCGGGAAGCCGAAGGCCTCCACCACCCGGCCGTCGAAGGCGAACAGCGTCCCGTCGATCCAGGTCTCCTCCATGGCTGGACCCTAGCGGAGACCGCGATGTCTCCGGGCGATGGGGTATGAACCCGTGGACGTCTCGTCAACGACAGGGGGAAACACGCATGCGCAGGATCGCCGTGCCGATCGCGGCTGCGGCCGTGGCGGCCGCCGTCGCCGTCCCGGCCCTGGCCCACGACGACAAGGGCGGCAAGGGCCACAAGCCGCCGAGCAGCAGCCCGGCGGGGACCGTGCAGTCCTTCGCCGACGGCACGCTGACCGTCGCGCTCGCCGCGGGCGGGACCGCGTCGGGCAAGGTCACCGACCGCACGCTGGTGCTCTGCGTCCCCGGCCCGCCGGCCCCCGCCGGGACCTCGCCGTCGCAGAAGCGCGGCCGTCACGTGCGCTTCACCGGCGGCCATCGCAAGGGCTGGAAGGGCCCGCGCCGCGGCCGCTGCGACGCCGCGGCGAACCTGACCGCCGGCACGACCGTCCGCAAGGCGACGCTGGCCCTCACCTCCGAGGGCGCCACATTCGGCAAGGTGGTCCTCGCCAAGGCGCCGGCCACCCCGTGACGGCGCAGGCGCCGGCCGCTGACGCCCAGCGGCCGGCGCCGACGCCCGCGGTCGACCGCGCCCGCGTCATCTAGCCTGCCGCGCATGCCCACCGGTCATCGCCGTCTCGCCTGCGCGGTCGCGCTCGCCGCACTCCTCACCGCCGCCGCCCCCGCGACCGCCAAGCCCGGCCCGACGCTGCGGGTCACGATGGACCCGAACCTGTCGCGTCCGGTGGACCTGCCGCCCTCCGGTCCGTCCGTGGGCGACCGCTGGGCGATCGAGTCGCGGGTGCTCGACACCTCCGGCGCCCCGGTGGGCACGTTCCGCGCCGACCAGACCGCGATCGCGGTCGGTCGCGACAGCCAGGTCGTGCAGACCCAGGGCGTCTTCGAGCTGAGCGACGGATCGATCACCTTCGCCGGCGTGGCCCGCGCGCCGCTGTCCCAGACGGGTCTCGCCGTGGACGAGGCCTACGAGCGCGCGGTCACCGGCGGCACCGGCGCCTACGCAGGGGCCGGCGGCACGATCGTCACCCGCCGGCGCCCCGACGGCGTCTACGAGCAGACCATCCGCCTCGTGCTCCCCGACGGCGAGCCGACGCCGCTGAGCATCCCCGGCATCGAAGGGCCCGAGGAGAAGCGCATCGACCTCGGCGACCCCGGGATCGAGCCCGGCGACCTGATCGCGGTCCGCGGCGCCATCGGCGACCCGCCGGGCGGCACAATCCTGGGCACGCAGGCGGTGGTCGCCCCCGAGGGCGAGACGCTGCGCGTGCTGTCCTCGCTGACGTTCTCGCTTCCGAACGGCCAGATCGCGGCGGTCGGCCCGGGCGCGATCGCCCCGGAGGGCACGACGCTCCTGGACGGGCGCACCTTCGTCCGCGCCGTGGTGGGCGGCACCGGCGCCTACGCCGGGCGCGGCGGCACGCAGACCGTCGTCCGCGAGGCCGACGGCACGTACCGCAACGTGCTCGAGCTGTGGGCGCCGCGCGGCGAGGTGCGGCGGCTGCGCTTCACCACGCGCAATGCGGCGCTGACGACGGTCGACGCCGGCGGCGGTCGCTTCGACGTCGTCCAGGAGCGGCTGCGCAACGCCCGCGGCCGGCAGGCCGGCCGGATGCTGGGCGTGCGCACGAGCGCGGTCGACGCCGGGACCGTCACGGACGTCACCACGCTGGCGACGCTGCGCCTGCGCGGCGGCACGGTCGTCGTGGGCGGCGTCGAGGCGGGCCGGTCCAGCCGGACGGTCAGCGCCGTCATGGGCGGCACCGGCCGCTACGCCGGGGTGCGCGGCACGCTGACCACCACTGCGGCGAAGCGCGGCCTGGTCATCGATCTGCGTCTGCGGCGGGTCGGCTGACCAGCGCCGCGAAGCGCTCGGCGCCGACGTTCCCGCCCGAGATGACGACGCCCACGCGCCGGGCGTCGTCCAGCTCCGGCCGGCCGGCCAGCACGGCGGCCAGCGCGCAGGCGCCGCTGGGCTCGACGACGAGCTTCACGCGCTCGAACAGGAAGCGCATCGTCTCGACGATCTCGGTGTCGGAGACCACCGCGACGGCGTCGACGCGCTCGCGGATCACCGGCCAGGTGAGCTCGCCGGGCCGGTCGAGCTGCTGGCCGTCGGCGATCGTCGGCGCCACCGGCACGCGCACGCGCTCGCCGGCCGCGAGCGAGCGGCGCACGTCGTCGCCGACCTCGGGCTCGACCCCGACGACGCGCGTGGCCGGCGACAGCGCCTTCACCGTGGTCGCGCAGCCGGAGATCAGCCCGCCGCCGCCGATCGGCACGACGAGCGCGTCCAGGGCCGCCCCCTCGCCGACGTCCTCCAGCACCTCGAGCGCCACGGTCCCCTGACCCGCCATCACGCGCTCGTCGTCGTAGGCGTGCACCGGCGTCATCCCGCGCTCGGCCACCGCCGCGGCGAGCAGCGCCTCGCGGTCCTCGGCGTAGCGGTCGAAGCGCTCGATCTCGGCGCCGTAGCCTCGCGTCGCGGCGACCTTCGTGTCGGGCGCGTCGTCGGGCATCAAGATCAGGGCCGGGGCTGAGTGCAGCCGAGCGGCCAGCGCGAGCGCCTGGGCGTGGTTGCCCGACGAGACGGTCACCACGCCGCGGGCGCGCTCGGCGTCGGTCAGCGACGCGACCGCGTTGAAGGCCCCGCGGAACTTGAACGCGCCGACGCGCTGCAGGTTCTCGGCTTTGAGGACCACCTCCCGGCCGGTGCGCTCGTCGAGCGTGCGCGAGCGGACGAGCGGCGTGCGATGCGCGACCCCGTCGAGGCGCCGCGCGGCCGCACGGACGTCGTCGGCGCCGATCAAGTGATGGCGACCATGCGCTCGATCGGGAGCCGCGCGCGCTCCGCGATCTCCGCCGGCACCTTCACCTCGTGCTTCATGTCCCGCAGCGCGTCGCGCAGGTTCGCCAGCGTGATCATCTTCATGAACTTGCAGCTCGCGCGCTCGTTGGCGGCGATGAAGTCCACGTCCGGAGCGGCCATCTGGAGCGGGTGCAGCATCCCGACCTCGGTCGCCATGATCACGGTGCCGCCCTTGCCGCGGTGCTCCTCGGCGTACTTGAGCATCCCGCCGGTGGAGAGCATGTGCACGCCCTCGGACTCGACGTCGCCGGCCGCGACGTACTCCATCACCGAGGTCGAGCAGCCGCACTCGGGGTGGATGAGGAAGTCGGCGTCCGGATGGGCGGCGCGCACCTCCGAGATGTCCGACGGGCGGATGCCGGCGTGGACGTGGCACTCGCCGTCCCACACGTGCAGCGAGCGGCCGATCTGCTTCTCGACGTAGGCGCCCAGGAACATGTCCGGCCCGAACAGGATCTCCGTGTCCGGCCCGTGATCGCGCAGGATGTGCTCGACCACCTTGACCGCGTTCGACGACGTCACGCAGTAGTCGGTGAGCGCCTTCACCTCGGCCGTCGTGTTCACGTACATGACGGTGATCGCGCCCGGGTGCTTGGCCTGCCAGGCCGCCAGCTGCTCTGGGGTGATCGAGTCGGCCAGCGAGCAGCCCGCCTCGAGATCGGGGATCAGGACCGTCTTGTCCGGCGACAGGATCGACGCCGTCTCGGCCATGAAGTGGACACCGCAGAAGGCGATCACCGACGCATCGGTCTTCGCCGCCTGCTGGGAGAGACCGAGCGAGTCGCCCACGTAGTCGGCGACGTCCTGGACCTCGGCCACCTGGTAGTTGTGGGCGAGGATCACGGCGTCGCGCTCCTTGGCGAGCGCGCGCACCTCGGCCTTCAGCGCGGGGATGTTCTCGAGCGTCAGCAGGCTCACGGGAGGGCTCCAGGGAAGAGGTGAGGGACCCACGATTCTATCGACGCGGGCCCCTCGTCCCTCGTCTCATGCCGTGGCGACCGCGCGCGCTCGGACGCTGATCGAGCGGGTCGGCGGCGGCGTGTTGCGACTGATCTGGAACCGGAGCTCACCGCGGGTGAACACGCAGCACACCGCTGGAAGGTCGCCGGCGGCGATCGCGCTCACGGCGTCGGGCTGGGCGGAGCCCAGCGGGGCGTCGATGAGCATCAGGTCCGCCAGCCGTCCCGCCTCGATCACGCCGGTGTCGAGGCGATACACGTCCGCCACGTTGCCGGTCGCGGCGGCGAACGAGTCGAACGGCGACAGGGGTGCAAGACTGGCTAGCTCGACGACGGACTTCAGCACCGCGAGCGGCATCGTGCCGGTGCCGGTCGGGGTGTCGCTGGCGATGAGCAGCCGCGTCAGCTCGCCGCGGCGCTCGAGCGCCCGGACGACCTCCAGCGACGCCCGCAGGTTGCCCGCCTGGACGACCTGGAGCGCCATGTCGGATTCGCCGATCACGCGTGCGAGGTCGGCCTCCGACAGCGCCGTCGGACCGCCGTTCACATGGCCGCTGACGTCAGGAGACATCGCGAGCAGGTCGTCGGCGGTCACCGGCGAGGAGCTCGGGATCGACGCCCCGCCGGTGTGGCACATGACCACCATGCCGTGGCGCTGCGCGGCACGCACGAGCGGCGCGCAGTCGGCGGGCGGAGCGAAAGCCCCGAAGCCGGCCTTGGCCAGCCAGACCCCCGCGGCCGCGAGCTCGGCGAAGTCCCGATCCTCCAGCCCTGGCTCCAGGATCACCGACCCCGCGTGGACGGTCATCCCGCCGGGCCGGTAGTCGGCAAAGCACCGCTGCGCGGCGATCGCAAGCGCCTTCACGCCGACAGGATCCTTCGGCCGCCCCGGCGCGTGCACCTCGCTCGCCGAAATGCACGTCGTGATGCCACCGTGGACGTAGCTCTCGAGGAAGTCGACCGTCTTCTGGCGCGGCGTGTAGTCGCCGATCACGACGTGGCAGTGCGAGTCGATCAGCCCGGGGGCCACGATCGCCCCGGCGGCGTCGACCACGAGCTCCGTGTCGGCCGGACCCAGATCCGCCTCCCGCCCGACCGCGGCGATGCGGTCGCCGGCGATCAGAACCGTGTCGGCGTCCAGCAGGCCGTCGCCCGAGCGGCCGGTGACCACGCCGCCGGCGTTGACGATCACCGCGCTGCTCATCGCAGGCCGTCCATGGCCGTGATGGCGTCGGCGGGCACTCCGCCGATACGGGCGTTGATCCGGCCGCGGTTGGCATATGCGCCGACGACGACCATCTCGTCCGGCCCTGGCGCGTCGGGCACGTGGACGGTGATGCCGTCGTAGTGCGCGCGCACGTAGAGTGCGTCCTTGTGGGCGAGAGGCACGTCGAGCCGCTCGCCGGCGGCCGCGCGCTTCGTCATCGACGGGATCCAGGCCAGGCCACCACCTGCGTGCTGGCGCATCGCTTCACCGAAGACCGTGGTGAGCATCGCGTTGATGTGCTCCTGCTCGCCCGCGACCCCGACCAGGCCGCCCTTGCCGTAGCTCAACGGCGGCGCGTCCAGGGCGTCGACCGCCCGCGATGCGAGCTCGTCGGCCAGGGGGATGCTCGCCTGGATGAGCTCGTCGAGGTCATCCGCCCAGCGACCGGCGAACGGGTTGTCGACGACGGCGCACACCGCCACCTTCACGAGCGGGCCGCCATCGTCCTGGCGCCCCGCCTCGGTGTGCACCTCCTCTCGGAACGTCACCCACTTGCGGACCGTCATGCCGCCACCCCCGCCGTGCCGCCGGTGGGCGCGGTCCGACTGAGGAGGCCGTCCACGAGCTCGCGCCCGGCATCCCAGTCGTAGGCGTGGAACACGCGGGCGTCGGACACGTGCTGAGCCGCCGAGTAGAACATCTCGTACTGCAGCTGGCGCCCGGCGAACTCCGTACCGACGAAGTCCCACATGAGCTTCAGGAGGCGCACGCGCTCGTGGGCCGACGCCGTGGCGGACTTGTAGTAGCGCTCGGTGTGCGCCGCCGTCTCCGGCGCCGAGAACACGTCCTCGGACGACGGGACCGCGATGAAGGAACCGCCGGCGAGCTCCCGCAGCCACCGCATGAGGTCGACCACGAGCTGGCGCTGCAGGCTCATCCCCGTGTAGACGAACTGCTGATTGGGGATAGCGAGCGTCTCGGTGATCCTGGGAGTCGTCTCGGCCGCCACGACGATCGCCTCGAGCTGCGACGCGATCGTGGCCACCCCACCACCCAGCTGGCCCTGGACGGGCGGCAGCCGATCGATGCCGTGCAGCTCGGCCAGTCGCATCGCGAGGCCGCAGGCGAAGCGCAGCTTCACTCCGAAGCGCGACAGCGCCTGGAAGTTGGCCATGAGGTGCGCGCCGGTCTTGGTGAACTGGTCGCGGGTGATGCCGATGTCGCGGTACACGAAGACGTGCTCCCAGGGGACAAACACGTCGTCGAACACCACGAGCGAGTCGAACTCATCGAACCGCGACGACAATGGGTAGTCGAATTCGCTGTTGGCGATCGTTGTGTACGGCCGGCGCGGGTAGATGCGCAGGCCCGGCGCGTTCATCGGCATCACGCACGAGATCGCGTAGTCCTCGTCACCGTCCTGCAGCGGCACGACGTACGTGAGGAGCAGCCAATCGGCCATGGCCGCGGAGGTGCCGATCATCTGGGCGCCGCGGATGACGATCCCGTCCTCGCGCTCCTCGGCCGCACCCGCGTAGAGAAACGGCTCGGGCTGCTGATGGGCGGGCTTGGAGCGGTCGACCTGCGGCGGCACGATCGCGTAGGCGACGTACAGGTCCTCGCGACGGGCGCGCTCGTAGAACCGGACGACGTTGTCCGCATACCGCTCGCCGCCACAGGCGAAGACGTGCTTGGACGCGGTGAAGGCAGACAGGAGCGAAGCGACGTGGTCGGGGGTCCGTCCCATCAGGCCGCAACTGGGGCGGGCCCACATCTCGTGCATCCGCCGGCGGGCGGTGAGGTCTGCGCTCGATCGCGGGATGCGCCACATCCCCGAGTAGCGCTCACCCGTCTCCGGGTCCTCGTAGGCGTACCCGGGGTCGGCGGCCACCTCGTCGTAGATGCCGGCGATCGTCGCGATGGGCCCCGCGAACGCCGGGTGGGTGGTCACGTCGTCGACCCGCTGCCCGTCGAGGTAGACCTCCCGGCCGTCCGACAGGCTCTCCAGGTACTCCGCTCCGCTTCTCATGGTGCTCCTTGGTCTGCTGACTTCCGAGAGTCGGCCGCTACGAGAGCGACCCGAAGGCCACGCGATCCCACACGCGCTGCATCGCCTCGTCGTCCCCGATGTCGTCGAAGCGGCGGTAGCTGCGGTTGCAATACAGCAGCGGCGGTGCGTCGGGCCCGAGCCACACGTGGCTCACATGTCCGACGAAGATCGAGTGGGTGTGCGCATCGTGCGCCTGCGCGAGCTCACAGCCGATGTGGGCGACCGCCCCGTCGATGATCGGCGCCACGCCGTCCGGGTCGGGGCGCAACCACGACGTCGGGATGCGCTTGTCCGAGCCGGGCCGCGAGCAGTGGTTGGCGACGTTCTGCTGACCGGCGGCCAGCATGTTCACCCCGAAGCGCCCGCTCTGCACGATCTCCCCGTGGCTGCGGTTCTCGCGGTTGACGCACACGAGCAGACTCAAGGGCGACAGCGACAGGGAACACATCGCGGTCGCGGTCATCCCGGCCGGCTCGCCGTCTGCGCCGGCGTAGGTGATCACGGAGACGGTGGCCGCGAAGCGGGTGAATGCGGTCTTGAACGCCTCGGTCGGGGAGCTGACGGGCGCGGTAGTCATGCGCTGGCCTCCTCGATCTGAAGGCCCGAGGCGAGTCGTCCTCCCCCGAGCGCGGCAGCCTGCTCGGCCAGGGTGCGCTCGGCCTGGTCCCACTGCTCCGGCACGAACGTGCGCGACAGTCCGGCGCACACGAGCGCCGCAGTGCCGCCAAGGGCCCCGGTCGGGATCGGGACTCCCACCGCGTACAGACCCTGGGAGAACTCCGAGTCGGCACGGGCCATACCCGTCGCGCGAACATCCTGCAACTGCACGATCAGTTCCTCCCGGTGGACGAGGGTGTTGTCGGTGAAGGCCGGCAGGCGCTCGGGCAGCAGCGATCGCACCTCGTCGTCGGTGAGCTGCGCGAGGATCGCCTTGCCGCCGGCCGTGGCGTGGAGCGGGAGCCGCTCGCCAAGGCTGGCGGCGGCCTTCAGCGCGCCGCGGCTCTCCTGGCTGGCGATGATCGCGACGCGGTCGCCGGCGAGGAGACCGACCTGCGTGGTGAGTCGGGTGATCTCGGCGATCTCGGCGATGCGGCGCATGAGGTCGGCCCAACCGGGCTCCGCGCTCGTCGAGACGGCGGCGAGCTGCAACGGGAGCGGCCCGATGCGATAGGTCAGCTCGTCGTCCGCGTCGAGCATGCCGATGTCCACGAGCGCCTTGAGGAAGCGGTGCGTGGTCGCCGGGTCCCAGTCGAGCTCGGCGGCCAGGTCGCGCAGCTTCCACTGAGGCGCGGCCGGCGTGAACGCCTGCAGCAGGTCCACCATCTTGTGCAGCGTCGGGATCCGCGCCCGCTGGCCGTCGCTCGCCTTCATCGCGTGCCTCTTGAAAGTGAAATATGCATTTCAGTAATGAGGAGGGTAGTGTCGACTGTCAGGTGTGCAAAGCCGCGAACGGGAGGAGGTCGCGGGCGTCCGCCCACGGACCGGGTGCGATCAGATGACCAGGTGCTGGGCCAGCGCCTGTTCGTCCTCGAGCAGCGCCGACGACGCGCCCTCGGCGACGACTCGACCCTTCTCCAGGATGTAGCCACGGTGTGAGATCCCCAGCGCCAATCGCGCGTTCTGCTCCACCAGGAGCACGGCCACGCCCTCCTGATTCAGGCGCTGCAGCATCCCACCGATCTCCTGCACGATGTTCGGCTGGATCCCCTCCGAGAACTCGTCGATGAGCAGCAGCCGCGGGGACGCGATCAGGGCGCGCGCGATCGCGAGGATCTGCTGCTGACCGCCCGAGAGGCTGCCGGCACGCTCTCGCGCACGGGCGCGCAACAGCGGGAAGCGCTCGTAGATCCGCTCGATTGCCGCGTCAGCGCCGCGGGACCGCGGGAGCCCCATCCGCAGGTTCTCGACGACCCGCAGCGTCGGGAAGATCCCCCTCCCCTCCGGAACGACGCCCACGCTGGCGCGCGCGATCGCGTACGTCGGGCGTCCGGTGACGTCCTGGCCATCCAGCGTCACGCGTCCGTCGGTGACCGCGCACTGACCGAGGATGCTGCGCAGCAGCGTGGTCTTCCCCATGCCGTTGCGCCCGATCAGCGCGACCATCTCGCCCTCACCGACGGAGAGCGACACGCCGTGCAGCACCCGTGTGTCGCCCCGACGGGCGTGAATCCCCTCGACGACCAGCATCAGTCGACCCCGCTTCCGAGATAGACGTCCTGCACCCGCTTGTCGGCCTGGATCTCCTCGAGCGACCCCTCGACGAGGAGCGAGCCGCGATGGAACACGGAGACGCCGTCGGCGATCTGGCGAACGAACGACATGTCGTGCTCGATGATCACCACGGTCATCTCGCCGCACAGGCGGCGCAGCATGTCGACGACCTCGTCGGTCTCGCGGATGCTCATCCCCGCCGTCGGCTCGTCGAGCAGCAGCAGCCGCGGGACGCCGGCGATCATCATGCCGATCTCCAGACGCTTCCGCTCGCCGTGGGACAGATCGCGCGCCGGCTGTGTCCGGCGGTCTTCCATCCCGAGCTCGACGAGCATGTGCTCCACGCGGTCGGCCCAGCCGTCCGGCGCACCCGGCCGGCGGGCTCCGAGCTGCAGATTGAGCTCGATCGACAGGCCGGCGAAGACGGTCGGAGTCTGGAACGAGCGCACCATGCCCCAGTGGGCCATGCGGCTCGGCGACACCCGGCTCATCGTGTGTCCCGCGAAGGTGATGCGACCCGAGGTCGGGCGGACGAGGCCGCACACGACGTTCAGGAACGTGGTCTTGCCTGCGCCGTTGGGGCCAATGATGCAGCGCGTCTCGCCGTCACGGACCCGGAAGCTCAGGTCGTCGAGTGCCGCGACGCCGCCGAACCGGCGCGTGAGCCCAGTGACCTCGAGCAACGCCTCGCTCATGAATGTCCCTCCCCCGGAGCCTCCTGCGGCGTGGGCGCCGCCGGAGGCGTCGACGTCAGCGCCGTCAGTCGGCCCTGCCGGAGGCTGCGCAGTCGCTCGCCCACGGAGGCCAGGCCGCCCGGCAGGAACAGGACGATCAGGATGAACACGACGCCGATCACGAGCAGGTACGCCGTCGCCGACGAGCCGGTCAGCGACGACTGGCCCGCGGTGATGAGCAGCGCAGCCACGAGCGGCCCGAGCAGCGTGCCGGCCCCGCCGACGGCGACCCAGACGAACACCTGGACCGAGAGCGCGACGCCGAACACCGACGGGTCGACGATCCCCGTGAGGGGCGCGTACGCCATGCCCGCGACGCCGGCGAGCGCCGCCGCGATGGTCGAGATGGCGACGCGGTAGCGCAGCGTCGAGTAGCCGAGGGTCTCGGCGCGGTGCTCGCTCTCGCGGATCGCCGCGAGGATCGAGCCGAACCGGCCGCTGACCAGCGCCGTGCAGACCACGAAGGCGATCGCGGTCAGCACGACCACCAGGTAGTAGTAGGACTCCGGCGTGTCGAACACGATCTCGAACGCCCCCGGGATCCCGATCTCCGGCCACGCGATGCCCAGCAGGCCGTTCGACCCGCCGGTGAGACCGGTCGCCGCCAGCGCGACCTGCTCGAGCACGAGCGTGAGCGCCAACGTGATCAGCGCGAAGTAGATCTCGCGGGTGCCGGCCTTGAACGACACGAACGCCACCACCGCGCCGAGCAGCGCCGGCACGGCCGCCGCGGCCAGGAGCGCCACGTACGTCCCGCCGATGCCCTCGATGCGGTCGCCCAGGATGCCCCAGCTGTAGGCGCCCAGACCGAACGACATGGCGGGCGCCAGGTTGATGATCCCGGAGTAGCCCCACTGCAGGTCCAGGCTCATCGCCAGGACTCCGAAAACGAGCCCGGTGGCGATCACGTTGTACCAGTAGATGTCGGAGCTCACGACGGGGACGAGGGCGGCGGCCACCAACAGCACCGCGGCCGCGATCCGCGTCTGCGAGCGGAAGAGGCGAATCATGCGGTCCGGACCCCCCCGCGTGAGAACAGGCCCTGCGGGCGGACGAGCATCACCAGGATCGCCAGGCCCAGGACGCAGATCTGCGCCACGGTCCCACTGAACGGGATGGTGAGCGCGCTCTCGCCGCCTCCGATGAGGACGCCGCCACCGAACGTGCCGGCGATGCTGCCCATCCCACCGGTGATCACGACGAGGAACGAGCGCACGGTCTGCTCGAGCCCCATGGTCGACACGACGCCGATGAACGGCGCCATGAGCGCGCCCGCGAACCCGGCGAGGGCGGCGCCCAGGGCGAACGCCAGCGAGGCGATGCGCGTGGTGTTGGTGCCGAGCGCCTCGGCGACGTCCGCGCCCTCGATCGTCGCCCGCACCCGGATCCCGAAGGAGGACCGGTACAGCAGCAGCCCGACCGCGACGATGACGAGGATCGCCATCGTCGCGGCGACGAGCCGGTACGTCGGATACGTGGTCCCCAGCACGCTCACGCTGCCCTCGATCGGTGTCGGCACCGTCTTCGACTGGGGGCCGAAGATGAGCCGCACCGCCTGCTGCAGCACGATGCTGAGCCCGAACGTCGCCAGCAGCGAGCTCAGGTCCCGCCGCTGGTACAGCGGGCGGATCATCGCGCGCTCCACCGCCATGCCGAACGCACCCACCAGCAGCGGCGCGAGCACGATGCCCACCCACGGGCTGAGCCCCGCGCTGGTGACCACCACCATGGTGTACGCGCCGAGCATGAACAGCTCGCCGTGCGCCATGTTGATGACCCGCATCACGCCGAAGATGATCATCAGGCCGAGCGCCACCTCCACGGTGAAGACGGACGCCACGGCGATGTTCAGGAGATCGGTGCCGTTCATGGTGCTGTGGGGTCGGAGATCACCGACGATCCGCCCGCCGGGTCAGACGTCCTGCGAGCTGCAGCCGGAGTGGCCGGGGTGCGGCACCTGGCCGAGGTCCTGGACCTCGTCGTAGTTGTCGCCCTTGACCTGCAGCAGCCGGATCGGACCGGTGACGACGTTGTTGTCGGGGTTGACCGTGATCTCGCCGGCGGGGGACTCGACGGTCACGCCCGGCAGCGCCTTGGCGACCGCCTCGCGGTCGGTCGTGCCGGCCTTCTCGGCCGCGGCCTGCAGCAGCAGGAGCGTGCCGTACGCCCCCTGCGCGGCGATGGTGCCGATCGGCGCCTCGTCGCCGTACTTCGCGTGGTAGGCGGCAGCGAACTTCTCGTTCACCGGGTTGTCCGCCTTGTCCCAGTAGCGCTCGACCGTGTACACGTCCTGGGCGACGTCGGCGATGCCGGGCAAGACCTCACCGGCGAACGTCGGGATACCGGTCAGCTCGACCTTGTCGCGCAGTCCGAACTGGTTCAGCTGCTTGACGAGCGCGATGCCGTCAGTGCCGACGACCGAGATGAAGATCACGTCGGGCTTGGCCCGCTCGATCTCCGAGATGTACGACGAGAAGTCGCTCGTCCCCAGCGGCGCGTAGGCAGTGCCCACGACCGTCCCGCCGTTCTCCTCGATGAGCTTGCTCGTGAGGTCGTTGACGAAGTGCGGGAAGACGTAGTCGGAGCCGATGAGGTACACCCGCTTGCCGAGGTTCTCGAGCATCCACGGGACGTACTCGGTCATCTTCTGCTCGGGCGTCTCGCCGTTGCCGAAGATGTACTCGCGCGTCCCCGTCCCCGACGAGTCGCACGTCTTCGACTCGCCCTCGACGACGTAGAAGAAAGGCACCTTGGCGCGCTCGGCCTGCGGGATCACCGCCAGCGTCGTCGCGGAGCTCGTCGTGCCCATCAGGAAGTCGACGCGCTCCTGGGTGAGGAGCTTGCGCGCGGCCGTGCTCGCGGCCTTCGGGTCCGTCTGGTCGTCCTCGAGGACCCACTCGACCTTCTTGCCGCCGATGCCGCCGTCCTCGTTGATCAGCTCGGCCGCGACCGTCATGCCGCGCTCGAGCGCCTCGCCGTACGGGGCGAGCTCGCCGGTGATCGGGGCCAGAACGCCGATCTTCACGGCCCCGCCACCGTTGTCGCCGCCGCCTCCGTCGGTGCTGCCGCCGTCGTCGCTCGAGCCGCACGCAGCCAGTAGCGACGCCGCCATGAAGGCGCCGGTGACGACGGCCGCCCGCAGGCGCCCGGACCGGCGCCGGTCCGATGATGTGCTCAGGTGCACGTGAGTCTCCTCGTCCTTGCGTGGTTGGATCGCGTCGATCAGGCGGTGGCCAGGCCGGCGGCCTGCTCGGCGTCGCGCTTCGCGCGCGCCTCCGCGTACAGGTGGTCCCCCTCGTCGAGGAGGCGCAGGATCGTGTGGCGGTCCATGACGCGCGCGTAGCCGTAGCGCATGGTCCGCAGCGTCGCCTCGTGGTTCAGCGCGCTGTTCGTCGCGCAGACGTCCGAGCCGAAGACGACGTTGTAGTGCAGCGAGAATGCCGACCGAGCGGTCGCCTCGCAGCAATAGTTCGTCAGCGTCCCGCAGATGATCACGGTCTTCACGCCGCGATCGCGCAGGATGAAGTCGAGATCGGTCCCGGCGAACGAGTCGTACGTGTGCTTGGCGCGAATGATCCGCTCGTCCGGGCGCGGCGCCAGCTCGTGGTAGACCGCCGTGTTCGGGTGGCCCTCCTTCGTGGCACCGTCGCGGATCGCGTCCTCCCACTCGTAGTAGCCGCCGGTGGCATCCTCGGCGATCGTGTGCTCGGTGAAGATCACGGGAATGTCGCGCTCGCGACATCCGGCGATGAGCTCCTTGACGCGGGGGATCTGCCGATAGGCCTCGGGCACGCACATGGGCTTGCTCGGATCGACGAAGTCCTCCTGGAGGTCGATCACGAGCAGCGCGCAGTCTTCGGCCCGGAGCTCGAAGGTCCAGTGCTTGTCCTCCTGGTAGGCGCGGTCCTTCCACTCGATGAACTCGGCCTCCCCCTCGAACACGCCGGGCTTGGACAGCCGGTCCGCGCCGAGCAGCTCGCTCGCGTCGCGCCCGTACTCGTCCAGGAACCGACCGACTGGGTCGTTCCACTGCGACATCGCTCTCCTCCTGAACAAAACTGAAATACCCATATCACTAAAGCTCGCGGCCGCACTATAGGAAGGCGTTTCCGTCGCTGTCAAGCGGCTTTTCGCGCCATCTCGTCAGCCGAAATCAGGGATCGGGGGAGCGGGACCGGGCGCATCCGCGCTCGGCCCGATCACACCGCTGGACGGGCGCCACAGCGCCCGGCCGTGGGCTCAGGCGACCGCCGCCGCCTGCTTGGAGGCCTCCCGGGCCGCGCGCGCCTCCTGAAAGAGGGTGTCGCCGTTGCGCAAGGCGTCGATGATCTGCCGGTGGTTCATCACCCGCGCGAAGCCGCGACGCAGCGTGCGCACGGTGCCCTCGTGGACGATGGCGTTGTCGCTGGCGCACACGTCATCGCCGAAGACGACGTGGTAGTGCAGGAAGTACGCCGTCCGCGCCGTGGAGTCGCAGCAGAAGTTCGTCATAGTGCCGCAGATGATCACCGTCTTGACCCCGGCGTCGCGCAGGGCGTAGTCGAGGTTCGTGCCGGCGAACGAGTCGTACGTGTGCTTCACGTCGATGATCCGCTCACCCGGCTGCGGGTCCAGGCCTTCGTAGACCTTGGTGTTGGCCGCGCCCTCCGTCAGAGCCCCCTCGGCGATGGGGTTCCAGTACTCGTAGAAGTCCGCCGCCGTGTCGCTGCCGATGCTGTGCTCGGTGTAGAAGATCGGCATCCCGACCTCACGGCAGGCCTCGATCAGCTTCTTCACGCGCGGGATCTGGCGGTAGGCCTCCGGCACGAACATCGGGCTGCCCGGCTTGACGAAGTCCTGCTGGAGGTCCACGACGATCAGCGCGCACTCCTCCGGGCGGATCTCGAACGCCCAGTGCCGATCGGCCTGGTAGTCGGAGTCCGCGAACCGGATGAACTCCTCCTCGCCCTGGAAGGCGGGCCCGCTCAGCGTGTCGGCGCCGAACAGATCGGACCGCTCCCGGTCGTACCGCGCCGTGAACTGCTCGACCGGGTCGTTGCTCGGAACGTACTTCATGAACACCCTCCTCCGATGGGGTTTGCCTGTCGTGGGAACGCCGGCACGACGGTCACCGCGCTGCGCCGGGCATGTCGTAGCGGAACTCGACCATCAGGACGCCCGATTCCGAGCGCCACGGACCGTGCTCCATGCCGGGGGGCCGACACGCGTACATCCCGGCCGTGAACGTCTGCCCCAGACGCAGGTCGGTGAGGTCTCCCTCCACGATGTACACCTCCTCCCAGAAGTCGTGGATCTGCACGCCGTTGGGCGACGAATCGGTCCCCGGCGCGAAGCGCAGCAGTCGCGTGTAGGCGCCGGTGTCGGGATCGTGGGAGAGGATCCGCTCGTCGATGCCGTCGACGAGCGACCCCTCGGGACGCCGCCACGAGGCCTCGGGGGTTCGGAACTCGATCTCGGGCTTGGGCATCAGCTCACGCTCCCGGCCGCCTCGCGAGGCAGCGCGTAGGTGTCGAGGAACCGTTGCGCGAGCGCCTTCGGCTCGTCGAAGCCGTAGTTGCGCTGCGCGTAGCCGCGAGCGATGAACGGCGCGCCCGCGTAGAACATCTCGTACTGGTGGTGGCGGCCGGCGAACTCCGAGCCGATGGCGTCCCAGGCGAGCTTGAACAGCTTGGTCCGGCGCTCGAGGTCGTCGCTCGACTCCGCCAGGAAGCGCACCATGTCATCGGCCGTCTCCTCGCTCACGAGGTCGCGGAACGACGAGGCGGTGCCGATCACGCCGGCCCCGCTGAGCTCGCGAAGGATGTGGAGCACGCGCGGATAGATCTCGGACTGCAGCCCCATCACGCCGTAGAGGAACCGGCGCCCGGGCCGGTAGACCCCGAACTCGTCGGCTTCAGCGCTGGACTCGCCGGCGAGGACCATCCCCTCGACGATGGACACGAGGGAGGCGAGCTCGCCCAGTTTGTCCTGGACGGGCGGAAGCGTCATGAGCCCGTTCGTCTCGCAAACGCTCACGGCGACGCCGAGGAGGAACTTCAGCTTGACGGACAGCCGCGTCTGGGCCTGCGTGTTGCCGAGGACATGCGCCGATGTGCGGTGGAACTGGTCGCGCACGGCGTCGATCGACCGGAGGACGAACACGTCCTCCCAGGGCACGAGCACGTCGTCGAAGACCGCCATCGAGTCCGGCTCGTCGAACCGCGACGACAGCGGGTAATCGAAGGCGCTGGGCTGACCGACCGCGTAGGGGCGGCGGCAGAACAGCTTCAGGCCGGGCGTGGCGACCGGGATCGCGAACGAGATCGCGAGATCCTCCTCACCCGGTCGCAGCGGCTTGATGCAACTGACGAACAGCCGGTCGGCGACCGCGGTCCCGGTCCCGAGCATCTGGGCGCCGCGCACCACGATCCCGTCGTCGCGCTCGTCCACCACCGCGACCTGCGACACGTTGCCGTCGGGGGTCGCACCCGGTCGGTTGGCCGCGTTCTGCGGGGGGATGATGGTGTAGGTGACGTAGAGGTCCTCGCGCACCATCTCGGCGTAGTGACGCTGGACGTTGGCGCCGGTCCCCGGGCGGTGCTGGTCGAAGATCTCCGGCGCGCTGGCGAAGCCCGCGTAGAACGAGCCGACGTGGTCGGGGCTGCGACCGACGAAGCCGTTGGACACCTCCGCCCAGCGCGTGACCGCCGCACGCCGGCGGCGCAGGTCGTCGCCGTCGCGAGGCTGCAGGTAGGCCGCGTTGATCCGGCCGTGCTCGGGGTGGTCGTACTGCATGCACGACTCGCTGCTCGCGACGTCGTACAGTTCGGCGACCGTCCGCACGACGCCGGCGAAGGCCGGGTGATCGGCGACGTCTTCCACCCGGCGGCCATCCACGTAGACGTGGCGATCGTCCTTGAGGCCGTCGAGGTATTCCGAGGCGGAGCGCATGACCCTCCTATCGCAGCTCGACCGAGGAGGCCTGCGGCTCCCCGTATGACGTGGACTCGAAAGCGACCCGGTACTCGCACCGCAGCTCGCGACCGGTCCCGGGGTCGCGCAGGCTCGCGGCGAAGGCCTCGCCGAAGTAGAACTCGCCGTCGAGCAGCGGCACGGTGCCAAGGAAGACCACGACCGGGGCGCCGGGCTCGACGAGCAGGACCTCGATGAGCTCGAGGATCTCCTCGGGTCGGCGAAGTGCTGCGAGCGGCGCATCCTGGTAGGGCCGCCGCTCCGAACCTACGGCCGATCGGAGCTCGAGCTGATCCCAGCGGTCCGCCACGGACGCCAAGGGCCACACTTCGGGGCCGATCACCTTGGCGCACGCTTCCTTGGACGCCGCGATCGAGGTCTTCTCGATCTCGCGGTCGGTGTGATCGCTGCCAACCCCGAGGTACAGCTCCCCCGAGTGGGGGCGGACCAGTACCGGCTCGGCTTCGCCGGAGGTCGTGCCCCGCGGCGCCACGAGAGTCGCCGGCGCGACGAGCACCGACTCCAGGCCCACCGGATAGAAGGCCGGGATGCTCTCCGGTTCGGGGACGCCATGACTCGCGAGCTCTTCGACGTGCCGGGCCACCAGCTCGGCGTCGCGGCCCGTATAGCCGGCGACGACGACCTCGCATCCGTCGAGCGGGATGCCGGCGTCTCGCTCCACGTCGAACAGCGTGAGCCGCTGCTCGGGGTCCAGAACCATCATGGGTATACCCTAGATCAGAAGTACACCGGCGTGCAAGCAGTATGCCTCAGCATCACGAGTACAGAGAAGCGCAACCGGGGCCTCGCGGCCCCGGTTGGACGCTTCTGCGGAGGTCGGCGATGGGCGGTCAGACGCCGCCCAACCGCATGCCGGCGTCGTCGGCGTGCTCGTCGTCGAGCTCGCGGATCAACCGGTACGTCGCCTTGAGGTGATCCGTGAGCCGACCGAGCGCGGCGTCCGCGTCGCGGGCCTCGAGCGCAGCGACGATCGCCTCGTGCTCGTCGAGCACCTCGGTCATCCGGCCCCGCCGGGTCACGGCGCGAAGACCCATCATGCGGATCAGCGCTCGGATCTGCTCCAGGAACCGCTGCGCCGTCGGGAGCCGCGCGCCGGCCGCGATCCCGATGTGGAACTGGTCGTCGAGCTCGATGAACCGCTCGACGTCGCCCTGCTCGGCCGCCCGGCGCTGACGGATGAGGATCAGCCGCAGCTCGTCGATCTCCTCGAGGGTCATCACCTCGCACGCCTCGCGCACCGTGATCTGCTCGAGCGCCTCGCGCAGGAGGATCACCTCTCGCCGAGACGATGGCGGGATCGTGCGAACGTAGAGCTGACGACGAGCCCCGACCTCGATGAGATCCTCCTGGAGCAGGCTCTGCAGCGCGGCGCGGACCGGGGTCCGCGAGATGCCGAGCTCCGAGCCGATATCGGCCTCGTTCAGCAGCGTGCCCGCGGGCAGCGCGCCGCGGAGGATCGCGGTTCGCAGCACCGCATACGCGCGTTCGCGAGCACCGCCGGGCGGGTCGACCTCGGATTCCTCTGCGATCGACCCGAGGACGCCGGGGGGAAGCGTGGTCTCGCTCACGACAAGGCGACCGCGGCCTCGGGCCACACGTAGGCCGATTCACGACGATGCTGGAGCGCGGGGAGGGAGGCCCGCACCGCGTCGACGCGCGACCGCTCGAGGCGTGTGGCCACGACCGCATCCCCGTCGCTGGCCTGCGCGGTGATGGTGCCCCACGGATCGACGACCATCGAGCGACCATACGTCCGCTTGCCGTCGGAACGCTGACCGCACTCGTTGGCGGCGACCACGTAGCACTGGTTCTCGACGGCCCGTGCCCTGAGGAGGACCTCCCAGTGATCGCGGCCGGTGAGCAGCGTGAACGCCGCCGGTACCACGATCACCTCCGCGCCCCGGAGCATGAGGATGCGGTAGAGCTCTGGGAAGCGAAGGTCGTAGCAGATGCTGATCCCGACCGACCACCCGTCGACGTCGACGACGACGATCTCGTCACCGGGCGTTTCGACATCCGACTCGCGGTAGACCTCATCGCCCACGGTGATGTCGAACAGGTGGATCTTCCGGTACACGGCCAGCCGCTCTCCCTCGGGCCCGAAGACCACGCTCGTGTTCGTCAGCCGGCCGTCCTCGTGCTCCTCGGTGATCGAGCCGCCGACCAGGAAGATGTCGTGCTCCCGGGCCCAGCCCCGCATCGCGGCGACGGTCTCGCCGGACTCGAGCGGCTCCGCGCACGCGCGGAGAATCTCAGGGCTCCCGAACCCGTTGAACTTCTCTGGAAGGACCACGAGGCGCGCGCCACTGTCCGCGGCGCGGGCGACGAGCTCCGCCGCCCGAGTCAGGTTCACGTGCTTGGACGGTCCGACCGCGAACTGCACCGCGGCCACTGGGAGCTCGTCAGGGCTCCGATTCGATGGCACGACTGCTCGCCTCCTCCGGCTCTTGGGACAGAAGCGCGAGTATACCCGGGTGCCAAAGAATACTTACGGCCAGCTCGTATTCCTTACGTATGCAGCAGCATCGAGAGATCCAGCGTCCGCGCCGAATGCGTGAGCGCCCCCAGGGACACGAAGTCGACGCCGGTCTCGGCCACCTCGCGCAGCGTCTCGAGCGTGACGCCGCCGCTGGCCTCCAGCTCGGCGCGGCCGGCGACCTGGGCGACCGCGGCGCGGAGCTCCGCAGGCGTCATGTTGTCGAGGAGCAGGCGCGGAGCCCCGGCGGCAAGGGCCTCGTCGATCTCCTGCGGGTTGCGGACCTCGACCTCGAGTAGAAGGTCAGGGTTGGCCCTGCGAGCGGCCTCGACGGCCTGCGTGATGCCGCCCGCGGCCGCGATGTGGTTCTCCTTGATCAGAAACGCGTCGAAGAGGCCGACGCGGTGGTTGGAGGCGCCGCCCGCGCGGACGGCCGCCTTCTCGAGCATCCGCAGCCCGGGGGTCGTCTTGCGCGTGTCGAGCACGGTCGCGCCCGTCCCCTCGACGGCGCGGGCGGCGATCGCGGCGGCGGTGGCGACGCCGCTCAGGCGCCCGAGCAGGTTCAGCGCGGTGCGCTCGCCGGTCAGCAGCGCCCGCGCCGGCCCCTCCACGCGCGCGACGTCGCCGCCTTCGCGCCACACGCCCTCCTCGACGAGCGGCGTGAAGCGCACGGACGGATCGAGCTGGCGGAACGTCTCGCGGGCCGCCTCGAGGCCGAAGATCACGCCCGGCTCCTTCTGCACGATCGTCGCCGTCGCCTGCGCGTCGGCGGGGATGGTCGCCTCGGTGGTGACGTCGCCGTCGCCGACGTCTTCGGCGAGCGCCTCGGCGACCAATCGGGTCAGCTCCATGGGCGCCGAGGCTAGCGGCGGACGCGCCTGGTCCGCCGGGCCAGCACCAGGGTGGCCGCCGTGGCGGCCGCCAGCGCCACCCCGACGGCGACGACGATCCACGTGGAGACGCCGTCGGATCGCGGGGCCGGCGCGTCGGCGGCGGGCGGCCCATCGGGGTCGGGGCCCCCGGCCGGGGTGTTCGTGGGCGTGCGAACCGGGGCGGCCGGGGCGCCGGTCACGCGGAACGGCTCGGCGACGGCGGCGCCCAGCCCGACCGCGGCCACGACGATCTGCCAGCGGCCGCTGCGCAGCGTCACGTCGTCGGGGATGCGCACCTGGTGCATCCCGGCGGGGACGCGGCGCGTCGGCAGCGTCCACAGCCGCCCGCGCGGGTCGCGGAGCGAGACGCCGATCCGCGCCGCGCGAACGGTCGTGTAGGCGAGCGTCGGAACGCGGCGCGCCGGGCTGACGGCTGCCGACGGTGACCCGCGCAACCGGCTGCCCGTGGCCGCGGTCGCCGACGAAGGAGACGAGCTGGTTGCCGACCGGGCGCTCGACGCCGTCGGCGGGCTGGTTCAGGAGGCGCCCGTTCAGCGCCACCGACGTCGAGCCGCCCGAGCCGAAGGCCATCGCGGTGACCGCGCCGCGGCGGTGCAGGTCGCGCGCGACCTCCTCGATCGTCAGACCGGTCGAGCCGTCGCCGCGGTCGGCGGCGTAGAAGAGGATGCGCCCGTCGCGCAGCTGGGCGACCGCGGTCCGCGCGTCGGGCGGGCGCAGCTGGCCGGAGGTGAAGGCCTTCGACGCCACCTGCACCGAGAACACGATCTTCCCGTCGCGGATCAGCACGGGGCCGCCGCCGATCGTCGACTCCAGGTTGCGCGCCAGCGGTCCCAGCTCGTAGCGGACGCCGACGCGCTGACCGCGGCGCACGCGCCCCATGTGCGCGGCCGCGCCGCCGGCGCCCTGGAACAGCTCGTCGGGCGAGGCGTCGGGCGGGATCGGCAGGCTGCCGGCGCGGGTGCGCACGACCCGCATCTCCCCCGAGGCCCGCCACGTGTGGCCGCCGGCGTCGATCCGTCCGCTCGTCAGGCGTCCGACGATCGCGTGCTGCGCGCCGGACGGCGCGCTCGGCCCCCAGCCGCGGTCGTAGAAGACGACGCCGTCGTCGGGCGTGGTGACGTTGACCTGGAACGGCAGCGTACGCCCGCCCCCGAGGACGAGCGACCCGCGCGCCCGCGGCGTGGTCGTGTGCAGCGCGCCGTTCGTGTCGATCTGCAGCGACGGCCGCTCGCCCTGCGGCTGGTTGCAGACCTCGCCGTCGACGATCAGCAGGCCGCTCGGCTGGCCGGTGGCGTACTCGAACAGGTCGGCGTTGATCGCGACCGCGGTCCCGTGGCGCGCCAGCTGCTTGGAGACGGCGCTGACGGTGGCCGTGCCCTCCGAGACGATCCCGCCGGGGATCGCCGGCGCCAGCACGCGGTTCCCACCGGGCCGCGGCATCGTCACGACCGTGACCGTCGAGGTGTGCGGCCCGAACGTCACGCGCTCCCTCTCGACCTCGATGCCGTGGCGGGTCGCCGGCGCCGCGGCCGGAACCGCGCACCCCGCGACGAGGGCGGCGGCGGTGACGGCGATGCGGCGCATGCCCTCGGTTTGTCGGCCGCGCGCGCCGGTCCTGGAGCGAGGGCCGTGCCCCGGTCGCACCCGCGCCGCGCCCGAAGCCGCCCAGATCGATCGTCGAAGGCGCGCAGGCGGACTCGGCGCCTGCGCCGCGCGAGGCACAGGCTGCGTGCGCGGACCGCGCGGCCCCGGGCGAACGCGCTCGCGAGTGGCGAGTTGGCCCCGCTGAGCGGGGCCAACTCGCCACTCGTGGAGTGCCTCGCGCGGCACCCGCGACCGTTGTCGTCTCGCGATCGCATAGCGATCGCGACCTGACAACGGCTAGTCCGCGAGGACCGTGATGCTGCGGAACTCGGGGTCGCTCGCGCCGTGCAGGCGGGCGCCGGCGGCGCGCAGCTCGCGCAGGTAGGCGACGACCTCGGCGGTGATCCGCTCGCCCGGCAGCAGCGCCGGGATGCCGGGCGGGTAGCCGGCGATCGACTCGCACGAGATGCGGCCGACCGCGGCGTCGACGTCGACCCGCTCGGCGTCGCCGAGGAACGCGTCGCGCGGCGCCACGGCGACCTCGTAGCGCAGCGCCGCGACGGGCCGGGCCACCGCGTCCTGGCGGCCCTCGACCGAGATGCGCTTGATGACCTCGTCGAGGTCGCCGCCGACCCGAACGAGGTCCTCCTCCGGCTGGCCCATCCCCAGCACGAGCACGACGGTCGCCTGCGTGGCCAGCTCGACGTGCGCGTCGTAGCTGCCGCGCAGCGCGTCGGCGACCTCGTAGCCGGTGCGCCCGGTCCCGCGCACGTCGAGCACGACGCGCAGCGGGTCCCAGTCGGCGATCCCGGGCCGCCCCACCTGCTCGGCCCCGATCACGGCCAGCCCCGGCACGGACGCGAGCTTCTCGCGCAGGCGGCGCGAGGCGGCGAGCGTCTCGTGCAGCAGCGCCTCGCCGTGGACGGCGAGCTGCCGCCGCGCCGCGTCCAGCGACGCCATCAGCAGCGAGCTCGGCGACGTCGAGCGCACCAGGCGCATCGCGCGGCCCACGCGGTCGATGTCGATCCGGGCGGGCTCGCCCCGCGCCCCCACGTGCAGCATCGCCGACTGCGTCAGCGAGCCGACCATCTTGTGCGTCGACGTCAGCACCGCGTCGGCGCCCTGCGAGAGCGCGCTCGCGGGCAGGTCGGGGTGGAAGCCGAAGTGCGGGCCCCACGCCTGGTCGACGACCAGCGGCACGTCGGCCGCGTGCGCCACCTCCGCCAGCGCCGCCACGTCGGCGACCATGCCGTAATAGGTCGGCGACACCACGAACGCCGCGTTCACCCGCCCGCCGGCCGCCGCCTGCGCGATCGCCTCGGCCAGCGCGTCGGGCGTGACGCCGTGCGCGATGCCGAGCTCCTCGTCGTAGGCGGGCGCGACGAAGTGCGGCAGCCCGCCCGACAGCACCAGCCCGTCGACGAGCGACGCGTGCGCGTTGCGCTGGGCGACGACCCTCGCCCCGAGCGGCGCGAGCGCCAGCGCCAGCGCGTGATTGCCCTGCGTCGCGCCGTTCGTCAGGAACCACGTGCGCTGCGCGCCGTAGGCCTCGGCGGCGAGCTCCTCGGCGCGCTGGAACGGCGGGTGCTCGACGCCGGTGTCGATGCCGCGGATGTCCTGCGGCACGTCGAGCGCGAGCGCGTCGTCGCCGAGCGCGTGGCGCAGCCCGGGGTCGGCGCCCGGCCCGCCCTTGTGGCCGGGCACGTGGAAGCGGCCGGGACCGCGGAACCCGTAGGCGACGACGGCGTCGAGGTACGGCGCGGTGGGCTGGTCGCCGCCGTTCACCGCTGCTCGCCGGCGGACCGCAGCAGCTCGGCACGCACGAAGCGGTCCAGGTCCCCGTCGAGCACCGCCTGCGCGTTGCCGACCTCGACGTTGGTGCGGTGGTCCTTCACCATCGTGTACGGGTGCAGCACGTAGGAGCGGATCTGCGAGCCGAAGTTGACGTCCTGCGCCTCGCCCTTCTCGCGCGCGATCTCCTCCTGGCGCTTGCGCTCCTCGAGCTCGGCGAGCTTCGAGCGCAGCATGTTCATCGCCGTCTGGCGGTTGGCCGACTGGGAGCGCTCGTTCTGGCACTGCACGACGATCCCGGTCGGCTTGTGGGTGATCCGGACCGCCGAGTCGGTCTTGTTGACGTGCTGGCCGCCGGCGCCTGACGCGCGGTACGTGTCGATCTGCAGGTCGTCGTCGTCGATGACGACCTCGCCGGCGTCCTCGACGACCGGCGCGACCTCGACCCCGGCGAAGCTCGTCTGACGGCGGTTGGCCGAGTCGAACGGGCTCAGGCGCACGAGGCGGTGCACCCCGCGCTCGGCGACGTACATGCCGTAGGCGTTCTCGCCGCTGGCCCGGAACGTGGCCGACTTGATCCCGGCCTCCTCCCCCGGGCTGACCTCGAGCAGCTCGACGTCGAAGCCGCGCTTCTCGGCCCAGCGCATCTCCATGCGCAGCACCATCTCGGCCCAGTCCTGCGCGTCGGTCCCGCCGGCGCCCGCGTTGACGGTGACGAGCGCGTCGCCGTGGTCGTAGCGGCCGGAGAACAGCCGCTCCATCTCGAGCGTCTCCAGGCGCTCCTCGACGTCGGCGATCTGCGCGTCGAGCTCCTCGGCCAGCGACGGGTCCTCGGCGGCGAGCTCGACCAACCCCTCGAGGTCCTCGATGTCGGACTCCAGCCCGCGGAACGTCTCGAGCTTGCGGCTCGCGGCCGCGTGCTCGCGCGACACGCGCTGCGCGCGCTCCTGGTCGTCCCAGAAGCCGGGCGCGCCCATCTCCTTCTCGAGCTCGGCGACCCGGGCGGCGAGCGCGTCGGGGTCGATGCTCTCGCGCAGGGGCGCGAGCGCCGCGCGGGCGGCGGCGATGCGCTGGGCGGGCTGCTGGCGGGCGGAATCGGTCTGGGCCACGACCCCTGAAGGTATCTTCTCGCGGGTGCTGAGCCTCCTCACCCTGCCGCCGCGGCTGCTGATCCGCGCGCTCGACGACCTGCATGCGCTGGCGGAGGCGGCCCGCACGCTGCCCGAGATCGAGCGGCGCACGCTCGAGCGGATCGCCGAGATCCAGGCGCTGCTGGAGCGCGGGATGGAGGTCGGGCGGCGGATCGACGAGCGCGGGGCGGGCCTGATGGCGCTCGGTGAGCGCATCGACGCGCGCGCCTCGGAGGTCCTCGCGATGGCCGAGACGCTCGAGGCGGCCGCCGCGAGCGTCGCCGCGCAGGGCGCGGCCGTCGCCGCCGCGCTGCCGTCGCTGGAGCAGGCGGTGCACATGATGGACGAGATGAACCGCTCGGCCGAGGCGATGGCCGCGGTCGCCGAGCCGCTGCACGGCGCCGCCGAGCGCCTGGGCCGGATCGTCGACCGGCTCCCCGGCGCGAAGCCGCGCGGCTAGGCGGAGGCCGTCACCGGCCGGTCGACCGGCTCCGTCGGCCGTAGCCCCGGGCGCCTGCGCCCGATGAACAGCAGGACGACGACGAACCCGGCCAGCGCCAGCGCGGTGTCGACGCGCAGGGCGAGGTGCACCCCGTCGACGAACGCGTGCCGGGCGACCTCCTGCAGCTCGCCGACGATGTTCGGGAAGTCGCGGGCGAGCTGCTGCCCGTTCTCGGTCCCCGACAGCAGCTCGGCGACCGCGTGCTCCTGGCCGGGGCTGAGGCCGTCGGCGACGCCCTCGCCCCGCACCCGCGACAGCGACGCGGCGGTGAAGATCGTCGTCGTCAGGCCGAGACCGATCGAGCCGCCGGCCACCTGGAACATGTAGACGAGGCCGCCCGCGAGGCTCGCGCGCGACGACTCCAGCGCCGTGATCGCGACGGTGGTGATCGTCGAGTAGAAGAGGCCGACGCCGACCCCGGCCACGATCATCCCGGGGATCAGCGCCACGAAGCCCGAGTCGGCCGAGACGAGCGACAGCAGCAGGAGCCCCACGGGCAGCAACGCGCCGCCGACGACCAGCAGCACGCGGCCCCCGAAGCGGTCGTAGAGCGGCCCCGCGCTGAACGCGAACACCGAGTAGACGAGCATGAACGGCAGGAACCCGAGGCCCGAGTCGATCGCGCTGAAGTCCTTGAGCTTCTGCATGATCTGCGGGACGTACAGCAGGATCGCGAAGAACGTCGCCGACATGAGCAGGACGGCGAGGCAGCAGGCCGTGAACGTGCGGTTGCGGGCGACGTCGCTCGGGATCAGCGCGCCCGGTCCGGCGCCGCGCTCGACGAGGCCGAACGCCGCCAGGCCCAGCACGCAGACGGCGAGCAGCCCCAGCACGCGCGGGTCGCCCCACCCCCACACCGGCGCCTGGTCGAGCGCGAACAGCAGCGCCACGAGCCCGACCGTGAGCGCGGCCACGCCCTTGTAGTCGATCCGCTCGCCGCCGCCCTCGGGCGTGTCGGCCGGGACGTTGCGGAGCGTGACGAAGCACGCGGCCGCCGCGATCGGCAGGTTGATCAGCAGCACCCACCGCCAGCTCGCCTCCTGCGTGAGGATGCCGCCCAGCAGCGGCCCGACGGCGTTGCCGATCCCGCAGACGCCCAGGACGAGCGGCCCGGCCAGCGACCGGCGCGATTCGGGCAGCACCTGGTACATGAGCCCGAGCACCGCGGGCCACATCAGCGCCCCGCCGATCGCCATCAGCGCGCGGCCGGCGATCAGCAGCTCGACCGTCGGCGCCGCGCCGGCGATCGTCGAGAACACCGAGAAGATCGCCGCGCCGACGAAGAACATCCGCCGCCGGCCGAGCATGTCGGCCAGGCGGCCGGCCGGGACGATCAGCACGCCGAACACCAGCGCGTACGCGTTGATCACCCACTGGACGGTGGACACGTCCGCGTCCAGCTCGCGCTCCATGATCGGCAGCGCGACCGCCAGCGCGGTGAAGTCGTTGGCGATCAGGAAGGCCGCGAGGCTCAGCGCGACGAGCGCGAGCACCGTGGAGCGGCCGAGCGGCTCCCTGCCGGCCCGCGGCGCCGCAGGTCCTGAGTGGGCGGTTCCCTCCATCCCCGGGCGCGAACGCTACCGGGTGACGCGGCGTCGCGCCGAGGACCGCTGACCGCTCAGCGCGCCCGCGTCAGGCGCCGTGGCACTTCTTGTACTTCTTGCCCGAGCCGCACCAGCACGGGTCGTTGCGCCCGATCTGCTCGGTCTCGTCGACGCGGCGCTGCTGCACCGGCTGCGGCGCCTGCGCCTCGGGCGGCGGCTCGGTCGCGGCGGCGGCTGCGCCCTCGGCGCCCGCGGCGGCCGCGATCGCGCTCGCGCCGACCGGCGCTCCGCCCGCCGAGTACGACACGCTGCGCCCGCCCGTCGCGGTCCCCTGCGGCCGGTACTGGCGCGCCGGCTCCGGCTCGGGCGGGGGCGCCTGCACCTCGACCTGGACGTTGAAGACCATGCGCGTGAAGTCCGACCAGATCGAGTTCATCAGGTCGGTGAACAGCGCGAACGCCTCGTTCTTGTAGGCGACGATCGGCTCGATCTGGGCGAACCCGCGCAGGTGGATGCCCTCGCGCAGGTAGTCCATGTCGTAGAGGTGCTCGCGCCAGCGCTCGTCGATGAGCTGCAGCAGCAGGTAGCGCTCCAGCGCCCGCATCAGCTCGGGGCCGAGCTCCTCCTCGCGCTTGTCGTAGGCGCGGCCGGCCTCCTCGGCGAGGCGGTCGATCATCTCCGCCCGGTCGAACGTCTCGCCCCGGAAGTCCTCCGGGTCGGCGTCGAACGGGAAGATCTGGTTGACGGCGTCGATCAGGCCCTCGACGTCCCAGTCCTCGACGAACTCGCTGGCCGTGTACTCGTCGACGAGGCGCTCGAGGACCTTGGCGATCTCCTCGCGCGCCTGCTCGCTCATGTCGCGGCCCTCGAGGATCTCGTCGCGGTAGGCGTAGATGATCCGCCGCTGCTCGTTCATGACGTCGTCGTACTCGAGCACGCGCTTGCGGATGAGGAAGTGCTGCTCCTCGACGCGCCGCTGGGCCTTCTCGATCTGCTTGGTGAGCATCTTGGCCTCGATCGGCTCCTCGTTGCCCTCCTCGTCGACGGTCCCGAGGCGGTCGAGGATCTTGTAGATGCGGTCACCGGCGAACAGGCGGACGAGGTCGTCCTCGGCCGACAGGTAGAAGCGCGACTCGCCCGGGTCGCCCTGGCGGCCGGCGCGGCCGCGCAGCTGGTTGTCGATGCGCCGCGACTCGTGACGCTCGGTCCCGATGATGCACAGGCCGCCGGCCTCGATCACCTTCTGGCGGTCGGCCTCGATGCGCTCCTCGATCTTGGGCAGCAGCTCGGCGAAGCGCTCCTCGTAGTCGGGATCGCCGGGCTTCAGGCCGAGCTTGGCGAGCTCCAGGCGCGTGGTGTGCTCGGCGTTGCCGCCGAGCTTGATGTCGACGCCGCGGCCGGCCATGTTCGTGGCGATCGTGACCGCGCCGGGGCGGCCCGCCTCGGCGATGATCTCGCCCTCGCGCTCGGCGTACTCGGGCTTGGCGTTGAGGACCGTGTGCGGGATGCCGAGCTTCTTCAGGCGCGCCGACAGCAGCTCGGAGACCTCGACGGAGATCGTGCCGACGAGCACCGGCTGGCCGCGCTCGTGGCGCTCCTTGATCGCCCGCACGACCGCCGACCACTTGCCCTCCTTGGTCTTGTAGACCTGGTCGTTGACGTCCTTGCGGATCATCGGCCGGTTCGTCGGGATCTGGACGACGGGCAGCTTGTAGATCTTCATGAACTCCGTCGCCTCGGTGAGCGCGGTGCCCGTCATGCCGCCCAGCTTGTCGTACATCCGGAAGTAGTTCTGGAGGGTGATCGTGGCGAGCGTCTGGTTCTCCTCCTGGACGCGCACCCCCTCCTTGGCCTCCACCGCCTGGTGCAGCCCCTCCGACCAGCGCCGGCCCTCCATGATGCGGCCGGTGAACTCGTCGATGATCTTCACCTCGCCGTCGACGACGGCGTAGTCGACGTCGCGCTTGTAGAGCGACTCGGCCTTCAGCGCCTGCTGGAGGTGGTTGACGAGATGCCCGTTCTCGGCGCGGTACAGGTGGTCGATGCCGAGGAAGCGCTCGGCCTTCGCGACGCCCTGCTCGGTGACCGAGACGGTCTTGTGCTTCTCGTCGAACTCGTAGTCGTAGTCGGCGACGAACTCCTTCTTCTGGCGCGGGTCCAGCCCTTCGGGCCGCTTGCCCGGCTTCATCTGCTTGGCGAGCTTGGCGAACTTGACGTAGAGGTCGGCCGCCTGCTCGGGGGCGCCGGAGATGATCAGCGGCGTGCGCGCCTCGTCGATGAGGATGTTGTCGACCTCGTCGACGATCGCGAAGGCGTGCGTCGTGAGCGGCTTCTTGCCCGACTCGTCGAAGCGGCCGCCGTGCTGGACCTTCTGGTCCATCGACGTCGCCATGTTGTCGCGCAGGTAGTCGAAGCCGAACTCGGAGTTGGTGCCGTACGTGACGTCGGCCGCGTAGGCGGCGCGCTTCTCCTCGTAGGGCATCATGTTCTGCAGGACGCCCCAGGAGACGCCGAGCGCGTCGTAGATGGGCGACATCCACTCGGCGTCGCGGCGCGCGAGGTAGTCGTTGACCGTGACGACGTGGACGCCGAGGCCGGCGAGCGAGTTGAGGACGACCGGCAGCGTGGCGGTCAGCGTCTTGCCCTCGCCGGTGCGCATCTCGGCGATCGCGCCGTCGTGGAGCACCATGCCCCCGATGAGCTGGACGTCGAAGTGGCGCATGCCCATGGTGCGCTTGGCGACCTCGCGCACGATGGCGAAGCACTCGTAGAGCAGGTCGTCCAAGCTCTCGCCGTTGCGGGCGCGCTCGCGCAGGACGTCCATCCGCGCGCGCAGCTCGTCGTCGGTCTCCAGCTCGAGCTCGGGCTCGTACGCGTTGATCCGCGCGACGCGCTTCTCGTAGGTCTTGAACTGCTTGCTCTCTCCGGCGCGCAGGGCGCGGTCCAGCAGGGACATGCGTCCAGACTACCAACGGCGCCCGGGCCGACTTTCAAGAGACGGTTATGTTCCTAGCCCGCCTCCGCCGGTCGGCGCGGGCGCCGGCGCCGCGTCAGACCGCGGGGCGCAGGCTCGCCGCATGGGCGCGCGCCTCCCGCCGGCGGCGCCGCTTGTCGCGGTGGCGCTTGACCTGGCGCGCGAGGTCCTCCGCGCACAGGTTCACCGCCGTCTGCAGGTCGCGGGCGCGCTCGCACGCGCGCAGGGTCACGCCCTTCAGGTGCAGCGTGACCTCGGCCACGTCGGAGTCGGGGATGCCCGGGTTGCGCTCGCGGCGCAGCTCGACCTCGAGGGTGGCGAGCTCCGAGACCTGCCGTCCGACCTTCTCGAAGCGCTTCTCGATGCGCTCGCGCAGTTGGTCGCCAACGTGGATGCCACGGCCCTTGACGGCGATCTGCATGGCCTTCCCTCCCTTGGGAGTGGTTGGTGCGAACCTGTGAGCCAAGGGTACGCCCCGCCCGGACGGCGTCAAGGCGGCTCGACGCACCGTCGACTCGGTTCCGGGTTCCCCACGGACGCCGGTCCGCACACCCCCGGTGCGCATCGCGGCCTCGGGCGGATGCGGCGGCTCAGCGGCCCGTCGCTCGGGTCGCGGTCAGCACGTCGACGCGCTCGGCCCCCGCGGCGCGCAGCGCGGCCGCGCACGCCTGCAGCGTCGCGCCGGTGGTGTGGACGTCGTCGACGACCACCGCCAGCGCCGGCGCCCGCGCACGGGCGACGACGCCGGCCGCGCTCCCCGCGGCCAGTCGCGCGGCACGGCCGCGGCCGAGCTGGCGCGCCGCGGCGGGCCGGCGCAGGCAGGCCGCGACGGGTCGCCCGGTGCGCCGCGCCAGGGCGGCGGCGATCAGCGCCGCGTGGTCGAACCCGCGCCGTCGCGCGCGCACCGGGTCGGGCGGGACGGGCACGAGCGTGGCGCCGGCCACCAGCGCGCCCGCGCCGGCCGCCAGCGGCGCGGCGAGCAGCTCGGCGGCGGCAAGCCGGCCGCGGAACTTCAGCGCGGCGACGAGGTCGCGCGCCGGGCCGTCGTGCGCGAACGGCGCCCAGGCGCGGTCCCAGGCCCGCCCGCGCGCCGGGCACGGCGCGCACGATCGCGGCAGCGCGCAGCGCGGGCAGGTGTCGGCGCCCAGCCACGGCAGCCCCGCCGCGCAGGCGGGGCACAGCCGGTCGTCGAGCCCGGACACCGGCTCGCCGCACGCCGGGCAGCCGGGCGGCGCGACGAGCGCGAGGACGAGGCGGAGCGGGGCGGGCAGCGGCACGGCTTCCGAGCGTGCCGGGACGGACGTGACGGAACAAGACGCGCCGGCGACGGCTTCGTGCCGAGAGCGCGCCGTCTCTGCGCACGCTGCGACAATCGATCGCGGTCATGTCTCCCGCCGCCCTCTGCGACGCCGTGGCGGCCGCCTCGCCCGACGCCGCCTGGACCATCGAGCCCGGCGCGATCGCGCTCATCCTGATCCTCGGCGTCCTCTACGTGCGCCGCTGGCGCCGGGTCCGCGCCCACGACGGCGCGCGCGGCGCCGGCGTCGGGCGGCTCCTGCTCTTCCTGACCGGCCTCCTCGGGCTCGCGGTCGCGCTGATCTCGCCCATCGACCGCCTCGCCGAGCAGGTCCTGGCGATGCACATGGTCCAGCACGTGATCCTGCTGGACATCGTCCCGATCCTCCTGATCCTGGGACTGACGAAGGCGCTGATGCGGCCGATCACCAGGCGCCTGCAGCCGATCGAGCACGGCCCGCTCGGCCATCCCGTCGTCGCGGTGGTGCTCTACGTCGCCTCGATGTGGATCTGGCACATCCCCGCGCTCTACGACGCGGCGGCCGAGTACGCGGGCGTCCACGTGCTCGAGCACATCTTCTTCCTCAGCGCCGGCGTCCTGTACTGGTGGCACCTGGTCGGGCCGCTGCGCACGCGGCTGGCCGCCGACGGCCTGGCCCCGGTCGGCTACATGGTCTCCACGAAGGTCGCCGTCGGCCTGCTGGGCATCCTGCTCACGTTCGCGCCCGAGGCGATCTACGCGTTCTACGAGGATCAGCCCGACTACTGGGGGCTGACGCCGACGACCGACCAGGCCGTGGCGGGCGTGATCATGGCGCTCGAGCAGTCGATCGTCATGGGCATCGCGCTGGCGTGGCTGTTCGCGCGGATGCTGTCGGAGTCCGAGAAGGCGCTGCAGCGCGAGGAGCGCTACGGCGACCTCGCCGACCCGTCGGTCAGCCCTCCAGCACCGCTCCGTCCGGGATCCGGCGCGGCTGCGGCCCCTCCTGCGCCACCCGCACCCGGCCCCGGACCGTGACGCCGGCGCCGAAGACGACGTCGCCCTCGACCGTCAGCGCCTCGCAGGCGATCAGCGACGGCGCGCCCTGGGCGAAGCGCTCCTCGAAGTCGGCCACGCGCTTGTAGTAGCGGTCGTCGAGGTCCACGAGCGGCGGCCCGGAGCGCTCGGGCGCGAGCGTGACCTCGAACGCGTCGTTGATCGTGTAGGCGTCGGAGCGCAGCGCGAGCAGGTCGTTCGTCGTCTTGACCGGCGCGAAGCGCCGGCGCGGCACCCGCAGCGCGGCGGCGCCCGGCACGACCGCCACCGCCGCGCCCATCGCGGTCTCGAGCTGCACGACCGCCGGCGACGCCGGGTCGCGCGGGTCGACCGTCTTGCGGTTGACGATCATCGGCAGCGGCAGCACCCCGCCGCGGCGGCGCAGCTCGGCGTCGAGCGCCTGCAGGTCGAGCCACAGGTTGTTCGTGTTGAAGTACCGGTGGCGCTCGACGTCCTGGAACGCGTCGAGGTCCTCGTCGGGCGTCTGGGCGATCTCGCGCAGCACCAGGCCGCCGTCGGAGCGCCGCCGCGCGAGGTGGCCGCCCTTGCGGTCGGCCGGCGTCCGGTCGGCGACCTCCATCAGGAACGGGATCTCCTCGCGCGCCATCCAGCCGAGGATGCGCGGGTCGAGCACCGCGCCGAGGTTGTCGACGTTGGCGACGAACGCGTAGCGGTAGCCGTGCTCGAGCAGCGCGGCCAGCATCCCCGAGCTGACGAGCGCCGGGTACAGGTCGCCGTGCCCGGGCGGCGCCCACTCCAGGGACGGATCGGGCTCCCAGGTCACCGGCGCCAGCGTGTCGGCGAGCAGCTTGGGCTCCTTGTGCTGGAGGAAGTCCATCGGCACGTCGGCGGCCAGCTCCGGGTAGCGCGCCAGGCGCTCCAGCGACGGCTCGCGCGTCGAGAACGAGTTCATGAGCACGAGCGGGAGCCGCGCCCCCGTCCGCTCGCGCAGCGCGAGCACCTGGCGGGCGACGATGTCGAGGAACGTCAGGCCGTCGCGCACCTCGAGCAGCGACTTCGGGCCGGCGAGGCCCATGCTCGTGCCCAGGCCGCCGTTGAGGCGCAGCACGATCGCCTGGTCGAGGATCTCCCGGCCCGGCGGCGCCGCATCGAGCTCCTCGGCGTCCGGCAGCGACGCGACCGGCTCGATCTCCGACTCGGGCACCAGGCCCGTGTCGCCGGCGACGAGGCGCTCGTACAGCTCCGAGAACGTCGCGATCGCCGGCTCGCTCACGCCGTCGGCGCGCATCTTCTCCACGCTGGCCCGCAGGCCGTTCTCGTTCCCGCTCATCGGCCCGATCAGGCTACCCGCCGCCCGGCGACCACACCCCGAGGTAGGCGCGCTGCTCCTCGGTGAGCGTGTCGATCTCCACGCCCAGCGACGCGAGCTTCAGGCGCGCCACCTCGTTGTCGATCTCGTCGGGCACCGGCTGGACGCCGTGCGGGAGCGCGCCGCCGGCGCGGACGAGGTACTCGACGCACAGCGCCTGCAGCGCGAAGCTCACGTCCATGACCTCGGCGGGGTGCCCGGCCGCCGCGGCGAGGTTGACGACCCGCCCCTGGGCGAGCAGGTTCAGGCGGCGCCCGTCGGGGAGCGTGTACTGCTCGACGAGCGGCAGCACCTCCCGGCCCTCCCCGGCGACCGCGTGCAGCCCGGCGAGGTCGATCTCGACGTCGAAGTGGCCGGCGTTGGCGAGCACGGCGCCGTCCTTCATGCGCTCGAAGTGGGCCGAGGTGAGCACGTCGCGCCCGCCGGTGACGGTGATGAACACGTCGCCGCGCGCGGCCGCCTCGAGCGCCGGCATCACGCCGAAGCCCTCCATCCGCGCCTCGAGCGCGCGCAGCGGATCGACCTCGCAGACGATCACCTCGGCGCCGGCGCCGCGCGCCCGCAGCGCGATGCCCTTGCCCGTCCAGCCGTAGCCGAACACGACGACGGTGCGGCCCGCGAGGAGCAGGTTCGTGGCCCGCAGGATGCCGTCGAACGCCGACTGGCCGGTGCCGAAGCGGTCGTTGATCGTGCGCTCGGTGCGCGCGTCGTTGACGGCCAGGACCGTGCAGCTCAGCCCCTCGAGCGCGCGCAGCCGCACGAGGCCGGTCGTCGTCTCCTCCATCCCGCCGAGCATCCACTCGGTGGCATTCGCCGCATGCAGCGTGGAGATGAGATCGGCGCCGTCGTCGACGGTGATCTGCGGGCGGCTCTTGACGAGCGCGCCGATGTGGCGCGCGTAGTCGTCGGGCCCTTCGCCCCGGCGCGCCTGCACCACGGCGCCGTGGCGCTCGACGAGCGCGGCGGCGACGTCGTCCTGCGTCGAGAGCGGGTTGGCGGCGCACAGCGCGGTCTCCGCGCCGCCGGCGATGAGCGTGCGCACGAGGTTGGCCGTCTCGGCGGTCACGTGCAGGCACGCGGCGACGCGCACGCCCTCGAGCGGGCGCTCGGCCGCGAAGCGCTCGCGGATCGAGCGCAGGACGGGCATGAACCCGTCGGCCCAGTCGATGCGGGCTTCGCCGTCGTCGGCGAGCGCGGGGTCGGCGATCTCGGCGGTCGGGGTGGGTGGCGCGGCCATGGCGGCCGACGGATCAAATCAGACCGGGCGCATCCCGTCCGAGCCCACCGGGTAGCGGACCGCGGGTGCCGCGACGCGCCGCCACGACCACGGCCCGGGGCCCGGGCCGCGCCCGCGTCCTGGCCGGCTTCGCCGCGCTCGGCGCCTTCTGGGGCCCGTGGGGCGCGGCGCTGCCCGCCGTGCAGGACGGCGCGGGCGCCGACGACGGGCAGCTCGGGCTGGCGCTGCTGCTGATCGGGCTGGGCGCGCTCGGCTCGATGCGCCTGACGGGGACGCTCGTCGACCGGGTGGGCGGGCGCGCGACGCCGTGGACGATCGCCGCGCTCGCGGCCGCCGCGCCGCTGCCGGCGCTGGCGCGCTCGCCCGGGCAGCTCGCGGTCGCGCTGCTGGTCCTGGGCGCCGCGTCGGGCGCGATGGACGTGGCGATCAACGCCGACGGCGTCGCCGAGGAGGAGGCGTCGGGGCGCCCGGTGCTGAACCTCGCACACGCGGCGTTCTCGATGGCCGTCGTGGCCGGGAGCCTCGCGGCGGGCGGCCTGCGCGCGCTCGGCGGCGGGGCGACGCTCGTGCTGGGCCTCGCGGGCGCGGTGGTCCTGGCGGTCGCGCTGGTGCTGGCCCGGGGCGCGGGATCGTGGTCGCGCGAGCGCGCGCCGGCCGACGCCGAGACGCGGCGGCTCGGCCTCCCCGGCTGGCTCGTCCTGATCGGCGTGCTCTGCGCGGTCGCCTACTGGGTCGAGAACGCCTGGCAGAGCTGGGGCGCCGTGCACCTCGAGCGCGACCTCGACGCGACCGCAGGCATCAGCGCGCTCGGCCCGGCCGCGTTCGCGTCGGCGGCCGCGGTGGGACGGCTGGCCGGCCAGCGCCTGATCGGCGCGATCGGCGGCCGCGCGCTCATCGCGACCGGCGCCGCGGTCGCCGCGGCGGGCACCCTGCTGGCGGCCACCGCCGCGACGGTGGCGATCGGCGTCGCCGGCATTCTCGTCGCCGGCCTGGGCACGTCGGTGTGCGCGCCGACGCTCATCAGCATGGCCGGGGGGCCGCGCCGCCGCAGCTGCGCGGCGCGGCGCGGCGGTGGCGACCGTCACGACGATCGCCTACCTCGGCTTCCTGCTCGGCCCGGCGGCGGTCGGCGGCCTGGCCACGGCCACCGACCTGCCGGCGAGCCTCACGGCCGTGGCCGGGCTCGCGGCCGCCCTGTGCCTGGCGGCCGCGATGCTGCCCCTACCGCGGTCGCTCGGTAGGGGCTGAACCCGCGGGTCTCGCCCCAGGGCGAAACCCGCTTCAAGGAACCCGCCCCCAGGGGCGGCGTTCCTCCGTTCCTCAGTAGCGGTAGTGGTCCGGCTTGTACGGGCCCTCGACCGGGACGCCGATGTAGGCCGCCTGGTCGGGACGCAGCTCGGTGAGCTTGGCGCCGACCGCGTCGAGGTGCAGCCGCGCGACCTTCTCGTCGAGGTGCTTGGGCAGGACGTAGACCTGCTTGTCGTACTGGTCGTTCTTCGTCCACAGCTCGATCTGGGCGATCGTCTGGTTCGTGAACGAGTTGCTCATCACGAACGACGGGTGGCCGGTCGCGTTGCCGAGGTTCAGCAGGCGGCCCTCCGACAGCAGGATGATCGAGTGGCCGTCGGGGAAGACCCACTCGTCGACCTGCGGCTTGATGTTGACCTTCTTGATGCCCGGGTACTTCTCGAGCCCGGCGACGTCGATCTCGTTGTCGAAGTGGCCGATGTTGCCGACGATGGCCTGGTGCTTCATCCGGGCCATGTCGTCGACCATGATGATGTCCTTGTTGCCGGTCGCCGTGATGAAGACGTCGGCCTCCTCGACGACGTCCTCCAGGCGCACGACCTGGTAACCCTGCATCGAGGCCTGCAGCGCGCAGATCGGGTCGATCTCGGTGACGACGACGCGGGCGCCCTGGGCGCGCAGCGACTCGGCCGAGCCCTTGCCGACGTCGCCGAAGCCGCAGACGACGCACAGCTTGCCGGCGAGCATCACGTCGGTCGCGCGGTTGATGCCGTCGACGAGCGAGTGGCGGCAGCCGTAGAGGTTGTCGAACTTCGACTTCGTGACCGAGTCGTTGACGTTGATCGCCGGGAACAGCAGCTCGCCCTTCTTGGCCAGCTCGTAGAGGCGATGCACGCCGGTGGTCGTCTCCTCGGAGACGCCCTTGATGCCGGCGGCGATGTTCGTCCAGCGCTGCGGGTCCTCCTGCAGCGAGCGCTGCAGCAGGGACAGGAAGACGCGGAACTCCTCGGAGTCGGCGGTCGAGGGATCCGGCACGGCGCCGGCCTTCTCGAACTCGACCCCCTTGTGCACGAGCAGGGTGGCGTCGCCGCCGTCGTCGAGGATCAGGTTCGGGCCGCCGTGGCCGGGCCAGTTCAGGGCCTGCTCGGTGCACCACCAGTACTCCTCGAGCGTCTCGCCCTTCCAGGCGTAGACGGAGACGCCCTGCGGATCCTCGGGCGTGCCGTTCGGGCCGACGACGACCGCGGCGGCGGCATGGTCCTGCGTCGAGAAGATGTTGCAGGAGACCCAGCGGACCTCGGCGCCGAGCGCGACGAGGGTCTCGATCAGCACGGCGGTCTGGATCGTCATGTGCAGCGAGCCCATGATGCGCGCGCCCTTCAGCGGCTGGGCGTCGGCGAACTCGGCGCGGGTCTGCATCAGGCCGGGCATCTCGTGCTCGGCGAGACGGATCTCCTTGCGGCCGAACTCGGCCAGCGAGAGGTCGGCGACCTTGAAGTCGAGCTTGGTCGGGGCGTCGGTGCTCATCGATCCTCCGGGGGCGGTGGTCAGGACAGTGCGGCCTCGAGCAGGCGCTGGTGCTTCTCCTGCTCGAAGCGCAGCCAGTCGGCGGCGGGGACGTCGTCGGGGCGCTGCGGCTTGGCCTCGAACCACGCGTCGACCGCCGCGGCGAGGTCGGGCTCGCGGCGCAGGCGCAGCGCGAAGCCCATCTCGGCCAGGCCCACGTCGTAGGCGTTCAGGAGCTCGCGCAGCGTCCGCAGGCGCTGCAGCTGCTCGGGGCCGTACAGGCGGTACCCGGCCGGCGATCGGTTGGACTCGATCAGGCCCATGCTCTCGACGTAGCGGAGCATCCGGGGCGACCAGCCCGTCGTCTCGGCGGCCTCATGGATCGTGAGGGCATCCATGGACACGACCCAAACCTTACCGGGATCGTGTCAAGGTTCCCGGCCGTCCTGCCCGCTCGGGGAGGGGAAACACCCCTCTCGGGCTACTCCGTGGCCCGCAGGACGCCCTTGCGCCCCCTGTGCGTCTCCTCGTAGAGCCGCACGAGCGCCGTCGTCGCGGGGTCGGCGCCGGTGAGGCGCTCGCGGACCTGGGCGACGGTCATCTCGTCGTAGCCGGGCCAGGGCTCCTCCACGTGCAGCTCGGGGCCGGGCGAGTCCGGGAAGGTCTCGGCCTCCCGCTCGGCCTCGCGCAGGCGGGCGGCGTCGGCGCCGGTGAGGTCGTGCACGTGGGGCGACGGCGGCACCGGTCGCGGCGGCTCGGGGGCGGGCTCCGGCTCCGGCGGGGCGGGCTCGGGCTCCGGCGGTGCGGCCACGTCGTCCACCGGCGCCCAGCGTGCGTCGTCGGGCGGCTGCGGCGGGCGCAGCGCGCGCAGGGCCAGGCGCACCGGAAGCAGGGCCAGGCTCACGCCCAGGCCGACCGCGGCCCGGGCGATCCGCGCGGCGCGTTCGATGTCGTGGGAGTCCATGGCGCGATCTGTGCCCAGGCCCCGGCGCTCGAAACCTCAGCGCTGCGCGAGCTCGCTCTTCAGGTCCTCGATGACCTCGACCGGGGTCGGGTCGATGCCCTGCAGCACCGCCAGGTACAGCGACACGAGGTCGCCGAGCAGCACGAGCGACATCACCCGCTCGACGGTCCCCTGGCCGATCGTCTGCACCCGCTGGACCGTGTGCGCCTGGCCGGCGATGAGGCGGCTGGTCAGCTCGATGCGGTCGCCGATGCGCGGGTGGTTGTCGCAGTCGTCGAGGAAGATCGCCGAGAAGCGGCCGAGCGACGCCGCGCCCTGCCAGCCGACGATCTCGTTGTGGTCGAGCTCGGGCAGCTCGTGCGAGAACGCCGGGATCTTCGCGTTCTCGTTGACCTGCGTCTTCCAGCGGTAGGCGACCGGCGTGGTCAGGCCCGAGCCGGCGACGACGGGCACGCTGCCGTGGATGGCCTGGGCGAGCGTCTTGGCCTGGCTGTCGGGCGGCGCGTCGGGACCCCACTGGCCGCACAGCTGGTCGAGCTGGGCGGCGGCGACGTCGATCTGGCTGGCCATCCGCGGGCCGGTGCCGCACAGCGCGGCGACCTCGAGCGCGGCGACGGTCATGTAGCCGACCGCGGCGCGCGGCTGGAAGCCGCCGGGGACCGGGATGACGGGGACGCCGTCGGCGCGGGCGCTCTCGGCGAGCTTGCCGCCGGTGGTGACGACGACGCGGCGGGCGCCGAGGAAGCCGGCGGCCTCGTAGGCGGCGAGCGTCTCCTCGGTGTTGCCCGAGTAGGACGCGCACAGGACCGTCACCTCGGGGGTCGTCCAGGGCGGCAGCCCGTAGCCGCGGGCCGACAGGATCGGGCGCGAGGCCTGGTCGCCGAGGCAGGCCCGGGCGAGCTCGCCGCCGATCGCCGATCCGCCCATGCCGGCGACGACGAGGCCGCCGGGCGAGTCCCAGGGCTCGAGGTTGGCGGAGTCGACGCGCCACAGGGCGTCGCGCAGGTGCTCCGGCAGGTCCAGGATGTCGGCCAGCTGGCCGCTCGCGTCGACCGCCTCGACGGCGGCGGGGCCGAGCGCGTCCACGTCCACCGAGTTCGCCATCAGAACTTGAGCCCTCCGTCCGGGATGTCGACGCCCGGGAAGATCCGCGCGCCCCGCGTCACGACGTTGTCGGCCCCGATGGTGACACCCTCGCCCAGCACCGCGCCACCCGTCACCTGGGTGCGGTCGCCGATCCGCGCGCCCGCGGCCACGATGCAGTCGCGCAGGACGCAGTCGCGGCCGATCTCCGAGCCCTGCAGCACGACCGATCGCTCGACGACCGTGCCCTCGCCGACGACGACCCCGTCGCCGAGCACGACGAGCGGCCCGACGTGGGCGCCGGCGGCGATCTCGCAGCGCTCCTCGACGAGCGCCGGCGGGATCACGCGCCCCTCGATGCTGGCGTCGTCGGCGAGCGCCAGGTAGCTGTCGCCGAGACGGTCCGCGACTGCGGTGTGCACGCGTCCCTCGATGATGTCGAACGTCCCCTGGAGGTAGCGCTGGGGCGTCCCGATGTCCATCCAGTAGGCGTCGTGCGGGCACCCGTACAGGCCGGCGCCGACGAGCTGCGGCCAGATCTCGCGCTCGATCGACACGTTCTGGCCGGGCGGGATCAGGTCCAGCACCGAGCGCTCCAGCACGTACGCGCCGGCCGAGACGAGGTTCGTGTCGATCTGGTCGGGCGACGGCTTCTCGACGAACTCGCGCACCGCGTTGTCGGGCTGCAGGCGCACGAGCCCGTAGGAGCTGGGGTCGTCGACCGGCACGAGCGCGAGCGTGCCGACCGCGCCGGTGCGCTCGTGCTGGGCGAGCTGGGCGGTCAGGTCGAGGTCGGTGAGCGTGTCGCCGTTGAGCATGTAGAAGCGCTCGTCGAGCAGCGACTCGGCGTACTTCAGCGCGCCGGCGGTGCCGAGCGGGCTGGGCTCCTCGACGAAGCGCAGGCGCACGCCGTAGCGCGAGCCGTCGCCGAGGACGTTGCGCACGGCGGTCGCCAGGAAGCCGCAGCTCATGATCACGTCGTCGACGCCGTTGCGCTGCAGCCACTCGAGCATGAACGCGATGAACGGACGGTCGACGAGCGGGACGACCGGCTTGGGCACCGTCGAGGTCAGCGGCCGCAGCCGCGTGCCCTCACCGCCGACGAGGATCACCGCCTGCATCAGACGCTCACGCTCCCGTTCCGCCCGCGACCGACGCCCTCGTAGCGCAGCCCCGCGGCCCGGACCGCCGCCGGGTCCAGCGCGTTGCGCCCGTCGATGACGACGTCGCCGGCCATCGCCTCCGCCACCTCGTTCCAGTCCAGCTCGGTGAACTGCTTCCACTCGGTCACCAGCACGACGGCGTCCGCGCCGCGGACCGCCTCGAGCGGCCCGTCGGCGAACTCGACGCCCGAGATCAGCCGCCGGGCCTCGTCCTCGGCCACCGGGTCGTGCGCGACGACGTGCGCGCCGTCGGCCTGCAGCCGCGCGCTGAGCACGAGCGAGCTGGCCTCGCGCATGTCGTCGGTGTTCGGCTTGAACGCCAGGCCCAGCAGCGCGATCCGCTTGCCCACCAGCGACCCCAGGTACTTGTGCAGCTTGTTGATCACGCGCCGCTTCTGCAGCTCGTTGACCTCGATGACCGCGTTGAGGAGCTGGAAGTGGTAGCCGGAGTTGCCCGCGAGCTGCTTGAGCCCGAGCACGTCCTTGGGGAAGCAGTTGTGGACGACGAGGCCGCCGGTGGTGACGACCGTGTGCAGGCCGGAGACCTCCATCGAATACGCGTGGCCGCCGGCGGGCCGGGGCTCGATCGACGTGACCCGCACCCAGGCGGCGTTGCCCTCGCGGGCGTAGCCGGTCGGGGCGATGCGCTCGGCCTGGCGGGCGATGGACGCGAGGACGCCGGGACGGTCGCGCTTGGGGACGAGGTGGATGGCGCGCTCGATCTGATCGGCGCCGCTGATGCGCACCCAGTGCGTGTCCTTGGTCGAGCGCTTCGTGCGCCCGGTCCGCCGCGACGCGACGATGCCGTCCATCGCGAGCAGGCGCAGCACGCCGTCGGCGAGCTCGTCGCTGACGGTGCCCATCTCGACGATCACGCGCGGCCCGCCGTTCACGGGCGACCACGACCCATCGCCCTCGAACAGACCGGACAGCAGGGCGCGCCGGCTGGCGGCCGGCTGGTCCCAGATGAGGTCCGGCAGGCGCTGTTCGCAGGCGTTGCGGCCGAGGCCCAGCCAGTTCGTCCACCACGACGCCAGCAGGCGCGACGACACGACGACGCTCGCGGCCGTCCCACCGCGCCGCACGTCGACCTTGACGCCCCGCGCCCGCCAGAAGCCGGCGACCTCGTCGACGAGATGCTCCTCGCGGGTCGGGTGGAACGACCACGTCAGCCGGCGGCGACGGCCGTCGGCGATGCAGCAGCCCTCGGCGATGTAGAGGCCGACGATGCGCCAGAAGGCCTCGTCGGCCTCGATCGTCAGCGGCAGGTGCGTCCCGTTGCGCGCGGTCGCCGCGCTCGCCCCCTCGAGCGGGATCTCGAGCAGCGCGGACTCATCCGGGCGCAGCGCGCCGGAGCGGCGGATGTCGGCCGCACGGGCAGCGGCGCCGCGAGGATGGTCGAGCCCGCTCGCCTGCTCGGCGAAGACGCCGGCCAGGTGGCGGGCGGCCGGGCGGACGATCACGTCGCTCTCGGTCAGCCCGGCCAGCTCCAGCGCGGCGAGCGTGTACAGGCGCAGCTCCGACTCCTCGCTGGCCGTCGACGCGGGTCCCAGCGCGAGCGGGACGCGGTCCTCGGTCGTCAGCTCGCGCGCGAGCTTGATCTCGCCGTCGCCGACGACGAAGGGGTGGTCCGGCGTGCACACGACGCGGCGCCCCATCGTCGTGCGGACCTCGAGCAGCTCGTCCGCGTCCACCCGGGAGAGCTCGATGACGGGCAGGAACTCGGGGCCCTCCCGCCCGGGACGCCACGCGAGCACCTCGAGGTCCTCGGCGCCCTCGTCCCACAGCCGCTCCAGCGTCGTGATCCGCGCGCGCCCGCCGCGGCGTGCGAGGACGGTCTCGTCGCCGGCGAGGCATGAGCCGCCGAAGCCGATCCCGGCCTGCAGGAACTTCGGGCCGATGCGGTTGTCGAGGCCCATCCCGCGCGCGACCTCGATGACGTCGGCGCCGGTCTCCTCGCAGACGTTGGCGATCTCGTTGATGAAGCTGATCTTCGTGGCCAGGAACGCGTTGGCGGCGAGCTTGACCATCTCCGCGGAGGCGATGTCGGTGCGCACGAGCGGCGCGCCCAGCGGCGCGTAGAGCTCGACGACGGCGTCGCCGGCCCAGTCGCCGTCGTCGCCGACGACGACGCGGTCGGGATGGAGGAAGTCGTTCACGGCCGAGCCCTCGCGCAGGAACTCCGGGCACGACACGTAGCGGAAGTCGCCCTTGCCCTGCTCGACGAAGTGGCGCTTGATCGCGGCGCCGGTGCCCACCGGCACGGTCGACTTCATCACGAGCGCATGACGATCCGACGGCGGCATCGCCTCGACGACCGCGTGGACGGCGGACAGGTCGGGGTCGCCGCTGTAGGTCGGCGGGGTGCCGACGGCGACGAACAGCAGCCGCGCGTGGGCGAGCGCGTCGGCGATGTCGGTCGAGAAGTGCATCCGCTCGCGGTTGCGGGCCACGAGCTCCTCGAGCCCCGGCTCGTAGATGGGGATCTCCCCCCGCTTCAGGCGGGCGATCTTGTCGGCGTCGATGTCGACGCACCACACCTCGTTGCCGAGCTCCGCGAAGCCCGCGGCCGTCACCAGGCCCACGTAGCCGGTGCCGACGACGCCGATCGGTTCACGTTCTGCCATGCGGCGCCGGAGGCTACCGCCCCGCGTGCGGTCAGGTCCCGACGCGGCGCAGCGACTGGGCGATGCCGAGCATCTGCTTCTCGGTGAGCGTCTGCAGCAGCGTGTTGGAGACCCAGTAGGCGGCGTTGCGGGTCCGCCACGCCACCAGCCGCAGCCGGTCGCCGTCGTAGAACAGCTCGTACGTGCGGCCGCGCATCCGCCGCGTCTCGCTCGGGTTGTCGAGGATCGGCGGCGCCTTCCAGGTCGTGCCCTGGATGCCGTAGTACTGGCCCAGGCCGGGGGCGCGCACGACCAGGCGGTAGGCCTTGTAGCGGTGGCCGCCGGAGTCCTTGATCCGGTACGCGCGCGGGCTCTCGAGGTCGCTGACGTAGCTGGAGCCGTCGGCGGCCAGCGTCGGGTAGTAGACCGGCAGCGGCGCCTTGCCGCCGCCCTTCAGCTTCGACAGCTCGACCGCGACCTGGATGCCCTGGTCCTCGGCGGTCGTGCGCGCCTCGAACGTCCCCGGGAACGACCGCGACGAGCGCTTCTTCGACGAGCGGCTGCGGCGCTTGGAGTCGCCGGCGCGCGGCTCGGGCTCCCCGCGCCCGCCCTTGGTCTCCTTGCCCTCCATGAACTCCTGGACGGTCTCCTGGATCTGCTCGGGCGTCGCCTCGACGTAGGTCTCGCCGATCTCGCCGCGGAAGTGGACCTCCTGCACCGGGTTCTGGGCCGACTCGTAGCCGAGCTTCAGGAGGCGGAGGATCGCCTGCGTGCCGCGGATGTCGGTCTGCGTGTTGCGCGCGAAGATGCGCAGCAGCTCCTCGCGGTCGTTAAGCAGCTTCGAGACGCCGACCTGGTCCTTGGCCTGGCGCAGGAACTCCTGCTGACGCGCGGCGCGGACGAGGTCGGTGTCGAAGTGGCGGTAGCGGACGTAGTCGAGCGCGTCCTGGCCGCACAGCTTCTGGTAGCCCGGCGCGATGTCGATCGTCGCGTAGTCGTGGTCGCTGCCGTTGGGCGGGTTGTTGTCGTTGAAGTAGCGCCGGTCGACGTCGACGTACACGCAGCCGAGCCGGTCGACGGCGTCGCGGAACCCGCCGAAGTTGATGTTGACGACGTGGTTGATCTCGATGCCGAGCAGGTTCTTGACGGTCTTCACCGTCAGGCCCGGCCCGCCCAGCGAGTAGGCGGCGTTGATCTTGTCGACGACCACGCCGTTCTTGGTCGGGATCTCGACCTTCAGATCGCGCGGGATCGACATGACCGCGGTCGCCCCGCGCTCGGGGTCGAGGCGCAGGAGGATGATCGTGTCCGAGCGGGACGGGTTCTTCTGCTGGATGTCGATGTAGCGGCGGTCGGAGCCGAGCACCAGCAGCGTCTGCGGCTCGCCGGCCTCGACGTCGTCGAGCGCGTTGACCGCGGTCTCGGGGAGGTCGATGCTCTCCTGCTCGAGGATGTCGGCGACCTCCTTGACCTGCAGCAGCGCCGCGGTCGCGGTGGCGCCGGCGGCGCACAGGAACATGATGAAGCCGGCCAGCAGGAAGCGCCAGATGACCCCTCGGCCGGGGCGCGGCACCTTCTCGTCGTCCTGGTAGACGCTCAACTGCGGCCCTCCACCGCCCGCAGCCGCACGCCTTCGCCGGACGCGAGCTGGCTCGGCAGCTCCCTCACGAACGTCGCGAGCGCCTGGCGGTAGCGCGCCAGCGACGCCAGCGACACCCACTCCTCGGGCCCGTGATGGCCGCCGCCGACCGGGCCGAACTCGACCGCCGGGATGCCCGCCTCCAGGAACGCGACCGCGTCGCTGGCGCCGTCGCGCCCGATCGACAGCGCGTCGCCCTCGACGGCGCGGCCGACCGCGTCGCGCAGCGCGAGCACGTACGGGTTCGAGCGCGACACGATCGCCGGCGCGCGCGTGAAGCAGCGCACGATGTGCAGGTCGGGGATCGACCGGATCTGCGCGAGCAGGTCGCCCGGGTCCTGGTTGGGCAGGTAGCGGATGTCGACGTCCATCCAGCAGGTGTCCGGGACCTTGTTGAAGACGTCGCCGCCGGCGATGCGCGCCAGGTTGATCGAGGGGCGGTCGAAGAGGTCGGAGCTCATGCGGCTGAACGGGAGCGTCTCGATGCGGCGGAAGACGTCGTAGGCCTTGAGGATCGCGTTGTCGCCCAGCCACGGCGTGGATCCGTGCGCCGCGGTCCCGTGCACTTCGACGCGGACCGCCAGGACGCCTTTCGCCTGGACCCCGATGTGGAGGTCGGTCGGCTCGCCGGTGATCGCGAAGCCAGCGTCGCCCAGGCGCCCGGCGACGAGCGCGTCGATCGAGCGCGAGTCGACGTCGTCGGACTCCTCGTCGGGCACGCACACGAAGCGCACGTTCACGGCGTCCTGCTCGGCGGCGTCGCGCAGCGCGAGCATCATCGCGGCGAGCGCGCCCTTCATGTCGTATGCGCCGCGCCCGTACAGGCGGTCGCCCTCCACGCGCGGCTCGAACTGGCCCTCGCGCCCGGGGACGACGTCGACGTGGCCGTGCAGCACCACCCGCGGCACGTCGGGACCCGACGGGCCGACCTCGGCCAGCACCACCGGCAGCTCCCCGTGCTGGTGGTCGGAGACGCGGATGTCGCGCGACTCCAGCCAGCCCTTCACGAAGCCCGCCGCCGCCCGGATCCCGTCCTGGTTCGAGGTGTCATACGTGATGAGGCGCTCGGCCAGGAGGCGCTCGTCCATCCGCAGCATGGTAGGGAAGCGCCCGGTCCCGACCGGCGGGACGGCGGCCGTCACCAGGTGCGGATGCGCTCCCGGGTCGTGCGGTGGCCGGCGCGCAGCCGCGCGTCCAGCACGATCGCCCCGGAGGCGTTCACGCGCAGCGGGTTGAGATCGCCCTCCAGCAGCTCGGGAACGTCCTCGAACAGGCGCGTGAGGCGCAGCACGACGGCCTCGAGCGCGTTGCGGTTGGGCTGCGGCAGGCCCGCGCGCGCCTCGCGCATCCAGGTGGAGACGACCGGCGAGTCGCCGATCAGCTCCTCGGCGTCCACGTCGGTCGCGGGCGCCAGGCGGAACGCCACGTCGCCGGGCAGGCCGGCGTGGCGGCCGCCCGCGCCGACGCCGGTGACGACGCCCAGGTCGCGGTGGTTGACCGCGCCGACGAGCACGTCGACGCCCGCCTCGGCCAGCGGCTGCACGCTCGCGCCGTGCCACTCGCGCCCGGCGCCGATGACGCGCTCGCGCAGCGCCTCCCACCCGGCGCGCACGGCGGTCTCGCCCTCAAGGCCCAGCAGCACCGCGTCGACCTCGGCGGCCTGCGCGGGGGCCGGGAACAGCGCCTTCACCGCGACCGGCCCGTCGATCTCGGCCGCCGCCGCGACGGCCTCGTCGGGGTCGGCGCAGCGCCGCTGGTCGAGCTGCCGGATCCCGTACGCGTCCAGGAGCGCGCCGACGTCCTCGGGCCCGAGCCAGACGTCGTCGTCCCCGGCGTCGGCGAGGAGCCCGAGGACGCGCTCGCGGGCGGCCTCGGCGTCGATGCCCTCCATCGACGGCCGCTGGCCCATCGGCCGCGACAGCCAGGCGCGGCGGTCCGCGGCCAGCGCGATCACCTGCGCGCACGCCTCCGGGAAGCGGAAGTTCGGCACGGTGCCGCTGGCGGCGGCCATCCGCCCGTCGGCGCGCACGACCGACGCGGCGACCGGCTTCGTGCGCGCCGGCGGCTCGGGGGCGCCCGCGCTCTGCGGCGCCGGCTCGGGCTCGAGCGCGGCGAGCATCTCGTCGGGCGACACGCCGGCGAGGTCGACGGTCAGCACGATCGCCGCGTCGACGGCCTCGTCGGCGAGGACGGCGTTCAGCGCGGCGCGCAGGTCGGACGGGGCGGCCGAGATCCCGAGGTCGACCGGGTTGGTCGTGCGGTCGGCGTGCGGGACCGCCGCCGCGATCGCCGCGGACGTGGTGGGCGCCAGCGGCGCGACGGTCAGGCCGCGGCTGAGGCACGCGTCGGCGGCCAGCGTGCCCAGGCCGCCGGAGTTCGTGACCACGGCGACGCGACGGCCCGCCGGCAGCGGCTGGCGCTCGAGCAGCGCGGCCGCGTCGAACAGCGCCTGGGCGCCCTCGACGCGCAGCACGCCCGCCTGGCGGAACAGCGCGTCGAAGACGGCCTCGCCGCGCAGGGCGCGGCCGGTGCTGGAGCCGTCGGCGGCGGCGACGTCGCCGTCGCGATGGCCCTTCACCGCGACGATCGGCTTGCGGCGCGACACCCGCCGCGACAGCATCGAGAAGCGCCGCGGGTTGCCGAACGACTCCATGTAGAGGGCGATCGCGGCGACGTGGTCGTCCTCCTCCCACCACTCGAGCAGGTCGTTCGTGGAGACGTCGGCGCGGTTGCCGAGCGTGACGAAGCTCGCGACGCCCAGGCCGCGGCCGACCGCCTGGCCGAGTAGCGCGATCCCCAGGGCGCCCGACTGCGACGAGATCGCCAGCCGGCCGGGCTTGGGGCGCAGCGTGCCCAGCGTCGCGTTCATCGCCACGTCCGGGTCGGTCGAGAGGACGCCGAGGCTGTTGGGCCCGATCAGGCGGATGCCGTGGTCGCGCGCGAGGTCCAGCAGGGCGTCCTGGCGGCGGCGGCCCTTTTCGTCGCGCTCCGCGAACCCGGCGGAGACGACGATCAGGCCGTGGACGCCCGCGCCGGCCGCGTCGCGCGCGACGTCGAGGACCTCGGTGGCGGGGACGGCGAGGACCGCGACGTCCGGGGTCTCGGGGATGTCGGACACGCGCGGGTAGGCGCGCACCGAGTGCACGACCTTCGCCTGGCGGTTGACCGGCGTCGCGATGCCGGTGAAGCGGCCGTCGAGGAGGTTGGCGAAGATCGTGCCGCCGACGCTGCCGGGCGCGTTGGAGGCGCCGACGACGGCCACCGACGACGGCGCCAGCAGGGGCCGCAGCGACGCGACGGTGGCCAGGTGGTCGCGCTCGGCGATCCGCTCGGCCAGCGTCTCGGTCGGGCGGATGTCCAGCGACAGCTCGACGACGCCCTGGCTGGCGGTGCGCTTGACGGCGAACCCGGCCGACGAGAACACGCCGAGCATGCGCCGGTTCTCCGCCATGACCGAGGCGTCGAAGCGGTCGATCCCGTGCTGGGCGGCGTGGGCGGCGAGCTGCTCGAGCATGCGCGTGCCCAGCCCGCGCCCCTGCTCGCTGGCGAGGACGGCGAACGCGACCTCCGCGGCCCCGAGCTCGCGCAGGCGCTCGTAGCCGGCGACCGCGACGATCTCGCCCTCGCGGTGGGCGAGCAGCGCGACGCGGCTCTCGCCGTCGGCGGCCGCGTAGTGCGCGGCGACGCGGTCGGAGCGCACGTGCCCGTGGAAGCGCAGGTAGCGGCTCTCGGGGTCGAGGCGGTCGAAGAAGTCCTTGATCGCCGGCTCGTCGGCGGGCTCGGGCGCGCGCAGGCGCAGGACGCTGCCGTCGCGCAGGATGACGTCGCGGACCAGCTGCACCATGGGGCGCAGCCTACGTGGCCGCCCGGTGCGCCTCGCGCTCCCGCAGCTCGATGCGGCGGATCTTGCCGGTCAGCGTCTTGGGCAGGTCGTCGACGAACTCGACCTGGCGCGGGTACGCGTACGCCGAGTGGCGGTCGCGCACGAACGCGCCGATCTCGCGGCCGAGCGCCTCGGAGGGCTCATAGCCGCTGGCGAGGACGACGAACGCCTTGACCACGGTGCCGCGGCGCGCGTCGGGCGCGGCGACGGCGGCCGCCTCGGCGACGGCGGGGTGCTCCAGGCAGGCCGACTCGACCTCGAACGGGCCGATGCGGTAGCCGGCGGAGATGATCACGTCGTCGGCGCGGCCGGCGTACCAGACGTAGCCGTCCTCGTCCTGGGTGGCGGCGTCCTTGGTGTGGAACCACTCGCCGCCGAAGGTCTCCCGCGTGGCCTCCTCGTTGTTCCAGTAGCCGAGCGGCCAGTGCGGGTTGGAGCCCGCGCGCAGGCAGATCTCGCCGCGCTCGCCCTGCGCGACGGGCCGCTCGTCCTCGTCGAGGATCTGCACGTCCCAGCCGGGCATCGGGCGGCCCATCGACCCCTCGCGCACCTCCATCCACGGGAAGTTCGCGCACAGCGGATAGGACTCGCTCAGCCCGTAGTAGTCGAGGACGGTGACGTGGTACTGGTCGCGGAACCAGCGGATCGCCTCGGGGTTGAGCGGCTCGCCGGCGCTGCAGACGCGGCGGAAGCGCTGCGGGAAGCGGGTGCGGGCGTCGGCGATGCCCATCATCGAGCGGATCGCGGTGGGGGTCGCGAAGACGTTGGTGACCTCGTGGCGCGAGAGGACGTCGAGCTGGCGCTCGGGGTCGAAGCCGCCCTCGCGCTGCAGGACGACCTGGACGGCGCCGAGGCGCCAGGGGCCCAGCAGCGGCGCGATGCCGGCGGCCCACGCCCACTCCCCCATGCCGTGGAAGCGCTCGCCGTCCTGCACCTCGTGGCAGTAGGCGAACTCCTCGTGGGCGAGCAGGTAGCGGTGGGCGTGGAGGATGCCCTTGGCCAGGCCGGTCGTGCCGGACGTGTAGTAGAGCTGGGCGGGGTCGTCGGCCTTGGTGTCGACGGTGGCGAAGTCACGCGGCTGCGCGTCGGCCTCGTCGAGCAGGAGCACGTTCGCGCCGAGCGCGGCGAAGCGGTCGCGGTGGGCCTCGTCGGTGACGAGCAGCTTGGCGCCGGAGTCGTCGAGGCGATGGCGGATGCCCTCGTCGCCGTACAGCACCGACATCGACAGGAGGATCGCGCCGGCCCGGTAGACGGCCATGAACGTGGCGGCGGCGTCGACGGTCGCCGGCAGGACGACGGCGACGCGATCGCCCGGCTCGACGCCGTGGGAGGCGAGCAGGTGCGCGATCTGGGCGCTGCGGTCCTGGAGCTCGCCCCACGCGACGTGCGTGACGCGCCCCGACGGATCCTCGTGGATCATCGCGAGCTTGTCGCGCGGGTGGCGCTCGCAGACGTCGCGGCAGATGTTGTAGCGCTCGGGCACGCGCCAGCGGTGCGCGGCCACGACCTGCTCGTACGTCGGCATCGGCCCTCTCCTCGGATCGCTCGGCGGATCCCTACCCGATCCGACTGGTCACGCGCACGCCGCGCGCGCCCCGCCACGCGTTGCTTGTCACCTTTTGCGTCGCAGGGACGCAAAAGGTGACAAGCAACGTGTCCGCGGCGGCGGGACGCTCAGGCGCCCGCGTCCAGTGCGCCCGCGCGCAGGTCGCTCGGGGTGCACCCGTACGTCTCGCGGAAGACGCGGCTGAAGTGGGCCGGGTTGGCCAGGCCCCAGCGACGGGCGATCTCCGAGATCGTCTCGTGGGCGAGCGCGGGATCGCAGAGGTCGCGGCGGCAGGCCTCCAGGCGGCGCTCGCGGACGAAGTCGGTGACGGTCAGGCCCTCGTCGGCGAACAGCTTCTGCAGGTAGCGCGTGGAGACGTGGTGGCGGCGCGCGAGCGACTGCAGGCCGAGGTCGGGGTCGCCGAGGTTGGCCTCGACGTGCGCCTTCACCTGCGCCAGCAGCGCGGCGCCCGACGCGGCGCGCGTCCCCGCCGGCGTCAGCGCGTCCTGCGAGTGCACGGCGCGCACCAGCGCGATCAGCGCGTCGGCCAGGTCGCCCCGGTTGACGGCCGGTCCCGAGGCGCTCTCGGCGTCGAGCGTGCGCCACGTCTGGCGCAGCATCTCGGTCGTCATCGCGCCGAGCGGCGAGTCGCCCGGCAGGCGCCGCGCGGTCTGGCGCGAGATCGCGTCGGCGCGGGCGCCCAGCAGCGAGCGCGGCATGCTCAGCAGCATCAGCTCGAACGGCTCCAGGTGCGTGGCGCGGAAGGGCCGCGAGCTCTCCCAGCTGGACAGGTCGCCGACCCCGAAGCCGGCGGACCGCCCGTTCTGCTCGATCCGCGACCGCCCCCGCAGCGCGAGCGCGATCAGCAGCACCTCCGGGTCGTACGCGCGGATGTCGACGCCGGTCCGCAGCCCGACGCCGTGGTCGCTGACGAGCCGGAACAGCTCGATCGGCCCCACGTGGTGGCGCTCGATCCGGCTGGACGTCAGCGCGCCGCCCCCCGCATGCATCGGGAAGAAGATCCGCTCGCAGGCCTCGCCCCAGCGTTCCGGGCGCTCGTCCGGCGCCAGCGTCGTCGTGTCGAACAGCAGTGCCATGACGGGAAATCCCGCCGGCTCCCGCCGGCGTTCTCTCGGGCCAGGATACCCGCGGTCGTCAGAGCAGATTGAGGAGGTCGTCCACCCCGTGGACGAACAGATCGGGACGCTGGCCCTCGGGCACCGTCTCGAGGTCGATGTCGCCGGTGGTGCCGGTGCGCACGAGCACGGTCTTGGAGCCGCCCATGCGCCCCAGGCGGATGTCGAGCGCGACGTCGTCGCCGATCACCGCGAGCTTCGTCGCCGGCAGCCCGAAGTACGTGCGCATCTCCTCGACGGCCACCCGGGACGGCTTGCCCACGACCTTCGGGCGCACCTCCGCGACCTTCGCGATCCCCGCCGTGACCATCGCCCCGCGGCTGAAGATCAGGCCGTTGGCCCCCATGTAGCCGGCCACGTAGCTGCCGGTCAGCAGCGGCGCGCCGCGCGTGACGGCCCGCGCCGCCCGCTCCATCTGCGCCAGGTCGATCGTGCCGTCGACGTGGGTGACGAGCACGACGGCGGCGTCCTCGTCGTCGGTCAGCGTCACGCCCGCGGCCGCCATCCGCTCCCGCGTGGCCGGGGTCGCGAACAGCATCACCGGCTCGCCCTCGTGGTGGCGGCGCAGGTACGTCAGCGCGCTCTCGACCGGCGTGATGACCTCGTCGTCGTTGAGCGGCAGCCCGTCCTCGCGCAGCCCGCGCGCCAGCTCCCAGGCCGGCACGTGGCTGCCGTTCGTGAACAGCACGAACCGCCGGCCCGACGCCCGGATCGCGTCGAGGATCTCGACGGCCCCGGGCAGCGGCCGCCCGCGGCCGTCGGGACCGCGGTGGACGAGCGTCCCGTCCACGTCGAACACGAAGCCCTGCACGTCGTCAAGTCGCACGTCGCCACACCACCGTCTCTCCGTCCTTGGCCATCGAGAAGTGCGCGATCGACGGGCGCGCCTCGAGCTCGCGCAGCAGCGTCACCAGCGGCGAGCGGCCCGGCCGCGCGGCGGGCGGCGGCGCCGGCTTCCCGCGGTTGGCGACCATCGCGTCGACCTGCTCGGCCGGCATCGTCAGGCGCAGCAGCAGCTCCTCGTCGGAGATGCGCCGGCCGAAGCGCTCGCGCGCGCCCTCCAGCGTCACCGGCGTGGGGTCGCGCAGGCGCTTGGCCTGCGGGCGCGCCAGCACCTTCTCGGCGATCTCGGGGTCGACCGGCGCGGGCGGATCGCCGTAGTGGCCGAGGAAGAAGCGGACGGTCTCGTCGGACACGTTCGCCCACCGCTCGCCGTCGATGATGTTGCGCGTCGCCTGGCTGAGCACGAACTGCGACACCGGGGTGACGAGGATCGGGTAGCCCATCTCGTGGCGGACGCGCACGACCTCCTCCAGCACCGCGTCGAACAGCTCGGGCCGACGGATCTCCTCGAGCATCCGCTTCGTCGTGGAGACCATCCCGCCGGGGAGCTGGTGCGTGTAGTAGCCGAGGTCGAGCTCGCCCGGCGTGCCCGCGGGCAGCCCCTTCGCCTCGCGGATCGCCTCGAAGTGCGCGGCCACCTCGGCCTGCGCCTCCAGGTCGAGCCGGTGCGAGAAGCCGGCCGCCTCCAGGTTGCCGACCGTGTTGGCCACCTCCGGCTGCGACGTCCCGCGCGACAGCGGGCCCGACGCGGTGTGCACCACCTGGAAGCCGGCCTTCACGCCCTCGACGTACACGAGCGGCGCCAGCCCGATCGTGCAGTGGCTGTGCAGCTCGGCGGGCCGGTCGCCGGCGGCCTTGACGAAGTGCGGCGCCAGCTCGCGCACCGCGTCGGGGGTGAGCAGGCCGCCCGGGTCCTTCAGATACAGGCGGTCCATCTCCTCGCAGTCGGCCATCGCGGCGGCGCGCTCGGCGTAGTAGGCGTGCGTGTGGACCTCGCTGATCGAGTACGTCAGCCCGATCACGATCTCCTCGATCCCCTCGCGGCGGGCGAGCGCGGCGACGCGCTTCAGCCGCGCCGGGTCGTTGGAGGGGTCGGCGACCTGCACCCGGCGGATGCCGTTGCGCGCCACGAGGCGGAACGACATCGCCATCACGTCCTCCTCGGCCGGCACCCACGTGATGAAGCGCATGCCGGTCGTGATCATGCTCAGCGGCGTGTTCGGCATCGCGGCGCTGACCTGGCGCAGGCGCTCCCACGGGTCCTCCTGATGGAAGCGCACCGACACCGCCATGTGCGTGCCGGAGGTGAAGTCGACGGCGTGGTAGCCGACGCGGTCGAGCGTCGGGGCGATCGCGAGCACGTCCTCGGTGCGCAGCCCCGTCGCGCTCCAGAGGCTCTGGTTGCCGTCGCGCGGGGTCGTGTCGACGACGTCGATGAGCCGGCTCATGCGGCGTCCGGCTCCACGCGGAACAGCGGCTGGCCGTACTCGACGAGCGTCGCGTTGTCGGCGCAGACCTCGGCGATCGTGCCCGCGACGCCGGCCTCGACCGAGTTCATCATCTTCATGACCTCGATGATCGCGACGACGGTGTCGGGCTCGACGTGGCTGCCGACGTCGACGAACGGGTCGCGGCCCGGCGCCTCGGCCCGGTAGAAGGTGCCGAGCATCGGCGCCTCGATCGTGACCAGGCCCTCGGCGGCGGGCGCCGTCGCCGGCGGGTCCGGGGGCGGCGCGGGCGTGGGCGCGGGCGCAGCCGGCGCGGGCGCCACCGCCGTCGCCGTCGCCGTCGGCGCCGCCGTCTGCTGCGCCCCCGCCCGCGCGACGTACAGCGACACCCCGTCGCGCTCCAGGCGCAGCTCGTCGACCTGCGACTCGTCGATGATCCGCAGGATCTCGCGGACGTCCTCGTCGGTGAGCGCCATCGGCGTCAGCGCTGCCCGCCGCCGGCGGACTTGACCCCGAACGTCGCCATCACCATCGAGAGCGCGTCGCCCCCGGCCGGCTTCTCGGCGGCGGCCGGCTTCGTCGTCGTCACCGGCCGCGACTGGACGATGTAGACCCCCTCGGGGACCGACGCGTCGCGGGCGATCGCCCACTCGATGTCCTGCGCGCTGCCGAAGTAGCGCTCCACCTTGCGGCCCACCTCGACGAGCGCTGCGATCGCGTCCTCGTCGAGGCAGCGCACGTCGCGGCGCTCCGCCGGCACGTCGACGCGCACCGCGCCGCGCCCGCGGGGGTCGGGCACGTACTCGACCTCCTTGCTGTGGATCTGCTCGCGCACGACCTCGCCGGTGACCTTGCTCACGAGCAGGTCGTCGGGCGTCACCTCGCCGCCCACGACGGCCAGGCCCAGGCCCCAGGACGCGTTGATCGCGATCATGCTGCGGTCGCCGCTGACCGGGTTGCAGGTGAACATGACGCCCGACACGCCCGCGTCGACCATCAGCTGCACGGTCACGCCCATCGCCGGCTCGGGCGCCGCCCCCAGCCGCGCCCGGTAGCTGATCGCGGTCGGGCTGAACAGGCTGACCCAGCAGTCGCGCACCGCGTCGCAGACGTGCTCGACGCCGCGCACCCACAGGTACGTCTCCTGCTGGCCGGCGAACGTCGCCTCCTCGCTGTCCTCGCCCACGGCGCTGGAGCGCACGGCGACCGGCGGCTCCGGCTCGCCCGCCGCCGTGGCCACATCGGCGTACCGGGCGGCGATCTCCTCCTCGACCGCGGTGGGGATCGGCGCGTGGCGCATCGCCTCGCTGATCGAGCGCGACGCCGCCGACACGGAGTCGACGTCGCCGATCGTCATGTGCGAGAGCGCGTCGTCGATCGTGCGCTGCAGGCCCGACTCGCGCACGAACGCGTGGAACGCGCTCGTGGAGAGCGCGAAGCCGGGCGGGACCGGGATCCCGCCCGCCAGCAGCTCGCCGAGGCTCGCGCTCTTGCCGCCGAACGCCGGCTCGTCGGCGCTGCGCAGCCGGTCGAGCGTCTGGGTGTGCGGCGCCTCAGCCATCGCCGTCCTCGTCGAGGATCGTGACCACGCCGTTGGTGCCGTCGACGCGGACGCGCTGGCCGGTCTTGATCGTCGAGGTCGCGCGGCCGGTGCCGACGACGGCCGGCAGGCCGTACTCGCGGCACACGATCGCGGCGTGCGACATGACGCCGCCCACGTCGGTGACCGTCGCCGAGATCTTCGAGAAGATCGGCGCCCAGGCGGGCGACGTGCTGCCGCAGACGAGCACCTCGCCCTCGCGCACGTCGCCGATCTGGTCCACCGAGCGCACGACGCGGGCGACGCCCTCGATCGTGCCCGGCGACGCGGCCGCGCCGTTCAGCGACGACCCGCCGTCGACCTGGCTGGCCCAGTCGCGCACGCGCTCGTCGGTGATGCCCCACAGCATGATCAGCGTCGGGTCCATCACCTTCTCGGGCGCGGTGCCGAGCGCCGGCGGCGGGTTCCACTCCTTGAAGCGCTCCAGGATCTCCTTGCGGCGCGCGACGATCGGCGGCCAGTGGGTCGGGCCGGCCGGCTTCCCACCGGTCGCCCACGTCAGCGTCAGCTCGTCGAGCGCGGAGGCGACCTCGTGGCGGGCGAGGTGGAAGACGTCCTCGCCGTCCTCGAGGAACCCGTTGCGCGCCAGCAGCGCGCCGAACTCGCGGATCTTGTTCCACCAGCTCGTCAGGAACCAGTAGTCGCAGAAGAACTTGTGCTCCTCGACGTACGGGAACACCTTGCGCGACAGGTTCAGCAGGTCGTCGAACGTCGACTGCGCGCTCTCGTCCAGCAGGTCGCGGTAGCCGTTGGCCAGGCGGTCGCGCTCCTCGCGGATCTGCTCGGTCGGCCGCTCGATCTCCTGGCCGGCCTGCAGCGCCGCGATGTGGCCGATGAGCGACGCGTACGGGATGGCCGGCTCGTCCAGCCACGAGCGGTAGAAGTGATACAGGCCGTCGCCGGTGGCCATGTGGAACCACGGCTCCTTGACCTTCTCGAGCTCCTCCAGCCAGGCGCGGCCGGCCTCGCTGGTGGCCAGCTCGGCGTCGATCTCCTCGGGCGTGCGGCCCTGGCGGAACGCGCCGTCGACGCCGGTCTCGATCGCCAGCCGCGCCAGGCGCCGCAGCTCCTGGTCGGGGCGGAACAGGATGACGTCGATGCCCGCGACCATCTGCGCGATGTGCTGGTCGGGGATGTCGGGCAGGTTGGCCTTGCAGAACTCGGCCAGCGTCGCGTACGCGCCGTAGCCGAGCAGCAGCAGCTCGAAGTGGTGCTGCCACATCAGGTCGCCCATCCGCAGCGTCCGGCTGTAGGCGTCCTGCACCCGGTAGAAGCTCGTGTTCTGCTCGCCGGAGACGACCGCGTCGGGCTCGTACTCGGGCAGGTCCGGGACCTCGAGCTCGGACAGCTCCTTGATGAGCTGCTCCATGTTGGAGCGCCACTTGGCGTAGAGCTCGTCCCAGTTCTCGTAGTAGTAGCCGGCGCGCTTCTGGAACACCTCGGCGCGCTCGGCGACCTTCTCGGGGTCGAGGACCGGGTTGCCGGTGATGTAGATGTAGCCGTTGACGACACGCCAGTCGATGCCCATCGCCGGCGGCACCGCGAACACGCGGTTCTGCCAGGAGCCGATCCCCTGGTAGGGCGAGTCGATGCAGACGACGTCGAACGCCGGCATCGGCTCGGGGAAGTGCATCGAGTTCCAGAACCAGAACCGGCCCTCGTCCGCCTCACGGCGGGATTCCAGGAACCGGCCGTAGTACGGGTACATCTCCTCCCAGCCTTCGCAGCCGGGAAGCGTCTCAACCTCGTACGGACTCGGGAAGGACCCGGTGGCGGGCGTCGTCGAAGCCATGCGCTGTCTCTCCTCCTTGCTTCCCGCCGATGGTAGGCGTGCGCGCGCCTGCGCGGCTAGCACGCGCGCGCACACCTCCTGTGCCGCGAGCGAACAGTTCGCCCGCGGCCGGCTAGCCCCAGACCGTCTCGGCGACCTCGGTGACCAGGCGCAGCTTGCGCTCCTGGTCCTCCTCGGAGATGGGGTTGCCGTCGGCGATCGAGGCGAAGCCGCACTGGGTCGACACGCCGAGCTGCTCGCGCGGGAAGTGGCGGGCGGCGTCGTCGACGCGGGCGGCGATCGCCTCGCGCGGCTCCTCGCCGGCGCGCTTGGTCGACACGAGCCCGAGCACCACCTGGCGGTCGTCGGGCGCCTGCGCGAGCGGCTCGAAGCTGCCGGAGCGCTCGTCGTCGTACTCGAGCAGGTAGGCATCGAACGCGCCGGCGCGCTTGAACAGCGCCTCGGCGATCTCGTCGTAGCCGCCGCTGGCCATCCACATGCCCGCGTTGTTGCCGCGGCACAGGTGGATCGCCAGGCGCACGCCGCTGATGCCCTCGACCATGCCGTTGATCAGGTCGATGCCCTCGGTGAGCATCCGCTCGGGCGGCATCCCGCGCGACTCGGCCCACTCGCGCACGCGCGGGTCGACGAGCGTCGCGAGCTCCGGCGCGTCCACCTGGATGTACTCGCAGCCGAGCGCGACGAGCTCCTGGATCTCCGAGCGCCCGACCTCGGCGGCCGCCGCGAACATCTCGAAGGCGTCCTTGTAGACCGCCTTCGTGTAGCGGGGGTTCCACAGCCCGTAGAGGATCATCGGGCTGGGCACGGTCACCTTCAGCGGCTTGCGCGCCCGCGCGCGGGCGTAGCTGTACTCCTCGGCCACGAGCGAGCGCTTCTTGCGCAGCGGGCCGGTCACCGCGGTGGGCAGGACCCAGTCGAGCTCGCCGTCGGGGTTCGCCCACGGCATGGGGTTGCCGTGCTCGACGACCTCGATGCCCTCGACGGTCTCGGTGATCGGCCCCATGAACATGAAGCGCCGCAGCTCGCCGTCGGTGACGACCTCGACGCCGGAGCCCTCCTGCACGGCGATCACCTGGTCGACGGCGCGGTCCTCGATCCGCTTGAACTCCGCCGGGCTCAGGGTCCCCGCCTCGAGCGCGGCGCGCGCCCCGGCCAGGTAGGTCGGGCGCAGCATCGACCCGACGACCTCCGCTCGGAACATGTCTCCTCCTTCTCGATCCGACGTGTGACCGGCGCGATCGTACGGTCGCGACGGCGCGGGCGCTGGCCTGTGCGCGCCCACCGTTGTGCCGGGCGCGCACTCCTACTCAGGCGCGGCGGCGCTCCAGCAGCCTCCGCTCCGGGCCGTCCGGGGTGAGCGCCAGCGCGCGGTCGAGCGCGCGGCGCGCCTCCTCGCGGCGGCCGAGCCGCCGCAGCAGCTCGGCGCGCGTCGTGTGCAGGTAGCGGTAGCCGTCGAGGTCCGGGGCGAGCGCGTCGGCGATCGCCGGCGCCTCCTGCGGCGCGCCCGCCTGGGCGACGGCGACGGCCCGGTTGAGCTCGACGACCGGCGAGCCGGTCCGCGCGGCCAGCTCGGCGTAGAGCAGGGCGATCTGGTCCCAGTCGACCGGATCCCGGCGGCCGCGATCTTCGCCTTCGCCCGCGAGAGCCGCCGCTTCATCGTCTCGGGCGCGACCAGGAACGCGCGCGCGACGTCCTCGGTGTCCAGGCCGCCGAGCGTGCGCAGCGTGAGCGCCACCTGGGCCTCGGTCGCCAGCGCCGGATGGCAGCAGGCGAAGATCAGCTCGAGGCGCTCGTCGGGGATCGCCGTCTCGTCCAGCTCGTCCACGTCGTCCTCCCTCGCCTCGGCGACCTCGAGGTTCGCCAGCCTGCGGTCGAGCGCCCGCCGCCGGCGCAGCACGTCGATCGCCCGGTTGCGGCCCGTCCGCACCAGCCACGCGCGGGGATGGCGGGGCACGCCGTCGCGCGGCCAGCGCTCGGCCGCGAGCGCGAACGCTTCCGCGGCCGCCTCCTCGGCGAGGTCGAGGTCGCCGAGGAGGCGGGCGAGGACCGCGACGACGCGGCCCCACTCGTCGCGGAAGGCGCGCTCGATCAGGGCGCGGGCACCAGCGGTCGGACCTCGACGCTCCCGCCGTGGCGGTGCGCGGGCAGGCGCCGGGCGACGTCGAGCGCCCCGTCCAGGTCGTCGGCCTCGACGAGGTAGAACCCGCCGAGCACCTCCTTGGTCTCGGCGAACGGCCCGTCGGTGACCAGGCCCTCGCCGCGCACCGTCGTCGCCGACTCGATCGGCGCCAGGCGCGAGCCGTCGGTCACGCGCGGGTCGTCGTGGAGCGCGTAGTAGGCGGCGGAGATCTCGCGCTGCTCGTCCTCGGGCAGCTCCTGCATGGAGCCCGGGCGGAAGTAGATCAACCGGGCGTAGCGCATGGCGTCCTCCTGTGGAGTGTCTCGCATGACACCCCTATGACGAACGAGCCGGCCCCGCGGGGACACCCGAGAACGACCGAGGCCCCGCATCAGGCGGGGCCTCGGACCAGACGGCGGACGCGGCGTCGCGGCGTCAGCCGCGCGCGATGCTCAGGAACGCCTCCCAGCGGCGCTTGTCGCGCTCGGCCAGGCGCTGGGCCTCGGAACCCTCCTCGGCCTCCGAGAGGGCCTTCTCAGCGGCCGACAGGCGCTCCTCGAGCTGGGCGACGTCGAGCTGGTCGGGGGCGTGCGCCTCCTCGACCAGCACGAGCGCGCGGTTCTCGGCGACCTGGAGGTAGCCCTCGCCCTGCGCGAAGCGGACGATGTCCGACTCCGTGCGGTACAGCCGCAGCTCGGTCGGGTCGAGCATCGCCAGCAGCGGCTGGTGATGCGCAAGCACGCCGATCGAGCCGACGGCCGTGCGGGTCGCGAGCATCTCGACCTCGTCGTTGAAGACCTCGCCCTCCGGGGTGAGGACCTCGACCTGGAACTTGGACTTGGCCACCGCCTAGCCCTCGTTCGCCGCCGCGACGACCTCGTCGATCGTGCCCTTCAGCAGGAAGTGCGACTCCGGGATCTCGTCGTGCTTGCCCTCGAGGATCTCGGCGAAGCCGCGGATCGTCTCGGCGATCGGCACGTACACGCCCGGCGTGCCCGTGAAGGCCTCCGCGACGTGGAACGGCTGCGACAGGAAGCGCTCGATGCGGCGGGCGCGACCGACGATCAGCTTGTCCTCGTCGGAGAGCTCGTCGATGCCGAGGATCGCGATGATGTCCTGCAGCTCCTTGTAGCGCTGCAGGATCTCCTTGACGCGGTTGGCGACCGTGAAGTGCTCCTCGCCGAGGATGTCGGCCTTGAGGATCGTCGAGGTCGAGTCGAGCGGGTCGACGGCCGGGTAGATGCCCTTCTCCGCGATGCTCCGCGACAGCGTCGTCGTCGCGTTGAGGTGGGCGAACACCGACGCCGGGGCCGGGTCGGTGAGGTCGTCGGCCGGCACGTAGATCGCCTGGATCGACGTGACCGAGCCCTTGCGGGTCGAGGTGATCCGCTCCTGCAGCTGGCCCATCTCGGTCTCGAGCGTCGGCTGGTAGCCCACCTGCGAGGGCATGCGGCCCAGCAGCGCGGACACCTCGGAGCCGGCCTGCACGAACCGGAAGATGTTGTCGATGAACAGCAGCACGTCCTGGCCCTCGACGTCGCGGAAGTACTCCGCCATCGTCAGGCCGGACAGCGCCACGCGCATGCGCGCGCCCGGGGGCTCGTTCATCTGGCCGAACACGAGCATCGTCTTGTCGATGACGCCCGACTCGGTCATCTCCTGCCACAGGTCGTTGCCCTCGCGCGAGCGCTCGCCCACGCCGCAGAACGCCGACAGGCCGCCGTGCTCGGCCGCCAGGTTGTGGATCAGCTCCTGGATGAGCACGGTCTTGCCGACGCCGGCGCCGCCGAACAGGCCGACCTTGCCGCCCTTGGCGTACGGCGCGAGCAGGTCGACGACCTTGATGCCCGTCTCGAACATCTCGGTCGTCGGGGTGAGGTCCTCGATGGTCGGAGCGGGACGGTGGATCGGCCAGCGCTCCTCGGCCTTGATCGGCTCGCCGAGGTCGATCGGGTCGCCCAGCAGGTTGAAGATGCGGCCCAGGGTCGCGCGACCGACCGGCACCGTGATCGGCTCGCCGGTGTCGATGACCTCGGTGCCGCGCGACAGGCCGTCGGTGGTGTCCATCGCCACCGCGCGGACGCGGTCGTCGCCGAGGTGCTGCTGCACCTCGCAGACGAGCACCTCCTCCTCGGCGCCGGACGAGATGCCCTCGGCCTCCTCGGAGCGGTTCGCGGCGCTGCGCTTGATGTGCAGCGCGCTGTTGATCTCGGGCAGCTCGTCGGGGAAGACGGCCTCGATGACGACCCCCTGGATCTCCTCGATCCGCCCGACGTTCTGCTTGACCTGAGTCTCAGTAGCCATTTTTCCTCGTTACGAAATCGATTCGGCGCCGGCCACGACTTCCATGATCTCCTGCGTGATGTCCGCCTGGCGGGCCCGGTTCATCTCCAGCGTCAGGTCGTCGATCAGCTCGCCGGCGTTCTCCGACGCGTTGCGCATGGCGGTCATGCGGGCGCCGTGCTCGGACGCCGTCGACTCCAGCAGCGCCCGGAAGATCGAGATCTCCACGTAGTCGGGCACCAGCCGCCGCAGGATCTCCTCCGGGTCGGGCTCGTACTCGACGAGCGAGCGGGCGTGCTCGCGCTCCTCGTCCTCGTCGGCGTGCGGGTCGACGTCGAGGATCGTGGCCTGCTGCAGCGGCAGGAGCGTCTCGCGGCGCACCTCCTGGGTGAGCGCCGAGATGTAGCCGTTGTAGAAGACCTCGACGAGGTCGACCTCGCCGTCGACGTAGCAGGCCATCAGGCCCTCGGCGATCTCGCGCGCGTCGGCGTAGGCGGGACGGTCGGTGAAGCCGACCCACTCGCCGCGCGGGTCGCGATTGCGGAAGCGCAGCGTCGACACGCCGCGGCGCCCGGAGGCGAAGAACACGACCTTGCGGCCCTCCGCCTCGTGCTCAGCGGCGGCGCGCAGGCCGGCGCGGATGATCTGCGAGTTGAACGCGCCGGCCAGGCCGCGGTCCCCGGTCACGAGCATGATCCCGACCGTCTCGACCGAGTCGTGCTCGTTGAGGATCGGCAGCGACGGCACGTTCTCGGCCGCGGCCGCCGCCTGGCGGGTCATGCGCCGGATCGCGCCCGCGTAGGGCCGCAGCGCGGCGATGCGCTGCTCGGCCCGGCGCAGGCGCGCCGCCGCGACCATCTGCATGGCGCGCGTGATCTTCTCGATGTTCTGGACCGAGGAGATCCGGTTCTTGACGTCGCGCTGGGAGGCCATCAGGCGACCGCGGCCTCCGGCTCGCGCTCCTCGCCGGCCTCGGACCCGCGGTGCGTGACGCGCTCGGAGTCGGCCGCCTCGACCGGCTGGCCCTCCTCGTCGAGGTCGTAGCCGAAGTCGTCGGCGAACTCCGCGACGGCCTTCCTGACCGCCTCCTGCGTCTCGTCGGACCAGTCGCCGTCGGCGATCTTCGCCAGCAGGTCGGCGTTCTCGGCCCGCGTCCGCGCGGTCAGCGCGGTGAGGAACTCGGGAACGCGCTCGACCAGGACGCGGTCGAGGTAGCCGTTCGTGGCGGCGAAGATCTGCACCACCTGGTCCTCGACCGGCAGCGGCGAGCGCTCGGCCTGGTTCAGCGTCGCGACGAGGCGATCGCCGCGGGCCAGCGTCTGCTGCGTCGAGGCGTCGAGATCCGAGCCGAACTGGGCGAACGCCTCCAGGTCGCGGTACTGCGACAGGTCGATCTTCAGGCGGCCGGCGATCTTGCGCATCGGCGTGACCTGCGCGGAGCCGCCCACGCGCGACACCGAGATGCCGACGTTGATGGCCGGGCGCACGCCCGAGTAGAAGAGCTTCGGCTCGAGGAAGATCTGGCCGTCGGTGATCGAGATGACGTTCGTCGGGATGTAGGCCGACACGTCGCCGGCCTGCGTCTCGATGATCGGCAGCGCGGTCAGCGAGCCGGCGCCCAGGTCGTCGTTGAGCTTGACGGCGCGCTCCAGCAGGCGGCTGTGCAGGTAGAACACGTCGCCCGGGTACGCCTCGCGGCCCGGCGGGCGGCGCAGCAGCAGCGACATCTGCCGGTAGGCGTAGGCGTGCTTGGTGAGGTCGTCGTAGACCGCCAGCGCGTGGCCGCCCTTGTACAGGAAGTACTCGGCCATCGCGCAGCCCGCGTAGGGCGCCATGAACTTGATCGGCGCGGCCTCGTCGGCGCCGGCGGCGACGATGATCGTGTTCTCCAGCGCGCCGGCCTCGGCGAGGGTCTCGGCGATCGCCACGACCGTCGCCAGGCGCTGGCCGATGGCGACGTACACGGAGACGACGCCGGTGTCCTTGTTGTTGATGATCGTGTCGACCGCGATCGCCGTCTTGCCGGTCTGGCGGTCGCCGATGATCAGCTCGCGCTGACCACGGCCGATCGGGATCATCGAGTCGATGGCCTTCAGGCCGGTCTGCAGCGGCTCGTGGACCGACTTGCGCTGCACGACGCCCGGCGCCTTGAACTCGGCGGGACGCGTCTCGGTCGTCTCGATCGCGCCCTTGCCGTCGAGCGGGTTGCCGAGCGGGTCGACGATGCGGCCCAGCAGGGCCTCGCCGACCGGGATCTCGAGCAGACGCCCCGTGCGCTTGACCGTGTCGCCCTCGACGATCTTGTCCCAGGGCCCGAACAGCACGACGCCGACGTTGTCGGACTCGAGGTTCAGCGCCAGGCCGGTGACGTCGTGGGGGAGCTCGAGCATCTCGAAGCTCATGCAGTTCTCGAGGCCGTGCACGCGGGCGATGCCGTCCGCGACCGAGAGGACCGTGCCGACCTCGGTGAGCTCGGCCTGGCCGGCGTCGAGGCCCTCGATGCGGCTCTTGAGGATGGAGGTGATCTCGTCGGGCTTGATCTGCACTGGGGTGTCAGCTCCTGGCGACTTGCTTTCTGAGTGACTCGAGGCGGTTGCGAATGGAGGCGTCGAGGATCGAGTTGCCCACCCGCAGGACGATGCCGCCGAGGATGTCCGGGTTGACGGAGGCGGTGAGGTCGACCTTGCGACCGGTCCGCTCTCCGATGGTACGTCCGAGGTTTGCGACGGTCTGCTCGTCGAGCGGGATCGCGCTCGTGAGCTGGACCGGGAGCATCTGGTTCTCCTTGCGCCACATCGCGTCGAGCTCGCGCCGGATGCGGAAGATCGCCGGCATCCGGTGCTTCTCGACGAGCAGCTCGAGGAAGTTCATGACGGCGTCGTCGGCGCCGTCGATGGCCCTGTGGAGCCCGTCCTTCTTCTCCTCGGTCGAGAAGTACGGCGAGAAGAAGAACGTCTGCAGCGCCCGCTCGGACTCGAGCGCGTCGGCGAACTGCCCGATCTGCTCGCGCACCTCGTCGAGGTCGCCGTGCTCCTTGGCGACCTCGAACAGCGCGCGCGCGTAGACGGTGGCGATCTCCTCCACCTACGACTCCCTGGTGAGGCTCGAGAAGTCCAGCTCGGCGAGCGCCTCGTCGACCAGGCGGCGCTGGTCCTCGGGCGTCAGCACCTTGCGCGTGACCTTCTCGGTGGCGAGCACGGTGAGGTCGGCGACCTCGGCCCGGATCTCCTGGATCGCGCGACGCGTCTCGGCCTCGATGTCGCGGCGCGTCTGCTCCATGAGCTCCTCGCGCTGCTTGCGGGCCGCCTCGAGCGACTCGCGCTCCTGGACCTCGGCCGCCTTGCGGGCGCGGGCGATGATCTCCTCGGCCTGCACGCGCGCCTCCTTCAGGCGCTCGCGGTACTCGGCGAGGAGCTCCTCGGCCTCCGCCTTCGTGCGCTCGGACGCGTCGATCGCGTCCTCGATCGCCTTCTGACGCTTGTCGAGCGCCTCGCCGATGCGCGGGAACGCGAGCTTCCAGAGGACGAACAGGGTCACGCCGAACGCGATCAGCGTCCAGATCATGATCCCGACGTTCGGGGTGACGAGGAAGTTGCCCCCGCCCTCCTCCTCGGTGGCGGCGAAGACGGTGATGACCGCGTTCATCGCGCTACGCCGACAGGAAGAACGCGATCAGGCCGAAGATGAACGCGTAGAAGACGATCGCCTCGGTCAGCGCGAAGCCCAGCCACTGGATCGAGGTGATCTCGTTGCGCATCTCGGGCTGGCGGGTGACCGACTCGATGACCTTGCCGAAGATGTAGCCGACGCCGACGCCCGGGCCGACGGTGCCGAGACCGGCACCCACGCCGAGCGCGATCGCGCGCAGGCCCTTGGCGGTCGCTTCGTCAGCCGCCTGGGCGAGGATGCCGATGCTGTCCAGGTCCACGGTACTCGTAGCTCCTTTGTGTGTCTCTAGTGCTCCTCGGCGACGGCGCCGCCGAGGTAGATCGCGGTGAGGGTTGCGAAGATGAACGCCTGCAGGGTGGCCACCAGGCCGACCTCGAACAGGAAGAAGGCGATCGCCATCGGCACGGTGATCACGCCGAGCGCGGCGATGCCGAGCAGCACGACCAGGCCGCCCGCCATGAACAGGATCAGCAGGTGGCCGGCCAGGATGTTGGCGAAGAGTCGGACGCTCAGCGAGATGATCCGCACGAAGTGCGAGATGACCTCGATCATGAAGATCGGGCCCGTGGCGAACCCGGTGACGCCGGCCGGGACCCAGCTCTTCAGGTAGCCGATCAGGCCCTTGGCCCGGATGCCCTCGATGTGGTAGGCGAACCACACGATCAGCGTCAGGGTCAGCGGCACCGAGATGTTCGCCGTCGCCGCGTAGAGCGCGAACGATGGGATCTCCACCCCGAACAGATCGAACTTGGCGTGCGTGTTCGTCGGCAGCGGGATGTAGCCGATCATGTTCGAGAACCAGATGAACAGGAACAGCGCGCCGACGAACGGGAACCACTTGCGCGCCATGTGCGCGTCCATGTTCCCGCCCGCGATGTTGTTGCGCATGAGCTGGTAGGCGGACTCCACCGCCACCTGCACGCGGTTGGGCCGCTTCTGCATCCGGTTGGCGATGAGGAGCATCGTCCAGATCGTCAGGATCGCGGCCAGCAGCAGGTACAGGACGGCCTTGTTGAACGACAGGTTCAGCGACCCGATGTGGATCGGGATCCAGTCGTCGAGCTTGAACTCGTCCTGGGGCCGGTAGGCCGTGTTCTGCCCCTCCGATCCGAAGGCGACCCCCAGGACGATGAGGAGCGCCATCGGGGCGAGGACGCCGATGGCGATGATTCCGCGTTTGCTCACGTAGACGGTTGTTCGGTGTCGAAGGGACGGAGGATGAAGGAGGCCGAGAACTGCGCGGTGAAGACCGCGAGGAACAGCACTCCGGCGGCGAGACCCGACGCGTCGTCGACGATGAGGCCGACGGCGAGGATGCTCAGCGCGACCAGCCAGCCGCGACCGATCATCGAGCCGGTCATGATCCCGGCGACCTTGCGGATGTCGTCGGTCTCGCGCGCCTTGCGGGTTGCGTAGGTGGCGATCGCCTTCTGGGCGAGCCACGCGAAGGTGGCGGCGCCCCAGCCGGCGATCGGCCAGCCCGCCACCACGAACACGGGCAGCGCGATCACGAGCAGCGCGATGTCGAGGTGGCGGAGGAAGAAGAGGGGATCAGACATCGCGAAAGCGGCTAATGACCACCGCGAGACCGGCGCCGAAGCCGATGAAGAGGCCCACGATCGTGAGCGGCGCAGTCGCGCCGAACAGCGACCCGATCCCGGCGCCGACGGCCGCGCAGAGGATGATCGTGGCCAGCAACAGGCTTCCGGCGACGACAGGGCTGCTGCCGCGGCGCGGGCGGCTGGACGGGCTCATCGTCGTGAGGCGCGGTGGAGTCGAAATCTGGCATGGCTCGGAGGCGCGCAGGACGCCGGGCGTGGACGATAGGGACCCGAGGCCGTCCGTGCGCTGCGGGTACGGCGGCAGGGTGCGGAGCATAGCGGGTCCGGCGGACTTTGTGACAACTTTGTGACAGTTCGCCCTAAGGGAACCTGATGTGCTCAAAGGCGATGGCGCCGTCCGCGACCACCGCCTCGCCCATCGTGTGGACCGGCTGGCGGCGCCGGTCGGTCGGGGATCCGGGGTTGAAGATCTGGAAGGCGCCGTCGGCGCTGCGCTCGTGCAGCGGGACGTGCGAGTGCCCGAAGACGACGGCCGCGCAGTCCGCGAAGCCGGCGCGCAGGCGCTCCAGCCGGCCGGCCGCGGGACCGGCGTCGTGGAGCATCCCGATGCGCAGCCCGCCGCCGACCTCGACGACGCGCCGCTGCGGCAGGCGCAGCCGCAGCTCGGGCTCGTCGACGTTCCCGCACACCGCCGCGACCGGCGGGCCGAGCGCGGCGATCTCGTCCAGGACGGCGGCGCTGACGACGTCGCCGCCGTGGAGGATCAGGTCGGCGGCGCGCAGGCGCTGCACGCACGCGTCGGGCAGCCGCCGGGTGCCGCGCGGCAGGTGCGTGTCGCTGATGATGGCGATGCGCACGGCCGCGATCCGGGCGTCAGGTGCCCTCCGTGAGGACGGTGTCCTCGTGCGAGTACATCGGCGCGCAGCAGCACAGGAGGACGAGCGGCTCGTCGCCGTCGTTGAACAGCTTGTGGCGCGCGCCGGGCGGGATCACGACGCAGTGGCCCGGGCGGACCTCCCGCACCTCGTCCTCGACGCGCATGCGCCCGTGGCCCGAGAGGAAGTAGTAGAGCTCCTCGGAGCGCACGTGGTAGTGCTCGTCGGTGCTGCCGCCCGGCGGGACCGTAGCCTCGGCCAGCGACTGGTTGACGGAGGGCAGGGAGACGGCGCCCGCGACCTCGCGGATCGAGGACCCGTCCTTGGTGACGAACGACTCGGCGTCGTCGATGTGCGCGACGTGCATGGGGGCGAAGCGTAGGCCCCGCCCCCATGCGGGCGTCGCGAGATCCGCTCAGGCGACCGCCCGGCGCGCCGTCTCGCGGTCGAGGCGGCGGGCGGCGAGCGCCAGCAGCAGGGCAACGGTGCGCCGCGACCCGGACGTCGGCCGCGGCGGCGGCGACGGCGGGTGGCGCGTGCGCAGCTCCCGTAGGTGCTCGCGGCCCGGCGGCGGCGCCGCGGCGGACCTATGGCGGATGTTCTCGTAGTCCAACAGCGTGGTGAGCACGGCTGGTCTCCCCGTGGTCGTGGATGGGTGGTGGCGGTGTCGGCCGCCGCCCGTGAGACGGACGGGTCGCCACGAACGTGACGATCGGACTCGCGGGCGGCGCCCGCGGTCCGAGAGACGAGGCTCAGAACGCGGGAGCGCGGGCGGCGACGGCGCGTCGCGGCGCCGTCATACGGTCGGCGACCGGACGACACGCGGCGGTGGGCTGGGATGTCGTCGCGAAGCTGCTCATGCGTCTGCTCCTCCCACTCGGGAGCCGCTCGAACGTATCAGTCCGACCGGGGGATCTCCAGCGCGTCGAACTCGCCCGTCTCGAGCCGCTCGGCGACCTCCTCGTCGGTCGCGTCGGGCCGCCGGCGGCGCAGCAGCCGGCGGAACTTCAGGATCTCGAGGACGTACACGAGGTAGATCGACGTCGCCAGCGCGATGAGGCCGAGCCCGATCATCACCAGCGACCAGCCGAGCCGGAAGTTGCCGCGGTCGTCGGTGTAGGGGACGAAGCGCAGCGCGAGCGCGAGACCGGCCTGGATCAGCGTCCACGCGTACAGGTAGAGGACCGCGCGCCGCTGGCTGAAGCCGATGTTGGCGAGGCGGTGGTGCAGGTGCCAGCGGTCGGCGGAGTAGACGGGCCGGCGGTACTTCATCCGCTTGAGCACCACGAACGTGGTGTCCAGGAACGGGACGGTCAGCACCAGCAGCGGGAAGATCAGCGCGAGGATCGCGTTCGTCTTCAGCGACCCCTGCACCGCCACGCAGCCGAGCAGCAGGCCGAGCAGGAGCGCGCCGGCGTCCCCCATGAAGACCGACGCCGGGTGGAAGTTCCAGAACAGGAAGCCGAGCGCGGCGCCGCCGACGATCGCCGCGAGCACGCCCGCGCTGTCGCGGCCGAGGTCGAAGGCGATGATCGCGAACGTCACGCCCGCGATCGCGCACACGCCGGCGGCGAGGCCGTCGATGCCGTCGGAGAAGTTCACGACGTTCATCACCGCCACCAGGCCGAGCACGGTCAGCGGCGCGCCGAGGTCGCCGAAGTCGATCGGGCCGACGAACGGGATCGTCACGTTCTCGACGGTCACCCCGGAGGCGACCGGGATGATCGCGGCCGCGATCTGCCCGACGAGCTTCACCCCCGGCGGCAGGTCGAAGCGGTCGTCGAGCGCCCCGATCAGCGTGATGAGCGCCGCGCCCGCGAGGATGCCGCGCAGCTGCGCGTCCCAGCGCAGGAACAGCGCGCAGCCGAACAGGACGCCGGCGAGGATCGCCAGCCCGCCGAGCAGCGGCGTCGGGCGCTCCGACAGGCCCCGCTCGCGCGGGCGGTCGATCGCGCCGACGGCCCGCGCGAAGCGCGCGGTCAGAGGCGTGAGCGCGGCCGCCGCGGCGCCGGCCGCGACGAACCCGAGCACGGCGTCGAGGGCATCCATGTCGGCCCGCAGCATCGCAGGCCGGGCGGAGCGCCCGGCCCGCCGCTCAGACGGCGGCGGGGCTGCTCAGGTGCTCGTAGAGGGGGTAGCGCTCGGCGATCGCGTGGACGCGCTCGGCCAGCTCGTCGCGGCGCTCGGCGTAGGCCGGCGTCAGCGCGGTCGCCATCACGTCGCCGATCTCGACGAAGTCGTCGTGCTGGAGGCCGCGGGTGGCCAGCGCCGGGGTGCCGACGCGCAGTCCGCTGGTGACCATCGGCGGGCGCGGGTCGAACGGCACCGCGTTGCGGTTGACGGTGATGCCGATGTCGTGCAGGCGGTCCTCGGCCTGCTGGCCGTCGAGCTCGGACTCGCGCAGGTCGACGAGCGCGAGGTGCACGTCGGTGCCGCCGGTGAGGACGTTCACGCCGTGGCCGGCGTTCAGGAGCGCGGCGGCGACGGCCTTGGCGCCGTCGAGGGTGCGCTGCTGGCGCTCCTTGAACTGCTCGGAGGCGGCGATCTTCAGCGCGACCGCCTTGGCGGCGATCGCGTGCTGCAGCGGACCGCCCTGCTGCCCCGGGAACACGGCCGAGTCGATCTTCTTGGCGTGCTCCTCGCGGCACAGGATCATCCCCGACCGCGGGCCGCCGAGCGTCTTGTGGATGGTCGTGCCGACGACGTCGGCGTACGGCACCGGGTTGGGATGCAGCCCGGCGGCGACGAGCCCGGCGAAGTGGGCCATGTCGACGAACAGCAGCGCGCCGACCTCGTCGGCGATCTCGCGAAAGCGCGGGAAGTCGAGCTGGCGCGGGTAGGCCGACCAGCCGGCGACGATCATCTTCGGGCGCCGCTCACGCGCGAGCGCGGCGACCGCGTCCATGTCGATGAGCCCGGTCTCGCGGTCGGTCTCGTAGGCGGCGATGTCGTACAGGCGCCCGGACACGTTGATGCGCATGCCGTGCGTCAGGTGCCCGCCGTGCGCGAGCGACAGGCCGAGGATCGTGTCGCCCGGCTCCAGGAACGCGTGGTAGACGGCGGTGTTGGCCTGCGCGCCGGCGTGCGGCTGGACGTTGGCGTGCTCGGCCCCGAAGAGCGCCTTGGCGCGGTCGATCGCGAGCTGCTCGGCGATGTCGACGAACTCGCAGCCGCCGTAGTAGCGCTTGCCCGGATAGCCCTCCGAGTACTTGTTCGTCAGGACGCTGCCCTGGCACTCCAGGACGGCCTGGGGGACGAAGTTCTCGGAGGCGATCATCTCCAGCGTGCTCTGCTGGCGATGCAGCTCCTTGGCGAGGACGTCGGCGATCTCGGGATCGACGTCCGCGAGTGGCCGGTTGAAGTAGTCGGCGGGCAGGTCGGAGCTCACGCGCTCACGGTAGCAACGGGCTCCGCCGGCACCGCCGCGCTCACAGGCCGGCGAGCGCGCCGGCGATCGCCGCCTCGGACTCCACGCCCGGGCGCACGATCGACCACTCGCCGCCCGCGGCGAACGCGCGCAGGTCGACGATCGTGGACGGCGTGCCCGGCAGCTCGCCGGCGTCCAGGATGAGGTCGACGTGCGCGCGCAGCCTCTCGTCGACGTCGGAGACGCGCCGCGCCTCCGGCTGGCCGGCGAGGTTCGCGCTCGTCTGCAGGATCGGCCAGCGCATCGCGCGCAGCGCCGCGGCCGGCGGCGGGAGCGCGGGGACGCGCAGCCCGAGCGTGTCGGGCTCGTCGCCGCAGGCGAGCGGGTAGCGGCGGCGGGGGTTGGGCAGCAGCAGCGTGACGCCGCCGGGCAGCAGCGCCTCCATCGCCGACCGCGCGCGCTCGGGCAGCTCCTCCAGGATGTGGAGGGCGAGGTCGAGCGAGAACAGCATCACCGCCGACGGCTTGCCGAGCGGACGGCCCTTGAGCGCGTAGAGGCGCTCGACGGCGTCCTCGGTGTCGACGTCGCAGGCCAGCCCGTACACCGTGTCGGACGGGAACAGCGCGATGCCGCCCACCGCCATGCAGCGCTCGAAGGTGGCGGCGTCGTCGGCGGTCAGCATCCGATGCTCACCCGGTCGCGCCCGGCGAGGTCGCGCTCGGTGCGCACGGACGGCCACCCGGCCAGCGACAGCAGCATGCGCACGGCCGGGCCCTGGTCGGCGCCGTGCTCGAGCGCGATCCACGGGACGCGGGCCGCGGCCGCCTGGTCGACGACGCGGCGGATGACGTCGAGCCCGTCCTCGCCGGCGAACAGCGCGCCGGGCGGCTCGTGGCGGGCGATCTCGGGCGCCGGCGCCGCGCCGGTCTCGACGTACGGGAGGTTGGCGACGACGGCGTCCCACTCGCCGTCGGGCAGGCCGTCGGCCTGCAGCCAGCGCACGTTCGCGCCGAGGCGCTCGCCGTTGGCGCGGGCGACCTCCAGCGCGTCGGCGGAGACGTCGGAGCCGGTGATGTCGAGGTCGGAGCGCTCGTCGGCGAGGGCGAGCGCGACCGCGCCGCTGCCGGTGCCGACGTCGACGAGGCGGGCGCCGGGGCGCACCTCGGCGGCGGCGACCTCGACGAGCAGCTCGGTCTCGGGCCGCGGGACGAGCACGCGCTGGTCGACGGCCAGCTCGATGCCCCGGAAGCCCTTGCGGCCGAGCAGGTAGGCCACCGGCTCGCGGCCCATCGCCCGGCGGCGCACCAGCTCCTGGAAGCGGCGGACGGCCGGGCCGCGCACGGCGAGGTCGCGGTCGAGGTACAGGCGCGCGCGGTCGACGCCGAGCGCGTCGGCGAGCAGCAGCTCGGCGTCGAGGCGGGGCGTGTCGACGCCGGCCGCGGTCAGCGCGACCAGGGCGGAGTCGAGCGCGTCCCGGACGGCGGTCAACCGGATGCTGCCTGCGTCTCGAGCGCGCGCCGCTTCTCGTCGGCCTGCAGCGCGGCGGTGAAGTCGTCCAGCTCGCCCTCCAGGACCTGCTCGAGGTTGTGCTGGGTGAGCTTGATGCGGTGGTCGGTGACCCGGCGCTCGCCGTAGTTGTACGTGCGGATCTTCTCGGCGCGCTCGCCGGTGCCGACCTGGGAGCGGCGGTCGGCCGACAGCTCGGCCTGCTGCTCGGCGAGCGCCTGCTCGTAGAGGCGCGCGCGCAGGACGCGCATCGCCTTCTCGCGGTTCTGCAGCTGGCTCTTCTCGTCCTGCATCGAGACGACGATGCCCGACGGCTTGTGGGTGATGCGGACGGCCGAGTCCGTCGTGTTCACGGACTGGCCGCCGGGGCCGCTGGAGCGGTAGACGTCGATCTGCAGGTCGTTGGGGTCGATCTGCACGTCGACCTCCTCGGCCTCCGGCAGGACGGCGACGGTCGCGGTCGAGGTGTGGATGCGCCCCTGCGACTCGGTCACCGGGACGCGCTGGACGCGGTGGGTGCCGCCCTCGAACTTGAACACCGAGTAGGCGCCGTCGCCCTTGATCTCGAACGTGTACTCGCCGTCGCGGGCGTCGAGCATCTCGACCTTGAACCCGAGCCGCTCGGCGTACTTCTGCAGCATGCGGGCGACGTCGCCCGCCCACAGGTTGGCCTCCTCGCCGCCGGCCCCGCCGCGCACCTCCACGATCACGTTCTTGTCGTCGTTGGGGTCGCGCTCGACCATCGCGAGGCGGATCTCCTCCTCGAGCTCCTGGATGCGCGCCTCGGCGGCGGCGAGCATCTCGCGCACCTCGGGGTCGTCGCCCTCCTCCAGCAGCTCGCGCGCGCCGGCGGCGTCGTCGACCGCGCGCCGCCACTGGGCGGCGAGCTCCGCGGCCGGCTGCAGGCGCCGGTACTCGCGCCCGACCTCGGCGTAGCGCTGACGGTCCCCGATCACCTCGGGGTCGACCACCTGGCGCTCCAGCTCGGCGAAGCGCGCCTCGATCTGCTCGACGAGCGACTCGATCACCCGATCGATGGTACGAGCGCGCCCGTCAGGCCGCGGTCAGCGTCGCGCTGCGTCGGCTCCGCGCCTCCGCTTCCCGCCGACGCGTGAGCGGCCGCGCGACCGTTGTCGTCTCGCGATCGCATAGCGAGATGGATCCGACAACGGCACGGTGGATCACGCCGGCGCGAGACGCTGACGACGCGCGCGAGCACGCGCGGTCGGGCACGACGAATTCCCGCGAACCGTCCGCGTCGTCGCCGGCCTGCACGACGCCGCGGCGGCCGCGGACGAGGTCACGATCGAGGAGCCGCGGGCGGGCTAGCTGCCGGCCTGCGCCGCGCGACGACGCGCGGCACGCCGGTTGAAGCGCTCCACCCGGCCGCCGGTGTCGACGAGCTTCTGCCGCCCCGTGTAGAACGGATGGCAGTTCGAGCAGATCTCGACGTGAATCTCGGGCTGCGTCGAGCGCGTCGTGAACTCGTTGCCGCAGGTGCAGCGAACGTGAGACTCGACGTACTCGGGGTGGATTCCGGTCTTCATCGTGGTGTCCAGTGTAGCGGCGCCTCCTGCTCCAGATTCGGGGGTCCACGGCCGATACTGGCCTGACATGGCGGGCGACCAGCCCCCCTTCCCGGATCCCATCGACGTCCGCTACCGGCGTCACGCGCAACTGATCGGCATCGCCGTCACGCTGGTCGTCGCCGTCTACGTCGGCGTGTACGCCGCGTGGACCTGGGAGCGCGAGCACCGGACCGCGCTGCTCGTGCTGGCGAGCGTGGGCGCGGTCGCGTCGCTGGCGCTGCTGAGCGTCAAGTCGCGCACGCCGCCGGCCGGCTGGCGCCGGACCGCGCTGGCCCTCGTCTGGACGGGCGTCGGGCTCGCGGTCATCACGACGCTCGTGATGCTCGACGGCGGCCCCGACGACTCGCCGCTGGCCCCGATCTACTTCCTGCCGCTGCTGTTCGCCACGCTGGCGTTCCCGCCGGTCGCGATGCTGATCAGCGGCGTCGCGGTCGTCGCCACGTTCGTCGTCGCGTCGCTCGTCCACGGCGCGACCGGGGCGGACACGTTCGCGTTCGCCTCCGCGCTGGCCACCGCGGCCGGGCTGTGCGCGGCGCTCTCGCGCCTGCACCACCGCCAGCGCGACGAGTTCGCGCGCCTGTCGCGCTCGGACCCGCTGACCGGCTGCCTCAACCGCCGCGGCCTCGAGGAGCGCCTCCACGCCGAGCTGGCGCGCGCCGAACGCCACGGCCACCCGGTGAGCCTCGTCGTCATCGACCTCGACCGCTTCAAGGACCTCAACGACCGCGAGGGCCACGCCGCCGGCGACGCGCGCCTGCGCTGGACCGTCGAGTGCCTGACCGCCTGCATCCGCCCCAGCGACGCGCTCGGCCGCCTGGGCGGCGACGAGTTCGCGGTCGTGCTGCCGGAGACCGCGGCGGCGGGCGCCGGCGACGTCGCCGCGCGCCTCGTCCGGGCGCTCGGCGAGAGGTCCCCGGCGTCGGTGGGCGTCGCCACGTTCCCCGACGACGCGACCGCCGCCGAGGGCCTCCTGGCCCGCGCCGACAAGCGTCTCTACGCCGCCAAGGCGCGCCGCTGACCTCAGGCCGCCGGGCAGGCGACGCTGAGGACGTTGTCGCCCTCGTCCTCCTCGGTCACGCGCCCGTCGGGGTCGACCTCGAAGCGCAGCACGTCGCCGGGCCCGCAGCGCGGCGCCACGAACGACACGGTGCGCGTCTCGCCGGCGGCCAGGCCCGTCACGGTCACCGGCGGGCGGCGCTCGCCCGCGATCCGCAGCGTCACGTCGAAGGCGCCCGCGTCGGCGCGGCCGTGGTTGCGGATCGCGACCGCGTAGGTCATCAGGCCGGGCTGCGCGCCGACCGTGGTCGTGAGCGTCTCGGGCGTGAGGTCGGCCAGCGGGGTCAGGCGGCACACGTCGCTCGTGCGCCGCTCGCCGTGGACGACGCTGCCGCCGCGGTCGAGCCAGCGGAACGTGATCCGCGCCCGGTAGTCGGCGGGCGAGTTGAGGTCGGGCAGCACGAACGTGCGCGGCCCGTACCGGTACAGCCGCACGGCCCTGCGCCGCACGCTGTCGTCCGTGCCGGCGACGCGCGTCCAGCCGGACGCGCCGGCGGGCCGGCTGAACAGCTCGAAGCGCATCGACATCGCCGCGGCGCCGTCGACGTAGTCCATCTCGCCGCTGAACGTCACGCCGGTGACGCGCTTGGCGGTCACGACCCCGCACTCGTCCAGGGACACGCGCCCGGAGGCGGCCTGCGCCGCGGCGGGAGCGGCGGCGAGCGCGAGGACGAGAGCGGCGGCGATGTGGGCGGTGCGACGCATTGCCCCTCCCTCAACAGGCGAGGGCCGGAAAGGTTGCGTCCTTTCCGGCCCTCCGCCGACGAGTCGTGTGCGCTATCTCACGTGATCTGGTAGAGCGGCCCGTCGCCGCCCTCGGGCGGCGTGAGGCGGCCGCCCTTCGCCGTGATCGCCCCGCACTGCACGCAGTTCGTGTAGTTGACGATCACGTCCACGTTGCCGTGCTCGGGCGCGTCCTCGGGGATCTCGTAGACCCCGGCCGGGCACATCCAGCGCCACGTCTCGGCCACCTCGCGCGGCACGTTCTGACGCACCCGGATGTGGTTGGGCGCGTCGTCGCGGGTCGCGTTGCCGGTGATGAAGACCGACGACAGCTTGTCGAACGTGTACTTGCCGTCGGGCTTCGGATAGCCCTTCGCGGTGGTGCCGATGAACATCGGCTTGGCGTCGTTGCGATGCCACTCCTTGCGGCCGGGCAGCTTGCCCTTCGTCGCGATCTGCAGGTTCACGCCGGGGCCGCCGCGCAGGAAGCCCTTCTGGAACGGCTGGCGGGTGTTGCGCACCTGCCACAGCTCCTTGCCGATGCTCGACTCCTCGACCGCCTCCTCGTAGGCCGACAGGTCGGTGGAGCCGCGCTTGAGCGCGGCGTAGATCGCCTCGCCGGCGAGGATGCCGGACTTGACGCAGTGGTGCACGCCCTTCAGCGCGACCGTGTCGACCATGCCGGCCGAGTCGCCGACCAGCAGCGCCCCGGGCATCGTCAGCTTCGGCATCGACCAGTAGCCGCCGCCGGGCAGCGCCTTGGCGCCCCAGGCGATGCGCTCGCCGCCCTCGAGGATCTTGCGCACGAGCGGGTGCAGCTTGAACTGCTGCAGCAGGTCGTGGGCCGACGTCGTCGCGTCGGCGTAGTCGAGGTCGACCACGAAGCCGATCGAGACGAGGTCCTCGCCCTTGGCGCTCTTCATCGGGTAGATCCAGGTGCCCCCGATCTGCCCGTACTTGGCGCTGATCTTCAGCGGCCACGGCCCGATCGTGTGGATCAGGCGGTCCAGCGGCTTGGGGACCTTCCAGACCTCCTTGACCCCGAGCTCCCACACCTGCGGCTCGCGGCCCTCGGCGAGATCGAACTCGCGGACGGCGGCGCCCGTGAGGTGGCCCCAGCAGCCCTCGGCCAGCACCGTGTGCTGGGCGGTGACGTCGGTGCCGGGCTCGAAGTTGCTCAGCGGCTCGCCGTCCTTGCCGCGGCCCTTGTCGCCGGTGCGCACGCCGCGCACGACGCCGTCGGTCACCAGCAGCTGGGTGGCCGAGGTCTCGGTGAGGACGTACGCGCCGCCCTCCTCGGCGCGCTGCTGCTGCCAGCGCGCCAGGGCCGAGACCGAGATGACCTCGTTGCCGTGGTTCTTGAACGGCGGCGGCGTGGGGATCCGCACGGCGACCTTGCTGGAGGGCGTCATGTAGACGGCCTCCTTGGTCACCTCGCCGAACGCCCAGCCGGCCTCGCGCCACTGCTCCCGGGTGTAGTCCGGATAGAGCTCCTGCAGCGGCCCGGGGCGCACGACGGCGCCGGACAGGTTGTGGCCGCCGCACACCTTCGCCTTCTCGATGACGGCGACGGGGACCTCGCCGAGGCGCTCGAGCGTCTCCGGATCGTCGGCCAGGAGCTGCAGCAGGCGGTTGGCCGTGGCCAGGCCGGCGGTGCCGCCGCCGACGATCGCCACGCCCACCTCGATGCGCTCGTCCTCGGGATCGAGCTCTCGCTTGATGAACTCGTTGGGCGAGTCGACCGGGGGCGGGTAGGCCCCCGGCGCGACGGCACCGTTGCGACCGGCCACGGCGATCAGCTCCCCTTCTTGGCCTTCACGGCCTCGATCAGCTTGGGGACGATCTTGTTGAGGTCGCCGACGATCCCGAGGTCGGAGAACTCGAAGATCGGAGCGTTCGCGTCCTTGTTGATCGCGACGATGTTCTCCGAGGACTGCATGCCGACCTTGTGCTGGATGGCGCCGGAGATGCCGGCCGCCAGGTACAGCTTCGGCGCGACCGTCTTGCCGGTCTGGCCGATCTGGGCCGCGTACGGGTACCAGCCGGCGTCGACCACCGCGCGGGTGGCGGCGACGGCGCTGTTGCCGCCGAACGCGTCGGCCAGCTCCTGCAGCATCTCGAAGCCCTCGGCCTTGCCGAGGCCGCGGCCGCCGGCGACGAGGATGTCGGCGCCCTCGATGTCCACGTCGGCGCCGCGCTGCTCGCCGCGCTTGACGAGCTTGGCCTTCGTCGACCAGGGCGACAGCTCGACGGCGACCGTCTCGACGGGGGCGGTCGCGCCGGTGGAGGCGGGCACCTCGAACGCGTTCAGGCGGCCGATGATGATGCCCTTGCCCTTGTAGCGGGACTCGGAGATCGCCGAGTCGCCGAGGATCGGGCGCTCGGCGACGAGCTTGCCGTCCTCGACCTTGACGTTCGTGACCTCCATCGTGACGCCCGCGCCGAGGCGGGCCGCGAGCCCGGCGCCGATCTCGAAGCCGAGGAGGCCGCCGCCGAACAGCGCGTAGTCGTGCCCGTTGTCGGTCATGACCTTGGCCATCGCGTCGACGACCGGCTGGGCCAGGCCCTCCGGCGCCTCGACCTTGAAGACCTTGGACGCGCCGTAGCCGCCGAGCTGGGCGGCCAGGTCGTCGGCGATGCCCTCGCCGACCACGATCGCGTGCGCCTCGGTGCCCAGCTCACCCGCGAGCTTGGCGGCCTCGGCGACGGCGCCGAGCGAGTTCTTGTTGAAGGCGCCCTCGTAGTGGAGCGCGTAGACGAGGATCCCCGCCATCTCAGATCAGCTTCCTCTCGTCGAGCCAGGCGATGATCTTCTCGACCGTCTCGCCCGTGTCTTCGTCCTCGATGATCGTGCCCGCGGCCTTGGCCGGCGGGGCCTTGAAGTTGCCGCACTCGACCTGCGACCCGGCGACGCCGACCTTGCTGGGGTCGATCCCGGCGTCCGCGGCGCTGAGCGTCTCCAGCGGCTTCTTCTTCGCGCCCATGATCGCCTTCAGCGACGGGTAGCGCGGCTCGTTGATCGCGTCGCCCACGGAGATGACGGCGGGCAGCTCGACCTCGACCGTGTCGTAGCCGTACTCGGCCTGGCGCTCGCAGCGCAGGGCGCCGTCGACGACGTCGATCTTGATGACCTGGGTGAGCGAGGGGGCCTGCAGGTGATCGGCGACGACCGCTCCGATCGTGTAGCACTCGCCGTCATCGGACTGCTGGCCGAGCAGGACGAGGTCGGGGTTCTCGCGCTTCAGCGTCTGCGCGAGCGCGTAGCCGGTGGCAGCGACGTCGGAGCCGGCGAGCACGTCGTCGACCAGGTGGACCGAGCGGTCGGCGCCCAGCGACACGGCCTTGTGCAGCGCGCGCACGGCCGACTCCGGGCCCATCGTGATGGCGACGATCTCGTCGACCTGGAGCTGGCCCCCCTCCTTCAGCTGCATCGCCGCCTCGATGGCGTGCGTGTCGTAGGGGTTGAGGTTCTTCTCGCCGCTGCGGTCGAGGCGCCCCGTCGCGGGATCGATGCGCTTCGTCACCGCGGCGTCGGGCACCTCCTTCACCAGGACGCAAATCTTCACTTTCAGGCCTCCTCAGGCAAACGGACGCACGGCATGGTACCCCGTTCGTTGACTGGCGAGTCAATCAACGGATGACCTCCGCGCCCGTGACGTCGGTCACGCGCGGACGGCGCCGCGGATGAAGTCGACGATCTCCTGCGTCGGCGCCCCCGGCGTGAACACCTCCGCCACGCCCAGCTTCTTCAGCTCGGGGATGTCATCGGACGGGATCGTCCCCCCGACGGTCACCACCACGTCGTCGACGCCCTGCTCGCGCAACAGCTCCACCACCCGCGGCACCAACGTCATGTGCGCCCCCGACAGGATCGACAGGCCGACCGCGTCGGCATCCTCCTGGATCACCGTCTCGACGATCTGCTCCGGCGTCTGATGCAGACCCGTGTAGATGACCTCCATCCCCGCGTCGCGCAGGGCCCGGGCGATGATCTTCGCCCCCCGGTCATGGCCGTCCAGGCCGGGCTTGGCAACGACGACACGGATCTTCCGCTGCGTGGTCGGGGCGCTCATAGGCGCCCAACGATAGGTCCTAGCGGACGGTGATGGTCTGCTCCATCCCCGGGTGGATCGTGCAGACGACGTGGTAGCGGCCGGCCTTCGAGAGGCGCTTGGAGAACGTGCCCGAGGTCTGGACCTGCGAGCGGAACTTCTGCGGTCCGCTGGTCACCGACACGTTGTGGGGCGACTTGCCCTTCCAGACCCAGCGCACGGTCGTGCCCTTCTTGACCTTCAGGTTCTTCGCGCGGAAGAAGTCGTCCCCCACGGTGACGGTCTTCGTCGCGGCGAGGGCCGGGACCGCGAGGGCGGCGCAGGCGACGGCGGCGGCGGCCAGGACGGCGAGGCGCTTCATGGCTGGTCTCCTCGGGTGGGCGGTCGGGGTCGGCGCCCGAGCGCGGGCTGGGCGGCCGATTATCCCACCCCCGCCCCGACACGACGAAGGGCGCCCCGAGGGGCGCCCTTCGCAGATGCTTCGAGAGCGGTGCGGCCCGGGAAGGTCCTACGCGGCCTCGCGCAGGTCCTGCAGGTCGCCCATCTCGGCCAGGCGGGCCAGCGCGCGGGCCTCGAGCTCGCGCGCCTCCTTGGCGGTCACGCCGAGCTTGCGCTCGATGCGCTCGCCCGGGGCCAGCAGCTCACCGCCGGCGCCGAAGCGCGCCGCGATGACCTTCTGCTCGGCCTCCGGCAGGAGCTTCACCGCGCGCTCGAGCCGAGCGCGGATGTCCAGCTCCTGCACCGCCTCGTCGGGCGCCGGGCCCTCGGCCGGACGCAGCTCGCCGAGCGTGGCCGAGTCCGCGTCGTCGCCGACGCGGCGGTCGAGGCTCGGGGGCTCGTAGTCCAGCGCGCGGATCCGGGCGACCTCCTCGACGTCCAGGCCCGCCTCCTCGGCGATCTCGGCGTCGGTCGGGTCGTGCTCCAGGCGCACGGTCAGCTCGCGCTCCACGCGGCCCACCTTGCGGGCGCGCTGCGCGATGTGGGCGGGCAGGCGGATCGTGCGGGCCCGGTTGTCCAGGCCGCGCTGGATCGCCTGTCGGATCCACCACGTCGCGTACGTCGAGAACTTGAAGCCCTTGCGGTGGTCGAACTTCTCGACCGCGCGGATCAGGCCGAACATGCCCTCCTGCACGATGTCGGCGAACGGCATGCCCTGACCCTGGTAGCGCCGCGCGATCGACACGACGAGGCGGATGTTCGAGTTGATCATCCGGCCCTTCGCCTCGAGATCGCCCTGCTCGACCCGCTTGGCGAGCGCGATCTCCTCCTCCTTGGTCAGGAGGGGGTACACGCTCGCCTGCTCCAGGAGCAGGTCCGTGGGCTCCAGCTCGTCGAGCGCCCGCTCACTCAGGCGATCAACTGCCACGCGTCATCACTTCCTTCTCGTTCAAAATCCTAGTCCAGAGGTATGTATTCTAGCGCCTCGCTCGTTGAATTCGCAACGAGCCCGCGGGCGTGAAGTTGCGCACTTGGCGCGGTAAACTCGACATTCGAGAACGAGGCGACCACTGGGCCAGAGCGCGCGGAGGCGCCGCAACTCGTTCTGAGTGCCTCAAAATGGTACCAGATCCCAGCTGGTACGCCAAGTGCTGCGCGTATTCGGCGCCGGACGTCGGTGGGCACTCCGCCATCTGCCCCACGGACAGCCGTCGTAATCGGCCGCTCTCGTCAGTCGCGCAGGACCTTCGCGCCCTCGCACCACAGCTCCGCGGCCTCGCCCGCGAGGACGTCCGCGCCGCCGCCCACACCCGCCGGCAGCGTCCGCCCGGCCGCGACGACCAGGTTTCCGGCGCGTCGGCCGCGCAGCACGGCGCGATCGGCGATGAGCGTCGGCGTGCCGAACACCGCCGCGATCGTGGCGAGCTGGCGGCGCGCGCGGCGCAGCGGCGCCTCGTCGATGAGGTTCGCGACGTAGACGCCGCCCGGCCGCAGGACCCGGCGCACGTCGGTCAGCGCCTCGACGGTGCACAGGTGGTCGGGCACGTACGGGCCGACGAACACGTCGGAGGCGACCGCGTCGAAGGAGCGCGGGCGCAGCCCCGCGACGCCGGAGCGGGCGTCGGCCACCCGCACCGTCAGGCCCGGCACGTCGTCGAGGGCGAGCTCGGCCCGCGCGACCGCCACGACCTCCTCGTCGACCTCGAGCACGAGCGAGCGCACCGCGCCCAGCGACGCGGCCAGGCGCCGGGGCAGCGTGCAGCCGCCCCCGCCCAGATGCAGCACGTCGGCCGGCCGGCACGCCTCCAGCACGGCGGCCATCCGACGCACGTACGGGATCTCGAGCGCCAGCGGGTCGGCCAGGTCGACCACCGACGCCTCCAGCCCGTCGACGAGCAGCGTGCGCCGCGTCCCGTCCGCCAGGACGCGCGCCCTCATCCGGCGATCTCGCCCAGCAGGCCGCGCGCGATCACGAGCCGCTGGATCTCCGACGTCCCCTCGTAGATCTCGGTGACCTTCGCGTCGCGGTAGTAGCGCTCGGCCGGGAACTCGCGCGTGTAGCCGTAGCCGCCGAGGACCTGGATCGCCTCGCCGGTCCAGTGGCGGGCGACGCGGGACGCGAACAGCTTCGCCTGCGCGCCCTCGACCGTGTGCGGCAGGCCGGCGTCCCTGAGGCGCGCGGCCCGCCACACGAGCGCCCGCGCCGCCTCGATCTCGGTCTGCATCTCGGCGAGCTTGTGGCCGACGGCCTGGAACGCCCCGATGGGGCGCCCGAACGCGTGGCGCTCCTTCGCGTAGGCCGTGGCCAGGTCCAGCGCCGCCTGGGCGATCCCGACCGCCTGGGCGGCGATCCCGATCCGCCCGCCGTCGAGCGTCGACAGCGCGATCCGCATGCCCGCGCCGGGCGGGCCGAGGCGCTCCACCGGGCTGGCGTCGAAGCGCAGGTCGGCGGTCGAGGACGAGTGCAGGCCCATCTTCTCCTCCTCGCGCACCGCCTCGAACGCGCGCGCCGCGAACGCGGACACCAGCTCGCCCTCGCGGGCGAACACGACGACGTGGCGGGCGTAGGAGCCGTTCGTGATCCACTGCTTCGTGCCGGTGATCGTGCCGGTCGCCTCGTCGTAGCGGGTCCGCATGGCGGCGGCGTCGGAGCCCGAGGCGGCCTCGGTCAGCGCGAACGCGGCCAGCTCGTGGCCCTGGGCCAGCGGCGGCACGATCCGCTGGCGCTGCTCCTCGGTGCCGTGGGCGAGCACGGGCAGCGTCCCCGCGCCGGTGTGGACGGCGACCGTGACCCCGACGCCGGCGTCGGCGCGCGACAGCTCCTCGAGCACGAGCGCGTAGGCGAGGTGGTCGGCGCCCGCGCCGCCGTAATCGACGGGCACGCACACCCCCATCAGGCCGAGCTCGCCGAGCTGGCGGAACACGGCCAGCGGGAACGTGTGCTCGCGGTCCCACCCGGCGGCGCGGGGCGCGATCTCCTCGCCGGCGAAGCGGCGCGCGAGGTCGCGGATCTCGCGCTGCTCGTCGGTCAGCTCGTGCGCGCTCACCGGCGCACCGCCCGGCGCGCGACAGCGCCGAGCGCGGTCGCCGCGCCGACCGCCGCCGCGATCTTCAGCCGGCGGCCGAGCGTCTCGAAGCGCATGACCTCCCAGCCCTCCTCGGCGGCGACCCGCGCCAGCTCGCTGTCGGGGTTGACGACCACCGGGTGGCCGACGGCGCGCAGCATCGGCAGGTCCGACGACGAGTCGCTGTAGGCCCACGACTCCGCCAGGTCGATGCCCTCCCGATCGGCCAGCTCGCGCATGCGCACCGGCTTGCCCTCGCCGTAGTTGAACGGCCCGACGAGCCGGCCGGTGAGCACACCGTCCGCGTCGGTCTCCAGCTGGGTGCCGACGCCGCCGTCGAAGCCGAGCACGGTGGCCAGCAGCTCGGCGGTCTCCTGCGTCGTCGCCGTGCAGATGTAGACGAGCCGCCCGGCGTCCTGGTGCTCCCAGGCGACGTGGAGCATCCGCGGGTACAGGCGCGGCAGGACCCCGGCGAGCACCGCGGGCGCCATCCGCGCGAACTCGACGGTCCGGTGGCCGGCGATGATCGCGCTGACGCGCTCCTGGACCTTCTGGGTGGTCTCGTCGGTGGAGCCCTGCAGGCGGAACTGGAGGTTCGCCCACGCGTCCAGGTAGAGCTGGCGACGGGGGATCAGGCCCGCGCGGGCGGCCGCGCGGGCCCAGTGCAGGCCGGACGAGCCGGCCATGAGCGTGCGATCGAGGTCGAAGAAGGCGGCGGCGGTCACACCCGCACGATGATGGCGTCGCCCTGGCCGCCGCCCGAGCAGATCGCCGCGCAGCCGAGCCCGCCGCCGCGGCGGCGCAGCTCGAGGATCATCGAGCCGATGATCCGGGCGCCGGACGCGCCGATCGGGTGGCCGAGGGCGACGGCCCCGCCGTTGACGTTCACGCGGTCCTCGTCGATGCCGAGGACGCGGATCGAGTTCAGCGTCACCGACGCGAACGCCTCGTTGATCTCCCACACGTCGATGTCCTGCGCCGACAGGCCCGCCTTGGCGAGCGCCTTCTGGGCGGCGCTGGCCGGGGTGCGGGCCAGGTACGCGTACTCGTCGGCGGTCTGGGCGTGGGCGACGATCTCGGCCAGCGGCTCCTTGCCGTTCGCCTTCGCCCACTCCTCGCTGGCGAGCACGAGCGCGCCGGCGCCGTCGTTGACGCCGGGCGAGTTGCCGGCCGTGTGCGTGCCGTCCTTCGACGCCAGGCCCGGCAGCTTGGAGAGCACCTCCAGCGACGTGTCGCGGCGCGGCGCCTCGTCGACCTCGACGACCGTCTCGCTCTTGCGGCTCTTGACGGTGATCGGGACGATCTCCTCGGACAGGCGCCCCTCGTCGGTGGCGGCGATCGCGCGCTCGTGGGAGCGCAGCGCCCAGCGGTCGAGGTCGGGCCGCGCCAGCTCCAGCTCGTCGCCGACCTCGGTGGCCTCGACGAACATCTGCTTGCCGGTGAACGGGTTCGTGAGCCCGTCGTGGACCATCGCGTCGAGCGCCTTCACGTCGCCCATGCGGAAGCCGAAGCGGGCGCCGGGCAGCAGATACGGGGCCTGCGACATCGACTCCATGCCGCCGCCGACGCCGACCTCGACGTCGCCGGCGCGGATCGCCTGGTCGAGCAGCACGGTCGCCCGCAGGCCCGACGCGCAGACCTTGTTGACGGTCTCCGAGGAGACCTCCTTGGGGATGCCGGCCTGGATCTGAGCCTGGCGCGACGGGATCTGCCCGACGCCGGCCTGCAGGACCTGGCCCATGATCACGTGGTCGACCTGCTCGGGCTCCACGCCGGCGCGGTCCAGCGCGGCGGAGATCGCGCGGCCCCCGAGCTCGGTGGCCGGGAGCGAGGACAGCGCGCCGCCCATCTTGCCGATGGGCGTTCGCGCGGCGCTGAGGACGACGGTCTTGGGCATCGGGAACGACCTCTCCTTGCGAAATGGCGAAGGGCGCGAATCCTAGACTCGACCGCGCGATGCGCGTCACCACCACCACCCAGGCCCCCGTCGACACGGCGGCCGACACGGTCGCGATCGGCGTCTTCGAGGGCAAGGACGTCGCGCACGACCTCGACGGTTCCCCGCTGCAGGCCCTCCTGGACGCGGGCGAGGCCCGCCGCACGTTCAAGCACCTGGCCCTCACGCACGCGGCCGGCAAGCGCTGGATCGTCGTCGGGCTCGGCGAGCGCGACGACTTCGACGCCGAGCGCGCCCGGGCCGCTGCGGCGACCGTGGTGGGACGGGTGGGCGAGCTCGGCACGCGGGTGCTGTGCTGGGAGCTGCCCCACCGCCTCGACGACGCGCAGATCGCCGGCTTCGTCGACGGGACGCTCCTGGCCGCCCACCGCTTCGACCGCTACCGAGCGGCGCCGCCGGAGGACGAGCCGCAGCCCCGCCTGGAGGAGCTGATCGTCTCCGACCACCACGACGTGAGCGCCGCGGTCGGCCGCGCCGTGCTCGTGGCCGAGGCCCAGAACCGCACCCGCGACCTGGTCGCGACCCCGGCCAACGACCTCACCCCGGCGACGCTCGCCGACCGCGCGCGGGAGCTGGCCGCCGAGCACGACGCGCTGTCGGTCGAGGTGCTCGGGCGCGACGGGATCGTCGCGGCGGGCATGGGCGCGTTCGCCGCGGTCGCGCAGGGCAGCGACGCCGAGCCGGCGCTCATCACGCTGCGCTACGAGCCGGTCGCCGGCGAGGGCTTCGACCTCGGGCTGGTCGGCAAGGCGGTGACGTTCGACAGCGGCGGGCTGTCGATCAAGCCCGCCCAGTCGATGGCGACGATGAAGCTCGACATGGCCGGCGGCGCCGCGGTGCTGGAGGCGCTCGGCGCGATCGCGGCGCTGGCGCTGCCGGTGCGCGTGGTCGCCGTCGTCGGCGCCACCGAGAACATGCTCAGCGGCCACGCGATGCGGCCCGGCGACGTCGTGCGGGCACGGGCCGGGACGACGATCGAGATCGTCAACACCGACGCCGAGGGCCGCCTCGTGCTCGCCGACTGCCTCACCCACGCGCGCGAGCTCGGCGCGCGGCGGCTCGTCGACGTGGCGACGCTCACCGGCGCGATCGTGTCCGCGCTCGGCCACCGCCGCGCGGGCCTGTTCGCCGACGACGACCCGTGGGCGGCCACGGTCGAGGAGGCGGCGGCCGCGACCGGGGAGCTCGTGTGGCGGCTGCCGCTGGACCCCGAGTACGGCGAGCTCATCAAGAGCCCGGTCGCCGACCTCGTCAACGCCGGCGAGCGCGGCGTGGCCGGATCGATCACCGCGGCCGAGTTCCTGCGCCGCTTCACGGGCGACGTGCCGTGGGCGCACCTGGACATCGCCGGGACCGCCTGGGACCTCGGCCGCCCGTACGCGGCCAAGGGCGCCAGCGGCTGGGGCGTGCGGCTCCTCGTCGCCCTGGCGCAGGCCGTCGCCGCCGAGTAGGTTCCTGCTCATGGCAGAGGACTCCGCCCGCCGCTCGGTGGGCACCTACGACTCCTATCGCGACGCCCAGCGCGCGGTGGACCTGCTGTCCGACAAGGGCTTCCCGGTGGAGCGCGTGGCGATCGTCGGCCGCGGGCTGCGCTTCGAGGAGCAGGTGCTCGGGCGCGAGACGGTCAGCTCGGCCGCCGTGCGGGGCGCCGGCGGAGGCGCGGCGATCGGCGGTCTGTTCGGCCTGTTCCTCTGGGCGATCTCGGCCAACGAGGTCGCGGCCGGCTGGATCATCCTGTACGGCCTCGTGTTCGGCGCGATCTTCGGCGCCCTGATCGGCGCGATCTTCCAGGCCGCCTCGGGCGGGCAGCGCGACTTCCGCTCGTCGAGCCGCATGACCGCCGACCACTACGACGTGATGGTCGACCTCGAGGTCGCCGCGGAGGCCGAGCGCCTGCTCGACGGCGGCGCGCCCGCCCCCGCGGGCTGAGCCCGGCCGCAACCGCGCCGCCCGTCCCGGCCGGCATCTAGCCTGCGCGCGGTGCGCCGCGCGCTCGGACTGTGGCTGCTGCTGCTCGCCGTCTACACGGCCGCCCTGGGGATCGACGCGTCGCCGGGCGAGCGCTGGTCGGCCCGTGAGGGCCACGAGCTGCTGACCGCGGAGTCGATCGTCTCCGACGGCGACGTCGACCTGCGCGACGAGTACGCGACGGCGGCATGGCGCGAGTTCGGCGGCCCGCCGCTGGAGCCGACCGCGGGGCTGGTCGACGGGCGCCTGCTGGAGCCGCAGGGGATCGGCTTCCCGCTGCTGATCGCGCCCGCCTACGCGCTGGGCGGGGCGACGCTCGTGGCGCTGTGGCTGGCGGCCCTGACCGCGCTCGGGTTCGTGTTCGCGGCCGCGATCGCGCGGCGGGTCGTGCCCGAGCCGTGGGCGACGCGGGCCGCGCTCGTCGCCGGGCTGTCGCCGCCGGTGGTGGCCGCGGCGACGCGCGTGTCGCCGGAGACGGTCGCCGGCACCGTGCTGGCGGCGGCGACGCTGGCGGCGCTGAAGGTGCGCGAGCAGCCGCGCCCGCGCTGGACGCTGTCGTGCGCGGCCGCGATCGCCGTGCTGCCGTGGCTGGCGGTGTCGCTCGTCCCGCTGGCGGCCGGGTGCGCCGCGGCGCTGGCGCGCTGGCTGCGCCGCCGCCGGCGCGGGTTCGCCGCGTTCACGGCGATGGAGGTCGTGCTGTTCTCGGCCGTGCTGTTCGTGACGCTCACCGACCGCCTGTACGGCGGGCTGACGCCGTACGCGACGTCGCTGGCGCCGGGCGGCGGGATCGGGACCGACTCGGTGGCGGGCGTGCTCGAGCGCTGGCCGCGGCTCGTCGGCTGGTGGCTGGACCGCGACGCCGGGATGCTGCGCTGGGCGCCGTTCGCCGCGCTCGGCTTCCTGGGGCTGTGGCTGCTGTGGCGCTCGCGCCGCGACCGGCTCGCCGTGGTCGTCCCCGACCAGGTGCACGTCGAGGTCGTCGCCGGCTTCCTGGCCGCGCTGTGCGCGACGCAGCTCGTCGTGGTCACGTTCCTGGCGCCGCAGATGCACGGCGACTGGGCCCCCGCGCGGCTGCTCCTGCCGGTGGTGCCGGTCGGCGCGGGGCTGGCCGGCTGGGGGCTGCGCCACGCGCCGCGGGCCGGCGGGGCGCTCGCCGCGGTCACGCTCGCCGGGACCGTCTGGCTGCTGATCGGCGGGCGCCTCGGCGGCGGCGGGCTGCAGCCGCCGGCGGGCCACATGCCCTGGGGCGGCCTCCAGGACGTCCTGCCGCGGTTCTCGATCCCGATCGGCACCGGCGAGGCGATCCTGCTCGCGGCCGTGGGGGTCGCGCTCGCCGTCCTCGCCGCGCGCGAGCGGCGCGCCTGGCTCGCCATGCGCGACGGGGCCGCCCTGCGCGGCTCCCTACGCTGAGCCGTCGCGTGCTGTCCGCCATCGACGACATCGCCCACGACGCCCTGGTCAGCGCCGGCTACGCCGGGCTGATCGCGGTGATGATCGTGGAGAACCTGTTCCCGCCGATCCCGTCGGAGCTCGTGCTGCCCCTGGCCGGCTACGAGGTGTCCCGCGGCGAGCTGACGTTCGTCGCCACCGTGGCCGCCGCGACGCTCGGGTCGCTGATCGGCGCGCTGGCGCTGTACGCGATCGGCCGCTGGGGCGGGCGTCCGGCGATCCTGCGCTGGGGCCGCTTCCTGCGCGTCGGCCCGGCCGAGCTGCTCCGCGCCGAGCAGTGGTTCGACCGCTGGGGCGACTGGGTCGTCCTCGGCGCCCGCATGGTGCCCGGCGCCCGCTCGGTCGTCTCGATCCCGGCCGGCACGATGCGCATGGGCACCGTCCGGTTCGTGCTCCTGACCACGCTCGGCTCGGCGATCTGGAACACGGTGCTCATCGGGCTCGGCTACGAGCTCGGCGCCAACTGGGACGAGATCTCGGGCTGGGTCGGCGGCGCCTCGAAGGTCGTCCTCGCCGCCGCCGTCCTCGGCGTGGCCGGCCTGCTGCTCGGGCGCCGGGTCCGCCGGGCGCGGCGCGCGGAGGGCTAGGAGCCCGGGCTACTCCCAGCGGAGGGTCCGCGGGGCCGGGCGCATGCGCAGCACCCGCGCGGGCACGCCGCCCACGACGGCGTTGGCCGGCACGTCCTTGGTCACGACGGTGCTCGTGCCGACGACCGCGTTGTCGCCCACCGTCGCGCCGCGCAGGATGCAGGCGCCGTAGCCGACCCACACGTTGTGGCCGACGCGCACGTCGCGCTTGTAGATGCCCTGCTCGCGGATCGGCCGCTCGACCTCGACGACCCCGTGGTCGAAGTCGATGAGCATCACGCGGTCGGCGAGGATGCACTCGCGGCCGATCGACACGTGCTGGAAGGACGAGATCGTGCACTCCTGCCCGAGCACGGTCTTGGCGCCGATGCGCACCTCGCCCTCGTGGGCGCGGATCTTCGTGCCGTGCCCAATCCACGACCAGCGGCCCAGGTGGACGCACGCGTCGCGGCCGATCTCGAACGTCACGCCCGGGCACACGAACGCGATCCCGTCGGTCCGCAGCCGGCCGCGGAAGCGCAGCTTCAGCCAGGCCAGGCGCGCCAGCAGGCGGGCGTAGCCGAACGTCAGCATGCGGTTGCGCCGCAGGAAGCGCAGGAGGGTCAGCGGCCCGCCGTGGCGGGGCGCCGGCTCGCCGCGCACGACCGGGGCGGCCGTCGCGGGCTCGACCGGGGACAGCACGGGCTCCATCTGCGCGATGGAGGGTAATGCCGATCGGCCCCCGCGTCCCGTCCGCGCCGCGCGGGATGGCATCATGCCGCCCTCGATGCCGGCCGACGCCTCCCTCGCCCAGCGCCTCCTCGACGGCGACCGCCGCGCGCTGGCGCGCGCGATCACGCTCGTCGAGAACGAGGACCCGGAGGGCTACGCCATCGTCCGCGAGATCTACCCGCGGACCGGCCGCGCCGCCGTCTTCGGCCTCACCGGGCCGCCGGGCGTGGGCAAGTCGACGCTGATCGGCGCGCTCACGAAGGCGCGCCGGGCGGCCGGGCGGACGGTCGGCGTCCTGTCGATCGACCCGTCGTCGCCGTTCACGCACGGCGCGGTCCTGGGCGACCGCATCCGCCTCACCGAGCACTTCCTCGACCCGGGCGTGTTCATCCGCTCGATGGCCAACCGCGGCGCGCTGGGCGGGCTGAGCGAGGCGGCGCTGCAGGCGGCGCTGCTGATGGACGCGTCGGGCAAGGACGACGTGTTCCTCGAGACGGTCGGGGTCGGCCAGGCCGAGGTCGACATCATCGACCACGCCGACACCGTGGTGCTCGCGCTCATGCCGGGCTCGGGCGACTCGATCCAGGCGCTGAAGGCGGGGGTCATGGAGATCCCCGACATCATCGTCGTCAACAAGCGCGACCATCCGCTGACCGAGACGATGGTCCGCGAGGTCCGCGGCGTGCTGTCGCTCGCCCCGCAGCGCGGCTGGCGCGTCCCGATCGTGACGACCGAGGCCTCGCGCGGCGAGGGCATCGACGAGCTGATCGCCCGCCTCGACGAGCACCGCGCGTTCATCGAGGCCGAGGGCACGCTGAGCGAGCGCCGCCGCCGCAACCTGCGCAACGAGGTGCTCGGCCTGGCCGCCGCGCGGATGCGCCGGCGTCTCGAGGAGGGCCTCCAGGACGATGCCGAGTTCGCGCGCCTGCTCGACGAGGTCGTGGCCCGCCGGCTGGATCCGGCGAGCGCCGCGGCCGCCCTGCTGGAGAAGGCCGGCGCCGACGCCTGACGCGGGCTCAGCCGGTCTTTTTCCCGATCACGAGCAGGTAGTCGAACGGCACCGACAGCCCGCGCACGCCGAAGCGGCCGCGCTCGGCGAACACGCCGCGCAGCGCCGCCCGCAGCGCGTCGGTCCGCCCGGCGTCGTCGATGGCCTGCAGCGCCTCGCGCAGCCCGGCGAAGCGCTCGAGGATGAAGCCGGCCGCGTCCTCGGGGTCGCGGAAGCGCCAGCGCATCGTGCGGCGGCGCACCGACAGCCGCACCCCGCGCGGGTCGAACAGCTCGCGCAGGCCCTCGGCGGACGCCCACGGCGGCGGCGCCAGGCGCTGCGGATCGGTGCCGGGGACGAACCGCGCGACGGTCGCGCCGATGGCCAGGCTCGTCGACCCCACCGGCCAGGTCGTCAGCCCGATGCGCCCGCCGGGCGTGCAGACGCGCGCGAGCTCGCCGGCGGCGACCGCGGGACGCGGCGCGAGGAGCACGCCGAACGTCGAGGTCACCACGTCGAAGCGGTCCTCCTCGAACTCCAGCGACTCGGCGTCGCCCTCGAGGAACTCGACCTGGTCGAGCCCCTCGGCGTCCGCGATCCGGCGGCCGACCGCGAGCAGCTCGGGCGCGAGGTCGACGCCGACGACGTGCGCCGCCCCGGCCCGGGCCGCGCCGAGCGCGACGGTGCCCGTGCCCGTGGCGACGTCAAGGACCTCGAGCCCGTCGAGCGGGCCGAGCGCCCGCAGGAGCGCCTCGGCCGCGGGGCGCAGGCGGGCGGCGACGGCGGGGTTGTCGCGGGCGACGAACTCGCGGCGCACCGCCTCCGAATCGGACACGGTGCGCGATCCTAACTAGCCCGACGCGCAGACCGGCCAGGCCGAGGGGCCCTGGCGGCGCATGAGCATCGCCGCGCGGCGGTCCTGCTCCTCCTCGGGCGCGGCCGCCGGATCGCCGGTCCCGCCCATCGCCCGCCAGGTCGCGCGGGTGAACTGGTACTTGCCGCGGTAGCGGCCGTCGGCCGACACGGCGGTCGGGTCGCCGCCGGACTCGCACTCGGCGATGCGCTCGAGCAGCGCCGCGTCGGTGCTCGTCCGCGCCGGCCGCGCCGGCGTCGAGGGCCTGCGGGCCGCGCTCGCGCGGGAGCCGGCGATCCCGAGCGCGGCCAGCGTCTGCGGACCGGCGATGCCGTCGACGGCGAGCCCGTTGGCGCGCTGGAAGCGCTTGACGGCGGCGGTCGTCTGCGGGCCGTAGATGCCGTCGACGGCGATGCCGAGGGCCTGCTGGACGGCGCGCACGGTGTCGGCGCTGACGGCGGGGGCGACGCGCTCGCCGGTGGGGGCGGGCGCCGCGACCGCTCCGGCGGTGAAGACGGTCAGGCTGGCCAGTAGGACGGCGGCGCCGCCGCGGCCGCGCAGGCGCCGCCGGCGCGCGCGGAAGGCGGCGGCGCGGCGCTCGCGGGATCGGCGCAGCGACGCACGGAACGGATCGCGCGCGGCCGCCGGCAGCGGGTCTTCGGTCTGGGTGGTCGGCACGTCGAGCTCCCTGTGGTCTCGGCGCCTACGGGGTTAGCTGTCGGGCTCGCGCTGGACCTGCGCTACGCCGCGCACCGGCGGCGATTCGCCCCAGGGACCGTGACCGGCCCCGATGGGTCCCCCGCTCCGCGGCCGCCGGGCGGCCACGGACTCGGCTTGGTTATGGATACGACGAGCGCGACAGGCTATCGCGTCCGGCCGGACGGAAGCCGCCAGCCCCCGCCTACGGGGCGAGCAGCGGGGCGCGGGTCGCGTACGGCGCCAGGTTGCGCACGCGCTCGTCGCCGCCCGGTCCCTCGGCGAGCGCCGCCCGCAGCGCCTGCTCGTGGCCGGCGGCGCGCTCGCGCGGGTACGGGCCGGCCTGGCGGCGCGACACCTGGAAGGCCCAGTCGCTGGCCTGCAGCGCGAGCAGCTCGCGGACCGCGCGCAGCGACGCCCGCGGCCCGGCGGCGACGACGTCGAGCTCGGCGCGGCGCGCGGCGAACGCCAGGTCGGCGACCTGCGGCCCGCTCCACGTCCACAGGTCGCGCGGCGTGCCCCAGGTCGTGACCGGCAGGCCGTCCGGCGCAGGGCGCGGCGGGTGGCGCTCGAGCGCCTCGTCGAGCGGCGCCAGCCGCAGGCCCCGGCGGGCGGCCTCCTCGACGACCGCGGCCAGCCAGATCACGCCCTCGTGCCACCAGTGGCCCAGCAGCTCGGTGTCGAGCGCGCACACGCACAGCCCGCCGCCGGCGACCCGGGCCCGGACGCGCTCGACGAAGTCGGCCGCGTCGGCGCGCGCCTGGGCGGCGGCGCGCTCGGGGTCGTAGACCGAGCCGTCGTTGGCCCACGGCTTGTGGTGGCAGCGCGTCAGCGCGTGGCTGTCGCGGTAGGCGCCGGCGGCCGGGTAGCCGCCGTCGGACCACACGAGCTCGACGACCTTCCGGTCGATCGGGACGAGCAGCGGCCCGGCCGGGCTGCGCAGCGGGACCAGGTGGTCGTCCGAATCGAGCACGTCGGTGAGGTCGACGCACGTGGCGTGCACGCCGGCCTCCTCCAGCAGCGCGTCGAGCCACGGCGCGTACGCGCACTCGGGCAGCCAGAACCCGCCCGCCCACCCGTCGCCGAAGCGCGCCCGGTGGGCGTCGATGCCGGCGTGCAGCTGCAGGCGCACGCCGGCGGAGGTGGCCAGCAGCGGCAGGACCGCGTGGGTCGCCGAGGACGTCCACGCGGCGTGGCGGCCCAGCGGCGCCAGCAGGTCCCCGCCCCGCGCCGCGAGCGCGTCGGCGGCGGCGACGTAGTCGCCCGCGGCGCGCCGCAGCTCGGCGGCGACCGCGGGGTCCCCGGCCGCGCCGGCGTCGAGCTCGTGGGAGCGCTGTCGCAGGTCGCGGCAGAACGCGTCGAAGCGCTCGGCCGCGCCGGGCGCCTCGAGCTGGTCGCACAGGACGGGCGTCAGCGACAGCGTCACCGGCGCGCCCGCGTCGAGGAGGTCGGCCAGCGGCAGGTAGCAGGTGGCCATCGCCTCCCACAGCCACTCCTCGCCGGAGGGCCACGTGCCGTAGCCCTCCACGTACGGCATGTGGGTGTGCAGGAGGATCGAGAAGTCGCCGAGCCCTCGCCCAGAGGGCTCGGGCTCGCGGCGAGAGCTCGCCGGAGGCTCCTTCTCGCGCGGTTCCACCGTCACGGCCGCAGGACGGCGAGGAAGTCGAGCGCGCGCTCGAGCGGGCCCTCGCGCAGCGCGAAGTCGCGCGCCGAGATCGCCGGCGTGAAGCGGTCGTAGAACGGCTTCGTGATCCCCAGCCGCGTGTGGATCGCGTCCCAGCCGGCGTGGCGGATGGCCAGCTCGTGGACGCGCAGCTTGCGGGCGTGGAACAGGCCCAGCAGCTCCACCGACGAGAAGTGCGCCTCGCACAGCGCCCGGAACTCCTCGGGCCGGTACTCCTTCACGTGCCACGGGTTGCCCGACCGCTCAGCCCCCTCGGGCGCCAGCGTCAGCACGTTCGGCGTCGTCACGTACACGACGCCGCGCGGCCCGACGAGCGCCTTGAAGCGCTCGAGCACCTCGTCGGGGTTGCGCACGTGCTCGATCGTCTGCAGGAAGACGACGGCGTCGCAGGGCTCGTCGAACGTCTCCACCAGCGTGCGCACGAAGCGCAGGTTCGGCCGCACGTAGCGCAGCCGGGCGTGCTCGTGGGCCTCCGGGTTGGCGTCGACGCCCACGACCTGCGCCGCGCCGGCGGCCGCCAGCACGTCGGAGCCGTAGCCCTCGCCGCAGGCCATGTCGACGACGCGCAGGCCGGGGATGCGCCGGGCGATCCACTCGTACACGACGAGATGGCGCCGATACCAGTAGTTCTCCTCGGGCACGTCGGGCAGCGTGCGCTCGCCGGTCAGCTCCAGCGGCGGGACGCCCGGCGGCTGGTCGCGCTGCACGTAACGGACGGCCTCGGACACGGCGCGGAACGGTAGCGCCCCGCCGGCTTCCCTATCCTCACCGGCCGCATGGCCGCCCAGCCGCTCCCCGCCGACGTCATCCGCGACGCGAACACGCGCTACCACGACGACGCGGCCGCCCACTACGACGCCAAGTGGGGCATCGACTACGGCGACATCGGCCAGACGCAGGTCGTCGGCAAGCTCGCCAAGGCGCTCGGCGGCGAGGTCGGGCGCTTCGGCCGCTCGCTGGAGATCGGCGCCGGCACCGGCTACTTCAGCCTCAACCTGCTGCAGGCGGGCGTCGTCGAGGAGGCGGTCGCCACCGACATCTCGCCGGGCATGCTCGCGACGCTGGAGGCGAACGCGCGGACGCTCGGGCTCGACGTCGAGACCGTCGCCTGCGACGCCGAGGCGCTGCCGTTCGAGGACGGCTCGTTCGACCTCGTCTTCGGCCACGCGGTCCTGCACCACCTGCCCGACCTCGACCAGGCCTTCCGCGAGATCCGCCGCGTGCTGCGGCCCGGCGGCACGTTCGCGTTCGCCGGCGAGCCGTCGCGCGTGGGCGACCGGCTGGCGCAGCTGCCCAAGCGCGGCGCGACGGTGCTCGCCCCGCTGTGGCGCGCCGCGCTCCGCGCGCGCCCCGCGCGCGATCCCGGCCGACACGGCGACGCCGACCCCGAGCTGGGCGAGATCGTCGACGTGCACGCGTTCGTCCCCGACGAGCTGGCCCGCCACGCGCGCGCCGCGGGGCTGGAGGAGGTGCGCGTGCGCGGCGAGGAGCTGCTGGCCAACTGGTTCGGCTGGACGAACCGCACGCTCGAGGCGACCGCCGAGCCCGACGACGTGCCGATGGCCTGGCGCCGCTACGCGTTCCACGGGTACCTGCTGTTCCAGGCGCTCGACACCCGGCTGCTGGAGCGCCACCTGCCCGCCGCGATCTTCTACAACCTGATGATCGCCGGCCGCCGCCCCGCCTAGGGGGACGCCGCCGCGCGGATCGCCGCCAGGTACTCGGCGCGCAGCGCGAACGTCCGCTCCATCGAGCGCTCGAACTCGCCCAGGAACTCGCGCCGGTACGTCGCGTCGGTGAGCACCGAGATCGCGTAGTACAGGCCGGAGAACGAGGCGATCGCCGCCGACACGCGCAGCAGCTCGGCGGTGATGATCGTCGTCGAGCCGAACAGCGTGATCGAGCCGATCTGCTCTCCCTCGTCGCCCGTCCACGCGTTGATCACCTCGCCGCTGGTGGTCAGCAGCCCGAAGGCGACGAAGAACAGCGTGATCGCGATCGCCACGACGAGCGTCTGCAGCGCGTAGGAGACGAACATGACCAGGCCGACGTTGAAGCGCTGGCGGCGCGTGAGCGGCGGGTCGACGCGCTCGCGGCGCTCCAGCTCGCGCACCTCGACGGGCAGCCGGGCGGCCAGGAAGATCGCGCCGAGCACGACGAACAGCCCGACGACGCCGGCGAGGTTGCCGTCGGAGATGTCGCCGAACACCTGCCACATCTCGGCGTTGATGAACAGGACGATGGCGAAGAACAGCAGCAGCGGCACCGCCTTGGCCAGCATCGTCACCGAGTCGCGCAGCTGGCCGAGCAGCCGCCCGATCGACCAGCGCAGGATCGACAGCAGGCCGTAGCCGACGACGACGTAGACGAGCAGGAGGACGACCGCGTTGCCGATCAGCGCCATGACCGCGACGCCGACCTGCCAGCCGCCGATCAGCGGCAGGATCGGGGGGACGAGCAGGAAGATCGCCAGCTCGATGTTGCCGACGCGCTGCGGCGGCGCGTACCAGCGTCGGCCGTTGCGGAGGTTGAGGATCACGAGCGGCGCGAGCAGCAGGACGAGGCCGACGGCGATCACCACCAGGTTCGCGGCGGTGGACCACTCGAAGTTCGCGCCGTTCAGGCACATGGCCAGGAACCACAGGCCGAGGAACGGGATGGCGCGCGTGAAGACGTCCTCGCGCGCCGAGTAGTCCTCGATCAGCAGCGGCAGCCCGGCGCGCCGCAGCGCGCGCTCGTACTCGGGGAGGTCCACGCGCACATCCCACCGGTTCGGCTGGACGGAGCCACCGTCCTAGACTCCGTCACGCCTTCCCCTGCGCATGAACGAACGTCTGCACCGCGACTTCCCGCTCTTCCCGCTGGGGATCGTGACGCTCCCGACCGAGTACGTGCCGTTGCACATCTTCGAGGAGCGTTACAAGACGATGGTCGAGCGCTGCCTCGACCACGACAGCGAGTTCGGGATCCTGTGGATGTCCGACGAGGAGCTCAAGCAGACCGGCTGCGCGGTCCGCATCGACCGGGTGCTGGAGCGCATGGACGACGGGCGGCTGAACATCCTCTGCCGGGGCACCCGGCCGTTCCGGCTGGTCGAGCGCCAGGACGACCTCCCCTACCCGGCCGGCACCGTCGAGTTCCTCGAGGACCGCGACGAGCCCGTCGACGAGGAGCTCGCGGCGCGCACGCGCGAGTCGTACGCGACGCTCGTCGAGCAGGCGACGGAGCGCGTGCTCGAGCCCGGCGAGGTCGAGTCGATGACCGCCTACGAGATGGCGGCCACCGTGGACTTCGGGCTCGACGCCAAGCAGGGGCTGCTCGACCTGCGCAGCGAGAACGCGCGGCTGCGCCTCGTCGACCGGCTGTTCCGCGCGGCGACCAAGCGCCTGGACTACGTCGAGCGCGCGCAGGCGCGGGCCAAGTCCAACGGCAAGGTCCGCTTCGGCTAGCGCTCAGCGCCGCCGCGCCCGTCGGGCGGCGACCACCGCGACCGCGACGAACAGCACGATCGCGACCTCGTCGAGCACCCCGCCCCAGCGGGCGACCTCGGCGGCGCCCGCGAGATCGCCGGCGACCCGCACCGCCAGGCCGGCCTGCAGCAGCGCCAGCGGCGCGTACATCGCCCGCGTGAACGGCAGCGCGACGCCGAGCACGGCGGGCACAATCACCGGCGCGTGCGCGAACACCATCGAGAAGACGAAGCCGAGGAACAGCGCGTGGACCATCGCGTCGTACGCGAGGCCCGCCCCGGCGAACTCGCCCTCGACCAGCCACGCGGCGCCGGCGACCGCCAGCCACGCCGTGCCCGCCAGCATCGCCGCGGCCATGTAGCGCGGCGCGCCCGGGCGGCGGATCGTCCGCAGCGCGACGTCGCAGCGCGCCAGCCACGCCGCCTGCGCGAGCAGTCCGGCGCCCGCGAGCCGCACCCCGATCCCGGGCGCGGCGCCGGCCAGCGCGACGCCGGCCAGGAAGACGGCGATCGCCGCCAGCAGCGCGCCCACGGCGCGCTGCGACGGCCGCCGCACGCGCGAGAGCTCGAGACGCTCGCCGACGATCGTCAGCACGAGGAACGCCGCCAGCCACGGCACGCCCGCGGCGATGCGGGCGCCGGCCAGCCAGGCCACGCCGCCGACGCTCCAGGCCACTGCGCCCAGCCCCATGATCGCCGGCGGCAGGCCGGGCTGGCGGCGGTTCACGGCGACCGACGCCGCGACCAGCGCGACGCCGCCGGCGGTCAGCAGCGCCCGGCCCGCCTCGACGGGCAGCCCGAGCACGAGCCACAGCGAGCCCGCGGCGGTCGCCGCCGGCGCCAGGTACGGCCAGGACCGGCCGAGCGCGACCGCCCGCTCCAGCCCGATCTGCGTGCCGAGGAAGCCGAGCACGAGCAGCGGCCCGTGCAGGGCGGCCAGCGTCCAGCGCAGCTCCGGCACGCCGACCCCGAGCCGCTGCAGCCCGCTCCACAGGCCGAAGACGAGCGCGACCGCCGCGCCGGCCAGCAGCGGCAGCCGGCGCACCAGCGGCGGGACGGTCCGGGCGCCCGTCGCGCCGTGCGCGGGCGCGACGCTCATCCGCGCGTGCCGGCCGCCGGGCGGCGCAGGCGGGCCGCACGGCGCGCCGGCGCGCGGCGGCGGTAGATCACGTTGGCGCGCACGAGGTAGCCGACGGGCGCCGACCAGGCGTGCACCAGGCGCGAGAACGGCCACAGCGCGTACAGCGCCATCGTCCCCAGCGCGTGCATCTGGTAGACGAGCGGCGCGCTCGCGATGCCCGCGACGTCCGGATCGAGCAGGAACAGCCCGCGGAACCACGGCGCGACGGTCTCGCGGTAGTCGTAGCCGCCCGCGATCAGGTTCTCGCCGACCGTGCAGACCATCCCGGTCGCGACGACGAACAGCAGCACCGCGTAGGTGAGGTGGTCGCTGCGCCAGGTCGTGCGCCGCACGCGCGGCACCGACACGCGCCGCGCGACGAGGATCGCCAGCCCCAGCGACATCGCCACGCCCGCGGCGGTGCCCGCCGACACCGAGATCGCGTGGTACAGGCGCTCGTCGACGCCGACGGCCTCGGTCGCCGAGGCGGGCGCCAGGAGGCCCAGGACGTGGCCGCCGATCACGGCGAGCAGGCCGACGTGGAACAGGATCACTCCGCGCTTGAGCCACGTCGACTCGAGCAGCTGGGTCGAGCGGGTCGTCCACGTGAGCTGGTCGCGCCGCCAGCGCCACACGTGCCCGACGACGAACGTCGTCAGCGCCGCGTACGGCACGACGATCCACAGCAGCACCTCGGTCCGGCTCATCGCGCACCTCCTGCGGCCGCCGCCGCGGGCATCGCCTCGGGCGGCGCGAACGGCTCCAGTCCGACCTCCTCGCCGGGCGGGCCGTCGGCCGCCAGGCGCATCGCCGACTCCGCGTCGCGCGCCTCAAGCGGGCCGAGCAGCGCGCACAGCGCGTCCAGCAGCGGCGCGTACGGGCTGGCGTCGCGGTGCAGGCCGCCGCGCAGCACCTCGATCGCGGGCCGGAACTCGGCGAGCAGCTCGCGCCCCCGCTCCTCGCCGAGCGCGTCGGCCAGCTCCAGCAGCAGCGGCAGGTGGTCGGGCAGCTCGTCGCCCACGTGCTCGACGCCCAGGCGCGCATACAGGCGGCGCAGCTTCAGCAGCGCGACGCCGCGCTGGCGGCGGTCGCCGTGGGAGGCGAACGTGAGGTCCAGCGCGCAGCGGCGGTTGAAGTCGAACGTGGCGACGTAGCGGGCGCTCGCCGCGATCGGGTCGGTCGTCGCGAGGCCCGCGAGGCCGGCCAGGAGCCCGTCGCGCACCGGCCCGGGCGGCAGCTCGCGCGCCTCCGCCTCCACGTCGAGCAGGAGGTCCAGCAGCTCCGCGTCGGGATGCGACAACGCCAGCGACAGCAGCTTGAACGGGGTCATGTCACGCGCCCTCCTCGGCGGCCCGCAGCCGCCGCTCCCGGCGCTGCCGGCGCTCCAGCGCGCGGCGCTCGCGCAGCGCGCGCAGCCGCCCGTTGCCGGCGACCTGCGCGACGTGGAAGCCCTCCACGCCCGCGCCGACCGGCGCCGCGCCGTCCTCGGCGGGCGCGCACGCGCCCGGCCCGCCGGGGAAGTCCAGGCCGCAGGCGCCCTGCATGCGGTCCAGCTCGGCGGCGAGCTCGCGATGCGCGGGCGGGATCACGAAGCGGTCCTCGGCCTTGGCGATCGCCAGCAGCCGGAACAGGTCCTCGAGCTCGGGGTCGTCGCCCACGCCGGAGATCGTCTTCTCGCGCATGTAGGCGCGCATCGCGGCCAGGCGCCGCAGCACGCGGCGGATGACCTCCTCGTCTCCGGCCGACAGCAGCTCGGCCAGGTAGGCGACGGGGATGCGCAGCTCGTCGATCGCGCCGAAGACCTGGTCGGGGTCGGCGCCGGCGCCCTCCACGGTGCCCATCACGGGCGACAGCGGCGGCACGTACCAGACCATCGGCAGCGTGCGGTACTCGGGGTGCAGCGGCAGCGCCACGCGGTGCTGGAGCGCGAGCTTCCACACCGGCGAGCGGCGGGCGGCGTCGAGCCAGTCCTCGGGGATGCCCTGCTCGCGCGCGGCCGCCTGCACGTCCTCGTCGAACGGGTCGAGGAAGACGTCGAGCTGGGCGTCGAGCAGGCCGTGCGGGTCGGGCACCGACGCGGCCTCCTCGACCCGGTCGGCGTCGTAGAGGACCAGGCCGAGGTAGCGGATGCGCCCCACGCAGGTCTCCGAGCACACGGTCGGCAGCCCGGCCTCGACGCGCGGGTAGCAGAGCGTGCACTTCTCGGCCTTGCCGGTGGCGTGGTTGAAGTAGACCTTCTTGTACGGGCAGCCCGACACGCACATGCGCCAGCCGCGGCAGCGATCCTGGTCGACGAGGACGATCCCGTCCTCCTCGCGCTTGTACATCGCCCCCGACGGGCAGCTCGCGACGCAGGCGGGGTTGAGGCAGTGCTCGCAGATGCGCGGCAGGTACATCATGAAGACCTGCTCGTAGGCGGCCTTGACCTCCTGCTGCATCGCCTCGAGGTTCGGGTCGCGCGGGCTGGTGGCGGGGCCGCCGGCCAGGTCGTCCTCCCAGTTGGGCCCCCATTCGAGGTCGAGCGGCCGCCCGTCGAGGCGCGACACCGAGCGCGCCACCGGCTGCTCGCGGCTGGGCCCCGCCTGCTGCAGCCGCGCGTAGTCGTAGGTCCACGGCTCGTAGTAGTCGTCGATCGACGGCAGGTCGGGGTTGTGGAAGATCGTCGCGAGCTTGCGCAGCCGCCCGCCGGCGCGCAGCCGCAGCCGCCCGTCGCCGTCGAGCTCCCAGCCGCCCTTGCGCGTCTCCTGGTCCTCCCAGCGCCGCGGGTAGCCGACTCCCGGCTTGGTCTCGACGTTGTTGAACCACATGTACTCCGCGCCGTCGCGGTTGGTCCAGACGTTCTTGCAGGTGACCGAGCAGGTGTGGCACCCGATGCACTTGTCGAGGTTCATCACCATCGCCACCTGCGCCTTGACGCGCATCAGAACTCGACCTCCGTGCGGCGCTTGCGGACGACCGCGACCTCGTCGCGCTGCGAGCCGGTCGGGCCGTAGTAGTTGAAGCCGTACGCGAGCTGCGCGTAGCCGCCGATCAGGTGCGTCGGCTTGATGTGGATCTGCGTCGGCGAGTTGTGGGTGCCCCCGCGGTGGCCGGTCGTCTCCGAGATCGGCACCTGCACGTGGCGGTCCTGGGCGTGGTACATGAACGCCGCGCCCGCCGGGATGCGGTGGGAGACGACCGCGCGGGCGGCGACGACGCCGTTGCGGTTGAGCAGCTCGATCCAGTCGTTGTCGGCGACGCCGATCCGCTCGGCGTCCTCGGGGCTGAGCCACACGACCGGACCGCCGCGGAACAGCGTGAGCATGTGCAGGTTGTCCTGGTAGGTCGAGTGGATCGACCACTTGCTGTGCGGCGTCAGGTAGCGCACCGCGACCCCGTGCTCGCCGTCGGCCCCGAGCTGGCGGCCCATGTCCATCGGCGCCTTGTAGGTGGCCAGGCCCTCGCCGAGGTCGAGCATCCACGCGTGGTCGGCGTAGAACTGCTGGCGCCCGGTGAGCGTGCGCCACGGCATGAGCCGCTCGAGGTTCACCGTGAACGGCGAGTAGCGGCGGTCGCGCGACTCGATCCCCGACCACTCCGGCGACGTGATCGTCTTGCGCGGCTGGATCGAGACGTCGCCGAACGTGTGCATCTCGTCGCCGCGGTCCTCGGCCAGGTCGGCCAGCTGCGTGCCGGTGCGCGCCTCGAGCGTGCGGAAGCCCTCGACGGCCAGGCGGCCGTTCGTAGCGCCCGACAGCGCGAGGATCGCCTCGCAGGCGTGGCGAGCGGTCGCCAGCCGCGGCCGGCCGTCGGCGACGCCGCCGCGCACGACCCCGTTCTGGTCGCGGAGGTGGCCGAGCTCGGGGCCGAAGCCCGTGGTCGTCAGGCCCTTCCAGCTCGTGCCGAGCGTGTCGACGAGCGGGCCGAGCGCGCCCATCTTCTCGGCGACCGCGCCGTAGTCGCGCTCGACGACGATCAGCTTCGGCATCGTGCGCCCGGGCACCGGCTCGCACTCCCCCGCGCGCCAGTCGCGCACCTCGCCGAGCGGCTGGGCCAGCTCGTCGGGCGTGTCGTGCTGCAGCGGCGCGGCGACGAGGTCGCGGCGGACGCCCAGGCGCGGTCCGGCCAGGCGGCTGAACTCCTGCGCGATCCGGGTGAAGATGTCCCAGTCGGTCCGCGTCTCCCACGGCGGGCTGATCGCCGCGTTGAACGCGTGCACGAACGGGTGCAGGTCGGTCGTGGCGACGTCCTCCTTCTCGTACCAGGTGGCCGCCGGCAGCACGACGTCGCTGTGCAGGCACGTCCCGTTCATGCGGAAGTCGAGCGTGACCAGCAGGTCGAGCTTGCCCTCGGGTGCCTCGTCGCGCCAGCGCACGTCGCGCGGCCGCAGCTCGGGGCCGACCTCCTCGTTGCGCACCGCGTGCGTGGAGACGCCGAGCAGGTGCTTGAGGAAGTACTCGTGCCCCTTGGACGAGGCGCCGAGCAGGTTCGACCGCCACACGGTCAGCACGCGCGGCCAGTTCGCGGGCGCGTCGGGGTCCTCGCAGGCCATGCCCAGCGACCCGTCGCGCAGCCCGTCGACGACGTGCTCGGCGGGCGCGCGGCCCGCGGCCTCGGCCTCGGCGACGACCTCGAGCGGGTTGCGGTCGAACGTCGGGTAGCTCGGCATCCAGCCCAGGCGGGCGGCGAGCGCGTTGGCGTCGGCCGCGTGCTCGGCCGGGCCGGAGCCGGGCGGGGCCAGCGGCGAGCGCAGGTCGTCGTGGCGGCTGCGGTCGTAGCGCCACTGGTCGGTGGCCAGGTACCAGAACGGGGTCGCAGCCTGCTGGCGCGGCGGGCGGCTCCAGTCCAGCGCGAAGCCGATCGTCCCGAAGCCGGTGATCGGGCGCACCTTCTCCTGGCCGACGTAGTGCGCCCAGCCGCCGCCGTTGACGCCCTGGCAGCCGCAGAGCATCACGAGGTTCAGCATCGCCCGGTAGATCAGGTCCGAGTGGAACCAGTGGTTCGTGCCGGCGCCCATCACGATCATCGACCGGCCGCGCGTGCGCTCGGCATTGCGGGCGAACTCGCGCGCGACCTTCAGGCACTGCGCCGCCGGCACGCCGGTGATCGCCTCCTGCCAGGCCGGGGTGTACGCGGCCGGGTCGTCGTAGCCCCGAGGCCACTCGCCCGGCAGGCCGTCGCGAGCCACGCCGAGTTGGGCGCACAGCAGGTCGAAGACCGTGGTGACCGCGCGGCCGTTGACGCGCCGCACCGGGACGCCGCGGACGAGGACGCCGTCGCGGGCGCCCGGGGCGACCGGGTCGAAGCACGGCAGGCGCAGCTCGCCCAGCTCGTCGGCGTGCGCGAGGAGGCTGAGCGCGGGCCGGACGTCGCCCAGCTCCAGGTTCCAGCGGCCCGCGCCCTCCTCGCCCCAGCGGTCGCCGATCGCGCCGTTGGGCACGACCGCCTCGCCGGTGGCCTCGTCGAGGACGACCGTGCGCCAGTCGGCGTGCTCGCGCTCGGCCTCCGGACCGCCGAGGTCGCACGCGCGCAGGTAGCGCCCGGCGACGTAGCCGCCGTCGGGATGCGCCTGCAGCTCGACGAGGTGCGGCAGGTCGGTGAAGCGGCGCACGTAGTCGTCGAACCACGGCACGCGCCGCTCGACGTGGAACTCGCGCACGATCACGTGGCCCATCGCGAGCGCCAGCGCGCCGTCGGTGCCCGGCTGGGCGGGGAGCCAGTCGTCGGCGAACTTCGTGTGGTCCGAGTAGTCGGGCGAGACGACGACGGTCTTCTGGCCCTTGTAGCGCGCCTCGGTCATGAAGTGCGCGTCGGGCGTCCGCGTCATCGGGATGTTCGAGCCCCACATCATCAGGTAGCTCGCGTTCCACCAGTCGCCGGACTCGGGCACGTCGGTCTGGTCGCCCCAGATCTGCGGCGACGCGGGCGGCAGGTCCGCGTACCAGTCGTAGAAGCTGAGGCAGACGCCGCCGATCAGCGACAGGAAGCGGGCGCCGCCGGCGTACGAGGCCATCGACATCGCCGGGATCGGCGAGAACCCGAAGACGCGGTCGGGCCCGTGGCGCTCGATCGTGTGGACGTGGGCGGCGGCGACGAGCTCGGCGACCTCGTCCCATGAGGCGCGGACGAGGTTGCCCTTGCCGCGGGCCCGCTGGTAGCGGCGGCGCGCCTGCGGATCGGCCTGCACCGCCGCCCAGGCGTCGACCGGGTCGCCGCCGTGGGCGGCCTTCGCCGCGCGGTAGGCCTCGAGCAGCTCCCCGCGGACGTAGGGGTGGCGGATGCGCAGCGGCGAGTAGACGTACCAGGAGAACGAGGCGCCGCGCGGGCAGCCGCGCGGCTCGTACTCGGGGACGTCGGGACCGTTCGTCGGGTAATCGGTCTGCTGGGTCTCCCAGGTGATCAGCCCGTCCTTGACGTGGACCTTCCACGAGCAGGACCCCGTGCAGTTCACCCCGTGGGTGGAGCGCACGATCTTGTCGTGCTGCCAGCGCCGGCGGTAGAAGCGCTCCCACGCGCGCGGGTCGTCGCGGACCTCCGACCAGCCCTCCGGCGACGGCTCGCCGGCGAAGAACCGGCGGGCGGCGAGGCGGGCACGGCGCTGGGCGCGATTGCGGGGCGGCGTCATGGCGCGAACGTAAGCCCGCGCGACGGGTCGCACAAGTCCTCTCAGTTATGAGTGCGGGGAACCCGAAGCGGGTCTGCGGGAAACCCGCAAACGCGTCCAGCTTCCCTACCGAAGCGGGATCTCGAGGGGTTGTCGATGCTCGTCGCAATCCGCATGGCCCTGCTGAGTCAGTCGAACTCGGAATGCGTTCGGCATTCCGCGAGAGAGCCTGGTGATCCCGATGTCAGCCCCCACCGACCGCCCCGCCGCCCGGCCCGGGCAGACGCGCAACCTCGTGCTCGCCACGGTCGCGTTCGCCGTCTGCTTCTACGCCTGGAGCCTGCTCGGGCCCCTCGCGCCCGACCTCGAGAAGGAGCTCGGCCTATCGGACCTGGAGTCGTCGGCGATGGTCGCGGTTCCCGTGCTGCTCGGCGCGATCCTGCGCGTGCCGCTCGGGCTGCTCACCGACCGCCACGGCGGCCGGCGCACGTTCACCGTCCTCATGGCGGTGACGCTCGTGCCGATCGCCGGCCTGGCCTTCTTCCACGGCAGCCTCGCCGTGATCCTCGTCTTCGGCCTGCTGCTCGGCATCGCGGGCGCGTCGTTCGCCGTCGGCGTGCCGATGGTCAACGGCTGGTACGAGCCGGCGCGCCAGGGCTGGGCGCTGGGCATCTACGGCATGGGGATGGGCGGCACGGTCGTGGCCGCGCTCACCGCGCCGCGGATCGCCGATGCGCTCGGGCTGACCGCCCCGTTCCTCGTGGCCTTCGGGCTGCTGGCCGTCACCGCGGTCGCGTTCGTGGTCCTGGCCCGCGACGGCAAGCCGCCGTCGGCGGAGCGGGGGTCGCTGCTGAAGCCGCTGCGCGTGTTCCGCGAGTCCGGGCGCGCGTGGGCGCTGACGCTCTTCTACTTCCTCGCCTTCGGCGGGTTCGTGGCGATGTTCCTGTACCTGCCGAAGCTGCTGACCGGCGTGCACGAGCTGACGAAGGCCGACGCGGGCGCGCGCGCAGCCGGGTTCGCGCTCCTGGCCGTGATCGGGCGCCCGGTCGGCGGCTGGATCGCTGACCGCGTCGGCGCCGAGCGCGTGCTGCGCGTCTCGTTCGCGGCGACCGTGGTCCTGGCCGCGATCCTGGCGTTCACCTACCGCGGGATGGTCCCGCTCACGATCTGCTGCCTCACGCTCGGGATCGCCTTCGGGATCGGGACCGGGGCGGTCTTCAAGCTCGTCGCGGCGTGGTTCCCGCAGCAGGTCGGGGCGGTGACCGGCGTGGTCGGCGCGGCCGGCGGCCTCGGCGGGTTCTTCCCGCCGCTCGTGATGGGCGCGGTGAAGTCGGCGACCGGCAGCTACACGCTCGGGTTCCTGCTGCTGGCCGGCGTCGCCGTCGTGGCGCTCGCGGTGCTCGGCGCGGTGGGCCGCCCGAAGCGCCGCGACGCAGCGCGGGGACGACCGGTCCGCGCCACGGGCCGCCCGTCGGCCCGCAGCGCCTGACCGGCGGACGTCAGGCCTCGAGCGGCAGCGGGATCTGCGCGCCCTTGCGCTCGAGCCACACCTCGAAGGTCTGCAGGCCGGGATGCAGCGCGCGGGTCGCGTCGACGTCGCGCGGCCCGCGGTAGCGCTCCTCGAAGTCGGCCTTGAACTGGAACATGTTCCCGAGGTCGTCGGCCCCCGGGAAGCCCGCGGCGCGGTAGGCGTCGGGAGACACGGCGTTGTAGCCCACCTCCACGCCGAGCGCCCGGCTGAGCGCCGCAGCCATCTCCTCGCCGCTGAGGTGCTCCCCGGCGATCGAGACGGTCTCGCCGACGAAGCGGTCCCCGGCGGCGAAGATCGCGTAGGCGACGGGGCCGATGTCGTCGGCGGCGATCGCGGGCAGGCGCGCGTCGCCGAGCGGGAACGTGATCGCCAGCGAGCCGTCGCTCATGCGCTGCGGGCCCATGCCGAACGCGATCATGTTCTCCCAGTAGAACGAGGTGCGCAGGAACGTGACCGGCAGTCCCAGCTCGCGGAACGTCGCGTCCGACTCGCCCTTCGTGTCGTAGTGGGGGACCTTGAAGCGCCCGGCGAGGGTGGGCATGCGGTCGTCCTCGAGCGGCACGAGCTCCCGCGTGTCCTCGAGCGTCGACCAGATCACGTGCGCGACGCCGGCGGCCTGGGCGGCCTGGGCGAGGTTGCGCGCCTGGACGATCTCGCGCTCGGCGTCGAAGTGCTCCCAGAAGTTCGTGACGCAGTAGGCGCCGTGGGCGCCGCCGAACGCCCGCTCCAGGCTGGCGGGATCGTCGAGGTCGGCCTGCACGACCTCCGCGCCGAGCGCCGCCAGCTCCTGCGCGCGCTCGGAGTCCGGCGTGCGCGTGATCGCGCGGACCGTGAAGCCGCCGACGGGGTCGGCGAGGATGGCCCGGACGAGCCCGCCGCCCTGCTGGCCGGTGGCGCCCGTGACTGCGATGACCTTGCTCATGCTCTCTCCTGTCGGATGGGACGCGGCGACCGTAGGCGCGGCGGGCGCGGGCGTCTCCTAGGAGTTCCGTAGGCGGATGCGAGAAGGTCCCTAGCGTCGGTGCGCGGCGCGCATCGGGCCGCTCGTCGGCACCTCCGAGAGCGCGAGCGGCTGCTGCACGCGCAGCGCCATCCGGCCGCGCGCGACCCGCTCGAGCGCGATGCCGAAGTCCCCGGCGGCCAGCCGGCGGCGCAGCGCGACGAGGCGCGCCTCGAGGTTGTCGTTGCCCGCCGGGAGGCCGAGGCCCTCGTCGAGGCGCAGCTCGCGGTTGGTGAACGCGGTGCGGCCGTCGGCGGCGTGCTCGCGCAGCAGCTTCCACAGGATGCGCCCGGGCACGCCCTTGATGACGTAGTCGCCGCCCGCGAAGACGCTGTCGTCGGCCTGGTAGTAGGTGACCTCGAGCGCGTCGCCCGGACGCGGCGCGGGCGCGGGGTCGGCAGCCGGGGCGTCCGCCGTGTCGTGGCCGTGCGCGAGCCCGGCCAGGACGGCGGCGACGTGGCCGCCGACGATCCGCAGCAGGCGCTCGTTGTGCGGCCCGAACGCGCCGGGCCGGTCGCTCTCGAGGTAGAGGACGCCGACGAGCTCGCCGTGGACGACGAGCGGCACCGCCGCGGCGCTCTGCGGGCGGTCCAGGCCCGGCAGCGGGATCTCGCGCGGAGCGCCCGCGTCGCCGGCGGCGCGCCCGGCGCGCTCCTGCACGGCACTGCCCATCACCCGGCTGCGCGCCAGGTTCGACACGCAGATCAGCCGCCGCCGCTGCGCGGCGAGGCCGATCATGCCCTCGCCCAGCGTGACCTCGGCGCCCGCCGACGAGCCCGGGTAGCCGTTGGAGGCGACGCCGAACAGCCGCTCGGCGCCCGCGGCGGCGCCGAGCAGGATCGCGTGCGGCCAGCCGAAGACGTCCTCGAGCGCCTGGAGCGCCGCATGCGCGACCGCGTCGTAGTCGTCGCTCTCCCCCACGCGCCGGGCGAAGTCGTCCAGCGCCCTGAGCGGGTCGAGCGCGTGGTCGCGCCGGCGGCCCGGGTCGGGGTCGCGCCCGACCCGCCGGCAGGCGACGACGCGATGGACGTCGACCCCGCGCAGCCGGAAGACGTCGCGCCCGACGCCGGTGTGCGAGGCGACCGCGTCGAGGTTGGCCCTCATCGAGTCGAAGATCGGCCCCTCGGTCTCCGTGTGCAGGTAGCGCAGGTCGAGCGCGTACTGGTCGAGCGTGTCGGGATCGACGACGAGCACCTGCGCGACCGGGTTCTCGTCGACGTTGGCGGCCGTCTTGCGGAAGAACTGGCGTGACAGCGCGACCCGCTCGGCGTCGACGTAGCGCACGACCGACATGTACGTGATGTTCGGGACGCCGTCGGCCGAGCAGGTGGCCAGCGGCGACGGGATGACGCCCTCCAGACAGCGCTGGATCGACTCCAGCGCGATCGGCGACGTGCTCACAGGCGCCCGCCGGCGGCCGGACCCGGCGTCTGGTCGTACATCTCGCGCACGTCGACCGTGACGGTCAGCAGCTCCCGGTCGTCGAGGAAGCGGTCGGCGACCCGCGCGGGGACGCCGACCTCGATCACCTCGTCGACGAAGATCGCGTTGTGGTCGGCGACGGCCCGCCGCTCCTCGGCCGTCGAGGGACACACGTCGCGCACGGTGCCCTTCACCTGCACGCTGCGGTAGGTCGTCGGGCGCACGAACGTGGCGGCCAGGGCGCAGCGGCGCTCCAGGTTGGCGCGCATCGGCGAGCCGGCCGGCGCCTCGACGCAGAGGGTCACCCGCCCGCCGTCCGCGTCGATCCGCGGATGCCAGGCGCGGGCGAGCGTGGGGCGCAGCTCGAGGTCCGGCGTGGCGACGACCACGGCGACGCCGGCGCCGAGCCGGGCGACGACGTCGAGGCCGATCGTGGCCGGCTGCTCGAGGGGGGACACGCCGCCGACCGTAGTGGACCGCGGTCCGCGGTGCCACCCCGCTCAGGCGCCGAGCCGGTTGGCGTCGCGGCCGGGAGCACCTCGTCCTCGGTGACCGCGCCCGCGACGATCCCGGCGGACGCGACGGCGTCGCCCCGGAAGCGGCCGGCGCCGAGCATCGTGCGGATGCCGGCCTCGGGCAGGCAGAAGAAGCCGCGGTCGGCGCGCATCACCCGCCAGTCGTGGGCGAGCGCGAGCATCGCGCCGGCCGCGAACGCGTGGCCCTGGATCGCCGCGACGGTCGCTACAGCGCGCTGGCCAGCGCCAGCGGCCACACCGCGTCGGCCCCGCGGCCGCGCAGCTGGCCGCCGACCATCGCCAGCGTCCAGCCCGACAGCCGCCGGTCGTCGAGCAGCAGCGCGCCGCCCGGCGGCAGGTCGGCGCGCACGCGGAAGGCGCCGCGGACGTTGGCGACCTGCTGGGCGGCGTTCTCCATCTCGGCCTGCGGCGGCGCGCCGGGCGCGGTCCGCTGCACCGCCTCGACCGCGGGCAGGCCGAGCGCGGCGCCCAGCCGAGCGGCGGCGTCGCGCAGCGCGCCGTCCACCCGCCGGGACGGCACCCACGTGACCCAGGCGGCGTCGGGGGCGAACGAGCGCGCGAGCGCGGCGAGCGCCTCGATCACCTCGTCGTCGAGGCGGCCGGCCCGCAGCCCGTCCTGGATCGCCGGCCACCAGCCGGCGTCGCCGATGCGCGCGAGCGCCCGGCCCTCCTCGACGCGCACGCCCTCGGGGATCTTGCGCATCGCGCCCTCGGCGTCGGGCGCCATCTTCTTGGCGTCGAGCACGAGCGGCTGGGAGCGCAGGTGCAGCGCGGCCTCGCGCACGAGCGCCTGGTCGAGCGGGAGGTCGAAGCGCGGCGCCGTGCAGACCGCGCAGCGGCCGCAGTCGGCCGGGTCCGGGTCGTCGAGCTGCTCCTGCAGCGTGCGCATGAGGCAGCGCCCGTCGCTGCCGTAGGCGGCCATCGCCGCCTGCTCGGCGCGGCGCAGCTCGGTCACCGCCCGGTAGCGCTCGGCGTCGTAGGTCCACCGGTGGCCGTCGACGAGCGCCCACCGTGTGCCGGCGCGCCGGACCGCGCCCTCGACGTCGAGCACCTTCAGCATCGCCTCCAGCCGGCCCAGGCCGAGGTTGACCACGCTCGACAGCTCGCGGGTCGTGAGGCCGTCGGGCCCGGCGGCCTCGAGCTGGCGCAGGACGTCCTCGACGCGCTCGCGCGACGGGAACGCCTGCTCGATGAAGAAGTCCTGGATGCGGCGGTCCTCGGCGCCGCGCAGCAGCACCGCGTCGGCGTGGTCGACGCCGCGCCCGGCGCGGCCGACCTGCTGGTAGTAGGCGATGACGGAGCCGGGCGCCTGGTAGTGGATCACGAACCCCAGGTCGGGCTTGTCGTAGCCCATGCCCAGCGCGCTGGTGGCGACGAGCGCCTTCACCTCGCCGCGCAGCAGGCGGTCCTCGGCCGCCACCCGCTCCTCGTTGGCCTGCTCGCCGCTGTAGGCCTCGGCGGCGATCCCGTGGGCGGCCAGGAACTCGGCGACGGCGGTCGCGTCGCGCTTGGTCAGCGTGTAGACGATCCCCGAGCCCTCGAGCTCGGGCAGCACGGTGACGAGCCAGGCCAGCCGCGCGGCCGGCTGAGGCAGCTCGACGACCTCGAGGCGCAGTGACGTGCGCGCCAGCGGGCCGCGGTAGGTGCGCAGCTCGGCGTGGCTGCCGACGTCGAGCTGCTCGAGCACGTCGGCGACGACGCGGTCGTTGGCGGTCGCGGTCGTGCACAGCACGGCGACCCCCTCGGGCAGCGCGGCGAGCATGTCGCGCACGCGCCGGTAGTCGGGGCGGAAGTCGTGGCCCCAGTCCGACACGCAATGGGCCTCGTCGATCACGAGCAGGCCGACCCGCTGCGCGAACAGCGGCAGCATCGACTCGCGGAAGGCGGGGTTGTTCAGCCGCTCCGGGCTGATGAGCAGCAGGTCGACGGCGTCGCCGGCGAGCAGGTCGCGCACCGCGTCCCACTCGGCGCGGTTGGTCGAGTTGATCGTGTGGGCGCGCAGGCCGAGGCGCTCGGCGGCGGCGATCTGGTTGCGCATGAGCGCCAGCAGCGGGGAGACGATCAGCGTCGGCCCGGCGCCGGCGTCGCGCAGCAGGCGGGTGGCGACGAAGTAGACGGCGCTCTTGCCCCAGCCGGTGCGCTGGACGCACAGGACGCGGGCGCGGCCGTCGACGAGGTCGCCGATCGCCTCGCGCTGGTGAGGGCGGAACGTGGCGGCCGGATCAGCGGTGAGGGCCTGCAGCGCGGCCAGGGCGGAGTCGGTCATGCTCCTCGGAGGCTACGAGCGCCAGCTCCTCGCCCCCGATCTCCGACAGCTCGCCGCACGGCTCGACCGGGCGCCCGGCCCACGGGAGGCGCCCCTCCGCGCCGAGGTAGGAGCCGGCGAGGATGAGGATCAGGCCGCCCACCGTGGCGACCGTGATCGTCTCGTCCAGCAGCGTGGCGCCGTAGACGATCGAGAAGCCGGGGGCGATGTAGGCGACAAGCGAGGCGCGGGCCGGGCCGACGTCGGCGATCAGCGTGTAGAAGATCAGGAACGCCACGCCGGTCCCGCCGAGCCCGAGCGCCAGCAGCGAGCCGGCCGCGTCGAGCGCGAGGCCGCCGTCGCTGACGCCGGTGAACGGCAGCACGGGCGCCAGCACGATCGTCGAGACCGCCATCGCCGCGGTGACGATCGCCACCGGGGGCACCCCGGCCCCGTGGATGCGGTGCTTGCTCATCAGCGGCCCGATCGCGTAGCCGAGGGCGGCCACCAGCACGGCGAGGCCGCCGAGCGCCTCCTCCAGGCCGCCGGTGAGGTCGACGCCGAAGAGCAGCGCGACGCCGGCGATGCCGACGACGATCCCGATCGCGCGCCAGCCGGTGGAGCGCTCGTCGGGGTCGAAGCGAAGCGCCAGCAGCGCGGTGAAGATCGGCGCGGCGGAGACGAGGATCGCGGCCAGCGACGAGCTGATGTGCAGCTCGCCGACGGTGATCAGCAGGAACGGGACGACGACCTGGATGAGGGCGAGCACGACGATCCAGCTGAGCACCGGGCCGCGCAGGGCGCTCAGCGCGCGCTGGTGGATGGCGACGGGCGCGAGCACCACGAGCGCGAGCGCGGTGCGCAGCCACACGACCGCGACGGGCGTGAACCCGTCGTCGAGAGCGACCTTGATGAAGAGGTACGACGCGCCCCAGAGCGCGGCGAGGACGCCGATCAGGACCCAGGCGCGGCGATGCACCACCCCGATGCTACGCCCGGCCGCCGTCAGCGCTCGAGGCCGCAGACCTCCTGGGCGATGCGCCGCACGAGGAACGCGAGCTGGTCGAGGACCGGCGGCCTGCCGGCCGAGTTGTCGGCGAAGACGATCCGGCCCTCCGGGGTGTGGACCTCGTAGCGCATGACCGACTGCGGCCGGGGCTCCAGGCGCAACGCGTTCTCGGCCGGCTCGGCCAGGTCGCGGGCGATCTCGCGGGCGTCGAGCAGCAGGTCCCCGGGCAGGCGCCGCTCCTCGCCGTCGTTGCAGCGGACCGGGCCGGCGTCGTTGACGACGACGCGCAGCTTCGCGCCGGGCACGTCGCCGGTGCGGTCGACGGCGAACAGGTCGGCGGACTCGCCGCCGCAGCCGACGGCGCCGGCCGCCGCGAGCGCGAGGGAGGCGAGCGTCGAGGCGAGGGCGGCGGCGCGGGGCATCCGGCCCGCCATCCTGCCAGCCGCCTCAGCCGAGCGCGATGAGCGCGATGCCGGCGGTCACCGCGACCGCGCCGGCCCAGCGGGCGCCCGAGACGTGCTCGCGCAGCACGATCGCGGCGAGCGCGGTGGCGATCACCACGCTCGTCTCGCGCACCGCGCCGACCTCGGCGGCCCCGGCCAGCTTGAGCGCGGCGAGCGCCAGCGCGTAGGCGGCGAACATCGCCAGGCCGGCGAGGACGGCGCCGCCGGTGAGCTCGCGCGCGAGCGCGCCGGGACCGCGCGCGAGGCGGATCGCCGCGACGTAGGGCGGCGTGGCGAGCGCGAGCACGAGCCACAGGTAGGTGACGGGATCGGCGTCGCGGACGCCGGCGCGGTCGACGAGTGTGTAGCCGGCGATGCAGGCGGCGACGGCGAGCGACAGGCCGACCTCGAGCGCCCCGCCCGGGGATCGCGCGCCGCGCACGGCGAGGATCCCGGCGACCGCGAGCGCGACGCCGCCGACCTGGATCGCCGTGACGTCCCCGCCGAGGCCGAACGCGGCCGCGGCGGCCACGAGGAGCACGGGCGCGCCGCCACGGGCGAGCGGGTAGGTGACGCTCAGCTCGCCCACGCGGTAGGCGGTCGCGAGCAGGCCGAAGTACACGAGCTCGAGCGCGGCGCTGGCCGCGATGTACGGCAGCGCGCGCGCCGGCAGCCCGCCGAGGACGAGCGCGACGGGGCGAGCGCGACGACGGACGCGGCCATCGCGACCCCGGTGGCCGCCTGCGGATCGCCGGTGCGGGCGATCAGCAGGTTCCACAGCGCGTGGACCGCGGCCGCGCCGAGCGCGAGACCGAATGCGGCGGCCGGCACGCGCGGCACGCTACCGTCAGCCGATGAGCGCCATCACCGTCGACGTCTGGTCGGACCTGGTCTGTCCCTGGTGCTTCGTCGGCAAGCACCGCCTCGAGCGGGCCCTGGCCGACGAGGAGCCCGGTTCCGTGGAGGTCCGCTGGCACGCGTTCCAGCTCGACCCCGACATCCCCGCCGAGGGCTACGACGCCGACGCGTACTACCGCGCCCGCTTCGGCGATCCCGCCCGCATCGCGGAGATCCGCGACCGCGTCCGCGCCGCCGCCGCCCAGGACGGCCTCGACCTGCGCTTCGAGCTGCAGAAGCGCGCCCCGAACACGCTGCTGGCGCACCGCGCGACGAAGATCGCGCCCGACCCGGCCGCGGCGATCGAGACCCTGTTCGCCGCCCACTTCCAGCACGGCGAGGACATCGGCGACCGCGACACGATCCTGCGCCTGCTGCCCGACGTCGATCCCGCCGCCCTGGACCGCGGCGACGCCGCCGACCTCGTGGCCGCCGACCTCGACATGGCCGCCCAGATCGGCATCAGCGGGGTGCCGTTCTTCGTCGCCGGGATGCGCGTCGCGGTCTCGGGCGCCCAGCCGCCCGAGGTGCTGCGCGAGCTGCTCGCGGAGGGCCGCGCGCGGGAAGCCGCCGCGTAGCGCGCGTCAGAACGACATCATCGAGGGCACGTGAGCGGCCACGCAGGCCACGACCGGACCGCACCCGGGGGACGTGTCGCGATTTCCGTCCGAGGCGTGGAGGAAAAGCGCGACACCCCCGACCTCGAGCGCGAGTGGCGAATTCCATCCAGGGGTGGAAGGAAATCGCCGGTCGGGATGCGAGCAGCCGAGGGGCGCGCGGGCGCACACCCCCTCGATGACCGTTGTCGCCTCGCGATCGCATAGCGAGCTCGATCCGACAACGGTCAGGCGGCGACGGCGACGCCGCCGCGGCGCGGGTCGCCCGCGCCGGTGACCGTGCCGGTCGCGGGGTCGCGCTCGACCGCCTGGACGCCGCCGAAGAAGAGGTTGGGGGCGCGGAAGGTGACGATCCTGCGGCCCGCGGCGGCGAGCGGGCCGACGTCGACGCCCGGCTCGGCGTACACCACGCCGTCCTCGAAGTGCAGGCGCGGCGCCTCGACGGCCGCGCGGGCGTCGAGCCCGCGATCCACGACGCCCACGATCGTCTGCAGGATCGCCGAGCGGATGCGGTTGGAGCCGGCGCTGCCGAGGACGAGCTCGACCTGGCCGTCGCGCAGCACGATCGTCGGGGCCATCATCGACGGCATCCGCCGGCCCGACGGGAAGGCGTGGAAGCCCAGCGGGTTGAGGTCCTCCTCGCCCATGATGTTGTTGAGGTGGATGCCGGTGCCTGGGACGACGACGCCCGAGCCCTCGCCGTTCGTGCACGTCACGCTGCACGCCCGGCCCTGCCCGTCCACGACCGAGATGTGGGTCGTCGCGCCCAGCCGCGACGACAGGAAGCGGTGCGCGAACCCGGGCTCGTCCAGCCCGGCGACGAACGCGTCGGTGCGCTCGGCCTGCGCGCGCTCCATCACGGAGACCAGATCGACCACTCCCGGCGGGCCGTCCGTGCGGTCGAGCAGCGCCAGCGCGAGCGCGATCAGCGTCCCGCCCGCCGACGGCGGCGGGTTCGTCACGACCGTGCGCCCCCGGTAGCGCGTCCACACCGGCGCGCGCTCCACGGCCGCGTAGGCGGCCAGGTCCTCGCGCGTCAGCAGCCCACCGCGCGGCTCCAGCCAGTCCACGATCGCGGCGGCCACCTCGCCGCGGTAGAACGGCTCGGCGCCCTCGCGGCCGAGCAGCTCGATCGTGTCGGCCAGCTCCGCGCTGGTGAACCGCGTGCGCGCCCCGAACTCGCGCACCGCCTGCGGGGTCGAGGACAGGATCGCCTCGAGGAGGTCGTAGACGTAGCCCTGCTGCTCGTTGACGTCGACGCCCTCGCGCGCGGCCGCGGCGGCCGGCGCGGCCAGCGACGCCAGCCGCCGCGTCCCCCAGCGGTACATGGCCGTGCCGATCCCGGCCGGGCAGCCCGGCACCCCGACCGACGCCGCGCCGCAGTTGAACACCTGCACGGCGTCGCCGAAGTTCACGTCCACCGGCGTGAGCCGCGGCGGCGGTCCGGACGGGTCGCGGCCCAGGCCCGGGGCCGCGACGAAGAAGTCCAGCAGCGTCGGATGGTCGGCGAAGCCGGCGACGAGCATGTAGCCGCCGGCGCCCGGGCCCGTGAGCAGCGGCTCGGCCACCCACGACATCAGCATCGCGGCGACGGCGGCGTCGACGGCGTTGCCGCCGTCGCGCAGCACGGCCGCGCCGGCCTCCGCGGTCAGCGGGTGACCGGCGGCGACGACCCCGCGACCTCGCCCTGCGTCTATCGCCGTGGCACGAACTCCGGCACGTCGAGCTCGTTGACGCCCAGCCCGGTGCGGCGCGTCGCGGTGCCCGCCGGGCGGGCCTCCGGCTCGCGCTCCCCGCGCGGCGGCGTGCGGCGCTCCACGCGCGGCTCGCCCGCCGGCTCCTCGATCCGCCTCGGGCGGCGCGGCTGGTCGGCGTACCCGGTCGCCACGACCGTCACCCACACCTGGTCGTCGAGCTTCTCGTCGACCATGGCGCCGAAGATGATGTTGGCGTCGGGGTGCGCGGCCGCCGACACGGCCTTGGCGGCGTCGTTGACCTCGAACAGCGACAGGTCGCGCCCGCCGGTGATCGACAGCAGGATCTTGCGCGCGCCGTCCATCGACGTCTCCAGCAGCGGTGACGCGACCGCGGCCTGCGCGGCCTCCAGCGCCCGCTTGTCGCCGGTGCCCATGCCGATGCCCAGCAGCGCCGGGCCGGCGTCGGACATGATCGTGCGCACGTCGGCGAAGTCGAGGTTGATCAGGCCCGGAAGCGTCACAAGGTCCGAGACGCCCTGGACGCCCTGGCGCAGCACGTCGTCGGCCACGCGGAACGCGTCCATCATCGACGTCTGCTTGTCGAGCACCGACAGCAGGCGGTTGTTCGGGACGACGATGAGCGTGTCGACCTCCTGGCCGAGCAGCTCGACGCCGGTCTCGGCCTGGTCGCCGCGGCGGCGCCCCTCGAACCCGAACGGCTTCGTCACCACGCCGACCGTCAGCGCGCCCAGCTCGCGCGCGATCCGCGCCACGACCGGCGCCGCGCCCGTGCCGGTGCCGCCGCCGGCGCCGGCGGTGATGAACACCATGTCGGAGCCCTTCAGCAGGGCCTTGATGCGGTCGAACTCGTCCATCGCCGCCTGGCGGCCCAGCTCCGGGTTGGAGCCGGCGCCCAGGCCGCGCGTGATGTTCGGGCCGATGTGCAGCGTGATGTCGGCGGTCGACTGCTGCAGCGACTGCAGATCCGTGTTGATCGCGATGAACTCGACGCCCTCGACCTCGGCCTCGACCATCCGGTTCACGGCGTTGACGCCGGCGCCGCCGACGCCGACCACGCGCAGGACCGGCTTGCCGTCGCGGCGCGGCTCGTCGGGCGGCAGGTCGTGCGGCCCGCGGGCGAACGGGTCGATCTCCTCGTGGCGCGCGGCCGGGCGCTCGAGGATGTCGTCGGGGATCTCCGACGAGAAGGCGTGGCGCAGGCGCTCCTGCGGCGAGGGCACGCGCGGCTCGGCGCGCGGTGGCTCCGTCTCGCGGGAGGCCAGCGACGGGTGCGGCACCTCGCGGCGCTCGGGCTCGCGCGACGCGGGCGCGGGCGGCTCCTCGGCACGCGGCGGCTCGGGCGCGGGCTCGCGCGGCTCCAGGCCCTCCTCGGCGGTCGACCGGAACAGGGCCGCCAGCGGACCTTCCCGCATGCTCGCTCGCTTACCGCTTGCCATTGGAGAGGACCTCCTTCGCGAGATCGCGGTAGGACTGGGCCGCCATCCCGTCCGGATCGTACTTGAGCACGGACATCCCGCGGACGGGTGCCTCGGCGAAGCGGACGGTCTTCTTGATGCGCGAGGCGAACACGCGGTCGCCGAAGTTCTCCTCGAGGATCTCGATCGCCTCCTTCGCATGGATCGTGCGGGAGTCGACGAGCGTCGGGAGGATCCCCTCGATGTCCACGTCCGGGTTGAGGTTCTCGCGGATCATCGAGAGCGTGTTCTGAAGCTGGATCAGCCCGCGCATGGACAGATACTCGCACTGCACGGGGACGATCACCTTGTGCGCGGCCGTCAGGGCGTTGATCGTCAGCAGCCCCAGGGAGGGCGGCGTGTCGATGCAGACGAAGTCGTAGTCGTCCTCGACGGCCCGCAGCGCCTTCTGCAGGGACCGCTCCCGGCCGATCTTCGTCGACATGGCGATCTCGGCGCCGGCGAGGTCGATCGACGCGCAGGCGACGTCGATCTCGCGCTTGCGGATCACCTCGCGGATCGACAGGTCGTAGACCAGCACGTCGAACATGGACTTCTCGAGCCCGTCGGGGTCGATGCCCTGGGACATCGTCAGGTTCCCCTGGGGGTCCATGTCCACGCACAGGACGCGGTGGCCCTCCTCGGCGAACGCGGCGGCGAGGTTGAGCGTGGTGGTGGTCTTCGCGACGCCGCCCTTCTGGTTGGCGAAGGCGATGACCTTGGCCTTCGAGGTCACGGCGTGCTCCGGTTGCGTCGCGGTGGACTCGTCACGCACGCGGTATTCGCAGGGCGATGCGGTATTCCTTCCGCCATGGTCGTGCATTGGGACGAGGTCCCCGAGCAGGAGCGCCGCCACGGCGACATCCGCGCGACGCGCCAGCGGCTCGGCGCGGCGGCGGGCGCGCGGCGCGCCGGGCTGAGCCGCTGGCGCATCCCGGCCGGGGCGCGCAACGCGCCCGCGCACGTCCACGCCGACGAGGAGGAGATCTTCTACGTCCTCGGCGGCGAGGGCCACGTCTGGCACGAGGGCCGCGCCCACCCGGTGCGCGCCGGGGAGGCGATCGTCTTCCCGGTCGACTCCGGCGCGCACACGCTCTTCGGCGGGCCGATCGACGTGCTCGCGTTCGGCTCGGGCTCGGACACGTCGCTGACCTGGCTGCCGCGCGCCAACGTGATGTGGGCGGCGCCACGCTGGCTGCCGCTCGACGGCCCGCACCCCTTCGAGGCCGAGGCGGCGCTCGGGCCGCTCGAGCTGCCCGAGCCGGCCGGCGAGCGGCCGCGCTGGATCGTCGCGCCCGGGGACGTCGACCCGGTGCCCGTCCGCGGCGGCCCGACCGACATGCTCCGCACCGACCTCGCCTCCCCCGGCGGCTCCGAGCGCAGCGGCCTGCGCCACGTGACGGTCGCGCCGGGCCGGTGCACCCACCCGCTGCACTGCCACACGCGCGAGGAGGAGCTGTTCGTCGTCCTCGACGGGGACGGCGTGCTCGAGCTGCTCGAGGCCGACGGGCTCGCCGAGCACCCGGTCCGCCGCGGCTCCGTCGTCGCCCGCCCGGCCGGGACCGGCGTCGCGCACCGCTTCCGCGCCGGCGAGCGCGGGATGACGCTCCTCGCCTACGGCCAGCGCGACACCGGAGACGTGACGTTCTACCCGTCCTCCGGCAAGGTGCGCATCCGCGGGCTGGGCGGCGTGACGTTCCGCGTCGAGCAGCTCGACTACTGGGACGGCGAGGGGTAGTGGCGCCGGCGGCCCCGCCCGCCGCGCTGCTGGACCACCGGCTGCTCTTCGTCACCGGCAAGGGCGGGGTGGGCAAGTCGACGATCGCCGCCGCGCTGGGCGGGCTGGCCGTGGCGCGCGGGCGCCGCGTCGTCGTCGCCGAGGTGCACCGGCGCGCCGACGTCGAGCACGTCGTGACCGCCGCGGGCGCCGACCACATCTCGATCGATCCGCAGGACGCGATGGAGGAGTACCTCGCCGACCAGCTCCCGGGCCCGCTGGCCGAGCTGCTGAAGTCCAGCCGCGCGTTCGGCTACCTGGCCGCCGCCACGCCCGGCCTGCGGGAGCTGCTGACGGCCGGGAAGCTGTGGGAGCTGGCCCAGGACGAGCGCCGCACCCCCGGCGCGCGCCCCTACGACCTCGTGGTGGTCGACGCGCCCGCCACCGGACACGGCCTCGCGCTGCTGCAGGCGCCGCGCACGTTCGCCGACGCCGCGAAGGTCGGCCCGATCGCGCGTCAGGGCGGGATCATCGACGCCCAGCTGCGCGACCCGGCGCAGACCGCCGTCGTCGCGGTGACGACGGCCGAGGAGATGCCGGTCAACGAGACGCTCGCGCTGCGCGAGGGCCTGCGGGCGGCGATGGGGCTCGACCTGTCGCTCGTCGTCGTCAACGGCGTGCGCCCCGACCGGTTCACGGCCGCCGAGGCCAAGCTGCTGGCGGAGGCGACGGACGAGCCGGCCGTCGCCGTCGCGCTGGACCAGCACGCGCTCGCGCGCGAGCAGCGCTCCCAGCTGGGCCGGCTGCGGCGCGGGCTGGACGGCGCCGTCGCGACCGTGACGCTCCCCTTCGTTCCCCAGGGGCCCGACCCCGCGGCGTTCGGCGCGCGGCTGGCGCGCGCGGCGGGATGAGCATGGGCGTCGAGCCGTGGATCGACGGCAGGCGCGTGATCGTCTGCGCGGGCGCCGGCGGCGTGGGCAAGACGACCGTCTCGGCCACGCTCGCGCTCGGGCTGGCCGCGCGCGGCGCCCGCGTCGCCGTCGTCACGATCGACCCGGCCCGCCGCCTGGCCGACGCGCTCGGACTCGACGAGCTGGGCAACGAGCCGCACCTCGTCGACCCCGACCGGCTGGCCGCCCACGGCGTCGCGCTGGCCCCCGGGGGCGAGCTGTGGGCGATGACGCTCGACCCCAAGCACACCTTCGACGAGCTCGTCGAGCAGCTCGCGCCGGACGCGACGAACCGCGACGAGATCCTGGCCAACCGCATCTATCAGCAGCTCTCGGGCGCCGTCGCCGGCTCGCAGGAGTTCACGGCCGTCGCCAAGCTGTACGAGCTGCACGCCTCGGGCCGCTTCGACGTGCTCGTCCTCGACACGCCGCCGACCCGCAACGCGCTCGACTTCCTCGACGCCCCCGACCGGCTGCTGGGCTTCCTCGAGGGCAGCGCCCTGCGCACGCTGCTGGCGCCCACCGGGCTGGCGGCGCGGATCCTGGGTCGCGGCACCGGCGTCGTGTTCGCGGTCCTGCAGCGCGTGACCGGCGTCGACCTGCTCACCGACCTGAGCGTCTTCTTCCGCTCCCTCGGCGGCCTGCTCGACGGGTTCCGCGCCCGCGCCGCCGCCGTCAAGGCGCTGCTCGGCGACCCGGCGACGACGTTCCTGATCGTGACCTCGCCGGCACGCGAGCCGTCGGAGGAGGCCGTCTTCTTCGCCGGGCGCCTGCGCGACGCCGGCATGCCGCTCGGCGGCGTGATCGTCAACCGCGTCACGCCCGAGCCGGCCGGCCCCGCGGACCCGGACGCGGTCGCGGCCGGGCTGGAGGACCGCCTGGGCGCCGCGCTCGCGCGCAAGGTCGCCGCCGCCCACGCCGACGCGCGGGCCCTGGCGGCCCGCGACCGCGACGCCGTCGCGCGCCTGGCCCGCGAGACCGGCGGCGCGCCCCTGCTGCTCGTGCCCCAGCTCGGCGGCGACGTCCACGACGTCGGCGGGCTCGCGCGGCTGCGCGAGCGGCTGTTCGCCGCCGGCTGAGCGTCAGGCGGCGGCTGCGGTCAGCGCGGCGGCGACGTGCCGGCGCAGCGCGTGCACGTCGGCGCGCACGCGCGCCTCCCCGCGCGCGTCGCGTTGCGACGTCACCACCCCGATCGCGTCGAAGCCGGCCAGCTCGGCCTGCGCGGCCGCGACCTGCTCGCCGATCGACACGAACAGCTGGTGCACCTGCTCGGAGTCGGCCGTGCGCGCCGCCTCGACGCGCCCGTTGACCTCCAGCGCGCGCAGGCGCTTCAGCTCCCGGTCGAGCTCGGCCGCGCTCGCCGTCACCGCCCGCAGCCGGTCGTCGACCGTCGACACCGCCCCCAGCAGCTTCTCGACCTCGTGATCGAGGCTGCCGGCGAGGATCTCGAGCTCGCCGCGCGTGTGCGGGTCGACGCCGCCGTGCACGAGCTCGGAGGCGAAGCGCATGAGCATCTCGGAGTGCAGCTTGGCCGCCGCGATGCGGAAGCCGATGCCGCCCAGGCTCTCGACCGCGCCGACGATCTGCTCGTGCAGAGCGGCGATGATCGGGCCGGCCGTGTCGGACCGCGCGCGCATGAGCTCGGCGACCGCGCCGAGCGCGGCGCCCTCGCTGCCCAGCCGCGAGGCGGCGAGCTGCGCGTTCATCGAGAACAGGCGGATCGCCTCGGCGAGCTCGACGACGAAGTCGGCCTTGCCCTCGAGCGACGCGTTGAGCGCGGCGTAGCGCTGGAGGTTGGCGGCGAGGCCGTCGAGGAAGTCGTACGCGCAGGCGCAGCCCTCGAGCACGGCGACGAGGTGGCGGTCGGCGCCGGCCGGCGGCGGCTCGACGCGGTCGCGGACGGCGCTCGCCAGGTGGGCGTCGCGGCTGGTCACCTCGGCGGGGAGGACGACGTTGGCGAACTCCTCGTAGGTCTCGAATCCGGTCTCGCGCAGCAGCTCGGTCAGGCGCGCGACGCCGGCCTCGATCGAGCGCTTTCGCTTGCGCAGGTCGCCGTCCTCGACGGCAAGCTCGTGCTTGCGCACCGCGGCGTACAGGCGCTGGACGGTGGCGAGGTGGTCGGTCGTCGGCTTCAGGCGCACCGACAGGTAGCCGCCCGGGACCGGGACGACCGAGGCCATGACCCAGTAGTAGCTCCCGTCGGCCGCCATGTTCTTGACGTACGCGGCGATCGGGCGGCCGGCCTGCAGCTCCGTCCACATGACGCGGAAGACGGCCCGCGGCATGTCCGGGTGGCGGATGATCTTGTGGGGTGCGCCGTCGAGCACCTCGTGCGGGTGCTTGGAGACCCGGACGAAGACCTCGTTGCTCGCCCGGATGATGCCCTTGGGGTCGGTGGTGGAGAAGAACAGCTCCTCGACCGAGAACGGGCTCTCCCGGTCAAGTGGGACGATCGTGTGCACGTTCGGGTCATCGGCGAAGCGGCCGGCAACCTTGATGGGGATTCGGCTCAGGCCTCGACCAGAAGCCGATCGGCCAGCGCGCGCACGTCGGCGTCCAGGTGGCCGCACAGCACGTCGCGCAGCAGCGCGCGCAGATGCCCGAGCATCTCGGCGATCAGGTCGTCGACGGCGGGGGACCGCGGCGCGGTGCCGGCGATGATCGCCCGCTCCAGCGACACCGCCTGGGCGGCCCGCTCGGCGAGCGCGACGCGCTCCTCGGGCACCGCGCACAGCGCCGCCAGGCGTCCCGGCAGGCGGCCCGACGCCGGGCCCTCGGGCTCCAGCAGCGCGCGCAGCGCCAGCAGCACGTCGGTCAGCGCGTCGGCCGGCGTCGTGCGCTCGCAGGCCATCCCGTAGCGGCCCAGCGCCCACGCCAGCTCGCCCGAGCGCGGGGTGCGGCGGGCGACGAGGTTGCAGAACGCCCGCAGCTCGTCCTCCTCCTCGGGCTCGATCAGCGTGAGGCCCTGGGCGAGGCCGCCCGTTCCGAGCGTGGCGGCGCGCCACACGCCGTCGTCGACGCGGGTCCAGGCGACCGGGCCGAGCGCGATGCCGCCCTCGTCGTAGAGGCGCAGCGCGACGATGAGACGCCGGAACGCGCGCCCAGCCTGGGCGAACGGATCCGGCCCGCCGTCCTCGACCTCGGCGCGGAACGCGGCGACGACGTCGGCCTCCGCGTGCGCCTCGGGCGGCGCCCCGCCCGGGAACGCCTCCACGCGCGTGAGCGTCAGCCCCTCGCCGAGGACGATCTCGTCGGAGGCGATGTCGAGCCCGAGCACGGGCACGATCGCGGACGCGTGCGTGCGCCCGGCGAAGACGAGCTCCTCGAGGTGGCGGTAGGCGCGATCGAAGCGCTCGGCGTCGAACTCGAAGACGGTCTGCTCGGCGAAGACGCGCTCGAGGAACAGCTCGAGGGTCTCGCGGGCGCGGCTGCCCTGGTCGGGCGGGACGCGCTCGCCCGCCGCCTTCAGGTAGCGGGCGATCCCGTCGTGCTGGGCCAGCGCGCGCAGCGCCGGGGCGTGGCCCTCGAGGCGGACCAGCGTGGACGTGCGCTCGCGCAGGAACTCGTCGACCAGCGGGCGGTAGCAGTACAGCGCCGTGCGGCGGGCGCCGCGCTCCTCGACGAGCTCGAACGGGACCTCGGCGCCGTCGGCGGTCTCGGCGGCGAGGGTCCAGGCGACCTCCTCGACGTAGCGGCGCAGTGCGGCGTGAAGCGTGTGGGAACGCACGCGCTCCCGTTCGATGCGCGGGCCGCGAGTCCTCCCCCGCGGCGTCAGCCGAGCAGCTCGTCGAGCGTGCGCCCGCTGAGCACCGACTCCGGCCGCTCGGCCACGATGTCGGACCCCGGCCGGGCGTCGTCGTCGCGACGCTTGACCAACAGCCACTGGGCCTTGGGGCCCGGCCGGGTGCGCTGCAGCGCAAAGCCGCCGCGCAGCTTCTCGCCGTGCAGGACGAGGACGGCGTGCCCGCGCTCGATCGCCTCGGGCCACGGGACCCGTCCGCCCTGCTCGTAGGTGCCGCGGTCCCAGACGATCACGCCGCCGTCGCCGAGCCGCCCCTCGAACGCGTTGTGGTCGAGGTCGTGGTCGGGCACCTGCAGCGCGAGGCGCTTGGCGGCGGGGTCCAGCGACGGACCTTTCGGCACCGCCCACGAGCGCATGACGCCGTCGACCTCGAGCCGCAGGTCGAAATGGCGCGCGGTGGCGGCGTGCTCCTGGACGACGAACGCGCCCGCGCTCACGCCGCGGACGGCGAACTGCTCGTGCCCCTCGACGCGCACCGGCGCCACCGCGGTGGCGCCGAGCTCGGCGGCCAGGCGCTCCAGCGCCGGCGGTTCGCCCTCGGCGTGCAGGAGCAGCCCGCCCCCGGACTCGGCGCGCCGCACCCAGCCCAGGAGGCCGAGCGCGCGGGCGCGGGCGGCGGCCTCGTCAGGGCCGGGCGGAGGCGGCCCGCCCGGGACGGTCGCGCGGATCGCGGCCGGGTCGGCCGGCATCGGCACCCCGGCTACGCGGAGACGAGCGCGTCGGCGTCGTCGCGCGCCGCCGCATCGGAGGGGGCGCCGCAGTCCTCGGCGCCGCCGAGCCATTGGATGCCGTAGCGGCGCATGTCCTCGATGATCGGGAGCAGGTCACGGCCCTTCTCCGTGAGCTGGTACTCGACCCGCGGCGGCACCTCGGGATACGTGTGGCGCTCGACGATGCCCTCCTCCTCGAGCGCGCGCAGGCGCAGCGACAGCGTGCGCGGCGAGATCCCGGCGAGCGAGCGCTCCAGCTCGCAGAAGCGGCAGTGACCCTCCGCGAGGTCGCGTACCAGCAGAATCGTCCACTTTCCGGAGATGACCGCGGCGGTCCGGGAGACGGGGCACGAATCGTCCATCTCCCATTACTTTACAAGATGAAGCCCGATCGACCGGGCGTTCAGGGCACGCGGCGGCCGAGGATCGCGACGTCCGCGTCGCGGTCGTCGAGGCGGGCGACCGCCGGCAGCAGCCCCCAGCGCTCGAAGCCGTGACGCTCGAAGAGGGCGATCGACGGGCCGTTGTGGGCGAACACGAACGCCAGCAGCGCGGACAGCCCCAGGCCGGGCGCCTGCGCGATCGCGTGGTCGAGCAGCGCGGTGGCGACCCCCGCCCGCCGGTGGCGCTCGTCGACGTACACGCCCACCTCGGCGGTGGCCGCGTACGCGGCGCGCCCGTAGAAGTCGTTGACGCTCAGCCAGCCCGCGACCTCGCCTTCGCGCTCGGCCACCCACAGCGGGCGGCGCGACGGGTCGCGGTCGTGGAACCACGCGCGGCGCTGCTCGACGGTGACCGGCTCGAGGTCGGCGGTCGCCATGCGCCCGGCGATCGTCTGGTTGTAGATCGCCACGACCCGCTCCAGATCACCGGGGCGGCCGTGTCGGAGAGCCAACGGGGGCCCGCCTCCGGCGCCAGTCACCGGAAACCCACCTTCCCACGTGCGGGGGCTGCCGTCGGCACCCCTAGAGCCAACGGGGGCCCGCCTCCGGCGCCGGTCACCGGAAACCCACCTTCCCACGTGCGGGGGCTGCCGTCGGCACCCCAGGTGTGTCCCTTCGAGTCAGGCGACGTCGCGGAGCTTCTGCGCCTCGGCCAGCGACTGGAGCTTCTTCAGCGACTGGTTCTCGATCTGGCGGATCCGCTCGCGCGTGACGTTGAACGTGCGACCGACCTCGTCGAGCGTGCGCGGATGCTCGCCGCCGAGCCCGTAGCGCAGCTCGAGCACCCGGCGCTCGCGGTAGGACAGGTTCTCCAGCGCCTCGCGCAGCGCCTCCTTGGTGAGGATCTCGGCGGCGCGCTCGTACGGCGACTCGGCGCGCTCGTCGGCGATGAACTGGCCGAACTCCGACTCCTCCTCGTCGCCCACCGGCTTCTCGAGGCTGACCGGGGCCTGCGCGGAGCGCTTGATCGAGTCGACCTCCTCGGGGTCGATCCCGGTGACCTCGGCGATCTCCTCGGCCGTGGGCTCGCGCCCGAGCTCGGTGACGAGCTTGCGCTCGGCGCGGCCGATCTTGTTCAGCTTCTCGACGACGTGGACGGGGATGCGGATCGTGCGCGCCTTGTCGGCGAGCGCGCGCGCGATCGCCTGGCGGATCCACCAGGTCGCGTACGTGGAGAACTTGAAGCCCTTGCGGTAGTCGAACTTCTCGGCGGCGCGGACCAGGCCGAGCGTCCCCTCCTGGATGAGGTCGAGGAACGGCAGGCCCTGGTTGCGGTAGTTCTTGGCGATCGAGACGACCAGGCGCAGGTTGGACTCGACCATCTTCTGCTTGGCGTCGAGGTCCCCGCGCTCGATGCGCTTGGCGAGGTCGACCTCCTCCTGCGCGGTCAGCAGACGCACCTTCCCGATGTCCTTCAGGAAGAGCTGCAGCGAGTCGGTCGTCATGTCCGGGCGCAGATCCAGCGCCGTCTTCTTGCGGCGTCCGCGCTTGTCGGGCGCGCGCTCCACCTCGTTGGCGGCGGCGGCCGCCGGGTCGAGGTCTTCGACGAGCTCGATCTCCTGCGACTCGAAGAACGAGTTCAGCTCCTCGACGTCGGCCTCGTCGACGTCCAGCTCGGAGAGCGCCTGCGCGATCTCGGAGTGGGTCAGGACGCCCACCTGCTGACCCTTTGCCAGCAGGCCCTTGATCTCTTCGAGTTCCTGAAGCTCTGCGACTGACATCAAGTTCCGTTTCCGTCATGCCGGACGGGCTTGGTCCGGCGGTCGTCCCGATGAGGCGGAGCCCGAGGGTACCGCCTCCTCATATGTCGTCGATCGCCTCGGTCCCGTGGGTTTCTCCGGCCGCGAATGCCGGTCGAGCATGGTGCCTGGCGGGCGGGCGCACGACCCATCCTAGTGCGCTTCATCGGCAGTCTGCGACGGGTTCTTGGAGCGTGCGCGAGAATGTGCGGACGATGGTTGGCGGCGACGACTCCGACGACGTCCTCTCGCACCTCCCGAAGACCCGTCCGGCCCGCCGCAGCGCGCGCCGCGCGACCGCCGGGGAGGGCGCTCCGGCCACGCCGAAGACGGCCTCGAAGCGGGCGCCTTCGCGCCCGAAGGCAACGGCCGCGAAGGCCGCGCCGAAGCCGGCCGCGAAGGCGAAGCCCAAGGCGGCCCGGCCGAAGGCGAAGCCGGCGCCGCCGCCCGCGCCGGCGCCGCCGCCCGAGCGCAAGCCGATCGAGCCGCCCAGCGCCGGCGAGATCGCCCGGTCCGCCGTGCAGGCCGTCGGCGACCTCGCGCACGTCGGCCTGGCGATCGGCCGCGAGGCGCTGCGCGCCGTGCGGTCGAAGCTGCCGCGCCTGTAGCCGGCTCAGGGCGCGCCGCGCGCCGCCGATGACACGGACGGCGCGACGTGGTTATGCTCCCGCCACGCCGAACGCCGGGGCGCCAAGCGGCCCGGCGGCGGGGGACCCACCGCGGACGCCATGTCCGCCGGGGCGAGTCGGCTCCATCGCGAGCCGTAGCGGCGCTCTCCGCGTCGCGAGCCCGTCAGCTCACCCCGTAGGCCCACCGCCCATGACCGCTCGCATCCCGCTTCTCGCAGCCGCGATCTCCGCCGTCGCCCTCTCGGTCCCGGCGGCCGCCTCGGCGCAGGCGCCCGCCCCGACCGGCGGCGCCGCGTTCGGCGACGAGGCGACCGGGCTCGTCGTCGAGCCCGGCGCGATGCTCGGCGACCCGCTCGTGATCCGCGGGAACCTGCCGTCGCTGCGCGGCGCCGCGGTGCGCGTCGAGCGGCGCGCCGACGGCGACGACGAGTGGACGCCGGTCGGACGCGACGTCGTCGGCGCCGACGGCCGGCTCCAGGTCACCTGGAAGACCGACGCGCCCGGCCGCCACGAGCTGCGCGTCGTCCCCGACACCGGCACCGCCCAGGCGTCCGCGGCCGCGAGCGGCGCCGAGGACACCGCGTCGGCGACCACGACGGTCCACCGGCGCACGCGGGCGACCTGGTACGGCCCGGGCTTCTGGGGCCGCCGCACGGCCTGCGGGATCCGGCTGACGAAGCGCACGATCGGCGTCGCGCACAAGACGCTGCCGTGCGGGACGCGCATCAGCGTGCGCTTCGAGGGCCGCCAGATCGAGCTGCCGGTGATCGACCGCGGCCCGTTCGCGAAGGGCATGACGCTCGACCTCACCCAGGCCGCCGCGCGCGCGATCGGGATGCTCCACACGACCGACGTCGGCTGGGCGCGCCTGTCGACGCCGGACGCCCGCCGTTAGACGCCGCCCGCGCGCGCCGCGTACAGCGCCTCCTCGGCCCGGTCGGCCAGGCCGCGAGCGTCGGTGGCGTCGACCGGGAAGGCGGCGGAGCCGACCGACGCGGTGAGCGGCACGCCGCGGTGGACGGCGGCCCGCTCGACGGCGACCGCGATCCGCAGCGCGAGCGCGCGGGCGCCGGCCGGGCCGGTCCCGGGGAGCGCGATCCAGATGCGGCCGGGCCCCTCGCGGCGCGCGGAGTCGCCCTGGCGCAGCATCCCCTCGACCGCCTGCTCGGCCGCGGCCACCGCGGCCTCGGCGTCCCCGCCGGCGGCCAGGAGCCGCTCGACCCCGTCGAGCTCGACGAGCAGCACCGCCAGCGAGCGGCGGCCCTCGAGGTGCTCGGCGACGCGGTCGGCGAGGTGCGCGAGCGGGTCGCCGTCGACGATCCGCGGGCGCAGGTCGGCGACGTGGACGTCGCCCGGGTCGGTCGCGGGCGGGACGACCGGCGGCGGCTCGGCGCGGCGCGCGGCGCGCTCGACCGAGCGCGCCGCGTCGTCGGGGTCCCAGCGCGCGGGCTCGGGCGCCGGGCGCCCCGGCTCGGGCGGCGGCGGGGCCGGTGGCTCGACGGCCGCCGCCTCGGCGACCCCGGCCACGGCCGCCGCGGTCACGACGGCGGCGACGGCGGCCAGCCGGTCGGCGAGGTCGGCGACCAGGCGCGGGTCGGGGCGGCGCAGCTCGTCGAGGGCGGCGGCCCACACGGCGGCGCGCAGCGCGTCGACGGCGGTCACGGCCGCGGCCGCGTCGCGCGCGCCCGCCATCGCCCCGGCGCGCCGCGCGACCGCGCTCAGGTCCCCGTGGGCGAGGCGGTCGAGCTCGGCGTCGTCGGCGAGGGCGCGGGCGATCGCCGCGCACAGCCCCGGCCCCTGGCGCGCGAGGTCGGCGACCGGCACGCCCGCCGCGGCGGCCAGCGTGCCGTCGCCGAGCAGCGCCAGCAGCCAGTCGCGTGCGACGTCCTCGGCGCCCGCGACGAGCGCGGCGACGGGCGCGTCGGCGACCGGGCGCGCCCGGCCTCGCTGTCGGGCGTCGGCCACGGCCCCTTGGATACCAGCGCGCCAGGACGGCACGTGCCGGTGACGCCGCGTCCACCGGGCGGCGCGTCTACGCTTCGCGCGGTGTCGAGGCTCCTGTCGATCGCCCAGGCCCGCGAGCTGGTCCGCGCCGCCGTCGCGCCGCTCGACGACGAGCGCGTCCCGATCGAGGCCGCGCTGGGACGAGTGCTGGCCGAGGACATCGTCGCCGCGCACGACGTGGCGCCGTTCGACAGCTCCGCGATGGACGGCTTCGCGCTGCGCGCCGAGCGGCCGCACACGCCGGCGGGGACCACGCTGCCGATCGTCGGCGAGTCGCGCGCCGGCCGGCCCGCCGACCGACCGCTGGGCCCCGGCGAGGCGATGCGCATCTCGACCGGCGCGATGCTGCCCGAGGGCGCCGACGCGGTCCTGCAGGTCGAGCTGACCACCGAGGACGGCGAGCGCGTCACGCTGAACGAGGACGTCCCGCCCGGGCGCAACGTCCGCCGCGCCGGCGAGGACGTGCGCGCCGGCGACGTCGTCCTGCGCGCGGGCATGGTGCTCGGCCCCGCCGAGCTGGGCGTCGCGGTCGGCGCCGGCCGGGCCGAGGTCCGCTGCGCACGCCCGCCGCGCGTCGCCGTCGTGGCGACCGGCGACGAGCTCGTCGACCCCGGCGAGCCGCTCGGCCCGGGCCAGATCCACAACACGAACGCGACGACGCTCGCCGCGCTGGCGATGCAGCAGGGGGCGGAGGTGTTCACGGTCACCGGCGCCGCCGACACGCTCGAGGACACCGAGGACGCGCTGGACGCCGCGCTCTCCGACGCCGACCTCGTGCTGATCTCCGGCGGCGTCTCGGTCGGCCCCCACGACCACGTCAAGGACGCGCTGGAGGCGCTCGGCGTCGAGCAGCGCTTCTGGCGCGTCGCGCTGCGGCCGGGCAAGCCGACCTGGTTCGGGGTCCGCGACCGCGTGCTCGTCTTCGGCCTGCCGGGCAACCCGGTGTCGAGCATGGTCACGTTCCTGCTGTTCGCCCGCCCCGCGCTGCGCGCGCTCCAGCACGCGCCGTTCGACGTCGAGCGCCGCGCCGCCGTCCTCACCGAGCCGGTCGCGCGTCAGGCCGACCGCGACGAGGCCGTCCGCGTCGCGCTGGCGACCGACGCGAGCGGGACGCTGCGCGCCACGCCCACCGGGCCGCAGGGCTCGCACGTGCTCAGCTCGATGATCGGCGCCGCCGGCCTGGCGATCGTCGAAGCCGGCGACGGCGACCTGCCCGCCGGGACCGTCGTCCCGGTGGAGCCCATCTGATGCGCCGCCGCCTGAAGATCGCCGCGGGCGCGATCGCGGTCCTGGGGCTGCTGCTGTTCGCCAACGCGCGGCGGCTGCTGAACACGCGCGGCGCGGTGGCGCGCACGACGATCCGCTCGCCCGAGGAGCACACGACGACCGACCCCGACGGCGCGGTCCGCTCGGTGCAGTCCGCCGACGTCGACCTGCCCGAGAGCGCGATGGTCACGCTCTGGTCGGCGGAGAACCTCGAGCGCCTCGCGCGCACGTACTGGCGGTTCCTGACGCGCATCTCGCTCGGCGTGATCCAGGTGCACTACCGGCCCGACGGCCGCGACATCTGCCTGTTCGGGCTGCCGGCCCTGTCGCTGCTGACGTTCCGCGCGCCCGACTACGAGCTGGGCGACGAGCGCGGCGTCGTGCGCTGGCCGATCGAGCGCGGCCTGCTCGTCGCGCGCCGCGGCGAGAACGACGGCCACCTGCAGATCACGGTCGAGCGCCGCGCGCCCGGGCGCATCCACGTCGAGGTCGAGGTCGCCAACTTCTTCCCGGCGATCGCGTTCGGGCTCAGCCGCTGGCTGTACGAGAACACGCAGTCGCGCATCCACGTGATCGTCACGCACGCGTTCCTGCGCTCCCTCGCGCGGCTCGACCTGGCCGAGTCGCGCGTGGGGCGCTTCAGGTCCCGACAGGGTTGATCGCGCCGCAAGTCTCGCCCCCTGGGCGAACACTCGCCGAGGAGTCCGCGCCCCCAGGGCGAGGACTCACCCGAAGCGGACGCCCGCCATGGACCGGAGCTTGCTCCGGTCGTGCGTCGCCTTGATGCGGCGCACGGTGCCCGACCGCGAGCGCATGACCAGCGACTCCGTCGTCGCGTGCCCGGCGCCGAAGCGCACGCCCTGGAGCACGTCGCCGTCGGTGACGCCGGTCGCCGAGAAGAAGCAGTCGTCGGAGGCGACGAGGTCGTCGACGCGCAGCTGGCGCTCGAGGTCGTAGCCGGCGTCCAGGGCCGCCTGGCGCTCCTCGTCGTCGCGCGGCCACAGGCGCCCGACGAGCTGGCCGCCCAGGCACTTGATCGCCGCGGCCGAGATGACGCCCTCCGGCGTGCCGCCGACGCCCCACAGCAGGTCGACCGGCGAGCGCTCGCTGACCGCCAGCAGCGCCGCCGACACGTCGCCGTCGGAGATCAGGCGCACGCGCGCGCCCGCGTCGCGGATGGCCTTGATGCCCTCCTCGTGGCGGGGGCGGTCGAGCACCACGACCATCACGTCGCCGGGCGACTTGCCGCGCCGCTCGGCCACGCGGCCGATCACCTCCGCGATGCCGACGTCGAGGTCCAGCAGATCGGCGATGTCGGGGCCGCCGGCGAGCTTCTCCATGTACACGCACGGGCCCGGGTCGAACATCGAGCCGCGGTCGGCCAGCGCGATCACGCTCAGCGCGCTCGGCATGCCCTTGGCGGTCAGCGTCGTGCCCTCGAGCGGGTCGACGGCGATGTCGACGGCGGGCGGCTGCCCGTTGCCGATGTGCTCGCCGTTGTAGAGCATCGGCGCCTCGTCCTTCTCCCCTTCGCCGATGACCACCACCCCGTCCATCTGGACGGAGCGCAGCATGTGGCGCATCGCGTCGACGGCCGCCTGGTCGGCGGCCTCCTTGTCGCCGCGCCCCACGAGTCGCGAGGCGGCGAGCGCGCCGGCCTCGGTGACCCGCACGAGCTCGAGGGCGAGGTTGCGGTCGGGGTGCTGGGACTGCGTCGTGTCGGTCATGGCAGCGCGGACTCTATGCCGGGCGGACGGACGCCGCGATCTCGAGCAGTCGCGCCGGCGGCCACGGCCCCTGGGCGGTGAGCCGCAGGAACAGCCCGTGCGCGCTCCAGCTCAGCTCCACGGCCGGGCGCAGCGACGGCTGGGCCTCGAGCAGCTCGGCCTCGCGCCAGCGGCCGATGACGTCGCCGACCGGCACCTCGCGCGGCTCGTCGTCGGACGGCCAGTCGCGCTCGGGCGGCGGGTCGAGGCCGACGTACAGCGCCAGGCGCCCGGGCGCGCCCGCGCGCGAGTCGTCCAGGTTCCACTCGATCTCGACGCCCTCGGGGCCCGCCGCCCGCACCTCGGTCCAGCGCGCCAGCGGCAGCGGCGCGGCCGGCAGGGGCACCGGGCGCCCCAGCAGCGCGTCGGCGTCCGCCAGCCCCTCCAGCGGTTCGTCGGTCATGCCGGCATCCTCCCCCCTCGCGCGCGCCCGCGCACCTGAGCCGGGCGACCGACCGTCTACCGTGGCGGGCGGATGACCGAGCCCCTGCTCCTGCGCCGCCTCCTGCCCGAGCCGGGGTCGGCCACCCCGGCCCAGGCCGCCGCGCACCTGGCCGGGCGCGAGGTGCTGCTGCTGAACATGGTCACGTCGCTCGACGGCCACACGACGGTGGCCGGGCGCAGCCGCGGGCTGCGCGGCGGGCAGGGCGACCGCGAGCTCTTCCACGCGCTGCGCGCGCACGCGGACGCGATCCTCGTCGGCACGGCGACGATGCGCGCCGAGAGCTACGGGGCCTGGCTGCGCGACGAGCGCCGCCGCGCGATGCGCCGGGCCGCCGGGCTGGCCGGCGGCCCGGTCGGCGCGACCGTGACCCGCCGCGGCGAGGTGCCCTGGGAGATCCCGCTGTTCGCGCAGCGCGACGCGCAGGTGATCGTCTACAGCGGCGTGCCGCTCACGTGCCCGCCCGAGGTGGTCGCGCACGTGGAGATCGTCGTGCTCGAGCAGGCCGGCGACGACCTCGTGACGGCGGCGGTCGCCGACCTGCGCGCCCGGGGGCTGCGCTCGATCCTGTGCGAGGGCGGCGCGACCCTCAACGCGGCCCTGCTGCGCGCCGGGCTCGTCGACGAGCTCGAGCTGGTCCTCGCTCCGCAGATCGTCGGCGGCACCGACGCCCTCACCGCCGTGCACGGCCCGCTGGACGGCGATGTGACCGTCGAGCCGGTCGACGCCTACGAGTGCCAGGGCGCCCTCTTGCTGCGCTACCGAGTGGCGGCGGCGCTGTGATACACACGTCGGCCGTGGGGCAGCGTCTCATCGGCGTCGACGTCGGCGGCACCAAGGTGTCCGTCGCGGTCCTCAGCGGCGGCGAGCTGTCGGAGCCGCACATCGAGCCCACGCGCCTGGAATCGACCGCCGCGCTGCTCGACCAGCTCGTCGAGGGAATCCGCCGCGCCCAGGGCGACGAGCCGATCGACGCGGTCGGCGTCGGGGTGCCCTCGGTCATCGACTGGGCGGCGGGCAAGGTGCGCTCCTCGGTGAACATCCCGCTGCAGGACGTGCCGCTGCGCGAGGCGCTGCGCGAGCGCCTGGGCGTGCCGGTCTTCGTCGACAACGACGCGTCGGTCGCCGCGCTCGCCGAGGCCCACGCCGACGCCGCCGCGGGGCGGATCGTCCAGAGCCTCGTGATGTTCACCGTCGGCACCGGGGTCGGCGGGGGCGTCGTCATCGACGGCCGCGTGTACCGCGGCGTCACCGGCGCCGCGCCCGAGATCGGCCACATGCTGATCGCCGCGCACCCGCTCGCCGGCGGCCGCGACGGGTTCGAGAGCGGCGAGCGCTTCCCGCAGCCCGGGTCGCTGGAGGCGCTGGCGTCCGGGCGGGCGCTGGACCGCCTGGCCCGCGAGCGCGGGCTGCGCGACGGCCGCGAGGCGGTCGACGCCGCCCGCCGGGGCGACGAGCGCGGCCTGGAGGCGCTGCGGATCGCCGGCCACCACCTGGGCCTGGGCATCGCGAACGCGATCCTGCTGTTCGACCCCGAGGTCGTCGCGATCGGCGGCGGCGTGTCGGCGGCCGGCGACCTGCTCCTGCAACCGGCCCTGGAGACCATGCGCCGGTTCGTCCTCCCCGGGGTGGGGACCCGGACGGAGGTGCGGATCGCCCGCTCTGGCCGGCGCGCCGGCGTGCACGGCGCCGCCCTGCTCGCCGGCCAGGAGCTCGAGCTCGGCGAGCGCCCCACCACGACCGCCGCGATCGAGCCGTGACGCTGGCCACCGACAACCCGCTCGTCGAGGGCCTCGAGCGCCTCCCGGTCGGGCCGACGACGCTCACGATCTTCGGCGCGACCGGCGACCTGGCGCGGCGGAAGCTGCTGCCGGCGCTCTACAACCTCGCGCACGAGGGCGCGCTGCCGGAGCGCTTCAACCTCATCGGCGTGTCGCGCGGCGACGAGAGCCACGACGCCTACCGCCAGATGGCGCGCGAGGCGATCGGCCAGTTCAGCCGCCGCCGGCCCGACCCCAAGGTGCTCGACGCGCTGCTGGAGAACGTCCGCTACGTCTCCGGCACGTTCGACCAGCCCGAGACGTACGAGCGGCTCGGGGAGCAGCTCGCCGAGTTCGACGCCGCCAACGACGTCCCGCTCAACCGCGCGTTCTACCTGTCGACCTCGCCGGCGTTCTTCCCGGTGATCGTCGAGCAGCTCGGCGAGCACGGCATGTCCCGCCACGAGGGCGCCGAGGTGCGGGTGATCATCGAGAAGCCGTTCGGCACCACGGGCGCGGAGGCGCGCGAGCTCAACCGCCGCGTGCTGTCGGTCTTCGAGGAGCACCAGGTCTTCCGCATCGACCACTACCTCGGCAAGGAGACCGTCCAGAACGTGATGGCGTTCCGGTTCGCCAACGGCATGTTCGAGCCGCTGTGGAACCGCAACTACATCGACCGGGTCGAGATCACCGCCGCCGAGGACGTCGGGATCGGCACCCGCGCCGGCTACTACGACGCGGCCGGCGCGCTGCGCGACCTCGTGCAGAACCACATGCTCCAGCTGCTGTGCCTGCTGTGCATGGAGCCGCCGGTGCGCTTCCAGGCCGACGAGGTGCGCGACGAGAAGGTGAAGGTGCTGCGCGCGATCTCGCCCCCCGTCCCGGAGCACACCGTGCGCGCCCAGTACACGGCCGGCACCGAGGGCGGCGAGGACGTGCCCGGCTACCTCGACGAGGAGGGCGTGCCGCCCAACTCGCAGACCGAGACGTACGCGGCGCTGCGCCTGGAGGTCGACAACTGGCGCTGGAACGGCGTGCCGTTCTACCTGCGCACCGGCAAGCGCCTGGCGCGCAAGGTCACCGAGATCGCGATCACGCTCAAGCCCGTCCCCCACCTCGCCTTCGAGCAGGCCGGGTCCGTGGGCGTGCAGCCCAACCAGCTCGTCTACACCGTGCAGCCCAACGAGGGCGTGTCGCTCTCGCTGGGCGCGAAGATCCCCGGCACGCGCATGGCGATCCGCCCGGTCCAGATGGAGTTCCTGTACGGCACCGCGTTCATGTCGCAGTCGCCCGAGGCCTACGAGCGGCTGATCACCGACGCGATGCGCGGCGACGCGACGCTGTTCACGCGCAACGACGAGGTCGAGGCGCAGTGGCGGATCATCGACCCGGTGCTCGACGCGTGGGCGGCGGGCGAGCCGGCGCTCGACACGTACGAGGCGGGGTCGCAGGGCCCCGACAGCGCGACGCGCATCCTGAACCCGGGCCACCGGTGGAGGGCGATTTGAGCGCCGCCGCCCCGGTGTTGGCCGACCGCACCTGGTTCGAGCGCGACACGACGCCCGCCGCGATCGAGGCGGCGCTGCGCCAGCTGCTCGTGGAGAACCGCCACGGCGAGGACTGCGGCGCGATCCCGGCGCGCGTGCTGAACCTCGTCGCGATCGTCGACCGCCAGTGGCGCGGCGAGATCGAGAACCGCCTAGAGCGCGTCGGCCGCTACCACGCGTCGCGCACCGTGCTGCTGGCGATCGAGCCGCGCCGCACGACGATCGACGCGCGCGCGACCGTGCTCGTCGACGCCGAGCCGCACCAGAGCGGGGTGACCACCGCGCACGAGCACGTGGTCCTCGACATCGGCCAGGAGCACGTCGAGCACCTGGCCACGATCGTCGACCCGCTGGTCGTCACCGACCTGCCGACGATGCTGTGGGCGCCCCACGGGCACGCCGACGCGATCGACGAGCTGCTCGGCCTCGCCCAGGTCGTGCTGCTGGACTCCGTCGACGAGCCCGACATCGAGGAGGCGATCACCCGGGCGCGGGCGCTCGCCGAGCGCGTCTACGTCGTGGACCTCGCGTGGCTGCGCTCGACGCCGTGGCGCGAGCGCGTCGCGGCCGCGTTCGACCCGCCGAGCGAGCGGGCGCGCCTCTCGACGATCTCCGCCGTGGAGATCCGCCACCACCCGGACTCGGCGGTCGCCGGCGTGCTGTTCCTCGGCTGGCTGTGCTCGCGCCTGGGCTGGCGGCCCGGCGCGCTGGCCGAGCGCCGCGACGGCGCCCTGGAGGGCCGCGCCCGCGCCCGCCGCGGCGAGGTGCGCCTGCGCCTGCGCCCCGCGCCCGAGCAGCCGGTCCGCGGCCTAGAGGGCCTGACGATCGAGACCGGCGACGGCACCGTGCTGTCGCTGGACCGCGGCGAGGGCGGCCTGCGCGCCCGGCGCGTCACGCGTCGCGGCGGCGAGCGCACCTGGACCGTGATGGGCGCCTCCCGCGGCGAGCCCGGCATCCTCGGCGAGGGCATCCGCCAGGCGCTGCTGCGCGACCCGACGTATCGCCCGGCCCTGGACGCCGCCGCCGTCATGGTGGGATAGAGAGACATGTCGACGCGATCCCGACCCCGACGCGCACCCGTCCACAGCGGCACGGTGCCCATGGGCAGCCCGTTCCCGCCCATCGCCGAGTACGCGTTCCTGAGCGACTGCGAGACGACCGCGCTCGTCGCCCCCAGCGGGGCGGTCGAGTGGATGTGCCTGCCGCGGATGGACAGCCCGTCGGTGTTCGGGGCGATCCTGGACCGCGACGCGGGCGCGTTCCGCCTCGGCCCGGCCGACACGATGGTGCCCGCCGACCGCCGCTACCTGCCGGGCACGATGATCCTCGAGACCACGTGGGGCACGCGCCTGGGCTGGCTGATCGTGCGCGACATGCTGCTGATCGGCCCGTGGCACCACGACACCGAGCGGTCGCGGTCGCACCGCCGCTCGCCGACCGACGACGACGCCGACCACGTGCTGCTGCGCACGATGCGCTGCGTGAACGGGGCCGTCGAGGTCCACCTCGACTGCCAGCCGCTCTACGACTACGGGCGCGTCCACGCGCGCTGGGAGTACGACGGGCCCGGCTACGGCTCGGCCGTCGCGACCTTCCCCGGCCACGACCTGGCGCTGCGCATGACGACCGACCTGCGGCTCGGCTTCGAGGGCTCGCGGGTGCGGGCGCGCACGACGCTGCGCGCGGGCGACACGGCGTTCGTGGCGCTGGCGTTCAGCGAGCACGCGGGCCCCGAGACCTACGAGGAGGCCTACGAGCGGCTCGTGCACACCGCCGACTTCTGGCACGAGTGGCTCTCGCACGGCGACTTCCCCGACCACCCGTGGCGCACGTACCTGCAGCGGTCGGCGCTGACGCTGAAGGGCCTCACGTACGCGCCCACCGGCGCGATGGTCGCGGCCGCCACCTCGTCGCTGCCCGAGACGCCCGGCGGGGAGCGCAACTGGGACTACCGCTTCAGCTGGATCCGCGACTCCACGTTCATGCTGTGGGGCCTCTACACGCTCGGCTTCGACTGGGAGGCCAACGACTTCTTCTACTTCATCGCCGACGTCGCCGAACGCGACCCCGACATCCAGGTCATGTACGGCGTCGGCGGCGAGACCGAGCTGCGCGAGCAGATCCTCGACCACCTGCACGGCTACGACGGCGCGCGCCCCGTGCGGATCGGCAACGACGCCTTCGACCAGAACCAGCACGACGTGTGGGGCGCGATGCTGGACTCGATCTTCCTGCACACGCGCTCGCGCGACCACCTGGCCGAGAGCCGCTGGCCGATCATCTGCCGCCTGGTCGAGAACGCGATCGCCCACTGCCACGAGCCCGACCGCGGGATCTGGGAGGTGCGCGGCGAGCCCAAGCACTTCGTCTCCTCGAAGGTCATGTGCTGGGTGGCGATGGACCGCGGCGCGCGGCTGGCGCTCGTCCGGGAGGACCAGGCGATGCACGACCGCTGGCGCTCGGCCGCCGACCGCCTGCACGCCGAGATCTGCGAGCGCGGCGTCGACGCGCGCGGGGTCTTCACCCAGCACTACGACACCGACGCCCTCGACGCCAGCGCGCTGCTCATGCCGCTGCTGCGGTTCCTGCCGCCCGACGACCCGCGCATCCGCGCCACGGTCCTGGCGATCGCCGACGAGCTCACCGTCGACGACCTCGTGCTGCGCTACCGCACCGACGAGACCGACGACGGCATGGACGGCGAGGAGGGCACGTTCACGATCTGCTCCTTCTGGCTGGTGTCCGCGCTCAGCGAGATCGGCGAGCACCGCCGCGCCCGGGACCTGTGCGAGAAGCTGCTCGGGTACGCGTCGTCGCTGGCCCTGTACGCGGAGGAGATCGACCCGCGCACGGGCCGCCATCTCGGCAACTTCCCGCAGGCGTTCACCCACCTCGCGCTCATCAACGCGGTGATGCACGTCATCCGCGCGGAGGAGCAGATGCAGGACGGGCAGCCGACGCTCTCCCCGGCGCCCGGAGACCACGACCCGGAGAAGCCATGAGGATCACGCGCCTGCCCGACCCCGAGGCGGTTGCCGAGCACGCCGCCCAACAGGTCGCCGACCTGATCGCGGCGGCCGGCGCGCGCCCCTTCCACCTCGCGCTGGCCGGCGGCACGACGCCGGAGCGCTGCCACGAGCTGCTGGCCCCCAAGGTCGCCGACTGGAGCCACGTGCACATCTGGCTCAGCGACGAGCGGGCGGTCCCGCCCGACCACGAGGACGCCAACTTCCTGATGATCCGCCGGTCGCTGCTGGACCGCATCGAGATCCCCGAGGCGAACGTCCACCGCGTGCTCGGCGAGCTCGGCGCCGACGAGGCGGCGGCGCGCTACGAGCAGGAGATCCTCGACACGGTCCCCGCCGGCGCCGACGGCGTCCCGCTGTTCGACGTGGCGATGGCGGGCATGGGCCCCGACGGGCACACGTGCTCGCTCTTCCCCGGCCGCCCGGAGCTCGACATCCGCGACCGCTTCGTCGCGCCCGTGCACGACTCGCCCAAGCCGCCGCCGGACCGCGTCACGTTCACGCTGCCGCTGCTGCACGCCGCGCGCCTGACGCTGCTGCTCGTCGACGGCCCGGCCAAGCGCGACGCGATGGCGCGCGTGGCGGCCGGGCCCGACCCCGCGACCCCCGCCTCGCTGCTGGCCGGGGGCACGCTCGAGGTCGTGGTCGACGAGGCCGCGGCCCCATGACGATCCGGTGACGGGCGCCGCCGGCCCCCCGGGGACGGCGGACCCGTCCGGTACGGTTGTCGTGTGGGGGACGCCCTCGACGTCCGGGTGGGGATGGTGTCGGAGCTGGCGGCCGCGCGGCGGCGCACGCTGGATCTCGTCGCCCATCTCGACGACGCGACGCTGGAGCGGGTGATCGACCCGATCCTCAGCCCGATCGCCTGGGACCTCGGCCACATCGCCGCCTACGAGGACCTGTGGATCGGCCACCGGCTCGGCGGGCTGCCGATGCTGCGCCCCGACCTCGCGGCGCTGTACGACGCGTTCGAGACGCCGCGCGCCGTGCGCGGCGACCTCGACTTCCTGCGCGGCGTGGAGCTGCGCGAGCACCTCGACGCGGTGCGCGAGCGGACGCTCGAGGTCACCGAGCGCCACGGGGTGACCGAGCTGCACGAGCTCGTCCTGCGCCACGAGCTGCAGCACACCGAGACGATGCTGCAGGCGATGGCGCTCGGCGGGCTGCTCCCCGACGGCGTCGGCGTCCCGGCGCCCGTCAAGGGCGGCGACGGGTGGGTCGACGTGCCCGGCGGGACCTTCGCGATGGGCGCCGGGCCCGAGGGGTTCGCCTACGACAACGAGCGCCCGCGCCACGACGTCGAGGTCGCGCCGTTCCGCATCGCCCGCCGCCCGGTGACGAACGCGACGTGGCTGACGTTCACCGAGGGCGGCGGCTACGAGCGCCGGCCGTGGTGGTCGCACGAGGCGTGGAAGTGGAAGGAGGAGTACGACATCGGCGACTGTCCGCGCTCGGTCCGCACCGGGGACCCGGACGCGCCCGTCGTCCACGTCTCCTGGTTCGAGGCCGACGCCTTCGCCCGCTGGGCCGGCGCGCGACTGCCGACCGAGGCCGAGTGGGAGCGGGCGGCGACCTGGAACCAGGGCCGCGAGCTCGCCGGGGTCGGTCGGGTGTGGGAGTGGACGGCGTCGCCGTTCGTCGGGTACCCGGGCTTCCGCCCGCACCCGTACCGCGAGTACTCCGAGCCGTTCTTCGGCGACCGCCACCGCGTGCTGCGCGGCGGATCGTGCGCGACCCAGCCGCGCGTCGCCTCGGTGACGTTCCGCAACTGGGACCTGCCGCATCGCCGCCAGCTCTTCGCCGGCGTCCGCCTGGCGCTCGACGCGGAGCCGGCGGGATGAGCGCGGTCGACGTGCACCTGGCGGTCGCGGCCGAGCGCACGTTGGCCGACGACGTGCTCGACGGCCTCACGCGGCCGTTCAAGGAGCTGCCGCCCAAGCACTTCTACGACGCGCGCGGCTCGCAGCTGTTCGAGCTGATCTGCGCGCAGCCCGAGTACTACCCGACGCGCACGGAGACGGCGATCCTGCGCGAGCGCGCCGCCGAGCTGATGGACGGCGTCGACGAGCTCGTCGAGCTGGGCTCCGGCGCGACGGCGAAGGCGCGGCTGCTGCTCGAGGGCGGCGAGGCGACCCGCTACGTGCCGGTCGACGTGTCCGAGACCGTCGTGCGGGCGGCCGCCGACGAGCTCGCCGGCCTGGGCGTCGAGGTCCACGGCGTCGTCGGCGACATCGAGCGCCACCTCGACCGCCTGCCGCCGCCGGCGGGCCGGCGCGCGGTCGCGTTCCTGGGCGGCACGATCGGCAACTTCCTGCCGGGCTCGCGGCGGCGCTTCCTGCGCTCGATCGCGGGGCTGCTGGCGCCCGGGGACCGGCTGCTGCTCGGCGCCGACCTGGTGAAGGATCCGGCGCTGATCGAGGCCGCCTACGACGACGCGGCCGGCGTCACCGCCGAGTTCAACCGCAACGTGCTGGCGGTCGTCAACCGCGAGCTCGACGCCGACTTCGACCTCGACGCCTTCGAGCACGTCGCGTTCTTCGACCGCGTGCACGAGTGGACGGAGATGCGCCTGCGCGCGCTCACGCCCCAGCACGTGACGATCGGCGCGCTGGGGCTCGAGGTCGACTTCGCCCACCGCGAGGAGCTGCGCACCGAGATCAGCGCGAAGTTCACCCGCGAGCGGATCGCCGCCGACCTCGCGGCGGCCGGGCTGCGCCTCGACGCGCTCGTCACCGACCCCCGCCAGTGGTTCGCGATCTCGGTCGCGAGCGCGGCCTGAGCGGCGCGCGTCAGGCGTCGAAGTTCTTGTCGCGCCCCTCGCCGGGCCAGGGCGCGAGGACGAGCAGCAGCCGCGTGTCCTCGACCGCGCGCACGTCGTGGCGCTCGTGCGGGTCGAAGTGGGCCAGGAAGCCGGGGCCGGCCTCGGTGCTCGCGCCGTTCTGCCCGATCAGCGCCCGCCCCGAGTGCACGTGCACCCACGCGTGCTCGTGCACCTCGTGCTCCTGCAGCTCCTCGCCCGCGGGGAGGTTGATGAGGATCGCGCGCGCCGCGCCGTCGTCGGACCGCAGCACCTCGGGGAAGTGCGGCTTCACGTCCAGTGAGGTCAGATCCCAGGTGTCCATGGCCGGCATGTACCCCGAGCCTGGCGCGCTGACGCGCCCAGGTAGGGTGCCGCGCCATGGAGATCGAGGGAAGCGGGGCGCTCGTCGTCGGCGGCGCCTCCGGACTGGGGGCGGCGACCGCCCGCGCGCTCGCCGAGCGCGGTGCTCGGGTGACGATCGCCGACGTGAACGAGGAGCAGGGGCAGGCGCTGGCCGGCGAGATCGGCGGGACGTTCGTGGCCGCCGACGTGACGAACGAGGAGCAGGTGCAGGCGGCCGTCGCCGCGGCCGCCGAGGCCGACGGGGGCCTGCGCATCTCGGCGCACTGCGCCGGCATCGGCTTCGCGCAGCGGACCGTGACGGGCCGCGGCCCGCACCCGCTGGAGCCCTTCGAGCGGGTCATCGCGGTGAACCTGATCGGGACCTTCAACGCGCTGCGGCTCGCGGCGGCGGCGATGAGCGGGAACGAGCCCGACGCCGGCGGCGAGCGCGGCGTGTGCGTGAACACCGCGTCGATCGCCGCCTTCGACGGCCAGATCGGGCAGGCCGCCTACTCGGCGTCCAAGGGCGGCGTCGTCGGCATGACGCTGCCGGTGGCGCGCGACCTGGCCCGCTTCGGCATCCGCGTGTGCACGATCGCCCCCGGCCTGTTCGACACGCCGCTGCTGGCCTCGCTGCCCGAGGAGGCGCGCGAGGCGCTCGGCGCGTCGATCCCGTTCCCGGCTCGCCTGGGCCGCCCGTCCGAGTACGCCGCGCTGGCCTGCCACATCGTCGAGAACCCGATGCTCAACGGCGAGGTGATCCGCCTCGACGGCGCGCTGCGGATGGCGCCGAAGTAGCGCCGTCTGCAGAGTCGCGCGGTGCCGAGAACGGGGCGCCGCCCTCACCTGTGGAGCGTCGCCGCCGCCGTCCTGATCGGCGCGTCGCTGGCTGCCGGTCCGGCCGACGCCGTGCTGCCGCGCGAGTGCGGGCCGGCCGACGGCGTCGTGACGTGCACGTACCAGCCGATCGGCGACGAGCAGCGGTTCGTCGTCCCCTACGGGGTCACGCGGGTGCACGCGGTGCTCGTCGGCGCCCGCGGGTTCAGTCTCCTCAGCGGCCAGGCGGCGCGGGCGACCGCCGACCTGCCGGTCACCCCCGGCCACGCGCTCTGGGTGCAGGTCGGCGGCGCCGGCGGTGGCGGCGGGTACTTCGGCGGAGGAGGCGGCGCGAGCGCCGCGGTGCCGGCGGACGCCTGCCGCGCGCCGCTGGCGGTCGCGGCCGGCTGCACGGTCTCCGTCGCGCTGCGCCCCACCACCTCCGGCCCGAAGCGCGCCCGCCTCGAGATCGCCGTGGACGGCGAGCCCAAGCAGACGATCGCCTCGCCGGCCGGGGCGGCTGACTCAGGACCGGCGCAGCGCCGCGCCCGCGATCGCGCCGAAGGCGACGTGGTCGGCGACCTGCGGCGCCTGCGGGAGCGCGCGGACGGCGGGGATCCGCCGTCCGATCAGCCCCAGGTCCAGCGCGGCGATGCCGAGCCCGGCGAGGGCGCCCCAGGCCGCGCCGTGGCGGGGCGGCAGGACGCGGTCAAGCGCGAGCGCCCAGCCGAGCGAGAGCGCCAGATGCACGGGGACGGCGGCGGCGAGCCGCACGGCGGCCGGCCGGTCCGCGCCGGTGACGATCGCGCCCGCGGCGAGCGCGGCCTCCAGCGGCGACCGGCCCCGCAGGAGCGCGTGGACGGTCGACGGGGCGCCCGACAGCGTCGCCGCCAGGAACGTGGCGCGGGCGACGCGCCGGCTCACGAGAGGGCGGCCAGCCCAGGCCGCGACGCCCGGTGGCGCACGGCGCGCACGGCCTGCGCCAGGCGGCGCACGCCCTCGTCGAGCTCGTCGGGCGCCAGGCGCGCGTAGGAGATGCGCAGCGCGGCGGTCCCGGCCGGCTCGGCCAGCATCGCGTTGCCGGGCAGGAACGTGACGCCGCAGCGGATCGCCTCGCTGAGCAGCGCGCGCTCGTCGATCGGCTGGCGGAACGTCAGCCACAGGTGGTGGCCGCCGACCGGGCGGCGCACGCGCACCTCGTCGCCCAGCCGCCGGTGCACGCTCTCCAGCAGCGCGTCGCAGCGCTCCCGGTAGCCGGGGTTCGTCGCGTCGAGCAGCCGCTCGTGCTCGCCGCTGGCCAGCCACCGGTACGCGACGTGCTGGGTGAGGCTCGACGTGTGCGTGTCGCTGTGCAGCTTCACCCAGCTCAGGCGCTGGCGCACCGGCCCGCTGGCCGCGACCCAGCCGATGCGCAGGCCGCCGCCGATCGTCTTGCTGAGCGAGTCGATGTAGATGACGTGGTCGGGCAGCTCGTGGCGCAGCCGCAGGCGGCGGCGGCCGTCGAAGCGGACGGTCGCGTAGACGCCGTCGTCGAGGACGAAGAACGAGCGCTCGCGCGCCAGCTGCAGCAGGCGCTGGGCGCGGGCGGGCGACAGGTCCTGGCCGGTCGGGTTCTGGCAGCCGGACTGGACGGCGACGAGCTTGACCTCGTGGCGGGCGAGGACGCGCTCGAGCGCGTCGACGTCCATGCCCTCCTCGTCGACGGGGACGCCGATGACGCGCGCGCCGCTGAACTGCAGGGAGCTGAGGATGCCGATGAACGTCGGGGACTCGCACACGACGACGTCGCCGGGGGCGACGACCGACCGGCACACGAGGTCGATCGCCTGACGCGCGCCCGACGTGACGAGGATCTCGCCGGCGGTCTGCGCGAAGCCGAGGTCGCGGCCGCGCTTGGCGATCTCCTCGCGCAGGTCGAGCAGCCCGTCCGGATCGAGGTAGCTGAGCGACTCGCCGCCGCCGTCCCTGAGGACCTCGCCGGCCAGCCGCCCGAGCGCCGCAGAGGGGTAGATCGCCGGGTCGGGCGCGCCCGTGGCCAGCGACACGATCCCCGGATCGGCCGGGAGCATGTAGCTGGCCAGGAACATCTCGTTGGAGAACGACGGCCGCAGCTCGGGCAGGACGGCCGACTGCCAGTCGACGGGATCGCGCTCGCCGTCGGCCGGAGGCAGCGAGCGCACGAACGTGCCGCGGCCGACCGCGGCGGTCACGTAGCCCTGCTCGGCCAGGCGGCGGTAGACCCGCACCGCGGTGAGGTGGTTGATCGACGCCTGCTGGGCCAGCGCGCGGGTGGTCGGCAGCTTCTCGCCGGGGGCGAGCTCGCCGCTGTCGATGGCGGCCCGGAAGCGCTCGACGAGCTGCGACGTGAGGGATGCGCCGCCCTCGCGATCGATGTCAGTCAAATCCAGGTTGTAGGACATTGATCCACCCCCTCCGGGCTGGCATTGTCGTCCTCGACGCCAAGTCAGTCAAACAATGTCCCACAAGCACCCCGCAACCGACGTCACGATCAGGTACGCCTTCCCGGAGGACGCCGACGCCGTCGCCACGCTCGCCGTGGTCGACTCGCAGGCGACGCCGGAGGGCGAGCTGCTGGTCGCCGAGGTCGGCGGCGAGCTGTGGGCGGCCGTGTCCCTGAAGACCGGTCAGGCGATCGCCGACCCGTTCCGGCCCACGGCCGACGTCGTCGCGCTGCTGCAGGCGCGGGCGCGTCAGCTGCGGGCGGCGAGCGAGGCGAGCGCGCGCCGCGCGCCGGCCGCGCGGCTGCGCGCGGCGCTGAGAGGAGGCTGACGGCGGCGGCACCGGACGAGCGGGGTACCCCGGGTCTCCTCCAGTCGGCCCTGTTCCTCCCCGCTCGTCCGGTGCGGCCGCCGTCACCGCCTTCCGCCCCGTCCATCACGCTGCCTGATCGTTCGCAGCGTCAACTCGTCTTCGACTTCTCGATCGCCGCCCGTCATCATCGATCGCCATGGAGCTCCGGCACCTTCGCACCCTGGAGGCCATCGCCCGGCACGGGAGCTTCACCCGCGCGGCCGAGGAGCTCCATCTCGCGCAGTCGGCCCTGTCGCAGCAGGTGCGCCGCCTGGAGGCCGAGCTCGGCGTCGAGGTCCTGCGCCGCACGAGCCGCACGGTGACGGTCACGCAGGCGGGCGAGGTCGTGCTCGACTACGCCCGCCGGGTGCTGAGCGAGGTCGACGGCCTGCAGTCCGAGCTCCAGCAGATCACCGGCGTCCTCAGCGGGCGCGTGGCGATCGGCGGCATGTGGCCGACCGGCAACTTCCACCTACCACGCGTGTTCGGCACGTTCCACGCGCGTCATCCGGGCGTCGAGATCCACATGATCGAGGACACGGCCGACCGGATGCTCGACATGCTGCGCACCGACGAGCTGGACCTGGCGTTCGCGTCGGTCGACCCGGACCGTCTCGGCGACGAGTTCGCCGCGACCGTCCTCTTCCAGGAGCAGCTGCTCGTCGCCGTCGCGCCCGACCACCCGCTGGCCGAGCGCGACCACGTCACGTTCGACGAGCTGGCCGACGAGACGCTCATCGCCTACCGCGACGGCTCCGAGCTGAGGCGCCGGTTCGAGTGGGCGATGGCCGAGGCCGGCAAGACGCCGCGCAACGCGTTCTTCTGCACCGAGATGGCGGCGGTCAGGGCGTTGACGAGCCACGGCCTCGGCGTCTCGATGATGCCCCAGTCGATCGTGGCCGAGGAGGGGCCGCCGATCGTCGGCATCCCGATCGGGCCCAACCCGCTCACCTGGCCGGTCGCGATCGTGTGGCGGGCCCGCCGGCGCCAGCCGCCCGCCGCGAAGGCGTTCCTGGCGCTGACGCTCGAGGCGGCCAACGACGGGCGCCGCGACGAGAATCGCCGGCTCGCCGTCGCCTAGCGTGACGCGCGGCGCATCCGCGCCTTCATCGCGGCCGGCAGTCCGGCGCTGAGCGCGAGCGCGCCCGCGGCCGCCAGCGCGGTGGAGCGGCGGCTCATCCGGCGCGAGCGCGCCAGGTGGCGCGCGCCGAGCGCGACGTGCGGGGCGAACAGGAGCGCGGCGGTCGCGACGCCCGGGTTGTAGCGGCGCTCGCGGACCGCCATCCCGACGTGCATGGCGACGTTGCCCGCCTCGATGCCGAGCACGAGCGCGGCCGGCGCCGCGGTGCGCCGCCACAGCAGCGCGGCGGCGAGCGCGGTGCTCCAGCCGAGCGTGACGTTGACGTGGAAGCCGACGCGCTCGGTGAGCGGCCACGTGGGCCGGTCGCTGCCCAGCAGGTCCTGGTTGCAGAACTCCAGGAAGCCGCCCGGGCGCACCCACTCCTCGGTCTGGTGGGTGGCCAGCAGCGGGAACGCGAGGGCGGCGACCCAGGCGCCGTCGCGGGCGAGGTCGGCGCGGCGGGCGGCGACCAGACCCCAGGCGGGGACGAGCGATCCCGCCGCAACCCAGGGCCAGCGCCCGTGCGTGTCGACCGCCACCGTCCGTCGCCCTCGCTGCTTACAGGCCGAGCCCCTGGACGCCCATCTCGTCGAAGCCCACGTGGTGGGCCAGCTCGTGGCGGACCGTGCGCACGACCTGCTCGCGCAGCAGGTCCGGGTCGTGGCCGAAGTCGCGGCGCAGCGTGTCGCGGTAGATCACGATCCGGTCGGGGTGGTCGTCGCGGTGCGCGCCGTCGCCGTGGTAGAGGCCGTAGGCGCGCATCTTGCGCCCGTCGTCGGAGATCACGACCGCGACGTGCTCGAGCGCGTTGCGCAGCAGGTCGGGCAGGTCGTCGAGCGCGTCGCGGACGAGCTCCTCGAAGTCCTCGTCGTCGAGCGGGTCGAGTTGCAGGAAGTCGACCTCGTCGGGCTCGGCGGCCACGCCGTCGCGGGCGAGGCGCTCGGAGCGGCGGACGACCTCCTCGAACTCGGCCTCCGTGCGCGGATCGCGCCAGTCGGCCAGACGGCCCATGACCATCGAGATGATCGCGCCGATCACGACGATCGCCACGACGCCGATCGCGGCCGACTCCAGCAGCCGGATCGGGAACGACGGACTCAGGCCCTGACCGATCGCGATCGCCGACAGCCCGACGCTCAGGGCGATCACGGCGGCGAAGAGGATGCGGCGCAGTGCGGGCATGGCGTCAGCGCATCGCGCGGGCGATCACGACCCGCTGGATCTCGTTCGTGCCCTCGTAGATCTGGGTGATCTTCGCGTCGCGCATCATCCGCTCGACCGGGTACTCGGTCACGTACCCGTAGCCGCCCAGGACCTGCACGGCCTCCACCGTCACGCGCATCGCGTTGTCGGACGCGAAGAGCTTCGCCATCGACGTCCACTTGCCGAGGTCGGCCGGAACGGGATCGCGGTCGGCCAGCGCGCACGCCTTGTAGAGCAGCTCGCGCGCGGCGGCGGTGCCGGTCTCCATGTCGGCGAGCTTGAACTGGATCGCCTGCAGCTCGTTGATCGGCGCGCCGAACGCGACGCGCTCCGAGGCGTACCTGGCCGCGTAGTCGGTGGCGCCCTGGGCGATCCCGACCGCCTGCGCCGCGGCCCCGAGGCGGGTCCGGGTCAGCGTGCCGAGCGCCACGCGCAGCCCGCGGCCGACCTCGCCGACGACGTTCTCGTGCGGGACGCGCACGTCCTCGAACACGGGCGAGCCGGTCGGCGAGCCCTTGATGCCGAGCTTGTGCTCCAGGCGGCCGATCGACAGGCCGGGCGTGTCCTTGTCGACGACGAACGCGGTGATGCGCCGCTGCTCGCGGTCGGTGACGGCGAAGACGACGTAGAAGTCGGCGATGCCCGCGTTCGTGATCCAGTTCTTGGTCCCGTTGATGACCCACTCGTCGCCGTCGCGGACCGCGGTGGTGCGCATCGACCCGGGGTCGGACCCGGCCTCGGGCTCGCTGAGCGCGAACGCGGGCGACCACTCGCCCGAGGCGCAGCGCGGCAGGTAGCGCTCCTTCAGCTCGTCGGAGCCGAAGAGCTGGATCGGCAGCGTGCCGAGCTCCTGGACCATCAGGATCAGGGCGCTGGACGCGCACGCCTTGGCGATCTCCTCGACCGCCATCTGCAGCATCAGCGTCCCGGTGCCGGTGCCGCCGTGCTCCTCGGAGAACGGCAGCGCGAGGATGTCGTTCTCGGCCAGCAGCCGCCGCACGTCCCACGGGTACTCTCCGGTGGCGTCGATCTCGGCGGCGCGAGGGGCGATCCGCTCCGTCGCGATCCGGCGGACGGTGTCGCGGATCTCCAGCAGCTCGGCCGGGATGGCGTACGGGTCGGACTCGAGCTGCATGACCCGATGCTACCGAGGCCGGCCTGCGTTCCCAGGGGGCTTGGGCGTCGCCCGTCGCGGGTAGAGCGGCGCCGTGGGCATCGGCACATCGATCTTCCTCATCGCCGTCGGCGCGATCCTGCGCTTCGCGGTCACCGCCGACGTCTCGGGCGTCGAGCTCTCCACCGTCGGCCTGATCCTCATGATCGTCGGCGCGCTGGGGCTCGTCCTCGCGCTGTTCTTCTACGCGCGGGCGACGTCCGGGAGGCGCGGTCCCGCCGCGGGCCGTCCGTCGGACCCCTACGTCTGATCCGCTCGGAGGTAGTCTCGCGGCCGGATGACGGTCGAGGTCCGCTCCGCACGTCCCGCCGAGCTCACGCCGATCGTCGACGTGCTGCGCTCGAGCGGGCTGGGCGCGAACGTGGGCCAGCTCCTGCGCTACCCGCTCGCGTCGCCGACCGGTGACGTGCTCGTCGCCGTGCGCGACGGGGAGATCGTCGGGGGCGCGGCGATCGCGGGGTTCGGCCGGACCGGCTGGATCGGCGCGGTCGGCGTGGCCGCCCACGTGCGCCGGCGCGGCGTCGGCCGCGCGCTGACCGAGGCGTGCGTGGCGCGGCTGCACGAGCTCGGCGCGCTGACGACGCTGCTGTTCGCCACCGCGGCCGGCCGGCCCGTCTACCAGCGCGTGGGGTTCGAGCCGGAGGGCGCCGTGCACGCGTGGCGCGACGTGGCGCCGCCGCGCGGCGCGCCGTCCGGCGAGGGCGTGCGGCCGCTGCGCGACCGCGACCTCGCCGCCGTCCTGGCCTTGGACGCCGCCGCGACCGGCGAGGACCGCTCGCCGGTGTTCGCGCAGATGAACGGGGCGATGACCGGCCTGGTCATCGAGCGCGGCGGCCGGATCGCCGGCAGCGCGGTGCGCTCGCCGTGGGGTCTGGGCCCGAGCGTCGTGGCCACCGACCGCGAGGCCGGCGTCGCGCTGCTGTCGGTGCTGCGCCGGGTCCCGGGCGCCCCGCTGACCGTGAGCCTCCCCGACGCGAACACGGGCGCCGTGCGCGCGCTGCGCGCGTGGGGCTTCCAGCCGATCAACGAGGCGATGCGCATGCGCCTGGGCCCGCCGCCGGCGTTCGAGCCCGAGCGCGTCTTCGGCATGTACAACCTCTTCTGGGGCTGACGGAGGACGCCGGCTCGCTAGCCCTCCACCCGCTCGCGCAGCGCGCCCGGGCCGACGACCTCGGCGCCCAGCTCCTCCACCCGCCGGGCGAGATCGCGATCCGAGGTGACGACGCGCACCTGGGACGGGTCCGCGCTCGCACGCACCCGCGCGACGATGTCGTCGTCGGCCGCGTTCGGCCCGCGGCGCGACGCGAACGCCACCTCGACGCCCGGGGCGTCGATCTCGTGCGGGCGCCCGTCGAACACCACGGCGACGTCCTCGCCGGACCGCGCCGCCCACGCCGCGAGCGCCTCCGCCAGGCGCCGCTGCGCGCCCTCCCGGTCGCGCCACCAGCCGTCCGGCCGCGAGCCGATCACGTTCATCCCGTCGACCAGCCAGAGCATCAGGCCCGGCTACCCTGCCCGGCATGGCCGCATCCGACATCGAGGTCAGCGCGCAGCGCGCCGCCGAGCTGCACGCCGACGGGGTCACGCTCGTCGACGTGCGCGAGCCCCACGAGTGGGACGCGGGCCGGATCCCCGGCGCGCGCCACATCCCACTCGGCGAGCTCTCGCAACAGGCGGGCACGCTCGACCCGGCCTCGCCGGTCGTGTTCCTGTGCCGCGCGGGCGGCCGCTCGCTCATGGCCGCGCAGGCGCTGCGCGCCGCCGGCGTGGAGGCGTACTCGATGGCCGGCGGCATGCTGGCCTGGGACGCCGCCGGGCTCCCGATGGAGCCGGACGGCGCCCACGTGGCCGAGCACTAGCTCGCCGCGCCGCACCCGGCGGCGCCGCGTCAGTCCGTCTGTCGGAGGTTGACCGGTGGTCGCGCCGTCAGAGCTTCTGCACGTTGACCGCCTTGGGCCCCTTCTCCCCGGCCTCCTCGTCATAGGAGACCTTCGCGCCCTCGGCCAGCGTGCGATAGCCGTCCGCGATGATCGAGCTGTGGTGGACGAAGAGGTCCCGCGAACCCTCGTCGGGCGTGATGAACCCGAACCCCTTCTCGTCGCTGAACCACTTCACGGTTCCCGTGGCCATAGCAGCCGGTTCCTCCGATGATTCCTCTCGCCGGGGTCCTCTCCCCGGACCGACGGCGGGAACGTATCATTTGGCACTGACACGCTCATGCGCTTCTTCGTCCGACCGCACGGCGTTGTCCAAGCGGTCGAGCGTGACGGCGAACCGCCAGGCGAGCCAGCGGCGCGCCCCGAGGGCCAGCAGCAGGCGATCGCAGAGGCCCGCGCGGAGCACCTGCGCCGAGAGCGTGACCAGCGTCCCGCCCGCGCCGTCGGGCTCCAGGCTCCAGCTCACGTCGGCCCGCGTCGACGGGCCCAGCTCGGCGATGCCCTCGAGCTCGCGCACCGGCACGCGCCGGCGCACGCGCACCCGCACGGTGCGCCGCACGCCGAGCGGGCCGCGCAGCCGGATCGTGCCGCCGTCGGCCCCGATCGCCCGCACCTCGGTCCAGTGGTCGGCCAGGGCCCAGTGCGTGCGGAGATCGGCGAGGAGCGCATAGGCCACCTCGGGCGGTGCGGCGATCGGCCGGCAGGCAGCGATCGGGAGCATCGCGGCGATCGTACGCGGGCCGCGACGCGGACGCGGCAACCGCGAGGCGCCCGCGACGCGTCACACTGGCCCTTCGTGGACGACCGGCTGCCCATCACCCGCGACCTGGCGCTGCCCCTCTCGGAGATCGTCGTGCGCACGTCGCGCTCGTCGGGGCCGGGCGGCCAGCACGCGAACGTCACCGCGTCGCGCGTCGAGGCGGTCTTCGACGTGCGAGCGTCGAAGACGCTGACCGACGCCCAGCGCGAGCGCCTGCTGGCCCGCTTCGGGCCGCGCGTCGTGGCCGTCGCCCAGGACGCGCGCTCGCAGTCGCGCAACCGCGAGCTCGCGCTCGAGCGCCTGGCCGAGCGCATCGAACGCGCGCTCCACGTCCGCCGCCCCCGCCAGCCGACGAAGCCCACCCGCGCGGCGCGCGCCCGCCGGCTCGAGTCCAAGCGCCGCCGCGCCGACGTGAAGCGCGCCCGCCGCCGCCCGTCGGCCGAGGACTGACCTCAGATCTCGCTGCCCTGCGCCCGCGCGGCGCGCCGCATCACGTCGACGACCTCGTCGGGGTCGTCGGCGATCGTGACCAGCCCGAGATCCTCGCGGGCGAGGTAGCCGCCCGCCAGGAGCCGGTCGCCCGCCCACTGCACCAGCGGCTCCCAGTGGTCGCGCCCGACCAGCACGATCGGGAACTCGCGGATCTTGTCGGTCTGGATCAGCACGAGCGCCTCGAACAGCTCGTCGAGCGTCCCGAACCCGCCCGGCAGCACGACGAACCCGCGCGCGTAGCGCACGAAGCAGACCTTGCGGGCGAAGAAGTAGCGGAACGTCAGCGCGACATCGAGGTACTCGTTGGGGAACTGCTCGAACGGCAGCTCGATGTTCAGCCCGATCGACCGCGCGCCGACGTCGCGGGCGCCGCGGTTGGCGGCCTCCATGAGCCCCGGGCCGCCGCCGGTGATGACGTCGAACCCGGCGCGGCCGAGGGCGGCGCCGACGGCGCGCCCGAGCGCGTACTCGGACTGGTCGGGCAGCACGCGCGCCGAGCCGAACACGCTCACGCCGCAGCGGACGTCGGCGAGCGCCGCGAACCCCATCGCCAGGTCGGCGCGCATCCGGTCGAGCCGCTCGGCGTCGGTGTGCAGCGACTCGACGCGCGGCCATTCGGCCGACAGCAGCTCCTCGTCGGGGGTCAGCGGGATGCGGATGCCGGAGTCGTGCTCGGTCATGCGGCGACACAGCTTGCCGCACGCGCGCTCAGGAGCGGCGGGCGATGCGCGCGCCGGCCCGTCGCTTCACCCCGGCCGGCACGAGCCGGCTGAGCGGCGTGCGGTGGTCGGCCACCCACCGGTAGAAGCGCTCGGTGGGTCCCGGCAGGCGGTCGGCCAGCCACGCGACCGGCGCGCCCGCGGGCAGCTGCTCGGCCACGATCGACAGCGCCGCGCCGCCCGAGCGGATCCGCCCCGCCGCGTCGACGACGTGCGCCGAGCGCAGCCGCTCGTCGGCCGGCATCCCGGCCAGCAGCCGCTGTCCCTCGCCGGACTGGATCGCCACCGGGCGCAGCCGCCGGCGCACGTCCCAGTCCAGCAGCCGGGCGACCCAGAAGCGGCAGAAGCCGCAGTCGGCGTCGTAGAGGACGGTCAGTCGCGGGTCGGCCATCGCCGATCCGTCTACCCGATCGGAGCGAGACGACCGTCCCCCCGCCCTTCGGACTCGACGATCGTCGAGTCGGTCCGCGGCAGCCGTCGCTGGCGCGGCGCGCGAGTCGGTCCTACCGTTGCGCTCATGGCCACGGACGCTCCCGCCCCACCCGCGCTGGAGCCCGAGATCCGGGCGCTCGGGCGGTCGCTGGACGCCGCCTTCCCCAGCGCCGCGCGGCGGCCGCGCGCCGCCGCCGAGGACCTGATCACCGCCCGCCTGGCGCGCCGGCCCGAGCTGCGGGCGGCGCTCTTCCGGCTCGTCGACGTGGCGCCCGCGTGCCGCACGCCGGGCGAGCTCGGACAGCACCTCGCCGGCCTCCTCTCCGACGTGCCGCCCGACGAGCCGGCCGTTCGCGTCGGGCGCCGGCTGGGCCGCGGCCGCGCGACCGCGCCGCTGACCGGCCGCGTCGCCGCGATCGGCATCCGCCAGATGGCCGGGCGCTTCATCCTCGCCGAGCATCCGCAGGAAGGCGCCGGCGCGCTGGCCGACCTGTGGCGGCGCGGCGTCGCCTCGTCGGTCGACCTGCTCGGGGAGGCGACGGTCACGCCGGCCGAGGCCGACCGCTACGCGGAGCGCTGCGACGAGGCGCTGACCGTGCTGAGCCGGGAGGCGTCCGCGTGGCCCGCGCGGCCGATGCTCGAGGCCGACTCGGCCGGGCCGCTCCCGCGGGTGAACCTGTCGGTGAAGGTCACCGCGCTCACCCCGATGATCCGCGAGGCCGACCCGTCGATCGGCGTCGCCGACGCCGCGCCGCGGCTGCGCCACCTGCTGCGGCGCGCCCGCGACCTCGGCGCGCACCTGCACGTCGACATCGAGTCGATGGCGTCGCGCGACACGATCATGCGGCTGGTCCTGTCGCTCCTGTCCGAGGACGAGTTCCGGGCGGGCCCGTCGGCGGGAGTGGTCCTGCAGGCGTACCTCTCCGACGGCGACGAGGTCGCGGCGGAGGTGCTCGAGTTCGTCGAGCGGACGCCGCGCGAGAGCCCCCTGACGATCCGGCTGGTGAAGGGCGCCTACTGGGACCACGAGCTCGTCGAGGCGCGCCAGTCGGGCTGGCGCCCGCCGGTGTACGAGACGAAGGCCGACACCGACCGCAACTTCGAGCGGCTGACGCGCACGCTGCTGGACGCGCACGCGGGCGGCGCGCCGATCCGCCTCGCGGTCGCCTCGCACAACCTGCGCTCGATCGCCCACGCGCTCGCCTACGCGCGGTCGCTCGGGCTCCCCGACCGCGACCTCGAGCTGCAGGTGCTGCGCGGCCTGGGCGACGACCTCCACGACGCGCTCGCCGCCCACGGGCTGCGGGTGCGCACGTACTGCCCGATCGGCGACCTCGTCGCCGGCATGGCCTACCTCGTGCGGCGGCTGCTGGAGAACACCGCCAACGACTCGTTCCTGGCCACTCGCGCGAGTGGCGCCGACCTCGACTCTCTCCTCGCCGCCCCATGACGTTCGCCAACGAGCCCATCCTCGAGCTGCGCCGCGCCTGGGTGCGCGACGGCCTGCGCGACGCCCTGACCGCCCTCGACCGCGAGCTGCCGCTCGACGTCCCCGTCCTCGTGGACGGCGACGCCCGGCGGGCGCCGTCCCTGGACTCCACGGACCCGGGGCGTCCCGACCGGGTCGTGGCGCGCGCGACGGTCGCGACCGCCCGCGACGTCGAGGCCGCGATCGCGGCCGCCCGCCGCGCGCAGCCGGATTGGGCCGCGCGCGGGGCCCGCGAGCGCGCCGACGTCCTCGTGCGCGCGGCGGCGCTGTTGCGCGACCGCCGCCCGCAGCTGACCGCGCTGGCCGTGCGCGAGTGCGCCAAGCCGTGGGCCGAGGCGGACGCCGACGTGTGCGAGGCGATCGACTTCCTCGAGTACTACGCCCGCGACGCGGTCGCGCTGGACCAGGGCGAGGACCTGCTGCAGCCGCCCGGCGAGCGCAACGCGATGACGTACCGGCCGCGCGGGATCGCGGCTGTCATCGCGCCGTGGAACTTCCCGATCGCGATCGCCTGCGGGATGACCGCGGGCGCGCTCGTCACCGGCAACGCGGCGCTGCTGAAGCCGGCCGAGCAGAGCCCCGGCTGCGCGCTGGAGCTGGTCCGCGCGCTCCACGAGGCGGGCGTGCCGCCGGCCGTGCTGGCGCTGCTGCCGGGCGAGGGCGACGTGGGCGCCGCGCTCGTGCGCCATCCCGCCGTCCACCTGGTCGCGTTCACCGGCTCCAGCGCGGTGGGGCGCGAGATCCTGCGCGAGGCGGGCACGGTGCGCGACGAGGACCTGCACCTCACGCACGTCGTCGCCGAGATGGGCGGCAAGAACTGCATCATCGTGGACGCCGACGCCGACCTCGACGACGCCGTCCCCGCGATCGCCTACTCGGCGTTCGGGTTCGCCGGGCAGAAGTGCTCGGCGTGCTCGCGGGTGCTCGTGCACGAGGGGATCGCGGACACGCTGGTGGAGCGGCTCGGCGGGCTGCTCGGCACGCTCGTCGTCGACCAGGCCGAGCGCTTCGGCGTCGACGTGCCGCCGGTGATCGAGGCGGCGTCGCAGGAGCGGCTCGAGCGGCACGTGGCGGCCGCGGCCCAGGCGGGAGCGACGGTGCGCCGGGGCGCGGCGGGCCCGGGCGGCGGCTGGTTCGTCGCCCCGACGCTGATCACGGGCGCCGACCCGATGTCGCCGGTGGCGCGCGAGGAGCTGTTCGGCCCGGTCGTGGTGGTCGAGGCGGTGCCGAGCGTCGACGCGGCCTGCGACGCGCTCGACACGCTGCCGGTCGCGCTGACCGGCGGGCTGTTCTCGCGCAACCCCGACGTGGTACGGCGCGTGAGCGCGCGGGTCCCGGTCGGCAACCTCTACGTGAACCGCCACATCACCGGGGCGATGGTCGGCCGCCAGCCGTTCGGAGGCAACCGGCTGTCGGGCGCCGGGACGAAGGCGGGCGGGCCCGGGTACCTGCGGCACTTCGTCGAGTCCTACGTGGTGTGCGAGAACACGATGCGCCACGGGCTCGTGGTCTGAGCCTCGTCGACCGGGCTCGGTCTGCGGCTCAGCGTTCGCGGGGCGCGCGGTCGGCCAGCCGCAGCGCCAGGTGGCACAGCAGCCGGTCGTCGCCGCGGCGCAGGTCGACGCCGGCGAGCTCCTCGATGCGGCGCAGCCGGTAGTAGAGCCCGGCGCGGTGCAGCGACAGCGCGTCGGCCGTGGCCTTGACGTCGCCGGCGCGCTCCAGGTAGGCGGCGAGCGTCTCGCGCAGCGCCGCGTGCTCGGGCTCGAGCAGGCGCGCGACGCCCGGCGGCAGGTCGGTGAGCGCGGCCCGCGCGTCGACGTGGGCGAGGACGCGCTCGGCGCCGAGGTCGCTCCAGCGGGCAACGCCGTGGTCGACGGCGCGCAGCGCGGCGCGGGCGCGGCGGTGCGCGACCGGCGCGGCGCCGAGGTCGGCGAACGGCTCGCCCTCGCCGACGACGGCCCGGGCGCCGTCGGGACCGGGCTCCTCCTCGATCGCGGCGGCGAGCGCGGCGGCGATCGACGGCGCGCCCGCGTCGGCGAGGGCGGCCGGGCCGGCGGCGGCGACGCACGCGGGGCGGCCGTCGAGCTCGCCGGCGAGCAGGGCGCCCGGCGCCATCCGGCGGCGCAGGCGCTCGAGGCCCGCGCGCAGCCAGCGGCGGTGGGCGTCGCCGCCCGCGGGCTCGGTGGCGGTGACGCAGACGGTGAGCGGCCGGCCCCGGAGCAGCCGCTGGCGCTCGAGCTCGGCGGCCAGGTCGGCGGGAGGGCGGGCGGCCGACGCGAGGCCGCGCAGCAGCGCCTCGTCGCGCTCGGCCCGCTCGGCCTGCTCGGCCGCCTCGGCGGCCAGCAGCTCCTCGGCGCGCTGCGCGGCGGCGGCGGTCGCCTCGAGGTCGGCGTCGGCCAGCGGCTCGTCCTCGATCACCCACAGGTAGCCGTGGCGGGCGCGCGGCGGGCCGATCGGCACGCAGATGCGGGCGGCCATGTCGATCGCGGGGTCCGCGGCGATGTGGATCGGCGCCGCGGGCGGCGCGGTCGCGATCCCGTAGCCGAACAGCGCGTCGCGCACCGGCGGCGGCGCCCCGCGCTCGAGGATGCTGACCGTCCGGACCGCGTCCAGCGAGCCGGTCTGCCGGCTGTAGGCCAGCGGGCGCAGCTCGGCGTCGTCGATGAGCACGGGCCGGCCGAGGCGGGCGCTCAGCCGGTCCACCACGTCCTGCAGGTCGCGCTCCACTCGGCGGCGGAGTCTACGGCCGCGCGCCGTGCGAGCCGCCCGGCGGGGGACGACGTCATCGCGGGCGCGTGGGCGGTTGCTCCCCCCCGGCCGCGCGAGACCCGCCGCCGCCGCGCACCGTTGTCGTCTCGCGATCGCATAGCGAGCTCGAACCGACAACGGCACCGAGGGCCGATCCCGTTGTCGGCTCGCGATCGCATATCGAGCGCGAACCGACAACGGTGGGAGCTACAGGCCCGGCGGATGGCGGACCGTGAAGCCCGACGACGAGCGCATCTTCGTCTGCCAGCGCGAGGGCTTGGCGCCCGAGGTGTCGAAGCGCAGACCGGCCACCACCATGTACATGTGGCCGCCGTTGGCGTAGATCGTCACCCACTCGCCCTCGCCGCGCTCGCCCCAGCGCATGAAGCCGCTCGAGGGCATCGCCGAGTCGAGCAGGCCGGCTCCGTGGAGGGCGTAGGACACGGAGCCCGAGCAGTCGTAGCCGCTGTCCTTCCAGCGCCCGTGGCCGCCGCCGTACTTGTAGGGCTTGGTCGCGATCTCGTTGCCGGCGGCGATGATCGCGTGCACCTCGGGCGGCGCGCTGGCCGGCGCGGTCGCCGTGCCGTCGGGGTTGAGGACCGCCTTCTCGCCGGGGACGCCGACCGGGTCGGCCGGGGTCGCGCCGCCGATCGTGGGCGTCGCCCCGCCCTCGGCGGGGGCGGTCTCGTCGGTCGCGGGCGGGAGGCCGCCTCCGGCGTCCCCGTCGGCGACCGGCGTCGTGCGGCGGGCGCCGGCTCGCTCGCGCGCCGCCTCGGCGGCCGCGGCCTTCAGCGTCGGGGCCTCCTCGACCTCCAGGCGGCCGTTGCGGCGCAGGCCCTGGTCGCGCTCGAAGCTGCGCACCGCGCGGGTCGTGGCCGGGCCGTAGTGGCCGTCGACGCCGATCGGCTCCCCGAGCTTCCGCAGCAGCTTCTGGGCGGTCTTCACGTCCTTGCCGGACGTTCCGGGCTTGAGCGTCCGTTCGCCGAAGCGATAGGCGGAAGCGGTCGCGGGCAGTGCGAAAGCGGCCGCGCAGGCGCACAGCGCGACCAGCGCAGGGAGACGTATGTGCGGCACTCCGTAGGTCCCTTCTCTTTCTTCGTGCCTACGGGGTTAGCTGTCGGGCTCGCGCAGAAAGAGCAGCGCTACACCGGAGTCGGACCGGTGATTCGCCCCCGGCCGCACAGGGCGGCCATTGGTTCCCCCGCTGTCCGCCGGCGGAACGGCGGACATTCGGCGTTGGTCATTCGACGGCCGGGCACTCTAGCGGATGTGGCCGACAGCCGGTAGACCATAATCGTTTAGGACTTCAACTATCTGGGCTAGACTGGCTCCGTGAGGATCGCTCGTCTGTTTCGCCCGTACCGCGCCAGGCTGGCCACGGTGCTGGGCCTGATCGTGCTCTCAGCAGGGATTTCGATGGTGTCGCCGTTCCTCCTGCGCGCGATCCTCGACACCGCCCTCCCCGAGCGCGACACGACCCTGCTCGCCTGGCTCGTCGGCGGCATGATCGGCGTGGCCGTCGTGACCGGCGCGCTGGGCGTCGTCCAGACCTGGCTGGCCACCGGCGTCGGCCAGCGGGTGATGCACGACCTGCGCACGCGGGTCTACCGCCACCTGCAGCGGCTGCCGCTCGCGTTCTTCACCCGCACCCGCACCGGCGAGGTGCAGTCGCGGATCGCCAACGACATCGGCGGCGTGCAGTCGGTCGTCACCTCCACGGCGACCTCGATCGTCTCCAACGTGACGACGGTCGCGGCGACGATCGTCGCGATGCTGCTGCTCGACCCGCTGCTGGCCGCGTTCTCGCTGGCCGTGCTGCCGCTGTTCGTGTGGCTGAGCCGCCGCGTCGGCGCCCAGCGGCGGCGCATCACCCGCCACCGCCAGGAGACGATGGCCGACATCTCCACGCTGATCGAGGAGTCGCTGTCGGTGTCGGGCATCCTGCTCGGCAAGACGATGGGCCGCACCGACGCGCTCGCCCGCCGCTTCGAGGGCGAGTCCGCGCGCCTGGCCGACCTCGAGGTCCGCAGCCGGATGGCCGGCCGCTGGGTGATGGCCACGATCCAGGTGTCGTTCGCGGCGATGCCGGCGCTCGTCTACCTGTTCGCCGGCCTCTCGCCCGAGGCGGCGTCGATCGGCACCGTCGTCGCGTTCACCACGCTGCAGACCCGGCTGCTGTCGCCGATCGGGTCGCTGCTGTCGGTCGGCGTCGAGGTGCAGAGCTCGCTCGCGCTGTTCGAGCGCATCTTCGAGTACCTCGACCTGCCCGTGGAGATCCGCGGCGGCGACGTCGAGCTGCACGGCCGCGGCGGCCGCGTGACCTTCGAGGACGTGTGGTTCCGCTACGGCGAGGACGCGCAGTGGACGCTGCGCGGCGTCGACGTGGCGGTCGAGCCGGGGACGACGCTGGCGATCGTCGGCGAGACCGGCGCCGGCAAGACGACGATGGGCTACCTGGTCGCGCGGCTCTACGACGCCCAGCGCGGGCGCGTGGCGATCGACGGCGTCGACGTCCGCGACGCGACGCTCGAGTCGCTCGCCGCGACCGTCGGCCTCGTCTCGCAGGAGACCTACCTGTTCCACGCCTCGGTCGCCGACAACCTGCGCTTCGCCCGCCCCGACGCGACCGACGAGGAGCTCGTCGCCGCCGCCCGGGCCGCGCGGATCCACGACCTGATCGAGTCGCTCCCCGAGGGCTACGACACGATCGTCGGCGAGCGCGGCTACCGCTTCAGCGGCGGCGAGAAGCAGCGCATCGCGATCGCCCGCACCGTGCTGCGCAACCCGCCCGTGCTCGTGCTCGACGAGGCCACGAGCGCGCTCGACGCGGAGACCGAGCGCGCCGTCCAGGACGCGCTCGACGAGCTGGCCGCCACGCGCACCACGATCGCGATCGCCCACCGGCTCTCGACCGTCCGCCACGCCGACCAGATCGTGGTCCTCGACGGCGGCGAGCTGGTGGAGCGCGGCACCCACGACGAGCTGATGGCGCTCGACGGGCGCTACGCCGCGCTCGTGCACGGCGGCGCCGCCGGGCTGCTGGCGGCATAGGCGGCGGCTACAGCAGCGCGTCGACGATCGCCAGGGCGACCTCGGCGCGCGAGCGCAGCCCGTCGCGCAGCACGAACTCGTGCGGCGCGTGCGCGCCGCCGCCGCGCGGGCCGAGCCCGTCGACGGTCAGCGGGATCACCGGCGCGAAGTGCGACGCGTCGCTGGCGCCGCCGCGCGACGCGGCGACGATCGGGCGCCCGAGCCGCCGCGACGCCTCCTCCAGCAGCGGCGCGGTCTGGTCGCGGGCGTCCATCGCCGGCCAGATGCGCTCGAACTCGGCGTGCAGCTCGGCGCCGCCGATCTCGCGGGGCAGCGAGGCGAGCACCTCGTGGAAGGCCTCGGTGCGGTCGGCGCGCAGGTCGCAGTACAGCTCGCCGCCCGACGGCACCACGTTGAACGCGTCGCCGCTGCGCAGCACGGTCGGAACCGCGGTGAGGCGGTCGGGCCCGGTCGGGTCGTGGCGCTCGGCGACGAGCTGCGCCGCGGTCGCCAGCGCGAGCAGCGCGTTGCGGCCCCGCTCCGGCGCCGAGCCCGAGTGCGACGACGCGCCGGTCGCGCGCACCAGCAGCGTCCCCGCCGCCTTGCGGCGCACGACGACCGCGTCGTGACCGCCGTCGAGCTGGCCGCCCTCGAAGCACAGGCACGCGTCCCAGCCGGCGAACGTGTCGACGTGCGCGAACGGCGCGCTGCGCCACTCCTCGTCGCAGACCAGCAGCAGCGCCACCTCGGCGAAGTCCTCTCGCCGCTCCGCGAGCGCGCGCAGCACCCCGATGGCGAGCACGTCGCCGCCCTTCATGTCGACGGCGCCCGAGCCGATCAGCCGGTCCTGCTCGCGCAGCAGCGGCCGGTGGTCCTCGTGGGCGACGACGGTGTCGACGTGCCCGAGGAGCAGGATGCGGCGCGTCCCCGTCCCCGGCAGGCGCACGATCAGGTCGTCGGCGTGGCCGGGGGACGAGCACGGCACGCGCTCGGTCGCCGCCTCGGCCGGGACGAGCGCGCCGACGACGCTGATGCACTCCTCGGCGCCCTCGACGTCGCCCGACGGCGACGACACGGCCACGAGCGCCTCGAGCTCGCGCTCGGCGCGCGCCGCGATCGCGGCCGCGTGCTCGGCGATCCAGGGCCTCACGCGCCGCCACGGCGCGACCGCGAGATCGCCCGCCTCCCGTCGTCTGAGCGTGCAGTTGTCACGAGGCAACGGTACCCGCAGGTGTCCGCGGGGCCGTCACGCGTTCCAGCGCGCCACCGCCGTGTAGCCGTGCTCGCTGCCGAGCACGGCCACGTCGGCGGGCGCCAGCAGGAAGCGGCGGCCCTCGGCGGGGTCGAGCTCGAGCCAGCGGGCGGTGAGGATGCGCAGCGCGTGCCCGTGGCCGAACACGAGGATCCGCCGGGGGCCGCGGGCGCGCACGTCGGCGATGACGGCGTCGAGCCGCCGGCCGACGTCCGCCGCCGTCTCGCCGCCCGGGCAGCCGTCGGTCCACAGGTCCCAGCCGGGGCGCTCCTGGTGGATGTCGTCGGTCGTGCGTCCCTCGTACTCGCCGTAGTCGAACTCGCGCAGGCGCTCGTCGATCTCCGGCTCGAACCCGGCCAGCTCGGCCGTCTGGCGCGCCCGCCGCAGCGGGCTGGACAGCACCACGTCGAACTCGACCGCGGCGAGCTTCGGCCCCAGCGCCCGCGCCGCCGCGACGCCGTCCTCGTTCAGCTCGAGATCCGTGCGCGACGTGTGCTGGCGGGAGACCGTCCACGCGGTGTCGCCGTGGCGGGCCAGCCACAGCTCGGGGGGCGCGTCGTTCATGGGCGCAGTCTCGCGCAGCGGGCGGTCGCCCATGGACGGGACGCCTGCCCCGCTGCTTGAATCCGGCGGCCCATGGACGACCGCGAGCGGCCCGACAACAGCGACGCCGAGCGGGCCTTCGGCGACGACCGCCCCCGAACGGGCGGCGAGGCGTTCGGCCTGCCCGGCGGCTTCGAGCCGCCCGTCGCGCCCGACGCGCCGCCGCCGCCCCCGCGGCAGACCGTCGGCGACACCGGCTTCGCGCCGCCCGTCCCGCCGCCCCCGCCGCCGGGCCGGCCGGTCGCCGGGCCCGGATCGACCTGGCCCGCGCCCCCGCCGCCCAACCGGCCGCCGATGTCGAGCAAGGCGAACACGGCGCTCGTGCTCGGGATCGTGTCCTGGCTGATCTGCCCGATCGTGCTGTCGGTGATGGCGATGGTGTACGCGCAGCAGGCCAAGCGCGAGATCGACGCCGACCCGGGCGCGATCGGCGGACGCGGCCGGGCCGAGGCGGCGATGTGGATCGGCGCCACCTCGCTCGTCGTCTACGGCGTGCTGCTGGTCGTCGCCCTCGCCGGCGGGATCGACACGACGACCTGACCGGCGAGCGGACGCGCGGCCGCCGCGCCCGGTACGATCCCCGGCGATGTTCGCCGTCAGCCAAGCCGTCGCCATGACCCTCGGGCTCCTCGGGGTCTTCTTCATCGGGTTGCCCCTGCTCGTCAACGCGATCATGGCCCTGATCGCCGCCCAGGTGGCCGGCGAGCGTCAGGACAACCTCGAGTACGAGCGCCAGCACCCGACGAGCTGACCCGCGTCGCGCTCGCCACCTGCGCGGCGCTGCCGCAGCTCGATCCGCCCGAGCGCCTCGTCATCGAGCCGCTGGCCCGACTCGGCATCGAGGCCGTGCCCGCGGTGTGGGACGACCCGTCGGTGGACTGGGACGCGTTCGACCTCGTCGTCGTGCGCGGCACCTGGGACTACGTCGACCGGCGTGATGCGTTCCTGGCCTGGGCGCGATCGGTGCCGCGGCTGCGCAACGCCCCGGGCGTGCTGGCCTGGAACACCGACAAGCGCTACCTGGCGGAGCTCGCCGGCCTGGGCCTGCCGGTGATCCCGACGACGTTCGTGGCGCCGGGCGAGGCGCTGCGGCTGCCCGAGGCGCCCGAGCTCGTCGTGAAGCCGACGGTGTCGGCCGGCGCGCGCGACACCCGCCGCCACGCCGCCGAGTCGCCCGACGAGGTCGCCGCGCACGTCGCCTACCTGCACGCCGCCGGGCGCACCGCGATGGTGCAGCCGTACCTGCGCGGCGTCGACACCGCCGGCGAGACCGCCGTGCTCTACCTCGGCGGTCGCTACTCGCACGCGATCCGCAAGGCTCCGCTGCTGGCGCCCGGCGCCCCGCCGCCCAGCGGCCTGTTCGCGCCCGAGGAGATCGAGCCGCGCGAGCCGTCCGCGGCCGAGCGCGAGACCGCCGACCGCGTCCTGGCGGCCGTCACCGAGCTGCTGGCCGGCGAGCCGGAGCTGCTGTACGCGCGCATCGACCTGCTGCCGGGCCCGGACGGGGCGCCGCAGGTGATCGAGGTCGAGCTGACCGAGCCGTCGCTCTTCCTCGACCAGGCGCCGGAGGCGCCGCAGCGCCTGGCGGAGGCGATCGCCGCCGTCGTGGCGTAGCGTCCCCCCGGCCGTGGACGCCGAGATCCCGCTCAGTCCCGAGGACCGCGCGATCCTCGACCTCGAAGGTCCCACGATCGCCGGTCACACGTGCAAGGTCGTGCTGATGGGCCAGGACGCGCCCGACGTCGACGCGCTGCGCGACTCGATCGCGACCCGCCTGGACGCGGCGCCGCAGCTGCGCTGGCGGCTGGGCGGCTCGCCCGACGCGCCGGTGTGGGTCCCCGGCGGCGAGGTCGACCTCGAGCGCCAGGTGACGCTGGTCCCGCTCGACGCCCCGCTCGACGAGCCGGGGCTGCGGGCCGAGGTCGCGCGGCTGTTCGAGCAGCGCCTGGACCGCGAGCGCCCGCTGTGGCAGCTGGACGTCGTCCCCTACGCGAACGGCGCCGCGATCGTGTGGCGCATCCACCACGCGCTGGCCGACGGCACGATGGCGATGCGCTTCGCCCAGGCGCTCCTGTGGGACGCCGTCGCCACGACGCCGCCGCCCGCGGCCGCGCGCCCGCACCACGACCCCGAGCACGCCGCTGCCGACGCCCGCCGCCGCCGGCACCTCGCCGGGTTCCTGGCCCGCGAGTTCTCGCGCTCGCGCGAGCACACGCCGTTCGACGGGCACATCGGGCGCCGGCGCGAGATCGCCTTCGCCCGGGTCGAGCTGGCGCCGCTGCACGACGCCGCGCGCGAGAAGGCGGACGCGACGGTCAACGACGCCGTCCTCGCGATCGTGGCGGGCGCGCTGCGCCGCTGGGTGCTCGCCCGCCACGGCCACCTCGGCGAGGTGCGCGTCCGCGTTCCGGTCAGCCTCCACCACGAGGGCGACGACGAGGGCAACCGCGACTCGTTCTTCGCGGTGGCGCTGCCGCTGAACGAGCCCGACCCGCTGGAGCGGCTGCGGATCGTCCACGCCGAGACCGCGGTCCGCAAGGCCGACCACGACGCGGAGACGATGGACGAGCTGCTGCGCGACCTGGGCGCGATCTCGCCGCGGCTGCGCGCGTTCGCCGACCGCATCGAGAGCAGCCCGCGCCGCTTCGCCGTCAACGTCTCCAACGTGCCGGGCCCGCGCACGCCGGTGTCGGTGCTTGGCGTCCCGGTCGACGAGCTCCACTCGATCGCCGAGATCGGCGAGCGTCACGCGCTGCGCGTCGCGGTGGTGTCGGTCGCGGGGCTGCTGTGCTTCGGCTTCTGCGCGGACCCGGGGATCGTCGAGGACCTGCAGGCGATGGCCGACGGCGTCGTCGCCGAGGCCGAGCTGCTCACGGCCTGATCGACTGCGGGAAGCGGAACAGCCCGTCGGGGTCGTAGTGGGCCTTGATCGATCGCAGGCGCGACAGGTTCGACCCGTAGTAGGCGGTCTGCCAGTTCGCCTGGTCGGGGTCGATGTAGTTCTGATAGCTCTGGCCCGACGTGTACGGGCGCATCGCGCTGCGCGCCGACGCCACCCAGCTCTCGCTCGCCGAGCCCGAGTAGTACTGGATGCAGAAGAGCTGGTCGCGGTGCACGAACGCGGTCGCGCCCGGCCGCACGCGGTTGATCGCGCCGCCGTAGGCGTCGAACAGCAGCGTGCCGCCGCGGCCCTGGGCCAGCCCGATCGCGGCCCGCCGGCCGGCCGAGCTCAGCGACGTGGCGACGTAGTCCGATCCGGCCGCGAACGGCTGGGGGGCCCACGCGTCGCAGCGCCCGACCGACTCGCCCGCGCAGCCCGCCCAGCGCAGCATCATCGCCAGGTAGCCGGCGCTGCCGGTGCTGAGGTTCGCCCCGTCGACGCGGGTGAGCGGCGCCACGAGCCGGCGCAGCGCCGACTCGGAGCCGAAGAACTGCCCCTGCGCGGACACCGACCCGCCCGCGGCCAGGGACATGATCGACGTCAGCTCGGGCGGCGCGTGGGGCGCGAACGCCTGCCAGGCGGCGATCGCCTCGCTGGCCTGCGACCACGGCCACGTGACGCGGAACCACGACGCGCTCGACACCCGGCGGGCGCGCAGGCGCAGCTGGGTGACGATCCCGAAGTTGCCGCCCCCGCCGCCGCGACAGGCCCAGAAGAGGTCCGGGTCGCTGTCCGAGTCGATCCAGCGCACGCGCCCGTCGGCGGTGACGATCTGCATCGCGGTGACGTTGTCGCAGGTGAGCCCGAAGCGGCGGGCGGCGAGCCCCATCCCGCCGCCGAGCGCGAGGCCGCCGAGCGCCACGGTCGGGCACGTGCCGCCGGGGACGGTGGCGCCCCGGCGCGCGAGCGCGGCGTACAGGTCGATGAGGTGCGTGCCGGCGCCGGCCGACACGGTCCCGCCGCTGAGCGAGACGCCGTTCAGGCGCCGCAGGTCGACGACGAGCCCGCCGGACACCGTGCTGTAGCCGGCGTAGGAGTGCCCGCCGGAGCGCGCCCGGATCGGCACGTCCCGGCGGGCCGCCCACCGCACGCACGCCTGCACGTCGGCGGCGCTCTCGGCCTGCACGACCGCCATCGGCCGGATCCCGGCGTAGCGGGAGTTGAAGACGAGCGCAGCCGAGTTGCGCGGCAGCAGCATCGGCCCCTTCACCTGCCGGCGCAGCTCGCGCAGCGCGGGGCTGGGGCGCGCGCCGGCCTCGCCGGCCAGCACCCAGCCGGGCAGCGCGAGCGCGGCGCCGCCGGCCGCGAGGCGGCCGGCGAGCTCGCGGCGGGTGAGCCCCTCGCCCACGCCGGCTACGAGGCGGGCGGAGGCGGAGTAGGCGGCGGCGCCTGGTCGCCGGGCGGCACGACGGCCTCCGGCCCGCCCGCGGCGGCGGGCGCGGCCGACTGGGCGGCGCGCAGCTCGAAGAACAGGATCGCGGACGCCAGCGCGGTGAGCGGGGCCAGCAGCAGGCTCCCGATCCACAGGATCAGCGCGCTGACCGCCGCGCTCGTCGGGGCCACGAGCACCGAGATGATCCCGACGACCACCATCACGCCGATGAAGAAGATCAGGATGACGCCGAGCGTCTGCCAGAAGTTCGGCTTGACGAGCTCCCAGCTGCGCGAGAACGCGTCGAACACGCCGCGGCGCTCGACGACGATGGACGGGGCGACGACCGACCACATCGTGGCCAGGATCACGCCGGGGATGATGCAGAGGATGAACCCGACGGTGATGCCGATGCCGGCCAGGAACGAGGCGACGATGAGCGTCAGCAGGACCGGCGTGACCTGGTTGATGAGCCCGCCGATCGAGGCGTCCAGCCGTCCGTCGCGGGTGTCGTTGACGAGCTCGACGACCATGCCGGTGTAGAGGCCCTGCAGCACGATCGCGAGGATCGAGCCGATGACGGCGATCACCCAGCTGTCGCGGCCCGCGAGGCTGAAGAGGCCGTTGATGAGGAACACCACCGCGGCCGCCCCGATCAGCACCGCGGCGTACTGGCCGTAGGTCCGGAAGGTCTTCGAGATGACCTCGCCGATGTCGATGTTGCGCGTCACACCTCTTCCCCTTGTCGAGCTTCCTGCTGAACGGCGCCAACCCTAACGCCGCTCCCGGCCGCCACGCGCCGACATAGACTGATGTCCCCGTGCAGGCGACCGCCCCGAGCAGCACGCTGACGCGCGGCGCCAGCGCGGCGCTGGTGGCGGTCGGCGCCGCGCCGTTCCTCGCCGGCGCCCTCCTGCACGTCGACGACGGGCGGCTGTCGGAGGCGTCGATCCCGTGTCCGTTCCGCGAGCTGACCGGGCTGCCGTGCCCGCTGTGCGGGTCGGTGCGCGGGGTCGTCCTCGCCAGCCACCTCGACGCCGGGTTCCTGTCATTCAACGCCGTGGTCGTCGCCGTCCTCGCCGTCCTCGCCGCGACCGGGCTCGCGGGCCTGCTCGCCCCGCGCGTCACCGGCCGCCCGCTGCGCCTCCCGCGCGGCCGCTGGGGGGTCCTGATCGCGGCCGTGCTCGCCGTCGCGGCGTGGTCATGGACGCTGGCGAACCGCGGCACGATCGCCGGCTGAGCCGCGCACCAGCTCCTCCTCCTCGGCGCTGACGCCGTAGCGGCGACGGTGCAGGATCCAGCCGACGAGGCCGGCCGGCAGCGGCAGCCAGTAGGAGACGAGCCGGTAGGCCAGCGAGGCGAGGACCGCCGCGCCGCCGGTGACGCCGGCGAGCGCGAGCGTGCCGGTGAGGCCCGCCTCGACGAACCCGAGGCCGCCCGGGGTGAGCGGGATCTGCGCGAGCACCTGGGCGGCCACGAACGCGAGCAGGACGAGCGTGGGGCGCGGCGACGCGCCGACGGCGGCCAGCGCGGCCAGCAGCGCGAGGTAGTCGAAGAACCAGCGGCCGATGGTCGCCAGCAGCGCCTCCCACCAGCGGCGCCCGAGGACGCGCATGATCAGGTCGCGCTCCGACAGCAGCCGCTCGGGCAGGTCGGTGAGCGGCTCGCGCCGGCGCCACAGCCGGTTGCGCACGCGCTGGGCGACGCCGCCCAGCCAGCACAGCAGCCGGTCGGTCGCCATCAACACGGCGGCGACGGCGAACAGCGCCGCGAACAGCACGAGGCCCGCGATCGCCGCGCGCACGAGCTGGTTGCCCGGGGACACGACGCCGCGGACCACCGCCGGCACCGCCGCGACCGGCAGCGCCAGCAGCACGACGAAGACGATCAGCGACGAGGCGGTGAGCCCGGTGGCCGCCGTCGCCCCCGGGACGCCGGACTGCACGAGCATCCGGTACTGCAGCGCCCCGGCGGCCGCGCCGCCGCCCGGCACGATGCGCCCGAACGCGTTGCCCGCGAGCTGCGACGTGGCGACGCCGTAGAGGTCGCGCGTGCGCAGGGCGAGGCGCTGCAGCAGCCACAGGCACACGAAGCTCGCCGCCTCGGCCACGAGCATGGCCGCGAACCACAGCGGCTCCAGGCGCGTCAGCCGCGGCCAGGCCGAGAGCACCTGGAGCAGGCTCGGGAACACGAGGTAGAGCGACACCCCGGTGACGAGCAGCACCAGGACCGTGCGGGGCAGGCGTCCCACGGGCTGGAGCTCAGTATGCCCGCCGGCCCGCGGGCTCCATGCGGCCGCCGACGGTGCCGGGGCGCCCGGCGCCCAGGCCGCAGGCGAGCATCGCCCCGGTGATCGCCAGCATCGCCACGAGCACCGCGTCCCAGCCGCCGGTGAGGTCGTGCAGGGCGCCGAGCGCGAGCGGGCCCGTGGCCGCGACGACGTAGCCGACCGACTGCACCATCCCCGACAGCGCCGTGGCGCGAGCGCCGTCGGGCGAGCGCAGCACCACGAGCACGAGCGCGAGCGCGAACCCGGCCCCCTGGGCGATCCCCATCAGGACCATCCACAGCGCGGTCAGCGTCGTCGGGAAGGCGAGCACGCCGGCGAGCCCGGCGACCCACAGCCCGGCCGATCCGGCCACGAGCACGCGCTGGTCGGTCATGCGCCCGGCGACGATCGGGGCCAGCAGGCCGCCCGGCAACCCGAGCAGCATCGCGATCGACACCATCGCGCCGGCGCGGCCGTCGCTGAGCCCGGCGTCGCGCAGCAGGTCGGGCATCCAGGCCACGAGCGCGTAGAACAGCGCCGACTGGAACGCGAACAGGCCGGTCAGCAGCCAGGCGAGGCGGTCGCCGCGCATGCGCACCTTCGGCACCGGCGGGACGGGTGCGCCGCGACGGGCGCGCGCGAGCGCGGGCAGCCAGGCGACGGTCGCCACCGCCGCCGGCAGCGCCCACGCGCCGAGGGCCGCCTCCCAGGTGCCCAGCGCGCGCTCGAGCGGCACCGTGAGCGCGGTGGCGACCGCGGCGCCGGTCGTCATCACCGCCACGTAGAGGCCCATCATCAGGCCGGGCGGGGCGAACTCGCGCTTGACGAGCGCGGGCAGCAGCACGTTGCCGACCGCGATCCCCACGCCCGCGACGAACGTGCCCAGGTAGAGCGTTCCGGCGTCCGGCACGAAGCGCAACGCCCCGCCGGCGACGAGCGCGAGCATGCCGAGCAGCAGCGCGGTCTCCAGGCCGACGCGGCGCGCCAGCGCGGGCACGGCGGCGCCGGCGCCGGCGAAGCACAGCAGCGGCAGCGTCGTCAGGGCGCCCGCGGCGGTGCTCGACAGCCCGAGCGCGTCGCGGACGTCGTCGAGCACCGGACCGACGGACACGAGCGGCAGGCGCAGGTTGAACGCGACGAGGAGCAGGGCGACGGCGAGCCCGACGTGGTGGCGGCGGGGCATGCGCTCAGCGCCCGCCACTGCGCCTGGCGAGCTCCTCGCCCAGCGCCTTCTCGACCGCGCGCGTCATCACCTGCTGGAACCCGGCCAGCAGCGCCTCGGAGGCCAGCGGGCGCAGCCGCTCGACGGCGGCGGCCGCCCGCGACCAGCCCTCCGGCCCGCCGGCGCCCTGCTCGATCGGCGTCAGCACGTCCTCGCGGAACAGGCGGATGAACGCATCCGCGACCGCCTGCGAGCTGCGGTTGATCTGCTCGAGCACGGCGAGCGCGTGCGCGAGCGGGACGCCGAGGGCGACGACCTCCTCGCCGGCGCGCAGCAGGCGGGGGCTGGGGACCTCGTAGCGGCCGTCGCCGAGGTGCACGACCAGGCCGAGCTTCTCGGCGCGGGCCAGCAGCTCGGGGTCGTCGGTGCCGAACCGGCGGGCGAGCTCGGCCGCGTCGAGGTACTCGGGCTCCTCGTCGGCGAACGGCGACAGGACGCTGCGGGTGAAGCCGAGCACCTCGCGGCCGGCGCCGCCGGCCTGCGCGAGCAGGCGCTCGATCGCCTTCAGGTTGAACCCCTCGGCCTGCAGCTCGCGGATGAGCTCGAGGCGCGCGAGGTGCTCGGGCCCGTAGTAGCCGGTGCGCGCGCGGATCGTCGGCGGCGGCAGCAGCCCGCGCGACTGGTGGGCGCGGATGTTGCGCACGGTGACCCCGCTGCGGCGCGCGAGCTCGTCGATCGTCAGCTCCTCGTCGCTCATCGGACGTCCGTCACACTAGTCGCGTCATATGTGCCATCGATCGGTGTAACATCGATCCATGTCCAGATCATGGCTCGCGGAGGCCGCCCCGGCAGGCGGCGCGGCCTTCGACCAGATCGCGATCGCCACGGCCGGCGCCACCGTCCTGACCGTCGCGATGCTGACGCTGGCGACGGGCCATCGCAGCGGGCGGATCCGCTGGGTCGGGCGCCTCGGCGCCTGGGGCGAGCGGCTGACCGGCCTGCCCGGCTGGGCGGTCGTCCCGTCGGCGATCACCGGCGCGTCGCTGATCGTCGCGCTGCTCGGCATGTACTGGGACATCTCGCTGCACATCGACAACGGGCGCGACGAGGGACCGCTCGCCAACCCGGCCCACTACCTGATCCTGCTCGGCCTGTTCGGCGTCCTGTTCGCGGCGGTCGCCGCGATCGCGCTGCCGCTCGAGCGCCCCGGCCGCGCGGCGGTGCGCATCGCGCCCGGCTGGCACGCGCCGGTCGGCGGCGTCCTCCTGCTCGGCTGCGCGGCGTTCGCGCTCGCCGGGTTCCCGCTCGACGACGTCTGGCACCGCCTGTTCGGCCAGGACGTCACGCTCTGGGGCCCGACGCACCTGATGCTGATCGGCGGCGCGTCGCTGGCGACGATCGGCGCGCTCGTGCTCAGCGCCGAGGGCGCCGCCGTGGCCCGCGCCCGCCGCGCCGAGGGCCGCGGCCCCACCCGCGTCCAGCGGCGCATGCACCGGATCCGGACCGGCCTGCTGGCCGGCGGCCTGCTCGTGGCGCTGTCGACGTTCCAGGGCGAGTTCGACTTCGGCGTCCCCCAGTTCAACCTCCTGTTCCAGCCGCTGCTGATCGCGCTCGCGGCCTCGATCGCGCTCGTCGCCGCGCGCGTGCACCTGGGCCCCGGCGGCGCGCTGCTGGCGGTCGTCTCGTTCCTGCTCATGCGCGGCGGCGTGGCGCTGCTGGTCGGCCCGGCGCTCGGCCAGACGACGCCCCACTTCCCGCTCTACGTCGTCGAGGCGCTGATCGTCGAGGCGGCCGCGCTGCGCGGCGGCGCGGCGCGCCCGCTGCGGATGGGCGCGATCGCCGGCCTGGGCATCGGGACGCTCGGCGTCGCCGCCGAGCTCGGGTGGAGCCGCGTGTGGATGCCGCTGGCCTGGCCGGCCGGCCTGCTGCCGGAGGCGATCGCGCTGGGCACGGTCACCGCGGTCGCCGGCGGCGTGCTGGGCGGCTGGATCGGCGCCGCCGTGTCGCCCGAGGTCGCGCTCCCGCGCCACGCGGGCCGGATGGCCGCGGCCGGGTTCGCCGTGCTCGTCGCCGCGATCGCCTGGACGCTGCCGACGACCGGCGCCGACGGCGTGCGCGCCCAGGTGACGCTGCGCGAGCTCGCCGCCGCGCCCGACCGGACCGTCCACGCCACCGTCCGGCTCGACCCGCCCGGCGCCGCCGACGGCGCGCGCTGGTGGACGCAGACCTCGTGGCAGGGCGGCGGCTCGGTCATCGCGCCGCTGCGCGAGGTCGCCCCGGGCGTGTGGGAGACCACCCGTCCGCTGCCGGTCAGCGGCACGTGGAAGTCGATGCTGCGCCTGCACGACGGCCGCGCGATCGAGGCGGTGCCGGTCTACCTGCCGGCCGACCCGGCGATCCCGGCGCCGGAGATCGCCGCGCCGTCGCGCTTCGACCGCGCGCTGGTCGCCGACAGGCAGCTGCTGCAGCGCGAGGCCAAGCAGGGCGTGGCCGGCTGGCTCACCGCGGTCGCGTACCTGACCGTCCTGGCGAGCGCGCTCTCGATGGCCGCCGCGCTCGGCTGGGGGCTGGCCCGCATCCGGGCGCGGCTGGACGGCGACGGCGCCCCGCCGGCGCCGCGGGCGCGCCGCCGCTACCCGTCGATGCGGGCGCGCAGGCGGCGGGCCATCTCGGCCAGCTCGTCCTGATCGGCCTCCCGCGCGCGGCGGAAGTCGATGTCGTTGACGTCGTCGAGCGGGACGAGGTGCACGTGCGCGTGCGGGACCTCGACCCCGACGACGGCCACGCCGACGCGCGCGGCGCCGCTCTCGGCCTTGATCGCCGCCGCGACGGGCTTGGCGAACACGAACAGGTCGCCGAGCAGGTCGTCCGGCAGGTCCCACAGGTGGTCGATCTCGACCTTGGGGATCACCAGCGTGTGCCCGGCCCGGATCGGGCGGATGTCGAGGAAGGCGAGGAAGCGGTCGTCCTCGCGGATCTTGTGCGCCGGGATCTCGCCGGCCACGATGCGGGTGAAGATCGTTGCCATCGGCGCGAATCTACCCGGATAGGCTCGCGCGTCCATGGACGACCGCCTCCTCCACGCGCTGCACGTCCGCGCGCTGCACCACGCCGAGCTGCGTCCCGAGCACGAGCCGCACGTGCTCTTCCAGACGTCGACGATCGCGGCGCTGCTCGACGGCGCCTACGACGGCGACGTGACGATCGGCGAGGTGCTCGAGCACGGCGACCACGGGCTGGGGACGCTCGACGCGCTCGACGGCGAGCTCGTGGTGGTCGACGGGGTCGCCTACCGCGCGTCGGTCGACGGGCGCCTGGAGCGCGTGGGCCCCGACGAGCGCACGCCGTTCGCGGTCGTGATCCCGTTCGCGGCCGACGTCCGCGTCGAGGTGGACGGCCCGCGCACGCTCGGCCAGCTCCTGGCCGAGGCCGACCGGCACCTGCCCGGCGGCCCGGCGCTCGCGCACGCGATCCGCGTCGACGGCCGCTTCGCCCGCGTGCGCGCCCGGTCGGTCCCGCGCCAGACGCCGCCCTACCGGCCGCTGGCCGAGGTCGTCGCCGAGCAGCGGGTGTTCGAGCTGCGCGACCTCGACGCGACGCTCGTCGGCTTCCGCTTCCCCGAGTCCGCGGGCGCGCTGAACGTGACCGGCCACCACCTCCACGTCGCCGACGCCGGCCGGGCGCGCGGCGGGCACCTGTTCGACTGCGTCCTGCTGGAGGGCGTGCTCCAGCTCGACCACTCCTCCGACGTGCACGCCGAGCTGCCGCCCGGGGTCGAGATCGCGGCCACGACCGCCGCGGCGCGCGCCGCGGTGGCCGCCGTCGAGCGCGATTCCTAGCCGGCCGTCAGCGCCATCCGCAGCGCGGCCTCGACCTCCAGGCCGAGCGTCAGCAGGTCGGCGTCCGCGCCCGGGCGGCCGATGAGCTGCACCCCGATCCCCGGCGCGCACGGGATCGCCAGCGCGGGGGCGCCGGCGACGCTGGCGATCGTGGCGAAGTGGGTCAGCGCGAAGAACGTGCGGCGGCGCTCGCCGGCGACGTCGAGGAGCTCGCCGACGCCGACCGGCGGCGGGGGCGCGGGCGACACCGGCGTGAGGATCGCGTCGACGCCGTCGAGGTCGGCCTCCAGGCGCTCGACGACCGGCGGCGACTCGACGCGGATCGCGCGCACGTGGTCGGCGGCCGAGCCCGGGTCGGCGCGCACGATCGCCCGGACGTCGGGGGCGAGCGCCTCGGTGGCGGCGTGGAACGCGGGCGAGCCGGCCGCCACGCCGAGGTGCGCGGCGGTGGAGGCGGCCGCCTCGGGCCCGGCGATCCGGATCTGCAGGTCGGCGATCGCGTCGAGGTCGGGGATCGGCCGCTCGACGGTCTGCACCCCCGCGGCGCGCAGCGCGAGCACGGCGGCCTCGAACGCGGCGGCGACCTCGGGGTCGATCGGATGCGGATCGCCGGTCCACAGCGCCAGCCGCGGCGCGCGGTCGCGCACGCCGCGGCGGCCGATCGCGGGCGGCTCCCAGCCGGCGATGACGCCCTGCAGCAGCGCCACGTCCCCGACCGTCGCCGCCAGCGGGCCGACCGTGTCGTGCGACCACGAGAGCGGCAGGACGCCGTCGCCGGGGACCGTGCCGGTGGTGGGCCGCAGCCCGGCGCAGCCGCAGAACGCGGCCGGCACGCGCACCGAGCCGCCGGTGTCGGTGCCCAGCGCGCCCGCGCACAGGCCGGCGGCGACCGCCGCGGCGCTGCCGCCGCTGGAGCCGCCCGCGACCCGGCCGGGCAGCAGGGGGTTGCCGACGCCGGGGCTGATCACCCCGAGCGCCAGCTCGTGCATCGCGAGCTTGCCGACGATGACCGCGCCGGCCGCGCGCAGCCGCGCCACGACCGCGGCGTCGGCGCTCGCAGGCTCGCCCGGCAGCGCGCGGGAGCCGGCGCGCGTCGGCAGGCCGGTGACGTCGATGTTGTCCTTGACCGCGACCGGCACGCCGTGCAGCGGGCCTCGCGGCGGCTGCGCGTCGCGCTCCGCGGCCTCGTCCAGGACGGCCTCCTCGTCGACCGTCGCGAACGCGCCCAGGCCGGCGGCGTCGCGGATGCGGGCCAGCGTCTCCCGCGCCACCTCCGTCGCGGACACCTCCCCGGCCGCCAGGCGTCCGGCCAGCGCTCTCAGCTCCTCCATGCGGCCAACCCTACGGCGCCCGGTGGCGAGCGGCCGCCCGCCGACGTAGACTCGCGGCGCGATGGACCTGCATCCCGGCGAGGAGATCATCTACAGCGGCCACCCGTCCTGGCGCTCGACGTGGGCGCTCTACGGGCGCGGGCTGCTGATCGCCGTCCTCCTCGGCCTGCTGACCGTCGCCGGGACCGCCGCGTTCGGCGACGGCGCCGACTGGCTGGCCGCGGTCCTGGTCGCGATCGTCGTGATGTGCCTGACGGTGCTCGTCGGGTTCGTGCACCGCATGTTCACCGTCTACACGATCACGACGCAGCGGCTGCGCATCCAGCGCGGGATCATCGCCCGCAAGGTCCAGCAGACGCGCATCGAGCGGGTCCAGAACGTGAACACCGACCAGGGGATCCTCGAGCGGATTCTGCAGGTCGGCAACGTCGACTTCGACACCGCCGGCACCACCGACTCCGACTTCCGCTTCGACGGCGTCAACGACCCCGAGAAGGTCGTCGCCGCCGTCGACAAGGCCCAGCGCGAGCACTCGCTCGCGCTCGGCCACCAGCACGAGGCCGACGGCCTGTCCTAGCCGGCCGGGGCGCGGCCCGACGCGGCGGTCTCGCCGTCGCGAGCGAACCGCGGGACTGCCAACATGCGTGCCCTGATGATCGAGCTCACCCCCAGCGAGCTGTTCGAGCAGGACACGCTCGTCGACCTCGCCCGCCGGACGGCCCCGCACGGCGTGCTGTCCGTCTACGTCCACGCCGACACCGGTGCCGATCCCGGTCTGCAGGGCGCCGCGATCGACCTCAAGAACCGCCTGTCGGAGCTCGAGCGCAACGTCGCCGCCGAGGGCCCGCGCGAGCGCGCGGAGGCGGTCCGCGACGGCATCCGGCGCCTCGCCGGGGAGATCGAGCGGCTCACCGACCCGCAGCAGCCCGGCCGCGGGCGCGCGCTGTTCGCGCCGCTGGGCGACGGCGAGCCGATCCGCCTCTCCAGCCAGATGGCGCTCCCCAACCGCGTCGTGCTCGACGACCGCCCGTTCGTGCACCCGCTGCTCGAGCTGCTCGACGAGGGGCGCCCCGCCGGGGTGGTGCTCGTGTCGCAGGACGAGGCACGCATGCTGGAGTGGCGGCTCGGCGAGCTGCGCGAGCTCGAGCGGCTGGAGGCCGAGGTCACCGAGGCGCCGCACGAGCGCTCCGGGCCAGTGGGCTCGCCGTTGGGCACCCGTTCCCACTCGCCGATGGGCGAGCAGCGCCAGGCGCGCGAGCGCGAGATGACCCGCCGCTTCCTGGAGCAGGTGGCCGACACGGCCGCCCGGCTCGCCGCCGAGCACGGGTGGGAGCGCGTCCTCGTCAGCGGCGGCGAGCGGCTGACGGAGCCGGCGATCGGCGCGCTGCGCCTGCCCGCGCACGTGACCGTCGTCCGCGATCCGCGCGTGCTCACGCAGCTCGACCACGCGAGCCTGTCGGCCAAGGTGACCGAGCAGCTCCACGCCCACCACGAGGAGCACGAGGCGCGGCTCGTCGCGCGGGCGCGCGACGCCGCGCTCGGCTCGGGCGCCGGCGCGCTCGGGCTCTCCGAGGTGGCGGGCGCGCTCAACGAGGGCCGCGTCGCCCACCTGATCTACGACCCGGAGATTCGCTACGAGGGCGGCGTCGACGCCGACGGCCGGCTGCTGGCCGCCGGGGAGTCGAGCCCCGGCGGAGCGTCCCCGACGCCGGACACGCGCCTGACGGAGCGGCTGGTGGAGCGGGCGCTCGAGACCGGCGCGCGCGTCACGCCGGTCGAGGGCGCGTCGCGGGCCGCGCTCGCCGAGGCCGAGGGGATCGCCGCGCTGCTGCGCTGGTGAGCGCCGGCCGGCTGGTACGGCCGGTCCCGCCCGGGTGGCGGACCCGACACGCGGTGGCTCGCGCTAGACGCGCTCGCCGGTGAACGGCTGCTCGCCGAACGGGCCGGCGTCGACCACGCCCTCGAGCGTGTCGCCGGTGACCGTCGCGCGGAAGCGCAGGTCGACCTCCATCGGCTGGGTCACCGGGATGCGCCACGTCAGCTCGCCGCCGCTGATGCGGCCGTCGCGCAGGTCGTAGGGCCCGAACGGCGTGTCGGCGCGTCCGGTGAGGACGTCGCCGTCGGCGGCCAGCCACAGCCCGACGGTCTGCTCCCCCAGCGGCGTGTCCATGCGGCAGACCCACGTGCCGTCGACCGCGCCGGGTGCCGGCGCCTGCGGCCCGGGAGCGGGCTCGCGCGCGGGCGGGGGCTCCGGCGGCGCCCCGCCCCGGGCCGCCAGCGCGATGCGCACGATCGGCAGCGCGTCGAGCCACGCGGCCAGCGCCGCCAGCAGCGCGAGCACCAGGCCGGCGGTCGCCCACTCGGTGCGCAGCTCGTCGTTGACGACGAACGTCGCGATCGTCGCCGCCAGCAGCACCGCGGCGAGCACGACGCTGGGCAGCTGCGGCGGCATCGGGAAGCGGCGCCCGCGCCGCACGACCCGCACCGCCTCCCACACGGCGAGCAGCACGCCGGCGACGCCGGCCAGCACGCCGATCCCGTTCCAGGCGCTGCGCGACACCGCGCCGGCCGCGCCCTCCTGCCACGGCGTCAGCGAGCAGGCCACGAACGCGACGGCCGCGGCGAGCGTGGTCCAGGCGGCCTTGCTCAGGTGCATCCGTCCGATCGTCGCATAGAGTGCGCGCACCCACCGGCTCCGGCCGCTCACGTCCACGGAGGTCCAGCAAGGACGTCTGTCCCAGCGGCCGTGCACGCCGGCCCGCGCGCGTATCAGGTGCGCACCTGTTGGCCGCCGTCATCGCCGGGATGGGCGGCCTCCTGTTCGGCTACGACACGGGCATGATCTCGGGCGCGCAGTCTTCATCGAGCAGGACTTCGACGTGTCCGCCAGCGGGATCGGGCTCGTCGTCAGCGCGGTCACGGCCGGCGCGCTCGTCGGCGCGCTCGTCTCCAGCAGCCTGACCGCGCGCCTGTCGCGGCGGGCGGTCATCGCGGTCGCGGCCGTGATCTTCGTCATCGGCGCGATCGGGGCCGCCGCGGCGCGCCGAGCCTCGGCGTGCTGCGCGGCGCGCTTCGTGAACCGGCCTCGGGGCATCGTGGGGCGGCGCTCCCGTCTCCTACGTCCTCGCCGCGTTCGGCGTGCTCGCGCTGCTGTTCACCCACGGGCTGGCGCCCGAGACGCGCGGCCTCACGCTCGAGGAGATCGAGGTCGGGTGGCGCCGGCGCGCCGGGCTCGCCGGAACGCCCCCGGCCACCGCGACGGGCTAGCCGGGGATGCCAGAATGCGACGGGTGAGCTTCCATCTCCCCCGTCGCGCCGCGGCCGTCGCGGCCACGGCCGCCGCCGCGCTGGCCGTCGCCGCCGCCCCGGCCACGGCCGCCAAGACCTACAACGAGACGGTCGTCGCGACCGTCAAGAAGGCCTCCCAGAACGGCAGCACGCTCGTCTACACGGGCACCGTCCGCTCGTCGGTGCTCGGGCGCGGCACCGTCCGCCAGACCGTGCGGCTGAACGGGCTCAACGTCACCGGCTCGTTCGTGATCCGCTACAAGGGCGGGACCGTGCGCGGCACGGTGCGCGCGAAGGCGAAGCTCGGGCTGCGCGAGGCCACCTTCACCGGCACGTCGCGCACCACCGGCGGCACCGGCCGCTTCAAGGGCGCCACCGGCAGCGGCAGCTACCGCGGCACCGGCGCGCTGAACATGTCCGGCGCCACGTTCCGCTCGACGGGCACGATCCGCTTCTGAGCGGCGCCCGCGCTCAGCGCTGCGGCTCGAGCGACACGAGCCGCAGCTCGTAGCGCTCGGTGTAGTTGACCTTGGCGCCGATCGGGGTGTCGGTGCGGCTGGCGCTGTCGGCCGCGACCCGGATCGGCAGGCCGGTCTTGCGATCGAGCCACAGGTCGAAGGTGCCGCCGCCCTCGGTCGAGCCGGCCATCCGGAAGCGGATGCGCACGTGGACGGTGGCGACCTCGTCGTCGCCGACCGCGATGCGCTCGGCGCCGAGGGCGCGCACGGTGTCGGTGCGCGTCACGCCCTCGCGCTTGCAGACGATCGTCGCCCGCTCCCCGTCCGCCCGCAGCGGGATCTCCCCGCCCGAGCACTCGTAGGTGCGGTCGTCGGTGCGCCCGTAGAACGAGTGCACGTCGTTGAAGCGGATGGGCTCCAGCGCGCCCGGCTTGGCGCAGTACGTCCACGTCTCCGAGCGCTTGTCGAGCGCGGTCCAGGTCTGCTCGAACCCGCAGTCGACGGGCCGGATCGCGATCGTCGTGCGATCGGGGTACTCGTGCTCGCTGCCGCCGAGCAGGTCGGCGCGCTCGTCGCCGCGCGTCGCGTACTCGTAGACGCCCGCCGCCGGGATCTCGACGCCGGCGGGCAGCGCGGTCGGCGCGGTGGCCGGCGTGGTCTCGCCGCGGTAGCGCTCGACGATGCGCTCGACCTCGATCGGCTCGGTGTCGTCGCCGAGCAGCCAGGAGCGCACGAGCAGGAGGGCGGCGACGAGGATGGCGCCCACGGAGGCCAGGACGATGAGCCACTTGCGACGCATTGCGCTCACGAACCTACCGTGCGCGACGGCGCCCGGGGGCGTGCTAGGGGACCCGCATGTGCACGCGCAGCGCGGTGCCGTCCGGGCCGTAGCGCAGCTCGACGAGGTCGCAGAGCTGGTTGACGAGCCACAGGCCGCGGCCGTGGTCGCGCTCGAAGTCGGGCGGACGGCGCCCGGCGAGCGGGTCCTGGATCCAGCCGTGGTCGGCGACCTCGCAGACCAGCTCGCCGTCGCGGCGCCAGAGCCGCAGGACACCCGGCTCGCCGCCGTGGACGAGCGTGTTCGTCGTCGCCTCGTTCGTGGCGACGAGCAGGTCCTCGACCCGCCCGGCCGGGAGGCCGGCGGCCCGGGCCTGCTCGGCGACGAGGCCCCGAGTGGCCGCGAGGTCGCGCGTGACCGGGACGGCAAGCGCGTCGGCGGGCGCCGGCCGCAGCGGCGCGGAGTCGTACACCTCGAAGGGGTCGGCGTAGGCCTCGCTGAGCGTCGGGATGCCGTGGCAGCTCAGCGTCGGGTGGGTCCGACCGGCGCCGGCGACGACCTCGGAATCGAGGCGGGCGGCGTCGTAGGGGCACAGGACGTGCACGTCGGTGCTCGCGAACGCGACGTTCATCAGCGCCTCGTGGCGGCAGGCCTCGACCGCGGCGTCGGGCGCGCGGCCCGGCCACACGGGCTCGCCCACGAACCGGCGCGGCCCCTCGGGCTGCGCGTCCGACCAGGCTGCGACGAACGGGATGAGGCGGCCCGGGTTGCGCCCGACGCGCGTGATGTCGACGAGCTCGACCGCGTCGGCGTCGGGGCCCAGCGCCCCGCGCAGGACGGCCGCCGCGTGCGGCGGGACGGCGACGAGGACGGGCTCGCCGGCGGCCAGCCCGCCGCGCACGAAGCGGCCGACCTGCTCGGCGTACTCGTCGTCGCCGGCGTACAGCAGCGCGTCGTGGCGCAGCCGCGGCGGGTCGGCCGGCGCGTGGTCGTGGGCCGGCTCGGGCGGTGACAGCGGGCGCATCGTCCTCGCGGTTTTCCGCGGCTCGGGGACCCCAAACCGGCGCCGGGGGCCGCGGGCGCGCCAACGTCGTCGCGTCGAGATGATCTCGTACCAGATCGTATGCTTGCGTATCAATTCGCGCTAGACTGGCGGCATGGGACACGCCACGACGGCCCCGGACCCCAGCGAGATCGCCCCCTCCACGGCGAACCTGTGCGCCCTGCTCAGCCGCGCCAGCCACGGGCTGGCGACGCGGACGCAGGCCGCGGTCGACGAGCTGGGGCTGTCGGCGCGCGCGTACCAGGTCCTGGCCGCCGCCGCCGAGGGCGAGCACACGCAGACCGAGCTGGCGCGGATGATCGGGCTCGACAAGACCACGATGGTCGTGACGATGGACGAGCTCGAAGCGGCCGGGCTGGCCGAGCGCCGGCCGTCGGCCCGGGACCGGCGGGCGCGCGTCATCTCGGTGACCGAGGCGGGCGAGCGCGTCCTCGCCCAGGGCGAGGCGATCGTCCGGCGCGTCCACGAGGAGGTCCTCGACGTCCTCGACGAGGACGAGCGCCGGCTGTTCCTGACCGCGCTGGCCAAGCTCGTCGACGAGCGGCTGAACGCGCCGGCCCAGTGCCGGCAGCCGCTACGTCGTCCGCGCAGCAAATAAATCCGAAACAGATAGTTCCGTAACAGACGATCTGCTAAGGTCGCATCTCCGCTGTTCCCTACCGGAGATGCGATGACGCAGACCGCTCCACCTCAGACCATCGCCTCGCCCGCCGAGACGGCGGAGCGCAACCGCTGGATCACGCTGGTCGTGCTGTGCCTCGGCTTCCTGATGGTCATCCTCGACTCGACGATCGTGAACGTTGCGCTGCCGTCGATCCAGGACGACCTCGGGTTCTCCCAGTCGGGCCTGGCGTGGGTCGTCAACGCCTACCTGATCGCCTTCGGCGGCCTCCTGATGCTGGCCGGCCGGCTCGGCGACCTGGTCGGGCGCCGGCGCGTGTTCCTCGCCGGCGTCGCCGTGTTCACACTCGCGTCCGTGCTCTGCGGCGCCGCTCAGAGCCAGGAGGTCCTGGTCGTCGCCCGCTTCGTGCAGGGCGCCGGCGGGGCGCTGTCCTCGGCGGTCATCCTCGGGATGATCGTCACCCTGTTCCCGCAGCCGGGCGAGCGCGCCCGCGCGATCGGGATCTACAGCTTCGTCGCCGCGGGCGGCGCGTCTGTCGGCCTGCTGGCCGGCGGCGTCCTCACCGAGGCGATCAACTGGCACTGGATCTTCTTCGTCAACGTGCCGATCGGCGTCGCGACGCTCGCCGCCGCGCTGCGCCTCGTGCCGCGCGACGAGGGCATCGGCCTGTCGCAGGGCGCCGACGCGCCCGGCGCGCTGCTGCTCGTCGGCGCGCTGATGCTGATCGTCTACACGATCGTCGGCACCGAGGACGCCGGCTGGGGCTCGGCCCGCACGATCGGGTTGGGCGTGCTGGCGATCGCGCTGCTCGCCGCGTTCGTGGCGCGTGAGCAGCGCGCCGCGCACCCGCTCGTCCCGCTGCGGATCTTCCGCTCGCGGGCGGTGACCGGCGCGAACGTCGTGCAGATGCTGATGGTCTCGGGCTTGTTCGGCGTGTTCTTCCTCGGCGCGCTGTACTACCAGCGGATCCTCGGCTACGACGCGGTCGGGGTCGGCCTCGCGTTCCTCCCGGTCGCGCTCTGCATCGCGATGATGTCGGTCGGCGTCTCGGCGCGGCTGATCATGCGCTACGGCGCGCGGCGCACGCTGGTGCCCGGGCTCGCGCTGGTCGCCGTCGGGCTCGCGTTGTTCGTGCGGGCGCCGATCGACGCCCGGTACGCGACCGACCTGCTGCCCTCGATGGTGCTCATCGGCGTCGGCGCGGGGCTCAGCTTCCCCTCGCTGATGACGCTGGCGATGTCCGGCGCCACCGAGCAGGACTCCGGCCTGGCCTCCGGCCTGGTGAACACGTCGCAGCAGATGGGCGGCGCCCTCGGGCTCGCCGTGCTCGCGACGCTCTCGGCCTCGCGCAGCGAGACGCTCCTGGCCCAGGGCGAGCCTCTGGCGCAGGCGCTCACCGACGGCTACCAGCTCGCCTTCGCGATCGCCGCGGGGCTCGTGGCGGCCGCGGTGGCCCTGGCGCTCGTCCTCCTCCGGCCGCCGCGAGAGCCGGGCGTCACCGCGGAGGCGGTCGTGGAGCACGCCGGCTGACGCCGGCCTCGCACCGCGGGCGCCCTCCCCCGGCGCCCGCGACCGGACCGGCCCTCGGGGTGGGCAGCACGCCACCCCGAGGGGCACGGCCGGGACGCAGTACGGTCTCGGCGCCGTGAGCATCGACTCCGCCGAGCTGCTGCGGCGGGCCAAGGACAACGACCTCCTGGACCGCGGGGCGGCGCTGACCTACTACGGGCTGCTGGGCCTCGTGCCCGCGATGCTCGTGCTGTTCTCGCTGTTCGGGCTGCTCGGCACCCGCGACGACGTCGAGAGCTCGCTCGACATCGTCGGCGCGCTCGTGCCCGGCAACCGCGACCAGGGCACGCGCGAGCAGTTCGCGGACGTCCTGCGCAACGACGCCTCGTCGGGGGCCCTGCTGGGCATCGGCCTCATCGGCGTGGCGTGGACCGCCTCGGCGTACGTCGGCTCCTTCTTCCGCGCGTCGGCCCGGATCTGGGGCGTGCCGCAGCGGCCGGTGTGGCGCGCGTGGCCGGCGCGGCTGGGGCTGACGCTCGCGCTGCTGTTCCTGGCCGCGCTGGCGCTGACCGCGATCGTCGTGACCGGCCACCTCGCCGAGGAGATCGGCGACGCGCTCTCGCTCACCGAGGCGGCGGTGACGCTGTACGAGATCGTCAAGTGGCCGGCGGTGCTGGTGCTGCTCGTGCTGCTCGTCGGCCTCCTGTACCGCGGGTCTCCGAGCGCGCCGCGCACGCTCGCGCGCTGGTGGGTGGTGACGCCGGGGGGCGCGTTCACGGTCCTGTCCTGGCTCGTGGTCTCCGGGGTGTTCACCGTCTACGTGAACGTGTTCGGCTCCTACGAGACGACGTACGGCGCGCTCGGCGCGACGATCGCGTCGATGATCTGGCTGTGGCTGATCAACCTCGTCCTGCTGGCCGGGGTGAGCGTCGACGCCGAGCTCGAGAACTGGCGCGCGGCCGCGCGGGCACGAGGCGACGCGCAGACCGGCTGACGCGCGCCGCCACCCGCGGGCTACATGCTCTGCAGGTCGCGCCGGCGCAGCGCGATCACGCCGATCGCGGCAAGGGCGGCGGCGACCGCGGTCAGCGCGAGCAGCGGCACGACCTCGACGTCGTGGCCGGGCAGCAGCGGCAGGTGCTCGTAGGGCGAGAGGTCCAGCACCCACTCGGGCAGCGACAGGAGCCGGCCGAGCGCCGCCAGCAGGTAGCAGAAGGCGATCGCGCCCCAGGCGGCGGGCGCGGCGCGCGGGACCAGGCCGACGAGCGCCATCGTCAGCCCGCCCAGCACCCACACCCCGGGCACGAGGGCGACCGCGGACCCCACCAGCAGCGGCACGCGCGACGCGTCGCCGGACACGAGCGCGTCGGCGACCCCGGCGCCCAGGCCGCACGCGCCGACGACGAGCACCGTCCCGACGGCGGCGACCGCGAGGTAGCCGGCCGCCCAGCGCCGCCGGTCCAGCGCCGTGCTCGCCAGCACCTCCAGGCGCCCGCTCGACTCCTCCGAGCGCATCCGCAGCAGCACCTGGATCCCGTACGCGGCCGCGAGCTGCGCCATCGACAGCAGCGAGAACGCCAGGTACTGGTCGACGATCGACCCGCCGGCCCGGGCCAGCAGGTCCCGCACCTCGTCGCTGTCGCCGAGGATGTCCGGCGCGTCCTGCGCGATTGCGCCCACCATCACCCCGGCCACGAGCAGTCCGGCCGCCCAGCCGATCAGCGCCCCGCGGGTGAGCCGCAGCGACAGCCCGACCGGATGCGCCAGGCGCGGGTCCGCACCCGGCGGACCGGGCCGCGGCGCGATGGCCCCCGCGCCCTCGTCGCGCGACGCGGCCAGCCGGTAGGCGACGAACCCCAGCGCCACCGTCGCGGCGGCCATCAGCCCGACCACCCACCAGCGCTCGCCCGCGAACGGCCGCATCGACTGCCCCCAGCCGATCGGCGACAGCCACGACAGCGTCCCGTCGCCGACGTCGCCCACGCCGCGCACCAGGTACGCCGCGCCGATCGCCGCGCCGACGAGGCCGTACATCCCCGAGGTCGTCTGGCTCACCTGCGCGGCGACCGCGGCCGCGCCCGTGAACACGATCCCGACGCCGGCCAGCGAGACCGAGAGGGCGAACGACCCGCCGGCGTCCAGGCCCTGCGCCACGAGCGCGGCGCCGAGCAACGCCGCGAGGACGACGTTCACCGCGACCGCGTCGACGAGCGCCGCCGTCAGCGTCGCGAGCCGTCCGACCGGCACCGCGCGCAGCAGCTCGCTGCGCCCCTCCTGCTCGTTGGAGCGCGTGTGGCGCCCGACGATCCACATGCTGATCAGCGCCGTCGTCACGGCCCCGAACGCGCCCCACTGCCAGGCGACGTCGCCGCCGACGGTGTCGACCGCGTACGCCGGGCCGACCAGCGCGATCGCGCCCGGATTCCCCGCGATCGAGCGCGCGTAGTCGGCGCGCTCGGCCTGGGTGGCGTACAGCGCCTCGCTCTGGGCGGCGGTGGCGACGACGAGCGCGATCAGCACCGCGAGGTAGACGGGGATCAGGATGCGGTCGCGGCGCAGCGCGAAGCGCGTGAGCGACCACGTCCCCGCCAGCGCGCTCACGCGGCGCGCTCCGCCTCGCTCAGCTCCTCCCCGTAGTGGCGCAGGAACAGCTCCTCGAGCGTCGGCGGGGAGCTGTGGAGCATCCGCACGCCGAACCCGGTGAGGTGGCGCAGCACCCCGTCGAGCGCGTCGGCGTCGACGTCGAAGGCGGCGCGTGTCCCGTCGACCTTCAGGTCGTGGACCCCGTGGATGGCCTCGAGGCCCTGGATCGGAGCGGCCGTCTCGACGTCGACGGTCGTGCGGGTCAGGTGGCGCATCTCGGCGAGCGACCCGCTCTCGACGGTGCGCCCGGCGCGGATGATCGTCACGCGCGCGCACAGCGCCTCGACCTCGGCCAGGATGTGGCTCGACAGCAGGACCGTGCGCCCCTCGTCGCGGGCCTCCCGGATGCACGCCTGGAACACGGTCTCCATGAGCGGGTCCAGGCCCGACGTCGGCTCGTCGAGGATGAGCAGCTCGACGTCGGCGGCGAGCGCGGCGACGAGCGCGACCTTCTGGCGGTTGCCCTTCGAGTACGTGCGCGCCTTCTTCGTCGGGTCGAGCTCGAACCGCTCGAGCAGCTCGGCCCGGCGCGCCGGGTCCAGGCCGCCGCGCAGGCGGCCGAGGAGGTCGATCGCCTCGCCGCCGGTCAGCGACGGCCACAGGTTCACCTCGCCGGGGACGTAGGCGAGCCGGCGGTGCAGCGCCACGGCGTCCGTCCACGGGTCGCCGCCGAGCAGCCGCGCCTCGCCGCCGCTCTTGCGCAGCAGCCCGAGCAGCACGCGGATCGTCGTCGACTTGCCCGACCCGTTCGGCCCCAGGAACCCGTGGACCTCGCCCTCCTCGACGGTGAGGTCGAGCCCGTCGAGGGCCCGGAAGCGGCCGAACGCCTTGATCAGCCCGGTGACCTCGATCGCGGCCATCGCCGCGAGCATAGGGCGAGTCGGGGCCGCAGCGGGCGCCCGGCGCCCGGCGGCCGTCGGCTGACCGCGGCCGGGCGCTCAGGCGCCGGCGGCCGCCATCACCGCGGCCAGGTTCATCCGCAGCTGGCGCGCGTGCGCGGCGGGCTCGACGTCGAGATGCTCCTCGGCCGAGTGCTCGCCGCCGCCGAGGCCGGACGCCAGCGTCACGGCGGGGATCCCCCGGCTCATCGGGACGTTCGCGTCGGTGCTCTGCGTCGACAGGCGCGGCGCCCAGCCGTGCGCGGACACCGCGTCGCGAGCGATCCGCACCAGCGGGTCCGTCGCCGGCGTGGTCCCGGAGGGCCGGTCGCCGACCTTCACGGGCGCGACCTCGATGCGACCGGTCTTCGTCGAGCGCGCGCGGTTCTCGTCGCGGGCGGCGCGCCGGACGATCCGCAGCAGGCGCCGCTCGAGCGCATCCAGATGGGGCCGCCGCAGCGAGCGCATGTCGACCTGCATCTCCGCCCGGGTCGGGATCGCGTTGACGACCGTGCCGCCCTGCACGACGCCGACGCTGAGCGTCGAGCCGGCGGGGACGCGTAGACGCGCGAGCCGGGTCGTGGCGTCGGCGAGCGCGTAGACGGGGTTGACGGTCCCGAACGCGAGGTAGCTGTGGCCGCCCGGCCCGGTGAACGTGACGCGATAGCGCTTGCTCCCCAGGCCGCGGTTGACGATCTCCGCCGGGTCGGTGCCGTCGAGGGCGATGAAGCGGGTGATGCGATCGCGGTACGGCCCGGCGCCCAGCAGGTGCTTGACGCCGCGCAGGTCCCCGAGCCCCTCCTCGCCCACGCTGCCGACGAACAGGATGTCTGCGTCGTGGGCGGCGCCGGCCGCGTCGAGCGCGCGGGCCAGGCCCAGCAGGACCGCCAGGCCATGGCTGTCGTCGGCCAGCCCCGGCGCGAAGATGCGGTCGCCCTCGCGGCGCACGGTCAGGTCGGCGTCGGCGGCGAAGACGGTGTCGAGATGGGCGACGACCGCGACCATCCCCTGGCCGCGGCCGCGCCGCACGGCGGTGACGTTGCCCTCCGCGTCGATCGCGACGTCGCTGAGCCCCTGGGCGCGCAGCAGGTCCGCGAACGCCTGCGCCTTGCGCGCCTCCTGGCCCGTCGGCGCCGGGATCTGCTGCAGGGCGATCGCCTCGGCCACGATCCGCTCGCGGTCGGCGTCGAGATGCGCCGCGGCGGCCTGGAACGCGGGCCCGCGCATGACGCGCTCGACGGGGGAGTCGGCGACGGCCGGCGGAGCGGCGACGGCGGCCAGCGCGCTGGCCAGGCAGACGGCGACGACGGGCGTGAGTCTCACGCGGGCGGACCCCCTTCGACTTCCGTGCGTTGGGAGCCGCGGACCGTACCAGAACGCGAGTTGAGTTCAGGTTTCACGCCTTCCGGCCCACGCCGTACGTTGTCGCCGGCATGCCCCACCGCCACGTGCCCCAGCAGCGGCGCAGCCAGGAGCGCGTCGAGCGCATCCTCGACGCCGCCGCGTCGCTGCTCGAGGAGCGGGGCGTCGCGGCGCTCAGCACGCGGTCGGTCGCCGCGCGCGCGGGCGTGTCGGTCGGCTCGCTCTACCGCTTCTTCGCCGACATCGACGACGTCCTGCGCGCGGTCGCGCTGCGTCACGTGACCCGACTCGACGAGACGCTCACCGCGGCGGCCGGCGACCCGCCGCAGCCCACGTGGAGCGCCGCGCTGGGCGCGGTCGTCGAGGCCTATGTCGGCTACTGCGCGACGGAGCCGGGCTTCCGGGCGCTGTGGCTGGGCGACCGGCTCACCCAGCGCCTGCTCGAGGCGGAGCGGCCGATCGGAGCCCTCCTCGCCGAGCGCCTGCAGCAGGTGCTGGAGCCGCTCGCGCCCGGGAGCGCGGAGCCGCTCGCCTACCGGGTCCTGGTCGAGGCGGCCGAGCCGGTGCTCAAGCTCGCGTTCCGCGACGACCCCGCGGGCGACCCCGACGTCATCGCCGAGCTCGAGCACCTGGCCGGGACGTACCTGGCGCCGGCGCTCGACCGCGGGCCCGCCGGCGGCGCAGCGTCGACGCTCGCGTCGCGCCGACGCGAGAGGATCCGTCCGCCCGCGACCCAAGGACACCCGTGACCGATCCCGACCTCGTCCTCACCGGCGGCCGCATCCGCACGCTCGACCCGGGCCGCCCCAGCGCCTCGGCGATCGCGATCGCCGGCGGCGCGATCGTGGCCGTGGGCCCCGACGACGAGGTGCGCAGGCTCGCCGGTCCGCGCACCGAGCGGATCGACCTCGGCGGCGCCACCGCGGTCCCCGGGCTGATCGACAGTCACTCGCATGCGCTGCCGAGCCCGCTCGCCGGCGGCGGGATCGACCTGCGCCGCGCCCGGACCGTCGACGAGGTGCGGGCGCTCGTGGCGCAGGAGCGCGAGCGGCGCGGCCCGGACGCGTGGATCTTCGGGCTGGCGCTGGACTACAACGTCTTCGACGGCGTCGACGTCGACGGGGCGCTGTTCGAGGAGGCGGCGGGCGGCGGCCCGGCGCTGCTGCGGTTCGTGGACTGCCACACCGCGATCGCCACGCCGGCGGCCCTGCGACTGGCCGGCGTCGACGGGCCGCGGCGCTTCGACGAGCACGCCGAGATCGTGTGCGTCGAGGGCCGGCCGACGGGCGAGCTGCGGGAGGCGGCGGCGATCGACGTGGTCCAGCAGGCGGCGCCGCCGGCCACCCCCGAGGAGGAGCGGGCGACGGCGGTGGAGAACCTGCGCCGCTTCGCCGCCGCGGGCGTCACGGCCACCCACGTCATGGACGGCACGCTGGAGACGCTCGACCTGCTGCAGGCGCTCGAGGCGGACGCCGGGCTGCCCGTGCGGCTGATCGCCTCGTACTGGATCAAGCCGGACACGCCGCGCGAGGCGTGGGCGCGGTTCGCCGCCCAGCGCGACGCCGGTGGGCGCCGCTGGCGCGCGGGAATCGCGAAGTTCTTCATCGACGGCGTCATCGACACGGGGACGGGCTGGCTGGTCGAGCCCGACGCGGAGGGCGACGGGCTGGCGCCGTTCTGGCCCGACCCCGCGCGCTACCGCGAGGCCGTCGCGTTCTTCGCCGGCCACGGCTTCCAGTGCGTCACCCACGCGTGCGGGGACCGCGCGGTCCGCGAGGCGCTGGACGCCTACCGCGACGCCCCCTCGGCCGCGGGGATCCGCCATCGCATCGAGCACATCGAGGTGCTGCAGGACGCGGACCTGCCGCGGTTCGCGGCCGAGGGCGTGATCGCCTCGATGCAGGCCCAGCACATGATGGACCTGGCGCCCGACCGCGGCGACAACTGGTCGCGGCGCGTCGGGCCGGAGCGCTGCGAGCGCGCGTTCCCGATCCGGTCGCTGATGGAGAGCGGCGCGACGGTGATCCTCGGGTCCGACTGGCCGGTCGCCGACCTCGACCCGCGCGAGGGCCTGGCCGCGGCCCGCCTGCGACGGGCGCCCGGCGACACCGGGCGCGCCCCCTACGACGATCAGGCCATCGACGGGCTCGCCGCGCTGGAGGGCTACACGACCCGGCCGGCGGCCGCCGCCGGGCACGGCGATCGCCAGGGCCGGATCGCCCCCGGCTACTGGGCCGACGTGACGGTCCTCGCCGAGGATCCCGTCACCTGCGACGCCGACGACCTGCCGGGCGTCCCGGTCCTGCTCACCGTCGTCGACGGCGAGGTCGTGCACCGCGGCGGCGTGTGACCGCGATGCCGGATGGATCGACCGGGTGGCCGGCCTGCCGAGGCGCCGCGCGCGCCGCCGCATCCGGCGGCCGGCGCACGCGGCGCGTCGCGAACGGTCAGAAGACGCGGGCCGCGACCTGAGCCGGGGCCGCGAACAGCTCGCGCAGCTCGTCGTCGAGGCGGCAGAGCGTGATCGACGCCCCCGCCATGTCCAGCGACGTGCAGTACTCGCCCACGTAGGAGCAGCCGACGGTGATCCCACGCTCGGCGAGGCGCTCGTGCACGTGACCGTAGAGCAGGTAGAGCTCGGAGATCGGCGTGCCGCCGAGGCCGTTGACCATCAGCGCGACGTCGTCGCCCGACGTGTAGGGCAGGTCGGTGACGATCGCCTCGAGCATCTCGTCGGCGATCTCGGCCGCGCTGCGCAGCTTCTCGCGCCTGCGCCCCGGCTCCCCGTGGATGCCGACGCCCATCTCGATCTCGTCGTCGCCGAGCTCGAACAGCGGCTCGCCCTTGGCCGGGGGCGTGCAGGAGGTCAGCGCGACGCCCATCGAGCGGGTCACCGAGTTCACGCGCTTGCCCAGCTCGACGAGCGCGTCGAGGTCGTCGCCGCGCTCGGAGGCCGCGCCCACCGCCTTGATGACGAAGAAGTTGCCGGCCACGCCGCGGCGCCCGACCGTGTGCGTGGAGTCCTGCACCGCGACGTCGTCGTCGACGACGACGGTGCCGACGCGGATGCCCTCGGCCTCGGCCATCTCGCGGCCCATCTCGAAGGCCATGTTGTCGCCGGTGTAGTTGTTGATGATGTGCAGGACGCCCTTGGGCGAGGCGAGCGCCTTCGTGGCCTCGTAGACGTAGTCCACCGGCGGGGCGGAGAACACGTCGCCCGGGCATGCGCCGTCGAGCATGCCAGGGCCGACGGCCATGACGTGCGCGGGCTCGTGGCCCGACCCGGAGCCCTGCAGGATCGAGACCTTGTCGTCGCGCGGCGCGTCGGCCCGCATGATGAGGTTGTGCTCGGGCACGTAGCGGAGCATGTCCGGGTTCGCGAGCACGACGCCCTTGAGCATCTCCGCCACGAAGTCCTGCGGGTCGTTGACGAACTTCTTCATCTTCACTCCTCCACCGTCGCGGTCGACGAGGCGTCGCGGAACGCCGCGCTGATCGCCTCGAACATCGTGGCCACTGCGATCGCCCCCGCGTCCACCGAGCCGCGCGAGCGGTCGCCCGCGTAGGAGGCCCGGCCGCGCTGGGCGACCATCTCCGCCGTCGCCTCGGCCGTCTCGCGCGCCGTGGCCGCCGCGCGCTCCAGCGCGGTGGCGGGCGGCGCGCCATCCGCCAGCTCGGCCTCGAGCCGGTCGGTGGCGGGCACAAGCGCGTCCAGCAGCGTCTTGTCGCCGAGGCCGGACCTGCCGCGCTCCATGATCCCGTCGGCGGCGGCCCGCAGCGCCGCGACCCAGTCCTCGGGGCTGGGCTCGGGCTTGCCGGCGAGCGAGACGGCGGCGCGCAGGAACCCGGTGCCCCACAGCGGTCCCGACGTGCCCCCGACGCGCTTGGTGATCGTGATCGCGGACTTCCGCAACCGCTCGGACACGTCGGCGCAGGTCGCCTCGTCGAGCTCGGTGAGGAGCTCCTCCGCACCGCGGGCGAGCGAGTAGCCGAAGTCGCCGTCGCCGACCACGGCGTCGAGCTCGCAGAAGTAGCGCTCGTTCTCGATCGCGGTGCTCGCGAAGACTCGCAGCATCTCCTCGGTGCGCGTCAGCGCGTCGCTCATGGCCTCTCCTTCCGCGCGCCCATGCAGGCGCGCAGCACGTCGGTGGTCACGTAGCCGGCGGCGCCGGCGTCGCACCGGTCGGCGATGATCCGCATCGGCCGGTCGGGCTCCCCCAGGTCGCTGACCACGAGGCAGGCCTCGGAGTGGTCCTCGCCGCCGGTGTAGCTGCTGATCGTCACCAGGCACGGCAGCCCGGCGCCGACGGCGGCCAGCAGCCCGTTGCGCGAGTCCTCGACGACGACGGTGCGCCGCGGATCCGCGCCGGTGCGCTCGACCGCCAGGTGGTAGATCTCGGGGTCCGGCTTCTTGGCGCTGACGACGTCGCCCGCCAGCACCGTGAAGTCGCGCGCGCGCTCCTCGCCGACCACGTGCTCGAGCACCGCGCGGACGGACGGCTCGGCCGAGGTCGAGGCGACGGCGAGGGTCCACCCCTCCGCGGCGGCCTGCTCGACGAGGCGGGCCACGCCGGGTCGGGGCGGGAGCCTGCCGCCCATGACCATCTCCCGGTAGATCTCGGTCTTGCGCCGGTGCCAGCGAGCGAGCAGCTCCCGGCGGCCCGCCTCGTCGGCGGGGACGTCGATGGCCTCCTGCACGCGCGGGTCGTCAAACAGGGTCGCCATGCGCTCCTTGCCACCGCCGATGAGGAGCTTCTCGGCGTACTCGTCCTCGGACCACCGGACCGGCAGCCCCTCCGCGGCGAACGTCTGGTTGAACGCCGGGAGGTGGCCCTCGCGCTCGGTGTCGGAGAGGACGCCATCGCAGTCGAAGATGAGCGTGAAGCCGCTCATGCGGCCGCCACTCCCGCGGCCTTGCCGGCCGACCCGAACGCCTGGATGTGCCGCTTGGCGACGTCGACGATCCCGGCCCGGATGGCCGCGAACAGCGACGGCGGATCGTGCTTGCCGGGGTTGGCCTCGATGTGCGCCTTCGCCGACTCGATGTAGGCGATCTTCAGCGCCGTCGAGATGTTGACCTTCGCGCAGCCCCGCGAGATGAGATCGGCGAACTGCTCGTCGGAGAGGCCGGTCCCGCCGTGCAGCACCATCGGGATGGGCTTCAGCGCCACGAGCTCGCTCACGCGCTCGGGCATCAGCTTCGGCGCGTCGGCGTAGAGGCCGTGGGCGGTGCCGACGGCCGGCGCGAAGCAGTACACGCCGGTCTGCTCGATGAAGCGGCTGGAGACCTCGATCGGGTGGATCTCGCCGCCCTCGTCGCTGCCGACCCCGTCCTCGACGCCGCGCACGGTCTCGATCTCGCCCTCGACCTGGGCGCCGTAGGCGGCCGCCTCGCGCACGACCTCCGCCGTCTGGCGGGCGTTCTCCTCCACGTCGAGCTCGGAGCCGTCGAACAGCACCGAGCTCCAGCCGGCCTCCAGGCACGTCGTCACCCACGTGCGATCCGGGCAGTGGTCGAGGTGCAGCGCGACCGGCACCGGGGCCGCCTCGGCCCGAGCCCGCACGAGCCCGTGCAGGACCTCCGCGCCGATGGCCTTCACGGTCTTCAGCGAGGTCTGGACGATGAGCGGCGCCTCGAGCTCGGTCGCCGCCGCGATCACCGCCTCGAGGCTCAGGTCGTCGACGATGTTGATCGCCGCGACCCCGTAGCGCTCCTCGAAGGCGGGGTCGAGGATGCTGCTCAGTGGCGTGAGGGGCATGACCTCTCCTTGTGGTCGAGGGAACCGGACGGCATGGCGCTCAGGCGTCGACCCGCTGCAGCAGAGTCCCGGTGCCGATCCCGCCGCGGCAGCACATCGTCACGACGCCCAGCTCGACGTCGGCGCGGCGCAGCTCGTGCGCCAGCGACGTGATCAGCCGCGCGCCGGTCGACCCGAGCGGATGCCCGATCGCGATCGAGCCGCCGTTGACGTTGACGCGGTCGGGGTCGGCCTCGATCTCGCGCTGCCACATGGCCACCACCGACGCGAACGCCTCGTTGACCTCGTAGCGGCCGATGTCGCCGACCGTGAGGCCGTTGCGCTCGAGCAGCCGGCGGGTCGCGGGCACGGGACCGGTGAGCATGAGCACCGGGTCCACGCCGACCGTGACCTGGTCGACGACGCGGGCCAGCGGCCGCAGCCCGTGGGCCTCGGCCACCTCGCGGGCCATCAGCAGGACCGCGGCCGCGCCGTCGGAGATCTGCGACGAGTTGCCGGCGGTGACGCGCCCGTCGGGCTTGAACGCCGGCTTGAGGCCGGCCAGCGCCTCCATGTCGGTGCCGGGCCGGATGCCCTGGTCGCGGTCGGCCGGGGCGCCGGGAACCGGGACCATCTCGTCGGCGAAGCGGCCCGCCGCGGTGGCCTCCTCGGCCAGCCGGTGCGAGCGCAGCGCGATCTCGTCCAGCTCGGTGCGGCCGATGTCCCAGCGCTCGGCGATGAGCTCGGCGGACAGGCCCTGCGGGACCAGGTCGTGGCGCTCGCGCAGCGCCGGGGGCCACGGCGTGCCGATCTCGTCCTCCCAGCGGCCCTCGGTGCTCATCGGCACGTGGCCGAGGTGCTCGACGCCGCCGGCGACGACGATGTCGTTGGCGCCGGTGCGGATCTGCGAGGCGGCGAAGTTCACGGCCTGCTGGCCGGAGCCGCACTGGCGGTCGATCGTCGTCGCGGGCACCTCGATCGGCAGTCCGGCCTGGAGCCAGGCGTTGCGGCCCACGTTGATCGACTGCTCGCCGAGCTGCTCGACGCAGCCGACGAGGACGTCGTCGACCTCCTCGGCGGGCAGGCCGGTGCGCTCCAGCACTGCCGTGAAGCAGGTCCCGAGGAGCTCGTTGGCGTGGACGTCGCGGTAGATGCCCTTCTCCGGATGCCCGCGTCCCACGGGCGTCCGGACCGCATCGACGATGACCACGTCGCGATCGGTGCTGCCGCTGCGTCCCATCAGATCTCGGGTCCCTTCCTCGGTCGTGAACGGGCGGCCGGCAGCGTCATCCGACCGTCCCTCCTGTCGTGGACTCCGCGAGAACGCCACGCGCAACGAGGTCGTCGATGGCCTCGTCGGGGTAACCGGCGCCCCGCAGCACGTCGCGGGTGTGCTCGCCGAGCCGCGGCGAGTGGCTGGTCGGCCCGTGCGCGCGCTCGTCGAACCTCAGCGGCTGGCGCAGGAACCGGCGCGCGGGTCGCTCGACGTCGCCGGCCACCTCGACGAGGAGCTCGCGCGCGGCGACGTGCGGATCGGCGGCGACGTCGGCGAGGTCGTTGACCGGACCGAACGGGATGTCCTCGGCGTCGAGGACCGGCTCCCACTCGGCGGCCGGCCGCGTCGCCAGCACCTGGGCCACCCGGGCCCGCAGCTGGTCGTGGCGCGCGACGCGGTCGGGATGCGCCACGTCGGCGATGTCGTCGAGCCCGAGCACCTCGCAGAGGCGACGCCAGAAGCGGTCCTCGTGGGCGATGCTGAGCGACAGGCAGCGCCCGTCCGCGCAGCGGAAGATCCCGTAGCCGGGGTCCAGCGGCATCCCCGGCTCCCCGGTCTCGTTGACCGCCGGAACAAGGCGAGTCGTCAGCCACGAGACCAGCCCGTCGACCATCGAGACGTCCACGTAGGCGCCCTCGCCGGTGCGCTGGCGCGCCACGAGCGCGGTGAGGGCGCCGATGGCGGCGAACATGCCGGCCGACAGGTCGCCGACGAACGTCTCCGGGATGCGGTCGTCCGGCCCGTGGCCGGCCAGGAGGCCGGCCACGGCCTGGTAGGAGAGGTCGTGGGCCGGGCGGTTGCGATAGGGCCCGTCCTGCCCGAACCCGGAGATCGACACGTAGACGAGCCCGGGGTGGAGGGCGCGCAGCCGCTGCGGTCCCAGCCCGAGCCGCTCCATGGTGCCGGGCCGGTAGCCCTCCATCAGCACGTCGGACGCGCAGGCCAGGCGCTCGACGATCGCGACGCCGTCCGGGTGCTTGACGTTGATCGAGATCGACCGCTTGTTGCGGTTCAGCGACTCGTGGAACGCCGGGAACTGCCGCGAGGGATCGCCGCCTCCCGGCCGCTCGACCAGCACCACGTCGGCGCCGAGGTCGGCCAGGAGGAGCGTCGCGTACGGCCCCGGGTACTGCTCGGCCAGGCTGAGGACCGAGATGCCCTCGAGCGGGCGTCCCGTCACCGGGCCGGAGTCCCTCGCCGAGCCGTCACGGCCCGGACCGCTGCCGTCGACCCCAGCCACCGGTCAGCCCACCGGTGCGGAGGCGACCGCCGGCTCGGTGAACTCGCCCCACTCGTACCCGTCCAGCAGCGCACGGGCCGTGGCCAGGTACTGGATGGTGGGCGTGCCCTCCTCGAGCCAGTTCAGCCGCGCGTCGCGGTACAGCATCTCGATGCGGTGGGCGCGCGTGTAGCCGATGCCGCCGTTGACGAGCAGCGCGCGGTCCGTGACGCGACCGACGGCCTCGAGGCCGAACAGCTTGCACATCGACGCCTCGGCCGGGATCCGCTCGCCGCGATCCCACTTGGCGGCCGCGTCCTGGAGCATGCCGCGGAGCGCGTAGATGTCGGTCGCCATCTCGGCGAGGTACCGCTGCACGGCCTGCCGGGCGGCGATCGGCTTGCCGAAGGTGACCCGCTCGCGGGCCTTGGCGATCGACAGCTCCAGCGCCCGCTCCGCGGTGCCCAGCGAGCTGGCGGCGACGAGCACGCGGCTGATCTCCAGCGCGAGCTCGAGCTGCTCCTCGCCGTGGCCCGGCAGCCCGCCGAGCACGTTGGCGGCCGGGACGCGCACACCGGCGAAGGTCAGCCGGCCGTGCTCGGACCCCTTGCAGCCCATCGTCTCGGGCAGCGGCTCGATCGTGAAGCCGGGCGTGTCGCGCGGGACGATGATCGCGCTCAGCGGCCCGTCGGCCGGCGCCGGCTGCTCCTTGGCGAAGACGATGAAGTGGCTGGCGAAGCTCGAGTTCGTGATCAGCCACTTGCGGCCGTCGATCACGTACTCGTCGCCCTCGCGGCGAGCCGTCGTGCCGAGATCCAGCCCGGTCCCGTGGTCGGGCTCGGTCAGCGCGAATGCCACCGACGTCTTCGCTGTGGGCGTCCCCGGCAGGATCTCCGCGCACTGCTCCTCGGTGCCGTGCTTGGACAGCGCATGCGCGAACGAGTTGTGCACGTGGACGATGGTGCGGATGCCCCCGTGGACCTTCGCGAACTGGGCGATGATCGGGAGGTACTGGGTGATCGTCAGGCCCGAGCCGCCGAAGCGCTCCGGGACCAGCAGCCCCATCGCCCCCATCTCCGACAGCGCCGGAAGCACGCGCTCGAGGGGGATGTGCTCCTCGTTCTCGATCTCGTCGACCAGGCCGTCGAGCTCCTCGATGCCCTCATAGATCCGGTTGCGCAGCTCGACGTACTCAGCGGAGTCCATAGCCTCTCTCTCTCGGTGTACCGACCGCTCAGTACAGTAACGATCGCCAGGTGGGTTGTCCAGCCGCTCGCCTACCTGCGCCCGAGCGTAGAATCCCGTTGGAAACTGGCGTTCATGCCTGTACCGTCCGGTACATGACAGAACGGGGCACCGCTGTGATCACCGGCGGCTCGCGCGGCATCGGCGCGGCGATCGCCGTCGAGCTCGCCGGCCGGGGATGCGACATCGCCGTCACCTACGCGCGCGGCGTGGAGGCCGCCGAGGCCGTCGCCGAACGCTGCCGCGCACACGGCGTGCGCGCGATGGCGACGCCGTTCGACCTCGGGCGGCCGGACACGGCGCAGGATGTCGTGGAGGCGGTCCGGGAGGGGCTGGGTCCGCCGCGGGTCGTCGTGCTCAACGCGGGCACGTGGAGCGGTGGGCGCCTGGAGCACATGGATCCCGACGAGTGGTGGTCGGTCGTCGAGCGCAACGTCCGCGGCAACCACGCGCTGACGCGCGCGGTCCTGCCGGCCCTGCGCGAGGCGGGCGACGCCAGCATCGTGCTCGTCTCCTCGGCGGTGGGGCTGATCGGCTTCCCGGGCGACACCGCCTACGCCTCCTCGAAGTCGGCGATGATCGGCCTGGGCCGTTCGCTGGCCAAGGAGCTGGCCCGGGACCGCATCCGCGTGAACGTGCTCGCCCCCGGGTTCGTCGAAACGGACATGACCGCCGAGGTGGGCGAGGCCGCCCGGGAGCGCATCGGCCGGCGGCTCGTGATCCCGCGGTTCGGGACGCCCGAGGAGGTCGCCCGGGCCGCCGCCTTCCTCGCCCTCGACGCGACCTACTGCACGGGCGTCGTGCTCCCGGTCGACGGCGGCTGGACGATCTGAGCGCGACGGCGTCACGTCGCCGTGCCGCCGCCCGCCACGACGCTCCACTCACGCACCTCCGCGCGCCGCAGCTTCCCGCTCGGCGTGCGCGGGAGCGACGGCACGGCCGCGACCCGGCGCGGCGCGGCGTGCCAGCCGATCCGCTCGCCGACCCACTGGCGCAGGACCGGCGTGAGCTCCTCGGGCGCCTCCTCCTCCGACGCGAGGACGACGAACGCGGCCACCGCGGTGCCCTTGCGCCCGTCGGGCGTCCCGATGCAGGCGGCATCGGCGACCAGCGGGTGGGCGGCGAGGGCCTCCTCGACCTCGGCCGGAGCGACGTTGTAGCCGGCGGTGACGATCATGTCGTCCGCACGCCCGACGTACCAGTAGCGCCCGTCCTCGTCGCGCCGGACGATGTCCTCGGTCGCCCACAGCTCCCCACGGCGCCGCTCCTGCCAAAGCTCGTCGCGGCCCCAGTAGGTCTCGCCCAGCAGCCAGCCGTTGTCGGCCACGGCCAGACGGCCCTCGCCGGGACCCTCGATGCGCTCGTCGGACCCGTCGAGCAGCTCGATCCGGAAGCCGGGCAGCGCCTTGCCCATCGAGCCGGGCACGGCGTCGCCCGGCTGGTTGGCGACCACCATCCCCAGCTCGGTCAGGCCATAGGAGTCGTGGATCGCCACCCCCGAGCGGCGCGCGAACGTCTCGGTCACCTCGCGCCCCAGCGGCTCGCCGGCGCTGACCATGAGGCGCAGCCGGCCGGGATCGTCGAGATCCGCGTCCGACAGCGCCATCTGCCGGTAGCCGGTCGGCGCGCTGGCCATGCAGTCCGCGCCCTGCGCGATGCGCCACCACTGCGGCCCGTCGAACCCGCCCTCGAGCAGGATCCGGGTCACCCCCAGCGACATCGGGCCCACGCCGGTCGTGTAGAGCCCGAACGACCATCCCGGGTCGGCCGTGGAGAAGAGGCGCGTCCCCACCTCCAGGGCCATGCAGTGGCGGACGTACGGCCACAGGCTGACCACGCCGCGGTGCGGGATGACGCAGCCCTTCGGGGCGCCGGACGTCCCCGACGTGTACATGACCGTCGCGGGCCAGCTCAGCGTCGTCTCCTCGACGGCGTCGCGGGGACCGGCCTTCTCCATGGCGTCGGCCAGCGACGTGTCGTCGGCGTCCTCCACGGCCCCGTGGACGAGGACGCGCAGGTCCTCGAGCTCGCGCTGCGCGCCCGCGACGTTGGCGCGATTGGCGGGATCGCAGACGATGAGCCGCGTGCCGCTGTCGCTCAGGCGCGCCACGATCGCGTCGACCCCGAAGCCGCTGAACAGCGGGACGTAGAGGGCGCCGAGACGCCAGGTGGCGAGCGGCAGCGCGAACGACACGGGGCTGCGGCCGAGCAGGCCCGCGACCCGGTCGCCGCGCCGGACCCCGGCGGCGTGGAGGGCGCCGGCGACCCGTGCGGTGAGCTGCGCGAGCTCGGCGCCGGTCAGGGCCACGCGCTCGCCGTCGGCCGTCCACCACTCCAGCGGCGTCGCGCCCAGCGACACGGCGCCGCCGTTGAACCTGCCGTCGTCGGTGACGCCCGCCTGTCGGGCCGCCGCCTCCCAGGACCACTCGCTCGACATCAGCCTCCCTTCAGCGTCGTCCGCGCGTTCAGCGCGGCGGCAGCCGCAGCGCCCCGTCGAGGCGGATGACCTCGCCGTTGAGCATGCGGTTGCGCAGGATGGACAGGACGAGCTCGGCGTACTCGTCGGGGTTGCCGAGCCGCGGCGGGAACGGCACGGTGCCGCCGAGCGCCTCGCGCGCGGCCGCCGGCAGACCCGCCATCATGGGCGTGTCGAACAGGCCCGGCGCCACCGACACGACGCGGATGCCGGTGCCCGCCAGCTCGCGGGCGACCGGCAGGGTCAGCGCGGCGACGCCGCCCTTCGACGCGGCGTAGGCGACCTGGCCGATCTGCCCGTCGAAGGCGGCCACCGACGCGGTCGTCACCAGGACGCCGCGCTCGCCGTCCTCCTGCGGCTCCAGGGCCTGCATCGCGCCGGCCGCGAGGCGGAGGACGTTGACGGTGCCGACGAGGTTGACGTCGATCACGCGGGCGAACGTCTCCAGCGGCGTGGGCCCGTCGCGGCCGACGAGCTTGGCCGGCGTCGCGACGCCCGCGCAGTTCACACACCAGCGCAGCTCCGCCCCGTCGGCGGCGACGCGATCCACCGCCGCCTGCACGGACTGCGGATCGGTCACGTCGGCGGTCACCGCCACGCCGCCGGCGGCGTCCGCGACCGCGGACGCCGCATCGGCGGCGATGTCGGCGACGACCACGTGCGCGCCCTCGGCGGCGAGGCGTCGCGCGGTCGCCGCGCCCAGCCCCGATCCGCCGCCGAAGACGATCGCCCCAGGTGCCTTCACCTGTCCGTGCTCCCTGCTCGCGCCGCTCCCCGCTGCTCGCTAGGCCGCGACACGGCGGAGCTCGTAGTGGCCGCGGTCGTCGAGGTGCGCGGTCCAGCCCTCGAGCACGACGATCGTGGTGGTCTTCTCCTCCACCACCGCCGGGCCCGCGATGCCGTTCGGCGCGTTGGCCACGTCGCTGACGCCGACGACCGGCGCGGTGACGCGCTCGCCGCGGCTGCCGAGGTAGATCTCGCGCGAGGTGTCCGCGTCCGGCGGACGCTCGTCGCCGAGCGCGGGCCGGAAGACCTCCTCGCCGCGCTTGCTGGCGGCGTTGCCGATCACCGACGTGTGCACGTTGATGAGCACGGCGGTGTTCTCCGGCTCGCAGTACGTGTACAGCTCCTCGTGGCGCCGGTCGAACGCCTCGCGGAGCTTCGCGATGCCGGCCTCGTCGATGGTGCCCTGCAGGTCCGCGTGGACCAGGCAGTTGTGGACCTGGTCCGCGTAGCGCATCTCGAACGAGCGCCGGATCTCGATCGTGTCGGGGTCGACGCCGTCGGCGTCGAGCTCCTGGCGGCCCTTGGCCTCCATCGACTCGAGGAGGTCGTTGAGCCGGGTCAGGTCGATCTGGTCGAGCGGGATCGTGTACGTGGCGACGTAGTCGTGCTTGACCTCCGACAGCGCCGCGCCGAAGGCGCAGAACCCGGAGGCGACGCGCGGCACCACGACCGTGTCCATCTCGAGCTCCTCGGCGATCCGGCAGCCGTAGGCGGGGCCGGAGCCGCCGATCGCCACCAGGACCGCGTCGCGCGGGTCGTAGCCGCGCTCGACCGAGATCCGGCGGATGCCGCCGACCATGTTGTTTGTCGCGACGCGGATGATGCCCTCGGCCGCCTCCTCGACGGACAGGCCGGTCGGCTCGGCGATCTTGGTGTGGATCGCGTCGAACGCGGCCTGCGCGTTGATCGGCATGTCGCCGCCCAGCAGCGCCTTCTGGCTGAACCAGCCGAGCACGACCTGCGCGTCGGTGGTCGTCGGCTCGGTGCCGCCGAGGTCGTAGCAGGCGGGACCCGGGCGCGCCTCGGCGCTCTGCGGCCCCACCGAGAGGATGCCCCGCGAGTCGAACCAGGCGATGGATCCGCCGCCGGCGCCGAGCGTCTCGATGTTCACCATCGGGATGCCGATCCGGTAGCGGGCGACGTCGGACGTCAGCGACGTGTCGGTCAGGGCGCCGCGCACGAGACCGACGTCGAGGCTGGTGCCGCCGGCGTCGATCGTGATGACGTCCTTGCCGTACATCCGCGAGTAGCCGACGCCCGCCGTCGGCGCTGCGGCCGGGCCCGAGTTGAGCGCGTAGATGGCCTTCGGGATCAGCGTGCCCGCCGACCCCATGCCGCCGTTGGCCTGGAAGTAGCGCACGGGGCCGGTGAACCCGACCTCCTGGAGCGCCTGCTCCATGCCCTCGATGAACCGGGCGACCACGGGCTGCACGTACGCGTTCAGCACGACCGTGCTGACCCGGTTGTAGTCGCCGATCATCGGCAGCAGCTCGTGCGACGCGGTGACGCGCACGCCCGGCAGCTTCTTCTCGAGGACGGCCTTGGCCGCCTGCTCGTGCTTGGGGTTGACGAACGACCACAGGAACGAGAGCGCGACCGACTCGACGCCCTCCTCCTGGAAGCGCTCGGCGGCCTGCTCGACCTCCTCCAGGGCGATCGGCGTGTGCTCGGACCCGTCGGCGAGCACGCGCTCGGTGATCGGCATGCGCAGCCGGCCCGGCGCGAGGATCTTCGCCTGCGGGTAGTCCCAGTCGTAGCGGTGGCCGTCCTCCTTGTGGCCCTCGCGGATCTCCAGCGCGTCGGTGTGACCCCGGGTGCCGACCAGGCCCACCTTCGCGCCGCGGTGCTGCAGCAGCGCGTTGGTGGCGACCGTCGTGCCGATGACGATCATCTCGGTCAGGTCCACGAACTCGGGCACCGAGACTCCGGCGCCGGCGGAAGCCTTCTCCAGCGCCCCGTGCAGCACGGCCGACGGGTTGTGGTGCTGGGAGAGGATCTTGTAGAGCTTCCACTCCTTGCGCTCGAGGTCCAGCACGACGATGTCCGTGAACGTGCCGCCCGAGTCCATGCCGACGCGGTAGCGCTTCTTCTGGCTCATGTGCGTGCTCCTTGTGCGGTCAGGCGGCGCGCGGGGCGGCGCGCAGCTCCTCGGTGGCCTTGACGTCGACGGTCCGGGTCGCCTCGTCGATGACGACGCCGTACTCGAGGCGCGCGGCCTCGAACGACACGATCCCGTTGAGGGCGTCCTCGAGGACCAGCTCGGGGTCGCGCTCGTACGGGTCGCCGGCGCCTCCGCCGCCCGGGTTCAGGTGGGTGTAGCGCTCGCCCGGCTTGATCTTGAACTGGTCGATGCGGTCGTAGACCGTCTCGCTGCCGTCGGCGTGCGTGATGATGCTGCGCGACACCTTGCGCTCGGGCAGCGGCGTCTTGTAGCCGTCGGTGTTGCGCGGCGGCTCCTTGAAGCCCTGGCCGATCGTGGCCAGGTCCATGTCGCACAGCGGCTCGAAGGTGAACCGGTTGCCGCAGCCCCCGCGCCAGCGGCCGGCGCCGCACGAGTCCTGGCGCAGGGCGTACTCGTGGACGATGAACGGGTACATGACCTCGGCGATCTCGGTGTCGCCGTTGGTCAGCGCGCCCAGGCAGTTGGCGGGCCCGATCATGTGCCAGCCGTCCATGACGCCCTTGGTGGCGCCGGCGCCGCTGATCAGGGCCGCGACGTACAGGCTGACGAACTCCTGGTCGTTGCGGGGGTCGATGCCGGTGAGCGTCACGCCGTACGTGGCGCCCCACTCGCCGATCGCGCGGTTCGGCTTGGCCTTCATGAGCGCCATGCGCACGGCCTCGGCGACGTTCTCGTTCGGCATGCTCGTCGACATGACGTGGGCGGCCGGCTCCTTCGCGTTCAGGAGCGTGCCCTCGGGACCGCAGTCGACGGTGATGCCGCGATACAGGCCCTCGTTGTAGGGCGGCGGCAGCTGCGCCCACATGACGACTCCGAGGTAGACGCCGGAGATCGTGTTGGACGCGTACGAGTTGATGTAGTACGGGATCTGCGGCGGCGACGACAGCTCGATGTGCAGGTGGTCGTCCTTCACCGTCGCCTTCGCGGTGATCTCGATGTCGCCGAGCCCGTGGCCGGTGTCCTCGACGATGACGGTCGCCTCGGTCGTGCCGTCGGGCACCTCCGAGATCAGGTTGCGCATCTGCCGGTCGGCGAGGCCCTTGAGGTGGTCGGTGATCCGCTTCACCTCGGCCAGGCCGTACTTGGCGCACAGCTCCTTCAGGCGCTTGGCCGCGATGCTGACCGCGCCGATCTGCGCCCGGATGTCACCGGCCTGGTTCTCGTTCGTGCGCAGGTTGATGAGGATGAAGTTCAGGACGTCGTCCAGCGTCCGCCCGCGGTCGACGACGCGGACCGGCGGGATGCGCAGGCCCTCGCCGAACATGTCGACGGCCTTGGAGTTGTAGCCGCCGGCGACGGGGCCGCCGGTGTCCACCACGTGCAGCTTGCTGACCGTCCAGAACGCCAGCTCGCCGTCGACGAACACCGGCTTGTAGGCGCACATGTCGGCGATGTGGCTGCCACCGTAGGTGGGATCGTTGTGGTAGAAGACGTCGCCGTCGTGGACGTCGTCGCCGAAGTACTCGGCGACGCCCTTGGCCCCCGGCATCAGCGAGCCGAGGTGGGCGGGCAGGTCCTGGCCCTGGAGGATCATCTCCGGGCCCGAGTCGAAGATCGCGTTCGAGTAGTCGCGCGCGACCGTGGCAACGTTGCTGCGGCCCGACTGCCGCAGCGTCGAGGTCATCTCCTGCTGGAAGTTCGCGAGTGCGCCCTGGACGACCGCGAGCAGAACCGGATCGATGTCGGCCTCGTCCGGTGCGGCGGCCGAAGGCGGGATGGTCTCGAGCGACGGCTGGGTCATCGGATCATGTCTCCTGCTGGGTGTTCCTGAGTGGCCGTTCAGAGTTCGTGTCGCGGGCGACGGGCGAGCGGGTGGCCGGGCCGGTGCGACCCGGCCGGCGCACGCGCCGGCCGGGTCGTCCGTGTCACGGCGTCCCGCTCAGTTGCTGGTGCTCGGGGCCGGCACCTTCTCGGGCTGGATCTTGTCGACGAACTTGCCCTTGCCGTTCTCCACGCTCGTCACGACCAGCGTGCGGTCCTTGGAGATGTGCGACTCCGGCGTGAACGTCGTCGGTCCGACGACGGTGTCGAAGTCCTTCAGGGTCTCGAGGTACTTCGCGAGCTCCTCGCCGTTCGTGCTGCCGGTCTCGTTGATCGCGTGATCCAGCACCTGCATCAGGGCGTACCCCATGTAGGCCAGCGAGACCTCGATGTCCTTGCCGTACTTGTCCTTGTACTTCTTGGTGATCTCGTTGACGCGCTCGTCCGGGTCGTCCCCGTACATCGAGGCGTAGTGGGTCACGTAGAAGTCCTTCAGGTTGGGCACGGCATCCAGCCAGTAGTCGCCCTCCTGCGGCTCGCACGAGAGGATCGGGATGTTGATCCCGGCCGACCGGATCTGGCGGAGCTTGGCCACCGACCCCGGCTGGTACGAGCAGAACATGATGAAGTCCGGCTGGGGGTTGGCGTTCTTGATCCGCGCGATCTGCGTGGCGATCGACTGGTCGCCCTGCTTGAAGGTCTCCTGACCGGCGAAGCCCGCGTCACCCGCCAGCTCCTTCCAGCGGGTCTTGAACGACGACATGAACTCCTTGTCGTACTCGATCGTGTCGTCGAGCAGCGTGAACGTGGTCTTCCACCCCTGCTTGTTGTACGCCCACTCGGCGGCGGCGGCGCCCTCGGTCGTCGCCGACGTGCCGATCGTGAAGGCGAGGTTGCCGATGCCGGTCGGGCCGAACTTCTCGGAGCCCGCGCACAGCGACATCACGAGCACGCCCGCGGCCTGGCCGGTCTGCGCGGCGGCGCTGCCCTGCTCGAAGTCGCAGCTCACGAGCAGGATCTCGGCGCCCTTGCTGAGCACCTCCTGAGCAGCCGTCGCGCCGTTGGCGGGATCCGACTGGGTGTCGGCGATCACGAACTCGACCGGACGGCCGTTGATCCCGCCCTTGGCGTTGATCTCGTCGGCGAAGATCTTGACGGTGTTCATCGTGTCGCCGTCGTAGATCTCGTAGGTGCCGCTCTGGCCGATGGCGGCGCCGATGACCAGCGGCTCACCGCTCGCGGACGTGGCGCTGCCGCCGCCCGTGCTGCCGCCGGCGGTGCTGCCTCCGTCGTCGCCGCCACCGCAGGCACCCACGACCAGCGCACACGATGCTGCGGCGGACGCCGCCAACACCTTCCACGGAACTCTCACGTAGATCCTCCTCCTCGGAACCCGATAGCGCGGGCCTCGTCAATGGCCAAGAACCGTACCGGTCGGTCCAGTGAATTACAAACCAAACCTCAGCACCGAACCGTCTGACGCAATTCTTGGCTTTAAATCAGCGGTCTCTCGGCGACCCGGTTCGGACCGAACAGTCCAGCCTGAGGCCAAGAGAGCACCCCAACGGTGCCGATCGTACTCCTGCGCGTTCCGCTATGTCAACAACAAATGCCGCCTAACGAAACGAGCAGAAGCAGTCGCCGACGGCCGGGCGCGCGCCCGGGGCGGTCGGCGGTCGTCAGGCGGAACCGGAGGGCCGGCGCCGTTTCGGTCAGAGGGCGATCCGCGTGCGTGCGGCCTGCGGCGTGAGGAGGCCGCCGAGGAGGAGGTCGCAGAACATGTCGGAGATCTCCTCCGGCGTGAGCGGCCCCTCCGGGTTGAGCCACAGGTACGCGTAGTTGTGGCACCCGAGGATCGCCTTGACGGTCAGCGGCTCGGCGGTCCGGAACACCCCGGCCTCGTGCCCCTCGGCGAGGATCTGCGCCCAGATCTCCTCGAAGCGCTCGCGCATCCGCTTCAGCTCGCCGTCGTGCTGCTCGTCAAGCGCGCGATGCTCGCTGAAGAACACGGTGAGCTCGGGCAGGTTCTCGGCGATCGTCCGCATGAGGCGGCGACTGAGGCGTCGGAGCTTCTCCACCGCGGAGAGGTCGGTCTCCAGGAGCTCCGTCCCGTACTCGACCATCTCGATCACGTGCTCGGCCGAGATGTCGTAGAGCAGCTTCTCCTTGGAGCCGATGTGGTGGTAGAGCGCGCCCTTGCCGACGCCGGCGGCCTCGGTGAGATCCGCCATGGAGGTGGCGTGGTAGCCGTTGGCCGCGAAGAGCCGCGCAGCGGTCTTCAGGATCTCGGCCCTCCGGCCCGACCGGCGGCGCACGCCGCCGTTGCCCTCTCCCGAATCAGGTGCCATCGTCCCGAGACTGTACCTCACGGTACAGGCGGATCGATCTGATCACTCTGGCCGACTCGGCGCGCCTCGACCTCTCAGGACTCGTCCGCGATGACCGCCTCGGCCTCGATCTCCACGCGCCAGCGCGGATCGTCGAACGCGGCGACGACGAGGATCGTGGACGCCGGACCGACGTCGCCGAAGGTCTCCAGGTGGGCCTGGCAGACGCCCGGGATGTCCTCGGTGCTGGCGGCGTAGATGCGCGTCCGGACCACGTCGGTCCGCTTGGCGCCGGCCTCCTCGAGCGCGTTGACGATGATCTCGAAGCACTTCAGCGTCTGCCCGTAGGAGTCCGGCGGGAACTCGTCCCCGTCGGTGACGCTGCTCGGCGCCGTGCCGGACACGAAGACGTGGTTGCCGGCCCGGATGGCTCGGGAGTGGCCGGTCTTGGGCTCCCACGCAGAGCCCGACTTGACCGTCAGGCGTCCGATCGCGTTCGTCGACTTCACGTCACTGCCTCCTGTTCGTTGGCGGTCTGGAGATCGCCGCCCGCCGGCGCGCCCGGGGTGGGCGCGTCGCGCCGGCGGCGACGCGGGAAGGGAACCTCGCGCCCACCGGTGAGCCCGCTCGGCCGGGTGATCAGCATCACGAGCAGGAACACGCCGAGGATGACGGTCTGGAGTCCCGGCTTCAGACCGCCCTCGCCCGAGGCGAGCCGCCGCAGCACCTCGCTGATGGCCGAGATCACGACGGTGCCGAGCACGGCGCCGCTCAGGCTGTTGATGCCGCCGACCACGAGCATCGTCACCACCATGAACGTCGGGTCCAGGAAGAACCCGGCGTCCGGGCGCATGACCCCGAGGTAATGGGCGTACATCGCCCCGCCGACGCCGGTGACGAACGCGCTCAGAGCGAAGGCCAGGTAGCGCTCGCGGTAGATGTTGATGCCGGCGGCGCGGGCCGCGCGAGGATCCTCGCGCGAGGCGCGCAGCAGCAGGCCGCGCCGGGACGTCTGGTACACGTAGGCCACGGCCATCGCCAGCACCGCGACCAGCAGCGTGTTGCCCACGGTGGAGTTCACCGGCACGCCGATCAGCGCGCTGTGGCCGCGGGTCAGGCTCTCCCAGTTGGAGATCACGGTCTGGACCACGAGCAGCAGCGCGAGGCTCGCGATCGACGCCGCGATGCCGTTGAGCCGCATCAAGGGGATCGCCACCACCATCGCGAACGCGGCCGCCACCAGGCCGCCGACGATCGCGGCGAGCGCGGTGCTCAGATGTGCGTCGGCCAGGAACCCGGGGAGGTCGGGGAGCAGCGCCGCCTTCTGCAGGACCGGGATCGTCAGCAGGCCCGACGTGTAGGCGCCGACCGCCATGAAGGCCATGTGGCCGAACGAGAGGATCCCGGAGTTGCCGCTGAAGATGTAGACGCCGACGGCCAGGGTGACGAAGATCAGCATCTTCGTCGTGACGAGCGTCATCGTCTTGTCGCCGGTGCCGACCACGAGGGTCAGCAGGGCGAGCAGCCCGGCCGGGACGATCAGCGGCCACGCGTAGCGCAGCGCGCGCAGGGCGAGCGACTGGTTCTCAGGCATCTTCCACCACCGCGGGGGACGCGAACAGGCCTTGCGGCCGCACGACGAGGATCGCGATCACCAGGCTGTACAGGAAGGCGTCGCGGTAGGGCGCGAGACCGTCAGGCAGCGTGGCCTGCAGGAGCACCGTCAGGCACCCCAGCAGCATGCCGCCGACGGCCGCCCCCTTCAGGCTTCCCATGCCGCCGATGACGCAGGCGACGAAGCCCACGATCACGGGGGCGAAGCCCATGTACGGCTCGACGGAGCCCGACTGGGAGACGAGCAGGATCGCCGCCACGGCGGCGAGCAGGCCGCTGATCGCGAACGCCGCGGCGATCAGCAGGTTCGCCCGCACGCCCAGCAGACGCGCCATGCCGAAGTCGTCGGCGGCGGCGCGCATCTGGACGCCGAGGTCGGTCTTCTGGAAGAACACCACCAGGCCGGTCAGCAGCACGGCGGAGGCCGCCAGCGAGACGAGGCTGTTGGCCGCGATCTGCAGGCCGGCGACCTCGACCGTGCCGGAGAAGAACCCGGGCAGTCGCACCGGCTTGGGCAGCGCGCCCTGGCTGAACAGGAGGAGGTCCTTGACGGCGAAGCTGACCGCGAACGCCGTGATGAGCATCGTGGTCATGTCCTTGCCGCGGACCGGGCGGAACGCGATGCGCTCCATGAGCAGCGCGACGAGGACGCCGGCCGCGAGGGTGCCGAGGATCCACACGGGCACCGGCAGCCCCGAGAGCGCCAGCATCGCGAACGCCGACACGGCGATGATCTCGCCGTGGGCGAAGTTGGCCAGGCGCATGATGCTGAACAGCAGCGCCACGCCGAGTGCGATGAGGGCGTACAGCGAGCCGAGGCTCACCGCGTTGATCACATCCTGGATGACGAGCTTCACGTGATCACCCGAACCCGAGGTAGGCGCTCTCGAACATCCCGCTGGCGGCGATCTCGTGGGCCGTGCCCTCCATCTCGAGACGGCCGGAGCGCAGCACGTAGGAATGGGACGCGATGTCCATCGCGCGGCTCGCGTTCTGCTCGATGAGCAGCACGGTGATGCCGCGCTGGGGCAGCGTCTCGATGAGGTCGAAGAGCTGGTCGACGATCACCGGCGCCAGACCGAGCGACGGCTCGTCGAGCATGAGCAGCCGGGGACGCCCGAGCAGGGCCCGCGCGATCGCGAGCTGCTGCTGCTCGCCGCCGGACATCCGCGCGGCCGGCCGCTCGAGATAGCGTTCGAGGACCGGGAACAGCTCGAACACCTCGTCGTAGGCGTGCGGGTCCTGCCGCGAGAAGACGCCGCGGTTCTTGGCCTCCGCCACGCGCAGGTTCTCCTCGACGGTGAGCGTCCCGAAGATGTGCCGGTTCTCCGGCACGAGCGCGACGCCCCGGCGCGCGAGCCCCTCGGGCGACTTGCCGACGATGCTCTGCCCGTCGTACTCGATCGTCCCCTCACGCGGCGACAGGGCGCCCGCGATCGTCTGCACGAGCGTCGTCTTGCCGGCCCCGTTGGGCCCCACGACGCTGACGATCGTGCCGGCCGGCACGTCGATCGAGATCCGGTTGAGCGCCGGCGTGTCCCCGTAGGTGACCACGAGGTCGCGGACGCGAAGCATCGGCTCAGGCGCCATCGCCGCCCTCCTGGTGCTCGAGGAGCTCGTGGCGCAGCTCGGTCTCGCGGGTCCCGAGATACGCCTCGATCACCTTGCGGTTCGTGCGGATCTCGTCGGGCGAGCCGATCGCGAGCGTCTGGCCGTGGTCGAGCACCTGGATGCGCTCGCACAGCCGCATGATCAGGCTCATGTCGTGCTCGATGATCAGCATCCCGCAGTCGAACCGGCCCGGGATCTCCCGCAGCAGCTCGAGCAGGGCGTCGGTCTCGGACTCGGCGATGCCGGCCGCCGGCTCGTCGAGGAACAGGAACCGCGGCGCGCTGACGAGCGCCCGCAGCACCCCGACGATGCGGCGCGCGCCGTAGGGCAGCGCCGAGGCGAGCCGGTCGCCCTGACCGGCGAGGTCGGCCCAGGCCAGCAGCTCGGCGGCGATCCGGCGGACCTCGCGCCGGCTGCGACCGACGCCGAGACCTCCGACCTCGACGTTCTCGGCCACGGTGAGGCTGGAGAACAGGCGACCGTCCTGGAAGGTGCGGGCCAGGCCGGCGTGCGCGACCCGGCGCGCGGGCAGCGCGGAGATGTGCGCCGCGCCGCAGGTGACGGTCCCATCGGTGAGTGGCAGGAACCGGGTGATGGCGTTGACCAGCGTCGTCTTGCCGGCGCCGTTGGGTCCGATCAGACCGAGGATCTCGCGCCGGTCGAGGCGCAGGTCGACGCCGTCGACCGCGGCCACGCCGCCGAAGACCACCCGCAGCCCGGAGCCGACCAGCGGCTCCCGGTCGTCCTGATCCGGCCGCTTAGACCGATCAGTCCACACCGAGGCGGCCCCAGGCACATTGGACCCTCTCTCCCCCGTACTGCCCGAGGTAACGGACATGCGATGACTGTACCGGTCGGTCAGATTGGGTGCAAGAGGGAAGGCGATGGCGGTCATGGCACCAGCACCGCCCGGAGGACCTCACCCGCCTCGACCAGGCGCACCGCCTCGTTGATCTCCTCGAGCGGCAGCCGCCGCGTCACCATCGACGCGACGTCCAGCTCGCCGGTCTCGATGTAGGAGATCAGCCGAGGCACGTCGCGGATCAGGTCGGCCGAGCCGTAGATGCAGCCGACGATCCGCCGCGCGCCGTAGAAGTGCTCCCACGCCTCCCACGGCGCCGGACGACCGGGCTTGGGGATGCCCAGGAGCACGATGGTCCCGCCCCGGCGCGCGAGGTCGAACGCCGCACGCAGCCCGGCCTCGCTGCCGCTGACCTCGAAGACGTGGTCGGCGCCGCGGCCGTCGGTCATCGCGCCGACGGCGTCGGACGCCTCCTCCGGGGCCGCCGAGTCGGTGGCCCCGGCCGCCATCGCGGCCGAGCGCTTCATCTCCACGGGGTCGACGGCCAGGATCCGCTCGGCGCGCGCGATGCGCGCGCCCTGGACCACGGCCTGCCCCACGCCGCCGCAGCCGACCACGGCGACGGTGTCGCCCGGCTGGACCCGCGCCTCGTTGAGCACGGCGGACACGCCGGTCGTGACCCCGCAGCCGATGAGCGCGAGCTGCTCGGCGGGCAGGTCGCTGTCGACCTTCACGAGCGAGTGCTCGCCGGCCACCATGGCCTCCGCGAACGTGCCCAGGCCGGAGAACGCCACGGCCATGGAGCCGTCCGCGCGCCGCAGCCGCGGGGCGCGCGTCCGGGTCGCGCCCGAGGTGCACAGATGCGGCTCGCCGTGGGTGCACCACCAGCACTCGCGGCAGGTGTGCACGAAGCTGCCGATGACGCGATCGCCTGGGCGCAGCGCGGTCACCTCGGCCCCGACCGCCTCGACCACGCCGGCGCCCTCGTGGCCGAGGACGATGGGCATCGGCACCTCGCGCCAGCCCTCGATCGGCCCGATGTCGCTGTGGCACAGTCCGGCCACCTCGAGGCGCACGAGCGCCTCGTCGGGGCCGAGGGCGCCGAGGTCGACCTCCTCGATGACGAGCGGCGTCTGCGGCGCGGTCAGCACCGCGGCCCGGAACGCGCTCATGCCGACCCCCCGCCGGCGCCGTCGGCGCCACCGCCCACGAGCGCGTCGTCGACGGGCAGCTCGGACTTGACGACCTTCCCGTACGCGTTGCGCGGGAGGTCCTCGACGAACCGCACGATCCGCGGGCGCTGGATCCCAAGCCGGGGCCGGCAATAGTCGACGAGCTCCTCGTCGGTGAGCTGGGCACCGTCGCGCAGCACGACGAACGCGCTGACGACCTCCCCCCACTTCTCGTGCGGGATGCCGCGGACGGCGACCTCCACGACGTCGGGATGGGCGTCGATCACGTTCTCGACGACCCGAGCCGGGATCGTGAACCCGCCGCTGTTGATCACGTCGTCCATGCGCCCGAGCAGATGCAGGAAGCCCCGCTCGTCGATGCGAGCGCGGTCGTTGGTGTGCAGATAGCCGTCGCGCAGGATGCGGGCCGTGCTCTCCGGGTCCTTGTAGTAGCCCCGGGTCACGTGCGGGCCGCGGACGATCACCTCGCCCGGCTCGTCGGGCTCGGTGTCGCGCCCCTCCGCGTCGACGACCCGCACCTCGAGCCCGCGCCAGGGCCGCCCGGCCGACAGCAGCGTCCGCGAGTCCAGGTGGTCCTCCTCGTGCAGCACCGAGATGCACATCGGCGCCTCGGCCTGCCCGTAGGTCTGGGCCAGGACCGGCCCGAAGCGCTCCAGCGCGACCTCGGCCTGCTCACGGCTGATCGGCGACGCCCCGTAGATGATCCGCTTCGGCGCGTAGCTCTCCGTCGGCGCGACGCCGGCGTTGAGCATGTCGTGCAGCATCGTCGGGACGAGCTTGATGGTCTCCACCTGATGGCGCTCGGCGGTCTCGAACGCCCCGACCGGGTCGAACACCTCGACGACGACGCAGTGTCCGCCGCTCATGAAGTACGGCAGCATGAAGAAGCCGGCGCCGTGGCTGAGCGGCTGGGGCAGCAGCACGCCGTCGCCTGGGCGCACGGGCCCGAACTCCAGCAGCAGGTTGAGCGCCACCGAGGTCTGGGCGCGGTGGGTCACCATCACGCCCTTGGGCTCGCCGGTCGTCCCCGAGCTGCAGAACAGGCAGTACAGGCGCTCGTCGTCGCCGGGCGCGTCCGCGGGCCGCGCGCTCGCCGCCTGGAGCGCCGTCTCGTAGTCGTCGCCGATCCGCGCCTCGTGGTCCTCCTCGCCGAGGACGAGCCGCAGGGCCGTCAGCCCGGGGATCGACTCGGTCGCCGCCTCCACCAGCGCGGCGCGGCGGCCCGCGTAGATCACCGCCTTGGCGTCCATGCGCTCCATCGTGCGCAGCAGCTCGGCGTCGGCCAGCCGGGCGTTGAGCGACACCCGCACGAGCCCGGCCAGCGCGCAGGCGAACTCGATCTCCATGTTCTGGATGCAGTTGGGGGCGACGACGGCGACGTGGTCGCCGGCCTCCAGACCGCGGGCGCGCAGCGCGTTGCCCAGACGGGTCGCGCGGTCGATCACCTCGCCGTAGGTGAGGCTCCGGTGCGTGCCGGTGATCGCAGGCCGGTCGCGGTGCTCGCGCGCGGCGCGCCGCAGGAAGTAGCCGACGCCGCTCATCGGGCCACCCCCGCCGGCGTCGCGCGCTGGTCGAACCGCCGTCCGAGGTACTCGCTGGCGATCCGGATCCGCTGCATGTTCGGCGTGCCCCCGGCCAGTGCCCACCCGTGGGCGTCGCGATGCATCCGCTCGATGTCGTACTCCTCGGAGTAGCCGTAGCCGCCGTGCAGCTGGATGGCCATGTCCGAGACCTCCTTGGCCATCTCGTTGGCGTTGCACTTGGCGATCGACGCCTCCAGCGGATCCGGCAGCCCCGTGCCCGCGTTCTCCGCGGCCCGGTGGATCAGCAACCGCGCCCGCTCGACCTTGATGACCATGTCGGCGATGGCCATGTGCACCGACTGGAAGTCGACGATCTGGCGACCGAACTGGCGGCGCTCCTGCACGTAGGCGGCCGTGCGCTCCAGGCACGCCTGGCCGATGGCCAACGACATCGTCGCGTTGCCGAGGCGCTCGATCGAGAAGGCGCCGAACAGGCGGCCGAAGCCGCCCTCGTCGACGATGACGTTCTCGCGCGGCACGCGAACGTCGTCGAAGAACATGTCCGCCGACGGAATCGTGCGGAAGCCCATGAGCCGCTCCCGCTCCCCGAACGTCAGCCCGGGCTGGTCGCGATCGACCACGACGGCGCCGATCCGCGACGAGCCGTCCGGCTGGGGGAAGCGCACGTACACGAGGTACTGCTCGGCGTGGCCGCCGCCGGTGCACCAGCGCTTGGTGCCGTTGATCACGACCTCGTCGCCGTCGTAGACCGCCGACGTGCGCAGGTCCGTCGCCGCCGAGCCCGCGTCCGGCTCGGAGATCGCGACGGCGATCGTCTTCTCCCCCCGGATCACGGGCGGCAGGAACCGCGCGCGCTGGTCGTCGGTGCCGAGCAGGGCGATGTGGCGGGCCGGACCCGCGTTGGCCTCGAACACCGGGAACGCCGCGGACGGCGCCCGCTTGGCGATCTCCTCGATCGCCACGAGCGCGTCGAGCAGCGGCCGGCCCTGGCCCCCGACCTCTTCCGGCAACGTGATGCCGAGGAAGTCCAGCTCGGCGAGCCGCTCTCGCTCCTCGGGCGGCAGCGGCGTCCGGTCGCGATCCCATTGCTGGGCGCATGGCGCGAAGTGGTCGTCGGCGACCGCGGCCGCCACGTCGCGGATCTCCCTCTGATCGCTGGTCAACAGACTGCTCGCGCTCACGCGCCGCCTCCTACTTCCTGATTTCCATCTCCGGCGTCGAACCAGAACGCCGGCCCCTCCTCGGACGTCTCGGGGACGACGAGCACGACATCGCGGGGCACGGTCGCGCCGCCCTCGGGCAGCCCCCGGACGTGCGCGTGCAGCCGCACGCCGTCGTCCAGCTCGATCAGCCCGATCACGTACGGCGCCGGGATGCCCGGCCGCGGCACGGACACCCGGGTGTACCCCAGCAGCCGACCCGTCCGGCTGAGCTCGCACTCGCCGGAGACCGCCGAGCCGCACACGGAGCACACCGATCGGCTCGGCCACGACCGGTGGCCGCACTCCGGGCACCGGGAGCCGACGAGCACGCCGCGCTCGACGTCGATCCGGCGCCGGTCGGCCCAGTTCTCGCGATCGAGCGCCGCCGTCAGGTCCATGGTTGCCGCCGTTCGAGGATGTGGACGTTGCAGGCCGCCGAGTCGCCCTCGTACCAGCCGCCGCTGTTCTGGGCCAGCGCCAGCCGCGGACGCCCGCTCTGGCGCGGGCCGGCGGCGCCGCGCAGCTGCGTCACGAGCTCGACGACCTGAGCGATGCCGGTGGCGCCCGTCGGGTGCCCGCGCGAGCACAGCCCACCGCTGGTGTTCACGGCGATCCGGCCGCCGATGGCGGTGGCGCCGCTGGCCAGCAGCTCGTCGGCGCCGCCGCTCTCGCAGAAGCCGAGCTGCTCGTAGTAGAGGAGCTCGCCCGGCGCGACCGCGTCGTGCACCTCGGCGACGTCGATGTCGTGCGGACCGACGCCGGCCTGCGCGTAGGCGGCCTGCGCGGCGACCGCCGCGATCGGCGGCTCGTCGTCGGAGGTGCGCGTGAACCCGGAGGCCGCCGCGCTGGCGCGGATCGCGATCGGCGTCCCCACCCGGACCGCGCCCTCGCGGGCCACGACGAGGGCGGCCGCGCCGTCGCAGATCGAGCTGCACATCAGCAGGGTCAGCGGCGACGCGATCTCCCGCGACGCGGCGATCTCCTCGGCGGTGAAGCGCTTGCGGTGCTGGGCATCCGGGTTGAGCGCCCCGTTGTCGTGGCTCTTCACCGTGGCGTCGAGCAGCGAGCGCTCGGAGATCCGGCCGGCGGCGATCGCCCGCTGCAGGCGCAGGGCGTAGACGGCCGTGAACTGGAGGCCCAGCCCGGCGACGACGTCGAGGTCGGCGGCGCTCTCGAGGGCGTCGAGCGACCGGTCGAGGTCACCGACGAACATCTTCTCGAAGCCGACCACGAGGGCCACGTCGACGGATCCCTCACGGATCGCCAGGACGGCCTGGCGCAGCGCGGTGGACCCGCTCGCGCACGCGTTCTCCACGTTGACGATCGGCACGCGCTCGATCCCGACCTCGCGCATCACGGACTGGCCGCGAACCTGCTCCTGGCCCTGGAGGACACCGGCCATCGCGTTGGCCGAGAAGACGGCGTCGATGTCCTTGACGCCGATGCCGGCGTCGTCCAGCGCGCGCACGACCGCGAGGCGAACGAGATCCTTGAGTGCGGCGTCGGGGAAGCGACCGAACGGATGCATGCCCGCGCCGACGACGTCGACGCCTAGCGACATGCCCCGCTCCTCGATCGGCGCGCCGCCCACGGCGGCGCGGCGTCAGGCCTCCTCGGCCGGCTCGAAAGCGCCTCGCGTCCCGACGAGCTCCTCAAACTCGCGCGCAGCGGCGAGGACGATCGGCCGCAGCTCCCGGCGGCGCCGCTCGTCGAGGCGGGTCGTCGGGCCCAGGACGCTGAGCGCGGCCGTGAACAGGCCGGGCACCTCGATGGGCACCGAGATGGCCGCGCTGCCCTCCATGCGCTCGCCGACGCTCTCGGCCCAGCCGGTGCGGCGCACCGCGTCGATCTCCTCGCGGAGACGCTCGATGGACGTGATGGATCGCGACGTGATGGGTTCCAGACGCAGCGTGGCCAGCAGCTGCGAGAGCTCCGGCTCGGGAATCGCCGACAGGAGGACCTTCCCGGCAGCGCCGATGTGAATCGGGTCGGCCGACCCGACGGCGGCCGCGTAGCGAATCGGGTGGAGGCTGGGGAACTCGGCCGCGCAGTAGCGCTCGGCGCCGGCGCGCACGTGCACGGTGACGGTCTCGCCGGTCTCGTCGCGCAGGCGGCGCAGCACGTCGCCGCCGACGACGCCGATCCAGCCGTAGGTGCTGACGACCTCCTGGGCGAGGACGGCCATGGCAGGACCGAGCATGTACCGCCGTCCGTCTGGCTCGCGGACGACGTACCGGTCCTCGGCGAGGCTGGCCATGAGCCGGAAAACGGTGCCTTTCGGAAGCCCCGTCGCACGGGCGAGCTCGCTGAGTCCCTGGGGCCCCTCCGCGAGCAATCGCAGCAGCTGCATCCCTCGCTGCAGCGACTGAACCTGGTACGCCATGCCGCGAGCCTAGAGGGTTCGCGAAGTTGGAGGTCGGCCGGGGCGTCGGAGCGCACCGACAGGGGGGCGGCGTTGGCCATGCCTGAACCCTAGGCGGCGTGATCCACTATGTCAATCAAAGATTTTGTTATACGGACCGCAGGGGACGACCCGCGGCCATCCCGAGCACGACGAAGACGGCGGTGACGCCGAGGAGCAGCCCCAGAGAGGCCGCCCACCCGTCCGTCGCGTCGTACAGCGCGCCGACGGCGGTGGGGCCGATCGCCGCGATCAGGTAGCCGGTGCCCTGCGCCATTCCCGAAAGCGCGACCGCGTGGCGTGCATCCGTGGCGCGGACCACCACGAGCGCCAGCACGAGGGCGAACCCGCCCCCCTGGGCGATGCCCAGGCCGATGACGGACAACGGGAGCAGCGCGGACGGCGCGACGAGCAGCCCGCCCAGCGCGCCCACCCACACCGCGCCGAACGCGAGCACGAGCGGGCGGCGGTCCTCGCAGCGTTCGACGAGCAGCGGCGCCGCGATGGCCGCCGGCACGCCGACCAGGAGGTACAGCGTGAGCAGACCCGCCCCCCGCTGCGCCGTCACGCCGGCATCGCCGGCGATGCTCGGGATCCACGCCAGCCCGGCGAACGCCAGCAGCGTGACGCACCCGAACATGCCGGCCAGCAGCCAGCCCCCGCCGTCCCGCATCACGCTCGGACGCGGCTCGAACCGCGGCGTCGCGACGCGGGGCGTCCGCGCGTACGGCCACCAGACGACGATCGCCGCGGCGACGAAGACGCCCCAGCAGGCGAGCGCGGGCACCCACCCGCCGAGCGCGCGGTCCAGGGGGATCACGGTGATCGCCGCCAGCGCCCCGCCGGTGGACATTCCCATCGCGTACATCCCGGTCATCAAGCCGGGTCGCGGGTACCAGTCCTTGATCACCGGCGGCAGCAGGACGTTGACCGCGGCGATCCCCACCCCGAGGACCAGCGTGCCGGTCAGCAGCCAGGCCACGCCGAACGCGCTGCGCAGCAGCATCCCCACGCCGATGAGCACGAGCGCGGCGAGGATCACCTGCTCGTTGCGCCAGCGCCGGGCGAGGATCGGGCCGCCCGGGGCGGCGATCGCGAAGCACAGCAGCGGCAGCGTCGTCACCAGGCCGACCACGGAGCCCGGCACGCCGAGCGACGAGCGGATCTCGTCGGCGACGGGCGGGACGCCCGCGATCGGCCCGCGCAGGTTGAAGGCCACGAGCAGCAGGGCCGCGGACGCGAGCGCCGCCGCCCGCGCGGACCCGGGCAGGCCGGCGGCCGACGACGGGCCGTCGCCGGGCGCCGCCGTCGCGTCCGGCCTCACCGGGGCGCCGGTGTGCCCCGGATCGAGGCGACGATCTCCTCGATCGACGATCCAGGCCCGAAGATCCCGGCGACCCCCATGGCCTCCAGCTCCGGCACGTCCTCGCGCGGGATGATCCCGCCGATGAACACCCGGATGTCCTCGGCGCCCGCCGCCCGCAGCCCGTCGACGACCTCGCGGGTGTGCTCGACGTGGCCGCCCGACAGCATGCTGAGGCCGACGCAGTCGACGTCCTCCTCGATCGCCGCGGCGACGATCATCTCGGGGGTCTGGCGAATGCCGGTGTAGATGACCTCCATCCCGGCGTCGGTCAGCGCTCGCGCGATGACCTGGGCGCCGCGATCGTGTCCGTCCAGGCCGGGCTTGGCGACCAGGACGCGCAGGGCCTCGTGCTCGCTCATGCCGACCTCGCCGTCGTCGCCTGCCATTCGCCGTGCACCTCGCGCCACGCGTCGCAGATCTCGCCGATCGTGGCGCCCACGCGAACCGCCTCGCGGACCGGGACGACCGAGCTCGCCCCCGTCTCGGCGGCCCGGCGGACGTCCTCCAGCGCGCGCTCGACGGCGGCCCCGTCACGGCGCTCGCGGAAGGCGGCCAGCCGCTCGCGCTGCGCGTCGGCCCAGGCCGGCTCGACCTTGAACACGGGGACCGCGTCGTCCTCGGGCTCGACGTAGCGGTTGACCCCGACGACGACCCGCTCGCCGCTCTCCGTCTCGCGCTGCTGGCGGTAGGCGCCCTCGGCGAGCCGCCCGGCCACGTACCCCGACTCGATCGCCGGGATCGCGCCGCCGAGGTCGTCGACGGTCGACAGGATCGAGCGGACCTCGTCGTGCATGTCGCGCGTGAGGCGCTCCACGAAGTAGGAGCCGCCGAGGGGATCGACGGTGTCGGCGACCCCGGTCTCGTGGGCGATGATCTGGTTGGTGCGCAACGACAGCTTCACCGCCTCCTCGGTCGGGATCGCCAGCGCCTCGTCGTAGCAGGCGGTCCTGGCCTGGACCACGCCGCCGAAGACGTGGGCGAGCACCTCCATGGTGATCCGCACGACGTTGTTGAGCGGCTGCTGCGCGGTCAGCGGGAGGCCCGACGCGACCGCGTGGATGCGCGGAGCGACCCCGGTGACGCCGTAGCGCTCCTCGAGCAGCTCGCTCCACACGCGGCGCACGACGCGGTACTTCGCCACCTCCTCGAAGAAGTCCATGTCGGTGGAGAAGTGCAGCTCCATGCGGTCGACGAAGCGCTCGACGGGAATCCCCCGGGCCCGCAGCGTCTCGACGTACGCGAGCGCGTTGGCGAGCGTGAACGCCGCCTCCTCGGCGCAGCTCGCGCCCGCCTGCTTCATGTGCGAGCCCGAGACGCTCACCGGGTACCACGGCAGCCCCTGCTCGGCGCAGTGGGCGATCACGTCGCACGCGAGCTCCACCGCGGGCCGCACCGGCAGGATCTGCGTCCCCCGGGCCGCGTACTCCTTGAGCGGGTCGTTCTGGAGGGTGAGCTGGAAGGCCGACAGGTCGACGCCGCGCCGCTCGGCGACGAGCGAGATCCAGGCGAGCATGACCGGCGCGATCGCGTTCGCCGTCGAGAAGATCGTGCCCACCGTGGCGAGGTCGATGCCGCTGAAGATCGCGTCTGCGTCCTCGAGCGTGTTGATGCAGACACCCACGCGCCCGACCTCGCGGCGCGCGAGCGGGTGGTCGGCGTCCAGCCCGAGCTGCGTCGGCAGGTCGAGCGCGATCGAGACGCCCCCGGTCGCCCCCTGCTCGATCAGGTACCGGTAGCGGGCGTTGGCATCCGCGCCCGAGCCGAAGCCGGCGTAGAACTCCCAGCCCCAGAAGCCGTCCCGGTAGCCGTTCTCGGTGGAGCCGCGCGTGTAGGGCGCGTGCCCCGGCTCGCCGATCTCGGTCGCGACATCGATGTCCGCGACGTCGGCTGGCCCGTAGACGCGCTTGACCTCGCGCCCCGAGCTGGTGGTGAACCGCGCTTTGCGCGGACCGTCCTGTCGCATCTTCGTCACGCCTCCCCGTCGCCGTTCGTCGTCACCTCGTCGGCCAGGATCCGCGCGACGCCGGCGGGCGACACGCGCCGCGCCGCGACCTCCTCCAGCGCAGCCACGACCGCCGGATCCCGTCGCGCGGCCTCGGCGAGACGGTCGCGCAGCAGGTCGACGGCCCCGCGCAGGGCCTGGTCGCGCAGCGCGCGCTCCCGGCGGGCGCGCTGCTCCTCGCCGTCGCGCTCGGCCCGATGGTCGGCCAGGGCGCCGAGCAGGTCGGCCACGCCGTCGCCGGTCAGCCCGTTGGTCCTGACGATCCGCGGCAGTCCCGACCTCGGGTGCGCGATCGCCAGGGCGCGCCGCAGCTCGGTGGCGAAGCGGTCGGCGCCCGGCTCGTCGCTCTTGTTGACGGCGATCACGCTCGGGATCTCCATGATCCCGGCCTTCAGGAACTGCATCGCGTCGCCCGAGCCGGGCATCAGCACGAGCACCACGGCATCGGCCAGCCCGCTCACCTCGAGCTCGGACTGCCCCACGCCGACGGTCTCGACGAGCACGTGGTCGAACCCGGCGGCGTCCATGACCAGCGCAGCCGAGAACGCCGCGGCCGACAGGCCGCCGAGCTGGCCGCGGCTGGCCATCGAGCGGATGAAGACCCCGTCGTCGCGATGGTGGCCGCCCATCCGCACGCGGTCGCCGAGCAGGGCGCCCGACGTGACGGTGCTGGAGGGATCGACGCAGATGACGCCCACGGTCTCGCCTACCGCCCGCAGCTCGCCGATGAGCGCACGCACGAGCGTGCTCTTGCCCACGCCGGGCGGGCCGGTGATCCCGGTGATCGCGGCACGCCCGGTGCGCCCGACCAGCGCGTCCACCAGCGGCCCGGCCGCGCGCGGCCGGTTCTCGACCACCGTGAGCGCGCGCGCGAGGGCGCGGCGATCGCCGGCGAGCACCGCGTCCGCGAGGGAGGCGCCGCCGGAGGCGGCCGCAACGACGTCGGGAGCTTGGGTCACGTGCTCGAGCCTATGGACGGTGTTCCACTATGTCAACGATCTAACGCGTCATGCGGACCGCTCGAGGTCCGCCAGCGCCTCGAGCTGCAGGGTGGCACCACCGTCGCCCGTTGGCGAGGGCACCGCCATGCGCGCCGCGTCCCCGAACCGGGCGGCCAGCGCCGACTCGACCGCCTCCCGCGCGCCGGCCGGCGAGAACCAGGCGGTGACGCGCACGACGTCGTCGAGACCGGCGCCCACCTCGGCGAGGTTGGCGGCGAGGGCGTCGGCGGCCTGGGCCACGAGCCGGTCGGGCTCCTCCCCCCGCGCGACCCCGTCGGCGCGCGCCCACCGGCCGGCCCGCGCGGCGCGCGCCCCCGCTGCGTCCGGCGCCCCGGACGGCACGACCGTCACCGGCTCGCCGTCGGCGGCGATCGCGTCGACCTCCACCAGCACACCGGGCATGAACAGCTCGCCGACGTAGACGTAGGTGATCACCGGCCGCCGGTCGTCGGCATAGCGCCGCTTCGCGAAGGCGTCGACCACGGCCTCCACCTCGGCCCGGTCCTCGGGCCGGGTCAGGTACACCGTGTAGCCCAGGACGTCGCCGGGGCCGCGCCCGCAGTCCTGGATCACGTGCTCGAGGTTCTCGAGCGCGCGGACCGCCTGCCCCGTGGGACCCGGGTCGACCAGCTTGAGGTCGAGGTCGAACCCGACCTGGCCGCTGAGCAGCAGCAGGCCCGCGATGCGACCGGCGTGCACGAACGCGGGCGGCTCCGTGGCGCCGCGGAACGTGCGGTAGACGCGATCGGAGTTGGTCACCTGCTTGCCGGGCGCCGCGAGGACCTCGAGCTCCAGGCGCGGCGTCGCGCCGCCGCGCCCGCCGGTCACCACCCCCGTGGAGACCGGGTACGCGTGGTCGCGGAATCGCGGGCGGAAGAACCCGGCCCGCACGTCGTTCATCTCCAGGTAGTCGCTGCGCTCCGTGTAGAAGTAGCGCAGCGCGACCACGTCGTGGAACGTGAGCCCGCGGCCCTCGAGGTCGGCCTCGAGGGCGGCGAACAGTCGCTCCGCCTCCTCCTGGATGCCGCCGGCGACCTCGGTCCCCGGCGGCAGGGCGGCGGTGATGAACTGCGGGCGCGTCGACGCGCCGGGCTCGGCGGTGGCCATGGGGACCTCCCTCGTCCTCGTCCGGGCTGCGCGTCAGCGCAGCTGCATCATCACGGTCTTCGTCTCGGTGTACATGTCGATCGACGCGCTGCCGTGCTCGCGCCCGATCCCCGACTCCTTGTAGCCGCCGAACGGCAGCGCCGGGTCCTGCGGGCCGATCTGGTTGACCCACACGGTCCCGGCCTTGATCGCGCGGGCCATGCGGTGCGTGCGCGACAGGTCGTTGGTCCAGACCGCGGCGGCCAGCCCGTAGCGCGTGTCGTTCGCGCGCGCGACGGCCTCCTCCTCGGTCGAGAAGCGGATGACGGCGCCGACCGGCCCGAAGATCTCCTCCTGGGCGATGCGCATGCGGTTGTCGACGCCGGTGAACAGCGTCGGCTCGACGAAGTACCCCCGGCCGTCGACGGCGCTGCCGCCCGTGGCGAGGCCCGCGCCCTCCTCGCGCCCGAGGGCGAGGTAGGACGTGACGCGCTCGTACTGCTCGGACGAGACGAGCGGCCCCATCTTCGTCTCCGGGTCGAGCGGGTTGCCCGGCATCCACTGCGTCGCCTGCGCGGCGAGCAGCTCGACGAACTCGTCGTGGATCGACTCGTGCACGAAGATGCGCGTGCCGGCCGCGCACACCTGGCCGCTGAGGCGGCAGAACGCGGTCGCCGAGGCGGCCGCCGCCGCCTCGAGGTCGGCGTCCGGGAAGACGATGTTCGGCGACTTGCCGCCGAGCTCGAGCGTCACGCGCTTGAGGTTGCCCGTCGACGCGGCCAGGATCGACTTGCCGACCGTCGTGCTGCCGGTGAACGCGACCTTGTCGACGTCCGAGTGCGCGGCGAGCGCCGCCCCGGCGGTCTCGCCGAAGCCGGTGACGACGTTGACGACGCCGGCGGGCACGCCGGCCTCGAGGATCAGCTCGCCGAGGCGCAGCGCCGACAGGGGGCTCTGCTCGGCGGGCTTGAGGACGCACGTGTTGCCGCAGGCGAGCGCGGGAGCGATCTTCCAGGCGGCCATCAGGACCGGGGCGTTCCAGGGGATGATCCCGGCGCAGACGCCCACCGGCTCGCGGACCGTGAGGTTGACCTGCGACGGAACCGACGCGTTCGTCTCGCCGTACAGCCGCGTCGGCCAGCCCGAGTAGTAGCGGAACACCTCGGACGCCCGGGCCATCATGCCGCGCGTCATCGTGATCGGGGTGCCGTTGTCGAGCGTGTCGATCATCGCCAGCTCCTCGGCGTGGCGCTCGATCAGCTCGCCGATGCGGATGAGCACCCGGGTGCGCTCGTGGGGCGACATGCCCGCCCACGCGGGGTCGTCCAGCGCTCGCCGGGCCGACGCGACCGCAGCGTCCACGTCGGCCGCGCCCCCGGACGCGACGCGGGCGAGGACCTCCTCGGTCGCGGGGTCGACGGTCTCGAAGGTCTCGCCCGAGGCGGACGGACGGCGCTCGCCGTCGATCAGCAGGTGCTGAACGTCTCCCGACAGGAACTCGGGGCGCGGTGCCGTTTCGATCGTGGAGTCCATCTGTGCCCTCTCTGTTCGCCGTGCCGATCGGCCTGCTTGATCGGCCCACGATACGAAACTATTGTTCTGCTTGCGTGCTGGCAAGCGGGTTGACACCACGACGTTGGCGCCGCCCCCGCGGGTATCGTTGCGATCTTGCAGGCTATAGCCGCAGGATCGGCGCGCCTGCCCGCCACCGGGGAAAGGCCAACAGCGTGGAAGCGAAGTCGAGCGGGCGCACCGGCGCTGCGGTGCCCTATCTGACCAAGTCCGAGGCGACCTACGTCGAGCTGCGCCGACGCATCGTCGACGGCGATCTCGCGCCGATGGAGCACCTCAACCAGGAGGAGCTCGCCCGCGCGCTCGGCGTCAGCACCACTCCGCTTCGCGAGGCGCTGCGGCGACTGGAGAGCGAGGGGCTGGTCATCACCACCGCCCACCGCGACGTCGTCGTCGCGCCGCTGGATCTGGCCGCGCTGCCCGACCTCTACGACACGAAGGTCGAGCTCGAGTGCTATGCGGTCCGGCTGGCCGCCGACCGCCACACGCCGGCCGACGAGCGCGCCATGACGGCCGCGCTGGGCACCCTGCTGGCCGACGACGCGACCGACGACGACATCTGGCAGGCCAACCGCGCGGTCCACGAGTCGATGTTCCGCGCCAGCCACAACGCGATCGCCGTCGAGCTGCTGGAGACGGTGTGGGACCGCTTCGAGCGCTATCGGCGCTTCCTGCGCGACGTCATCCTCGACCCCGCGGTCGAGGGCGAGCACGAGGAGATCGTCGCCGCCATCCTGGCCCGCGACGGGCAGCGGGCCTCCGACCTCATGCGCACGCACTCCGCGCACGGACGCCGAGCGATCGAGCACCTCGAGACCGACGACGGGTAGCCGGTGGATCCCGAGGAGCGCCTGCTGCTGCAACGCCTGCACGCGTCGCCCCTGCCGGCGCTGGCGGACTGCACGCCCGACGAGGTGCGCGCGCGGCTGGCGGCGATGGCGCGCACGGGCGGCGACGCGCCGGCGGGCGTGGAGGTCGGCGACGTCGACGCCGGCGGCGTGCCGGCGCGCCGGTACGTCCCGGCCGCCGACCCCGCCGGGACCGTCGTCTGGCTGCACGGCGGCGGCTGGATCGCCGGGCGCGCGCACGAGTTCGACGACCTGTGCGGGCAGCTGGCCGCCGGCTCCGGCTGCGAGGTGCTGAGCGTGGACTACCGGCTGGCGCCCGAGCACCCGTTCCCGGCCGCCGTCGAGGACGCGTGCACGGCGCTCGAGCACGCGCTGCGCGCCGCCGGCGACACCGGGCGACCGGTCGTGGTGGCCGGCGAGAGCGCCGGAGCCAACCTCGCCACGGTGGCCGAGCGGCGCGTGCGCGCCGCAACCGGCCGCCGGGTGCGACTGCAGGCCCTGGTGTGCCCGCTGGTCGACGCCGACTTCTCGCGCGGCTCCTACCGCGAGACCGAGGACGCCGGGCATCTGGTCGGACCGGCCGAGATCCGCATGTTCTGGGATCACTACGTCCCCGACCCCGCGCTCCGCGCCGATCCCGACTGCGCGCCGCTGCGCGCCGATCCGGCCGGTGCCGCGCCGGCCCACATCGTCGTGGCGGGCCACGACCCGCTGCGCGACGAGGGCCTCCTCTACGCCGAGCGCCTGCGCGCGGCGGGCACGCCGGTGACCGTGGTCGAGCGCACGGGCCAGTTCCACGGCTTCCTCGCCCTCGGCGCCCTGTTGAGCAGCGGGCGCGCGGGGGTGGCGGACCTCGCTCTTGCGATTCGGTGTAGCCTATAGGCTATACCGAGAGGAGGAGCGTCATGGCGACAGCGCAAGACGTGCGGACGTACCGGCACTACATCGGCGGCGAGTGGGTCGATTCGGCCAGCGGGGAGACGATGGAGAGCATCAACCCGGCGACCGGCGAGGCCTGGTATCGGGCGGCGGTCGGCGGACCCGAGGACGTCGACCGGGCCGTGCGCGCGGCCCGGGCGGCCTTCGAGGACCCGGCCTGGCGCGACCTCAGCCAGAGCCAGCGGGGCGTGCTGCTGCGCCGGTTCGCGGACCTGATGGCCGAGAACGCGGAGCCGCTGGCCGAGGCCGAGGTGCTCGACACGGGCAAGCTCATCCGCGAGATGCGCGGGCAGATGGCCCGCCTGCCGGAGTGGTTTCACTACTACGCGGGGCTCGCCGACAAGATCCAGGGCGACGTCATCCCCAACGCGACGGCGATGTTCACCTACGGACTGCGCGAGCCGCTCGGCGTCTGCGCCGGCATCGTCGGCTGGAACTCGCCGCTGCTGCTGGCGACGCGCAAGATCGCGCCGGCTCTGACGATGGGCAACACGATCGTCCTCAAGCCGAGCGAGCACACGTCCGCCTCGCTGCTGGAGCTGATGCCGCTGTTCGAGGAGGCCGGCTTCCCGCCGGGCGTCGTCAACGTCGTCACGGGCGACGGGGCGACCGGCGCGGCGCTCGCCGAGCACCCCGGCCTCGACAAGATCAGCTTCACCGGCGGCCCCGACACGGGCGCGAAGATCGCCGCCGCCGCGGCGCGCAACCACGTCCGCGTGTCGCTGGAGCTCGGAGGCAAGAGCCCGCAGATCATCTTCGACGACGCCAAGCCTGCCGACGTCGCCACCGGCCTCGTCGCCGGCGTGTTCGCGGCGACGGGCCAGACGTGCGTGGCCGGGTCGCGGGCGCTCATCCACGAGTCGCTGTACGACGAGGTGCTCGAGCGCGTCGTCGACCGCGCCGAGCGCATCCGGATCGGGGATCCGCTCGACGCCCAGACCGAGATGGGTCCGATCGCCTTCCAGGCCCAGCTCGACAAGGTCCAGCGCCTCGTCCAGGCGGGCAAGGACGAGGGCGCCCGGCTGCTGACCGGCGGCGAGCGCCCCGACCGCACCGGCCTGTACTTCGAGCCGACCGTGTTCACCGAGGTGGACCCCGGGATGACGATCGCCCGCGAGGAGATCTTCGGCCCGGTGCTCGCGGCCATGCCGTTCTCCTCCGAGGAGGAGGCGGTCCGGCTCGCCAACGACACGAGCTACGGGCTGGCGGCCGGCATCTGGACGCGCGACATCGGCCGCGCCCACCGCGTCGCGCGGCGGGTGGACGCCGGCATCGTCTGGATCAACACCTACCGCGCGATCTCCCCCACGTCGCCCTTCGGCGGCTTCAAGCGCAGCGGCATCGGCAAGGAGGACGGCATCGAGTCGATCCTCGACTACAGCCGGTACAAGAGCGTGTGGGTCAACCTGTCGGACGCGCCTCCGGCCGACCCGTTCGTCGTCGGGTGAGGGCCGCGTCATGAGCACCGTGACCCTCAGCTACGCGGAGGCCCTGCGGGAGGGCCTGCGCGAGGAGATGGCCGCCAACCCCGCCGTCGTCGCGTACGGCGAGGACTTCCGCCTGGGGTACGTGTGGCCGGTCGGCCGCGGCCTGGTGGACGAGTTCGGCCCCGACCGCATCCGCGACGTCCCGCTCAGCGAGCAGCTCCAGGTGGGCATGGCCGTCGGCGCCGCGATGGCCGGCGTGACGTCGGTCGTCGAGATCCAGTTCGCCGACTTCGCCATGCTCGCCATGGACCAGATCGTCAACCAGGCGGCCAAGCTCTGCTACATGTCGGGCGGCCAGGCCCGCACCGGCCTGGTGCTGCGGATGGTCTACGGCCACCTGCAGAACTTCGCCGCCCAGCACTCGCAGACGCTGTACGGGCTCTTCACCCAGGTGCCCGGGCTGCGCGTGCTGGCGCCCGCGTTCCCCGACGACGCCAAGGGCCTCATGAAGACGGCGGTCCGCTGCGGCGACCCCGTGCTCCTGTTCGAGCACAAGCGCCTGTACCCGACGAAGGGCGAGGTGCCCGTCGGCCAGGACGCGCTCGAGATGGGCTCCGCGCGGGTGGTGCGCGAGGGCGGCGACCTCACGATCGTCGCCATCGGCCTGATGGTGCACCGCGCGCTGGAGGCGGCCGAGCGCCTTGCGACGGAGGGCATCGAGGCCGAGGTCATCGACCCCCGTACGCTGGCGCCGTTGGACCTGCAGACGATCGTCACGTCCGTCGAGCGGACCGGTGCGCTCCTGCTCGTCGAGGAGGCGGCGCTGAGCGGCGGGTTCACCGGCTACATCGCGTCGGAGGTCACGCGCGAGGCGTTCGGCGCGCTGCGGGCGGCGCCGGCGCGGCTCGGCGTTCGCGACATCCCGATCCCGTACAGCTGGGCGCTCGAGCAGGCGGTCGTGCCCGATGTCGACGACATCGTCGCCGAAGCGCACGCCGTCGTCCGCGCAGCCGCCGGGACCCCGACCAAGGAGGCGCTGCCCGATGCCCGATGAGCGCATGGCCATCGTCATCCCCGAGGGCTTCAGCCTCACCTCGTCCGAGGTGAAGGTCGCGCAGTGGCTGAAGGCGCCGGGCGACACGGTGGAGCGCGGCGAGGTGCTCGCCGAGATCGAGACCGAGAAGGCGACGCTGGAGTTGGAGGCGACCGAGTCGGGCGTCCTCGCCGAGATCGTCGTCGAGGACGGCGGCGCGACCAGCGTCGGAGAGACCATCGCGTGGTTGGAGCGCAAGCCATGAGGAACGACGACATCGCCCAGCTGCGGCGAATGTGCCTGATCCGGGAGTTCGAGACGCGCGCCGTGCAGCTCTACGCGGCCGGCGAGATCAAGGGCTCGCTGCACAGCTCCGCCGGCCAGGAGGCGGTGGCGGTCGGCGTGTGCAGCCAGCTCACCGACGCCGACTACATCACCAGCACGCACCGCGGGCACGGGCACGCGATCGCCAAGGGCGCGTCGATCGACAGGCTCATGGCTGAGCTGATGGGCCGCGCGACCGGCTACTGCCGGGGCAAGGGCGGCAGCATGCACGTCGCCGACTTCGGCATCGGGATGCTCGGCGCCAACGGCATCGTCGCCGCCGGCATCCCGATGGCCGTCGGCGCCGCGTACGCCAGCCAGATCCGTGGCGAGGATCGCATCGCCGTCGCGTTCTTCGGCGACGGCGCGCTCGCCGAGGGCGTGCTGTGGGAGTCGGTGAACCTGGCGGCGCTGTGGAAGCTCCCCGTCGTGTTCGTGGCCGAGAACAACCAGTACGCGGTGTCGCTCGGCGTCCGCGACGGGTTCGCCGCCAAGCGAATCGCCGACGTGCCCGAGAGCTTCGGCGTCCCGTCGGCGGCCGTCGACGGCATGAGCCTCGTCGAGGTGCGCGAGGCGGTGGAGACGGCGGTGCGCCGCGCCCGCGAGCGCCAGGGGCCGTCGTTCGTGGAGTGCCTCACCTACCGCTTCACCGGGCACTCGCGCGGGGACCCGAACCACGGGCCCTACCGCACCAAGGAGGAGTGGGCGAGCTGGCTGGAGAAGGACCCGATCCCGCGCTTCGCCGCCGAGATCGGCGCCGCCGACCAGCTCGACGAGCTGAACGAGGAGGCCGCCGCGCAGGTCGAGGCGGCCACCGAGCGCGCGCGCGAGGCGCCGTTCCCGACCGTCGAATCGGCCTACGAGGACGTGTTCCCGAGCGAGGTGGCCGCGACATGAAGGCCGCCGTCCTGTACGAGACCGGGAGTCCGCTCGTCGTCGAGGAGGTGTCGGTCGAGGACCCTCGCGACGGCGAGGTGCTCGTGCGCATCGCCTATGCGGGCATGTGCCACAGCGACAAGTCGATCGCCCGGGGCGGGCAGCCCGCAGCGCTGCCCGCCGTCCTCGGCCACGAGGGCGCGGGGGTCGTCGAGGCCGTCGGCCCCGGCGTCACGTCGGTCGCCGTCGGCGACCACGTCGTCCTGCTGTGGCGGGCGGGCTGTCGCCACTGCTACTACTGCGACCGGGGCGCGCCGGCCATCTGCGAGATGGGGATCACCGCGCGCGCGAACGGGCGGATGCCCGACGGCACGACGCGCTACGCCGTCGACGGGCGGCCGGTCAACCACTTCAACGCCGTCTCGACGTTCGCGCAGTACTCGGTGTGCCCGGAGGTCAGCGTCGTGCGGATCCCGCCGGAGATCCCGCTCGACCGCGCCGCCGTGGTCGGCTGCGCCGTGCTGACCGGCATCGGCGCGGTGTTCAACGCGGGCCAGGTCCGCCCCGGGGCGCGCACCGCGGTCGTGGGCTGCGGCGGAGTCGGGCTGAACGTCGTCCAGGGCTGCGCGATCGCCGGCGCCGAGGTCGTCGTGGCCATCGATCCGTCCGCGGACAAGCGCGAGATGGCGCTCACGTTCGGCGCGACGCACGCGATCGACCCGACCGCCGTCGACCCGGTCGCCGCCGTCCTCGACATCACCGGCGGGATCGGCGCCGACGAGGTGTTCGAGGCGGTGGGCCAGGTCGCGACGCTCGAGCAGGCATCGGCGATGACCCGCCGGGGCGGCACGACCGTCATGATCGGCATGCCCGCCGCCGACGCGCGCCTGCCGGTCAACCCGCTGGCCCAGATCGTCGCCGACAAGACCCTGCGCGGGTCGATCTACGGGTCGTCGGACTTCGCCGTCGACGTGCCGCGCATCCTCGGGCTGTACCAGGCGGGGCGGCTCCGGCTCGACGAGCTCGTGACCGGCACGTACCCGCTGAGCCAGGTCAACGAGGCGATGGATGCGCTGGGCCGTAGCGACGTGGCGCGCAGCGTGATCGACCCGTTCGCGACCGCGGCATGAGCGGGATCCGTCACGGATCCGTCGACGAGCTCCCGGTCGAGCGCGCCTTCGCCGGCGTGGAGCGCCGGCGCGTCGACGGGCGCAACATGACCGTGCTGCGCTACTGGTTCGAGGCCGGCGCCGCGCACGGCCTGCACGTCCATCCCGAGGAGCAGCTCATGCTCATCGAGGCCGGCTCGGCGCGGCTGCACACCGACGACGGCGTCATCGAGGTCGGCGCCGGCGACTGGACGGTGGTGGCGCCCGAGGTCCGCCATGGGCTGGAGGCCGGCCCTGACGGCGTGCAGCTGCTCGTCGTCCTGTCCCCGCGGCGGACCGCGGGCTACGAGACGACCCCCCTCCCCGGCTCCACCGGCGACACGCCCTGACCACCGGCGCTTCGTGCGCGCGGCCGGGGCGTCGACGCCGGACGACGCCGAGAACGGCGAAAGGCCCGCGACTGCGGGCCTTTCGGAGTAGCGGGGGCGGGATTCGAACCCGCGACCTTCGGGTTATGAGCCCGACGAGCTACCAGACTGCTCCACCCCGCGGCGGAGTCCCGAGTATAGCAACGGATCCGCCCGCGTTCAGCGGACGGTGATGTCCATCGACATCTCCTCGTGGAGCGTGCAGATGATGTGGTAGCGGCCCTTCTTCGTGAGCTTGCGCTTGAACGTGTAGTCCGAGGCCGCGACCTGGGACTGGAACTTGCGCACGCCCTTGGGGCCCTTGTCCAGCGTCACGTCGTGGGCGTCGCCGGTGGTGATCGGCCACTGCCACACGATCGTCGAGCCGCGCGGGACGGTGAGCTTGGCCGGCTCGTAGTAGTTGTCGAAGATCTTGACCTTCTTGGTGACCGGCTTGGGCTTGCGGGGCTTGGCCGCCCCCGCCCCGGCGGCCGCCGGGGCGAGGGTGACCAGAGCCGCGAGCCCGGCCGGGAGCGCGAGGCGCCTGACCTGGGCGAACGTCATTCCGGCTTCGGGCCCGTGTACGTCGCGTACGTCTCGAGCGGCGTCACGCCGGGGTACGCCGAGTGTGGGTGCGTGATCCAGAACGCGGTGTGCGTCCCGTCCAGCGCCCAGTTGACCATCTCCTGCTGGACGGCGGCGCTGAACGAGTTCGGGCCGTTGAACGGGCACGGCACGAACGTCGAGCCGTCGGCCGGGAAGGTCGTCTGCACGCCCTCGTTGGGGCCGAAGCAGTTGCCGGTCCCGTTGCCGTCGTAGACCAGGTCGCGGCCGTTGGGGTCGGCCCCGTTCAGCCCGAACTGGTTCTCCTTGACCTCGTTGCCGACGAGGTCCTTGGCGCTCTCGTCCTGCAGCAGGAACTGCTGCACCGCCGCCGCGCCGGCCAGGTAGTTGCCGAAGATGCGGTTGCGCTCGACGATGTTGCGACGGCCGCCGAACAGCAGCACGCCGACGCCGACCGGGTACGGGGTCGCCTCCGCCGACGGCGGACGCAGCTCGAACGGCGCCCCGGCGTAGTAGTTGAAGTTGTTCCAGAAGATGTCGTTCTCGGCGATGACGTTGTCCTCTTCCGGCGGGTACTTCTCCGAGGTCAGCGCGTTCGGGACGATGCCCGCGCCGTTGTTGTAGAAGCGCGACTTGCGGATCGTCACGTAGCGCATGTTCGTGCCCGACCAGCCGAGCACGTTGCCATAGGAGTCGACGTTCTCGACGATCGTGCGAACCGGCTTGTCCTGCGGCGGGGTCTGCCCGATGTAGAAGCCGGCGTCGTTGTTCCACGCGCCGACCGAGTCGCGCATCGTGCCGCCGATCGTGTTGAAGGCGTAGATGCCGTAGACGCCGCCGAGCATCGCGCGCAGGTTGGCGAACGTGTAGCCGTGCGCGTTGACGACGAAGAAGCCGTTGGCCTTGTAGCCGATGGCGGTGAAGCCCCGGACGGTCACCTCGTTGGCGCCGTTGACCATCACCGCGTTCTGGGCGGCGGCGCCCTTCGCGCGGCGCAGGTCGATGACGACCCGCTCGGGATGCGCCGGGTTGCCGATCAGCTTCATGTACCGCTTCTTGATGCCGCTGATGCGCACCGGCTGGCGGTACGTGCCGTCGGCCACCTTCACCGTGTCACCGGGGCCCGCCTTGTTGACGGCCTTCTGGATCGACGTGTACTTGCAGCCCTTCTTGCAGACCCGCAGCGTCTTGAACGGGCCCTTCGGCTTCTTCTGCACCTTGCCGGGGTTGCCCGGCGCCGGATAGTCCTGCGCGACGGCCGGTGCGGCGAACACCAGCAGCGCGGGGACGGCGGCGAGCAGTGCGGCCTTGCGGATGCGCACCATCTCCTCCTAGGGATCGACGAGATACCAGCCGTTCATGCCGGCATGCATGTGTGACAGGACGTGGCAGTGGTACAGCCAGCGCCCGGGATTGTCCTCCACCCAGCTGGCGGTCACCGAGGTCATCGGGCCGAGGAGCTGGTTGTCGGTGAACGTCCCGTCGGGCGCCCGCCAGCGGTGCCCGTGGATGTGGAACGTGTGCAGCATGTCGTCGGCGCCGAACACGTGCCACGTGACGCGCTGACCGACCTTGGCGCGGATCGTCGGCGTGTTGCCCGCCGCGACGCGCCCGTTGACGCACTGGAAGTTCTTGCGGATCTTCGTGATCGCGGGCGCGAACTGGTGGAAGAACAGCCCGGCCTCGACGTCGGGCCGGGGCGCGCCCTTCTCGCGCACGATCAGCATCCCGAACAGCCCGCGATGGGTGTTGAGGTCCTCGTTGGGACCGTGGTCGTGGTAGGCCCACACGCCGACCGAGTCCGGCGTCGCCTCCCACGTGTAGGTGAACTCCTCCCCCGGGGCGATGAACCCGCCGACCCGGGTGTAGTCGCCCATGTACGCCCCGTCGTAGTCGGGCGTGTAGCGGACCCCGTGCGGGTGCATCGTCACCGCCTGGCCGAAGTGCTCGTCGCCGTTGCGGAAGTGCACCCGCAGCACGTCGCCGACCTCGGCCTCGAGCGTCGGCCCCGGGATCGACGGCGGGCCGAGCGGCGAGGCGAAGCCGTTGCTCCACTGTCGGTAGGCGAACGCCCGGAACGTGCGCGGCTTGGGGATCGCATGCCCCATGAACTCGTCCCGGCCGGTGGGCGCGACGTCCCACATGAGGCTCTTGGCCTCGATCCAGTACTCGCGCACCTGGCCGCCGGGCTGCGGCTCGGGGGTGCCGAACTGCAGGCCGTCGACGGGGTCCTTGCCGTCCGCCTGCGCGGCCGCGGCCCGGGGACGCTGCAACCGGCGCACGGCGGCGTCGACCTCGGCGACGTCCTCCGGCGTCTCGACGCGGATCGTCTTCCCGCCGATCGTGCAGATGAGGGCGGCGCCCCCGACCCCGAGGAACGCACGCCGATCCATTCCCCTAGGCATGCGAACGGCAACGTACAGAAACTCGTACTTGCGTACAAGTTCCGGCCCCCGTAGCGTTGCGCCGCGATGGAGGTCAGCTCCCCTGCGCGCCAGCCGCGCGGCCAGGTGCGCGTCGAGCAGATCCTGCGGGCGACGCTCGCGGTGATCGGCCGCTGCGGCGTCGGCGGCGTGACGCACCGGACGGTCGCCGAGGAGGCCGGCGTGCCGCTCGGCTCGCTCACGTACTACTTCGCCTCGAAGCAGGAGCTGCTGCGCGAGGCGCTGCGCCTGCACGTTCGCGACGACGCCGGGCGCCTGCGGGAGCTCGCCGCCGGGCTGCTGGCGTCGGGCGCCAGCGCCGAGGAGGTCGTCGCCGCGTTCACCGCCGAGATGGAGGGCGGCCACCCCGACATCGCCCAGTTCGAGCTGTACCTCGAGGCGGCACGCGACCCCGAGCTGCGGGAGGTGGCGGCGGAGTCGCTGCGCGCCTACCAGGAGGTCGCCGCGCTGGCGCTGCGGGCCGCGGGGATCGCCGACCCCGAGGCGAAGGCCGGCGTCGTCGTCGCGACGATCGACGGGCTCGGCGTGCACCGCGCCGCGGCCGGCGAGCAGGCGCCGGCGCTGCGCGACGTGCTCGGCCAGCTCCTCGCGGCCTGGGCGCGCGCCTAGGGCGCGTTCGGCGCCGGATCCTCGTTGCCGCGCTCCTCGGGCGGCGGCGGGCCCTCGCCCTCGTAGTCGGTGTCGGTGTCGAGGTAGCCCGCGTCCGACGTCAGCATGTCCGGATCGTCGGGCGGGTTCGCGGCCTGCGCATCGCCCAGCGACGCCTCGCCGTGGCCGACGCGATCGGCTCCATGGTGGTCGGCGGTCATGCCGAAACGGTACCCGGCATCATTCCCCGGCACGCATGGCCCGCGTCCTGGTCACCCGCCGCCTGCCCTTCCCCGCCCTCGACCGGCTGGCCGCCGCCCACGACGTCACGCTCTGGGAGGACGACCTGCCGCCCGCGCCCGAGCGCCTGCGGGAGCTGGTGGCCGACGCCGAGGGCCTGCTGTGCCTGCTGACCGACCGCATCGACGCGACGCTGCTCGACGCGGCCCCGAAGCTCCGGGCGATCGCCGTCTACGCGGTCGGGACCGACAACGTCGACCACGCGGTGACCCGCGCGCGCGGCATCCCGGTCGGCAACACGCCGGGGGTGCTCACCGACGCCACCGCCGACCTGGCGTTCGCGCTGATCCTCGCCGCCGCCCGCCGCCTGCCGGAGGGCGAGCGCGCCGTCCGCGCCGGCGAGTGGCGCACGTGGGAGCCGGCCGGCTGGCTGGGGCTGGAGCTGAGCGGCGCGACGCTGGGGATCGTCGGCGCCGGGCGCATCGGACAGGCCGTCGCGCGGCGGGCCGAGGGGTTCGGGATGACCGTGATCACGTCACGGCCGACCCCGCTCGAGGAGCTCCTGGAGAGCAGCGACGTCGTCTCGCTGCACGTCCCGCTCACCGACGCCACCCGCCATCTCATCAACGCGGACACGCTGGCGCGGATGAAGCCCGGCGCGATCCTCGTCAACACCGCCCGCGGCGGGGTCGTCGACCAGGTCGCGCTCGCGCAGGCGCTGCGCGAGGGACGCCTCGGGGCGGCCGCGCTCGACGTCACCGACCCGGAGCCGCTGCCGCCCGACGACCCGCTCCTGGACGCCCCGAACCTCCTCGTGCTCCCGCACGTCGGCTCGGCCACCCACGCCACCCGCGCGCGCATGGCGGACATGGCGGTCGACAACCTGCTCGCCGGCCTGGCCGGCGAGCCCATGCCCCACCCGGCATGACGCGGCGCGTCGCCGTCGTCGACGTCGGCACGAACTCGACGCGCCTGCTCGTCGCCGACGTGGCTCCGGACGGCAGCGCGATCGGCGAGGTCGTGCGCCGCTCCCGCGTCACCCGCCTGGGCGAGGGAGTCGACGCGACCGGACGCCTGGCCGACGCGGCCATGGCGCGCGTGCACGGCGTGCTGGACGAGTACGCCGCGCTGATCGCGCAGACCGGCGCGCAGCCGGCGGTGGCGGTGCTGACGAGCGCGGTGCGCGACGCCGCCAACGGACCCGAGTTCGCGGCCGCGATCCGCGACCGCCACGGGCTCGACGCGCGCGTGCTGTCCGGCGACGAGGAGGCGCGCCTGGCGTACCTCGGCGCGACCTGGAACCGGTCGCGCGGGGCGCCGATCCTCGTCGTCGACGTCGGCGGCGGATCGACCGAGCTCGTGATCGGCGAGGGCGACGCGCTGCGCTTCCACGTCTCCACCCAGGCCGGCGTCGTGCGCCAGACCGAGCGTCACATCGCCCACGACCCGCCCGCCGAGCACGAGCTGCAGTCGCTGACCGACGACGTCCGCCGCGTGTACGCGACCGCCGTCCCGCACCCGATGACGTACGTGCCGCAGGCGGCGATCGCGGTCGCCGGCACCGCGACGTCGCTGGCGGCGATCGACCTGGAGCTCGAGCCCTACGACCCGCGGCGCGTCGAGGGCCACGTGCTCGAGCGCGCGACCTGCGAGATGCTGCTCGCGCGGCTGGCCGGCATGACGATCGAGGAGCGCCGCCGGCTGCCGGGCCTGCACCCCGACCGCGCGCCGGTCATCCTCGCCGGCGCGGTCCTGCTGATCGAGGCGCTGCGGCTGTTCCGCCTCGAGCGCTGCGAGGTCTCCGAGCACGACTTGATGTACGGGACGGCGCTCGAGATCGCCGCCGGCTGATCGGGCCGGGATGCTCGAAAGCCGCCCCGCAAGCGGGACGGCTTTCGAAAGTGGCCCCGACAGGACGGGCAGGGGTACGTGCCATGCAGGGGCCGTTCGGTTGGCTCGAGCGGCGGGAGGCGCCGATTCGATGCGGCTTCGCCCGAGCCTATGAACCGGCCACCAGGGGACGAACCCCCACCGACCGGCAGGGCGGAGTATCTTGGCGCCGCGCCGCCACCGCCATCGAACGAACGTCCATGTTCAGGCGCACGCGGAGCAAGAATGCGCTAGGCGCGGGGTAGGAACCTCCCGTTTGGCCTCAGGCGAGGTTCGCGCGGCGCGGGTAGACGACGTCCGGGTCGGTCAGGACGTTCACGAGCGCGGGTCCGCCCGCCGCGAACGCGCGTTCCAGCGCGGGACGCAGCTCGCCGGGCGTGCGCACCAGCTCGCCGTGGCCGCCCAGCGCGGCGACGACGTCGTGGTAGGGCGTCTCGGGCCGCAGCTCGGCGGCGACCGAGTACCCGTACAGGAACTCCATCGGGTGCTTCTCGAGCGCCCAGATCCCGTTGTTGCCCATCACGCCGACGACCGCCACGCCGTGGCGCGCGAGCGTGTCCCACTCCATGCCGCTGAACCCGAACGCGCCGTCGCCGAGCAGCAGCACGACCTGGCGGTCGGGGTGGGCGAGCTTGGCCGCCAGCGCGTAGCCGGGCCCGGCGCCGAGACAGCCGAACGGGCCCGGGTCCAGCCAGCAGCCCGGCTCGTAGGAGTCGACGACCCGGCCGGCGTAGGAGACGAAGTCGCCGCCGTCGCCGATGATGATCGCGTCGCGGTCGAGCACCTGCGCGAGCTCGGCGTACAGGCGCATCGGGTGCAGCGGGGACCGGTCGTCGGCGCGCTCGGCCTCCTCGGCCGCGCGGCGCTCGGTCTCGACCGCGCGCAGCTCGTCGACCCACCCCTGCGTGTCCAGCGCGCCGCCGTCGCGCAGCGCGTCGAGCGTCGCGGCGATGCCGCCGTACAGCTCCACCTCGGGCGGGCGCGCGATCGTGCGCCCCGACGGGGCGGCGTCGAGCAGCACGATCTTCGTGTCGTCGCCGAACGCGGCGCCGAAGCCGAGGCGGAAGTCCATCGGCACGCCGACGACGAGCGCGACGTCGGCGCCCTTCAGGGCGGTCGAGCGGGCGCGCGAGAAGGCGAGCTCGTGGTCGGCGGGCACGCACCCGCGCGCCTGGCCGTTGGCGAAGACCGGAATGCGGCGCTCCTCGACGAGGGCGCGCAGCGCGTGCTCGCCGTGCCCCCAGTACAGCCCGGTGCCGGCCATGATCACGGGCCGCCGCGCGCCGCGCAGCAGCTCGATCGCGGCCTCGGCGCCGTCGGCCGCGGGCGTGTCGCGCGGGTCGGCGATGCGGGCCGTCGAGACCGGCTCCTCCTCGAGCTCCATGAACACGTGGTCGAGCGGGAGGTCGACGAAGGTCGGCCCGGTGGGCGCGCGCGTCGCGGTGACGATCGCCTCGTCGACCAGCGGCGGGATCTCCGCCGTCGAGGTCGGGGTGCGCGCGAACTTGGTGAGCGGGGCGACGAACGGGACGTGGTCGACCTCCTGCAGCGACCCCTGGCCCCAGCGCATCGCGGGCGCGCGCCCGCCGAGCACGACCATCGGCGAGCCGTTCTGCTGGGCGGAGCCGAGCGCGCTCATCCCGTTCGTGACGCCCGGGCCGGCGGTCAGCGCGGCCACGCCCGGCTGCCGGGTGACCTTGGCCCACCCCTCGGCGGCGAAGGCGGCGGTCTGCTCGTGGCGGACGTCGACGATGTCGATGCCCTCCGCCCGGCAGCCGTCGTACACCGAGAACAGGTGCCCGCCCGACAGCGTGAACAGCTTCGTCACGCCGTGGGCCTTCAGCCGCTTCGCGACGAGGCGCCCGCCGTGGAGCTTGGTCTCCTTCTCAGTTTCGGCAGCCATGGCGGCCCACCGTACATGAACGTCGGCGTTCGGTCGAGCGGTGCGGTCAGCGCTCGACCACGAGCCCGACGCCGCGCAGCGCGTGCGCGGCCTGGGCCAGACCCGCCTCGCCGGCGAACACGGCGCCGCCGACGCGCACGGCGGGGGGTGCGGCCCCGGACGCGGCCAGCACCCGGCCGGCGGCGTGGATCGGGCCGTCGAGCGCCTCGTCGGCGGCCGCGCGCAGCGCGGGCTCGAGGTCGAGGCCGGCGGCCGCGATCGCCTCGGCCAGCACCTCTGGGTCCTCGAGGTCGAAGCCGCCGCAGAACGCCAGCCGGGTGGCGGCGAGCACCAGCTCGACGGCGCGGCCGTGGCGCTCGGCGTGGACGGCGGCGCGCATCGCCCGCGGCAGCCGCGGGCGCCACGGGCGCGGCCACACGAGCGGCAGGCCGAGCTCCCGGGCGCGGCGCTCGTGGGCGACGGTGCGCGCCGGCGGCAGCGGCGACCGCGCCGGCAGCCACGCGACGTCGGCCGGGAGCCGCTCGACCCGCTCGGCGGCCAGATAGGTCGCCGGATCGGCGAGGTCGAACAGGAACGCGGGCCGGCTGCGGGCGCGGCGGTGCTCGTCGAGCGAGATGACGATCCCCACGTGGACGGCAACGCGCGTGGGGTAGGGAACTTGCGCCAACCGGGCAGGTTGCTCGCCCAACGCGTGGACCGCACCAGGTAGATTGACACGCGTCACTCGGCCAGGCAGGAGGCCAGTCATCCCCGCCGTCCCTTCGCCCAAGCGGCACCCATACGCGCAGTGGTCGCCCGACGCGCGTGCGCTCGACCTCGTGGGGGACAAGTGGACGCTGCTCATCGTCCGTGACCTCGTCTGCGGCCCGCGCCGCTTCGTCGAGCTCCAGCGCGTCCTCCCCGGCATCTCGACCGAGCAGCTGCGCTCGCGGCTGAACCGGATGGTGGCCGACGGGCTGCTGACCCGCCAGCGCTACCGCGAGGTGCCGCCGCGCGTCGACTACGAGCTGACCGAGCGCGCCCGCGACCTCGTGCCGGTGATCGCCGCGCTGTCGCGCTGGGGCCTGCGGTGGGCGTGGGGCCAGCCGCGCCCGCGGGAGGCGGTCGACGTCGGGGCGGTGCTGCGCGCCGCCTACGGCCTGTGCGGCGAGGGACCGGGGGCGGAGGGCGTCGTCGAGCTGCGCGTCGACGACCGCCGCTTCTGGCTCGCGTTCGGCGAGCGGGGCGCCACGCTGTCGGAGAAGGCGCCCGCCGGCGAGCCCGACGCGGTGATCGCCGGCCGCGAGGCCGACTGGATCGCCGCGCTGGGGCCCGAGGCGCGGACCGCCGGGCTGGGCGTCGAGGGCGAGCCGGCGCTGGTCGAGCGCGCGCTGTCGGCGTTCGCGCCGGGCGCCGCGAGCGGGCGCGCCGCCGAGCACGTCGCCTGATCGGCGACCGCCGCGGACCGTAGGCTGGCGCTCGTGGACGACCTGGTGCGCATCGGTGCCGCCGCCCAGGCGCTCGGCGTCTCGACCGACACGCTGCGCCGCTGGGAGCGCGACGGGCGCATCGCGTTCGAGCGCCGCGGGAACCAGCGGTACCTGCGGGCCGAGGAGCTGGCCCGGCTGCTGCGCGAGCGCAGCTCCGGCGGCGAGCGGACGAGCGCGCGCAACCGGCTCGCCGGGGTGGTCGTCGCCGTCGAGGCCGACGGCGTGATGGCGAAGGTCGAGCTCGCGTGCGGCCCCTACCGGATCGTGTCGCTGATGTCGCGCGAGGCGGCCGAGGAGCTGGACCTGCGCCCGGGCGTGCCCGCGACCGCGGTGGTGAAGTCGACGACGGTGATCGTGGAGCGCTGATGGCCTCGCGCGTGTGCGGCGACGTGGAGCTGCACTGGCGCGAGTGGGGCGCGGGCCCGGCGATCCTCGCGCTCCACCCGGGGCCGGGCGCCGACGGCATGATGTTCGGCGACTGGCTGGCGCCGCTGGGCGACGCGCACCGGGTGATCGCGCTCGACCTGCCCGACCACGGCCGCTCGGCGGCCGCCGCGCCGGGCGAGCGCAGCCTCGCCGGCTACGCGCGCGCGGTGTGCGCGTTCGCCGACGCGCTCGAGCTGGCGCCCTACACGCTGCTGGGCCACTCGTTCGGGTCGTTCGTCGCGCTGACGTGCGCAGTCGTGCGGCCGGGTCACGCGGCGCGCGTGGTGGCGTCGTGCGGGGCGGCAAGCGAGGCGGTGTTCGACGGCTTCGAGGCGCGCCTGGAGGCGTTCGGCCGCCCGGACGTGATCGCCGCGTTCGAGGCCGAGGAGGAGGCGCGGACCGAGGACGACCTGCGGGCGGCCTGGCGGGGCCAGATGCCGTTCTTCTGCGCCGACCCCGACGGCGCCGCGTGCGCGGCCCTGCGGGCGCAGCTCGCCGCGGTGCGCTTCCGGGTCGAGGTCGCGCTCGACGAGGGCGCCTTCGCCGACTACGACGTCCGCGCCGCGCTCGCGCGGGTGGACGTGCCGGTGCTGGCGATCGCGGGCGCCGAGGACCGCGCGACGCCGCCGGAGGCCGCCGCCGAGATCGCGTCGCTCGCCCCGCGCGGCGAGCTCGTCACGATCGAGGGCGCCGGCCACTTCCCGTACGCCGAGCGGCCCGACGCGTACGTGGCCGCCGTGCGCGCGTTCGCGGCGGCGTAGGGCGCGCCGCCCCGCCCGTCCCCCCGACACGCGAGCGCGCCGGCGTTCTGCACGGCTCGCTCAATCCCCGGCGACGGCTGCGACGGCCTCGGCGACCGGCGTGTCGCCGGAGACGAGGTCGAACGTGAGGCCGGCGGTGCGCGGCTCGTCGAGGACGGCCGCCAGGACGGCGGCGACGTCGTCGCGCGGCACGGCGCCCGGATCGAGGCGCGGCGCGATCGCGACGCGGCCCGTGCCGGGCTCGTCGGTGAGGCGGCCGGGGCGCACGATCGTGAAGTCGAGGCCGCTCTCGCGCAGCGCCCGGTCGGCGGCGCCCTTGGCCTCGAGGTAGGCGCGGAAGACGCCCTCGCCGCGCGACGGATCGTCGGCGCTCATCGCGCTGATCATCACGTAGCGGTCGATGCCCTGCGCCTTCGCCGCCTCGATCAGCCGCAGCGCGCCGCCGAGGTCCATCGTGCGCTTGCGCTCCGCCCCGCTGCCCGGGCCCGCGCCGGCGGCGAACACGACCGCGTCGGCCCCCGCGATCGCGGCGGCGACGTCGCCGTCGCCCTCGAGGTCGCACAGCACCGGCTCCCCGCCGGCGGCGCGCACATCGTCGGCATGCGCCGGGTTGCGGATGAGCCCGCGCACGCGGTCGCCGCGCGCGGCCAGCAGCCGCGTCAGGCGCAGTGCGATCCGCCCGTGCCCTCCCGCGATCGCGACGTCCATGGCGCAAGCCTAGACGCCCGGGCCGGCGCCGGCGATCTACCGCCGCCGGTACGCGCACGACGCCGTTCCGACCACGCGCACGACGTTCGGGTCGGCCTCCGAGCTGTCGTAGGCGATCGGGAAGGCGATGCGGATGCGCTTGCGTCCGCCGGGGAACTGGATGGAGCCGCCGAGCGTGAGGCGAGCGGCGGCCGGCGGTGGCTCCTGCGCGTTGCTGAACGTGCCGCCGCCGCCGGGCGGGTCGAGGAAGAAATGGGCGAGCGACTCGCCCTCCCCGTACTCGAGCGGGTAGCGCTTGAAGCCCGAGAACGGCTGGATGCGAACGACCAGCCGCCAGCCCCTGACGACCGCCCGCCCATGGAACCCGGCGGAGTCCACCCGGCACGAGAGCGCCGTGAACCGGACCAGCTCCCGGCCGTCCGGCTCCCACACCCGGATCGCCGCGTCCGCGCTGCCTGCCCCGATCGCGACAGCCCCCGCCGCGACCACCACCGTCCTTGCCAGTCGTCGTACCGTCATGGCGAAAGGCTAACCCCGTGCCGCGCGCGGACGGCAAGTGCCCGGGGTGGGATTCGAACCCACACGCCCCTTGCGGGACAGCAGCTTTTAAGGCCGCCGCGTAGACCAGTTCCGCCACCCGGGCGAGCCAGCGCAACTCCGACCGCAACCTAACCGTTCCAGCAGTGTTCCCGCCCCTGGGAACGCGCCATGGAAGTCTCCGCTCTCAAACCCGCCGCCCTCTCCGGACTCCGGGGCCCGACGCCGCTGCTGCGGCTGCAGTCGGACGAGCGCCTCGTGGCGCTCACGCGGCGGGGCAACCAGAGCGCCTTCGAGACGCTCGTCGCCCGCTACCAGGCGCGCCTGCTGGCCTTCTGCCGGCACATGCTCAACTCGCGCGAGGACGCCGAGGACGTGCTGCAGGAGGTGTTCGCGGCCGCGTTCAACGCGATGGTCGCCGACGAGCGCCCGATCAACGTGCGGCCGTGGCTGTACCGGATCGCGCGCAACCGGTCGCTGAACCACCTGCGCCGCCAGACCGCGATCGGCGTCGACTCGATGGACGTCCACCTCGCCGACCACGGCCAGACCACCGCCGACAAGGTCCACAAGCGCGAGGAGTTCCGCCTCCTCGTCGGCGACGTCCAGGAGCTGCCCGAGACCCAGCGCACCGCGCTGCTGCTGCGCGAGATCGACGCGCTCTCCTACGACCAGATCGCCGACGTCATGGAGACGACGGTCCCGTCGGTCAAGTCGCTGCTCGTGCGCGCCCGCGTGGCGCTGGCCGAGATGTCGGAGGCGCGCCGGCTCACCTGCGAGGAGGTGCGTCTCGAGCTCGGCGAGGTCGCCGAGGGCCTCACGCGCATGAGCCCGCCGGTCCGCCGCCACCTGAAGGCGTGCGACCGCTGCGCGATGTTCCGCCAGCAGCTCAAGGAGACCAACAAGGCCCTGGCGGCGATCATGCCCGTCGCGCCGCTGCTGTTCCTCAAGAAGATCGTGCTCGCCCACCTCGGGACGACCGCCTCCGCGGGCGGCGGCGCGGCCGCGGGCGCGGCCGCCGCCTCGACGGCGTCCGCGGGCGCCGCCAGCGCGCTGTCGGCCGGCATCGGGACGATCGCGTCCAAGACGGCCGCGACGCTCGCGGCGGCGGCCATCGTCACCGGCGCCGCCGTCGAGGTCGACCGCGCCACCAGCCGCGGCGACCGCTCGCCCGAGCCGGCGCAGATCGCCCAGGCGCCCGAGCCGGCGCCCGCGCCGCCCCCGGCGCCTGCTCCCGCCCCAGTGCCGGCCGCGGTCAGCGCGCCCGAGCCCGTCGCCGAGCCCAAGCCGCAGCCGACCACCGACGAGAAGCCCGCGCGCCTGAGCGCCAAGGAGGAGGCCGAGGGCCAGAAGGCCGAGGCCGCTGCACCGGTCGCCGACGACGTCGACGCCGCCGCGGTCGCCGAGCCGCCGGCGCCCGTCGCCAAGCCGGCGACGCCCCCGCCGCCGACCGGCACCGCCCAGGACGGAGCGGGCGTCACCGTCGTGCCGGGCACCGTCCAGCCGGGCGCGCCGACCCAGACCGTCCCGCCGCCGGCCACCACGCCCGCGCCGGCCCCGCCGGCGCCCGCGCCCGCCGATCCTGCGGCTCCGCCGCCGCCCGACCCCGCGGCTCCGCCGCCCGCCGACCCCGCGCCCGCGCCGCCGCCCGACCCCGCGGCGCCTCTGCCCGCCGACCCGGCCGCGCCGGCGCCGTAGCCCGCTACGCGATCCGGGCGCCGGGGGTGGCGTCGCCGTCGGGGCGCAGGATCAGCACCGTGCCGTCGTCCTCGACGGCGCCCAGCACGAGCACCTCGGAGCGCACCGGCCCCACCTGACGCGGCGGGAAGTTCACGACCGCCACCACGAGCGAGCCCTCGAGCTCCTCGCGCGAGTAGTTCGTGATCCGCGCCGACGACCGCTTGACCCCGATCTCCGGGCCGAAGTCGATCCGCAGCTTCCAGGCCGGCTTGCGCGCCTCCGGGAAGTCCTCGACCGCGACGACGCGGCCGACGCGCATGTCGACGGCCAGGAAGTCGTCGAAGGTGATCTCGGGGGCGGGTTCGGCGCTCATGACGGCCGTGCAGCCTACGCGGTCACGGCCCGGGCTCGACCCCGGTGACGATCGTCGCCGCGCCCTCGCGCCCGTCGATCGTGACGGGGTAGCTGCCGTCGCGCAGGCCCTCGACGTCGAACGACGCGCGCCCGCCCGCGGGGACGTCGACCGCGCCGCCCTGGAACTCGACGCGATGCGGCTCGCCGTCCGCCGAGACCCCGATCACGCGGATCGTGAAGAACGCGGGGACCGAGACCTGCCGTGGGCGCACCGACGTGCCGTCGATGCGCAGGCGCGCCGGCACCGCCATCGGCACCTCGTCGCCGGCGCCGCCCTCCTGCTGCTCGACCTCGCCCTCGGGGAGCGGCTCGGCCTCGGGCTCCGGCTCGGGCGCGGGCGCGGTGGTGACGGGCGGCGGCGGCGCCGTCGACGCCCCGTCGTCGTCGCCGCCGCATCCGGCGACCACCAGCGCGGCCGCCGCCAGCGCGGCCGGCACCCACCTACTGGCCAACGGAGAACAGGGCCTCGAGGTCGTGGCGCGAGAACGCCTCGAACGCGACCATCGTCTGCGTCCGCGACACGCCGTCGAGCTGCCCGATGCCGCCCGTCACGACGTCGGCGAGCTGCTCGTGGCGGGGGACGTGGACGATCGCCACGAAGTCCCACGACCCGGTCACGGAGTAGACCTGGCCGACGCCCTCGACCTCGGCCAGGCGGCCGCCGAGCGTCGGCATCGCGTCGCGCTCGGCCTCGATCAGGACGATCGCGTGGGTCATGTCGACCAGCTCTCGCCCGGCTCCAGCAGCACGACCTTCGACGAGGTCTCGCGCTCCACGTCGGCCTTGAACGCCTCGGCGTCGGTCTCGATCGGCGGGAACGTGTCGTAGTGGCCGGGGATCACCGTCGGCGCGCCGATCAGCTTCACCGCCTCGACCGCGTCGTGGCGGTCCATCGTGTAGTGGCCGCCGATCGGCACGATCGCGACGTCGATCGGCGTGCGGCGCCCGACCAGCGCGAGATCCCCGAACAGCGCGGTGTCGCCCGCGTGGTAGACGGTCGTGCCGCCCAGGTGCACGACCACGCCCGCCGGCGTGTTCACCGTGCCCTTCGGCGTCGTCGACGTGTGCCAGGCCGGCACGTACTTGACCCAGCCCCAGTCGAACTGGACGGTCCCGCCGAGGTTGGGGTCGTGGACCGGGTGGCCGTCGCCGAGGTCCTCGGCGAACTCGTTGGCCAGCTCGACGATCGCCGTGACCGCCGCGCCGGTGCGCTTCGCCACGGGGATGACGTCGGCGACGTGGTCGACATGGCCGTGGGTGACGACGATGTGCGTGGGTTCGACCTCGTCGGCGCTCACCGGCGCCTTCGGGTTGTTCGGGCCCAGGAACGGGTCGATCAGGACGGTCGTGTCGCCGTCGCTGAGCTCGAACGTGGCGTGGCCGAGATAGCGGATCTCCATGCTCGTCAGGTCTCCCGTCGTCGCTGCAGTTCGTGAGCCAGCTCGAAGCCGACCGCGACGCCGACCATCATGCCCAGGCGGGTCTCCTCGGCCAGCAGGGTGCGCAGCGCCTGCACGTCCGTCGCGCCGGCGGCGCGCATGACCTCCTGCTCGTGAGCGTCGTCGAAGTAGCCGCCCGCGTGCAGCGCGGCGTTGAGGATGCGCTGCAGCCCCGGCGCGGCGTGGATGACGATCTCCTCCGCGTGCTTGAGGCGCTCGGGGTCCTGCAGGGCCTCGACGGCCGCGTCGACCTCCTCGGCGGTGTACGTGCGGTCGGTCACCGACCAGCCACGATAGCCCGCTCAGGTGCGAGCCGCGACGCGGGCGAGCGGGAAGCCGATCAGGAGCCCGATCAGGCCGCCGGCCACGCCGGCGTAGGCGTTGGCGGGCTCGACGGCGACCGGCATGAGCAGCAGCACCGCCGCGATGACCGCGGCGCCGAGCAGATCGCCCTCGTACTCGCGGTGGCGCCGCCAGGCGAGCAGGTCCGGCACCGCCCAGGCGGCCAGCAGGCCCAGCGCGAGGCCGTTGGCGCCGGCGGCGATCGGGAAGGTCTCGATCGCGGCGGCGACGAGCATGCCGCCCGCCCCGCACAGGAGCGCGACGATCAGCACGACGACCGGGCCGTGGCGGCGTTCCAGCAGCGTGCCGAAGATGCCGACGGCGACCATCGTCGCGAACTGGTAGGCGCCGCCGGCGAGCACGATCCCGCCGCCGCTGCCGACGTGCAGGAACGGCGCGCTCACGAGCTTCCACCAGTCGCCGTCGAGCTTGCCGGCGATGATCACGTCGCTGGCCGGGAACGCGCCCGCGAAGTACACGAGGTAGACGAGGAACGACGCCGCGACGAGCGCGATCGTGGCGACGGGGCGGCCGGACAGCGACGACACGTCGGCCGACGCGGACACGCGCCGGAAGCGCCCGCGGGACGCCCCGGACCGCCGCCAGCGGCGCCGCCTGGGCGCCTTGGGCGCCGCGTCGGCGCGGGGTCCGCCGCGCTCGATCTTCGGCGCGCGCTTGCGCACGCGCTGCCCGCAGTACGGGCATTCGGTCACGTACGGGCTGACCTCGGACCCGCAGTTCTTGCAGACGACGAAGAGATCCGCCCCGCGTGCCATGTGCGACCGATGATACGGCGGCGCGGGCGCCGTGGCCCGCATCGGGTCAGCCGATGTGCGGTGGCGGCTCGGGGAGCGAGACGAGGAGGCTGGCGATGCGCAGGCCGTCGATCGCCTCGACCTCGATGTCGATGCCGGCGACGGTGACCGTCTCCCCCGGCCGCGGCCGGTGCCCGAGCGCATCGAGCACGAGGCCGGCCATCGTGTGGATGCCGTCATGGGGCAGGCTCGTGCCGAGCGCCTCGTTGGCGTCGTCGATCGTCATCGAGCCGGCGACCCGGATTCGGCCGTCCTCGATGCGCTCCATGCGGGGGTCGGGCAGGTCGAACTCGTCCTCGATGTCGCCGACGAGCTCCTCCAGCACGTCCTCGAGCGTGATGATGCCGACGATCCCGCCGTACTCGTCGGCGACCACCGCGATCTGCTCGCGGCGCTCGCGCAGCTCCCGCAGCAGGACCCCGAGGTCCTTGCGCTCGGGCACCACGAACGCCGGCCGGGCGAGCTCCGCGAGCGTCAGGCCGCGGTCGCGGCGCGACGCCGCGATGAGCGCCTGCACGTGCACGATCCCGACGAGGCGGTCGAGGCTGCCGCGGCAGACCGGGTAGCGCTCGTGGGGCCGGTCGACGACCTCGTCGAGCGCGGCCTCCGCCGTGAGCGAGGCGTCCAGCCAGTCGACCGCGGGCACCGCGCGCATCGCGTCGCGCACCTCGCGGTCGGCGAAGTCGAACACGTTGTGCAGCAGCTCCTCCTGGGCGTGCGGGATGACGCCGGCGCCCTCGGCCTCGTCGACGAGCGCGCGCAGCTCGGCCGGGCTGCGGATCGTCTCGCCCGCCACCACGTCGCGCACGCCGAACGGCCGCAGCAGCAGGCGGGCGGAGCCCTGCAGGATCCACACCGCGGGGCGCAGCACGACCGAGATCGCCTGGATCGGGGGCGCGACCCGCACGGCCAGCGCCTCGGTGCGCTCGAGCGTGAGGGCCTTCGGCACGAGCTCGCCGAGGACCACCGACAGGTACGTGACGACGGCGAACGCGAGCGCGAACGACAGCCCGCCCGGGAGCCCCCCGCCCAGCAGGTCGCGCACGAGCGGCTCGCCGACGGCGCCCGTGAGGATGCCGATCGCCGTGATGCCGACCTGGACGGTCGAGATGACCCGCACCGGATCGTCCATCAGGCGCAGCGCGATGCGGGCGCCGCGGCGGCCGGCCTCGGCCTGCGGCGCCAGGACCGCCCGGCGCGCGGTGACGACGGCGTACTCACCGATCACGAAGAAGGCGTTGGCCCCGACCAGCGCCAGCACGGCCGCGATCCGCAGGACGTCCGCTATGCCCCGGTCGCCTCCACCAGCTCGGTCATGACCTCACGCAGGTCGTGGTTGGCCTCCCAGACCGTCATCTGCCGCGAGGCGCCGTTGCCGCGCGCCAGCAGGTCGCGGATGCCCTCGAGCTGGTCGGCCGAGCCGAGGTCCTGCGCGTGCTCGGTGAGCCGGTCGAGGAGGCGGTTGGCCAGCGCCTTCGTCGGGATCCGCTCGCTGTTGGGCAGGTCGACGAGCTCGCCGTCGAGGCCGTGGCGCGACGCCAGCCACTTGTTCTCGTCGAGCATCTCCCACGGGTAGTCGGTGAACGTCCGGTGGGCGTCGTAGTGCTCGGCCAGCTCCTTCACCATCGCCTGGACGAGCGCGGCGATCCCGGCCGTGTGCTCGACCCGCGTCTGGGAGTCCATCGCACGGATCTCGACCGTCCCGAACTGCGGGTGCGGCCGCACGTCGTACCAGAGCCACGTGTAGTCCTCGATGACGCCGGAGCGCACCATGAACTCGACGCGCCGCTCGTAGTCGGCCCAGTCGCGGAAGGTGGGCGGCATGCCGACCCGCGGGAACGCGCGGAAGATCGGGGTGCGCGTCGACTGCATGCCGGTCGAGTCGGCCCGCCAGAACGGCGAGTTCGCGCTCAGCGCCAGCAGCACCGGGACGTGGACGCGCATGCCGTTGGCGACGTGGATCGCCTTGTCGGGGTCGTCGAGCCCGACGTGGACGTGCATGCCGAAGATCAGCTCCTGGCGGGCGACGAACCGCAGCGCCTGGATCAGCTCGCGGTAGCGATGGCGCGCGACGATCCGCTGGTCCTCCCACATCGCGAACGGGTGGGTGCCGGCCGACGCGATCGCCAGCCCCTTCGCGGCGGCCGTCTCGCGCACCTGGCCGCGCAGCGCGCGCACCTGGTCGGCCGCCTCGCCCGCCGTCCGGCACGGGTCGGTCGAGACCTCGAGCACCGACTCCATGAGCTCGGGCTTGATCGCGCCCTGCGGTGCGTCCTCGAGCAGCGCCTCGATGGCGTTGACGAGGTCCATGGTCTCGCCGTCGACGATCATGAGCTCCTCCTCCACGCCGATGGTGAAGTTGGGCCCAGAGAAGGAATGGTCCATGGCTTTCGGCGCGGAGGCTACCCCGGCTAGTCTCAGGACGACGACAGGAATCGTTCAGAGGAGATCGTTGTGGCCGCAACCGAGATGACCACCTCCCGGCTCGAGGAGCTGCTGGGCGACGATGCCGCGACCCTGCTCGAGCACGAGTGCAAGACGGTCGACAAGGCCAACCTGCATCTGCCCGGCCCGGACTTCATCGATCGCGTCTTCGTCCACACGGACCGCTCACCCAACGTGCTGCGCAACCTCGAGTGGATGATGCACACCGGGCGCCTCGCGCACACCGGCTACTACTCGATCCTCCCCGTCGACCAGGGCATCGAGCACTCCGGCGCCGCGTCGTTCGCTCCGAACCCGATCTACTTCGATCCCGAGAACCTCGTCAAGCTCGCGGTCGAGGGCGGCTGCAACGCGTTCGCCTCCACGGTCGGCGTGCTCGGCGCCGTCAGCCGCAAGTGGGCGCACAAGTTCCCGTTCATCGTCAAGCTGAACCACAACCAGCTGCTGACGTACCCCAACGAGTACGACCAGACGATGTTCGCGACCGCGCAGCGCGCGCACGAGCTGGGCGCGGCGGGCGTCGGCGCCACGATCTACTTCGGCTCCGAGCAGAGCAACCGCCAGATCGTCGAGGTCGCCGAGGCGTTCGAGGAGGCCCACCGGCTCGGCATGTTCACCGTGCTGTGGTGCTACCTGCGCAACCCGGCCTTCAAGAAGGACGGCGTCGACTACCACGTGTCGGCCGACCTGACCGGCCAGGCCAACCACCTGGGCGTCACGATCGAGGCCGACATCGTCAAGCAGAAGCTGCCGGAGAACAACGGCGGCTACCCGGCGATGGGCAGCGGGTACGGCAAGACCAGCCAGCTCGTCTACGACAAGCTGACCACCGACAACCCGATCGACCTCACCCGCTGGCAGGTCGTCAACTGCTACATGGGCCGCGCCCCGCTCATCAACTCCGGCGGCGCGTCGTCGGGCGCGACGGACCTGGCCGAGGCCGTGAGGACCGCGGTGATCAACAAGCGCGCGGGCGGCTCGGGCCTGATCTCGGGGCGCAAGGCGTTCCAGCGCCCGATGGACGAGGGGATCGCGCTGCTGCACGCGATCCAGGACGTGTACCTCTCCGACGAGGTCACGATCGCGTAACGGGACTGCAACGCGCGCTGCATCCCGGCCGCCCGCTGTGGAACGGTGGCCGGGATGCTCCCGCGCCGCGCCGTCCTGATCCTCGTCGTGCTGGTGCTCGCCGTCCTCGGCGGGCGGCTGGCGATCCAGCGCGACGACGCCTCGCCCGCCGGCGTGCAGGCCGAGGTCACCCGCATCGTCGACGGGGACACGATCCACGTCGACCTCGACGGCACCGACGAGACCGTCCGCTACATCGGCGTCGACACGCCCGAGTCGGTCAAGCCCGGGACGCCGGTCCAGTGCTTCGCCAAGAAGGCGTCCGCGTTCAACGCCCGCCTCGTCGAGGGCGAGGACGTGAAGCTGCGCTTCGACGTCGAGCGCCACGACCGCTACGGGCGCCTGCTCGCCTACGTCTACCGCGCCGGCGACGGCCTGTTCGTCAACGCCGAGCTCATCCGCCGCGGCTACGCGCGGACGCTGACGGTCCCGCCGAACGTGCGGTTCGCCGAGCGCTTCGCGCGCCTGCAGCGCGAGGCGCGCGAAGCCCGGCGGGGCCTGTGGCGGGCCTGCTGAGCCCCGGTCAGTACCACTTGCCCTTCGCGAAGCCGCCGAAGGCGACGAGGCCGATGATCGCGATGATCAGGCCGATCCAGAAGCTCCACACGATCATCAGCACGATGCCGACGATCACGAGGATCCCGCCCAGGCTGATCCCGCCGATGCTGCCCCCGCGTCCTTCTGCCGCCATGGATGCTCCTCCTGTCGGTGGTGGTCACCGACCTGCATACCCGTCTGCGCGCCAAACCGAGCATCGGTTCTACGACGGCTGCCCGGCCTGCAGCGCGGCGGCCACGCGCCGGCGGGCCCGGCGGCGCTGCAGCAGGCGGGCCAGCAGCCCGTAGCGCGGCGCGACGAGCAGGGCGGCCGCGAAGCAGCCGGCGGCGACCATGCCCATCGCGCCGGCGATCGACGCATCCAGTTCGAGCGCGCTCCGGTAGCCGCCGATCGCCGACACCCAGCCGACGGCGAGCGTGACGGCCACCATCGGCAGCAGCCGGTCGGTGAGCATCCGGGCGGTCGCGGCGGGGACGATCAGCATCGTCACGACGAGGATCGCGCCGACGGACTCGAAGGACACCACCGCGGTGACCGCGACCGCGAGCAGCAGCAGGCGCGAGACGAGCCGGGGCGCGAACCCGGTGGTGCGCGCGAACTCCGGGTCGAACGTCGTCGCCTTCAGCTCCTTCCACAGCGCCGCGACGAGCACGAGGTTGACGAGCGCGACCGCACCGAGGGTCGGGATCGAGCGCGCCACCTCGAGGCCGAGCACCTCGGTGGTGCGAAACGGCGAGAACGCGATCTCGCCGTAGATCGTCGCGTCGAGGTCGATGTGGGCGCCGCTGGCGAACGTGTTGATGCCGATCACGCCCAGCGCGAACAGCATCGGGAAGACGAGGCCGATCGCCGCGTCGGAGCGCACGAGGCCCGACGCGCGAAACGCGTCGATCGCCAGCACGCAGACGACGGCGAACACGGCGGCGCCCGCGATCACGGGCAGCGGCGCGCGCGTCCCGAACAGGACGAAGACGAGCACGATGCCGGGCAGCACCGCGTGCGAGACGGCGTCGGACATCAGCGCCTGGCGGCGCAGGACGAGGAACGGGCCCAAGAGGCCGGTCGCGGTCGCCACGAGAAGCGCGGTGACGATGATCGTGAGGTCGTCGCTCATCGCGCAGCCTCCGGTCCGGGCCCGGCTCCGGCGCCGGCCAGGCGCCGCAGGCGCTCGACGTACTCGTCGCCGAGGCTGGCGCGCACGTCGGTGGGGTCGGGCTCGCGCGCATCGGGCAGCGTCAGGCGCCAGCCGTGCTCCAGCCACAGGCTCCACAGCTCCCGCCGCTCGACGAGCGCGTGGGCGGCGGCCGCGCCGGTCTCCGACAGCAGCACGCGGTCGCCGTCGTGGGTGAGCATGCCGGTGCGGTCGAGATGGCGCAGGGCGCGCGCCACGGCGGCAGGCGGGCGGCCGCTGGCGAGCGCCAGCTCCTCGCGGGTGGGCGGCGGCCCGGCGTGCAGCGCGGTCTCGAGGTCGACGAGGACGCCCTCGACGAGCGTGCGGCGGCGGTCGGCCAGGCGGCGGCGGGCCAGCCACAGCACCCCGCGGCGCGGCGCGAACAGCACCGCCGCGGTCGCCGCGCCGAAGCCGCACAGGACGATCACCGGTCCGGTCGGCAGCTCGGCCGACTGCGACACAAGCGCGCCGGCGGCGCCGACGGCCGCGCCGACGACGCCCGCGATCACGAGGACGCGGCTCAGGCGGCTGGTGAGCTGGCGCGCGGTGACGGTCGGCACGATCAGCAGCGCGACCATCAGGATCGCGCCGACGGTGCGGATCCCGACGACCACCGCGACGACGAGCATCGCGGTCATCGCCAGCTCCAGCGCGCGGACGGGCAGGCCGGCCGAGGCGGCGAAGCGCGGGTCGAACAAGGTCGTCTTCAGCGGCTTGAACGCGAGCGCGACGGCGGCCAGCGACGCGACGCACAGCGCGGCCATCACGTTCACGTCGCCCTCGAGCAGACCGGCCGCCTGCCCGAACAGGTAGTGGTCCAGGCCGGCCTGGTTGGCGTTGTTGAAGTTCGACAGGTACGTCAGCAGCACGATGCCCAGGGAGAAGAAGCCGGCCAGGACGACGCCGATCGCGGCGTCGGCGCGGATGCGGCCGGTGCGCTCGACCAGCACCATCAGGACGGCGCCGGCGACGCAGGCGATCGCCGCGCCGGCGCCCAGCGAGGTGGCGTCCTTGGCGCCCGTGGCGATGAACGCGATCGCCACGCCGGGCAGCGCCGCGTGGGAGAGCGCGTCGCCGATGAGGCTGCGTTCGCGCAGGACCGCGAACGCGCCGAGGACCCCGGCGGTCACGCCGAGGACGACCGCGCCGACCAGCACCACCGAGTTCGTGTAGCTGAGCGGCAGGAGGTCGATCAACCAGCCCACAGCGACTCCTCGAGCGGCGCGTCCGAGGCGCCGACGACGCCGCCGTAGGCGCGCCGCAGCGTCTCGGTCGTCAGCGACTCGGCGACGGGGCCGGACGCGATCGCGCGCACGTTCAGCAGCAGGGCCCAGTCGAACGTGGCCCGCACCGTGGCGATGTCGTGGTGCACGACGACGATCGAGTGGCCCTCGCCGCGCAGCGCGCGCAGGAGCTCGAGGAGGTTGGCCTCGGTGCGCGCGTCGACGCCGGCGAACGGCTCGTCGAGCAGCATCACCGGCGCCTGCTGGGCCAGCGCGCGGGCGATGAAGACGCGCTGGCGCTGGCCGCCCGACAGCGCGCCGATCTGGCGCCCGGCGAACGGCGTCATCCCGACGCGCTCCAGCGAGGCGTCGACGATCTCGCGGTCGGCCCGCGGCACGCGCCGGAACCAGCCGGCGGCGCGGTAGCGGCCCATCTCGACGACCTCGCGCACGGAGATCGGGAAGTCCCAGTCGACGGCGTCGCGCTGCGGGACGTAGGCGACGCGGTCCAGGGCGGCCCGGGCGGGGCGGCCCTCGATCAGCGACTGGCCGGCGTCCGAGGGCACCAGGCCCAGCGCGGCGCGCAGGAGCGTCGACTTGCCGGCCCCGTTGGGCCCGACGATCGCCGACAGCGCGCCGGCCGGGAACCGCGCGTCGACGTCCCACAGGACCGGGCGCGCGCCGTAGGAGACGGTCAGCCGTCGCACCTCGAGGGCGGGCGCGCGTCCCGCTCCGTCGCTCTCCCTCATCGCAGCCCCCTGGCGATCGTGTCGATGTTGGCCTGCACCATCCCGACGTAGGTGCCCTCGGGCGTGCCGGCGTCGCCGGCCGCGTCGGAGAACAGCTCGCCCCCGACCTCGACCTCGTGGCCCTGCTCGCGCGCGGCCGCGATGACGGCCTCGATCGTCTGGCGCGGCACGCTGGACTCGACGAACACGGCGGGCACCCGGCGCTCGGCGATGAGCGAGGCGATGCGGTCGACGTCGGCGGTCGTCGCCTCGGCGGCGGTCGAGATGCCCTGGATCGCATGGACGTCGAGGCCGAAGGCGCGCCCGAAGTACTCGAACGCGTCGTGCGAGGTCACGAGCACGCGCTGGCGCTCGGGGATCCGGGCGAGGGTCTCGCGGCCCGCCTCCTCGAGGTCGCGCATCTCGGCCAGCAGCTTGTCGGCGTTGCGCTGGTAGCTGGCGCCGCCCTCGGGGTCGAGCTCGGTGAGCTGGTCGCGGATCGCCTCGACGGCGTAGGCCCACAGCGACGGGTCGAACCACACGTGCGGGTCGTGCTCCTCCTCGGGGGCGGCGCCGGGCGGCGGGTCGAGCAGCCGGTCCTCCGGGATCGCCTCGGAGACCGCCACGGTCGGCACGCGCTCGGACATCTCCCCGAGCACCTCGCCCATCTTGCCCTCGAGGAACAGGCCGCCGTAGAAGATCGCGTCGGCCTCGCGCAGCGTGCGCACGTCGCCGGCGCTGGCCTTGTAGAGGTGCGGATCGACGCCGGGGCCCATGAGCCCGGTCACGGCGACGCGGTCGCCGCCGATGCGCTTGACGGTGTCGGTGATGAAGTTCGTGGTCGTGGCGACCCGCAGGACCGCGTCCTCGCTGCCGGCGTCGACGCGCTGGTCGTCGGTGGCGGCGCCGCACCCGGTGAGCGCCAGCGCGCCGGCGAGGATGGGAAGCGCGAGCAGACGGGCCGGCCGGGCGAGGCGACGAAGGTTCGTGAGCCGCATCTCCCGTTCTTATAGCAGGTCACGAGCGATTTTCAGCCGTGGCTAAACCCCTGCCCGTGGGGCTTCCGGCTACGCTTGCGGGCGATGGCCCTGCGCATGCGCCAGAGCCTCGCCGATCTCGAGCGAGCGTTCGTCGAGGAGTCCGAGGAGGATCGCCAGCGTCGCGACGCGCTGCGTCAGCAGGCGATCGAGCGGTCGCGGCAGCGCAACCTGCAGCGCCGCCACCGGCACGGGTCCATGCGCTTCGCCGTGCTCGTGCTCGTGCTGGTCGCCACCGCGGTCGCGGTGACGATCGCGATGTTCCGGATCCTCTACCTCGTCATGGGCTGAGGCCGGGGCGCCCGCCACGCCCCGGAGACCCGCGCTCGGCGCGTCAGCGCTCGCCGAGACGGCGCAGCTCGGAGTCGACCTCGTCGCGAAGGCGGCGGCCGGCGGACTCCTGGTCCGTGCCGTTCGTCCGCGCCTGCACGGCCGCGCCCACGCCGCCCCGCTCCTCCTGGATCTCGAGATAGACCTCCCGTCGGAACACCGGGATGTCGCGGGGAGCCTGGATGCCGATTCGCACCTTCTCCCCCATGATCGACAGCACGGACACCTCGATGTCGTCGCCGATCATGATGCTCTGGTTGGACTTGCGTGTCAGGACCAGCATGGTGTGGCACCTCCCTGCCTAGGGCGCACGGTTGGTGTGGCGTTCCCGCCATGGGAAGGGACGAAACATGCGGCTCGCCCGGCTCTTTCGCTAGGGTCCCCGCCACTCATGGCACGCCGCTCATTGCGTCCCCACCTCAACCAGATTCGCACATGGGTGCGACAGGGTCGCACGGACGCCTGGATCGCGCATCAGCTCGAGGTGACCGTGCAGCAGATCGAGACCTTCAAGCGCGAGAACGATCTCGCCCCCGAAGCCGCCGACGCGGGCGATGGCGCGCCGGGCGCGGACTTCGACGACGAGATCGACCTCCGCGCCGAAGACGACGCCCAGATCGCCGCCGAGCTCGAGGCCGAGCAGGCCCGGGCCGCCGAGGAGGCCGCCGCCGCGGCCGCGAAGGCCGCCGAGGAGGCGGCCGCCAAGGCGGAAGCCGGCAAGGAGGAGTCCGAGGACGAGAAGCCCAGCCGCCGCCGCGGACGCCGCGGCCGCGGCCGCAAGGCCAAGACCGTCCTGGAGGGGACCTTCGACCACGGCGAGGAGGGCTACGGGCTGTGGCTCGACCCCGCCGTCGCGGAGGACCCCGTCTACGCCGAGCACTGGGCGGGCCACCGTCCGGTCGAGGTCACGGTCGAGCCCGATCGCATCGTCATCCGTCGCGCCGCCACCGGCGACGACGAGGACTGACCGCGGGCGTCTGCGGACGCCCGCGCCTCAGTCCGACAGGCGCCGCCCGCCGGCGTAGTCGGTCGCCGTGCGCACGAAGCGGCTGAACGCGGCGTCGGCGACGACCGACGCCTCCCACGCGAACGGCGACTCGGGCGCGACGCGCTGCGCGACGTCCAGGCACCAGTCCGTGCCCTGGTCGTAGAAGCAGGCGAGCTCGTCGACCGTGAAGGTGATGCCGATGCGGCGGCGCAGCTCGGCGACGATCGCGTCGACGACGCGCTCCAGCTCGCGGCGCTCCGCCGGGGCGGACTCCTCGACCCGGCGCTCGCCGGCGCGCCAGTCGAACACGGCGGTCTCGTAAGGCACCCCCGGCACCATAGCCAGGCACGAGTGGCGATTCAGCCCCGCTGAGCGGGGCTGAATCGCCATTCACGCGACGAGGGCTTCCCGTCATCCCTCCGGCAGGTCCTCGATGACGTACGCCTTCTCGCCGGGCAGGACGTACCCGAGCTTGCGGGCCTCGGCCTCGAGCGTCTGCGGGGTGCCGAGAGCCTTCTTGCGCGCCTTCAGGCGCTCGTGCTCGCGCTCCAGGCGCTCGACCTCGGCCTGGCGGCGCTCCGACTCCCCGCGCGCGGTCCAGTACGAGCGCGCGGGCCCGATGTACAGCCCGACGATCGCGACGAGCACGCACAGCAGCGCGACCCGCCCGACGCGGTCCCAGCGAATTCGATGCATCGCGGGACCGCTTCGCGGGCGGGCCGCCGAGTCCTGCCTACGAGCGGAAGACGCTGCGCCCCGGGAACGTGGCGTCGGCGCCGAGCTGCTCCTCGATGCGCAGCAGCTGGTTGTACTTGGCGACGCGGTCGCTGCGCGACGGCGCGCCGGTCTTGATCTGCCCGCAGCCGGTGGCGACGGCGAGGTCGGCGATCGTCACGTCCTCGGTCTCGCCGGAGCGGTGCGACATGACCGCCGTGTAGCCGGCCTTGCGGGCCATGTCGATCGCCTCGAGCGTCTCGGTGAGCGTCCCGATCTGGTTGACCTTGATGAGGATCGAGTTCGCCACGCCCGCGTCGATGCCGCGCTTCAGGCGCTGCGTGTTGGTGACGAACAGGTCGTCGCCGACGAGCTGGATGCGGTCGCCGATGCGGTCGGTGAGGACCTTCCAGCCGTCCCAGTCCTCCTCGTCCATGCCGTCCTCGATCGACAGGATCGGGTAGCGCGAGCACATCTCGGCCCAGTAGCCGGCCAGCTCCTCGGAGGTCAGCTTGCGGCCCTCGTGCTCGAGGTCGTAGACGCCGTTCTCGTAGATCTCGGAGGTCGCCGGGTCGAGGGCGATCGCGACGTCGTCGCCCGGCGTGTAGCCGGCCGCCTCGATGCCCGCCACGAGCGCCTGCAGGGCCGCCTCGTTGGACTCCAGGTTCGGCGCGAAGCCGCCCTCGTCGCCGACGGCGGTGCTGAGCCCGCGGTCGTGGATCGTCTTCTTCAGCGCGTGGAACACCTCGGCGCCCATGCGCAGGCACTCGCTGAAGCTCGGCGCCCCGCACGGGACGACCATGAACTCCTGGAAGTCGACGGAGTTGTCGGCGTGCGCGCCGCCGTTGAGCACGTTCATCATCGGCACGGGCAGCACGTGCGCGGCGTCCCCGCCGAGGTAGCGCCACAGCGGCAGGCCCTCCTCGGCCGCGGCCGCGTGCGCGGCGGCCAGCGACACGCCGAGGACCGCGTTGGCGCCGAGGCGCGACTTGTTGGGCGTCCCGTCGAGCTCGATCATCGCCCGGTCCAGGCCCGCCTGGTCGGTGGCGTCGCGGCCGCGGATCGCCTCGGCGATCTCGCCGTTGACGTTGGCGACGGCCTTCGTGACGCCCTTCCCCATCCAGGCCGAGCCGCCGTCGCGCAGCTCGGTGGCCTCGAACTCCCCGGTCGACGCGCCGGACGGCACCGCGGCGCGGCCGCGGGCGCCCGAGCGCAGCGACACCTCGACCTCGACGGTCGGGTTGCCGCGGGAGTCGAGGATCTGGCGGGCGTGGACGGACTCGATCTGGCTCACTGGCTCTCCTGGTCTTCGTTCAGGCGCGCCCGGACGTAGAGGTCCAGGCGCCGCTCCTCGGATATCTCGCTCCAGCTCTCCCCCGCCTCCTCGGCGAGCGCGACCGCCGCCTCGACCCGGGCGCGGAAGCGCGCCGCCGAGGCGCGCAGCGCCAGCTCGGGGTCGACGCGCGCGCCGCGAGCGACGTTGACGATCGCGAACAGCGCGTCGCCGATCGTCTCCGGCGTCGCCTCCTGCGCGACCGCCTCCAGCGCGCCGCGCGCGGCCTCCACGCGCTCGTCGTGGTCGAGCGGGTCGAACCCGCTGGACGCCGCGCGGCGCTGCACCTTGCGCGCCAGCAGCGGGCCGGGCAGGTTCTCGGGCACCTCGGCGAAGACGCCGCGCTCGCGGCCCTCCTCGCCCTCCTTGATGCGGTCCCAGTTGGCGAGGACCTCGCCGGCGTGCGCCACCTCGACGTCGCCGAACACGTGCGGATGGCGCCGGATCAGCTTCTGGCGGCAGTGCTCGGCGACCGCGGCCAGGTCGCCGGCGCCGCGCTCCTCGAGCAGCAGCGACAGGAAGTGGACCTGGAAGAGGACGTCGCCGAGCTCGTCGAGGAGCTTGGCGTCGTCGCCGCGCATGGCGGCGTCGGCCAGCTCGTAGGCCTCCTCGACCGTGTGCGGGACGATCGAGCGCTCGTCCTGCTCGCGGTCCCACGGGCACTCGACGCGCAGGCGCCGCGTCAGGTCGTCGAGCGCGCCGAGCGCCTGCATGATGTCGTCGCGGGGCACGGGCCCGCAGGATATGGCGGCGGCGGCCGGGACGGCCGCCGCCTCCGGTCAGTCGTCGATCAGCCGGTCGGCTCGGTCGCGCCCGTCGGCGTCGTCGCGGTCGACGTCTTCGGCGCGTTCTCGCACTCGGCCACCTCGTAGTCGGCCCGGCAGATCGTCTCGGCGGTGAACTGCTTCTTCCAGTTCTCCTCGAACTGCGTCAGCGCCTTCTGCTGGTTCTCCGAGGTGAGGATCTGCTTGATCGTCTCCTTGGCGTCCTCGAGCGACTGCTGCTCGGCCGGCGTGATCTTCTCGACCTCGAAGACGTACCAGCCGAACTGGGTCTTCACCGGGCCGCTGAGCTCGCCCTTCTGCGCGCTGAAGATCGCGTCGTCCAGCGCCTGCTCCTGCTGGCCCTTGGCGATGCCCTCCAGCTTGCCGCCGCTGTCCTTGGACGCGTCGTCGATCGAGTACTCCTTGGCGACGTCCTTCCAGCTCTCGCCGCTCTCGAGCGCCTGCTTGGCCTCCTCGGCCTTCGCCTCCGTCTTGGTCAGGACGATGCGCACGTCGCGCGTCTCGGGCGTCGCGAACCGCTGCTTGTTCTTGTCGTAGTACTGCTGGATCTGGGCGTCGGTGACCTTGTCCTTGCCCTTCGTGATCTGCTCCTGCAGCTTCTGGCGCAGCATCGTCAGGCGCTGCTGGAAGAGCACGTCGTCGTTGGTCATGCCCTGGGACTTCAGGAAGTCCTCGTACTCCGACTCCTTCTGGAACTGCTGCTCCTTGAGCTTGTCGAGCTCCTTCTCCACCTGCTGGTCGGTGACCTTGATGTTGCGGTCGGCCGCCTCCTGCTCGATCCACTGCGAGGTGATGAGGAACGTCATCACCGTGGAGCGCAGCTGCTCGTAGGTCTGCTCGCACTGCTCGCGGTACTGCGCGTCGGTCGTGCGCGGCTGCCCCTTCTCGGGCTTGGGCGCCGCCTTCTTGCGCGCCGCGATGCACTGCTGGAACTCGGGCGGGTCGGGCACCTTGGCGACGTCGCCGGTCTGACCGGTCTGGGCGGCCGTGGCGGTGGCGGCCACGTTCATCCAGTGGTCGAACTGCGTCTTGGTGATCGAGACGTCGCCCACCTTCGCGACGGCGTTGCTGGGCAGCGAGTCGCTGTCGTCCCCGCCGCAGGCGGCCAGCGCGAGGGGCGCCAGGCCGAGCAGGCAGACGGGCAGCAGGATTCGAAGGGTTCGGCGCATAGGGCGCGGAAGGGTAGCGAAAGCAGCGCGCATCGACATGAGGCTGGCGGCGCCAGATGAAGAGCAGATGAAACCCGTGTGAGAGCGCGATCAGGCCGCTTCGCGGGTGACGGCCAGCAGGACGTCGGCGGCGCGCACGACGGCGGGGAAGCGCTGCTGCGGGTCGTCGGGCACGCGGACCGAGAACTGCGACTTGCCGGACTCGTACAGCGCGCCCGGGATCTCCTCGCGCACCTTCTTCGCGCGGACGCTGTCGAGCTCGATCGGCGTGACCGCCAGGCGCCCCTGACGGAACGTGACCGCCTGCGCCCCGGCCTGGCCGAGCTTGATGCGCGCCTGCTGCAGGTCGATGAGGTTGCCGAGCGGCTCGGGAACGGGTCCGAAGCGGTCCTCGAGCTCCTCGCGCAGCAGCGCCAGGTCGGCGACCTCGGAGGCGCTCGCGATCCGCCGGTGCACCTCGATCTTGGCCTGCTCGTAGGGCACGTAGTCGGCCGGCACGTAGGCGTCGACGTTGACGTCCAGGCGCACCGGCTCCGGCACCTCCTCGGTGATGCCCTCGGCCGCGCGGACCGCCTCGTCGAGCATCTGCAGGTACAGCTCGAAGCCGAGCGCGGCGACGTGGCCGGACTGCTCGTCGCCGAGCAGGTTCCCGGCGCCGCGGATCTCGAGGTCGCGCATCGCGATCTTGAACCCGGCGCCGAGCTCGGTGTAGTCGCTCAGCGCGGCGAGCCGCTGCCCGGCCTCGTGGGTCAGCGCCTCGGCGCTCGGGTACAGCAGGTACGCGTACGCGCGCTCGCGCGAGCGCCCGACGCGGCCGCGGATCTGGTAGAGCTGGGCGAGCCCGAACGTGTCGGCGCGCTCGACGATCAGCGTGTTGGCCTGCGGGATGTCGATGCCGGACTCGATGATGCTCGTCGCCACGAGCACGTCGGCCTCGCCGCGCAGGAACGCCATCATCCGCGCCTCGAGCTCGTCGGTGTCGAGCTGGCCGTGGGCGACCTCGAAGCGCAGGCCCGGGCACAGCGCGCGCAGGCGCTCGGCGGTCTCGTCGATCGTCTCCACGCGGTTGTGCAGGAAGAACGCCTGGCCTCCCCGTGCCTTCTCGCGCTCCAGCGCCTGCTTGACGAGCTCCTCGTCGTACTCGCCGACGTAGGTCTTCACCGGCCGCCGGCCCTCGGGCGGGGTCTCGATCACCGAGATGTCGCGCACGCCGGCCAGCGACATCTGCAGCGTCCGCGGGATCGGCGTGGCGCTCATCGAGATCACGTCGACCTTCAGCTTGAGCTGGCGCAGCAGCTCCTTCTGGCGCACGCCGAAGCGCTGCTCCTCGTCGACGATGATCAGCCCCAGGTCCTTGGGCCGGATGTCGCGCGACAGCAGGCGGTGCGTGCCGATGAGGATGTCGACCTTGCCCTCGTTGAAGCGGGCCACGGCCTCCTTCTGCTCGCGCGGCGGGCGGAAGCGGGAGACGTGCTCGATCGTGAACGGGTAGTCGGCCATCCGCTCGGCGAACGTGCCGTAGTGCTGCTGGGCGAGGATCGTCGTCGGCACGAGCATCAGCACCTGCTTGCCGCCCTCGACCGCCTTGAACGCGGCCCGCAGCGCGACCTCGGTCTTGCCGTAGCCGACGTCGCCGCAGATCAGGCGGTCCATCGGCCGCGGGGTCTCCATGTCAGCCTTCACCGCCTCGATCGCCTCGCGCTGGTCGGCCGTCTCGGTGTGCGGGAACTTCGCCTCGAAGTCGACGAGCCAGTCGCCGTCGGGCGGGAACGCGTGCCCGGGGCGCCGCTTGCGCTCCGCGTACAGGTTGAGCAGCTCGCCGGCCATCTCCTGCGCGGCGCGGCGGGCGCGGGCCTTCAGCGTGTCCCAGCGGGTGCCGCCGAGCTTGCTCAGCGGCGGGTGCTCGCCGCCCGCGCCGACGTAGCGCGAGATCTTCGCGAGCTGGTCGGAGGGGACGAAGACGCGGTCCTCGCCGGCGTACTCGAGCAGCAGGTAGTCGCGCGTGACGCCGGCGACCGTGCGCGTGTCGAACCCGGCGAAGCGGGCGATGCCGTGGTCCTCGTGGACGACGATGTCGCCGGTGCGCAGGTCGGCGAAGCTGCGCAGCGCGCCGCGACGCCCGACGGCCGGCCCGGACGGCTCGGCGCGCCGGCGGCGGATCAGCCGGTGCTCGGGGATGACGGCGAGCTTCAGGCTCGGGGCGATGAAGCCGTCGCGCAGGCTGGCGGCGGCGAACTGCAGCGAGGCGTCGTGCACCGCCACCCCGTCCAGCCAGGACGCCTTGAGACGGGCGAGGTTGTAGCCGGCCCGCTCGCCCTCGCCGCGGCGGGGCCAGGCGACGACGGTGCGGTAGCCGGAGCGCACGAGCTTCTCGAGCTCCGTCTCGGCCTCCTTGAGACTGCGCGCGCCGGTGTCGGCGGCCTGGCCGCGCAGCTCGATCGGCTGGTCGCCGGAGATGGCCGACAGCGCGACGCGGGCGCGGGCGTCCAGCGCGGCGCGGACCTCCTCGGGGCGGACGTAGAGGTGGTGGGCGTCCTCGTCGTGGAAGGCGGCGCAGACGTCCTGCCAGTGGTCGGCGAGCGCCGGGCCGATCTCCTCCTCGCTGGCGATCAGGACGCGGGCGTCGGCGGGCGCCAGGTCGAGCAGCGCGCGGAAGCGGTCGACGGGCAGCAGCTCGGCGACGTCGGGGCGGTCCTCCTCCCCGGACACGGCGGCGATCTCGGCCAGCTCGCGGTGCTCGGGCGCCAGCTCGGCGGCGGGCGCGATCTCGACCTCCTCGGCCTCCCCGAGCGAGCGCTGCGTGAACGTGCTGAACCAGCGCAGCGACTCGACCTCGATGTCGAACAGGTCGATGCGGACCGCGCGGTCCTCGGTGGCCGGGTACAGGTCGAGGATGCCGCCGCGGACGGCGAACTGGCCGCGGTCGGTGACCTGGTCGACGCGCTCGTAGCCGGCGGCGGCGAGCTGGCCGGTGAACTCGTCGACGTCGAGGAGGTCGCCGACGCGCACGTGCAGCGACTGCGGGCGCAGCTCGGGGTCCGGCACCTTCTCGCTGAGCGCGACGGCCGACACGACGATCACCGGCGCCTCGGGGCCGGGGTCGGCCGCGTGGGCCATCAGCGCGTCGAGGGCGGCGACGCGCAGGCCGACGAGATGCGGCGGCGGCGCCAGGTGCGACTCGTAGGTGACGCCGCGGCTGGGATAGAAGCGCACGAGCCGCGGGCGCAGCCAGGCGCGCAGGTCGGCGGCGAGGTCGCGCGCCTGGCGGTCGTCGCCGGCGACGACGATCGTCGCGCACCCCGGGTCCTTGTCGGCGAGCGCGGCGAGGACGTACGGGCGCAGCGACGCGGACGTGAACGCGCGGCCGCCGTCGCGCGCGAGCGCGGCCGCGGACGGGTCGTCGTCGAGGAGCTGGAGAAGCGGTCGGAGGGCCATGCGGGCAGGTCGACCGCCCGCGCCGAAGCGCGGCGGGACGGTGCGTCTCGAGTCTACGAAAGCGCGACGGCGTCGATGTTGAGGCGCACGTACTCGGTCTCGCGCGCGTCCCCGAGGGCCGCGTCCACGGCGTCGAGGAAAGGATCTCGGAGGTCCTCCGGCAGCCGCTCGAGATGGGAGCCGAGGACGATCGTGCGCAGCCACTCGCGGCGGTCGTCGAAGACCATCCGCCGGCGCTCGAGCCAGGTGCGGATCTCGGCGAAGCCGGCCGCGTGCAGGCGGTCGGCCGTCTCCTCCGCGGTGGCGAACGTCCACGGGCCGGGCCAGCCGGCGAGGTGCTCGGCGAACGGCGGCTGCTCGCCGATCCGCTTGGCGGCCTCGTCGACCTCGGCGACCTGGCCGTGGCCGCCGCACTGGGCGACGAGCCGCCCGCCGGGGCGCAGCGTCGCGTGCAGCCGCGCGAAGAGCCGGTCGTGGTCGGCGATCCAGTGGAACGTCGCGGTCGACAGGATCGCGTCGACGCGCTCGCCGTGGAGGTCGAGGCTCTGCAGGTCGGCGAGCCGCAGGCGGACCCGCTCGTCGTCGCCGAGCCGCTCGCGCGCCTGCTCGATCATCGCCGGCGAGCCGTCGACGGCGATCACGTGCCCGTGCGGCAGCCGCTTGAGCAGCAGCTCGGTGACGCGCCCGGAGCCACAGCCCGCGTCGAGGACGGTCTCGTCGCCGTCGAGCTCCAGCCGGTCGAGCACCGGCTTGGCCAGCTCGACCATCGGCGTGGAGATGCGGTCGTAGGTGGCTCCGTCCCAGTCGCGCGGGGTCATGGAGCGTATGCTATCTCAAACAGTCGTATGCCGCTGCCGGGATGCGACTGCGCGCGCGGAGCGGTGGCCCGGTGGGACGGACGGAGCGCCTACGGCTCCGTCTCGCCGAGCACGATCCGCTCGGCGATGTCGGTCGCGCGCTCGATCAGCGCGGCGACCTCCTCGCGCGGCTGGCGCCAGCGGCCCAGCACGTAGGCGGCGACGATGTCCGGGTCGGTCGAGTCCGGGCGGCCGACGCCGACGCGGACGCGCGCGAAGTCGGCGCTTCCGAGCTCCCGCTTCAGCGACTTCAGGCCGTTGTGGCCGGCCAGGCCGCCGCCGACGCGCGTGCGGATCTCGCCGAACGGCAGGTCGATCTCGTCGTGGATGACGAGGACGCGCTCGAGCGGCACCTGCAGCGCGCCGCGCGCCGGCCCCACGGAGCGGCCGGCGTCGTTCATGTACGTCTGCGGCAGCAGCACGGCGACGCGCGGACCCTGGGGGCCCGTGCGGCCGTCCGTGATCAGGCCGGCGTACTTCTTCTTCGCGCGCGGCAGGCCCCAGCGCGTGGCCAGCGCGGACGCGACCTCGAAGCCGACGTTGTGGGGCGTGTAGGCGTACTCGGCGCCGGGGTTGCCCAGCCCGACGACGAGCCAGTCGACGGGCACGGCCGATGACGCGGGCTACTCGCCCTCGCCGGCGGCCGCGGCCTCCTCGCCGGTGTCGCCCTCGGCAGCGCCCTCGGCCTCGGCGGCGGGCTGCGCCTCGCCGACGACCTCGGTCTCCTGCTCGATCTCCTCCTCGACCTCGGTGGAGAGGCGCGGCGGGGTGATCGTCGCGACGACGGTCTCGAGGTCGTCGAGCAGCGTCACGCCCTCGGGCGGCGTCACGGCCGACAGGTGCAGCGTGTCCTGCATGGCCATGCCCGACACGTCGACGACGATCGACTCGGGGATCTCGGTCGGCAGCGCCTCGATGTTCACCTCGCGGGTGACCTGCTCGAGGATGCCGCCCTCGCGGACGCCGGGCGCGTCCTCCGCGCCCTGCAGCTCCAGCACGACGGTCGACTGGATCGCGACGTCCAGGCGGACGCGCAGCAGGTCGATGTGGATGGTCTCGCCGCGGACCGGGTGGCGGTCGGCGTGCTTGAGGACGGCGGACGCGGTCTCGGAGCCGAGCGACACGTCGAGCACCGCGCCGCGGGCGGCCAGCGCGTGGCGCAGCTCGCGCGCGTCGACGTCGAAGGCGATCGGGTCCTGGCCGCCGCCGTAGAGGACGCCCGGCACGCGCCCCTCGCGACGCAGGCGGCGCGTCGCGCGGGAGCCCGCGGGAGTGCGCACGCGGGCTTCGAGCTTGGTGGCAGTGGTCTTGGCCATGGGACGGACGATGGTAGCGGCCCGCGGCGGGCCGCTCGGTGTCAGCCGCCGAGCTGGCGGTGGCGCTTGTACATCTCCGCGAGCACTCCGTAGGCCGGCTTCTTCGTGCCGTCGTAGGCGATGACCGCCTTCTGGTGCAGCGGCGACGTCGGCCACGGGTTGCTGCCGTCCCACTCGGGCCGGATGCGGAACTCCTGCAGCGTCCAGTACAGGACGCCGGCCAGCCACGGCTTGCGGTCGAACACGCTCAGCGTGTCGCGCACCCACTGCTCCTGGAAGGCGTACGTGCCCTTCTCGTCGACCGGGCCGTCGCGGTTGGCCTCGGCGCCCCACTCGGTCGCGAAGATCGCCTTGTCGCGGTAGCAGCGGTGGAGCTGGTCGAGGTAGTCCGACAGCCGGGTGCGGTCGGCGATCTCGCCCAGGCGCCCGGTGTACCAGCCGAAGTACAGGTTCACGCCGAGCGCGTCGAGCGGGCGGTAGCCCTTCTGGCAGCCCGCGGACGGGTAGCCGGCGAACGCGATGCCGACCAGCCGCGTGTCGTCGAGCGCGCGCACGACCCCCGCGGCGTGCTTGATCCACGCGGTCTGGACGATGCCGACGATCGCGTTCAGCTCGTTGGCGATCGACCACACGATGATCGACGGGTGGTGGCCGTTGGCCAGCACGTTGTCGCGCAGGTACTGGTCGCCCAGGCGGGTCACGATCCGGTCGTCGAGGTAGATCGTGCGCACCTGGTAGAAGGGCACCTCGCCCCAGACGAGGATCCCGCGCCGGTCGGCCTCCTCGTACACGTGCGGGTGCAGCGGATAGTGCGAGCGGATCATCGTGCCGCCCGCCTCCTGCACCCAGTCGAGCTGGCGGTCGCGCGTCGCGTTGCTCTGCGCCCCGCCCTCGCCCGGCCAGTCCTCGTGGATCGACATGCCGCGCGCGTTGAGCCGCTTGCCGTTCAGCAGCAGCGTGCCCGACGAGCTGACCCGCAGCGAGCGCACGCCCGTGTGGACGGTGTGCCGGCGCACGATCCGCGCGCCGATGCGCGCCGTGACCGTCGCCCGGTACAGCGTCGGCGAGCCCGGCTGCCACAGACGCGGGTTGGGGACCGTCAGGCGGCCGGTGAGCAGCCGCGAGCTGCCCGGCCCGAGGATCGCGGTGCCGAGCGTCGTGCGGCGGCTGCCGAAGGTGGCGGTGACGCTGACGCGCTGGGTCGAGCGCGTGACGTTCACGGCGCGGGCCCGGAAGGTGACCGTCGCCGGGCCGCGCACGCTGTGCAGCTCCGGCAGCACCTGCACGTCCTCGAGGTCCACGCGGTCGACCTCGCGCAGGTACACCTCGCGGAGGATCCCGCCGTACGGCCACCAGCCGCCGGCGGGCTCGCCGTCGGTGGCCAGGCCCTGGTAGGGGAAGTCGCGCTGGTTGCGATGCCGCGACGACACCCGCACCTCGAGGGTGTTCGTGCCGCGGCGCAGCAGCGAGCGCGGGATGCGGATCTCGAACGGCGTGTAGGCGCCCTGGTGGGTGCCGATGCGCCGCCCGTTGACGCTGACGTAGGCGCGGTAGTTGACGGACTCGAAGCGCAGCACCCAGTCGCGCCGCGTGCCCCCACCGGGCAGGCGGAACTGCTTGCGGTACGTCCCGCTGGCCTTCAGGAAGTCCTCGACGGTGTCCCCGGTCGCGTTCCACGAGTGGGGCACGCGCACGTTCGTCCAGCCGCCGCTGGAGCCGCGGAACTGCCACGTCCCACCGAGCAGGTAGCGCCCGTCGGGCCCGTCGCGGTACAGCGTCTGGCGGGTCGGGACGTCGGCGGCCGCGGCCGGGAGGGCCGGCGCCAGGACGGCGGCGACGGCCAGCAGGACGGGGACGAGAAGGCGGGGACGCGGCATGGCTGGGGGTCGCAACACGCCGGGACGGCCGGAGTTGCTCGCGCGGGCTCCCGCCCCGCTCAGCACGCCGCCTCCCGGTCGATCGGTTCGCTGAGGCCGGTCACGGTAACGGACGGACCGGAGAGCACGTTGCCGGTGCGCCGGACCTCGACGCACTGGACGGTCGGCAGCCGGTCGGGCGTGCGCCACACGACGCGCGTCGGACCGCGGGCGGCCCCGAGCGCGTGGCTGGTCTCGCTGTCGTAGGCGACGATCTCGACCTTCCCGGGGCCGCGCAGGTTGCGCGCGTTGGCGCGCACGACGCCCACGCACGCGGGCCGCGCCAGGCAGCCGTCGATCAGGTCGAGCATCGCGCGCTCGTCGCCCCGCGTCTGCGCCTGCAGCAGGTCGACGACGCGGTCGCGCTCGGCGTTCTCGGCCGACAGCCAGCGCGCCAGCACCACCGCGATCGCGACGAACACGGCGGCGGTGACGACGATGGCGACGAGGCGGCGCACGAGGGCGCCAGGCTAGAGGAGGTCCCGGCGCTCCTCGTCGGCGTTCAGCTCCAGGAAGCGGTTGACCGACGCCTCCTGGTGCTCGAGCCACTCCGCGGTCTCGTGCGCGTGCTGCGCGGCCCGCTCGAAGAAGTCCTCCAGGCAGTGGCCCGGGTCCTCGGGCAGCGGGTACACCCACGACACGTCCGGCTGTGCGAGCGCGATGCCGACCGGCGGCCGGCCCTCGGCCAGCGTGCGGGCGTTGCACACGGGCGTGACCGTGATCTGCCGCTCGGGAGCCACGAGCGCCACCGGCATGAGCCGGTAGGCGGGCAGGCGCGCGTCGATCTCGATGGAGCGGTCGATCGTCACCTTCGGCCCGACCGCCTCCTCCAGCGGCTCGCGCCACACGGCGAGCACCGTGTCGGCGGCAACGATGGCGTCGCGCAGCGCCTTCGCCTGGGCCGCGTACAGCTCCTCGGCCTCGTCGCGGTCCTGCGCGTCGGCGAGGTCGAGGTCGCACGGGACGCGCAGCAGATCCGACGCGCCGACCGCGGTCCCGGCCCCCAGGCCGCCGTGGGCGACGTAGGTCTGGATCGTGCCGAGGTCCCGACGTCCGTGGAAGATCACCGTGAGCGCGTCGCAGAGCGCGAGCGGCTCGACACGCAGGGCGACGGCGGCGGCGTCCCCCTCGTCGATGAGCGCGCGCCGCAGCAGTTCGTCGCTGTGGCCTTCGTCCCTCATGGCTGTCATCCTCCGACTCCCGGGTACCCGATTCAATCGACCAACCGGACAGAACGTCGCACTAGAGGATCGACAACGTGAAGCTGCTCTACAAGCCCCTCGGCATCGTGCTGGGCCTCATGGCCGGCCTGCTGGGGCGCCGGCTGTTCAACTTCGTGTGGGGCAAGCTCGACGAGGAGGAGCCGCCGGAGGCGACGACCGAGCTGGCGCCGTGGCCGAAGGTCCTCGGCGCGGCGGCGCTGCAGGGCGCGATCTTCGCGGTGGTCCGGGCGGCGGTGAACCGCGGGGGCGCGAAGACCTTCGAGCATCTCACGGGCGTCTGGCCCGGCGAGCGCCGCCCGGAGCCCGAGTGATCGTCAGGCCGCGCTCGCGCAGCGCGGCCAGGTCGTCCTCGAACGCGGCGAAGTCCCCGGCGAGCAGGTGCCCGAGCTGCGGCTCGCGACGCGCCCACAGGCGCAGCGCGTCGGGCCCGACGCGCTCGAGCGCCTCGTCGGTGAGGTCGAGCAGGATCCCCAGGCGCGGGTCGGCCTCGACGTCGCCCGAGAGGACCGACAGCGGGTCGGCGCCCAGCACCCGGCAGAGCTCGTCCTCGCTGAGCCCGAGGCGCTCCATGAGCGCGTGCGCGCGCACCGGCCCCGCCCCGCTCAGAAGAGCTGGTTCTCGCCGCCGAACACCTCGGACACCGAGCCGTCGGTGAAGATGCGGCGGATCGAGTCGCTCAGCAGCTCGGCGCACGAGAGCACCCGCACGTTGGCGGGCGCGCCCTCGCGCAGCGGGATGGTGTCGGTGACGACGATCTGCTCGAACGGCGCGGAGGCGAGGTTCTCGAACGCCGGGCCCGAGAAGACCGGGTGCGTGGCCGCGGCGTAGACGCGGCGGGCGCCGGCGTCGAGCACGGTCTGGCCGGCCGCGCACAGCGTCCCGGCGGTGTCGATCATGTCGTCGACGATGATCGCGGTCTTGTCCTTGACGTCGCCGATCACGTAGCCGATCTCGGCGACCTGCTGGGCGGGACGCTCCTTGTCGAGGATCGCCAGCTCGGCCCCGAGCTTGGACGCGAACTTCTTGTTCAGCTTCACGCGGCCGGCGTCGGGCGCGACGACGACGAGGTCCTCGAGCCCGAGGTCGAGGAAGTACTGCGTGAGCATGAACAGCGCGGTCATGTGGTCGACCGGCTTGCGGAAGAAGCCCTGGATCTGGCCCGCGTGGAGGTCCATCGTGAGGACGCGGTCGGCGCCGGCGGCCTCGATCATGCGCGCGACGAGGCGCGCCGAGATCGGCTCGCGCGGCGCGGACTTCTTGTCCTGGCGGGAGTAGCCGAACCACGGCGTGACCGCGATGACGCGGTGCGCGGAGGCGCCGACGGCCGCGTCGATCATGAACAGCAGCTCCATCAGCGCGTCGTTGGCGGACACGCCGGTGGCGTCGTTGCCGCCGGTCGGCTGCACGATGAACACGTCGGCGCCGCGGATGGACTCCTCGAAGCGGCAGTACACCTCGCCGTTGGAGAACGTCTTCAGCGTCACCGGCCCGAGGTCCACGCCGAGCTTGTCGGCGATCTTCGCCGCCAGCTCCGGGTTGGCGCGACCCGAGAACAGCATCAGCCGCTTGTCGTAGTCGATCGGGAGGCTGGTGCTCGCCAGGACGGAGTGCGTCTCCATCGCGCTCATCGGCTTGACTGATCCTACCCGGACGAGCGGCGGTCCGATCGGCGGCGTCGCTCGGCGTAGCCCTCGACGTTCGTCTGGCGGCTGCGCGCGACCCCCAGCGCGCCCGGCGGGACGTCGGCCACGATGACCGATCCGGCCGCCGTGTACGCCCCGTCGCCGACGGTGACCGGCGCGACGAACGTCGTGTCGACCGAGGTCTTCACCCCCGCCCCGATCGTCGTGCGGTGCTTGCGCTCGCCGTCGTAGTTGGCGGTGACGTTGCTGGCGCCGATGTTCGTCCCGGGCCCGATGTCGGCGTCGCCGATGTACGACAGGTGCGGCACCTTCGTGCCCTCGCCGATGTCGGAGTTCTTGATCTCGACGAACGTGCCCGCCTTGGCGCGTTCGCGCAGGTGCGCGCCGGGCCGCAGGTACGCGAAGGGGCCGACGGTCGCGCCCGCCTCGACCTGCGCGCCGTCGAGCCACGAGTGGCGGACGGTCACGTCGTCGCCGATCGTGCTGTCGCGGATCGTCGTGTGCGGGCCGATCGTGCACCCCTCGCCGATCGTCGTGTCGCCGCTCAGCGTGCAGCCCTGCTCGATCACGGTGTCGGGGCCGATCCGCACGCCGGCGTCGACGACGGTCGTGGCCGGGGAGACGAACGTGACGCCGGCGCGGGCGTGCCGGTCGATGATCCGCTGCTGGGCGAGCGCGCGAACCTCCTGCAGGTCGACGCGGTCGTTGACGCCGAGCAGGAGCGTCGGGTCGTCGAGCACGTACGCGCCGACGGGACGCAGGCCGGGCAGCACGTCGGGCAGGTAGTACTCGCCCTGGGCGTTGTCGTTGCCCAGAGCGGCGAGCCGCTCCAGCAGCGGCCCGCCGGCGAACGCGTAGACGCCGGTGTTGACCTCGCGGATCGCGAGCTCGGCCTCGGTGGCGTCGCCGGCCGCCTTCGTCTCGACGACGCGCTCGACGCTGCCGTCGGCGGCGCGCACGACGCGCCCGTAGCCGGCGGGGTCGTCGAGGACCATCGTCGCCATCGTTGCGCGCGCGCCCGAGGCCTCGTGCGCCTCGGCGAGCGCGCGGATCGCCTCCGCGGTGACGAGGGGGACGTCGCCGGAGAGCACGACGACGGTGTCGTCGGCGCCGATGTGCGGCGCGGCGCTGCGGACGGCGTCGCCGGTGCCGAGCGGCCGCTCCTGCACGGCGAGCACCACGCCCTCGGGCAGCACGGGCTCCAGCGCCCGGTCGGGCCCGCCGACGACGACCACCCGGCCGGCGCCGGCCTCCAGCGCGGCGTGGACGGGCCACAGCGCCATCGCGCGCCCGCAGATCGGATGCAGGACCTTGGGCACCCGCGAGCGCATCCGCGTGCCCTGGCCTCCGGCCATGATGACGACGGTGGGGCTACTCACCCGAGCGATCCTAGGGCCCGGCGCGCCGTTAGGCCGCCCAACGACGAGGAGCCGGTGGGTTTCGCCCCCTGGGCGAACACCCACAATGGAGACCGAGCCCCCGGGCGAGGGCTCCACGGTTTCGCCCCCTGGGCGAACACCCACAATGGAGACCGAGCCCCCGGGCGAGGGCTCCACGGTTTCGCCCCCTGGGCGAACACCCACAATGGAGACCGAGCCCCCGGGCGAGGGCTCCATGGTTTCGCCCCCACGCCGGGCGGCGACACGGAGCCGTGGGTTTCGCCCCCTGGGCGAACACCCACCAAGCAAGCCCGAGCCCTCTGGGCGAGGGCTTGCCATTGCCGGGCGAGGACTCGAACCCCGTCCTGGAGGACCAAAACCTCCCGTCCTATCCCGTTAGACGACCCGGCAGGGGATCCGGACGTTACCGCGCGGCGCTCACGCCCCGAGCCGGGTGCTGAACGCGGCCACGAGCGCGTCGGGCGACTGGCGCTTGGACAGCACCAGGTCGATGCCGTCGATCCCGTCCACGAGCGCGGCGACCTCCTCGGTCGCCAGGGCCGACACGACGGCCAGCACGGAGTCCGGAGCGGCGGCCCGGACGCGCTTGACGCGCTCCCACTCGAACGTCGGCAGCCACAGGTCGAGCAGGATCGCGTCGGGCCGCACCGCGGCGGCCAGCCGCTCGCTCTCGTCCCACGAGTCCGCGGTCGCGGCGATCTCGAACCCCGCGTCCTCGAAGATCGTCTGCACGAGCAGCCGGTAGCCCGGCGCGTCGTCGCAGACGAGGAGTCGCGGGACCATGACGGGGCATTGTCTCGCGTCCGCCCCGCGGCGCACGGCGCCGACCACCCACACGGCCCGTTCGCCGCAGCCCGTTGTCGGCTCGCGATCGCATAGCGAGCTCGATCTGACAACGGCGAGGGGGTCCGCGGGCGCGTGGCCCCGCGCGCGGCTCACTCGAAGCGGAAGTGCGTGCCCACCGGCTCGACCCGCTCGACGCGCTTCGCGGCCGCGGCGAGCACCTCGGCGAACACCCGCCCGGAGCGGCCGATCAGCTCGATGAGGGTCTCGACCGGGGTCGGCTCCTGCCCCACGCCGTTGGCGTAGTCGGTCGCGTAGCCGACGAGCGCGTAGGGCAGCTCGGCCTCGCCGCACAGCACGGTCTCGGGCCCCGCGGTCTGCGACACGGCGGTCACGCCCACCTGGGCGAGCATCCGGATCTCGGTGCGCGTGTTGAAGCGCGGACCGTCGACGTGGCCGTAGCAGCCGCCGTCGCGCACCGGGTGCCCGGCGGCGCGGGCGCCCTCGAGCAGCGCGGCGCGCAGCTCGGGCGCGAACGGGCGGTCGAACACCCAGTGGCCGCGGCCGGGCTGGTCGGGCTCGGTGTGCAGCGTGCACAGCGACCCGTCGGGCAAGCGGTTGGAGAGGAAGTGCAGGTCGTCGAAGACGATCAGGCTGCCGAGCTCGATCTCGGGATCCACGGCCCCGCACACGGTCGCGGCCAGGACGCAGTCCGCGCCCGCCTCGCGCAGCGCGGTCACGTTGGCCTGGTGGCGGACCGCGCTGGACAGCCGCGCGTGCCCGTCGCCGTGGCGCGAGACGTGCACGACGTCGACGCCGTGCCAGGTGCCCTCGGTGACGATCGCCAGGCCGAAGCGGGTGAGGATGCGGCGCGGGCTCGCGTCGCGGAAGCCGGGAAGGGCGTAGGTGCCCGAGCCGGTGACGATGCCGACGCGCATGGCGCGAGATCCTAAGCCCGCGGCGGTCAGCCGGGCCGCGAGCGGGGCACCCGCCCGCCGCCGCTGCCGGGCTCCGACGCCGGGCCGCCGCGGTGGACGATGCCGAGCACGCGCATCGCCTTGAGGCCGAGCGACAGCTTCTCGCGCCCGTCGCTGGAGTTGACGTCCAGGCCGCTGAGGTCGCGGACGCGCTCGAGCCGGTAGCGGATCGTGTGGCGGTGCGTGAAAAGGCGCTGGGCGGTGCCGGCGACGTTGCCGTCGGCGTCGAGGAACGCCTCGAGCGTCTTGACGAGGTCGGTGTCGTACTGCTCGTCGTAGGCGACGAGCGGCTCGACGGTGTCGGCGTAGAAGCGCTGCAGCTCGGCGGGGTCCTCGCTCATCGCCGACAGCAGCAGCCGGTAGGCCCCGGTCTGCTCGAACGCGAGCGCCTCGCCCTCGCTGCTCTCGGCGACGTTGGCGGCCAGCAGCGCCTCGTTGCGCGCGCGGGCGAGGTCCCCGACGGTCGCGGCGGGCCGGCTGCGCCCCAGCGAGAACGCGAAGCCGGCGACCCCGGCGTGCAGCTCGCGCAGCAGCGCCTCGGCCGCGCGCGCGGCGTCCTCCTCGCCGGCGCCGGGCAGCAGCACGACGGCCTCGGCGTCGAGCTGGCCGTCGGCGGCGCTGAGCACGGCGACGCTGGCCGGCAGGACGGCGCGCGCCCCCCGCTGGGCGACGGCCAGGAAGCGCTGGCGCCAGCCCTCGTCGGCGGGGGCGAGCGGGTGGGCGCGCACGACGAGGACGCTGCCACCCGCTTCGACGTCGACGCCGAGCTCGCGCCCGCGGGCGACCGCGGCGGCGGGGTCCTCGGGCGCGGCGGCGAGGATCTCGGTGACGAACGCGGCGGTGGCCTCCTCGGAGGCGCGCTCGGGCCCGCGCACGCGCTCGACCTCGGAGGCGATCAGCGTGACGACGAGCCGGGTCATCCCGGGGCCCAGGTCGGAGCGGGCGCGCATCGCCAGGCGGCCGACGACGGTGTCGGCGACCCGCAGCTCGTGCATCGACACGTCCTTGCCGCCGGCGAGCAGCGCGCGCTCGTCGGCGGGCGAGCGCGCGGCGACCGCGAGCACGACGCCGCTGCGGTCGACGACCGCCAGGCTGGCGTCGAGGGCGCGGGCGGCCGCGCGGACGACAGCGGGCAGGCCCGCTCCCGACTCGACGGCCTCCGTGATCGCGTCGAGCGCGGCGAGGTCGAGGCTCGCCGACGCCCCGGCTACGGACGTGGGCATCGACATCAGAGGCTATCCCCGCGCACCGCGCGCGGCCCGGCCGCTCAGACGCCCTCTTCGATCCGGTCCCAGAACCACGCGACGGCGAGCCCGCCGGCGACGCCCATCCCGACGAACGCGGCGGCGACGTACAGGGTCAGGAACAGCGCCGCGAAGCGCTGCCACAGGCGGCTGTACGACATCCAGGCGGGCCGCATGACGAGCCAGGCGAACGCGACGAACGCGATCAGGCCGCAGCCGCCGGCGACGACGTAGGTGACGTCCTCGTTGCTCATGGACCCCCTCGATTCTTGCCGATGAAGGCGACGAGCAGCCCGAGGATGCCGCACAGCGAGAAGATCGTGGCGCCCAGGCCCCACCCGCCGACGACGTCCGACCACCAGTGCGCGTGCAGGTAGACGCGCGACAGGCCGACGAGCACCGCGAGCACGATCGCGGCGACGACGAGGAAGGCGCGGCCGGCCAGCCGCGGGACCACCCGCGAGAGGAGGACGGCGATCGCCACCCAGCCCACCGCGTAGGCGGCGTGGCCGGACGGGTAGGCCGAGCCGACGGTGTCGACGAGCGAGTCCTCCGGCCGCGGGCGGTCGACGGTCGCCTTGGCCACGTGCACGGCGGCGGTCGTGACGGCGAGGCCGGCGACGAGCACGCCGATCCCCGCCCACGCCCGCCACAGCGCGAGCGCCGCGCACGCGAGGGCGGCGCCCGCGATCACCACGGGCAGGGACCCGAACACCGTGACGACCTTGGCGACGTCGACGAGCCAGCCGGCGTACAGGTCGTTCGACCACTCCACCCCGCGGCGGTCGGTCACGAGCAGCGGCTCGCCGGGCCCGACCGAGAACGCGAGCGCCAGGAAGCCGAAGCTCCCGACGGCGGCGACCGCGGCCAGCGTGGTGACCTCGAGGCCGAGGTCGCCGGGGGTGAAGCGCTGCACCGTGAACCGGGCGGGCCCGGACAGGCGGCGCGCGACCGGGTTGACGACGTGGACCACGACCGGCCGCAGGATCCGCACGACCGGACGCAGCGCCGGTCGCTGCGCCTGCTCGTCGAGCCACGCCCGCGCCTTGGCGCGATTGGCCGGCTCGCGCAGCCAGCGGTAGGAGACGACGGCGACGACGACCACGACGATCACCGAGCCGACCGCGAACGCGCCTCGCCCGGCGTAGTCGACGACGGTCCCGAAGCTCTGCCAGAACACGTAGCCGAGCACGCAGAAGGTCGTGCCCCACAGGCCGGCGCCGATGATGTCGTAGGGCAGGAACCGCCGCAGCGGCATCCCCGACGAGCCGGCGATGAACGGCGCCACCGCGCGGATGAGGCCGACGAACCGCCCGATGAGCACGGCCTTGCCGCCGTGGCGCTCGAAGAAGCCCTCGACCTGGCGCAGGCGCGGCGCGGTGATCTTGAAGCGCGGCCCGTGGCGCACGAGGAAGTCGCGCCCGAGCCGGCGGCCGAGCACGAAGCTCGTCACGTCGCCGGCGACCGCGCACGCCCACACCAGCGCGATCAGCAGGAAGATGTCGATCTCGCCCTGGCCGGCGATGACGCCGCCGACGATGATGGTCGTCTCGCCCGGCGCGATCAGGCCGATGAAGGCGCCGGTCTCGGCGAACGCCATGACCGCCACGAGCAGGTACGTCCACGGCCCGAGCGCCCGGCCGAGGTCCTCGATCAGGTGCTCGAGGTTCGGGAGGTGGACGACGCCGGTCGAGTACACGGCGGCCGCGATCGCGACCACGACGCCGGCGCTCAGCTCGATGCGGCCGAGGTGGCGCCGGCGGACCCACAGGAAGACGGCGAGCGCCAGCGCGCCGATGAGCCAGAGCGGCTTCACGGCGCCGGCCACCCCGGCTCGGGCGCGGCCACGAGCGGCGCCGGGTCGCGCCCGTCGAGCGTGTACGTGGCGGCGGCCCGCGCGCGCCGCAGGCCGTGCGGCCCGAGGAAGAGCCCGAGGACGGTCGGGCCCGAGCCGCTGACCATGACGACGTCGGCGCCGGCCCCGCGCGCCTCGTCGAGCGCGCCGGCGATCTCGGGCGCGAGCGCGAGCGCCGCCCGCTCCAGGTCGTTGACGCACAGGTGCGGCGGCAGGTCGCCGTGGCGGTCGATCGCCGTGCGCACCTCGGCCAGCCGCGCCTCGAGGTCGGCGGCGTCGCGCGGCAGCCCGAGGCGGTCGGCCTCCGCGTACACGGCGGCCGTCGACAGCGGCCGGCGGCCGGGGAGCACGAGCACGCCGAACGGCGCGCCGTCGCCGAGCCGCTCGACGCGCTCGCCCGCGCCGGTGGCCAGCGCGCGGCCCGGGCGCACCTGCGCGGGGACGTCGGCGCCCAGGCCTGCCGCGAGCTCGAGCAGGAGCGCCTCGTCGGCCGGGCGGCCGGACGCGCGGGCGGCCAGGCGCAGCGCGGCGGCGGCGTCGCCGGAGCCGCCGCCCATGCCGGCCGCGACCGGGACGCGCTTGACGATCTCCAGCCGCTGGGGCGGCGCATCCCAGCCGGTCGCGGCGCGGAACGCGGCGAGCGCGGCGCCGGCCAGGTTCGGCCCCTCCACGCCGGGGCAGACGACCTCGTCGCCCGTCGCGCCGGGCCCGGCGGGCCGCAGCGTCAGCACGTCGGCCAGGCTCAGCGACTGCATCACCGACACGAGCTCGTGGCGCCCGTCGCTCGGGCGCACCGGCCCGAGGAACAGGCACAGGTTGATCTTCGCGGGCGCGCGCTCGGTGCTCATCGGCTGGCCGCCTCGAGGCGCTCGTACAGGGCGCTGAAGTCCTCGGGGGCCAGGCGCTCGGCGCGCGCGTCGGGCGGGAAGCCGAGCTCCTGCAGCGCCGCGCGCGCGGCGTCGCGGATGCCGGGCCGCGCGAGGTCCAGCGAGCGCGGCAGCGCCTTGCGGCGGTGCGCGAACGCCTGCTGCACCAGCGCGCGCAGGCCCGGCGGGGCGGCCGGGCCGGTGCGGCGCAGCACGACGAGGACCGAGTCGACGTTGGGGACCGGGTGGAAGACCGTGCGCGACACGCCGCGCAGGACCCGCACCTCGCAGGCGAGCTGGGCGATGACGCTGGGGATGCCGTAGGCGGCGGTCGCCGGCGCGGCCGCGAGCCGCTGCCCGACCTCCTTCTGCACCATCGCCACCCACGTGGTCACCTGCGGCAGCTCCTCGATCGTGCGCAGGATGGCCGACGCGGCGATCCCGTACGGCAGGTTCGCCACGACCTTCGTCGGAGCCGGGTCCAGCGCGGACAGGTCGAGCGTCATCGCGTCGGCCAGGTGCAGCGTCGCGTTCGGGAACGGGTCCAGCGCGTCGCGCAGCGCCGGCTCCAGCGAGCGGTCGACCTCGACGACGTGGACGTGGGCGCAGCGCGCGGCGAGGTGCTCGGACAGCACGCCCAGGCCGCCGCCGATCTCCAGGCACACGTCCTCGGGGCCGAGCTCCGCGGCCCGCTCGATGACGCCGAGGATGTTGGAGTCGACCAGGAAGTTCTGGCCCAGCTCGCGGTTCGGCCGGACCCGGAACTGCGCCAGGCGCCGCAGGCTCGGCTGCGACGGCAGCCCGGCGCTCACCAGCCGAAGACCCGGGCCGCCGTGCGCTCGAGGTCGCGCTCGAGCTCCTCCAGCGTCACCCCGCGCCGCTCCGCGAGGAACCGCGCCGTGTGGACGACGAAGGCGGGCTGGTTGCGCTCCTTGCGGACCGCCTGCGGGGTCAGGTACGGGGCGTCGGTCTCGACGAGCAGCTGCTCGGCGGGGACGCGCTCTGCCGCCGCGGCCAGCTCCTCGTTGCGCGGATACGTGACGTTGCCGGCGAACGAGATGATCCAGCCGCGGTCGAGGGCCTCCTCCAGGTGGCCGGGCATCGAGAAGCAGTGCAGGATGACCGTGAGCCCGTCCGCCTCCTCGCGCAGGACCGCCATCGTGTCCTCCTCGGCCTCGCGCGTGTGGATGACGAGCGGCTTGCCGGTCTCGCGGGCCAGCCCGATCTGGGCGCGGAACGCGCGCATCTGGTCCTCGCGCGGCGCGCGGTCGCGGTAGTAGTCCAGGCCGGTCTCGCCGATCGCCGCGCAGCGCTCGTGCGCGGCGAGCGCCCGCAGCTCGGCCAGGTCGGCGTCGTCGAAGCCGTGCGCGAGGTTGGGGTGGCGGCCGATCGCCGCCCACACCTGCGGGAACGCCTCGGCGGCCGCCAGCGCGCTGCGGCACGTCGCCCCGTCGAGGCCGACGGTGAGGATGCGATCGACGCCCGCCGCCTCGGCCGCCGCGACGAGCTCGTCGTTGGGCGGCTCGCAGCTGTCGAGGTGGGTGTGGCTGTCGATCATCGCTTCGGGAAGAGCGGCTCCAGCGCCTGGACCTCGATCGGCGCGGGCGCGCAGCGCGCCGCGGAGATGGCGAGGTCGTCGGGCCCGGTGCGCCCGAGCGCCGCCATCAGCTTCGCCGTCGCGCCGGGCAGGTACGGGGCCAGCAGCACGGTGACGATGCGCACGCCCTCGTGCAGCGTCGCGAGGACGCGGTCGAGCTCGGCGGCCTGCTCGGGGTCCTTGGCCAGCTGCCAGGGCGCGCGCTCCTCGACGTAGCGGTTCAGGCGCCGCACGCGCTTCCAGATCTCCTCGAGCGCCGTGGTGATCTCGGCGCGATCGAGCTGGGCGCACACGGTCTCGGCCAGCCCGTCGAGCTCCGCGGTCAGCTCGGGATCGTGCTCGGTCGCGGGCAGGCGCCCGTCGCGGTAGCGCAGGATCATCGCGATCGTGCGGCTGGCGAGGTTGCCGTAGTCGTTGGCCAGCTCGGTCTCGTAGCGGGTCAGGAAGCCGCTCTCGGAGACCGGGCCGTCCTGGCCGAAGACGACCTCGCGGGCCAGGTAGAAGCGCAGCGCGTCGGGGCCGTAGTCCTCGATCACCTGGAACGGGTCGATGACGTTGCCGCGCGACTTGCTCATCTTCTCGCCCTCGCCGCCGTCCTCCGACGGGGTCAGCAGGAAGCCGTGGACGAAGACGTGCTCGGGCACCGCCAGGCCGGCGGCCATCAGCAGCGCCGGCCAGTAGATCGTGTGGAACTTGAGGATGTCCTTGCCGATGATGTGGTATGTCGCCGGCCAGAACTTGTGCGTGAGGTCCTGCTGCTGGCCGCGCGCGAAGCCGAGCGCCGTGTAGTAGTTGAGCAGCGCGTCGAACCACACGTAGAAGACCTGCGAGCGGTCCCACGGCACCTCCACGCCCCAGCGCAGCTTCGGGCGCGTGAGGCTGACGTCCTGCAGCCCGCCGGCCAGGAAGGAGCGCGCCTCGTTGTAGCGGTGGCGCGGCATCACGAAGTCGGGCCGCTCGTCGAACAGCTTCTCCAGGTCGCCCTGGAAGGCGGAGAGCTCGAAGAAGTAGTTGTCCTCGCGCTCGCGCGTCAGCGGGATCTTGTGGATCGGGCAGGTGTTGCCGGGGCCGATCTCGGCCTCGGTCTTGAAGTCCGCGCAGCGCGGGCAGTACCAGCCCTCGTAGGTGCCCTCGTACACGAATCCGTTCTCGCGCACGCGGGTGAGCACCTCCTGCACCCGGCGCACGTGCTCGGGGTCGGTGGTGCGGATGAAGAAGTCGTTGGAGACCTCGAGCAGCGGCATCAGGTCGCGGAACCGCTGCGAGTTCTTGTCGGCGAGCTCGAGCGGGGTGACGCCCTGCTCCTCGGCCGCGATCGCGACGGGCTCGCCGTGCTCGTCGGTCCCGGTGAGGAAGAAGACGTCCTCGCCGCGCTGGCGCTGGTGGCGCGCGAGCACGTCGGCGGCGATCGCCGTGTACGCGTGCCCCAGGTGCGGTGCCGCGTTGACGTAGTAGATCGGGGTCGTGATGTAGAACGGCACGGCGACGCAGGCTACTCGGGCGCCGCCGCGACGCCGGGCGACGGCCCGTGCCGACGGGCTCGCGCGCGGGCGCATGCGCCCGCGGCGCCGGCCGGCAGGGCGAGCGCGACGAGCCCCGCGCCGACCCACGCCAGCAGCGGGGCGCGCGCCGGCGGGGCGGACCGGACCGCCCCGGGCGCGCGCGCCGGACCGGCGCGCGACGGCGGCCGCCGCGACGCGCCGGCGGGCGGGGGCGGCGCCGCGCGCGGACCGCGCGGCGCGCGCCGTGCCGCCAGGAGCGCGAGCGGGTCGCGGTAGCCGAACCGGTCGCCGGCCCGGCGCGCCCCCAGGCGCACGCGACCGCTCGCGCCGGCCATGCCCAGCCGCCGCCCGCGCGCCACGCGCTCGCCGCGCACGACGTCCAGGCGGGCCAGACCGAGCACGGTCGCCACGAGCGGCCCGCAGCGGATCGCCACGCCGGCGCGCCCCGGCAGCCGGCCCGCGAAGGTGACGCGCCCGCGGCACGGCGCCCGCGCGGGCGCGCCCGGCGCCGCCGCCAGGTCGACCCCACGCCGCTGGCCCGGCGCGAACGGGTCGGGCCCGACCTGGAAGCGCCCGACGACCGGCCCATCGACCGGCGCGATCCAGCCGGCGGCCCGCGCCGCGGGCGCCGCCGCCGCGACGGCCAGCGCGGCGAGAAGCGCGGCGAGCAGGGCAGCGAGCGGCCGGGCAGTCATCGCCGCGACGCTACGGACGGACCGGCCCCGACTGGAGCCCGCGTCGCACATCCGTCACGCTTCCTGGGGAGAGAGCACACGAACCATGCCTCGTTCGTCACAGCTGGAGCCCGAGGTCGACGCGCTCTACGGCCTGCGCCCGGGCGAGTTCGTCGCCGCCCGCGACGAGCTCGCGCGCCGCCTGCGCCGGGAGGGCCACCGCGAGGAGGCCGACGCGGTGAAGGCGCTGGCCCGGCCGACCGCGGCCGCGTGGGCGGTCAACCAGCTCTCGCGGCGCGAGCCGGAGTGGACGCAGGCGCTCGTCACCGCCGGCCGGCGCATGCTGGAGGCGCACGAGCGGCTGCTGGAGCACGGGGACCGCGACGCCTGGCGCGAGGCCAGCGAGTCGGCCCGGGAGGCCGTCGAGCGGCTGGCGCAGCTCGCCGAGCAGATCCTGCGCGAGGAGCGCGGGTCGGTCAGCGGCGTGCTGCGCGACCAGGTCCGCGAGACCCTGCAGGCCGCGACGCTGGACGCCGGCGCCCGCGAGGCGGTCGCCGCCGGCCGCCTCACGCGGGAGCTGCGCCCGCCCGGCGGCCTGCCCCTCGGCGAGCGCGCCGGCCGCTTCGCCCCCGGCGGCGGCGACCAGGCCGTCCACCCCGGCTCCGACCGGCCCGCCCGCAGCCGCCCCGCGGCGCGCGCCGGCGCCGACCGCGAGGCCCGCGCCGCCCGCCGCGCCGCCGAGCGCGAGGCGCGCGCCGCCCTGCGCCGGGCCGAGCGCGAGCGCACCGCGGCCCAGGTCGCCGTCGAGCGGGCCGACCAGGCGCTCGCCCGCGCCGAGCGGGCGCGCGCGCTCGCCGCCGAGGCGCTCGCGGAGGCCCGGCAGCTCGAGCAGGAGCGGATCGCCGAGCTCGAGGCCGCCGAGCGCGCGCGGGAGGAGGCGGCCCGCGCGCTGGAGGAGCGCGAGCGGGCCGTCGCGGAGGCGCGCGCCGCCTTCGAGCAGGCGCGCGAGCCCGGAGATTCCCGCTGACGGCTCTGCGGCGAACCCCTGAGGCGCCGTTTACCGAGCGTCGCCATCCTCAGGCGTCGTGAGCAAGGACAGTCGTGAGCAGCGCCGGGCGCAGGCCCGCGCCCAGCGTGAGGCCGCCGAGCGCGAGGCCGCCAAGGCCGCGCAGCGCCGCAGGCGGCTGCAGCAGCTCGGCGGCGTCGTGGTCGCCGCCGTCGTCGTCGTGGTCGCCGTCGTGCTGATCGCCGGCGGGGGCGGATCGGACGACAACGCCGCGACCGATCCGACCGCCACGATCAACGCGACCGCCGAGATCCAGGAGCAGCTCGACGGGATCCCCCAGGACGGCTTCACGCTCGGCGACCCGAGCGCCCCGATCACGATCACCGAGTTCGGCGACCTCCAGTGCCCGGCGTGCGCGCACTTCTCGAACACGCTGATGCCGCGGATCGTCAACGACTGGGTGCGCACGGGCAAGGCGCGCTTCCAGTACCGCAACTTCCCCTTCATCGGCGAGGACTCGACGCGCCTGGCGCAGATGGCGCTCGCGCTCGCCGAGCAGGACAGGATGTTCGACTTCATCGAGCTCGTCTACGCCAACCAGGGCGCCGAGAACAGCGGCTACGCGACCGACGACTACCTGCGCCGGATCGCCGGCGCGATCCCGGGCGTGGACGTCGAGCGCGCGATGAAGGCGCGCGAGAGCGACGCGGTGCTGGACCGCCTCCGCGAGGACCAGGCGCTGGCGCAGAGCAACGGCGTCGACTCCACGCCGACGTTCCTCGTGGGCCGCTCCGGGCAGACGCCGCAGAAGGTCGACGCCACCCAGCTCGAGAGCACGCTCGCCCAGCTCGACTCATGAGGCGTCGCGTGGCGGCGATGGCCGCGCTCGCCCTGGCCGGGCTCGGCGTGGCCACCTACCTGACCGTCGTCCACTACTCGGGCGGCCAGCCGGTGTGCGCGGTCGGCCACGGGTGCGTGACCGTGCAGGAGTCCGAGTACGCCGAGCTCGCCGGCGTCCCCGTCGCGCTGATCGGACTGATCGGGTACGTGGCGATCCTGGCCAGCCTCGTCGTGCTGCGCGGCGAGACGGGGCGGCTCGTGCGGGTCGCGATGACCGCCGGCGGGTTCGCGTTCAGCGTCTACCTGACGTACCTGGAGCTGTTCGTCATCGACGCGATCTGCCCGTGGTGCGTCGGAAGCGCGGTGATCATGGCCGCGCTGCTCGTCCTCGCGGCGTACGACTTCCTCCATCCTCCGGACGAGGCCTGAGCGCGCCGGATCGGGGATCTCCCTCAACCTGCCCCGGATCCCGCCCGCGGGTGGCACACTCGACCCGTGCTGCAAGGACGCCACGAGGAGCTCGCGATCGTGCGGGAGCGGGTGGACGCCGCCCGCCGCGGTCGCGGCGTCGCGCTGCTGGTCCACGGCCCGCCCGGCGTCGGCAAGACCGCGCTGCTGGACGCGGCGGCCGCCGAGCCCGGAGTGCGCGCGCTCCGCGTGCGGCAGGCGTCCGACCTGATCGCCGCGCTGGCCGGCGCCCGCGACCGGCTGCCCGAGGCGCAGGCCCGCGCGCTCGGGACGGCCGCGACCGCGCCGCGCGAGCGCCTCGCCGCCGGGGTCGCGCTGCGCGCCCTGCTCGCCGAGGCCGCGGCCGACGGGCCGCTGCTGGTGATCGCCGACGACCTGCCCGCGCTGGACGCCGCCACGCGCGACGCGCTGCTGTTCGCGGCGCGCCGCCCGCCGGCGGGCGGCGTCGGTCTCCTGCTGGCCGCCGACCGGCCCGACGCCGCGCCGGGCGTCGAGGCGCTGCGCCTCGAGCCGGTCGACGAGCGGTCCGCGCACGCGCTGCTGGAGGCCGCCGCCCCGCCGGTCCGCCGCGCGCTGGTCACCGCCGCGGCGATGGACGCGCCCACCGTCGGCTGGCTGCTGGCCGCCCTGGAGGCCCAGGACGTCGGCGCCGGCGCGCTCGACGACGCCGAGCGCGCGGGCGCGCTGCGCACCGACGGCGAGCGCGTCGCGTTCCGCCACCCGTCCCTGCGCGCCGCCGTCGAGGCCACCGCGAGCGAGGCCGAGCGGACCGCCGCGCACGCCGCGCTGGCCGCCACCGCGCCCGACGCGCCGGGGCGCGCCGCGCATCTCGCGGCGGCCGCGCCGCCGGCGGCCGACGAGACGCAGGCGGCGCTGCTCGAGGCGGCGGCCGTGGCCGCGCGCGACGCCGGCGGCCACGCCGAGGCGGCGCGGGCGTTCGTCCGCTCCTCGGAGCTCTCGGCCGATCCCGACGAGGGCGCTCGGCGCGAGCTCGCCGCGGCGGAGGCGCTCGCCGTCGAGGGCGACCTCGACGAGGCGGAGGCCCGGCTCGACCGCGCCGCCGGCGCCGACCCGGTGGCCGCCGCCCGGCTGCGCGGCGCGCTGGCCATGCGGCGCGGCGACCCCGAGGGCGCCTATGCCGCCCTGACCCGCCAGGCCGAGCGCTGCGAGCAGGACGGCGACGACGCCGGCGCCGCCGCCCTGCGCCTGGAGGCCGCGGTCGCGCCGATGATGACCGGCGACGTGGCCGAGCACGACCGCGCGATCGCCCTGGCTCGCGCCGCGGCCGCCCGCGCCGGCGGCCCCGTCGCCGTGCTCGCCGAGCTGGTGGCCGCCGAGCTGCTGCTGGCGCGCGGCGAGGACGCGGTCGGCGACGCGGCGCTCGAGGCGCTCATGCCCGACCTCGCCACGGTCGATCCGCTCGCCTCGGCCGAGATCGTCGGGATGGCGGCGCAGTCGTCGCTGTGGATCGGCGCCCACGCGCGGGCCGAGCGGATCCTGGCCTGGATGATCGCCGCCGCCGAGGCCGCGGGCGCGACGGCGCGCCTGCCCTACCCGCTCGCGGTGCGCGCCGATCTGGCGTTCCGACGCGGGCGCTGGGACGCCGCGCTCGACGACGCGCGCGCCGCCGTCGGCGCCGCGCAGGCCACCGCCCAGCGCACGATGCTGGCGTTCACGCTGGCCGTGCTCGCGCGCGTCGAGGCGTGGCGCGGCGCGCGTCAGGAGGCGCGCCGGCACGCCGGCGAGGCGCTGGCGATCGCGATCGCCGACCGCGCCGACGGCATCGCCCTGCACGCGCAGGCCGCGCTCGCGGAGGTGGAGCTGCTCGACGGCCGCCCGGACGCCGCGGCGGCCGCGGCGCGGGAGGCCGCCCGGCTGGAGCGCGCCGGCGGCCTGATGCAGCTCGGCTGCTCCTGCTGGGCGGGCCCGCTCGTCGAGGCGCTGGCGCAGAGCGGCCGCGGCGACGAGGCGGCCGAGGAGCTCGACGAGCTCGACCGGCGCGCGGCCGCGGGCGGCTCGGCCTACGGGCGAGCGGTCGTGGCGCGCGGGCGCCTGCTGCTGGCGGCGCCCGACCGGATCGACGCGCTGGCGCGCGCCGCGCTCGACGCGCTCGACGACCTGCGCCTCCCGCTCGAGCGCGCCCGCACGGAGCGCGCGATCGGCGAGCGGCTGCGGTCCGCCGGCCGCCGCGCCGACGCCCGCCCGCACCTGCTCGCCGCCGCCGCCGCGTTCGACGCGCTCGGCGCCGCCGAGGCGGCGCAGCGCGCCCGCGCCCCCCTGGACGAGGGCGCCCCCGACGCGGGCGACGTCGTACTCAGCGCCGAGGAGCACCGCATCTGCCAGATGGTCGCCGCCGGCGCCACGAACCGCGAGATCGCCGGCGCGCTGTACGTCAGCGAGAAGACGGTCGAGCGCCGCCTGAGCGCGCTGTACCGCCGGCTGGGCGTCGGCTCGCGCATCGAGCTGGTCCGCGTGCTGGCCGCCCAGTAGGCGCCCGTACCTACACTGCGGCGCGATGATCCTCGGACGCGCACGGGAGCGCGCCCACATCGCCTCGCTGGTGCAGGCCATGCGGGGCGGCCGCAGCTTCGCCCTGCTGGTGGAAGGACCCGCCGGGATCGGCAAGTCCACGCTCCTCGACGACGCCGTCGCCCACGCCGGCGACGTGCGGGTGCTGCGCACCCGCGGCTTCGAGGGCGAGACCGACCTCCCCTACGCCGGCCTGCTGGAGCTCGCCGGCCCGATCCTGCCGCTCGCCGACGCGCTGCCCGAGCCGCAGCGGCTGGCGCTCCACGGCGCGCTGGCGCTCGCGGACGCGCCGCCGGGGGACCGCTTCGCCGTGCCGGCCGCCCTGCTCGCGCTGCTCGGCGCGGCCGCCGAGGACGGCCCGCTGCTCGTCGTCGCCGACGACGTCCACTGGCTCGACGCGGCCACGCGCGAGGCGCTGCTGTTCGCCGCCCGCCGCGCGTCCTGGGAGGGGCTCGGGGTGCTGCTCGCCGCCCGCGACGGCGACGGCGAGCCGATCGAGGCGCCCGGGCTCGATCGGCTCGCGCTCGAGGCGCTGGACCGCGACAGCGCGCTCGCGCTCGTGCGCGACGCGCCCGGCGACCCCGGCCCGCCGCTGGCCCCGGTCGCGATCGAGGCGGTCGTCGACGCCGGCGCCGGGAACCCGCTGGCGCTGCTGGAGCTGCGCCGCCGCCTCACCCCCGAGGAGCGCGCCGGCGAGGTCGACCCCGTCGCGCCGCTGCGCGCCGGCTCGGCGCTGCACGACAGCTTCGCCCGACGGCTCGAGGCGCTGGCGGACCCGGCCCGGCTGGCGCTGTGCGTCGTGGCCGCCGCCGGCCACGCGCCGCCGGGCACCGTCGAGCGGGCGCTCGCCGCCCTGGACGTGCCCGCCGGCGCGCTGGACGCCGCGCGCGACGCCGGCCTGCTGTCGGGCGACGCGACGGCGCCGGCCCTGCGCCACCCGCTGCTGGCGGCCGCCGCCTACCACGACCAGCCGGCGTCGGCGCGCCGCGCCGCCCACCGCGCGCTCGCGGGCGCGGTCGCCGACCCCGCGCGCCGCGCCTGGCACCTGGCGCACGCGGCGACCGGCCCCGACGCCGAGGCCGCCGACGCCCTCGCCGCCGCGGCGCGCGACGCCCGCGCGCGCGGCGCCCACGTCGAGGCGGCCCGCGCCGGCGTGCGCGCCGCCGAGCTGACCCCGGACCCCGCGCAGCGCGCCGGCCGCGAGCTGGAGGCGGCGGTCGACGCGACGCTCGGCGGGCAGCTGGCGCTCGCCGGCGAGCTCGCCGACCGCGCCGCCCGGCACGCGCCGGCGCCGGAGTCCGCCGCGACGGCCGAGCTGGTGCGCGCCCGCGTCGACATGCGCACCGGCGACCCGCTCGGCGGGGCGCGGCGCGTCGAGGCCCTGGCCGAGCAGGCCGCCGCGGTCGGCCAGGACGCCGCCGCGGGCATGCTGCTGCTCGAGGCGGCGATGGCGCACATGGTCGGCGGCGACACCGGCGCGCTGCTCGAGCTGGCCGGGCGCGCGCGGGCGGCGGCCGCCGCGGCGGGCGCGCACGAGGTCGAGATGCTGGCCGGCCTGGCCACCGGCAGCACGCTCGTCGCGCTCGGCCGGCGCGTCGAGGGAGAGCCGCTGCTCGACGCCGCCGCCCCGATCTTCGCGGCCGCCGATCCGCTGGCCCAGACCGCCGAGCTGGTGGCGATGGGCGCGACGGCGCTGGCCTGGCTGGAGCGCTTCGACGAGGCCGAGCGCGTGTGCGAGCGGATGGTCGACGCGGCCCGCCGCGCCGGCGCGCCCGGCCGGCTCGTCTACCCGCTCGACGTGCGCGCGCAGGTGCGCTGGCGCCGGGGCCGCTGGGCGGCGGCGCTCGCCGACGCCGACGAGGCCGTGCGGCTCGCGCGCGAGACCGGGCAGGTCCCGCTGCTGGCGGCGACGCTGCCGACGCTGGCCCGCGCGGAGGCCGGGATCGGGCGCGTGGACGCCGCCCGCGACCACGGCGCCGAGGCGCTCGCGCTGGCCGAGACCGCCGGCGGCGCCGCCACGGCGATGCAGGCGCGCGCCGCGCTCGGGTTCGCCGAGCTCACCGCCGGCCGCGCCGACGCCGCGCTCGCCTGGCTGGACGCGGCGGCGCAGACGACCCGGGCCCGCGGGTACGAGCCGGCGACGACCCTGATGGCCGGGGACCACGTCGAGGCGCTGCTGCGCGCCGGCCGGCGCGAGGACGCCGAGCGCGAGACCGCGGCGCTGGCCGACGCCGCCGTGCGCACCGGCGGCGCGTGGGCGGCGGCCGTGGCCGCACGCTGCCGGGCGATGCTCGACGACGACGCGCCACCTCCGCCCCCGGTCGCGATGCCGTTCGAGCAGGCGCGCGCCGACCTCGTCGTCGGGGAGCGGCTGCGCCGTGCGCGCCGCCGGGCCGAGGCGCGCTCGCCGCTGGAGGCCGCGCTGGCCGCCTTCGAGCGCCTCGGGGCCGAGCCGTGGGCCGCGCGGGCCGTCGGGGAGCTGCGCGCGACGGGCGGCGAGCACGCCGCCGCGACGCCCCCGACCCCGGTCGCCGAGCTGACGCCGCACGAGCTGCAGGTCGCGCTGCTCGTCGCCGACGGGCTCACGAACCGCGAGGTCGCCGCCGCGCTGTTCCTGAGCCCGAAGACGATCGAGCACCACGTCGGCGCGATCATGCGCAAGCTCGACCTGCGCTCGCGCACCCAGCTGGCGACCCTGCTGGGCGGCGAGCGCGAGCCGGTCGAGGCCTGATCAGGCGATCCGCCGGAACGTCGCCTCGACGTGCACGGTGTCGCACACCTGACGGCCGGCGCCGCTCAGCGGCGGGCACGTGCCGGCCTCGGTGAACCGCCCGCCCGACCAGTCCTGGAACGGGATCACGTGCCCGATCCTCGAGCGCCCCTTGAAGCGCACGGTCCCGCCGCGGCGCACCGTCATGAGCTGCCGGTACTCCTTCGTGAACCGCACGCCCAGCCCGTCGCGGTGGGGCAGGCCGGGCCCGCCCGGCTGCGTCGGCGGGCAGGTCCTGAAGGCCGGCGCGTTGGGGACCACGTCGGCGTTGACGTGCGCGACGTCGCGCACGAGCGGGACGAGCAGGTCGTCCTCGTCCTTGGTCGCGGCGCCCTTGGGGACCATCACGAAGTGGAGCTGCGGCGCCGTCAGCTTCCTCGTCCCGCAGTCGGGCCGCACGATCGGCTCCAGCGGCGGGTCGGCCCGGCCCACGCAGTCGCCCAGCTCGCCGCCGCACGTGCCGCACTCGGGCAGGTGCTCGTCCCAGTCGGCCTTGCGCGTGACCTGGCCCTCCATGCGCATGAGCGTCTCCGGCACGAGCGACACCCGGCGGCCCATCGCGACCAGCTTGTGGCGGACGGGCTTCTCAAGCGAGTACACGGTGCGCTCGAGGCCGGTCGCGTCGGTCCACGTCGCGCAGCGGTCGCGGGTCTCGGAGTCGAGGTAGTGCCATTCGACCTCGCGGTTGACCGACGCCTCCTCGAGGACGAACGTGCGCTCGACGATCTTCGGGATCTTCTGCGCCTGGGCGGCGCCGGTGGCCAGCACGGCGATCGCCGCCGCCGCGGCGAGCGCGGCGGCGAGACGGAGAATTCGGATCGTCATCGCCGCGCTCACCGGATCGTGATCGCCTGCGCCATGCCCAGGACCGAGTGCGGCCGGTTGCGGCTGCCGCGGTCCCCGTAGGCGCACACGAGCAGGTACCGCCCGGGCGCCAGGCGCGGGGTGACGACGTTCGTGGTCTGGGGGGAGACGAGGCCGACCGCCTGCTGGGGCATGCCCGCGAAGCGGATCTTCTGGAAGCGGCCCTGGCGCGCCAGGCGCACCGCCCGGCCCACCGGTCCCTTGACCTTGGCGAGCACCGCCTCGTGCAGCTGGCGGCCGCGGTTGACGACGGCGATCCCGGCGGCCGCGTCCACCGTCTTGGGCGCGACGAACCGGAAGTCGCGCAGCTCGATCTGTGCCCCGGCCTCGGGCGCGGGCGCGCCGGTCGGGACGTCGCGCACGCCGAACCCGCCGACCCAGTCCGTGGTCTTCTCGCCGAACGTCACGATCGCGTACTGGCCCGGGGTGAGGTTCACGGTCGACGTGTACGGCGCGCCGGGCCGGGCCGAGCCCGCCATCAGCCAGGCGCCCCAGCGCCCGATGCCGGCGGGCGCGAGCTTGCCGACCGCGTTGGCGAACCCGGTCGTGTCGGCGCCGGCGCGCAGCGCCACGACGGCGAAGTCGGTCGGTCGGCCGGCCTGGACCGTCACGGTCGTCCAGCCGTGGCCTTCGAGGCCCTCGATGCCCGCGCGACCGTCGTCGATCGTGATCGTGGCGGCCGGCGCCTGGGCGGCGGCGGACGCGGCGGGCAGGAGGGCCAGCGCGGCCGCGGCCGCGAGGAGCTTCAGAGGAGAACGCATGGGCGGCGACGCTACGTCCGCGCCGCCCGGCGCACATCGGGGGGTTCCCTCGCCTAGTCCTGCAGCGCCCGGTACAGCTCGTTGGCGGGCACGCCCGTGAGCTCGGCGACGACCGCGGCGGCCGGGCGCACGCGCGCGCCGGCCTCGACGAGGCGCGACAGCGCGTCGAGCGCCCGGGCGCGGTCGGCGGCGCCCTCGGGCGCCGCGCCGACGACGAGGACGATCTCGCCGCGCGGCGCCTCGGCGGCGTAGCGCTCGGCCAGCTCGCCCGCCGTGCCGCGCACGACCTCCTCGTGCACCTTCGTCAGCTCCCGGCACACCGCCACCGGCCGCTGCGGGTCGACCGCGGCCAGCGAGGCCAGCGTGGCCGCCAGCCGCTTGGGCGACTCGAACGCGACGACGGTCTCCGGCGCCGCCCACAGCGCCGCCCGGTCGGACGCCTTGCGCGGCACGAACCCGGCGAAGCGCCAGCGGTCGGCGGGCAGCGCGCTGGCGACGAGCGCGGCGAGCGCGGCGCTGGGCCCCGGCAGCACCTCGACGGCCAGGCCGGCGGCGACGCACGCCTCGACGAGCACGTAGCCGGGGTCGCTGACCAGCGGCATCCCGGCGTCGGAGACGAGCGCGACGACGGCGCCCTCGCGCATCCGCTCCACCAGCTCGGCCGCCCGCTGGCGCTCGTTGTGCTCGTGGTAGCTGACCAGGGTCGCCGACACCCCGTAGCGGTCGAGCAGCACGCGCGTGCGGCGCGTGTCCTCGCAGGCGACGACGTCGGCCTCGCGCAGCGCCGCGAGCACGCGCAGCGTCACGTCCTCGAGGTTGCCGATCGGCGTGGGGCAGACGACGAGGCGGCCCGTGCTCACGCGGCCGCCCGCTGGTCGACCGACTCGCGCGCCAGCAGCGCGGCCCCGAGCATCCCTGACTCCTCGCCGAAGTGCGCGGCGGCGACCCGCGCGTGGTCGCGCGCCGGCGGCAGCCCGCGCGCGACCATCTCGGCGCGGGCCGGCTCGAGCACGAGGTCGCCGGCGGCGACGACCCCGCCGCCGATCACGATCACGTCGGGGTTGAAGACGTTGACGAGGCTCGACATCCCCACGCCGAGACGGCGGCCGACGAGCGCGAGGACGTCACGCGCGGCCTCGTCGCCGTCGTGGGCGAGCTCGGTGACCAGGGGCCCGGTGATGCCGCGGCCCTCGGCGAGCGTGCGCCCCAGCGCCGACCGCGGCCGGCGCCCCGCCATCGCGGTCGCCTCGCGCACGAGCGCCGAGCCCGACGCCATCACCTCAAGGCAGCCGCGGTTGGGGCAGTTACCCTGGCACGGCGGGCCGTCCTGCTCCACGACGATGTGGCCGAGCTCCCCGGCGGCGCCCTGGGAGCCGCGGTACAGCTCGCCGTCGATGAGGATCCCGCCGCCGATGCCGGTGCCGAGCGTGAGCATGAGCGCGTTGCGGGCGCCCTCGGCGGCGCCGGCGCGGTGCTCGGCCAGCAGCGCCAGGTTGGCGTCGTTGTCCATGAACACGGGCAGGTCGAGCCGCTCGGCCAGCAGCGCCGCCACCGGCACGCCCGCGAGCGGCAGGTGGGTGGCGTAGACGGACACGCCGCGCGAGGCGTCGATCGTCGACGGGATCCCGATGCCGACGGCGTCGACCGGCCCGTCGACGGCCTCGACGGCCTCGCGGATCGCGCCCTCCATGATCGCGAGCACCTCGGCGGTGTCCTCGCCGCGCGAGGAGCGCAGCGCCCGATGGTGCACGCGCAGCCCGGGATCGACGGCGCCGGCCAGCAGCTTGGTGCCGCCGAGGTCCACACCGATCACGCACCCTTTAGGCACCTTCGCCACCATACAGCGCCATGTCGGACGCCCCGGGGCGGGACGAGCCGTCCCATCCGCTCCCATCCGCGGCGCGGGCGCCCCACCCTCACGACCCGCCGCCCAGCTACACGAAGTACCGGTCGCGACCGCGCTTGCTGCCCCGGCGCGAGGGCGACGCGATCGCGGAGCTGCGCCGCCACGCCGCCCGCGGCGACGGCGGCGCGCGCCCGCCGCGGCGCGGCCTGCGCATCCCCGGCACGCGCAAGCCCTGGACCTGGGGCCGCGTCCTGCGCTGGGTCGTCGGCCTCTTCCTCGGCTGGATCCTGCTGTCGTTCGCGCTCTTCCTCGTCAGCGCCCAGATCCAGGCCGGCGACACGTCGGACGAGACGAAGGCGGCGCTCGACGACGGCGGCTTCCCGCTGTGGTCGGCGACGAACGTCCTCGTCCTCGGCTCCGACCGGCGCGCCGAGGGCAACGCCGAGCCGGGCGCGTCGACGAGCGGCCCCAGCCGCTCGGACTCGATCATGCTGCTGCGGGTCGGCGGCGGCCACAACAGCCGCCTGTCGATCGCGCGCGACACGATCGTCGACATCCCCGGCCACGGCGCCGGCAAGATCAACGCCGCCTACGCGTACGGCGGCGCGCCGCTGGCGATCGAGACCGTGCGCCAGTACCTGGGGATCGAGATCAACCACGTGATCGAGGTCGACTTCGAGCGCTTCCCGGGGCTGATCGACGCGCTCGGCGGCGTCACCTACGAGGGCAAGTGCGTGTTCTCGAAGATCAACGGCGGCAGGCGCAACGGCGGCTTCACCCTGCGCCTGCGACGCGGGAAGACGCACATCGACGGCGAGCAGGCGCTCGCGCTGGCCCGCACCCGCAAGAACCTCTGCCGCCCGCAGGAGACCGACCTCGACCGCGCCCTCCGCCAGCAGTTCCTGCTGACCGCCATGAAGGACAAGCTGACCACGCCCGGCGGCCTGTTCGGCATCCCCCACGGCGCGTTCTACCGGCTGCCGCTCGTGGGCTGGCGCACGCCGCGCGCGTTCCAGTCCGACATGAGCGGCCCGACGCTCGCCGCCGTGTTCGCGGCGATGGCGATCGGCGGCGGCGCGGAGACGCACGTGCTCGGCACGCTCAGCGGCGTCGTGCCCGAGTCCGAGAAGGACGCGGCCGTCGAGGCGTTCCTCGAGGGCTGATGGGTCAGGTCGCGACGAGCACGTACTCGGTCGCGACGCGGCGGCCGGCGGCGGCGTGGGTGCCGAACGCGTAGCGGTGCGCCAGCTCGACGCGGCGCACGTCGCGCCGGCGGCGGCGCAGCAGGCGCTCGAGCTCGTCGACGCCGAGCGCCGCGTTGGAGCCGTAGGAGACGACGAGCGCGCTGTCGGCGAAGTGCCCGAACAGCCGGTCGAGCGCGTCCGCGGCCGTGGCCCGGTGGGCGAACGGCGTGTGGCGCTTGCGCAGCTTGCGCGTCTTCGTCTCCCACATGATCTCCTGCCCGCGCCAGTACGTCGCCAGGCCCTCGAGGAAGTGGTAGCGCTTGACATAGCACGTATCGTCGCGCGGCGGCGCGTACGGCGGGTCGAGGTAGGCGACCGCGACGCCCTCCGGGTCGAGGTCGAACACCTCGGCGCACGTCGCCCGCGACGGCGCGCCGTCGGCCGGGAACACGGCGGCGTTGTAGGCCGCGACCGCCTCGCGGAACAGCGCCTCCAGCGGCATCCGCAACTGGCGGCGCCCGTCGTCGTAGCGCGGGGTCGTGATCGTGAACACGCCTCGCGGCTGCTTCCACGCGGCGGCCAGGCACAGCGCGGCGAGCGCGACCGCCCGACGGTTGCCGTCCAGCTCGTCGATGTGGGACCACGCTGCATCCAAGAAGCCGAGGTCCTGGTCGGGGAAATAGAGCCCGGCGAACGTGGTCTGGATGAAGTCGCGACCGTCGCGGTTGCCCGAGCAGATCCGCTCGACGTCGTCGGACGTGAGCCGGTCGCCGTCGTTGGCGACCACCGCCTGCGCGATCGTGGCGGCGAACGCGAGGTGGTCGTTGGCGAGGACGCTGCGCCCGGTCGCCTTCAGCGTGTAGGCCACGACGCCGCTGCCCGAGAAGGCGTCGACGGCCGGGCCCGGCGGGAGGTCGGCGAAGATCGTCGCGAGCGTCGGGGCCAGCCGGTGCTTGGAGCCCATGAAGCGCAGCCGCGGATAGCCGGCGAGGCGCTCCGCGAGCGTCGCCGGCGCCATCGCCCCGCGGGTCAGTCGCTCGACGACGTGCCGGAGCCCGACGACGAGCCCGAGTCGCTCTTGGATTCGGTCTTCGCGGTCGAGGAGGACGAGTCGGAGCCCTTGTCGCCCGACTCCTTCTGCTCGCGGGCGCGCTTGCGGGTGCCGTAGTCGGTGTTGTAGAAGCCCGACCCCTTGAAATGCACGGCGGGCGCGTGCAGCACGCGCTCCACGGGCTGCCCGGTCTCCGGGTCCTCGGTCAGCGGCTCATCAGTGATCGACTGGAGGAGCTCGAAGGTGGTGCCGTCCTGGCGGCGGTACTCGTAGATGGGCATCGGGCCGAGGATTGTAGAGTCCGCCGCCCGCATGACCTCCGACACGGTCACAATGGACAAGATCGTGGCGCTCACGAAGCGCCGCGGATTCATCTTCCCCACCGGCGAGATCTACGGCGGTCTGGGCTCCACGTACGACTTCGCGCACTACGGCGTGCTGCTGAAGACGAACGTCAAGAACGCCTGGTGGCAGACGATGCTCCAGGAGCGCGACGACATCGTCGCGCTGGACTCGGCGATCCTCCAGCACCCGAAGACGTGGGAGGCCTCCGGCCACCTGGAGGGGTTCACCGACCCGCTCGTCCAGTGCCTGGGCGAGTGCAAGCGCCGCTTCCGCGCCGACCACCTCGACCCCGACCAGACCACGTGCCCGGTCTGCGGCGGCGAGCTGAGCGAGCCGCGCGACTTCAACCTCATGTTCGAGACGACGATGGGACCGGTGAAGGAGGCCGGCGCCACCGTCTACCTGCGCCCGGAGACCGCGCAGGGCATCTTCGTGAACTTCAAGAACGTCCTGCAGACGTCGCGCAAGAAGCCGCCGTTCGGCATCGCGCAGGTCGGCAAGTCGTTCCGCAACGAGATCACGCCCGGCAACTTCGTGTTCCGCACGCGCGAGTTCGAGCAGATGGAGATGGAGTTCTTCGTCCCGCCCCCCGACGCGCCCCGCTGGTACGACTACTGGAAGCAGGCGCGCTTCGACTGGTACGTCGAGCTCGGCCTGCGGCCCGACCACCTGCGCCTGCGCGAGCACGACCCCGACGAGCTCAGCCACTACTCGTCGGGCACCGCCGACGTCGAGTACCTGTTCCCGATCGGCTGGTCGGAGCTGGAGGGCATCGCCAACCGCGGCACGTTCGACCTCACCCAGCACTCCGTGCACTCCGGCGAGAAGCTCGAGTACTTCGACCAGCAGACCAAGGAGCGCTACATCCCCGCGGTCATCGAGCCGGCCGCCGGCGCCGACCGCGCGACGCTCGCCTTCCTCGTCGACGCCTACGACGAGGAGGAAGTTCCCACCGGGCGAGGCGGCTCGGGCGGGTCGGAAGGTGGCGACGGTGGGGCCCACGGCGAGATCCGGACGGTGCTGAAGCTGCACCCGCGCCTGGCTCCGGTGAAGGTCGCGGTGCTGCCGCTCGTGCGCAAGGACGGCCAGCCCGAGGTCGGCCGCGAGGTCGTCGACCTCCTGCGCCGGCACATGCAGGTCGAGTACGACGAGGGCGGCTCGATCGGCAAGCGCTACCGCCGCCAGGACGAGATCGGCACCCCGTGGTGCGTGACGATCGACCACCAGACGCTCGAGGACCGCACGGTGACCGTGCGCGACCGCGACACGCTCGAGCAGGAGCGCATCCCGATCGACGCGCTGCGCGAGCACTTCAGCGCCCGCCTGGCCGCGCCCTGGCGCTCGCCGAAGCTCGGCTGAGCGTTGAGATCGGCTGTCCGATGCCATGCTCCCACGTCGCCCGGGCCGCCGGTCCGCGCGGCTGCGGTCGCGCGCGGCGCCAGTGCCCACGCGCCCACGCTGACCGTTGTCGGATCACGACCGCATAGCGATCGCAGGACGACAACGGCCGCGCCGCTCGCGACTGGCTGAACGGCCAGTCAGGAGCTACGCTCCGCCCATGAGGGTCTCCGTCCCCGCAGCGACCAGGCAGATCTCCTACACGGACCTGTACGCGCGCTGGGAGCGCGGCAACTGGCGGGCCACCGAGATCGACTTCAGCCAGGACCGGGTCGACTGGCACGAGAAGATGACGCCCGAGCAGCGCCGCAGCGCGCTGTGGCTGTACTCGCTGTTCTTCCACGGCGAGGACGCGGTCGCCGACGACCTGTCGCCGTACATCGACGCGGCCCCGCTGGAGGAGCAGAAGTACTTCCTCACCACGCAGCAGGTCGACGAGGCGCGCCACTCCGTCTTCTTCCAGCGCTTCATGAACGAGGTCGTCGGCCGCGGCGACGGCACGCCCGGCGGCACGCTGGCCGCCACCGCCGACCAGCTCACCTGGGGCCACCGCAAGGTCTTCGGCCGCCTCGACCGGATGGCCGACGAGCTGCGCCGGGACCGCTCGCCGCGCAAGCTCGCCGCGGCGGTGACGCTCTACCACATCATCGTCGAGGGCTCGCTGGCCCAGCCGGGCCAGCACATGATCGAGCGCTACCTCACCGAGTACGACCTGCTGCCCGGCTTCCGCGCCGGAATGGCGAACGTCGCGTTCGACGAGCAGCGCCACATCGCGTTCGGCGTGCGGCTGCTGGCCGACCTGTGCGAGCAGGACGCGGGCTGCGCCGACGCGATCGTCGAGACGATCCGCGAGGTCCTCCCCTGGACCACCGCGGTCGCGCTGCCGCCCGGCGGCGACGAGACGTACACGACCGCGTTCGGCTTCACGCTCGAGGACCTCTACGAGGAGGGCGCGCGCATGCAGGAGGCGCGCCTGCGCGCGATCGGCCTGCCGGTCGACGAGCTGCCGCGGTTCCCGCTGCCGATGGACCTGCCGCCGCGCGAGCGCGCGGCGCGCGGCCTGCGGCTCCTGAAGGCGGGCCTGATCGGGCCCAAGCGCCCGCAGCCCGCCGACCGCGACCCCGACACGATGGCGCTCGTGTTCGACACGATCCGCCGCCAGGCCGACCCGAGCGTGGTGCCGCCCGGCACGACGGTCCAGTGGGACTTCCCCGACGCCGACCCCTGGTACCTGCGCTGCGACAACGGCTCGACCGAGGTCGCGCCCGGCCGGGTCCCGCGGCCCGACGTGACGCTGCGCGTCGCCTACGACGACTTCGCCGACGTCACCGCCCGCCGCGCCAGCCCGGTGAAGCTGATGCTGCAGCGGCGGATGCGCCCGTCGGGCGACCCGCGGGTGCTGCTGAAGCTCGGCCGGCTGCTCGGCTGAGCGCGACCGTCAGGCGACCGTCGCGGTGATCCGCAGGCGCAGGCGCCCGCCGCCGGCCTCGGTCGCGCGGATGCCGGTGATCCGCACGCGCGGGTCGTCGCACAGGACGGTCGTGCCGACCGGCACCCCCTCGGGCTCGGCCACCAGGACGCCGTCGCGCACGACCACCCGCACGCTCACCGGCAGCGACACGCCGAACGCGCCCGCCTTGCCGCGGAAGACGAGCTCGCCCGGACGCGACGCGCCGGGGTCGTAGCGCAGGTCGTCGACGTCGACCGGCGCCGCCGCCGCGATCTGCGCCACGTCGACGGTCGCCTCCGCGGCGCCCTCCGTGCCGCGGCGGCGCACCGCCACGTCGCTCAGCGTCACGCCCTCCTGCGTCACCTCGGGGATCGTCAGGTCCAGCGGGTCCTGCGCGAGCAGCGCGTCGAGCTCGCCCGACCCCACCGCCTCCCGCGCGCGCAGCTCCTGGGCGCGGCCGGCCAGCGCCTGCTCCAGGCCGGCGGTGTCGAACGACACGGCCGCCACCGGCGGCAGCGGCGGCGGGTCGGCGGAGGGGCGCAGCAGCAGAAACGCGACGGCGCCGCCGGCCACGCACAGCGCCGCCACGAGCGCGATCCGCAGCGACCGCGCGCCGGCGCGCATGTCAGGCGATGATCGCGCGGACCGCGGCGACGCCGGCCGCGATCGTCTCCGAGTGGTCCCGCTCGGGCTCCAGCAGCATCCGCAGCGAGAGCCCGTCGGCCAGCGACAGCAGCACCTCGACGACCGCCTCCGGCGAGGCCGCCAGGTGGAGCACGCCCTGCTCGTGCTTGTCGGCCAGCACCGTGACGATGTGGCGGCGCATCCCGGCCTGCAGCTCGGCGTACTCGGCGGCGATCTCCGGGTTGCGCTGCGCGAGCGAGAACAGCTCGAAGCCGACGGCGACGAGGTCGCGGTCGTTGGCGACCAGGTCCTCGAGCGAGGCGACCAGCAGCGAGATCACGTCCTCGGCGGTCTGCGCCTTCTCCAGCGCGGCCTCCAGCGCCGCCATCCTCAGCTCGAAGTCGCGGCGCACCACCTCGGTCAGCAGCCGCTCCTTGGTGCCGAAGTAGTAGTGCAGCAGCCCGCGCGACACGCCCGCCTCGCGCGCGACGTGGTCGAACGTCGAGCCGGCGACCCCGCGGCGCGCCACCGAGCTGCGCATCGCGTCGACGATGCGCTGGGCCTTGTCGTTGGAGAGGGTGCGGGTCGAAGCGGCCTCCACGCACCCAGCGTATTGCGCCCGACACGACGAAGGCGCCCCGGGAGGCGCCTTCGGACGATCGATGCGGCTCGGCGGCCGCGGGACTAGGAGGCCGTCGGCGCAGGCGACGGCGGCGGCGACGCGGGAGCGGTGGTCGACGTGTAGTCGAACTCCTCCTCCGCGCCGAACAGCAGGTCGAGGACCTTGTTGCGCAGCCCCTCGCTCAGCGCGAGCGCGAGCCCGGCGGCGACGACGACCAGCAGCAGCTTGCGGCCCCGGCGCTTCTTCTTCTTGGGGCCCTCGCGCAGGGCCTGCGCGGCATCACGGAGCGCCTCCGACGCGTTGTGCAGCTCCTTCTGGAACTTCTTGTCGTCGAGGATCACCTTCGCCGGCGTCTTGCCGTTGCCCAGCCGGTCGATCGCGGCCCGCGCGGAGTCGAACGCCGTCTTCAGGTTGTCGCGCAGCTCTTCGTCCTGCATGAGGCGCTGCACGTAGGGGCTGCTCTTGACGGCAAGTGCTGCGCTTCCCGCCTTCGCGGCCTTGGACTTCGCTGCCATTCTCACTTCCCTCGGGTCGCTTGTCGGGACCTTCGGCCAGCATATACCCGGCCGTTGCCCATCGCACCCTGCGGCAGGGCGGCCTTCAGCACCTCGCCCACGTCGCGCACGAACACGAACTCGAGCTCCCGGCGCAGGTGCTCGGGGATCTCGTCGGCGTCGGCCTCGTTGTCGGCCGGCGCGATCACGCGCCGCAGGCCGGCGCGCTGCGCGGCGAGCGCCTTCTCCTTCAGGCCCCCGATCGGCAGCACCTGGCCGGTGAGCGTCACCTCGCCGGTCATCGCCGTGTCGTCGCGCATCGGGCGGCCCGACAGCAACGAGACGAGCGCGGTCACGATCGTCACGCCCGCGCTCGGGCCGTCCTTGGGCGTCGCCCCGGCCGGCACGTGCACGTGGATGTCGTGGGTGTTGAACCACTCGTCGTCGATGCCCTCCGGCGGGTGCGCGCGGACGTACGTCAGCGCCGCCTGGGCCGACTCGCGCATCACGTCGCCGAGCTGGCCGGTCGTCGTCAGGCGCCCCTTGCCGGGCGTGGCCGACGCCTCGACGAACAGCACGTCGCCGCCGACCGGCGTCCAGGCCAGGCCGGCCGCCACGCCGGGCTCTCTCGTGCGGCGGCGGACCTCCGAGTGGAAGCGGCGCTTGCCCAGCAGCTCGCGGACGCGCTTCTCCGACACGGTCATGCGCCGCTTCAGCGTCCCCTCGGCCACCTGACGGGCGACCTTGCGGCAGATGCTGCCGATCTCGCGCTCCAGGTTGCGCACGCCCGCCTCGCGCGTGTAGTCGCGCACGATCGCCCGCAGCGCCGGCTCCGAGAACGAGATCTGCGAGCGCTTCAGGCCGTTGCGCTCGATCTGGCGCGGCACCAGGTAGCGCTTGGCGATCTCGAGCTTCTCCTCCTCGGTGTAGCCGGCGAGCTGGATGATCTCCATGCGGTCGCGCAGCGGGCCCGGGATCGTGTCGAGCGTGTTCGCGGTCGTGATGAACATCACGTCGCTGAGGTCGAACGGCACGTCCAGGTAGTGGTCGCGGAACGTGGCGTTCTGCTCGGGGTCGAGCACCTCGAGCATCGCGCTCGCCGGGTCGCCGCGGTAGTCGCTGCCCATCTTGTCGATCTCGTCGATCATGAACAGCGGGTTCTTGGACTCCGCGTCGCGCAGCGCGCGGATGATCACGCCGGGCATCGCCCCGACGTACGTGCGCCGGTGCCCCCGGATCTCGGCCTCGTCGCGCACGCCCCCGGCGCTGATGCGCTCGAACTTGCGCCCCAGCGCCCGCGCGATCGAGCGCCCCAGCGACGTCTTGCCCACGCCGGGCGGGCCGACGAAGCACAGGATCGAGCCGCGCGCGTCGGGCTTCAGCTTGCGCACGGCCAGGAACTCGAGGATGCGGTCCTTGACCTGCTCGATGTCGTAGTGGTCCTCGTCGAGCACCGCGCGGGCGTGGGCGAGGTCGAGGTTGTCCTCGGTCGTCTTCTGCCACGGCAGCGTCGCCAGCCACTCGAGGTAGGTGCGGATGACGCCGTGCTCGGCCGCCATCGACGGCAGCTTCTCCAGGCGCGACAGCTCGCGGTCGGCGACGCGCCGCACGTCCTCGGGCAGGCCGGCGGCGTCGAGCTGCTCGCGCAGGTCGCGCGCCTCGGCCTCGGCCTCGTCCTCCTCGCCGAGCTCCTCCTGGATCGCCTTGAGCTGCTGGCGCAGGACGTACTCGCGCTGGGACTGGTCCATCTCGGACTGGACCTGCGACTGGATCTTCGTCCCGATCGAGATCACCTCGAGCTCGCGGGCCAGCAGCGCCGACAGGCGGCGCAGGCGGGCGGCGACGTCGACCTCCTCCAGCAGCTCCTGCTTCTCGGCCGTCTTCAGCCGCAGCGCGCCGCCGATCAGGTTCGCGAGCGCGGCGGGGTCGTCGAGGTTGGCGACCGCGACCTGCAGCTCCTCGGGCAGGTAGGGGACCGCCTCGACGATCTGCGAGAACGTCGCCTGCACGTTGCGCACGAGCGCGGTCAGCTCGGGGCTCTCGACGACCTTGTCGGGCAGCGGCGAGATGCGCGCGACGAGGAACGGCTGCTCGCCGACCCACTCGTCGATGCGCACGCGCTGGGTCCCCTGCACGAGGATGCGCAGCGTCCCGTCGGGCACCTTCAGCATCCGCGCGACGACGCCGACGACGCCGACGTCGTACAGGTCGGACGGCCCGGGCGACTCGACGTCCGGGGTGCGGCTGGCCGTCATCACGAGCATCCGGTCGCGGCCCAGGACGTGGTTGACCAGCTCGATCGAGCGCTCCTGCCCGATCGCCAGCGGCGTCAGCGTGTCGGGGAACGGAACCGCGTCGCGCAGCGGCAGGACCGGCAGCGTCTCGGGCAGGTCGCGCTCGGCGCCGATCGCGATCTCGCGCGGCTCCCCCTCGGTGACGATGTCGATCATCGGCGCTCCTCCCCGTCGCGGTCGGGCACCTGGATCGGCACGCTGCGCGACCGCGGGTCGGGCTGCACGAGCGGCAGCTCGACGCGCAGGACGCCGTCGTCGTAGGTCGCCTTCGCCTCCTCGGCGGCGACGTCGGCCCCGAGCTGGATCGTGCGCCGGAACGGCCCGTGCTCGATCTCGATCTGCTGGTAGACGCGCCCCTCGGACTCGTCGAGCGCGCCGCGGCTGCCGGAGATGATCAGCTCCCGGCCGCGCACCTCGAGGTCGATCTGGTTGATGTCGACGCCGGCCAGCTCGGCGGTGACGATCGCCCGCGGCGGGTCCCCGACGTAGGAGACGTCGACGCGCGGCGTGAAGCCGGCGCGCCGGTGCGGGGCCAGCGAGCGGTCGAACACGCCGCCGAACAGCTCGTCCATCTCGCGGCGCATGCGCTCGAAGTTGGCGAAGATGTCACGCTCGGGCATCGGGGTGGCTCCTCATGCTGACGTTCCCTCGATCAGCGTCTTCAGGCGCCGCAACGTCGCCTCCGACTCGCGCTCGGGGACGTTACCCACCAGCGCGCGGCTGGCCACCGCGCCGAGCGGCCCCAGCGGCGCCTTGAACTCGTTCTCGTAGTCGAAGCGGGTGCGCCCGCCGTCGACCTCCGTGAGGCGGTAGGCGATGTGGGCGCGCGACCGGGCGGGCCCGCGGCCCTCCCAGATCGCCAGGTTGGGCGGCTTGCGCTCCACCAGCGTCCAGTGGACGTGGAAGTTGACCCCGCGCAGGTGCAGCGTCTGCTCCATGTGGTCGGCGTCGTGCTCGCCCAGGCCACGGTGGATCGTGACCCACTCGCCCAGCCGCTCGGGATCCATGATGACCTCCCAGACCCGTTCGGGCGGGGCGGCGATCTCGATGGACTGGGTCACCTTGGCCATGGACGCGTGATCATCGCGCAGCGAGGCGCTCTCCGGACGCCTCCCAGTCGCGCAGTGCCCGCTCGACGGCCGCGTCGAACCCGTGCAGGCGCACGCCGAGGAGCTCGGGGGCGCGGTCGTCGCGCGGGAGCAGGTCGCCCTCCAGGCCGGCCATGAGCGGGCCGATCAGCTCGTGCGACTCGCCCGCGACGATCGCCGCGACCCGGGAGGTCAGTCCGGTGGCGGTGAAGCCGAGGCGGATCGGCGGGCGGTTGACGAGCATCGCGTCGGCGATGCGCTCGACCATCTCGCCGTAGGTGAGCGTGTCGGGCCCGGCGATGTCGAGCGACTCGCCGGCGGCGGCGTCGCTCTCGGCGGCGCGCTGCAGGAACGCGAGCACGTCGCGGCCGTCGATCGGACGCGTGCGGTAGTCGCGCCACGCCGGCAGCGGGATCACCGGCAGCCGCTCGACGAGGCGCACGAGGAAGCGGAACGAGCGGCTCTGGGCGGAGATCACGATCGAGGAGCGCAGCGCGACCGACTCGGGCGTCGTCGCGTGGACGATGCGCTCGACCTCCAGGCGGCTGGCCAGGTGCGGCGAGGCGGCGCGGTCGGGCGGGACGAGCCCGCCCAGGTAGACGACGCGGCGCACGCCGGCGGCGCGGGCGGCGTCTCGGAAGCGCTCCGCGGCGATGCGGTCGCGCGTGGCGAAGTCCTCGGCGTTGGGCTCCATCGAGTGGATCAGGTAGTAGGCCACCTCGATCCCCTCCAGCGCCTCGGCCAGGCCCTCGCCGCTGACCGCGTCGCCGCGGGTCACGTGGATGCCGTGCGTGCCCGCGACGGTCGCGCGCGTGGGGTCGCGGGCCATGCCGCGCACGTCGTGGCCGGCGGCGGCGAGCCGCGGGGCGAGGACGGCGCCGATGGCGCCCGTGATGCCGGTGACGAGGATGCGCATGGTCGGGTGGCCGGGCGGCCGGCGCCGGAAGGCGGCCCGCTACCCGGCCCACATCATGCCCACACGGCGAAAAATGCCGGAGATTGCGGGCAGAACGTCGCGAAAACCCGGCTTTTGCAGGAATTTCACGAAACGTGTGCGTTTTGCGGGAAACCCCATGGCGGGCCGTCGCCGGGTCTGCTTCGATGCCGAACCGACCGATGGCGAGAACCAAGAAGATCACGTGCGAGGACTGCTACTTCCACCGCAACCTGCTGTGCGCCCTGGACCTCGCAGAGCCCTGCACCACCTTCCGTCCCGACCACCCCGAGGGGCTGCGCCCGCCGCAGCAGCTGCGCTTCGTGTTCGCCCAGGAGCGGCGGGCGCGCGCGGCCTGGGCGTTCCCCACCGCGCAGGAGCAGGCGGCCCTGCACGGCTAGCCGCGATCAGGGCGCCACGAGAGGGTCGCGCTCGCGGGTTTCGCCCTCAGGGCGAACACCCGCTGAGGAACCCGGCCCCCCAGGGCCGGCGTTCCCCTCGATGGGGAGCCCCTCCCGGACCCAGTACTCGAACCCGCCGATCATCTCCCGCACCTCGCGGCCCTCGTCGTGCAGGCGGGCGGCGGCCTTCGTGGCGCCGTTGCAGCCCGGCGACCAGCAGTAGGTGACGAGCGGGCCGTCGGGCAGCGGGTCGTGGATCGAGACCGCGCCGGGCAGGTGCGCGCGCACGTAGCTCTCGCGCGAGCGCGCGTCGACGAGCGTGAACCCGGGGCCGGCGGGCCCCGCGTCGCGCATCGCGGCCCACACGTCGGCGGGGTCGGTCTCGTGGGCCAGGCGGGCGGCGAACGGATTGCTCATGGCCCCGAGGATCGGGCGCGCGGCGCCGACGCGCCAGTGGCCGGAAGGACATCGTTCGCTACGTTTGGGCCATGTCGGCCCACCGCGTCGCCGTCCTCGCCTACGACGGCATGGCGCCGTTCGAGCTCGGCGTGGTCGTCGAGGTGTTCGGGCTCCCGCGGCCCGAGCTGCGCGACCGCCGCTGGTACGCGCTCGACGTGTGCGCGGCGCGCCCCGAGCCGCTCGAGGCGGTCGGGGGCTTCGCGATGACGGCCCGCCACGGGCTCGAGCGCCTGGCCGCCGCCGACACCGTGATCGTCCCCGGCCAGCGCGTCGACGAGCCCGTCGACCCGGAGCTGTGCGGCGCGCTGCGGGCCGCGCACGCACGCGGCGCGCGCGTGGTCTCGATCTGCTCGGGCGCGTTCGCGCTCGCCGCGGCGGGCCTGCTCGACGGGCGCCGCGCGACCACCCACTGGCGCTACGCCGACGAGCTGCGCCGCCGCCACCCCGCCGTCGAGGTCGACCCCGACGTGCTCTACGTCGACGAGGGCGACGTGCTCACGTCGGCGGGCAGCGCCGCCGGCATCGACCTGTGCCTGCACCTCGTCCGCCGCGACCACGGCGCGCAGATCGCCAACCACGTGGCGCGACGCCTGGTCGTCTCCCCTCACCGCGACGGCGGCCAGGCGCAGTTCATCGAGCGCCCTGTCCCGGACGGCGCGGGCGAGGACCCGATCGCGCGGACGATGGCGTGGGCGCTGGAGCGCCTGGACGAGCCGCTGCCGCTCGAGCGCCTGGCCGCGCACGCGCACCTCTCGCCGCGCAGCTTCACGCGCCGCTTCCGCCAGGCGACCGGGACCAGCCCGGCCCGCTGGGTGCTCGACCAGCGCGTGCGCGCCAGCCTCCCGCTCCTGGAGCGCTCCGACCTCCCGGTCGAGCACGTCGGCGCCGCGGTCGGCATTCCCAGCCCGGCCGCGTTCCGGCGCCACTTCGCGCGGGCGATGGGCCTGCCGCCGGTCGCCTACCGGCGCGGGTTCCGCGCCTCTGCGGCCTCGAGCGCGGACGCCAGGGCGGCGGCCTCGACCGGGCCGTCGTAGGGCGCGTCGCCGATGAAGAACGCGGGCGTCGCCTCGACGCCGCTGCGCCGTGCGCTGTCGACGTCGGCCGCCACCGCGTCGGCCTGCACGTGATGGCGCAGGTCGTCGGCGAAGCGCTCGACGTCGAGGCCGATCCGCTCGGCCGCCGCCACGAGGTCGCTCGGCGCCAGCTCCGGCGCCGCCATCAGCGCGTCGTACATCTCCCAGTAGCGGCCCTGAGCGCCCGCCGCCTCGGCCGCCTCGGCGGCCAGCGGGCCCTCGGGGTGGGCGTCCTCGATCGGCAGGTCCCGGAACACGAACCGCAGCCGGTCGCCGAAGCGCGCGCGCAGCTCGTCGACGATCGCCGCCGCCCGCCGCGTGCCGGGACAGGCGAACCCGCCGTACAGCGTCAGCGTCAGCGGCGCCTGGGCCGGCCCGCGCACGTGGTCGGTGCGCGGGTCGACGGGCGGCTCCAGCCGGCCGGCGGCGTGCTCCTCGGCGTCGGTGGCCGGCCCGGAGCGGCGCAGCAGCGCGTAGCCGGCCGCGGCCGCGATCACCGACGCCGCCAGCACGCCGAGCTTGGCCTCCTGGCGCAGCGCCGCCTCGTCCTCGAAGGCGAGCTCGGCGACGAACAGCGACACGGTGAAGCCGATGCCGGCCAGCGCGGCGGCGCCGGCGAGATGGCGCGGCGCCACGCCGGCGGGCAGCGGGCCGACCCGCAGCGCCACCGCCGCCCGCGCGAAGAGGCCGATGCCGAGCGCCTTGCCGGCGACCAGGCCGGCGACGACGCCGAGCGTGATCGGCGAGGAGAGCGCGTCGCCGACGACGCCGCCGTCGAGCACGACCCCGGCGTTGGCGAGCGCGAACAGCGGCACGATCGCGTAGCTCGTCCACGGGTGCAGCACCTCCTCGAAGCGCTCGTTGGCCGACACCGCGCGGCGCACCTGCAGCGTGGCCGCCCGGACGCCGTGGGCGGTCGGCGCGCGACGGAACACCCGGCTGATCGCGGCGGCGCGGTCGAGATCGGCGCGGCGCGGCGGGTGGACGGCGGTGAGCAGGCCGAGGGCGACGCCGGCGATCGTCGGGTGCAGCCCCGACTCCAGCACCGCGATCCACAGCGCCACGCCGGCGAACAGGTACGCGGGACCGCGCCAGTCGCCGATGCGGCGCCCGAGCACGATCGCGACGAGGATCCCGCCCGCGACGGCGAGCCACGCCGGCTCCGCCCCGCTGCTGTAGAAGACGGCGATCACGAGGATCGCGCCGACGTCGTCGACGATCGCCAGCGTGAGCAGGAACACGCGCACGCCCGGCGGGCAGCGCGAGCCCAGCAGCGCGAGCACGCCGAGAACGAACGCGACGTCGGTGGCCATGACGATGCCCCAGCCGCCGGCGCCGGCGCCGCCCGCGTTCACGGCGGTGTAGACGAGCGCCGGGACGATCATGCCGCCGAGCGCGGCGATCGCGGGGACGGCCGCGGTCCGGCGGTCGCGCAGCTCGCCCATCGCCCACTCGCGCCGGATCTCGAGCCCGATCACGTAGAAGAACAGCGCCATCAGGCCGTCGTTGACCCAGTGGCGCAGGTCCTCGTCGATGCGCGCGCCGGCCAGGTCGATCGTCAGGTGCGCCGACCACAGGTCCTCGTAGGCGCCGCTGAGCGGGCTGTTGGCCCAGATCAGCGCGACGAGCGTGGCGGCCAGCAGGACGCCGGCGCTGCCGGTCTCGGTCGCGAGGAAGACGCGCAGCGAGCGCTCGCTGCGATCGGTCCAGGGCGTGCTGGGGACGGCGGACATGGTCCCTCCGGGGTCGACGACGGGCGTCGCCGACCAGGCTTCCCGGCACACCAGGTCGCAGAGGCTAGCGGTCCGCATTATCGTCCCGCCGGGTGCGCATCACGGTCCTCGGCAAGTCTCCTGCGTGGCAGGACTCGGGCGGCGCGTGCAGCGGCTACCTGGTCGAGGACGCCCGCGACGCGGCGACGACGCGGCTGCTGATCGACTGCGGCAACGGCGTGTTCGGAAAGCTGCGCGAGCGGGTCGACTACCTCGAGGTCGACGCGGTGGTGATCAGCCACCTGCACGCCGACCACTTCCTCGACCTGGTCCCGTTCGCCTACGCGCTGGTCTACTCGCCGCGCCAGCAGCCCGTGCCCGTGCACCGCTGGCCGGGGACGTCCTCGCCGGTGCGCCCGCGCCTGCTCGCCCCGCCCGGGGCGCGCGACACGTTCCGGCGGGTGACCGGCGCGTGGGGATCGGACGACCTCGTCGAGCGCGCGTTCGACGTGTGCGAGTACGACCCTGATGATGTGCTGGAAATTGGAACGCTCAGAATTCGCTTTCACCCCGTTCCTCATTACCTCCCCACCTGGGCGATCGAGGTGCGTGACGGCGACGGCGGGCGGTTCACCTACGGCGCCGACTCCCGTCCCTGCGACGAGCTCGTCGAGTTCGCCCTCGACACCGATCTGCTGTTCCTGGAGGCCACCCTGCCGCGCCCCGAGCGCACCGGCGTGCGCGGCCATCTGACCCCCCGCGAGGCCGGCGAGCACGGCCGCCGCGCCGGCGCCCGGCGGCTCGTCGTCACCCACTTCCCCGACGAGCTGGACGAGCAGTGGGTGGCGGCCGAGGCGGCGCGCGGGTTCGGCGCCGAGGTGAGCGTTGCACGCGAGGGTGCAACGTTCACTGTGTGAATCACCCACGGGTTACACTCACACACATGACCGATTTCCTCGACGAGAAGAAGCGCGAGATCGCGGCGCGGCTGGACGAGCTGCGTCCGCTGGTGGAGGAGTACCAGCGGCTGGAGGCCGCGCAGCGTGCGCTGGAGGGAGTCGGCACGAACGGGAGCACGGCGGGCCGCTCGACCGGCCGGCGGCGAGCGTCGTCGAGCGGCGGCGCCGGCCGCGGGCGCCGCGGCCGGCCGCGCGGCACGGGGACGCGCTCCAAGCAGGCGCTCGAGCTGGTGCAGGCCAACCCCGGCATCACGATCCCCGAGCTCGCCGAGCGCATGGGGATCAAGCAGAACTACCTCTACCGCGTCCTCCCCGGACTCGAGCAGGAGGGGCTCGTGCGCAAGGAGGGCCGCGGCTGGCATCCCCAGGTCGCGGCGTAGCCCCGCCCTCCGCGCCAGGGTCTCGCCCGCCGCGTCAGGGGTGGGAGCGATAAGCGCCGCATAGCGACGGAAATGCCTCCCACCCCCGGGGTGTCGCCGCGAAGAGCGACACCGTCCGCCCGATACGAGGGCTACGACCCCGCCCTTTCCGTCCGCCACTTCGACGCTCGGACGAACGCCCCACCGATCGCCGCGAAAGCGACGAGAGCAGGGGCTCACCGACGAGTGGTGGATGCCACCGCACGCCTCGATGAACTCGTCGCCGCGAAGGCGACGAGGGTGGGCTCATCCCCACCCTCGACGGCGGCCAACTCGCCTCGATGGACTCGTCGCCGCGAAGGCGACGAGGGCATCGGTCGGGTCGGTCATCTGGGCGGGGTTCTTCACGCCTCGATGAACTCGTCGCCGCGAAGGCGACGAGGGCATTCACCTGGCAGCGGTAGGTGTCTGCCTCGGGGTCGCCTCGATGAACTCGTCGCCGCGAAGGCGACGAGGGAGGCCACGCTCAAGGTGCTGGCGACTGACCCGCACGACGCCTCGATGAACTCGTCGCCGCGAAGGCGACGAGGGCGGCAGAGCTCGTGGCCTGCGGGGCAGATGGTGAACTCGCCTCGATGAACTCGTCGCCGCGAAGGCGACGAGGGTGGGCGCTTGTGCGGGAGTCGTCCGCCGAGCCTCCGAAGCCTCGATGAACTCGTCGCCGCGAAGGCGACGAGGGAGCGCGGAGCGAGTGTGTACAGCAATGCGCCTCATGCGCCTCGATGAACTCGTCGCCGCGAAGGCGACGAGGGCGTCTTGATCGTCGCCTGGACGCCCGTCTGCATGTCCGGGCCTCGATGAACTCGTCGCCGCGAAGGCGACGAGGGTGCGGGGGAGTACGACATCGAGATCTACTCGGGCGCGTTGCCTCGATGAACTCGTCGCCGCGAAGGCGACGAGGGGTGTCAAGGCCGGTTGAAAATGGACCCTCTGGCGCCGGTTGAAAAGTGACCCCCCTGGTGGGTTCGCGGCGGGCGGCGCGGAGGCGAGCCCGTAGGGCGAGCCGGAGCGGCGCTCGCCGCGCGCGGGTCAGTCGGTGGGGGTCTGCGGGCGGGCGAGGTCGCGGTCTTTGAGGCGGTAGCTGTCGCCCTTGAGCGCGAGGATCTCGGCGTGGTGAACGAGGCGATCGATCATCGCGGCGGCGGCGACGTCGTCGCCGAAGATCTCGCCCCAAGCGCTGAAGGGCTTGTTGCTGGTGACGATCAGGCTGGCGCGCTCGTAGCGGCGCGCGATGAGCATGAACATCAGGTTGGCGGCCTGGGGGTCGAACGGGATGTAGCCGACCTCGTCGACGATCAGCAGCGGAATGCGCTACAGCCGGGCGAGCTCGTCGTCGAGGCGCCCTTGGCGTTGGGCGTCGGCGAGCAGGGCGACCCATTCGGTCGCGGTGCGGAACGCGACGCGGTGGCCGGCCAGGCAGGCGCGGATCCCGATGGCGATGGCGAGGTGGGTCTTGCCGGTGCCGGGCGGGCCGAGCAGGACGACGTTCTCGCGGCCGGCGAGGAAGTCGAGCTGGCCGAGGTGCAGCACCGTCTCGCGCCGCAGCGAGGTTTGGAAGGCGAAGTCGAACTCCTCGAGCGTCTTGCGCGCCGGAAACCCCGCGGCCTTGATCCGGCTCTGGCCGCCGTGACTGTCGCGGCTGTCGGTCTCGGTCTTCAGCAGCGCGGCGGCGAACTGCTCAAAGGACCACTCCTCGGCGCGGGCGCGGTCGGCGAGCTTCGGCAGCGCCCTGGCCGCCGCCGGCGCCTTGAGCGCGCGGAACAGGTGCGCGAGCTCCGTCGATGGGCGGGTCATGCGATCAGCGCGTCGTAGCGGTCCAGCGGCCGGACCTCGACCGTCGGTTCGGCCGGCGCGCGCCGACCCGCCTTCAGGGCGCGAGCGTGCTCCAGCGCGGTGATCGTGCGGTGCTTGGCGAAGACCCGGGCGTGGCGGCAGGCGACCTCGCCGGTGTCGAGCGCGACCGCGGTCACCGTCCGCTGGTCGGCGATGACCTCGACGCGGCGGCCGACCAGCCCGGGGTCGAGGCTGTAGTCGTTGGTGTCCAGCCGCAGATGCGGATCCGGCGGAATCCGCATCGTCCAGCGCCTGGCCGTGTCGGGCATCCGCTCGGGCAGCGGCGCCATCACCGAAAGCTCGTCGGCGAGGCGGTCGACCGGCCGCGCGCGCAGCGTCTTGTGCGTGCGGGCGTTGACCCGATCGAACCAGGCGTCGAGCTGGTCCTGAAAGTCCAGCTCGTTGGCAAAGACCCGGCCCGGCTCGAAGTTCGTCTCCGCGTAGCCCTGCAGCCGCTCGACCGCGCCCTTGGCCTGCGGATCGGCCGGCTCGCAGAAGTGCCAGTCGACGCGCAACTGGCCACAGAACGCGGCGAACGCCTCGGTCGGCCTGCCGCCGTGGCCGTGAATGCCCGCCTGACGATCCCAGACCAGCGTCCGCGGCAGGCCGCCGAGGCGCTCAAGACAGCCGGCGACGCCCGCGAGCAGGTCCTCGGTCTCGCGCGAGAAGACCAGGACGCCGGCGCCGGCGCGCGAGTAGCCCAGGCAGGCGATCACGACCCAGCAGCGGCGCATCTGCCCGTGGCCGACCGGGACGTCCTCGCGCGGCTGCCAAACGTCGAACTGACAGATCTCCCCGGGCCGATAGACCGTCCGCTGAAACACCCTTGGCGGCGGTGAAAACAGCGGCCGCACCTCGCGCAAGTAGTCGTCGACGACCGTCTTTGACGCGGTGCAGCCCAGCAGCTCGAGCAGCTCGCGAACCCGGACCCCGGGCAGCTTCGGATCGGCCTTCAACAGCCGATGGATCTCCGGCTCAAACGGCTCGAGCACGCTCGACCTCGGCGCCCGCTCATAGCTCGGCGGCCGATCGCTCCTGAGCGCCCGACGGATCGTGTTGCGCGACAACCCCGTCGACCTCGCCAACGCCTTGATCGACTTGCCGCCGACGAAGTGCTCGCGCCGCAGCTCGGCCCACTGCTCCACCGACACCACCTCCAGCCGCCTCCTCGTCGTCGCCCTCGAGACGAGGCTCTGCGGCACCCCGGACGACTCCGCCAACCGCCCAAGGGGGGTCAGATTTCGCGCGGCGGAGAGGGGTCAGTTTTCACGCGGCGCCGACAAGGGGAGGAGCAGGGCAAGGACGGTGAGTGGCTGTGACCTTCGCCTCGATGAACTCGTCGCCGCGAAGGCGACGAGGGGGCCAGCATGCACGGGCCGCATCAATCGCCGCTTCGCAGCCTCGATGAACTCGTCGCCGCGAAGGCGACGAGGGAAGACGCCCTTGATCGGCTCCCAATTGCGCTTGATCAGCCTCGATGAACTCGTCGCCGCGAAGGCGACGAGGGCGTTGCCCGCCCAGGCGGACGGGAAGATGAACCCGTCCCCGCCTCGATGAACTCGTCGCCGCGAAGGCGACGAGGGGCGCGACGCTCTCGCCTGAGAGGCACGGAGATGATCGAGCCTCGATGAACTCGTCGCCGCGAAGGCGACGAGGGATCTCGTCAGCCTGGATCGTGTCGGCCGCGCCGATGCCTCGATGAACTCGTCGCCGCGAAGGCGACGAGGGTGGAGCGTGCCCGTGAGGCGCGCAAGGCCGAGGAGCCTCGATGAACTCGTCGCCGCGAAGGCGACGAGGGCCGTGGCGCTTCACGCGCGGCCAGTTCCGATTCCTCGTGCCTCGATGAACTCGTCGCCGCGAAGGCGACGAGGGGCAGTTCGACGACGCGTCGGCCCGCTTCCTGGCGGCCTCGATGAACTCGTCGCCGCGAAGGCGACGAGGGCGTCAGGCGCCCGAGGCGCTCAACGGCGCGGGCGCAGCCTCGATGAACTCGTCGCCGCGAAGGCGACGAGGGCCTGGCACCCGGCATCCCAGGCGAGCTCACGACAGACGCCTCGATGAACTCGTCGCCGCGAAGGCGACGAGGGATCCGTCGGTCGGGGCCGTCCATGTGGACGCGGTCGCAGCCTCGATGAACTCGTCGCCGCGAAGGCGACGAGGGATGTCGAGCACAACGACACCCTCCGGGGCGTCCATGGGCCTCGATGAACTCGTCGCCGCGAAGGCGACGAGGGTCCGGGCGGTTTCGCCCTCACCGACGAGCTGCACCATGCCTCGATGAACTCGTCGCCGCGAAGGCGACGAGGGTTCTTGCGCTCAGCGTCCGGCCCGTTCACCGTAGGAATGCCTCGATGAACTCGTCGCCGCGAAGGCGACGAGGGTCGCGGCAGGCGATCGCCAAGGCGCTGGCCGAGGCGGCGCCTCGATGAACTCGTCGCCGCGAAGGCGACGAGGGGGAGTGCCGCTCCCGGCCGGTCACGAGATGCCCGCCTCGATGAACTCGTCGCCGCGAAGGCGACGAGGGGCGTCGGCGCAGGTCTGCGGCGAGTCGGGTCACGCCTCGATGAACTCGTCGCCGCGAAGGCGACGAGGGTCAACGTCCGCCCACTTGCCTTATGGCGCGGGATGCGGCCTCGATGAACTCGTCGCCGCGAAGGCGACGAGGGCCAGTTCACGCTCGCGTTGCCGCCCATCGCCCTCGCGGTGCCTCGATGAACTCGTCGCCGCGAAGGCGACGAGGGCTTCCTCGAATGCTCACCCCCGGACGAGTTCGAGCCTCGATGAACTCGTCGCCGCGAAGGCGACGAGGGAGCGCGGAGGCGGTGGAGCGGTCGGGGCTGGGCCTGACGCCTCGATGAACTCGTCGCCGCGAAGGCGACGAGGGCCGTGACCAGCACGTCGTACGCCTGAGCACGCGAGCCTCGATGAACTCGTCGCCGCGAAGGCGACGAGGGGATCACAAGGTCCGCCATGTGCAGGCCGTCGTCCGTGCCTCGATGAACTCGTCGCCGCGAAGGCGACGAGGGGGGAGTGTTGCGATGTCGTGCTGGGCGGTGTCGCGCCTCGATGAACTCGTCGCCGCGAAGGCGACGAGGGAGCGGTCGAGAAATGACCGCGATGTGCAGGGAAATCTCGCGCAGATGCGCAGGCTGACGCGCATCCGAGACGCATTCATGTGTTGTCAAGGAGCGGCGGCCACGCTTTCCGGCGCGTTTGCAGGGAAGTATTCCATGCGCGATCTTCCCGGAACGCACCGGCCCACCGGAGCCTGCGCACCCGTGAAACCCGGGCAGCCGTTCACAGGATGAACGCGCCTCCCCCGTCGATCCACGATCGTCGCGCACCGACGTAGGTGATCGCACGGGCGGCGGTCGTGTCCCTGGCTCCCAGGTCGCAGAAGAGGATGCCGTCGACGCGCGGGTCGATCAAGCGCTCCAGGGCCGCTTGCAGGCGAACGAACGACGCCGGACGGCCGTCGACGAGGAACACGCTGTACTGGACGCGGTTGCCATGCTCCTGAAGGGCGACGGCGACTCGATCGCGCCGTCGATCGTCCACGATGTCGTAGGCGACGAGCATCCGCCGCACTGGCTCGCTCATCGCACGTCGTCACCGCATGACGATCGACTCATACCGCTCGGCCTCGCCCGTCACCACCGCGAGGAACATCCGCGCCTGGATCTCCATTGCCCGGCGCCACGTCACGCGGTAGCCGAACCGTGGATGGCGGAACTCGCTACCCACCCGGCGCTCGTAGGTCGCGATCAGCGCCTTGCGCCCTCGCGGCGTCAATCGCATCACGCCGAAGTCCTCGCGCATGTCGTCCTCGCGCAGCTCGCCGTTGTTGATCGCCCACACGACCGCCGCGTCCGCCACGAGCGGCCGCAGCTCCTCCATCAGGTCGAGGGCCAGCGCCGGCTTGTTGCGGCCCGAGCTGTGCAGCACGCCACCGTTGGGATCCAAGCCGCATGACGCCACCGCCCGCACGACGTCAGCCAGCAGCAGTCCGTACGCCACGTTGAGCGCAGCGTTCACGGGGTCGCGAGCCGGGCGCGATGTCCGACCCTCGAACGCCGCCCACTCCGGTCGCAGCGCTCCGTCGAACGAGCCGAAGTACCGCGCGGCGGCCGCGCCCTCGATGCCGACGAGCTCAGCGACCGACACGGCCTGCGCGGTCCGCCGCGCGAGCGCCAGCAGCTCGTCGCGCCCGTCCAGCCCGTGCCGGCGGAGGAGGTAGCGCTGGTTGAGGACCTTGCCACGCACGACCTCCCGAGCGACCTCCAGCGCGACCGCCGGGTCGAGGCGATGCTGCGCGGCCCTCGCGTCCCCGTTGGGACCATCCGCCGAACACGCCCAGCCCACGACCCGCCCCGACCACGTGCACCAGACGATCGGGTAGCCGCTGACCAGCATCTGCCGCAGCAGCGCGGAGGAGACGTCGGCGTTGCCGTGCACGACCAGCCCGGCGACCTGCCCGACCGGCACCGTAGCCGGCTCTGCGTCGGGTGCACTCACCTCGATGCGCCCCCGCCGCAGCCCGGCCCGGCTTCCCGGCGTCGCCAGGTGGAGCACCTGCCCGATCGGATCGGCCACGCCGATCCGCCGCGCCGGGACGCGCCCGCGGTGCTCGTCGGGCAGGCAGACGGCCACGTGGCTGCAGAGCCGGCAGCGATCATCGTCCTCCAACGGCTCCGGCGGCGCGCCCGCCGCCAGGACCGCGCGCGTCGCGACCACCGCCTCCACCGCCCGCGCCATCAGACCCTCGGTCAGTGCGACGTCGACACGCCGGCGCGTCGTGCTGAACCACACCGCCGCGCCGGTGACCTTACGGCCCGCCTCGCGCAGGCAGATCACCTGGAGCGCGAGCTGCACCGCCTGAGCGTCCGTCACCATCGAGCGCCGGCGCACCGGCGCCGCCTTGTGCTCCACGACCGTCAGGCCGCCATCGTCGCCCATCTCGACGGTGTCGCAGCGCCCGTGGATGCCGAGCGAGGCCGACATCACCTCGACGGCGCGCAGCCGAGCGGGTCGCGACGTCGCGTCGTCATCGACCGCCTGGTGATCCCGCACGCCGATCGCCATCTGCGCGGTGTCCGTCCGCTCGCCGTGCACTTCCAGCCAGGCGCGCCGAGGGCAGAAGACATAGTGGGCGACCATCCCGATCGTCAGCTCGTCCGCCGCCCCATCCGCAGTCATCGCAACGCCACGCGCTCCCCGCGACGGAAGTCGAACGCCACGCTGCTCCCGGCTCCCGAGCGATTCCGCCGCTCGAACACGACGACCTCGTCGATGCCGTAGCTGCGCAGGATCCCGGCCTCGCGCACTGGCGGCGGTTCGTCACGCTCGCCGGGAAACGCGACCAGCGCCGGAAGCTGGAGCAGCGCACGCAAGCGCGGCACCGACACCGACGTAGCCAGGAGCGGCAGCGTCACACCGCGGCGTCCCTGCTTCCGCCGCCAACAGGCCGGCGTCGTCGAGGCCTCCAACTGCCGATGGGCCACAGGCAGCAGGGCGAGTCCGAGCGCGGCCAGCCACTGGTGCACGTAGTCGACCGGCGTTCCCGGTGGCGCCCACCCAGTCTTGTCAAGGGGCACCGTGCGGCGCGACTCGCCCTCGAACGGGTCCGGGTCGAGCGCCGCGGCGGCCAACCGCGTCGGGCGCAGCACGCCACGGACGAAGTCCGACGTGTGGTTGCCGAGCACGCCGTCGAGCGCCGTCGCCCCGTGCGCGGTCCTGACGTTCTCCGGGCCCCAGGCGATCGGCGAGCCCAGCCCGCCCAGGAGCATCGCCGCGATCGGCGACGGGGCTCGGTCCGCCTCCTCCGCGAGCTCCGCTCGCATCGCCACGATGCGGGCCAGCCGCTCCGGGTCGCCGTCCATGCTGGCCCGAGCCCAGATGACCGAGCGCCGGTCGTTGCCGGTCTTGCCCGGCTCGACGTCGCGCTCGACGATCCACTCGACGGCCTCGGCCGACGCCCGAATCGCCGCCCGCGCATCGTCGTACCCGGCCGCGAACGACACGACCGGATCGAACGACTGCGAGTCCGGGTCGTGCCCCACGAAGGCGTCGATGCCGGCGACGTCCAGAGCGACGCCCAAGCCGTAGGCGGCCAGATGGGATACGAGCAGCGCGCCGCTGTAGGGGATCGTCACGTGCTCCATCAGCGTCCCTCCCGTGAGACCTGCATGTCCGCGCAGCGCAGCAGCGCCTCCAGGTAGGAGAGGTGGTGCACGCCCAGCTCGCGCACCAGCCGGGCGCGCTCCAGCTCGTACCGCCCGTACGCTCCGAACAGCTCGCCGAGCGCCTCGACGACCTCGGCATCGCACGCGGCCCAACCGGCGAGCACGGCGTCCGGGTCGCGATCGAACAGCGGCAGCCCGTGCCCGTGGTGTGGACCCAAGACGATCGTCGTGAGCGGGTCGCGGTCGCGAGCCCACGCGAAGGCGGCGCTGAGCTGCTCGTGCCGCCAGCCGTCACCGCGATCCGCCCGGTGGCCAGGTACCGGCTTGGCCAGCGGCTCGTCCCCCGGCGCGGCCCCCATGCGCTGCTGGAAGCGCGGGTGCCGCTTGCCCGCGTCGTGCCAACCGGCGGCGGCCAGCAGCTGCTCTCGGCGCCCGTCGAGGGCCGGCTCCGCGTCCAGGCGATCGAGGATCGCGGCGAGCCGCTCGCGCACGTCCCGCCCATGGCGGTCGAGCGGGACGACCTCGTCAGTCAGCGAGACGGACGGCAGGCTCCCACGATCCTCGGCCGTCACGACCACGAGCAGGCCCTCGTCGTGCTCGTCGTCCGCGCACCACGTGACCTCCAGGTCGCGCAGCCGCACCTTGCGCAGCCGTTCAGCAGTCTCGGCGTCGCCCACCGCGGCGACGACCTCCGCCAGCGCCGTGCGCACGGCCCGGCTGCCGAGTGTGGGGTCGATGGCCAGGACCGGCTCGACGTCACGGACCGCGAGCGGCACGACGACATCGGGGACGCCGTCCGAGCGCTCGCCCATCACATCGAGGAGCATCTCGCCCGGTCGGCGGCCCGGCAGGCCGATCACTCCGCGCGTGCAGATCGGGCTGCGATGGCCGACGAGCACGACGTCGCCCGGTCGCAACTGGACCTCGTCATGCCATCGCTCGGCGGTCTCGTCACGCAGGATCCACGGGTCCTGCGCCACCTCCAGGACGGCGTCGAGCCCGCGACCCAGGGACATCGACGCCAGTTCGTGCGCCCGCGGCGGGGCGGCGGCGAGCATGGCGCGCACGATCTCGTCCGATCGGTCCAGGTACCGTCGCGCGCCGATCGACACGAGCCGCTCCTCGCGATCGCGCGCCTCGTCGACGTAGAACGCGACCTCCGGATCGGCGGCCAGCTCCACGCCGGCGATCGAGAGCGTCTCCAGCTCGACCCGGGTCAACGCCGGTCGCGGGACCCGAGGCGGCGGTGGCAGCTCCGACGCGCTGATCCGCTCCGGCGAGGCGTCGCCGCCCAGCCCGGCAATCCAGCCCGCGGCGGCCACGATCTCATTGCCGCCGTAGGGGGCGAACAGCCGATCGAGCGCACGTGGGTCGACCGTGTCCAACCCGGCCGGCAGGACCACGACGAGCGGCGCGGAGTCGTACCTCCCGCTGCGGTTCAGACGCCCGGCCCGCTGCGCGAGCGCCGCCGCAGGAGCGATCGCGCTGACGACCGCGGGCAGGTCGAGGTCCACGCCGACCTCCAGCGACTGCGTGGAGACCAGGTAGTCGACCTCGCCGTTGCCCCGCGGGTCGAGCAGGCCCGGCCACCGGCGTCGGAGCCGCTCGACGTCGACCGGCCGCAGGCGACCGCATACCACGACCACATTGCCGTCGAGCTTCCCGGCCACGTCCAACGCCATGTCGACGGTGTTGACGAAGACCCCGACCGTCCCGTTGCCGGCCAGGCGCGTCGCCTCCTCGGCCAGGACCGCCGGAGCGTCGCGCCGCCAGTCGTCGACCTCGACCGTCGACAGCGGCTTGACCGCCCGGACACGGCGGCGCAATGTCTCGCTCTCCAGGTCGCGCTCGCCGAGCCGCAGCGCCCCGCCGGTCGGGCGCGTCGCGCTCATCGCAACGACCTGGAGCCCGAGCGGCCCCTCGCCGTCCTCCGCGACCCGGCCTGCCGTCTCGACGAGCCGCTCGTGGAGGTGCGCCTCGTCGATGACCGCCACGACGTCGTGGCCCAGCAGCCCGGTCTCCAGGTTGCGGGCTCGGCGAGAGCCGCGATAGCCGCGCAGCAACAGCCGCGAGCCCCACATCTGCGGCGTGGCGCAGATGATCTGGCAGCGTGCCGGGTCCAGGCGCCAGCCCAGGTCCAGCAGCACGCCGCCGCGCAACTGGTAGACCCCGAGCGGCAGGCCACCCTCCGTGCGCGCGGTGCGCAGCCCGTCCAGCAGTCGCGACATCTCCCCGACGATCGACTCGTCGTCGGGATCGGGCTCGCCGATCCGCTCCGCCAGCGCGTGCGCCCGCTGGAGCTGGTCCTCCACCAGCGCTCGACGCGGCGCGACGAGCACCAGGCGGCGCGGCGGTCGCGCCACCGCCGGCGTCTCGCCCGGCCCCGCCTGGATCCGGGCGCGCTCGCGCTCGGCAACGAGGAAGACGTGCGCGTCGATCACCGACGACTTTCCGGCCCCGGTCGGCGCGGCGATGGCCGCCGGCCACCGGCCCTCGCGCGCGACGGTCGCGACGAGCTCGCGCTGCCATGGATACGGCGAGACGCCGTAGACGTCGGCGTAGAACTCGTCGAAGCGCTCAAGCAGCTCGCTCATGGACGCGTCTCCACGAGCAGGCCCCCGCCGAGGTGGCGCGAGCGGCCCAGCGCGAGAAATCCTCCGGGCTCCGGCGCCAGGCGTCCGAGGTCCACGACGGCGTGGACGGCGACGAGCAGGTCGCCGCTCGGAGCCCGGTGGACGTAGCGGCTGGCGTTGACCGGAACGCGGCGCGCCGCGGCCTCGACGCCGTAGTGCTCACGCAGGAGCGCGACCAGCTCCCGGCGGAACCCCCAGCCGGTCCCCCATTCGTGCCCTGCCCGCTCCAGCACGCCTCGCATCGCGTAGCCGATCGAGCACACCACGGCGTCGGCGATGCTCCACGGGGCCTGCCGCGGCCGGCCGGGGACGTCGAGCACGAGCGGCACCGCCGTGTGCGGCGTGGCGTCACGCTGTGCCCAGAACGGGAGAGCCGGGCGGACGCGCGGCGGGGCGATCGTCAACCGAAGCAACTCGCCGCCGCGGCGCAGCCCCACGCGCAGCGGACGCTGCAGCGCACCGAGCAGCATGTCGCGGTCGGCCTCGGGGACGCCCGGCGGCAACGCGAGCAGGGCCACGACGTCGCTTGAGCGATCGTCCTGCGCGAGGTGGATCGCCAGATGGCCGGCGCCGCGGAGCGGCCCGTCGCCATCCCGGCCGGTGACGAACGGCGGCACATCCTGCCCGATGATCCGCACGATGCGACGATGGATCGCGACGGCCGCGGCCACGCGCAGTGCCGGGGCGAGCAGGCGGCGCGGAGCGTCGTCCTCCGTGGAGATCGGCGCGACCCACACCTCCTCGTATGGCCAGTCGCCCTGCGCCGGTGGCGCAAACCGGCGCAACTGCGTTGCGACGTCGTTGACGTCGCTGCGTTGGTCGGTCGCCTGTCTTCCGAGCGAACCGACGCGATGCTCGCCGCCGGTGCTGTTGTGTCGGTGGGCCCGCACGAGCGCGTCGGTCCGTCCGGCCACGGGCACCCGCATGACGTGCCCCGGTCCACGACCGGGCACGTTCTCGTACGGCGTGCCGCGGTGACGATCGGGCGGCCCCTGGTCCACCGAGACGATGGCGACGCTGTCGGCCCGGCCGACATGCGTCACCTCGCGCGCGATCGTCTTCAGCGCCGAGACGACGTCGTCAGGCGCCGCCGGCCACACGTAGACCACGGGCCCGTCGAGCGCGCTGCGCGGCTCGAAGTCCGTGTCGAACAGTACTTCCGGCGACGCGCGCCACCGATAGCGGCGGGCCCGCGCGACGCTCACCTCCCGCTGCGGCGCGATGACCCCGATCGGCTCGTGTCGCTCGAGCCACTCCAGCGCCGCACGGTGATCGTCGCGCGCCACGAGCACGCGATCGTCGACCTTGGCCCAGATGCCGCCGGCCGCCGCGGCGACGAGCGCCTCATGGAGCCGCGAGGGGCTCGGCAGCTCCTCGGCGGCACCGATGTCCGAGCCGGAGTATGCGCCCTGTGGAAACGCGACGCGAATACACAGGCGCTCTTCGGCGACCACGGTCGCTACTCCGTGAGCTCGTCGTCGCCGCCGCCCGCCACCGCGCCGCGATCGAGTGAGGCCGCACCGTCGACGGTGGCGACCTGCCCGGTCCATGCCAGCCGTGCCGGAAGACGATCGATGGCATCGGCGAGGAACGCCGTGCAGGCTTCGGGCGACAGGTCGAGGTCGACCTCCTCGTCGTCGAGGAAGACGCGGCCGCGCGGGGCCGAGACGTCGCAGTACGCGCGGATGTCCGGGTCGACGTCCGCGTAGGCGGCGCCGAGCAGCAGCACACCGAGCAGGGCGGCGCGCGCAGCCACGTCCTCCTCGGCCGAGCCGCCAAAGCGAAGGCGGCGCAGACCGGCCAGCGAGTAGGTGCGCGCCCGCCGGACCTCCGGCACCGAGACGCCGAACGGCGACTGCGTCCCCGGCGGGACGCCGCCCAGGCCCAGGGCGGAGGCGGAGAGCGTCTTGTCGCGCTTGCGAGCGGCCGCCAGCTCGCCCTCCAGCTTCTTGACGGTTGTGTCCGACATCTGGTCGCGCTGGCGGTCGAGCAGCGCCTCGTACTCGTCGGGCGCGATGTGAAAGTCCTGCCCGAGCGGGTCGATCCGGGCGCCCGTCCGCCGGGAGAGCACGTCGTCGCCGTCGTCCACGACGCCGAACAGCTCGGAGACGTAGAGGCTGCGCAGCCGCAGCTGCCCACGCTTCCTGCTGGAGTCCCAGCCGCCGAACGCGAGCGTCGCGGGCGAGACCGTGAAGACCGGCGAGAGGTCGGCCGGGGTGGCATCGCGCAGCGCGCGGTACCAGTCGAGCTGGACAACCGGGACGCCGTCCTGCTCGCCGGCGCGGATGTGGCTGTCGAAGGCCCGGTGCGGAAGCTCCAGGTCGAGCAGCGAGCGACTCGGATACCTGACCTCGATCACCGGCATCAGTGAAGCCGGCGGGCCGTCCCGCCGGGCGGCCAGCAGCCCGTCCTCGCTGCGGTTGCTCTGCGATCCCTTCGAATCGATCAGCGCGGTGCGCCGGAACGCGCCGTCGATCCATCGCGTCTCGAAGACGAACTCCGATCCGGCCCGACCGGCATAGCGAGCCGGAGCGACGATCGCGCCTCCCGCCACGGCGTACCGGGCCGGGTGGCTGAGCGTCGCGGCTCCGCCGCGGTCAAGGTGACCGAACAGCGAATGGACATCCATGCAGGATCTCCTAATCTGAAGTTAGGTGGTTACAGACACGACCAGCATCCCCGGATTACTTGCGCACGACCCTAACGGGAGCCGACCTCCCAGCGCAACAGGACCCGCGGAGGCGCAGAGCGGCCCCGCGAGCCCAACGAACGCCCGAAGGCGACGGTGAACCAGCGCACCCAACCAGCTCGCTTCAGAGCCTCGATGAACGCGCGACGTCGCGCGCAGCCGGTCCGCGCACGATCGTAGCCGCGTTCCGTTGCGCATCACCGGTCAGTCGCTGCGACATCCGCGAACCTGAGCGCACCGCGTCGACAAGATGGTTCGCTACGCTAATTAGCGATGGCAACCACTTCCGCGATCGCCGCCCACCTGCGCATCACGATCGCGCGCACCGCCCGCCGCCTGCGCCAGGAGGCCGGGGCCGGGCTGTCGCCGACGCAGACGGCCGCGCTCGCCACGATCGAGCGCCACGGCCCGCTGACCCCCAGCGAGCTGGCCGCGCACGAGCGCATCCAGCGCCCGACCGTCGCGCGCCTGCTGGGCCGCCTCGAGGCCGACGGGCTGATCGACCGCGCGCCCGATCCCGCTGACCGCCGCTCCTGCCTCATCTCGATCACCGACGAGGGCCGCCGCCTGCTGAAGGAGGTGCGCACCCGCAAGGACGCCTACCTCGCGCAGCGCCTGCGCGGCCTCGACGCCGACGAGCTCGCGACGCTCGACCGCGCCGCGGCGATCCTCGAGCGCATGCTCGACGAGGAGGGCGGCCGGTGAGCGCCGCGCTGCGCCGCTCGGTCGCCTCGCTGTCGATCCCCAACTACCGCCGCTTCTTCGTCGGCCAGGCGGTCTCCGTCTCCGGCAACTGGATGCAGAATGTGGCGGCGATCTGGCTCGTGCTGCACCTCACCGGCAGCGGCACCGCGGTCGGGCTGACCGCCGCCGCCCAGTTCCTGCCGCTGCTGCTCGTCGGCGCGTGGGGCGGCCTGCTCGCCGACCGGATCCCCAAGCGCCGCCTGCTGAGCATCACGCAGGTGCTGCTCGCGCTCCCGCCGCTCGCGCTGTTCGCGCTCGTCACGACCGGCGCGATCGAGGCGTGGATGGTGATCGCGCTCGTCTTCCTCGGCGGCGTCGTCACCGCGCTCGACAACCCGGCCCGGCAGGCGTTCGTCGCCGAGATCGTCGGTCCCGACCGCGTCGTCAACGCCGTCGCGCTCAACGGCGTGCTCGTGCACGGCTCGCGCATCGCCGGCCCGGGCATGGCCGCGGCGATCATCGCGATCGGCGGCGTCGGCCCCTGCTTCGCCCTCAACGCGCTCTCGTACGTGGCGATGCTCGTCGCGCTGCGGCGGATGGACCGCCGCGCGCTGGCGCCCGCCCCGCCCGCGCGCCGCGAGCGCGGCCAGCTGCGCGACGCCCTGCGCTACGTCGCCGCGACGCCGGGGCTGCGGCTGCCGCTGGCGATGATGGCCGTGATCGGCACGCTGTCGTTCAACTTCCCGACGATCCTCCCGCTGCTGGCGCGCTACACGTTCGACGGCAACGCCAGCGCCTACGCCGCGCTCACGAGCGCGCTCGCGGTCGGCTCGATCGGCGGCGCGCTGGCGATGGGCTCGCGCGGGCGCGTCGACCCGCGCTTCCTCGTCGGCGCCGCGCTCGCGTTCGGCGGCCTCACGCTCGCCGCCGCCGCCACGCCGACGTTCGCGCTCATGCTCGTGGCGCTCGCGGCCACCGGCATCGCCAGCGTCTCGTTCAGCGCCGGCACGAACTCGGCCGTGCAGCTCACCGCCGCGCCCGAGATGCGCGGGCGCGTGATGGCGCTCTACTCGATCGTCTTCATCGGCTCGACCCCGATCGGCGCCCCGATCGTGGGCTGGCTGGCCCAGACGCTCGACCCGCGCGCGGGCCTGGCCCTCGGCGGCCTGGCCGCCCTGCTGACCGGCCTGGCGGCGTGGGGCGTCCTGACGAGCGCCCCACGCGCCGAGACCCGGACGTCGGGCGCTACGACACCAGGCCGAGCTTGACGACCGCCTCGCGCTCCTCGCGCAGCTCGGCGACCGTCCGGTCGATGCGCTCCTGCGAGAACGGCGGGACCTCGAGCCCCTCGACGATCTCGTAGCTGCCGTTCGCGCAGCGCACCGGCAGCGAGCAGATGACGCCGGGCTCGATGCCGTAGGCGCCGGTCGTGGGGACGGCCATCGAGACGATCCCGTCGGAGCCGAGCACCCAGTCGTGGATGTGGTCGATCGCCGCGTTGGCCGCGGAGGCGGCCGACGAGGCGCCGCGCGCCTCGATGATCTCGGCGCCGCGCTTGCCGACCCGCGGGATGAACTCGTTGGCGACCCACTCCTCGTCGTCGACCTCGGCCCACGCCTGCTTGCCGTTGACCTTCGCGTTGAACAGGTCCGGGTACATCGTCGGCGAGTGGTTGCCCCACACGACGAGGTCGGAGATCTCGTCGACGCCGACGGCCAGCTTGTTGGCCAGCTGCGCGTAGGCCCGGTTCTGGTCCAGGCGGGTCATCGCGGTGAAGCGCTCGGCCGGGACGTCGGGCGCGTTGGACTGGGCGATCAGCGCGTTCGTGTTGGCCGGGTTGCCGACCACGAGCACCTTCACGTCGTCGGCGGCGTGGTCGTTGATCGCCTGGCCCTGCGGCTTGAAGATCGCGCCGTTGGCCTCCAGCAGGTCGGCGCGCTCCATGCCCTTCGTGCGCGGGCGGGCGCCGACGAGCAGCGCCACGTTGGCGCCGTCGAACGCCTCGTTGGGGTCGGACGTGATGTCGATCTTGCGCAGCAGCGGGAACGCGCAGTCGACGAGCTCCATCGCGGTCCCCTCGGCCGCCTTCAGCGCGGGCTCGATCTCCAGCAGCCGCAGCTCGAGCTTGGTGTCGGGCCCGAGCAGCTGGCCGGACGCGATTCGGAACAGCAGCGCGTAGCCGATCTGCCCGGCCGCGCCGGTGACCGTGACCTTCGTAGCCATCAGACGTTCATCTCCTTCTTCAGGTTCTCGTCGATCGCGGCGAGGAACTCCTGGGTGGTGAGGTATCCCTGGTCTCCGCCGACCAGCAGGGCGAGATCCTTGGTCATCTTCCCGCTCTCGACGGTCTCGATACAGACCCGCTCGAGGGTCTCGGCGAAGTGCGTGACGTCGGGCGTGCCGTCCATGCGCCCGCGGTAGGCGAGCCCGCGCGTCCAGGCGAAGATCGAGGCGATCGGGTTCGTCGAGGTCGGCTTGCCCTGCTGGTGCTGGCGATAGTGGCGGGTGACGGTCCCGTGCGCGGCCTCGGCCTCGACGGTCTTGCCGTCTGGCGTCATCAGCACGCTCGTCATGAGGCCCAGCGAGCCGAAGCCCTGGGCGACGGTGTCGGACTGGACGTCGCCGTCGTAGTTCTTGCAGGCCCACACGTAGCCGCCCTCCCACTTCAGGGCGGCGGCGACCATGTCGTCGATCAGGCGGTGCTCGTAGGTGAGGCCGGCGGCCTCGAACTGGTCCTTGAACTCCTCGTCGAAGACCTTCTGGAACAGGTCCTTGAAGCGCCCGTCGTAGCGCTTCATGATCGTGTTCTTCGTCGACAGGTACAGCGGGTAGCCGCGGTCCAGCGCGTAGCGCATCGACGCGCGCGCGAAGTCGATGATCGACGAGTCGAGGTTGTACATCGCCATCGCGACGCCGCCGCCCGGGAAGTCGTAGACGTCCAGCTCGATCGGGTCGCTCCCGTCCTTGGGCGTGAACGTCAGCGTCAGCGAGCCCTCGCCGGGGACGACGAGGTCGGTCGCGCGGTACTGGTCGCCGAACGCGTGGCGGCCGATGACGATCGGCTTCTTCCATCCGGGCACGAGGCGCGGGATGTTGGAGATGACGATCGGCTCGCGGAAGATGACGCCGCCGAGGATGTTGCGGATCGTCCCGTTGGGGGACCGGTACATCTCCTTGAGGCCGAACTCCTTCACCCTGGCCTCGTCGGGCGTGATCGTGGCGCACTTCACGCCGACGCCGTACTTCTTGATCGCGTGGGCGGCGTCGACCGTGATCTGGTCGTTCGTCGCGTCGCGGCTCTGGATGCCGAGGTCGTAGTACTTCAGGTCGACGTCGAGGTAGGGCAGGATCAACTGGTCCTTGATGAACTTCCAGATGATCCGGGTCATCTCGTCGCCGTCGAGCTCGACGATGGGGTTCTTCACCTTGATCTTCGCCATGGGGCTGGCGATGCTGCCACACCCGCGAGGCCCGGCGCGCTCCCACCCTTGCCTCAAGGTGTGAACGGTGGTTCACTTCTTGGCATGGCCTACCGGCCGACCGAGCGCACCGAGGCCCGCCGGATCGCCGCGCGCGAGCGGATCGTCGACGCCGCGCACGAGCTGATCGCGACCGGCGGCTACCGCGCCGCGGCGGTCACCGCCGTCGCCGCGCGCGCCGGCGTCGCGACCGGGACCGTCTACCGCCACTTCCCCTCGAAGGCCGACCTGCTCGTCGAGGTGTTCCGCCGCGCGTCGCAGCGCGAGGTCGACGCGGTCGCCGCCGCGATCGGGGACGGCGGCGTGGCCGCCGGCGTCGAGACGTTCGCGCGGCGCGCCCTGCGCGGGCGGCGCCTGGCCTGGGCGCTGCTGGCCGAGCCGGTGGACCCCGCGGTGGAGGCCGAGCGGCTCGCGTTCCGCCGCGCGTTCCGGGACGCGTTCGCGGCCGCCCTGCCCGCCCACGTCGAGGACCGCGAGCTGGTCGCCGCCGCGCTCGTCGGCGCGATCGGCGAGGCGCTCGTCGGCCCCCTGTCCCCCACCGGCGCCGAGCGCGACGAGGACGCGCTCATCGCCGCGCTCGTCGCGTTCTCGCTGCGCGCCCTGTCCCAGGAGGAGCCCGTCCCATGCTGAGCCAGCAGACCCCCGACCTCACCGAGGCGCGCAACCAGTCCGTGCCTCTCGAGGACTACGACCTCTTCGCCGCCGACCGCCCGCTCGCCGAGGCGCTCGAGCGCGAGGGCGCGGGCTGGGCGCGCGAGCGCGCGCACCGCCTCGGCGCGATCGCCGGCTCGGCCGAGATCCAGCAGGCCGGCCGCGACGCCAACGCGTTCAAGCCGCAGTTCCGGCCGTTCGACCGCTACGGCCACCGCATCGACGAGGTCGACTACCACCCGGCCTACCACCGCTTCATGGCGCTGGCCGTCGAGCACGAGCTGCACGCGCTGCCCTGGCGCGAGGCGCGCGAGGGCGCCCACGTCGCGCGCGCCGCGCTGTTCATGACGCTCTCCCGCGCCGAGCCCGGCCACGGCTGCCCGATCTCGATGACCTACTCGATCGTGCCGGCGCTGCGCGCCACGCCCGAGCTGGCCGCCGTGTGGGAGCCGCGCCTCACCGCCACGACCTACGACCCGGCGCTGCGCCCGGGCAAGGCGTCGGCGATCGCCGGCATGGCGATGACCGAGAAGCAGGGCGGCTCCGACGTGCGCGCCAACATCACGGTCGCCGAGCCGGACGGCGACGGCTGGCGCATCACCGGCCACAAGTGGTTCTGCAGCGCGCCGATGAGCGACCTCTTCCTCATGCTCGCCCAGACCGACGACGGCCTGAGCTGCTTCGCGGTGCCGCGGCTGCTGCCCGACGGCACGCGCAACCCGATCCGCATCCAGCGGCTGAAGGACAAGCTCGGCAACTGGTCCAACGCGAGCTCGGAGATCGAGCTGCACGGGGTGCACGGCGACCTCGTCGGCGAGCCCGGCCGGGGCGTGGCGACGATCATCGAGATGGTCGCCCACACCCGCCTGGACTGCGTGCTCGGCTCCACCGCCGGGATGCGCACCGCCGTCGAGCAGGCCATCCACCACGCCCGCCATCGCGCCGCGTTCGGCCGCCTGCTGATCGAGCAGCCGCTCATGCGCGCCGTGCTCGCCGACCTGGCGATCGAGTCCGAGGCGGCGACCGTCACGGCCATGCGCCTCGCGCGCGCGTACGACGAGTCCGCCCGCGACGAGCGGGCGCTGCTGTTCAAGCGCCTGGCCACCGCAGTCGCCAAGTACTGGATCTGCAAGCGCGGGCCCGGCCACGCCGCGGAGGCGATGGAGTGCCTGGGCGGCAACGGCTACACCGAGGAGTGGCCGCTCGCGCGCGTGTACCGGGAGCAGCCGCTGCTGTCGATCTGGGAGGGCTCGGGCAACGTGATCGCGCTCGACGTGCTGCGCGCGATGACCCGCACGCCCGCCGCGGTCGAGGTGTTCCTCGACGAGGTCGCGCTCGCCGCGGGCGCCGACCCGCGCCTGGACGCCCACGTCGAGCGCGTCCGCCGCGAGCTCGCCGACCCGGAGCAGCTCGAGCCGCGGGCGCGCCGGGTGGTCGAGGCGATGGCGCTCGCGCTGCAGGGCTCGCTCCTCGTGCGCCACGCGCCGGCCGCGGTCGCCGACGCGTTCTGCGCGAGCCGGCTGGCCGGCGACGGCGGCCAGGCGTACGGAACCCTGCCGCCGTCCGTGGACGTCGAGGCGATCCTCGAGCGCCACGCGCCCGCTGTGTAGCGCCCGGCTGGGTCATGCGGCATGGCACCATGGGGGCCATGCCAACCGGCGGCTCCATCCAGCTCGTGCGGCTGTTCGGCATCCGCATCGGGGTCAGCGCGAGCTGGTTCGTCGTCCTGTTCGTGTTCATCTTCGTCCTGTCGGGCGTGTTCCGCGACGCCCTCGGCGGATCGGAGACGCAGGCCTACCTGGTGGCCGTCGCGGCGGCGCTGCTGTTCTTCGTCTCGCTGATCCTCCACGAGCTCGGGCACGCGCTCGTGGCCCAGCGCGCGGGCATCGAGATCACCGGCATCGACCTGTGGTTCTTCGGCGGCGTGGCGAAGATGAGCCGCGACACGCGCAGCCCCGGGGAGGAGTTCCGCATCTCGGCCGCCGGCCCGCTGGTGACGCTCGCCGTCGTCGCGGTCTGCCTGGGCATCGGCACCCTGCTCGACGGGCGCACGTTCATCGACGCGGCCGTGCTCGAGCGCCGCGCGACCTCGGACCCGGCGCTGATGCTGCTGGCGTGGCTGGCGACGATCAACGCGCTGCTGTTCGTGTTCAACCTGATCCCCGCGTTCCCGCTCGACGGCGGGCGGATCGCGCGCGCGATCATCTGGAAGATCACGGGCCAGAAGGCGAAGGCCACCCGGTACGCGGGACGGGCGGGGCAGCTCTTCGCGTACGTGATGGCCGGCTACGGCCTGTACCTGATGCTGACCGGGTCGGTCGGCAACGGCCTGTGGCTGGCGGTGCTCGCCCTCTTCCTGGGCCAGGCGGCGCGCGGAGCGGTCGTGCAGAGCGACATCGACGAGCGGCTCGAGGGCGTCACCGTCGGCGACGTGATGGACCCGCACCCGTACACGCTGCCCGCCGACACGACCGTGCTCGAGGCGTCCGAGCGCGTGTTCGCGCTGCAGGGCTGGCCGTGGGTCCCGGTCGTCGAGCGCGACGGCCGCTACGCCGGCGTGCTGCACCGCGAGGCGGTCGACCGGGCGCTGGCGGCCGGCCAGCCCGCGCTGCCCGTGCGCGAGCTCGTGCGCGAGGAGGGCTGGCGCTGGCAGATCGGCGTCGAGGAGCCGCTGGAGGCGCTCATCGGCACCGAGGGGCTGCGCCAGCTCGGCGCCGTGTTCGCCGTCGACGCGCAGGGCGTGCTGCGCGGCGTCGTGACGATCGACCAGGTCCGCCGGGCGCTCACCCCGACCCCGCGCTGAGCCGTCCGCCGAGCCGCTCCCCCGGACGGGGGAGTGCCCGGCCCCCGGACGGGGGAGCGCCGCGGGAACTTCGGGTACCCGAAGGCCCGGTGCCGCGCAGACGAGCGATATCGTCCGCCCTTCAATGCCCGCACACGACGTCCTCATCATCGGGGCCGGCCTGGCCGGCCAGCGGGCCGCCCTCGCCGCCGCCGAGGCCGGCGCGACGGTGGCCATCATGAGCAAGGTCCACCCGGTCCGCTCGCACTCGGTCGCCGCCGCCGGTGGGATCAACGCCGCCATCTCCCTCGCCGACGACTGGCGCTCGCACGCCTACGACACGGTCAAGGGCTCCGACTTCCTGGGCGACCAGGACGCGATCGAGGTCATGTGCTCGGAGGCGCCCAAGGAGGTGATGCACCTCGAGCACATCGGCGTCACCTTCCACCGCAACGAGTCGGGCGAGCTGGACCTGCGCGCGTTCGGCGGCGCGTCGATGAAGCGCACCGCGTACGTGGCCGACATCACCGGCCAGGCGATCCTGCACGTGCTCTACGAGCAGCTCATGAAGCACGGCGACAAGATCGACCGCTTCGAGGAGTGGTTCACCACCTCGCTGATCGTCGAGGACGGCGCCTGCGTCGGCGTCGTCGCGCGCGACATCCGCACCGGCGCGATGGAGATCTTCACGGCCAAGAACGTGATCCTCGCCTCGGGCGGCGCGGGCCAGTGCTTCAAGCCGACCACGAACGGGCTCATCTGCACGGGTGACGGCATGGCCCAGGCCTACCGGGCCGGGGCGCCGCTGATGGACATGGAGATGATCCAGTACCACCCGACGACGCTCGTCGAGAACGGCTTCCTCATCACCGAGGGCGCCCGCGGCGAGGGCGCGCATCTCCTGAACGCCAACGGCGAGCGCTTCATGGAGAAGTACGCGCCGAACAAGATGGAGCTCGCCTCCCGCGACGTGGTCTCCCGCGCCGAGCAGACCGAGATCAACGAGGGCCGCGGCGTCGGCCCCGGCGGGGTCGGCATCTACCTCGACGTGACCGTGGTGCCCAAGAAGCGCACGCTCGAGGCCCTGCGCGAGATCGTCAACATCGGCAAGGACTTCGCCGGGGTGGACATCACCAAGGAGCCGATCATGATCCGCCCAGGTCAGCACTACATCATGGGCGGGGTCAAGACCGACGTCGACGGGCGCACGCCGCTCGAGGGCCTGTACGCCGCCGGCGAGGTCGCCTGCGTGTCGGTCCACGGCGGCAACCGCCTGGGCGCCAACTCGCTGCTGGACACGCTGATCTTCGGCCGCCGCGCCGGCGAGCACGCCGCCGCCCGCGCCGCCGGGATGCGCATGCCGACCGTGTCGCGCGCGCCGCTCAACGACGACGCGAAGATGATCGAGTCGATCATCGCCCGCCCGAAGGGCAGCGGGCGCCGCGTCTCGGAGATCAAGGACGAGCTCGGCACGACGATGAACCGCTACGTGGCGGTGTTCCGTGACGAGCAGGGCCTGCAGACGGCCCACGAGGTCGTGCGGCGCCTGAAGGAGGAGGCCAAGACGGCCTACATCGACGACCGCGGCACGGTGTTCAACCAGGACGTGCTCGGGGCACTCGAGCTGGGCTACATGCTCGACTGCGCCGAGGCCATCGTGATCGCCGCGATCGAGCGCAAGGAGTCGCGCGGGGCCCAGTTCCGCACCGACTACCCGGAGCGCAACGACGACGAGTGGCTCAAGCACATCGACATCTCCCGCAACGGCGACGGCACCCCGCAGATCTCCTACTCCGAGGTGACGTTCACCCAGTGGCAGCCTGAGGAGCGCAAGTACTAGTGATCCCCCCGACACACACGCACGCCGCCAGGCGGTCGCTGATCACCACCATGCTTCGTCCTCGCCTCCTCACGTGCCAGAGGCACGCTACGTCGGCTGCGTCCTCGCCTGGCGGCGCCAGCACCCCCCTGGACGACGCACGTGCATGCCGGAGGAATCACTGATGGCCGAAGCAACCGAGTTCACCCTGCGCATCCGGCGCTACGACCCGGAGTCGGGCGAGGCGCCGTATTGGGACGAGCACACGATCGAGCTCGAGCCGCATCGCTCGGTGCTCGAGGGCATCCTGCAGGCCAAGGCGCGCTTCGACGGGTCGATCGGCATCCGCTGCTCGTGCAAGGCGGCGATCTGCGGGTCGTGCGGCGTGCGCATCAACGGCCAGCCCGGGCTCGCCTGCCACACGCACCTCGACCATGCGCAGCGCTCGTCGCGCGACGGGGTCATCGAGGTCGAGCCGATGGGCAACATGCCCGTCATCAAGGACCTCATCGTCGACATGGACGCGGTCCACTGGAAGAAGATCCATCGCGTCACGCCGTGGCTGATCGCCGACGAGGAGAACATGCCCGAGCGCGAGCACATCGTGCCTCGGGAGTCGATGGTCGACATCACGCAGTCGATGGCGTGCATCCAGTGCGGCGCCTGCGTGTCGGACTGCCTGGCGATGGAGGCCGACCCGCTGTTCGTCGGGCCGGCCGCCAGCGCGAAGGCCTACCGCTTCGTCGGCGACCCGCGCGACACGCAGCAGTACCAGCGCCTGAAGGACCTCGCCGAGGATCCGCACGGCATCTACACCTGCACCCACTGCTTCAAGTGCATCGACGCGTGCCCGAAGGGCGTCGCGCCGATGAACCAGATCATGCGGCTGCGCCGCCGCGCGACCGGCGACCACCACATCGTCGACCGCAACAACGGCGAGCGTCACGAGGTGTCGTTCGTGACGCTGATCAAGAACTACGGCCTCCTGCACGAGGCGGAGCTGCTGCCGCGCTCCTTCGGCGGCAACTCCTGGTTCGGCAAGTTCCATCCGGCCGCCGGCCAGGTGCTGCTGCAGTCGCTGCCCGTCATCACCAAGGCGGTGCTGCGCGGCAAGGTCAGCCCGAAGCTCGCCCTGCTGGGCCACAAGCTGCCCAGCCAGGACCTGAAGGCCGTCAAGCGCATCTACGAGAAGGTCGAGAACCGCCCCGAGCGGCTCGAGCTGAACCTCTACATCACCGGCTACGACGAGGACGACGAGGGCGCTGCCACCCCCGCCGTCGCGGCCGCGGGCAACGGCCAGCACGGCGCGGAGCCGGGCCAGCCCGGCCAGTCGCCCGAAGGGAGCCCCACTCGATGAAGGTCGCCTATTGGCCCGGCTGCGTCAGCCGCGGCTTCACCCCCGAGTTGCACGGGTCGATGGCGAAGGTCGCCCCGCTGCTGGACCTCGAGCTGATCGAGCTCGACCGCGCCGCGTGCTGCGGGGCGGGCGTGATCGCCGAGCACAGCCAGGAGCTGGCCGACACGCTCAACGCGCGCACGTTCGCACTCGCCCAGCAGACCGACGGCGAGCTGATGATGAACATCTGCTCGACGTGCCAGGGCGCTCAGACCGAGTGCCAGGAGCGCCTGGACGCCAACGCCGAGTACCGGGCGATCATCAACGAGACCCTCGCCGACGAGGGCCTCGTCTACGAGAAGGGCCTCACCAACAAGAACTTCCTGTGGCTGCTGGTCGAGGAGATCGGCCTGGAGACGCTGAAGTCGAAGGTCGTGCGCCCGCTGACGAACCTGAAGGTCGGCCCCTTCTACGGCTGCTACATCGTGCGGCCCGAGGACCGGCTGGGCATCAGCGCGGACCTGCCGCGCGACACGTACCTGTCGCAGGTCATCGAGGCCCTGGGGGGCACCGTGATCGAGTACGCCGGCATGCACAAGTGCTGCGGCTTCCCGATCATCACGATGAACCAGGAGGCGTCGCTGCGCCAGGCCGGCACGCACATGGCCGACGCGAAGGACGCCGAGGCGGACTGCGTCGTCACGCCGTGCCCGCTGTGCCACCTGAACCTGGACCTGCAGCAGCCGCTGGCCGAGAAGACGGTCGGGCGCGACATCGGCATGCCGGTGCTGCACCTGCCCCAGCTCGTCGGCCTCGCCCTGGGCCTGTCGCCCAAGGAGCTCGGCCTGCAGCGCCACGTCGTGAAGCCGACCGCGGTCGTCGACTGGTCGACGTCCGTGGTCGCCGGCGTCGGCGCCTGACGCCGCCGGCATCGTCGCGGCCAGCCGCTCAGGCTGGCCGCGTCAGCTCCCGGTGCGACGTGACGCCGAGCTTGCGGAAGATGTTGCGCGCGTGGGTGCGGACGGTCTCGACGCCCACCTGCAGCGCGAGCGCGATCTCGGCGTTCGAGCGGCCCTCCTGCAGCAGGGCCAGCACCTCGGCCTCCCGCGCGGTGAGCGGCTCCGCCCCGCTCGGGGGCCCGCCGAGCATCCCGTCGCGGGCACGGGGCAGCACCTGCAGCCCGCGCGAGGCGAGATGGATCGCGTTGAGGACGTCGCGCGCCTGCGTGTCCTTCGACAGGCAGGCGGTCGCGCCGAACGTGAGCACCTGGTTGGCCTCGGCCGCCGTCGGGCGGCTGGCGAGGACGACGAGCCGCGTGTCCGGGTGGGCGACGTGCAGCTCGTGGACCTCGAACGGCGTGCGCAGCGAGCCGTAGTTCAGCAGCGCCACGTCGGGCCTGCGGCGCTCCAGCAGCGTGCGCAGCCGCGCCGCGTCGAGGTCGGAGGCGACGACCTCGAGATTCGGGTCCTCGTCGATGAGCGCGACGAGGCCGCGGGCGATGAGGTCCTCGAACCGGGCGAGCGCGACGGTGGCGGGCATCCTTGGGTTCTATCGGCAGAGGCCCCAGGATGGGTGAGTCCCACTTCCCCGCGTCGCCTCCCCCGTCCTCACCCCAAGATCACCCCGCAGGGGGGAAGAGCCGCGGCCGCCGCGACAGCATGATGGATCGCGCCGCACGAGCTTCGTCGACAGGCAGCCGGGGGTACGGCAGTCGTTCACCGGAGGGGGCCCGGGAGGCCCCCTCCGCGTGTCGGCAAGCGGGCGGCAAGCGGGGTGCGCCAGGATGCCGCCCCATGCGAACCATCGAGGCGATCCTCCTGACGGGCGCCGACGCGTTCAAGGCCCACCCGCAGGCGGACGTGCCCGAGGGCGAGCGGCCCGCCGCCGTCGCCGTTCCCACCAGCGTCGAGGAGGTGCAGCTCGTCGTCCGGCACGCGGCCGAGACCGGCCTGCGGGTCGCCGTGCACACGACCGGCCGCGGCGTGCGCCAGACCGGGCGGCTCGACGACACGCTGCTCGTGCAGACGCGCGCGCTGGGCGGCGCGCGCCTCGACGCGCCCGCCCGCATCGTGCGCGCGGGCGGCGGCGCGGTGTGGAGCGACGTGTCCCGCGTCGCCGCGCCGGCCGGGCTGGCCGCGCTGGCCGTCCCGACGCCGAGCGTCGGCGTCGTCGGCACGGTGCTGGCCGGCGGCGTCGGCTGGCTGTCGCGCCGCCACGGCCTGGCGTCGGAGTCGCTGCGCGCGGTCGAGCTCGTCACCGCCGACGGGCGCCTGGTCCGCGCCGACCCCCACCGCGAGCGCGACCTGTTCTGGGCCCTGCGCGGAGGCGGCGGCGGCCTGGGCGTCGTCACCGCCGTGGAGCTCGCGCTCGTCGAGCCGGCGCCGGCGCAGGGCGGCACGATGCGCTGGCCGGCGGCGCGCGCCCGCGAGGTCATGCACGCGTGGCGCGAGTGGACGCTCGACCTGCCGCGCGAGGTCACGAGCATGGCGCGGCTGGCCGGCGGCGGCGACGAGGCGGCCACGCTCGTCGAGGCCGTGCTGCTGGCCGACGACGCGACGTCCGGCGAGCTGCTGGCCCCGCTGCGCGCGCTCGCGCCCGAGCGGGAAGGGATCCGCCCGATCGCGGCGGCCGACCTCGACACGCTGCACCCCGACGTGCTGGGCGAGCGCCCCGTCTACTACGACCACCTCCTGCTGCACGACCTGCCGGAGGAGGCGCTCGACCTGTGCCTCGACCTCGTCGGGCCGGCGGCCGGGTTCCCGCTGCTCGACCTCGAGCTGCGCCACCTCGGCGGCGCGCTCGACGACCGCCGCCGGCATCGCGGCGCGCTCGGCTCGCTCGACGCCGGCTACCTGCTCGTCGTCGCCGCCGCGCCCGAGCGCGCCGACGTCGCCCGCGAGCTCGTCGAGGAGCTGTCCCCGTGGGCGGCCGGGCACATCTTCCTCAGCTTCGTCACGCCCGACACGCCCGACGGCGAGGTGTTCCCGGCCGACACCCGCCGGCGCCTGTGGGCGGTGAAGGCGCTGTACGACCCGGAGGACCGGTTCGTCGCGCCGCTGGGGCACATCACCGGGGTGGGACATCCCCTCCGAGACGGCGGGAATCTCGGCTAGGCTGCCCGCGCCGTGCTGCAGTCCACCGCCATGCCGGCCCCGCTGATCGAGCGTCCCGAGCTCGCGACGCGGGTCCGCGCCGGGATCGATCGCGGGTCCGTGGGCCTCGTCGCCGGCGCCGGCTACGGCAAGACGATCCTCGTCGAGCAGGCGCTGGACGGCCGCACCGCGGCGTGGCTGAGCTGCCGCTCCCGCGACCTGCAGGTCGACCGCCTCCTCGTCGACGCGCTGCAGGCGATCCGCCGCGCCGTGCCGGGCGCCGCCGACCTGCTGATCGAGGCGGTCCGCGGCCCGGGCAGCGCGCTGTCGCCGCTGGCGGTCACGCGGGCGCTGCTGGACGAGCTGGAGTCGCTGCTCGTCGAGCCGCTCGTGTTCGTGCTCGACGACGCCGAGGAGCTCGAGGATCGGCGGGACGTGCTCGACCTCGTCGAGCAGCTCGTCGACAGCGAGCAGGACCGCCTGCGTCTCGTCGTGTGCACCCGCCGTCCGCTGAACCTGCGGATCGCGCGCGCCCAGGCGACCGGCCGCGTCCACCTGATCGACGAGAGCGACCTGGCCTTCAGCGCCGAGGAGACCGCCGCCGTGCTCGCCGGGCAGCTCGGCCGCGAGCCCACCGACGACGAGGTCACCGAGATCATGCAGGCGACGCTCGGCTGGCCGCTCGGCGTCGCGCTCGGCGCCACGCGCGACAACCCCAACGGCGCGATCGCCCGGTTCCTGGCCGAGGAGGTGCTCGCCCCGCTGGACGACGACCTGCGTGCCGCGATGCTCTCGTCCAGCGCGGTCGAGGAGATCACCCCCGAGATGACGGCGGCGCTGGGCCTGCCCGAGGAGCTGCCGCGGCGGCTGGGGCGCCTGGGCGTGCTGCTGAGGCCGGTCGGCGGGCGGCCCGACGCGACCGCCTACCACCCGCTGCTGCGCGACCACCTGCGCCGCGCCTGGGAGACCGAGGTGCCGGCCGACCGCCGCGCTGAGGTGCTCGCCGCCGCCGCCGCCCAGCTTCACCGCGAGGGCCGGCTCACCGAGGCGATCGACGCCTGGCTGGCCGCGGGCCGCCCCGAGCCGGCGCTCGACGCGATCAGCGCCGCCGCCACGCCGCTCGTGCGCACCTCGCCACAGGGCGTGCGCGCGTGGCTGACGATGCTGCCGCCGGCGCTCGCGAGCGACCCGCGCGCCGCCGACATCGCCGGGCGCCTGGCGGTCGCCGAGGGCCGCCATGAGGACGCGGTGCCGCTGCTGCGCGCGGCGGTGGCGGCGCTTCCGCCCGAGGCCGCCTCGGCCAGCGCGTGCGTCGCCGCAGAGTGCCTGTACTGGCTGGGGCGCATCGACGAGGCGATCGCGCTGCTGAGCACCCTCGAGCGGCCCAGCCCCGACGCCCTGTCGTGGTGGACGGCGCTGCTGGGCGGCGCCGGGCGCCTCGACGAGGCGGCCGAGCGGCTGGCCGAGCTGGACCGGATGCCCGAGGCGCCGCTGGTCGCCGGGATGCGGGTGCTCGCGCTCTTCTACATCGCGATGCCCGACGGGCGCCACGACGAGATCATCGCCGCGCTGCGCCGCCGGCTCGAGACGCTCGACGACGAGAGCCGCGCGATCCACCGGCCCGAGTACCTGGCGGCGTTCACCGCGTTCGCGCTCGCCGACTCCGGGCGGGCCGACGACGCGGTCGCGTGGACCGAGATCGTGCTGGCCGAGGCCGAGCGGTCGGGGCTGCCGTCGTTCATCACCGCCGAGACGCACGCCCTGCGGGCCTGGCTGCTGGCGATGGCCGGACGCGAGGCCGAGGCGGAGCTGGCGCTGATGCCGATCCGCGACCTGCCGCCGACCGACGGCTGGGCGCCCGGGATCGGCGAGTCGGCGATGGCGGCCTGCCTGCTGGCGCGCGGCGAGCGGGCAGCCGCGCAGGCTCTGGCCGAGCAGGCGCGCGCCCACATCCAGGCGGCGCCGCTGCCGTTCCGCAACCTCATCGAGCTGCTCGTGATCCGGGTCCTGGCCGAGGCGACGTCGCCGGCGCGCGGGATCGAGCGCGCCACCGAGACGCTGACCTGGATGGAGGAGGTCTACGCGCCCGACCACGGTCAGCACCACCGAGCGCGGACGCTGGCGCTGCGCGCGTGGGCGCACGGCCTGGCCGGCGACCTCGACGCGGCCGGCGCCGACCTCCGCGCGGCGCTGGACGTCGCGGGCCCCCTGCTGGCCCCGCAGGTGCTGCGCGTCGAGTGGCCGCGGATCGGCGAGCTCGTGTGGCGGCTGCTGGCCGAGGAGGCGCTCGACCCGGAGACCGTGCTCCCGGCCGCCGAGCGCGCGTTCCCCGGCGGCGAGGAGCTGATCGACTTCGCCGAGCACCCGCGGGCCGAGGTTCGGGCGATCGCCGCCCGCTCGCTGGGCGCGTCCGGCCACCCGCGCGTCGAGCCGCTCCTGCAGCAGCTGTGCGAGGACGAGGACCCGCGCGTCGTCGCGGCCGCCGAGGCGGCGCGCGCGGCCGGCCGGCGCTCCCCGCCGCCGCGCACGTTCACGCTGTTCGGCGGCTTCTCGCTGCGCCGCGGCGAGTGGCCGGTCGACGAGCGGGCATGGGGCCGCCCCACGACGGCGCGGCTCGTGCGCGTGCTGCTGGCCCAGCGCGGCGCGTTCCTGCCCGAGGAGGCGCTGCTGGAGGCGCTGTGGCCCGACAAGGCGCCCAAGTCGGCGCGCTCGTCGGTGCAGGTCGCGGTCTCGCGCGCGCGGGCGGTGATCGACGCGCCCGGCGCCCAGCAGAGCGCGATCCAGTACTCCGAGCGCGCCTACCGCCTGGTGCTCGACGACCACGACCGGGTGGACACCGAGCTGTTCACGGCGGCGGCCGAGGCCGCGCTGGCGGCGACCGGGCCCGAGCGCCTGCGGCTGCTCGAGCAGGCCGCGGCGCTGTGGACCGGCGAGCCGATGCCCGAGGAGCGCTACAGCGACTGGGCGGCCGAGTGGCGCGAGGACCTCGTCGCCCGCTACCGCCGCGTGCTGACCGCCCTCACCGAGCTGCGCACGCGCGCGGGCGACCACGCCGGCGCCGCGGCCGCCGCGACCCGCCTCGTCGCGCTCGACCCGCTCGACGAGGGCGCCCAGCGGCTGCTGATCGCCGCCCACGCTCGCGCGGGCAGCCGCGCCCGCGCGCTGCGCCAGTACCTGGCCTGCCGCAAGCAGCTCGTCGACGCGCTCGGCCTGGAGCCGTCGGAGGAGACGCGCGCGCTGCACCGGCGGGTGCTGGCGGGCCAGCCCGTCTGACTACCCTCCGCCGCCTGCTTCTCCTCCGCGAGTCCCACCCCGACCGGCCCGCCTTCGACATGGCGGTGTCGTCCGTGCTGCTCACGCGGGTGGCGCGCGGGGAGCACGAGCCGGCGCTGCGCCTGGTGCGCCACGCCCCGTCCGTCGCGTTCGGGCGCATGGACGCGCTGGAGACGGGGTTCGCGGCGGCGGTCGCGCGGGCGCGCGAGCTCGGCTACGAGCCGTTCGAGCGCCTGGCCGGCGGGCGCGCCGCCGTCTACCACGAGGGCGTGCTGACGATCGGCGAGGCGCTGCCCGACGCCCAGGCCAACCTGCACATCAACTGCCGCTACGAGGCGACCGCGGAGACCGTGGCGGCGGCGCTGCGGTCGCTGGGCGTCGACGCTCGGGTCGGCGCCGTCGCCGGCGAGTACTGCCCGGGCGACTTCAGCGTGAACGCGCGCGGCGCGGTGAAGCTCAGCGGCACCGCCCAGCGCGTGGTGCGCGGCGGCGCCTACGTCGGGACGGTGCTCGTGGTCAGCGACGCGGCCCGAGTCGCCGCCGTGGTCTCCGAGCTCTACGCCGCGCTCGGGCTGCCGGTCGACCCCGAGGTGACCGGCGCGCTCGCCGACGAGGCACCGGGCGTCGGGCTGGACGCCGTCGAGGACGCGCTCATCGCCGCCTACGCCGCCCGCGGCCCGCTGCGCGAGGCGACCCTCGATCCCGAGGTCCTCGAGGCCGCCGCCGAGCTGGAGGCGCGCTTCCGCCCGCGTTCGGCCTGAGCGCCGTGGGTAGCGGAACGCCATGCGTCCCACGTTCATCGTGCCCGCGGTCGCCGGCCTCGCGCTCGCCTTCGGCGCCGCCGCCTGCGGCGACAAGACCATCGACCACGAGGACCTCCAGGAGAAGCTCGGCGCCGAGCTGTCGCGGCAGGCCGGCGTGGACCCCGATCAGGTGTCGGTCTCCTGCCCGGAGGGCCAGAAGGTCGAGCAGGGCAACGCGTTCGACTGCGAGCTGACCGCGCCCAACGGCGACACGGTGCGCGTGGTCGTCACGCTCACCGACGACGAGGGCGGGTTCACCGCCACGGTCCCGGAGGAGACGGAGAGCTAGGCGGCCGGCGCCGCGCTGCCGACCAGGCCGCGGTCGACGACCAGCTCGGCGATCTGCACCGTGTTCAGCGCCGCGCCCTTGAGCAGGTTGTCGCCGACGACGAAGAAGTTGAGGACGTGCGGGTCGGCCAGGTCGCGGCGGACGCGCCCCACGGCGGTCTCGTCGCGGCCGGCGTACTCCAGCGGCGTCGGGGCCTCCTCGACGACGAGGTTCGGGAAGCTGCGCAGCGCCTCGAGCGCCGCGTCCAGGTCGGGCTCCTGCGCGAACGTGGCGCGCACCGCGATCGAGTGCCCCACCATCACCGGGACGCGCACGCACGTGGGCGTGACCGGCAGGTCCGGGAGCGACAGGATCTTGCGCGACTCGTTCTGGAGCTTCATCTCCTCGTCGGTGTAGCCCAGCTCGTTGAGCGTCCCGAGGAGCGGCACGACGTTGAACGCGAGCGTGTTCGCGTGGACGCTGTGCTCGACCTTGCGGGCCGCGGTCGCGCCGTCCTCGACGAGCTGCCGGACGTCGGCCGCGAGCGGCTCGACCTGGGCGGCGAGCTCGTCGATGCCCTTCTGCCCGGCGCCGCCGGCGGCCTGGAAGCTCGTGGCGACCATCGCGGTGAGGCCGAAGCGGTCGTGCAGCGCCTTGGCCGGCAGCATCACGACCATCGTCGTGCAGTTCGGGTTGGCGATGATGCCCTTGCGCATGTCCTCGATCGCGTCGGGGTTGACCTCCGACACGATCAGCGGCACGTCGGGGTCCATGCGCCAGGCGCTGGAGTTGTCGACGACGACCGCGCCGCCGGCCGCGAACTTCTCGGCCCACGCCTTCGAGGTCGACCCGCCGGCGCTGAACAGCGCGATGTCGAACCCCGTGACGGTGTCGTCGCGCAGCGGCTGCACGGTGAGGCCGTCGACGACCTTGCCGGCCGAGCGCTCCGACGCGAACAGGACGACCTCGTCGGCCGGGAACTCGCGCTCGCGCAGCAGGCGGCGCATGACGGTCCCGACCGCCCCGGTGGCTCCGACGACGGCGACCCTCATGACGCGAACTCCCCGAAGGGCTGCTCCGGGCGGATCGTGTCCGGCCCGCTGAGCTCGAAGGCGCTGTGCAGCGCGCGGACCGCGTCCGGCACCTTGTCGCCCGGCACGACGCACGAGATGCGGATCGGCGAGGTGGAGATCATCTCGATGTTGATGCCCGCATCGCCGAGGACGGTGAAGACCTGGGCGGCGACGCCCGGATGGGTCTTCATCCCGGCGCCGACCACCGACACCTTGCCCATCGACTCGTCGGCGTGGACGCCGATGCCCAGCTCGGCGGCCAGCGGCTCGAGCGCCTTGCGCGCCGTGTGGAGGTCGTCGCGCGGGACCGTGAAGGACAGGTCCGCGCCGGCGCCCTCGGACACCGGCTCGTTCTGGACGATCATGTCGACGTTCACGTTCGCCTCGGCCAGGACGGTCGTCAGGCGGCCGGCGACGCCCGGCGTGTCTGGGACGCCGGTGAGCGTGACGCGGGCCTCCCCGGTCGAGTGGGTGACGGCGGTGATGAGGGGGTTCTCCACGGTGACGTCCTCTCCGACCACAACGGTACCGGGCGCATCGTCGAAGCTCGATCGGCAGTGGATGCGAACGCCGTGGTTGCGGGCGTACTCGACCGATCGCAGCTGCAGCACGCCGGCGCCCGACGCCGACATCTCCAGCATCTCCTCGAACGAGACCATCGGCAGCTTGCGGGCCTCGGGCACGATCCGCGGGTCGGCGCTGAACACGCCGGCCACGTCGGTGTAGATCTCGCACTCGTCGGCGTCGATCGCCGCCGCGAGCGCGACCGCGGTGGTGTCCGAGCCGCCGCGCCCGAGCGTCGTCACGTCCTTGGCGGTGCTGACCCCCTGGAAGCCGGCGACGAGGACGATGCGCCCGTCGTCGAGGGCCTCGCGGATGCGGTCGGCCCGCACCTCGAGGATCCGCGCCTTCGTGTGCGAGGTATCGGTGACGATCCCGGCCTGGCTGCCGGTGAGGCTGATCGCGCGGTGGCCGAGGTCGTTGATCGCCATCGCGCACAACGCGCAAGACTGCCGCTCACCCGTGGAGAGCAACATGTCCATCTCGCGCGGATCCGGGTGCGGGGAGATCTCCTGCGCCCACTCGATCAGCTCGTCCGTGGTCTTGCCGCGGGCGCTGAGGACGGCGACGACGCGCAGGCCCTCCTCGCGCTTGGCGACGATCCGGCGGGCGGCGCGCTTGATGCGCTCCGCGTCGGCGACGGACGTGCCGCCGAACTTCATGACCACGGTTCCTGACATGACGATCGTCCAAGGTACTCGGTGAGTCGCGCGTGGCGTCAGCGGCTGGCGACCGCCGCGGCCGTGCTCGTGGCGGCGGCGGCCGGCGCCGGCCTCGCGCTCGGGACGCGCGGGGACGGATCGTCGGGCGAGCCGCAGACGCACGCGGTCGTCGCGACGCTCCCGGTGTCCGAGGAGGAGGCGGCCGCGCGGCTGTTCCTGGTCGGGTTCGGCGGGACGCGCGGGAGCGACCCGGCGGTGCGCCGGCTGGGCCTGCGCGACTGGGGCGGCGTGGTGATCGAGCGCCACAACGCGCGGTCGCCGGGGCAGGTGCGATCCCTGGTGCGGGCGATCCGGGAGGACGCGGCGCGATGGGGCTCGGCGGAGCCGCCGCTGGTCGCGATCCGCCAGGTGGGCGGCGCGGAGTCGTCGCTGCCGTCGCTGCCGCCGCCGCCCCAGCCCGACGAGGCGGTGGCCCGCGAGGCGCGCCGGGCGGCGGAGGCGACCGGGCGGGCGCTGCGAGGCCTGGGCGTGGAGCTGACGCTGGGCGCGCCGGTGGCCGACCTGGCGGCGGTGAGCGGCCCGGCGGCCTCACGCGGGTTCTCGCCCGATCCGGCCGTGGCGGCGGATCTCGTCGCGGCGGCGGTCTCCGGGTACCGGGCGGTGGGGCTCGCGAGCGCGCCGGGCAGCTTCCCGGGCGAGGGCGCCGCGTCGCAGGACCCGATCGACGGGCCGGCCACGGTGGGGCTGTCGCTGGACGAGCTGCGCGAGCGCGATCTGGCGCCGTTTCGCGCCGCGGTGGGCGCCGAGGCGCCCGCGATGCTGATGAGCGACGCGATCTACGCGGCCTGGGACGACGCCGGGCCGGCGTCGCTCGCGCCGGAAGCCTATGACCTCTTGCGTCGCGGCGCCGGCTTCGGCGGCGTGGCGATCAGCGGCGACCTGAACGCGGCGACGGCGGTCACCGGCGGGACCGCGGCCGAGGCGGCGGTCGACGCGCTGCGCGCGGGCGCCGACCTGCTGTGGGTCCCCGGCGACGCCGCCGAGCAGGAGGCGGCCTACCGCGCGGTGCTCGAGGGGTTGCGGGCCGACCCGGTCCTGCGCGCCCGCGCCGCCGAGGCGCTCGGGCGCGTGGCGTTGCTGCGCGAGCGCTACGCGCTTCCGTGACGAACCCGTGGTCCGCTGTCACACCTTGCGCGCCACGCTTGCGAGGTGCCCGCCGCCCCAAGAGCTGAATGGCGATTCAGCCCCGCTGAGCGGGGCCAATTCGCCACTCGCGACGTGGCCGCGGCGTTGGCCGCCCCGCAGCACGGGGTCGTCGCGCGCCAGCAGCTCGTCGCGGCCGGGATGAGCACGTCGGCGATCGACCGCGCGGTTGCCAGCGGGCGGCTGATCCGCCTGCACCGCGGCGTCTACGCCGTCGGGCACGCCTCGCTGCTCCCCGACGCCCACCGCCTCGCCGCGGTCCTCGCCGCGGGCCCGGGCGCGGTGCTCTCGCACACGTCGGCCGCCGACGCCTGGGGCCTGCTCGTCGACGCCCGCGCGCGCACCGACGTGACCGCCCCGCTCGCGCGCGGGCGCACGCTCCCGCGGATCTCGCTGCACCGCACCCGCCTGCACCCCGCCGACCAGACCGAGCTCAACGGCATCCCGGTCACCACGGTCGCCCGCACGCTCATGGACGTCGCCGCCACGCGCCCGAAGCGAATCCTGGAACGCGCGATGGAGCGCTCGGAGGAGCTGCGCCTCTTCGACCTGATCGAGATCGACGACTGCCTGGAGCGCAACGAGGGCCAGCGCGGCGCCGGCCGCCTGCGCACCGCCGTCGCCGACGCGCGGCCGGCCGATCCGCGCAAGATCCGGTCCTGGCTGGAGCGCGCGGTCCTGAAGCTCATCGACGAGCACCGGTTGCCCCGTCCCGCGGTGAACCTCGACGTGATCGGGTGGGAGGTCGACCTGCACTGGCCGGAGCACAGGGTCGCCGTCGAGCTCGACGGCTGGGGCGCCCACCGGACACGGGCGCGCTTCGAGGACGACCATGCCCGCGACCTCGCCCTCCAGGCCGACGGCTGGCGCGTCGTGCGGATCTCCTACCGCCAGTTCCGCGACGACCGCGAGACGGTGGCTGCAGCGCTCCGTGCGGTGCTCGTGCCCACACCCGGTATCTTCGGCAAATGACCAGGCACGGACGCCGGACCGCCTTCCTGGGGGCGCTCCTCGCGCTCGCGATCTGCGCAGCGCCCGCCCACGCGCTCAGCCCCAAGCCGTACGCCTCGCGCATCACCGACGGCCCGCACGCCGGGCGCATCGTCGTGACCTTCCCCGCCGTCCACGAGCCCGCGCCCGAGGGCCGCACCGACCGCGTGCGCATCGTCGTGCGCGACCACAAGGGCAGGCGCATCGCCTCGACGGTCAAGGCGTACCCCGTCCATCACTCCGAGCGCATCACCGCGCCCCACCACATCCTCCTGACCCGCGCCCAGAGCCGCCGCGCCCGCAACGCCCGGCACCTCAAGGTCTCGATCGACGTCGGCGGGCACACCTCGCGCCGCGGCCGCGTCACGCGGCTCCAGAGCACCCCGTTCACGCCGCCCGCGCCCATCTACAAGGCGATCGCCGACACCGGCGAGCCCGACACCGCCGACTGGGCCGAGGTCACGTTCCACATCAGCGACTCCGGCGGCCAGTACGCGGTCGCGGAGATCACCGCCCACACCACGAAGTCGACGGTCATGGTGGCCGGCCAGGCCGACATCCCGCTCACGCCGGGCGCCGACGGCTGGGACTGGTCCGGTCAGGTGACCCTCGCGGCGGTGGCCAACGGCACCCCGGGGACGGTCACCACCTCGGGGCAGATCGTCAAGGACGCCTCGTACGGGGTGGGCGGCTGGAAGGACGCCGCGCCGGACGCGCCGCCGTTCTGGGGTGGCCTCAACCCGATGGGGCGGCGGGGCTAGACGGCCCGCCGGCCCGCGAACGCGCGCCCGAGCGTGACCTCGTCGGCGTACTCGAGGTCCGCCCCGACCGGCAGGCCCGACGCCAGGCGCGTCACGGTCACGTCGGGCGCCCGCTCGCGCAGGCCCTCGGCGATGTGCAGCGCGGTCGCCTCGCCGGTCGTGGTCGGGTTCGTGGCGAGCACGACCTCGCGCACCCCGCCCTCGGCGACCCGCGCGTAGAGCTGGGCGATCTTCAGGTCCTCGGGGTCGACGCCGTCGATCGGCGACAGCGCGCCTCCGAGCACGTGGTAGCGGCCGGGGAACTCGTGCGTGCGCTCGATCGGGATGACGTCGTTGGGCTCCTCGACGACGCAGATCAGCGACGGGTCGCGGCGCTCGTCGAGGCAGATGCGGCAGCGCGGCCCCTCGGCGAGGTTGAAGCACACCTCGCACAGCCCGATGCGCTCCTTGACCTCGCGGATCGCCTCCGCCAGGGCGTAGGCGTCCTCCGCGTCGGTGCGCAGGATGTGGAAGGCGAGCCGCTGCGCGGTGCGGTTGCCGATGCCGGGCAGCTTGGCCAGCTCGGTGACCAGCCGCTGGATCGGCGGAGCATTCACCGCGGGAAGCCGGGCGGGCGGGTCGACTTCTTGCCGCCCGGCAGGCCACCCGGGCCGCCGAGGCCGGGCAGGCCCATCGAGCCGAGGTCCAGCCCGCCGGTGAGGCCGCCCATCTTCGTCGCCGCCAGCTCCTGGGCGGAGCGCAGCGCCTCGTTCGTCGCCGCCAGCACGAGGTCCTGGAGCAGCTCGACGTCGTCGGGGTCGACGGCCTCGGGCGAGATGACGACCTCCTTGATCTCCAGGTCGCCGGACGCCTTCACCTTGACCATCCCGCCGCCGGCGGACGCCTCGACCGTCTCGTTCTTGAGCTGCTCCTGCGCGGCCAGCATGTCGGCCTGCATCTTCTGGACCTGCTTGAGCATCTGCTGCATGTTCGGCTGAGGCATGGCGGTCTCCTAGGAGGGCTCGTCGTCGGGGGTCAGCTCTTCGGCGTCGAAGGCGTCCTTGAAGCGGGCGATCAGCTCGTCCTCGCTCAGCGGCGGCGCCTCCTCGATCGTGGGCAGCTCGTCGTGCAGCTCGTAGCCGGGGCGCAGCTGGTGGCCGGTGACCGAGCGCAGGGCCTCGGCGACCAGCTCGCGCTTCTCGGCGTCGTCGGCCTTGCGGTAGGCGAACGCCTCGGAGCGCGGGAAGGCGATCGTGACGACGCCGCCGTCGACCGCGACCGGCTGGGCGGACCCGAGGCAGGCGGCGAGCATGCCGTTCTCGGCGCGGACGGCGTCGAGCACCGCGGGCCACAGCTCGGCGACGGTCTCGAGCGCCGGCGCGTCGCCGGTGGCGACCGCGACCTGCGCGGGCTCCGGCTCGGGCTCGGGCTCCGCCGGCGCGGGCGCGCCGTTCGCGGCGGCCGCCGCGGGCGCGGGCTCGCGCGGAGGCGGCGGGGGCGGAGGCGGGGCGGGCGACTCGGGCGGCGGCGGCGCCGGCACGTCGGGGGTCGGTGGCGGCGCCGGACGCGGCTCGGGCCGCTCGCCGGACGCGGCCAGCGCCGACTCCAGCCGGTCGATCCGGGCCAGCAGCGCGCGCGTGGAGGCGTCGACCTGCGGCGCGGCCGCCTTCACCAGCGCCAGCTCGAGCTGGGTGCGCGGGTCGGCGCCGTTGCGCATCGCCTCCAGCGCCTCGGCCAGCAGGTCGAGCAGCCGCACGACCGCGGCCAGCGGGACGCGCTGGGCCTGCTCGGCCAGGCGGCTGTCGTACTCGGGCGAGAGCGCCAGCTCCGGCGGCACCTCGCCGAGCGTCCGCACGACCATCAGCGCCCGCGCGTGGCCCTCGAGGTCGCGCACGAACGTGCCCGGGTCGCGCCCGGTCTCGGCCAGCCGGTCGGCGGCCAGCAGCGTCGCGCGCCCGTCGCCCGTCCCGACCGCGTCGAGCGCCTCGAACAGCAGGTCGACGTCGGCGACGCCGAGCACGGCGAGCACGTCGTCGAGCGCGATCGCGTTGCCCGAGTAGGTGACGAGCTGCTCGAGCGTGCCGAGCGCGTCGCGGAACGAGCCGGTCGCGTGGCGGGCGATCAGCGCGACCGCCTCGGGGCCGATCTCGATCCCCTCGGCCTGCGCCACGCGGCGGATGACCGCGGCGAGCTGCTCGGCGGTGGGGCGGCGGAAGTCGAAGCGGTGGCAGCGGTCGACGACCGTCGGCAGCACCTTGTTGGCCTCGGTCGTCGCCAGGACGAAGATCGTGTTCGGCGGCGGCTCCTCGAGCGTCTTGAGGAACGCGTTCCAGGCCTGCGACGAGAGCATGTGCGCCTCGTCGAGGATGTAGACCTTGTGGCGGCCGCTGACCGGGGCGAACGCGACCCGCTCGCGCAGGTCGCGGATGTCGTCGACCGAGTTGTTGGACGCCGCGTCCATCTCGATGACGTCCATCGAGGTGGCGTTGGCGATCGCCACGCACGACTCGCAGCGCCCGCACGGCGTGACGGTCGGGCCGTCGACGCAGTTCAGGCAGGAGGCGAGGATCTTCGCCATCGACGTCTTGCCGGTCCCGCGCGACCCGACGAACAGGTTCGCGTGGTGGACCTTGCCCTGCTGGACGGCGTTGGACAGGGTGCGCACGACGTGCTCCTGCCCGACGACGTCGGCGAAGGTCCGCGGGCGATGGCGGCGATACAGCGAAGGCGCGGACGACACGGATCCCGCAGTCTAGATCCCCGGGTGGGCGGCGCGCCGGGGCCGGCCGGTGGGCTACGGTTCGCCGAGGTGAAGGTCGAGCCTGAGCACCACGGAGGATCGGGAACGCCGCTGCTGCTCCTGCACGGGTTCACCGACACGTGGTACGCGTGGCGGCCGCTGCTGCCGCACCTGGAGGCCGAGCACGAGGTGCTCGCGATCACGCTCCCCGGCCACTACGGCGGCCCGGAGCTGAGCGGGCGGCCGATGACCGTCGACACGGCGCTGGACATCATCGAGGAGCGGCTGGACCGGGCCGGCTGGGAGACCGCCCACCTCGCCGGCAGCTCGTACGGCGGGTGGCTGTCGCTGGGGCTCGCCGCCCGCGGCCGGGCCCGCTCGGTCGTGGCCCTGTGCCCGGCCGGCGGCTGGAAGGGCGAGAGCCCGGAGGGCCGGCACGTGTACCGCTACTTCCTGCGCTCCCACCACGTGCTGAAGCGGTCGACGCCGCGGATGCTGCGCCTGCTGGCGGTGCGCCCACGCCTGCGCGCGGCCGCGTTCCGCGAGGTCATCGCCCACCCGCGGCGGCTGCCGCCCGGCGCGGCGCTGCACATGCTCGTGGGCGCGCGGGAGTGCGCGGTCGTGCTCGAGGGGATCGAGGCGGCGCGCCGCGAGGACGCGTTCGGGGAGCTCGGGCCGATCGACGTGCCGGTGCGGATCGCCTACGGCGAGCGGGACTGGCTCATCCGCTGGCCGCGCTGGTACACGCGCCTGCAGCGGATGCTGCCCGACGCCGAGTACGTCGAGCTGCCCGACTGCGGCCACCTGCCGATGTGGGACGACCCGGACCTGACCGCGCGCACGATCCTCGAGGTCACGCGGGCGCGCGACGGGCAGCGGCTGCCGTCCGCCGCGGACTAGACGAGGCCGTGCGTCTGGGCCAGGTCGGCGCAGACCACGCACAGCGGCCACGGCGGGTTCCACGGCCAGCCGGTGACGTCCTTGCCGCACAGCGCCCGGTCGGGATCGTCGGCGGTGACGATGTGGCAGATCTCCTCGCCGGGATGCGTGGGACCGTGGACGCGCGTCGGTTCGGCGAAGGGGCTGCTCATGGGCGCAGGAAAATCTAGTGGACCGTGCACCCTCCTTCGAGGTTCGGTCTCCGGGCGCTGACGTCGCCTCCGGCTCCGGATCGGGAGCTCCCGCTGCGCCTGCCGGTGACCGCTTAAGGCTGCTTCCTTCCGGACCTGACCTGGTTCACGGGCCGACATCGCGCGGGACCCGGTCCATCGACACCAGCTGCGGCGCGCTGACCCCGAAGGCCTCGCCCCTCGAGAGGGGATTCGGCCTCGCTAGAGCGGATTGCGAGCGACAGGGCACCGCTACCTCCCCGCCTAGCACGGTCCACGGCCCATGGTAACGTGCGCCGCTGGTCCAACCAGTGTCGTCGTCGATTCGCTCCAACCCGCCGCGGCTTCGCTCCGAGGCCGTCCACGACCGGCTCCGGCGCGCGATCGTCGCCGGCCAGTACCAGCCGGGCGACGCGTTGCCGTCCGAGCGCGCGCTCAGCGAGATGCACCGCGTCAACCGCCATGCGGTGCGCGAGGCGATCAAGCGCCTGCAGCAGGCCGGGCTCGTGCAGGTCACCCACGGCGGCGCCACGCGCGTGCTCGACTGGCGCGAGACCGCCGGCCTCGACCTCCTCGCCGACCTCGCCGGCAGCGGCGGCGACGACCTCCGCACCGTCCTGCGGTCCGTGGCCGAGATGCGCGCGACGATCGGCGCCGACGCGGCCCGGCTGTGCGCGCTGAACGCCCCGTCCGAGGCGCGCGCGGCGCTGCCGGCGCTGGCGCGGGCGATCCCGGCGCCCGCCGACGTGCGCCGCTACCAACGGCGCTTCGACGCCTACGAGGCGCTGTGGGCGGCGATCGTGCGCGGCAGCGGCAACGTCGCCTACCGGCTGGCGTTCAACAGCCTCGTCGGCGCCCGCCACGGCGGCGGCATCGACCCGCAGCTCTACGCCGCCGAGGTCGACGACCGCGCCGCGGCGATCGCGCTGGCCGAGGCGATCGCGGCGGGTGACCCGGATCTCGCGCACGCGCGGGCGCGCGAGCTGCTGCAACGGACGGTCGAGGCGAGCGGCTGATGGCCGAGGTCCTCTGATGGCCGAGGTCCTCTACTACGCGATCCCGTTCTTCGTGCTGCTGCTCGTGGTCGAGTGGCTGTCGTTCCGCTTCGCGCGCGACGACCACGACGAGCTCGTCGGCTACGACCTCGCCGACACCCGCACGTCGCTGACGATGGGCCTCGGGAACGTGGCGATCAACGTCGTCTGGAAGGTCGCGGTCGTCACGATCTACGCGGCGCTCTACGAGCTGACGCCGCTGCGGCTGTCGCCCGACCACTGGTGGGTGTGGGTGGCGCTGTTCTTCGCCGACGACCTCGCCTACTACTGGTTCCATCGCGTCTCGCATGAGAGCCGCGTGTTCTGGGCCTCGCACGTCGTCCACCACAGCTCCCAGCACTACAACCTGTCGACGGCGCTGCGCCAGACGTGGGTGCCGATGACGTACCTGCCGTTCTGGCTGCCGCTGGCGCTGCTCGGGTTCCCGCCGTGGATGATCCTGCTGGCCCAGAGCTGGTCGCTGATCTACCAGTTCGGGCTGCACACCGAGCGGATCGGGCGGCTGCCGGCGCCCATCGAGCTCGTCTTCAACACGCCCAGCCACCACCGCGTGCACCACGGCTCCAACCAGGTCTACCTCGACCGCAACTACGGCGGCATCCTGATCATCTGGGACCGCCTGTTCGGGACGTTCGTCGGCGAGGGCGAGCGCGTGCGCTACGGGCTGACGAAGAACATCGAGACGCACAACCCGGTGCAGGTCGCCTTCCACGAGTACGCGGCGCTGTGGCGCGATCTGCGCGCGGCGCCGACGTGGCGGGTGCGTTGGAACCTGCTGCTCCGCGGGCCGGGCTGGCGGCCCGACGAGCCGGTGCGCGAGAACGCGTAGCGACCGGTACGGTTCGACGCTGGGTCGAACCACGGAGGGGAGCAGCATGAGCAAGCTCGATGGCCGCTGCCTGTGCGGCGCGGTGAGCTACACGTCCGACGCGGAGCCGCTGTTCTGCGCGATCTGCCACTGCACGAACTGCCAGCGCCAGACGGGCACGTCGTTCTCGATCGTCGTCGCGGTGCCCGAGGACGGCTTCCAGGTGACCGGCGAGCTGTCCGAGCACGCGACGATCGGCGACGACCACGGCCAGCCGACGCGCCGGCGCTTCTGCGGCCAGTGCGGGTCGCCGATCGTGACCGTGAGCGACGCGCTGCCGGGCGTCGCGATCATCAAGGCGGGCACGCTGGACGACACGAGCTGGCTGGAGCCGCAGCTCGAGATCTGGGGCCGGTCGGCCCAGCCGTGGATCCCCGAGGTGGAGGGGCGCCCGCGGTTGGAGCGCAGCCCCCAGCCGGGGTAGCGCCTACGGGAAGCTGACGACGGTCATGTCGAGCGGCAGCTCGGCACGCCGCGGGCTGGGCGACGGCAGCCACCGCACCTCCTCGTCGACGACCTGGCCCTCGAGGGCGAAGCGCTCGAACACGTAGGGCCGGCCGTCGGCGGCCAGCGGCGACGGCCGGTTCGTCACGTGGATGTGCAGGTGCGGCGCGTCGGAGTTGCCCGAGCTGCCGACCCGCCCGATCACCTGGCCCCTGCGCACCCGGTCGCCGCGCTTGACCGCGACCGTGCCGGGCTTGATGTGCGCGTAGAGGACGTAGAGGCCGCCGATGTCGACGATGACGTGGTTGCCGGCGGCGAGCCCGGGCGTCGAGGTGGCGCTCGTGCGCGTGAGGGCCGGCGTGTCGGGCTGGCCGTCGCTCACCGCGACGACCCGGCCGCGCTTGACGTTGTGGATGGGCTCGTCGTAGACGAAGTACTCCTCGTTGCGGGTGCCGTCGCCCGTCCAGAGCGCGCCGTTGCGGTCGGTCTGCATGAAGTCGATCGCGTAGCGCTCGGCGACGCGCTGGCGACCCTGGACCGCGAGCGCGGTGCGCGTGTGGCCGAGGCTCGCGCAGCAGCCGTTGAACGCGACGAACCCGTCGCCCGTCAGCGGCGCGCCGAGGACGACCGGCGGGCGGAGGTCGACCCTCACGGGCCCGGTCGTGACGTCGGGCCCGAAGCGGACGGCGAAGTCCGCGGGGTCGACGCCGGGCGCCGGCTGCAGGGTGACGACGTGCCGGATGGCGGCGGGGACGGCGGCGCGCGACGGGAACGTCACGTCCATCCACACGACCCCGGTCTGCCCCGGCCCGATCGTCGTCGTGTGCGGGCGCGAGAACGGGTCGCCGAGATCCATGTTCGGCAGGAGCGTGTCGCCGGCGCGCGTGGCCACGACCTGGTTCGTCCGGACGTTGCGCACCTCGACGCGGTCGACGACGACGCCCCACTCGGAGGACACGTTGCGCAGCGTGAGCTCGTAGACGAGGTGCTGCCGGCCGTCGCTGCCCTTCACGGGCTGCAGGTGGCCGAGCGTGGCGACGCTCAGGACGTCGAAGCGGTCGGCGGCGCCGGCGGGGGCGGCGGCGAGGGCCAGCGCCGCGCCGAGTGCGGCGGCCAGCGCGAGGAGTCGGGATCGCATCACAGCGGATCATCGGCGCGTGCGGGGACGCCGTGAGCCCTGGTCGCCCGCGCCCGGACGACCGTCCGCGTTCGGGCGCGCGCACGCGCGGATCGCTAGCATCGTTGCCCTCTTCCGGGCGCGTAGCTCAGTGGGAGAGCGCTCGCTTCACACGCGAGAGGTCGCTGGTTCGAAACCAGCCGCGCCCATCCTCCGACCGGCCGGCTCCGTCTGCGGCGGAGCCGCTGAGACACCGTCGTCTGATATCGATGGCGCAGGTCCGTGCGCCTGGCCGGCTCGCCCATCGACGCCGCGACCGAGCGCGTGCGCACCCGGTGGTCGCCCGACCCCAGCGGCCAGACCGGCGGCTCGCTGATCCTCGTGCCCTGCTGGTCGGCGAACACGATCGGCCATTGGTCGGAACCGCCGCGCCCATCACCTCACGGCGCAGAGGTCCGGCAGGGGCGGGACGGCACCGTGAGGATCGGACCGCGGGGGTCGAGCTCCTCGTCGTTGCAGTACTCCAGCTCCGACGCGCCCGTCAGCCGCGCGACGATCGCCGCCGGGAGCGTCTGGATCGCGCCGTTGTACTGCCCGACCACGTGGTTGTAGTAGCGGCGCGCCGCGCTGATGCGATCGGCGGAGACGGACATCTCGCGGTTGAGGGCCTGGAACTGCCGGTCCGCCTTCAGCTCCGGGTACGCCTCGACGAGGCCGAGGACCGCCCGAGTGCTCTGGGCGCTGGCCAGCGCAGCCTGCCCGGGCGTCGCGGCGGCGACCACAGCTCGCCGCGCCTCGGTCACGCCGCGCAGCGTCTCCTCCTCGTGCTCGGCGTAGGTCCGCGCGACCACCATCATGTTGTCGAGGAGCTCGACGCGGCGGCTCAGCTCGACGGAGATGTTCGCCCAGCTCTGCTCCGCCTCCGCGCACAGGCGGCCCAGCCGGTTGAACGAGACGAGCCCGACGACCAGCAGGACGAGGACGGCGGCGGCGAGGCCGATGAGGATGGTCATGCGGTCTCCAGGTCGGTGCGGTCGACGGTGTCGGCGCCGGGTCCGGTCATGCGTGCAAGCGCCTCGATTCGGGTCTTCAGCGGGGGATGCGTGGCCAGCCAGCGCTCGTTGAGCCGTGCCGCCCATCCGGTCGCGGCGGGCGGGACGAAGAGACCGAGGCGGCCTCCGCTCCAGGGCAGGACGACCGCCGGCGCCGAGCGCTCGGTCAGGCGTCGGAGCGCGCTGATGAGCGCCTGCGGGTCGCCCGAGAACTTCGCGCCCTCCGCGTCGGCGAGGAGCTCGCGCTTGCGAGAGATGAGGCGCGCGACGCCGATGGACACGAGCGGGTTGGCCACCAGCCCGACGAGCGGCACGTACACGGCGAGGGCGGAGAGGACGAAGAGCGCGTACAGCGCACGCCAGGCGTAGACGAGCGTGCCCAGGTACACGACCGCGAGGGCGACGGAGAGCACCGCGAGCACAAGCATCACGCCGATCGCCCACAGCGACTGCTCGTCGCCGACGGCGCTCATCAGCGCGACGAGGCCCAGCCCGATGAGCGCGACGACCGCGGCCGGGACCAGCTGCGCCAGCGCCTGCGGGACGCTCATCCCGAGCAGGACCACCCGTCGCACGCCGCTCAGCGACCCGCTCAGCCGCGCGAACTGCTCGGCCAGCGCGACCAGCCGCACGTCGCCGTTGCGGATGTGCGCCACCTCGTGGGCCATCACCGCGCGGACCTCATCGCGGTCGAGCCGCTTCAGCAGGCCCTGGGTCAGCACCACCGCGCCGTCGGTAGGGGTGCCCGTCGCGAACGCGTTCGCGACGACGACATCGGCGATGAAGAGCGCCGGGGCCCGCGGAAGACCGGCGGCGAGCGCGACCTCCGCGAGGTCCTCCAGGAGCTCCGGGTCGCGCAGCGGCGACGCCGCCCGCACGCCCGGCGCGTCCGCGTCCGGAGGCCCGCCGGCTCGCGCGCGGTGCAGCGCCACGGCGGCGCCGGCGAGCGCCACGACGGCCGCGACCATGAGCACGTCCCTGAACGGGCGCTCGAAGCCGGTGACCCAGGACACCGGGCGGCCGACGACGAGCCACACGAGCCCCACGGCCGCGACAGCCGCCGCGAACAGGAGCAGCACGATGAGCGCCAGCAGCACCGCGGAGTGAACGCGGTTCGCGCGGGCCCGCTCCCCGATGGTGTGCGCGGTCATCGGCCCACCCTCCGGCGCCCGCGGCAGCGCGCGCCGCAGCACCCCCGGACCCCGTCGTCGAGGCGGCTCACGACGCGCAGACCGGCGGCGGCGACCGCGTCGACGAGCTCGAGCCGGTGGACCGCTTGGTGGAGCGTCCCCGGCAGCACGACGGCCGCTCCGCCACGCCAGAACCGGCGACGTCCCGCGGCGACGGCGACTTCGAGCGAGCGCACGTCGTCCTCGAGCGTGGCCAGGGCCTGCGCCGGCGTGGCGGTCGGCGCCTCGGCCTCGTCCAGGTCCCACATGACCAGGTCGGCGAAGACGGGGTCGGACTCGAAGACGGCCCGTACCGTCTCGTGAGCGGCCTCCCGATCCGGCGCCCTCCCCTGCGGGAGTAGCACCCAGCGGTCTGTCATCTCGTCCATGACCGCGACGCTAGGGTCGCGGGCCGTCTCGACCGGAAGGAGATCGCGGGCTTTCGGCGGGCCGGGTCAGCGATCTCGCAGACGGTCCGCCAGATGTTCGCACACGATCCGGGCGGCAAGGTCCGGGTCGCGGGTCTCGATCGGCCGGATGTTGTACTCAACGATGCGGCGCACCTGCTGGGGAAGCGCCGCCCGCGGGGGCACCTTCCCTCCGTCGAGGGCGAAGCCCATCGGCTCGTGGCGGAGCTTCAGCGCGACCCCGAGCTCGCGTTCGACGTAGTCCGGCTCGTCCCCGGGCGGTGGGTTGAGCATCCGGCCGAAGTAGTCGGGGCCGACGAGCGCGAGGAACACGTGCGTGCCTTCGATCAGGTGCTCGAGCTGCTCCTGCCACTTGTCGGCGGGAAGGAGGTCGTGGACGTCGAGGAACGCGCTGATGCCCTCCGCCTCGAGCTGCTCGCGGACCCGATGCGCAACCGGTTCCGAGAAGTCCTTGCGGCGGTACGAGATGAACACCGACGTCTCGGCGGTGAGGCGCGCGCGTTCCCACGCCGGTGCCAGGAAGTGGATCGCGCAGACCCGCAGGAACCGGCCAACCTGCTCGACCAGATCCCGGTCGTCCATCGCCGCCAGGGCAGCGGCCTCGCCGCTCGCGGCATCGATGCGCCGGATCAGCCCGGGCGCGGGCCCCTCGAGCCACCGGACCACCTCGTCCGCGGTCCCGACCCGCATGCCGCCGCCGAGCGCGTTCATGTTCGGGGCGAGCACGAGCCGTCCCGGCGCCGGGGTGTCACGCAGCAGGGCGATCGCCTCGAGCAGGCGCTCGGGGTGATGCCTCGCAACCCGCCGCAGGGTCGTGAGATGCCCGGGCGAGAACGGTCGGTCGTGCGACTCGAAGCAGGTGAACCCGTAGTGCAGCCACCACGGGCCGCAGGACTCCCGCTTCGGACTCCGTGACTCCTCCTGGCCGGCCAGCAGGTGGAGGTGCAGGTAGGGCGCCTGAGCCATGCCGGGCCGGCGCGGCTGCACCTTGATGTGAAACCGCGGGACGAGATGGTGGTGGGGCTTGATCTGGCTGGACGTGCTCCCGACCAGGACGAGCGGCTCCGCCTCCGCGACCTCGCGCACGAGCGTGCGCGCCCCGTGGCGCCCGTAGCGGGTGTGCGGCAAGCCGGTCAGCTGCGCGCCGATCGTCTCGCGCAAGCGCCGCACGACCGGCTCCTCTTCCTCCACCACGCGCTGCAGCACGGCTTCGGCCTCCGGGTCTGGCGCCAGTCGCGACACCGGCCAGCGCCTGGCTCGCGCTGCGGCGATCCGCTCGAAGGACTCGCCGAGCTCGACCAGCGCCGCGCCCGCCCTCATCGTCCCGGCTCCCGGGTCCCCCGCGCCAGCGGCTCGACCCGCAGTCCGGCCTCCTCGAGGAGGCCCGGGAGCTGCGCGACGACGTCGCGATCCCAGGACTTGGCGTCGTCGTCGAGCTCGTCCCAGGCGAGCAGGTACGGCGACGTGAGGCGATGCGGGCGCCGTTCGCCGCGCTCCCACCCGAGCCGGGCCCGCTCGACGAGCCAGCGGCCGTGCTCCATGCGCGCGAGCGCTTCCAGGCGGTCGTCCGCGAACGGCTCCTTCAGGTCGATGTCCGGCTCGAGCTGGAGATCGAGCGGCGTGCCGGCGCCGGCCGGCGCGAGCTGCAGACCGAGCAGCGCGAGCTTGCTCGGGATGTGCGCGGCCTGCGCCTCGTTGGAGCGCCGGAAGATCGGCGACAGGCGCTCCCAGGGCTGCATCGCCGGATCGTCCGGCGCCTTGTAGGCCCGCTGCATCGTGCGGTAGCGCTCGTGCGCCGCGCGGGCGAGCCGGTCTATGGCCTCCGGCGGCACCTGGCCGGCCGCTTCCCCGTCGCGCACGAACGCGCGGATCGCCATGGCATCGGCGGGCAGGGGGATGATGGCGCAGCCTTCGCCGGGCAGCTCGTCGAAGTCGAGGTCCTCGCCTCGGCCGTCGAGATCGACGAGGCCGATCGGCGCACCGAGCGCGTGCGCCAGCGCCAGCTCCTGTCGCGTGATGCTCCCGCCTGGGAAGACCAGCACCCTGACCTCGGAGGGATGGACGCCGTCCCCGATCAGGTCCTTCCACGCCCGCAACGGCTGCGCGACGGAGAATCCCTCCCCGTCCGGGACCTTCCTGGAGTACCCGGGGTGGGCCGGGACGGGACGCCTGCCGTCGGTCGCCGGCAGGTACCCGCGCGTCTCCTCGCACAGATGCGCAAGGTCGCCGACGACGCCCGCCACGCCCTGCGGGGTCCCGCCGCTGATGAGCACCCCGTGCCACGGCGGGCCGTCGAGCGCCTCGGTGAGCAGCTCACGGACGCGAGCCGTGCGCGCCGCGTCCCAGGTGTCGGCGCCGCCGGCCACCATCAGGTGGCGCGTCGCGCTGCCGGATCTCCCGCTCTCGGGACCGACCTTGCGGCGGAGCTGGAGCAGAGTCTGCACATGCGCGGCGACAGGCCGCCTGCTGGCTTCGAGCGCGGCCCCGAGCGCGTCCAGCGTCTTCCCCTCGGCGGCTCCTGCAACCCGAGCGCAGTAGGTGAACGCCATCGCGTCTGAGACCTTGTCGTCGTCCACGAGTCCCGGCCCGACGAGCGCGGCGGTCTCTGGCGCCAGCAGGTCGAGGCGCAGGCCCGCTTGGAGGAGCTGCTCCGGGTTCGGGATGTCCGCTTCGAGGGTTCGCATCACGTCCCGCTCCCAGCGGCGGCCGATGGGCGCCGGGTCGTCCACGAACGCCATCCGCCTGGCGCGCCCGCGGACCCCGAGGTCCCGGAGACGGCGATCCAGCTCGCAGGCTTCGAGCTGGTGCCGCTTGGCGCCCATCGTCACGAGGCTCTCCGGCACGACGTCGGCGACGACCTCGCTGGCGGAGGTCTCCTCGATGACCCGCTCCGCGAGCGTCCCGGTCGGCGCCTCGCTGAGGAGGCTGATGCGGACGTCCCGGCCGAGCGTCCGCGAGAGCGCGATGGCTAGGCGCAGCCCCGAGATCTCGACGCGGTCCACGACCCAGGCCTGTCGGATCGAGCCGCAGCTGCGCAGCAGCCGGGCCACCTCCGGGTCGAGGGTCGCGCCGATCTCGGGCTCGACGTCGTGGGCGATGATCTCGAGGTCCGCAAGCGCGGGGTCGTAGCGGCGCCGGAGGGACGCGACGCGCGCCGAGGCCCGGTTGGAGAGCAGCGTGATCCGCGGGCGCAGCGCATGGGGCTGCTTTCCGAGCCGTTGCACCTGCCATCCCCGATGCAGCTCCAAGACCAGCGCGTCGACGACGGCGTCGTCTCCGCAGATCAGGATCGAAGCGGGCTCGCCCTGGCGTGGCGCGACGACCGCAGCGCCCCCTGCCGCCTCGACCGAGGCGGCCGCCGCGAGCGCCGTGGAGCTGAACGGCGTGACCCGGGGGCGATCACCGTCGGTCGAGCGATCCCCCGCCACGAGCCGGGCCAGCCCCGGGTCGTCGACGTGGACGAAGACCTTGACCGTCGCGCCGGCCAGGTCGCGCATCGCCGACGCGATCGTCGCGTTCGCCGTGTCGTCGCCGGTGATCGCGATCACGCGCTCGGCGCGGTGGGCGCCGGCCCGGCGCAGGACCCCGGGAGAGCGGGCGTCGCCGACCACGACCCATGCGCCCAGCCGGTCGTCGGCCATGCCGGGCGCCTGCGCGTCGCGGTCGACGAGGACGACGCGACGACGGTCGGCGGCGTACTGCTCCGCGAGATGCGCCCCACGTGCCCCCGCACCGCAGACCACGACGTGGTCTCGCAGGACGCGTTGCATCACGACGCCGCGCAGCCGTCCGCGCAGGAGCTCGAACAGCACTCGCGCGGTCGTCAGCGGCGCGAGGACGGCGGCGATCCACAGCTCCGGGCCCGGCGACACCCCGTCCGGGACGTCGAGGTTCAGCGTGAACAGCTGCGCGGTGCGGTACAGGGACGTCCCGAGACCAAGCGTCCCTCCGGCGCCGTCCGGGAGGCCGGAGAAGCCGATCACCCCGAGCACCACGGCGATTCCGCCCGCGACGGCGGTCAGCGCGCCGCCCCACCGGCGCGGACGGCTCGGGGCCCTCTCCCCCGGCGTTCGGTCTCGCAGCTCGCCGTCCTTCATCCGCGCCCCACGAGCCTGCTGATGCCGTCGGCCACCTGGCGCAGCGCGGTCGCGTCGAGGTCCGGGGCGCCGGCCGCGACGGTGGCCCGGATGGTGTCTCCGTACAGCGAGCGCGCCTGCTCGATCGCGCGCGTCACGAGGCCATCGGATTGATCGGCGCCGAATCGCCGCAGCCCGTCCTCGGCGCCCGGGAGCTGCGCGCGTGCGGTCTCGGCGTTCCCGTCGGGCGTCGCCGCCAGCGGCACGAGCGGCAGCCCGCACCGCACGGCCTCGAAGAACTCGGCGACGCAGTAGGACGATGTCCAGTACGAATCGTGCAGGACGACGAGGACCACTCGAGACCGGCGGATCCCCTCGCGGGTGTTCTCGTTGATGTCCACGCCGGGGTTCTGGTGGTGGGCCATGTACCACGTCCGCAGTCGCTCGGCGCGCAGCGCGTCGGCGATCCGGCGCCCAGCGAAGCCGATCTCGACCCCGGGAGAGGACACGAACACGTCCCAGGGCTCCGAGTGGATCGCGGGGACCGTGAGTCGCGGTGGTCGGGGAAGCGCCTGGAGCAGGAGGCCCGTGAACAGGTGGGCCGGTGCCGCCAGCCATCGCGCGTCTCCGCCGTCGGACGAGAACACCCACTCCAGCGATGCCTGCCTGCCGCCAACGAGGCAGTGGTCGATCAGCTCCGAATCGACCGTGCAGCGCCCGCGCTTCCGGCACTCGGCGCCGCCGCACAGCGGCCAGAGGCCGCCCGCGGAGGCGCCGATGAGGTCGAGGAGGGCATCGCGCTCCGGACCGGCGAGCGACGCTGCGAGCTTCGAGCGATAGGCAGACGGGAACCGGCCCCGCAGCGCGTCCGTCATGAACGTGAGGCGCACGGTTCCGTCGTCCGGACGCTCGACCTGGATCGATGGAGCGTCTGCGGTGCCCCAACCGAGCGTCGCCCGGCTGCCGTCGACATCGACGTCGAGCCCGCTCTCCGCGGCCGCCGGATGGCACTCCACCGCAGTCCGGAGCAGCGCTCGCGCGATCTCGTCGGCGCTCGCCGTGAGCTCCACGTCGGGGATCTCCCAGACGCTGCGATCCGTCATGTAGGCCCGGAACCGGGCGAGCGGTCCGGCCAATCCGACCGCCGCGTCGCGGAGGACCGAGGACAGCGTGCCACCGTCGACCAGGCGAGACCACGTCGCCGCGGCCTCGTCGGTCGCACGCTCGACCGCGTCGCCGAGATCGGTTGCGCCGCTCTGCGCCAGCCGGCGTCCGGCGAGACCGCCCAGGACGAGCCCGGCCGCGGAGGCGGGCGGGACATGGCCCGATGCCCGTTCCAGGATCCAGTCCGGGTTCGGCGTGTCGAGCAGCCAGAGTCCGACCGCCGCCTGGTTCTCCTTGTTGGCCCGCCACACCGTCCAATCGCCGTCGTTTTCGAGCCACCCGCGGGCCTCCGGCACGTCGCTGCCGCTGCGGATCGAATGCTGCAGATGGAGGCGAACGCCGTGGCGGTGCTCCAGGTCCTCGGAGAGCTCGATCAGCCGGGCGCGAATCGCGGCGCCTTCGGCGTGGAGCAGACGCGCGAACCCTCGGCTGCGGTCCTGCGGCGCCATCCACGACGTGAGGAAGACCTCCGCGCGACCGGGACCCAGGTCGACGATGAGCTTGACGTCCCGATTCCAGCCGCCGGCGCTGAGCCTCAGCGAGTCGTCCAGTCGCTTCGATCCCTTGTCGACGTAGTCCCGGACGCGGGCGACCGTGGGTCGCGGGCTGAGGCTCTCGGACCCGAGCAGGGGCTCCAAGGCGGCGGTCAGCTCGTCGAACAGGGCGCACAGCACGTTCGAGACCAGGCGGACCTCGCCGAGGGCCTCCTCGGAGCCGCGTCGCGCGACCGCAGCCTGATCCAGTTCCTCGAGTGCGGCGAAGAACGAGACATCGAGAGGGACGGGGCCAACGGCACGGCTCACGTCAGGCACGGTCGGCCGGACAGGAGCCGACCTTTAGCGCCCAGACGTCAAGTGGGCGCAGGAGCCACGCTCATCCCGTCACGGCGCTCGGGGCGAGCCCGCGCCGCGGGCGGACGATCACGCGTGCTCGCGCGGTGCGGCGGGTCGCGCTCCGGGCGCCGGCGATCACGAGGTTGACCGTGCGGCCCGAGGCGCGGGGGTCGGCGCGGGCGGTGAGGATGAACGCCTCGTGGTCGAGCGGGGCGAGCGCGGAGACGTGCCAGCAGACCCGGCCGTCGCGCAGGCGCGAGCCGGGCGCGGAGACGAGCGTCATCGCCTGCGGGAGGCGGTCGCAGACCTCGACGTCCTCAGCGGGGGCGCTGCCGCGGTTGCGGACGTCGATGCGGTAGCGGACGCTCGCGCCGCCGTTCACGAGCGCGCGGCGGACCGTCTTGTCGGTGTCGAGCTCGGGCGCGGGCTCGCCCGGGACGTCGGGCGGCGGCGAGACGGAGGGCTCGGCCGGGACGCCCGGCGGCGGCACGGTGTTGGTGACGGTCACCGTGATCTCGTCGTCGAGCACCCGGAAGCCCGCGGCGCCCGGCACGGTGCTCGGCTCGCCGTTGATCTCATAGGCGATCTGCACGCCGGGCGGGAACGCGCCCGCGCGCTCGGTGACGAGGCAGTACTCGCCGACGCGGATGCGGTCCAGGCGGGGCGTCCCGGGCAGCCCCGAGGCCGGCACGGTGACCGCCGCCTCCGTGCCGTCGGTGCAGCGGACGTCGAACACGAACGACGAGGGCAGTGCGCTCGCTCCGGCGCCCACGACCCGCTTGACGATGTCGAGCCGCGCCCGCCGCACGCGCACGTCCTGGCAGTCGTTGACGACCTCGACCTCGCGGCCCCCCTCGGGCACGGGTCACGCCCGGGTCGTTGGCCAGCTGCGGCTCGTAGTGCACCCGGCAGCCGTCGGGCAGGGCGCCGAGGTTGCGCTCCTGCACCCGGCACCTCGCCCCCTCCGGCACAGTCGTCTCGGCCGCGCCGTTCGCCGCGGACCCCGAGCCGCCGCCCGCGCCGAACGTGAACGTGCGGTCCTTCACCACCGCGCCGTCGTCCCGGCACGTCACGTGAACGCGGAACCCGTCGGGAAGCGGGTCGACCGGCTCCCCCACCGGAAGCTCGATCCGCTTGGTCACGCGGAACGTCGCGTCGCGCGGCGGCGCCGGCGGTTCCGGCGGCTCGGGCCCGACCGTGTAGCAGGCGAACCAGTGGCTGATGCCGGCGATGTTGCTCTGGCCGACCCACGGCGGGATGTAGTCCTGGTTCGGCGGCAGCGTGGGCGGCAGGACGGACGCGTCGACGTAGGCGTTGTAGCCGTTGCCGCCCTTGACGACCACGGCGCGTAGGACCACGCCCCGCCGGCGCCCCTCCGGCGTGACGTCGACCTGCACCGCCTGCGGGGCGCGCCCCCACGGCGTGTCGACGTTCGTCGTCACCGTGCCCGCGACGTACGCGTCGCCGGCGGACTGATCCTGACCGCCACCACCGCCGGTGAGCTGCACGACGTCGCCGGGGAGGCTCGTCACGCCGTCGCGCTCCAGGTGGGCGCACTGGGTCGCGTTGCGCTCGACGAAGGTGGCGCGCGGGTCGTTCGGCGTCGCGCGGTACGAGTTCGCGCCCGCGACCGGAGCCCAGGCCACCGCCAGGGCGGCCAGCGCACCGGCTCCGATGAGCGCCAGTCGTCGCGCCTCCACCTGAGCGGATGTGACCCGCGCGAGAACTCAGGAATCATCGACTTAACCGGCGGTTGCGAACGACGCCATCCGGGGCACCAACGCCACGTGAGCGCCGCGCGACGAGCAGCCGCCGCAGTGACCGCAGTGGCCGCGCTCGCGGTCGCCGCGCCGCCGGCGCTCGCGGCGCCCGAGTGCACGTCCGGGCGGGCGACGGCGACCGCCGTCGGCGCGCCGACCGCCCACGTCACCTGGCGCGCGCGGCTGATCGCGCGCACGCCCCTCGCGCCCGCACCCGGCGCCGGCAGCGAGGACACGATCGGCCCGCGCGACGCGAGTTGGCTCCTCGTCCTGCGCGCGCGGCGCGACGGCGCGGGCCGTTGCCGGCTCGAGGTCCGCCTTCCCTCACGTCCCAACGACGCCGCCGGATGGGTCGACGCCGACCGCGTCGAGCTCGAGCCAACGCCCTGGCGGCTGACCGTGTCGCGCCGCGAGCGGACGCTCACCGTCCACCGCGACGGCCATCGCGTCCGCCGCTTCCGCGTGGTCGTCGGGGCGCCGGACACGCCCACGCCCACAGGGCTGTTCGCGGTCCTCGGCGTGTGGCGCACCGACCCCGGCGCCTTCCTCGGCGCCTACGTCCTCCCGCTCACCGCCCACAGCCGCGTGCTGCAGGAGTTCGGCGACGGCGACGGGCGCGTGGGCGTCCACGGCCGCGGCGGAGCGAGCCTGCGAGACCCGCTCGGGACCGCCGCCAGCCACGGCTGCGGTGCGGCTCAGCAACCAGGCGATCGCCTGGCTGGTGCGGAACGCCGGCGCCACACGGCTCGCCGGCGTTCCGGTCCGAGTGCGTTGAGCTACCGCTGCGCGGCAGCCGTGTGATGCATGTCGTCGGTCAGGTGGCCGCGGCGAGCGGCGAACAGGCCGATCGCGTAGAGCGCGGCGAGACCGACGAGCCCGTACACGATGCGGCTCGCCACGTTCGTGATGCCGAACTCCTCGCCGAAGATCCAAGCGACGAGGTCGAACTCGGCGATTGCGACGAGCCCCCAGTTGAGACCGCCCACGACGAGAAGCGTCGCGGCGAGCATGTTGAGACCCTTCATCATCTGTTCATCTCCCGTACGGGTGTTGTTCACGTTCTGTACGGAACCACAAGAGGCCCCCACTTGTCAAGGGTCTGTACAGAGCCTGTAGAGTTCTTGGCGCAATGGAACGCGACGGGGTCCTGCGGATCGGCGAGCTCAGCAAGCGCACGGGCGTGAGCCCGGAGCTGCTGCGCGCCTGGGAGCGGCGCTACGGGCTCCTGCAGCCGCTGCGCTCGGCAGGCGGCCTGCGCCTCTACTCGCGCGCGGACGTCGAGCGGGTCGGCGTCATGCAGGGCCACCTCGCCGACGGGCTCGCCGCCGCCGAGGCGGCCGCGCTCGCCCTGCGGGCCGACGTCGGCGCCGCGGCGGCGCCGGTCGCGCTGCGGCCCGAGACCGTCCGCCTCGAGCTGGCCGACGCGCTCGACCGCTACGACGAGCCGCGCGCGCAGTCGATCCTCGACCGCGTGCTCGCGGTCGTCACCGTCGACACGTTCCTGAGCGAGATCGTCATCCCCTACCTGAGCGAGCTCGGCGACCGCTGGGAGCGCGGCGAGGCCTCGATCGCCCAGGAGCACTTCGCCTCCAGCATCATCCGCGGGCGGCTGCTCGGCCTGGCGCGGGGCTGGGGCCAGGGCCTCGGCCCCACGGCCGTGCTCGCGTGCCTCCCGGGCGAGCAGCACGACCTGGGCCTCCTCGCGTTCGGGCTGGCCCTCCGCGCGCGCGGGTGGCGCATCGTGTACCTGGGCGCCGACTCACCGATCGAGACCGTCGAGGAGGCCGGCGGCCGTCACGAGCCGAGCCTGATCGTCCTCAGCGGCGCGAGCGACGAGCTCGCCGAGCCGGTCCGCGCCCGGCTGGGCGAGCTCGCCCGCCGCCACCGCCTCGCGCTCGCCGGCGCCGCTGCCCGGGACGCCACCCTCGAGCGCGCCGGCCTGCTCGTGCTGCCCGACGACCCGGTCGCCGAGGCCGACCGGGTCGTCGCGCTGCTCCAGGACGGCGGCGAGGAGTAGGGGTCAGCCGGCCGGGTCCGGTCGGCCGTCGCGCGCCCCGGTGAAGGCTCAGTCGCCCTCGGGCTCGGGGTCCTTGATGACGGCGAGGGTGGCGCCGCTGGTGACGGCGTCGCCGACTTTGATGGGGAGCTCGGCGATCACGCCGGTCTTGTGGGCGGTGATCTCGTTTTCCATCTTCATCGCTTCGA